>VMHT01156208.1_pt1 | contig 396289 bp, 379 predicted proteins | sample 4693611 | NCBI WGS metagenome assembly VMHT01 (sample SAMN12280063, study PRJNA550983) | marine metagenome | isolation source: seawater sampled from same location over 5 years 0.02-0.2 micron viral filtrate | place: USA: collected off the coast of southern California halfway between the port... ... | reverse complement strand
TATTATTATTTACGTATAATAACAATATTTAGATTTTATAACATGATTTTAAGCAAATATATTAATTTAAATAATAGATTATTCCATCTGTGTATATTAATAATCCCATTTTTTATTCATGCTAATGTCAGCGTTTTAACTACGTCAGGATTAAGTACTGCCATTAAGAGTGATGATGTCCATGTTTGGAAAAATATACCCTATGCAAAACCACCGATTGGAGATTTAAGATGGAAAGCTCCAAAAGAAATCACATTTTCAAATGAGGTTTTATCTGGCAAAGGAAGTGGATGTATACAGGAGCCATCAAGGTATGCAGGCCTTGAGGGAGAGGGAGTAGTTGGATCAGAGGACTGTTTGTATCTTGACATTTATCAGCCAGAAAAAAATAGTAACGATAAATTACCTGTTATGTTTTGGATCCACGGTGGTGGTAATACAACTGGAACAAAAGATTATTATAATTTCTCAAAATTATCTGCTTCGAAGGGAATTGTTGTTGTAGTAATTAATTATAGACTTGGTCCTCTTGGATGGTTTCGTCATCCAGCAATTCAATCTCTACAAGATGGAATTGATAAATCTTCAAATTTTGGAACTTTGGACATCATTATGGCACTTAAGTGGGTGCAAAAAAATATTCATAACTTTGATGGTGATAAAAACAATGTAACAATTTTTGGGGAATCTGCAGGTGGGCACAATGTAATAACAATGTTAGCAACGCCACTTTCTAATGGGCTTTTTCATAAAGCTATTTCTCAATCAGGATATACAACTTCCTATAAAGTTGAAGAATCTCTCGGAGTCTCAAGCAACAACTCAGTAATTAATGATTTGGGTTCATTAAATATATTGAGCAATAATTTCATCTCAAAGATAACAGACAATGTTATCAAAAACTTTAATGAGCTTGATTTGCAATCTCAAAGAAGGATTTTAAAAAACCTAAAAGCAGAAGATTTTCTTTCAATATATCTTGAGCTGGAGAAAAAAACATTCGACTACATTCCATTGGTTAATAGAGATGGGATCGTGATTCCAAGTGAAGGAATACTATCTGCTCTAGGAAATAAAAAATATGCAAAAAATGTTCCTGTAATTTTTGGCTCCAACAAAGATGAATTATCTTTGTGGCTTGGTGTAAATAATTATTTTTCTGAAAGAACCTATCCATTTACAAGACTTATACCAATACCAAAAATTGAATTAAAAAATCCCGAGCTATATAAGTTATGGCTGAGTGTCAGGTCTGAGGCTTGGAAACTCAGAGGAGTTGATGAGCCACTTCTTCAACTTGAAAAAGCAGGTTATCAAAATATTTATGCCTATAGATTTGACTGGGATGATCAAGAGAAAAGTTTTTTTGCAGACTTTCCAAGCATGATAGGTGCTGCACATGGACTTGAAATAGCTTTTCTCACTACAGAATATAAGTTTGGACCAGTCTCCAATTATGTTTATCCAAAAACTCATGAAAGAGATCAGATGGAAGAAACTTTCTTAAGTGCATGGTCTAACTTTGCAAAAAAAGGAGTACCCATTATTGAAAATGCTAATGTTCAGTGGGAAAGATATAAATCTTCTAAACAAGCTTTTATGATCTTAGACAATTTAAGTGAATTACGTTTAACACATGATAAAAAAAATATGGATGACATCTTAAACTTTGCAAACACTAATGTTGCCACTGATCTAGAGAAATGCCTCCTGGTTAGAGAGACAGTTATAAACATAGGAGATCCTAATTTATCGCTCCTCAACAATTGGAATAATGGATCATGTAATAAGTTTGATCTTGAATCTGAACTTAGAAAAATTGAAGATGACTTAATCAGAAAATATGGTCAAGTTTCAGTATTCTAAAAGTTTTCTATTCCCATTCCTGATTGGGTTGATTGGATGCGGTTCAGATGTATCTCCAGGTTCTGTGGTAGGCGATCCTCGAAATGAAAACAAGATCTATGAATCTGATTTGGAGTTTTACAAGACTAAAGAGAGCCTATTTCAATCCTCACAAGAAATTATAGATGATACCCAAATTCTTTTTGGTGACCTTCATGTACATACTACTTATTCTATTGATGCTTTTACATTGGAACTGCCAATGATGGGCTTGCAAGGAATTCATGATAGTTCTATGGCATGTGACTTTGCGAGATACTGCGCAAACTTAGATTTTTTTAGTTTCAATGATCATGCAGAAAGCTTAACGCCCGAGCATTGGCGAGATCAAAAAGAAATTGTTCAGCAATGCAACATAAATTCCACTGATTCAGTTACAGCTGATTTGACTGTTTTTCCAGGCTGGGAATGGACACAAATAGGTAACACTCCTGAAAATCATTGGGGTCATAGAAATGTTATTTTTAAGGATTTAGATTCCTTGCCTGCTCGGCCAATAGGGTCAAGAACTCCAGAGTCTGGGCTGGGAGTGTTTAATATGACAAGGCAAGCAATCAATGCGAGATGGATAGATCCATTAAACTTTAAAAGATACTCTGATTTAGAATGGCTGCTTGATAGAGTCGCTGAGATACCTTTTTGTGATAATCAATCAAGTGTTCATGAACTTCCTCTTGATTGTTATGAATACGCAGAAACACCTAGAGATCTTTTTAGCAAACTTGATGAATGGGGTCATGATTCAATCGTAATACCCCATGGAACATCTTGGGGCTTTCATGTTCCTTACAATACATCCTGGGATAATAGATTGAATGAAGAGGGGCATGATCCTAAAAAACAAGTTCTTCTTGAGGTTATGTCAGGGCATGGAAACAGTGAAGAGTTTAAAGGTTTTTTTGGTGCTGGATTGAATGATGATGGATCAATGTATTGTCCAGAGCCAACCAGTGACTTTTTACCTTGTTGCTGGCAAGCAGGAGAAATGATGAAGGCAAGATGTGAGGGTTTATCTGAAGCTGAGTGTTCTGCAAGAGTTGAGCTAGCCAAACAATATACACTTGAAGCAGGACCTCACTCTAATATGGTATTCCCAGAAGCTGAACCCGAAGAGTGGTTAAACTGCAACCAGTGCACAGATTGCTTCAAGCCTGCTTTTAATTATAGGCCAAAGCAATCTGCACAATATGCACTAGCTTTAACTAATTTCTCTGAAGATGATCAGAGATATAATTTTGGATTCATAGCTTCCACTGATGATCACACCGCAAGACCTGGTACAGGCTATAAACAATATGAACGTCGCAAAATGACATTTGCCGCAGGTGTAAAATCTTCTCTCTTTGATTACAAGTATCCCGCAGAAGATCCTAATTTTCCTGAATTACCAAGTACACTTCCTGGAGAATCTCAAACAGATAGTGAGAGGAATTCAAGTTTTGCTTATCCTGGTGGGCTTGTAGCCGTGCATTCGAAATCAAGATCTCGTGATGATATTTGGCAAGCATTGAAGCATAAGCATGTATACGGTACTTCCGGTCCAAGAATCTTGCTCTGGTTTGATTTATTGAATGGACCAAATGGTGAGGCATCGATGGGAAGCACAGTTACTATGATTTCTAATCCCAAATTCAGAGTTAAAGCCGCAGGTAGTTTCAAACAAATTTCAGGCTGCCCCGAGTATTCAATTGATGCACTGTCAGGAGAAAGATTGGATTATTTGTGCTCAGGGGAATGTTATAACCCAAGCTCAGAAAGATATTTGATTGATAGAGTTGAGATAGCTAAAATTACCCCTCAGGAATATCAAGGTGAACCAATAGAACCTTTAATTCAAGATAATTGGAAAGTTATCGAGTGCCCTAAATCAAACCTTGGATGCGTAGTAGAATTTGAAGACTCTGAATATTCAAGAGACAGCACATATTATGTAAGAGCAATTCAGGAAGGCACACTTGCCATTAATGGCAAGAATATAACTATCGATGAAGGCGGAGAAGTAAATATTTGTAAAGGTAGTTATAAAACAAATCTAGACGATGATTGTCTTTCAATCACTGAAGAAAGGGCATGGTCTTCACCTATTTATCTATCTAAGCCCTAGATTTTTTATCTTAATCAAATCACTTCTTTTGATTTTAAGAAGGTCACCAATCTGCATGAACAAACTTTCTTCATAGGGATCAACAATACCATCTGCTAATACAACTTCCCAAATTGCTTTTAAAGCCTTAATCTTGTTATCTTTATTAGAGCTTGTATTAATGATTTCTATAAAGGGATGGAGCGAGCTTTCGTTTTTAGCCTCATCAGAAAGCCTATTTAAATTTTCAAGGAAGTTATCATCACCATAAATTTGTTTATAGTTCTTTTTAATCTGGTTTAACTCAGAATCATCAATTTTTCCATCAAGTCTGGCAATTTCAAGCATTAAAACAATATATGCTTCTTCAACGTTTTTTTTATCGTTATTGTCATCGTTAATCTCAATTTTCTTCTTGAACAAATTAATCATTTTTTAAAAGTAACTTATTGAATAGGAAGTAGCTTAATCCAAGAAGCATAAAAAGATAAAACGATAAGTTCGATTTTAGGTAGTACTCAGCATATAAACCTAATGCCATCATTGATATTGACAGGATTGTCATTAATGAAAGAACATTCGATGCAGAGAGACCCTTCTCAATTAAGAGGTGATGTAAGTGATTTCTCTCGGCACTAAAAATTTTTTGTTTCCTGCTTAATCGATCAAATATTACATAAATGCAATCACATAAGGGAATAAAAACCAACCATAAGGCATTTATAGGATTAAAGAAGTTGTTCTCAGATGATGATAAGTAAATGCATGACCATGCTATAAAAAAACCAAGAAAAGAAGAACCATTATCCCCAAGAAAGACTCTTCTCTTCACTCCAAGAGCACCAAGGTTGTACATTAAAAAACCAAACAATGCTCCAAGCGTAATAATAAATGCATAGTTAATTACATCCAATCCTGTCAAGATGATGAATCCAACTAGCGCAGAACATATCATTGCTGCACACAAACCATTAAGCCCATCAATCATGTTAAATGCATTGATGATTCCTGTTACACAAAATATTGTGAAGGGGATTCCCCATGCTCCCAACTTTATTACTTTGTCGTTTATGGTAATTCCAATATCGTCTATATAAATACCAGTTACCATTATGAAAAAGAAATTTATAACTATATGAAATAAGATTCTGTATTTAGCAGGTATCCCTCTAGCATCATCAAACACAGTAAAAATTTGGAGTGCTAAACCAAATAAAATAAAAAAGATAATAAAGTTATTTACTTCAAATGAATTGCTTGTATCAAATACAAAACTGTTAGTTGAATTATCAATATTATTCTCCTCATCCAATAAGACGACCTCGCCATTTCTAATAATATAATTCGAAACTTCGTTTCCGTTTGTAACTCTAAATGTAACCTCATTGATTTTTTTAATCTGAATTGAATTATCTATACCATCAAGCCTTACTTCATAATCTGATGAGATATTATTTTCATTTTCAAAAATTAATAAATCAAAGACAGTTTGTTGATCTGATTCTTCAAGCCGCAAACTTTTTTTATAGACCGTGCGATCAACAGTTTCTGCATTACTCGAGAAAAAATCAAAGACCTCTTTCTCAAGTTTGACATCAGCTAAAAATAATAGGCTTAAAAATCCAAGTATCATTGAAAACTGAATGGCAATACCTCCAGTTAATGGTGTAGGTCGATGATGAAACTTTCTGCTTCTATTGGGAATATCTATAAGCCATTTTTTTTCTCTGGCAATATTTCTAAGCAATCCATTCAGACTTATTGACCCAAAAATAGTTAAAAGAAAAACAACGACTGCTATACTTACATCCATTCTGTACAACTAAAAAGTATTATGAAAAAAAAATTTATTCTTGTCATATTATCCTTTCTTGCCATCAATGCAATCTCCAGCGTTGATAAAGTTTTAGAAAATATTTCTGTTGAAAAAGGCTTCGAAGTATCTATTTTTTCAAATACTACCAATGCACCAAGACAAATAACTGAGGGCAACTCTGGTTATATTTTCGTTGGATCTGCGAGGGGAGATGTTTATGCGCTGAAAGATCATGATGGTAATGGCAAAGCAGATTTTAGTATGTTAGTTGCAAGTGATATGAGCGACTCTTCGGGAGTTGCTTTTTACGAGGGGTCTCTTTTCATTGCAGAGATAGATAAAGTTTGGAAGATTGAGGATATTGAAGAGAAGCTAGATCGTGGCAATAGCATGAAAGATCTTAAAAAAATTCTTATCACAGATGACCTGCCCTCAGATACATGGCATGGAAGAAAATGGATTAAGTTTGACCAAGATGGAAGTTTTCTAGTAAATGTTGGGGCGCCATGTAATGTATGTCTAAAAGATGACCCAAGATACGCAACAATTATGCGTTTTAGAGATTCTAATTGGTCAATAGTGGCCAGAGGAGTGAGAAACTCTATTGGTTTTGATTTCAATCCTCAAAATAACAGATTGTATTTCACAGATAATGGAAGAGATTGGCTAGGTGATAACTCACCTTCGTGTGAACTAAATGTCCTTTTAGATGACGGAGATTTTTTTGGTTTTCCATACCTGCATGCAAACGATGTTGTTGATCCTGACTTTGGGCAGAGTGATCACGGATATGAAATCAATAAACCTATTTTAGAATTAGGCCCACATGTGGCACCAACTGGGATGGCATTTTATTCAGGTGATCATTTCCCAAAATCATTTAAAAATAATGCATTTATAGCTCTCCATGGTTCTTGGAATAGCTCTAAAAAGGTTGGTTATAAAGTTGTAAGAGTAGAGTTTAATGAGAATGGCCTTGTAAGCAATTATAAAGATTTTATGACTGGTTTCCTTTCAGGTGAGCAAGTCATCGGAAGACCTGCTTCACCTTTTGAAATGTCAGATGGGTCATTATTAATTTCAGATGATTATTTAAACTTAATTTACAGAGTCACTTATAAGGGGAAGAGTTAAGTGTCTAAATTCTATTTTCTTGCTTATTTGGTCCGTTAAATAATAGAAATGCTTGATCTTAAAAAAAACCTGCAATTTGCTATTGAATCTGCAAAGTTAGCTGGAAATTTTCTGTCAGAAAATTACTCTAAAGAACTTGAAGTTGTTATGGATAAAGGCAGAGACATAAAACTCAAAGTTGATCAGGAAGCAGAAAAAATTATTACTAATTTTTTATCAAGCTGCTCAAATACTCCGATCATGGGTGAAGAGTTTGGCGCATCTCAGAAGTTGGAGGGTGACTTTTGGTTAATTGATCCTTTAGATGGAACATCAAATTTTTTTAGAAATATTCCAATTTGTGCTGTGTCAGTAGCTTTAGTACAAAAGAATATACCTGTAATAGGAGTCATTAATGATTTTTTAAATAAAAAACTTTATTTTGCTAGAAAGGGAGGAGGTGCTTTTTGCAATGAAAAAATTATTAAAACATCTAGCGTTACTGAAAAAAATAAAGGCACTCTAGTAACAGGCATACCTGCAAGAGAATCATATTCGGAAGAAGACTTTCGGGACATTATTTCTCAATTTCAAGACTGGAAGAAGGTAAGGATGATTGGATCAGCCACTATAGCAAATATTTTGGTAGCTACTGGCAGTGCAGATATGTATCATGAAGATGGAATCTTTTTTTGGGATATTGCAGCAGGATCAGTAATTGTCCAAGAAGCTGGAGGGCTTGCAAGGATTACTAATTTTCAAGATGATTATCGGGTTGATGCAGAATTTACCAATGGAAATTTTTGAATCTTATTACTATATTTATTTAATTTATTTACGAAAACTTATTAAATGAAAGGCTTGGTTTGGCTTAGGTCTGATATCAGGATTGATGATAACCCTGCACTTTCATTGGCTGATAGCGAATGTGACTCCATAATTTGTATTTATTTACACGCTAAAAAACAGTGGTCAGATCACAATAATGCAAATGTAAAGCTAGATTTCATATTAAAAAATATAGCTGATCTTTCTAAAAATCTAGACAAATTCAATATTCAGTTGTGCTCTTTAGAATTAGATTCTTTTGAGGTAATACCAAGGTTTATTATTAAGTTATGTAAAGAAAATAATATAAATAAGTGCTACTGGAATAATGAGTTTGGAGTTGATGAAAATATTCGGGATACAAATGTAATCAAGGCACTAAATAATCACAAAATAGAATTTCAAAATTTTGATGATCAGGTTGTTTTTCAACCAGGAACTATACTCACAGGTCAAGGTAAACCATTTTCTGTATTTACGCCATTTAAGAAAAAATGGATTGAATCTTTTTCAATGGATTATTTTGATATAGAAAATAAGCTTACTAAAAAGATAATTCAAACTCATTTATCATTTGGTGATATCACCTTTACCAAATCTCACCAAGTAAATATGGATATTTGGCCCGCTGGAGAGGAAGCAGCTTTACAGCGACTTTTATCCTTCTTGCAGGAAAAGGTTTCAAATTACTCAAAGGACAGAAATCATCCAATAATAGATGGTACAAGCAGACTATCCCCCTATTTAGCTATTGGAGTTATTTCATCAAGAAGATGCTTGCTTGAGGCTCTAAAGTTAAATAAATTTGAACTTTCTACTGGCAACAAAGGGATAACTAAATGGATGGATGAATTAATTTGGAGAGAATTTTATAAAAACATAATGCATTCATTCCCAAGAGTTAGTATGAATCAACCATTCAACTTAGCAACCACAAAGATTCCTTGGAGATTTAAAGAAGAAGAATTCGAGGCATGGAAGCTTGGCAAAACAGGTTTTCCTCTAATAGATGCTGCTATGCACCAACTTATTAACGATGGATGGATGCATAATAGATTAAGAATGGTAGTCGCAATGTTTTTTACAAAGAACTTGCTTCATGATTGGCGCCTTGGCGAAGCCTATTTTATGCATAATTTAATTGATGGAGACTTTGCATCTAATAACGGTGGTTGGCAATGGAGCGCGTCAACAGGAACGGATGCTGCACCATATTTCAGGATATTTAATCCAGTAACTCAGTCACAAAATTTTGATCCTGAAGGTAAATTTATAAAGCAACATTTACCTCAACTTGAACATTTAACTAGCAAGGAAATACATTTACCGCCATCTGAAAGACTATTCGATGTTGATTATCCAAACCCAATAGTTGATCTTAAAACATCAAGATTAAGAGCCATCGAAGTGTTTAAAAATAATAAATAGCAATATATCAATTATTTATTTTCTAAATAAATTATATTAATAACTAAAGCTCTTTATGTATAATCACTAATCTTAAATCGGGAAAAGTCACATGAAAGAAGAACACAGATTTTACATCAATGGTGAATGGGTTAAATCATCTTCAAGAGAATTAATTGAGATTGAAAATCCATCCTCAGAAGAAATTATAGGAACTATATCTTCAGGTTCTAGAGAAGATATTGATTTAGCAGTTTCTTCTGCAAAAAATGCATTCCAATCTTTTGCCTTTTCGTCTAAGGATGAAAGAGTGGCATTACTTGAAGAAATAATAAAAAATTACGAGGCTTCCTCAGAAGATCTAGCAGTGTGTATCTCAGAGGAGATGGGTGCACCGTTGTGGCTTTCACAAGTCGCTCAAGTAGCATCTGGACTTGGTCATTTTAAAGATACTTTAGCAGTGCTAAAGGATTTTGAATTCGAGTCTGAGGAAAACCACTATTTAGTAAGAAAAGAACCGATCGGTGTTGTTGGAATGATTACGCCATGGAATTGGCCTATGAATCAAATGTGTACCAAGATTGCATCAGCGCTTGCTGCTGGCTGCACAATGGTACTTAAGCCAAGTGAAATAACACCTTTTTGTGCCGTTATGCTCACTGAAATTTTAGATAAATCTAATTTACCCAAAGGTGTTTACAATTTAGTTCATGGCTACGGTCCAGTAGTTGGTGCAGCCTTATCAGAACATCCTGACGTAGATATGATGCATTTTACTGGTTCCACTAGAGCTGGAGTTGCAGTAGCACAGGCTTCTGCCCCAACTGTTAAAAGGGTCGCTCAAGAGTTAGGTGGAAAATCAGCAAATATAATTCTTGAGGATGCAAATCTTGAAAAAGCGGTTGCTGCAGGTGCAAATCATTGTTTTTTAAATACTGGACAATCGTGTAATGCTCCCACAAGAATGCTGATACATTCTTCTCAGTATGATGAGGCCGTAGAAATTGCAAAAAATGTAGCTGATTCCATTGTTGTTGGCAAACCAACTGATGATGGTGTCAGGATAGGCCCAATCTCAAACAGAACTCAATACGAAAAAGTTAAAAGACTTATTGATATTGGTTTAGAAGAGGGAGCAACGCTTGTTTGCGGAGGAACCGACTTACCTGACGGATTCAACAGTGGATTTTTTATAAAACCAACTATTTTCTCAAATGTTACCAATGACATGACAATTGCTAAAGAGGAAATATTTGGTCCTGTTTTATGTATGCTTGCCTATGAATCTGAAGATGAAGCAGTTTCTATAGCAAACGATACTCCTTATGGGTTAGCGGGGTATGTTCAATCGGAGAATTTTGATCATGCAAAAGAAGTTGCGACAAAAATTAGAGCTGGGCAGATTTCTATTAACGGCGGGTCAAATGCTGGACCGGCAGCACCATTTGGAGGGTTTAAAACTTCTGGGAATGGAAGAGAGCATGGTAGATTGGGTCTTGTTGAGTGCCTTGAAACCAAAGCAATTATTGGAAACTAATCTAAAAGATCAGGCTGCGCGCTTATAATCATATCAAACAGTGGTTGAAAACTGGCCCACAAAGCAACATCATTAGCAATAAATTCTCTGGTTTTTATTGCTACGTCATGAGGAATCAAAGTTGGCTCTCCAGCAGCTTCTGCCATCAGTTGAGATTGACAGCATTTTTCCATAGATAAAAAGTACCAAAGAGCAATATCGACAGAGTTGCCAGTAGTCAAAATTCCGTGATTCTTTAGGATAATTACTTGTTTATCTCCAAGAGAATTTGCAATTCTGTCACCTTCCTCAGTTTCTTCTACCACACCAGAAAAATGATCGTACATTGCTTGTCTTTCATAAAAAGCACACGAATCTTGAGTGATAGGATCAAGCAACTTACCAAGAGATGAGAATGTTCTTCCGTACATTGAGTGTGAATGAGCTGCGGCATTAACATCGGGTCTGGCTTTATGTAGTCTTGAATGTATTGCAAAGGCTGCAACATTGACAGGCCTATTACCTTGAATAACCTCACCATCATGATTCACAAGTAATAGATCAGAGATTTTAATTTGACTGAAGTGAACTCCCAAAGGATTCACCCAAAAATGATCACTAAACTCAGGATCTCTAAAAGTAATATGCCCAGCAACTCCTTCATCATAGCCAAAATGTGAGAATAACCTAAAGCCAGCGACTAGTTTTTCAAGCTGGTTTCTTCTAAGCTCAGCCGGAGATTCAAATTCAACCATTTCAAGCCCCTTATCTTTTAAGGGTAATTTTCCTAATTCAGTATCAATCCTTAAAGGTGAAACTTTTGCCATAATTCTTTCTCCAGAGTGTAAAATAGTTTAACTAAATCGATGCGGATATGAAATATAGAATAGAAAAAGACTCTCTTGGCGAAGTTAAAGTGCCATCAACCGCACTTTGGGGTGCTCAAACGCAAAGAGCATTGGATAATTTCCAAATCAGCGGCATTAAGTTTGCATTTCCTTTTGGAAGATCTTTTATAGAGGCACTTGGAATAATTAAACATGCTGCAGCTAGTTCAAATGCGAAATTAAAATTACTACCATCAAGCAAATCAAAACTTATAAAGTTTGCTGCAAAAGAGATTATTGATGGGAAGTATGATAATCAATTTCCCTTAGATATTTTCCAAACAGGGTCAGGAACGAGTACAAATATGAATGCGAATGAAGTCTTGGCAACAATTGCATCGAAAAAAGGTAAAACATCAATTCATCCCAATGATGATGTAAACATGAGTCAGAGCAGTAATGATGTTATTCCAACAGCAATTCATATTTCTGCTTTGCATGATGTTGAAAAGCTATTATTACCATCTCTTTATAGCCTTATAAATCAAATAAAGTCTAAAGAACAAAAAGTTAAGGGTGTGGTTAAAACTGGCAGAACTCATCTTATGGATGCTATGCCCATAGATATGGCTCAAGAGCTATCAGGTTGGGCTACTCAGTTAGGTGATCAATATAAGCAAATCAAGCTGGCAGCTGAAGGTTTAAAATCATTACCTCAGGGAGGTACAGCAATAGGAACTGGGATCAACGCACCTAAGAATTTCGGAAAAATTTTTGCAACTGAGGTTTCAAAAATAACAAAGATAAAATTTAAGCCATCAAGTAATTATTTCAAATCTCTTAGCAGTCAAGATGCCGCCACAAATATGTCCAGTGCAGTAAAGAACTTGGCACTAGTGCTTTTGAAGATTTCAAATGACTTGCGATGGATGAATAGTGGTCCACTTACTGGTTTAGGAGAGATTGAACTTCAGGCCCTTCAACCTGGAAGTAGCATCATGCCTGGAAAAGTTAATCCTGTTGTAAGTGAATCAGTGATGATGGCTTCGGCTGATATATTAGGAAATGATTTGACTGTTTCTTATGCCAATCAAGCTGGAAACTTTCAATTGAATGTTATGTTGCCTGTCATTGCATATAACTTGCTAAAAAGCATTACTCTTGCAGCTAACTCATGTACTTTATTAGCTTCAAAAGGAATCAAAACTTTTAAGGTCAATAAAAATAATATCGAAAAACAATTATCTAAAAATCCTATTTTAGTTACTGCTCTCAACAGAGAAATTGGCTACGAAAAGGCTGCTTTGATTGCTAAAAAAGCTTATAAAGAGAACAGATCTATAATTGATGTTGCGCATGAAGAGACAGGTATATCAATTAAAAGATTAAATTCAATACTAGACCCAAAAAAGCTTACCAAAGGCGGTATCTAGTTGATAGATCTAACAAAACAAAATTGTGAAGCATGCACTATTGATGCTCCATTGGTCGATGAAAAAAAATTTAATGAACTTTTAAAGGATCTTGATGGTTGGGAAATTATTTTAGAAGACATAAATATACTATCTAAAACCTATTCATTTAATAGCTATAAAGACTCTGTCAAGTTCACCGAAGAGATTGCTAAATTAGCAGAAGACGAAGATCACCACCCAGCAATTTTATTAGAATGGGGTTCTGTAAGAATCCAATGGTGGTCACATAAGATAAAAGGCCTACATATGAATGACTTTATTTGTGCAGCCAAAACTGAATTACTAGCCAAATAGCCTCATAAATTTATTTTTTGTTTTTTCTTTTCCCTAAAAGTATAATTCCATATGGAAAAGATCAAATTTAAGGCTCTTACATATGATGATGTCTTACTGTTACCAAGATACTCTGACTTTGCTCCAAAAGAAGCCTCTCTAACAACAAACCTTACTAGAGAAATATCTCTAAATTTACCAATAATTTCAGCTGCAATGGATACAGTAACTGAATCAAGAATGGCAATTGCTATGGCTGAGAGCGGAGGTATTGGAGTTATTCATAAAAACAACACTATTGAAGATCAAGCAATCCATGTTCGAACAGTAAAAAAATATGAGAGCGGAATTGTCAAAGATCCGATAACGATTCATTCAACCCAATCTATCGAAGACTTAGTTAAGCTAACAAGTGAACTCAATATCTCAGGCATGCCAGTTGTCGATGATGGAGTTTTAAAAGGCATTGTTACTTCTAGAGATTTTAGGTATGCAGATAATTTAAATGAATCTGTTAGTTCTATCATGACTACATTTGATAGATTAATTACTGTTAATGAGGGAACTCATCAAGATGAAGTTAAAAAACTAATGTACCAAAACCGTATTGAAAAGGTATTAGTACTGGATAAAGCTGGCAGTCTTTCCGGATTAGTTACCATGAAGGACATAGATAAATCTGCTGAGTTTCCATTGGCAACAAAAGATAGCTCTGGACAATTGTTGGTCGCTGCCGCTTTAGGAACAGGTGCTGATACATTGGATAGAGCTGAAGCCCTCAATGAGATGGGTGTGGATGTATTTGTTGTTGATTCAGCTCATGGTCACTCAAAAAATGTTATTGAAACTATCAAATTGCTAAAAAATAACTTTAAAGACATTCAAGTGATCGCTGGAAATGTTGCAACACCTGATGGTGCAGTTGCTTTGGATAAGGCTGGAGCAGATGCAATTAAGATAGGTATGGGTCCAGGCTCCATATGTACTACTAGAATCATTGCAGGAATGGGTGTCCCTCAAATCACAGCAATATTATCAATTAAAGATGCTATGAAAAATTCAAAAATACCATTAATTGCTGACGGCGGCATCAGATTTTCAGGCGATTTAGCAAAAGCAATAGCTGCTGGTGCATCTTCGGTAATGCTTGGCAGTATGTTAGCAGGCACAGAAGAAGCTCCAGGTGAAATAGAACTTTATCAAGGTAGAAGCTTTAAAACATATAGAGGAATGGGTTCATTAGGCGCAATGTCAGAAAGAAATGATGCAAATAGATATTCTCAAGATGAGGTAGAGGCAGAAAAGCTTGTTCCTGAAGGAGTTGAAGGGAGGGTGCCTTACAAAGGTGTTGTAGTTAAAGTTTTAGATCAGTTTGCGGGTGGGCTGCGTCAAAGTATGGGATACGTTGGATGCAAGACCATAGAATCGATGCAAACTGAAACAGAATTCATTGAGGTAACCAATGCTGGGATGATGGAAAGTCATGTTCATGACGTCATGATCACTAAGGAAGCTCCAAATTATCAAAGAAGCTAGCTTATAAAAAAATAAATTTTGATAAAAAGATTATTGTAAGAAACCATGCTCCTGAGGAAATAGCTCTAAATTGTCCCGAAAAAATTTTTATTATCACATAAGATAGAAATCCAAGTGCTATTCCATTGGCGATCGAAAACGTTAATGGCATCATCACAATTATTATAAGAGCTGGAAGTAGGTCGCTTAAATCAGACCAATTAAGTTTTTCCATGCTGCTCAGCATCAAGATTGCTACGTAAATCAATGCACCAGATGTTGCATAAGCAGGAATCATCGTAGCAAGTGGAGCAAAAAATATTGCCAAAAGAAACAGAATTCCAACTGTAACTGCAGTTAAACCAGTTCTTCCGCCGGCTTCTATTCCAGCAGAGCTCTCAACGTAACTAGTTACAGGAGAGCATCCAAATAAAGAACCAACAGCACTTGAACTACTGTCAGCTTTGAGTGCCCTATCTAAATTATCAATATCACCATCAGCATTTATAAGTTTAGCTTGGTTAGCAACTCCAACTAGGGTTCCAGCTGTATCGAATAAGTTAACAAATAGAAACGACATAATGATACTGATCATGGCTAAATCAAAGGCTTGAGAAATATCAAGTTTTAACAAAACAGGCATTAGTGAGGGTGGTGATGAAACGATCCCGTTAAATTTAATTAGATTAAAAGCTAAAGCTATGGAAGTCACTAAAAATATTCCTATAACAATGGCACCAGGTATTTTACGAATCGACAGTACGGCAATTACTAAAAAACTAACCATTGCTAAAAGAGTTTCTGGCTTTGTTAGGTCACCCATGCTAAGTAAAGTAGCTTCATTTGAAGTAATTATCCCACCACTTTTAAGACCAATAATTCCAATGAATAGACCAACACCTGCACCCATTGCAATTCGTAAATTGAAAGGAATGCTCTCTAACATCCATTGTCTAAGTGGCGTTACACTCATTATAAAAAATAGAATTCCAGCTAGAAATACGGCACCTAAAGCTACTTCCCATGAGTAACCCATCTCACCAACAACTGTATAAGTAAAAAATGCATTTAGACCCATGCCAGGCGCCAAACCAACAGGCCAATTTGCATATACTCCCATTGCAATACAGGCAATAGAGGCAGCAATACATGTTCCAACGAAACTGGCGCCAATATCCATGCCGCTTGCAGCCATCATTTGTGGATTGACAAAGATAATGTATGCCATGGTTATGAATGTAGTGATGCCTGCAAGAATCTCACTTTTAAAGTCAGTATTAAATTTTTTTAATTTGAAGATTTTTTCGAGCATTTTTTCTCTAAAGGTATTTAAAAATTAAGTTTACAACTTATACTATATTTTTGTTATAGCTTTTAAATGCATTTACATTTAACAACCAAAAGTAAATCTCTCATACTTTTTTATGGTTCCAAATTTTTAAAAATTATCTAACAAAAAATGGCATTAATATTGCATAAAAATATATAAGAGCATTTTCTTTAAAAAGGGATTAAAAAATTATGAAATCAATAAGTCATCTTAAAAGTATTAAGTTTTTCGCACTTCTTTTTGGCTGTATTAGCCTTAGTGCACAAGATAGCTTTATAGAAGAAGTATTTGTAACTGCAGAAAAGAGAAGTGAAAGCTTGCAAGATGTATCACAGGCAGTGACGGCAATAAGCGATGAGGATATAGAAAATAAAAACATAACCTCTTTTGTAGATCTAAGTGCAATTGTTCCAGGAGTAACTGTTGCAAAGAATGAAGGTTACAAGACGGTAATTTCTATAAGAGGTGTTGGAAATGAAACCAACCAAAATGCGATCGCAGCTCCTTCAGTTGCATTCCACATGGACGGTATTTTTATAGCTTCTCCCTTTTCATTACAAACTGATTTTATTGATGTAGAAAGAATTGAGGTTTTAAGAGGTCCCCAAGGAACACTCTTCGGACAGAATTCTACTGGGGGAGTGATAAATGTAATCAGCAAAAAACCATCCATGGAAGGATATTTAGGGAAATCTGATATCACTTTTGGAAATTATGGCCTAACAAAATTTCGCTCATCTAATAATATTGTTTTAGGTAGTTCAACTGCTGCCAGATTTTCAATTTCCACTACAGAAAGAGATGGTTTTAGTGAAAATCTAGTAACTGGACAAGACCTAGATGATGATAGTAACTTGAGCCTTCGTGCGGATTTCCTTACAGAGTTTGGAAATAGTTCTTCGTTAAGATTTTTTGGTCAGTTTTTTGAAGTTGATAGAAATGGTTCTGCAATGAAAGGTATTGATGATCCTTCACCAGACCCAAGGGACTTATCTCAAGACTCTATCTCAAATCATGAGCTAACTTCAAAGATCTTTGCTGCAATTTATGAATCTGATCTTGGTTATGCAAATTTAAAAATTATGGCGAGCATGCAAGAGGATGACATTTCAGTAACAAGAGATAATGATCGTCACAATTTCGGTGATCCCGTTTTAGCAATTCCTGGACTAGGAGACGGAGCAACTTATCAGAGAGCTGAGTTTCGCCCTGAAACCTCTTTAGTAGATACAACAACCTTTGAAATTAATTTAGTTTCTAATGAGCCAGCAATGGGTGGAAAACTTGATTGGACTATTGGTGCTTTCTACATGGAGCATGAGATTGAAAATCATATTCGAGGATATAGAGATAATGATTTAGACGGAGAACTACAATATATTTGTTCATATCCATATGCTGATCCAAGTAATTGTTGGGCTTCTTGGGCAGACGGTGGTGAATTTGATTTTATTTCTGATGCTTTCCCAAAAAGAGAGTCATTTTCGGTTTATGGAGAAACCACCTACAGCGTTTCCGACCAATTTCGTATTCTTAGTGGGCTTCGCTATTCTGATGATGAGGTCGAGAGTTGTGTTAAAAATTTCTTTGCGCCTGTATGTGACAACTTAAGTGGTAGTTCTGATAAGACGACTGGAAAAATAGCTGCTGAATTTAATCTTGATGACGATACTTTGGCATATCTCGCTTTCTCGGCTGGCTTTAAACCAGGTGGAACAAATCTTACATATGGCTTTGCTGATGATAATGCGCCCCCAATGGTTTTCCCTAATTTTGCCGCTGAAACAGTTGAGTCCATGGAATTTGGTCTTAAAACAGACTTATATGATGGCAGGGCAAGAGCAAATATTGCAATCTTTTCATATGATTATGAAAATCTTCAATTCCAAGCAACAGATCCTGATCCATACCGAGGTGGTGTTGCAAACATTCCAGAATCAGAAATGTCAGGTTTAGAGATTGAATTTACTGGCTTAATTTCTGATTCGCTAACTTTAGACATGAATCTAGCATTCCTTGACTCAGAAATATCCTCTGATTATGAAGCACTAGATAATGTTGATGCATACCAGTACTTCTTTGGTGAAGAAGATTTGAGATATGGTCTAAGAAAAAATATTAAAGGTAATGAACTGGCTAAAACTCCTGAATTTACAGCTGACATAACAATGACATATGAAACTGTATTATCTTCTGGAACAATGTTTACTGGAATACTTCAATATGTTGAAAGAGGCGAATTCCAACAACGTGTAAATAACAATCCGATAGTAGATGCTATTGATGCTTATGACATTTTGAACCTAACTGCGAGCTTTGATTTTGTTGGTGATAAATGGGGACTAGATTTTATGATCCTGAATGCGACTGATGAAGATGGAGTTAATTCCAGTATGACAGACGTGTTTGGAGTTGCAGCCACCGGTTTAGAATTAATTCCACCAAGACAATATATGCTTAGATTGAGCATGAACTACTAAAAAGTTATTCAGCTCTTCTCTTAAAATTCGTGGTTATCAATATATAATTAGCCATGGAAAAGCATTTTATTAGAGCCGAAGATCTAATTCAGGACTCATTCAACCTTGCTTTACAAGTCTATGAGGATGGCTACAGGCCCAACTACATAATTGGTGTTTGGAGAGGCGGAGCGCCAATAGGAATTGCTGTTCAAGAACTTTTTAGTGTTCTAGGCGTTACTTCTGATCACATTGCCATCAGAACGTCTCACTATAAAGCTATCAATCAAAGAGAAAGTGAAGTTCAAGTATATGGACTTAACTACATCATTAAGCAAGTGGAATCCGAAGATTCACTCCTTATAGTTGATGATGTCCATGACACCGGCATATCTATTGAAAAGATAATTTCTGACCTTAAATTCGCTTGTAAAAAAAATACACCTGAAATAAGAGTAGCTACACCATATTTCAAGCCAACAAAAAATAAAACTAAAAGAAAGCCAGATTACTACCTTCATGAAACTGATAAATGGTTAGTATTCCCACACGAACTTGAGGGCCTTTCATTAGAGGAAATAGTAGATAATAAACCCGAAGTCTCAAAAATGATTAATAAGTTATCAAAGCTTATAAAATGAGTAGTAATATTTCTTTATCAAAAACAGATCTTGATACTATTTTAGTTTTAGATTTTGGATCTCAATATACTCAATTAATAGCTAGGCGAGTAAGGGAACTTGGAGTATATTCCGAGATATTTCCTTGGGATATTCCAACAGAAAAAATATCCTCACTTAATCCGAAGGGAGTAATTCTTTCTGGTGGTCCAGAATCTGTGACCCAAGAAAATACTCCAAGAATTCCAGAAATTATTTTTAACTTAGGTACTCCTATTCTCGGTATTTGTTACGGAATGCAGACATTGGCTGAGCAAAATGGAGGCAGTGTAAGCACTGCCTCTACGAAAGAGTTTGGTTCTGCAGAACTAAAGATTGAGCATCCATCAAAAATCTTTGATGGTCTAGATGTAAGGAATCTAGACGTTTGGATGAGTCACGGAGATCATGTTTCAATCTTGCCTGATGGTTTTATCTTGAGTGCATCAACTCAATCTGCGCCAATTGCTGCAATGGAGCACAAAGATAAGCCTTATTATGCTCTTCAATTCCATCCTGAAGTAACACACACAGATAAGGGTCAAAAAATCATAGAAAACTTCATAATAGATATTTGTAAATCTAATAGAAATTGGAAGTTAGATGACTTAATTGAACACAGAATAAAAGAGATTAAAGCTCAAGTAGGTGATAAAAAAGTTCTTTTGGGATTATCTGGGGGAGTCGATTCATCTGTAACTGCTATGTTGCTTGATAGGGCAATCGGTAAAAACTTAATTTGTATGTTCGTTGATAACGGACTTTTAAGAAAAAATGAAGTTGATGAGGTAGTTGATCTTTTTAAAAATAAAATTGATCTTAACCTTGAGGTTGTGGATGCAAAGAAAACATTTTTTAGACATCTTAAAGGTGTAACTGATCCTGAGCAAAAAAGAAAAGTTATTGGAAGGACCTTTATAGATGTATTTGATAACGAATCAGTAAATCTGCATACCTCTGATGAAATTAATTTTTTAGCACAAGGAACAATTTATCCTGATGTGATTGAATCATCTGAATCTGAATCAAAAGAAGCAAGAATTATTAAGTCCCATCATAACGTTGGTGGCTTGCCAGAAGAAATGAAAATGAGCCTGGTTGAGCCGCTTAGGGATCTATTTAAAGATGAGGTCAGAAAAATGGGTGCTTTATTAGGCTTGCCTGTTGAAATACTTAAAAGACATCCTTTCCCTGGTCCTGGGCTTGGGGTAAGAATATTGGGAGAGATAAATCATGAAAATATTTCTGTCCTTCAAGAAGCAGACTCAATTTTTATTGATGAATTAAAAAAAGAAGGTCTTTATGATGAAGTTAGCCAAGCATTTTGTGTATACCTGCCAGTAAAATCTGTTGGTGTAGTCGGCGATGAAAGACGTTATGCAGATGTTATAGCTCTAAGGTCTGTAAAAACTGTTGACTTTATGACCGCAGAATGGTCAAAACTACCCCTAGAATTTTTGGGCAGAGTATCAAATAGGATCGTAAATGAATTAGAGGAAGTAAGCAGGGTAGTTTATGACATCTCAGGCAAACCACCTGCCACTATAGAGTGGGAATAAATTTTTATGAAAGAACTGCAAATTTTCACAACAGGGAACCAACAAATATGATTACATCAAATGAAAATAACTCTTGGGAGAAATGTTATTTGTGTGGAAACAACTCCCTAAAAGTTTTTTATCATTCAAAAAAAATATTTAAATGCAAAAAATGTAATTTTGTATTTTATAAGCCCATTCCAAGCGATCAAGAGCTAAGCGAAATTTATTCGAAATATACAAGACATGAGTGTATTACAGAAATTTCTAAAGAGAATATAAGAAAAGAATTTAGTAATATTTTTGAAATTAATGAAGTTAATAAGGTACTAGATATAGCATGTGGAGAATGCGGAATGCTTGAAATGATTAGAGAATTAAAGCCGTCCATTGAACTTTTTGGTTCGGAGCACGAATCAGCAAAACAAAACATTGAAATGAAAAATATTAATTATCTTAAGGGTGGATTTTATCCAGAAACTAATGAGAAATTTGATTTAATTATATTTACTGAAGCCATTGAACATATTAATGATGTGAATGAATTTTTAAAAAATATTCTTAGTTTGTTGAGCAAGAACGGCATGATTTATATAACTACACCGAATTTTAACTGCATTGAAAGATTCCTAATGCAATCAGATTGGGGGATGGTTGTACCTCCAGAACATTTGTCATACTTTACAACTAAAACTCTTTCAGATGCATTAACTAGAAATGGCTTAGAAAAGATTTTTTTAAAGACTGAGAACATTAGCTTCTACAGAATTATGGAATACCTCAATAAACGAAGAAGATCTAAAGGTAAATCTGCTGAAATATCACCACAAAATGTCGCAAATATAATGCAGAAGGCAGTCAGTCAAAACTCAATTCTTGGTTATATAAAATCCTTAGTAAATCTAATTTTAAGATTTACAAGATCAGGCAGTAGCATGAAGGCACTATACAAAATCAAGGAAATATAAAAAAAATATTCTTTACATACATCATGTATATTCATATTGCAAAGCAGGAGCATATTTATAATCTTGCATCTTTGTTTAATACAATATTGTAAAATCAGAAGGTGAAATACAGACCTGAAATCGATGGCTTGAGGGCATTAGCAGTATTGCCAGTTATTTTATTTCACTCTGGTTTTGAGTGGTTTGGTGGCGGGTTTGTTGGTGTGGATATTTTCTTTGTGATTAGTGGATATTTAATTACTTTAATCTTAATAGAGGATATCAATAATAAGAGATTTAGCATCACTTCATTTTATGAAAGGCGTGCAAGAAGAATTCTACCAGCACTATTTTTTGTAATGATTGTATGCATTCCATTTGCTTGGATGTGGATGTTGCCTGATGCGCTAGAAAATTTTGGCCAATCCTTAGTAAGCACTAGTTTGTTTTCAAATAATTTCTTATTAATGCAAACAGCTGGTTATTGGGATCTTGCATCAGAATATAAACCATTACTTCATACATGGAGTTTGGCAGTTGAAGAGCAATATTACATTCTATTTCCCATTTTTTTAATGCTTGCTTGGCCTTTTGGAAAGAAAAAAGTCTTTTGGTTAGTTCTGTTTATAGCTGTATTTAGTTTTATTTTTAGTGAGTTTGGCTGGAGAAAAGGATCATATAGCCATTTTTATAATCCTATTTCACGTGTATGGGAACTTCTAGCTGGATCAATTGCAGCATTTGTTATTTTCCAAAAAAAAATTCAGAATAATAATGGTTTAGCGCTTATTGGTCTTATAGCTATTCTTTATTCTATATTTAGATTTAATGAAAAAATGCCTTTTCCAAGCGCCTTAACCCTTATTCCAGTTCTAGGCTCAGTTTTAATTATTATCTTTGCAGATCACAGAACTTTTACAGCCAAAATTTTGAGTACCCGAGCACTGGTTAGTATTGGATTAATTAGCTATTCATTATACCTATGGCATCAGCCTATATTGGCATTTGCAAGAATTTATAAACAAGACCCGTATTCAGAGCTTGATGCTTTTGTCTTTCTTTTCCTTTCAATATTTCTTTCGTTTTTGACTTGGAAGTATGTTGAGACCCCTTTCAGAGTAAAGTCATATTTATCATCTTTAAGAGTTTTGAGCATTTCAGCATTTATGATAATTTTTTTTATTTCAATTGGACTCTACTTTCATATATCAAATGGGGTTCCAAGTAGAATTTTTACTAATGATGCTTATCAAAGAAGTACTCATGAATTTGAAGTTTCAGATTTGCTTATTACAGCAGAATATCAAAATCTTGAATTCCAAAATGATAAACATGTTCTTATTGTGGGAGACTCTTTTGCATATGATATTGCTTATCTTTTTGCACACCATAAACCGTCAATTAAATACACTGTGGAAAGCTTTGAGGACCCATTGGAATCAATTTGCAAGATTAATTTACATGAAAAAACTCAATATCAAGAAATCTCTTCAATTATGTTTGTTTATGATGAGGGATTTAAAATACCTTGCATTAATCAAATCATTAAATCACTTGAAAGAAAACAAATCAAAGCAGTATTTATCGGAACCAAACAATTTGGTAACAATATGAACTGGTTAGCACGTTTAAGATCTAATGAAAGAATCTCTCTTTGTCAGTTGCCCAATGCAAGCAAACTCAATATTGACTTACGTGATGCTGAGTTAATTCCAGAAAAAAATTATTTCTCATTCTTTAATACCTTTTCGACTAGCGGATGTTTTCCCATAACAAATAATAATGGAGAACTTTTATCAAGTGATAGACAGCACTTCACAATAGCTGGCATCGAATATTTTGGTGAAAAGTTTTTTAAAGATATAAATATTAGTCATGCCATAAACTAACTTGAAATTATATAAAAAGAAAAAAAAGAGTGATTGGCAAATTGATCTAACCCATTAATATTTTTTTGATGCTTCTAATTTCTTTTTATATTTCTTAATAATAACTTTTGCTCTAAAAGCAGACTTCGTATGTCTGTTAAGAGGAGACTTTTTTAGAGTATTATAATAAATTTGGGCAGGGAAAATGAAATTTATAAAGTATTTACTTGGAAAATTTGGCAAGTTTCTTAGAACTAAATTTAAGTTAAATTTATCTCAATCTATATATAGATATTTAAATTTTAATGAATCTTTCACATTTCAAGTTAACGACAGAAATATTTGCATGCATTCATTATGTAATGTGAGCAATGATATTTTTTATTCTGGGATTTATGGTAACTATGAAGGTCACAGTCTTAGAATTTGGAATCATCTATGTATGAATGTAAAAGATTCCTATGTTTTTGACATTGGTGGATATTCAGGAGTATATTCGCTCGTGGCTGCAAGTGCTAATCATGAAATTAAAATACATACATTTGAACCTCACCCTAATACATTTAGGATTCTAAAAAAAAATATTGACTCAAATACCTTCGATAATATTTTTATAAATAACTTCGCTCTTAGTTTGTTTGACGGAGACATTACCTTTTACAACTCGTTAGGTCCTGCTCCAACTGGATTTTCTTCTATAAATCATAAGTATATTTCAAGGGATGCCGGCACTCTTGCTTGTAAAGCAAAAGATATTAGTAGACTTTTAGATACAGATTATAAAGATAAAAGAATTTCTTTAATGAAATTAGATATTGAGCGAGCTGAACTTCCATTACTTCAACAAATTATTTCTAGATTGATCAATGATTGCACTTGCATTATTTGCGAAATTCTCGATGAAGAAAGTTATCATGAATTTGATACATTATTTTCTCGTAACGGCTATAAATCTATACTAGTTGATGATAACAATAACAAAGCAATTGAAGTTAATAATCTAAAAGGTGTCAAGAAAATTGGAAGAAATGTGGTTTTCATTCCAGAGAATCAAAATACTGAAGATATTATAAGTTTATAATATTTGATACATCATGAATAATCTCTCTGTTTTATTTGATTTAAGCAAAGTAAATTTCTTTAGAAAACCATTCCCACATATTGTAATAATGGATGCTCTTCCTAGGCAGATAGCAGATCAGCTTACTTCAGAGTTTCCAATTCAAGCCTTCGATATGTCAACGAGTAACAAAAGATTTGATGTTTCAGCTAAGGAAGTAAACAGTTCAAGAGATTTTTCGCCTTTATGGAAGTCATTTATAAAATATCATTCTTCTGGAGAATTTTATAGAGAACTGATTGAAATTTTTAAACCCCATCTTCCTGATAAGGATTATGACTTTTATTCAAATTTATCTACAGGCATAAGGGGTACTCATCAGCATTCTAAAGATCAAATTCTTTTAGATGCTCAAATATCAATTAATACTCCTGTAACATCTGAATCATCTGTAAGGAAAGCACATGTTGATAATACTAATAAACTTTTTAGCGGACTATTTTATTTACGAAGTAAAGATGATTTATCTAAAGGCGGTGACCTTGAAATTTTAGAATGGAACAAATCCTATACTTCAAAACATAAATTAAAATTTTATCAAGAGGGTGTCAATGCAAAGCATTACTCAACCTTCAAAAGAATAAAATATGATAATAATATTGCAGTATTATTTTTGAATTCTATAGATGCTTTACATAAAGTCACTGAAAGACAGCTAACCACCTTTCCTAGGTGTTTTGTAAATTTAGTTGGGGAGCTTGAAAAAGACATATTTTTTAAAGAAACTTTCTTGAAAAGGAAAACAACCTCACTAAAAGCAAATGGTAAGAACTTCATAAAAAAATTATTAAATAAGCAATAATTAACGTAAATTTTCTAAGATAGCTTATTTTTAAGATTTCTGCTGCTAATAGTCTTTCGATAAATAGATATAAGTTCTTCAGTTATAACCTCAGGATGATATTTATTTAAGCAAGCATGTCTTATTTTTGTTGAGTCGTAATTCTCCTTATTATCAATAATGCTCATCATCGCATTTTTTATTTGTTCAATATTCCCAACCTCGATAATCGTACCATTATGTTTGTTAATGAGATCCTCTGGACCCCCAGACCTTGTTGATATTACTGGAAGTCCAAATGATTGGGCCTCTAATATCGATAATCCAAATGATTCTGTTGAGCTTACAGAACACAAGCAACTTGATCTTGATATATTAAAAATAGTCTCTTCTCTTGATAGCTCCCCAAGAAGTGAAACTTTTTTTCTTAAATTATGTCTGGTTATAAAATCATTGCATTGTTTATATAGATATCCTTTTCCAATAATTGTTAAATGACAATTATATTTTTCGTGATCAATTTCGTAAAAAGCTTGTAATAGGTCCAGAGGACGCTTTAAATCAATTAAAGCACCAACGAAAATAAATCTAAAAATTGGTTCATAAGCATCTTTTTTATGAACATAATCTAAACAAAATCTCGGTATCATATTTGGTACCAAGGAAATTTTCTTTAGTGGAACATCTTGATCCTTGTTAAGAAAGTTTACAAAATTCCTAGATAGAGCAATCACTCTAGTAGAGCTTTCAATAATTTTTTTATACAACATATTCTCGTAAGGAAGAATGTAATTTGGATGTTGCCTAGAATGCTCAGTAAAAATTAATTCAGCATTAAATTTTTTTGATGCATACATTGCTATTACACCTCCAAAAAAAGGCGAATGACAGTGAATGATTTCAGGGACCTTAAATTTTTTTGAAAAAGCAAGAAATAAAAATATTATTCTTGCATAGATCTTATATTGAAAAACTAATGCTCGGGATGATTTAGGAAAAAAATTAAATGTATTTAATCTTGCTGTACGAATTCCATCTTCATTTGACCATGAAAATGAAAATAAACTAAGGATTTTTTTTAGCTTAAGCTTTCTTAAGCTATGTATCATTACGTATATAACCTGGACATTAGCCCTAGAATTAATTTCTTTAGCTTGTTCAAGAAAAAAAGAACCGCTTATTTCACCTTTACCCCAGTTAGTTTTATTTTTATCAGGATACCAGGATGGTATTATCAATACATTCATTACTTTTAAATCATTAAGCGATAACTTCTTTTATCATGCCATCAACGAGATTTAGCTTTCTATTACATAGACCAAGACTTTTTTCGTTGTGGGAGATAATCAACGCTGTACCATCTTTTTCTGTAAATTTATAAACCTGCTGAATAACTTTTGATGCAGCCTCTTTATCAAGAGCGCTAGTTGATTCATCAAGAATAATAATTTCCCTATTGCTGTAAAATGCCCGTGCTAAAGCTATTCTCTGTCTTTGACCACCCGAAAAATTTAAGCCTCTTTCACTAATAAGCGTTTCAATACCATCAGGCAACGAGGTAACAAATTCTTTTAATCCTGCTTTACCAATACTTAAATTAATCTTATCGATATCTATTTCTTTAGATTCAATACCTAATGCAATGTTCTCAGTTATTGTTCCATTTATTAGAAATGTTTCTTGTGGGAGATATGCAATTCTTGATCTCCAATCACTAATGTTTTCATGGATATCTATGTCATCCAGTCTTATCATGCCCTTAGTGGCAGTATTTATTCCAAGAATTAAGTCAACAAGAGTAGTTTTTCCTTGTCCAGACTCACCAATGAGACCTACAAAATCTCCTCTTTTAATTTCCAGTGATAAACTTTTAAAGATCTTGCTCCCATTTTTATAACTGAAGTCTAAATCATCAATAACTATTTTGTTGAACTTGGGCAAAGGTGTTTTAGGTTTCTTGGTCTCAACTTGTGTTTCTAATTCTTTTTTTGTTAAAAATAATTCCGAATGAAGTTTATTTATAGAGTCTATATCTAGATTCATTGCATTAATTGCTGCAATGATTGTACTAACCGATGGTAGCAGCCTGAGAGCTGCTACCAAGAATATTGAAAGTACTGCAATTGTGTCAAGCGGCTCTTGATTAGAAAAGTTTGAAGCTATTAGCATTATGCAAATTATGGTTACAAGCATCGCTTCAACAATATACTTAGGTATTATTGAAAAAAGTGTCAATCTTTTATCTGCATATGCAACTTTTGTGGCTCCAGTCCTTACTCTGTCACTAAAAAACTTGGTTAGACCAAGAATTTTAATTTCTTTGATACCATACACCGCTTCTTGAACAGCATTTGTGAACTGAAATAGACCTTGATTTTTTGCTTCTCCATACTTGATGAATCTCCCAGAAAAAAAGTAAAACATAAATCCAAGCACTACTGATGCAAAAGACAAAGCAATCAAGAACAAAGTTACATCAGTAAATACTAGCAAGATTATGATTACAATTATTGAAAGACTTTCTGCTAGAATCCTGAAGAATCCGATAGTTGATTGTGCGAATCTTCCACAAAAAGATAATATTGAAGTTGAGTAGGTTCCAGAATTTTTGCCCAACCGTGTTGCATATTCTGCTTTTAGAAGCTCTTCAATTAATCTCGATCTAAGCTCTACTTGCCTCTGAAAGATTGAATTCATTATGAAGTTATTTATTAACCAAACAGAAATTGTTCTTAGAAAGAATATGCTTATGATAATCAAGCTAGCATATATTGTTAGTTCATTCTTGCTTAGACTTGGAAATAGCCCCCACTCACTCTGGACTTTGTCGAAGTCAAATATCATTACGACATATGGACCAATCAAAGAAATTCCAAGCATGTCTAATAAAGCTAATGCCACGAATGACATAAATAAAAGGCTTAAATATTTTTTTGGTTTGCCGAAGATTTGCAATAGCTTTTTTATAAAATCTTTATACAAATTTATGGACATATGGACTAGATATTAAGAAATAAATATTATTATACTTAATGTATGATTTTATTGTTTTTATAGTTTTCAATTTATTTAATCAAATAAATGCAAACTAAAATACCAATATAGCCTCAAGGATAAAAAAAATTTGTTGAATTTGCACTTTTTTAAAGGACTGAACACCTGTCTTCTAAAGATAATTCAAACTCATAAATATATATTAAGAAATTCTATATCTTAGCCCATGAATAAGTATTTTTATAAGTACATTTTTTACAAATACTTACCTCGTCATGCTGAAGTTTTACATGATGTTTTCTAACACGATTTAGTTCTTCTGATGTCCACAAATCTCTTAGAGATGAAATTTTTCTTTCCGGATCATTATGCTTTGCAGGTAACTCAATGGCCTGCAATAATTCAAATCCATTATGTTTTTTCTTTGCTTTATTTATAACTTCTTCGTAGACTTTATCAGGGTCATCAAAGCATTCAGCACTTGTGTAACCTATTGGATATTGACTTCCCCAGTCATAGCAACACATGCCAACTCTTCCATCAAAAGTGACCATAAGCCTCTGATATACTTGTTCACAAGGAAGTCTAGAATCGGAAATCCACATGTTTCCCATAGAATCTTTCATATAAGGCGATGTATTAGGTAAGTTCTTTTCTTTGCAAGCTTGCCTAAATTTCTTTAAATCCTCTCCCGAAAGGTCTTCTACTGATCCACCTCTTTCAGAATATGTTTTTACAGAAATCTCATCTACATATTCGTTAAAAAGATTATAAAAACTTTCTTGTTCATCAAAAGTATCATTATTGAGAATCATTTGAATTTTTGTTCTAGGAAATTTTGCTCCTAGCGAGTCTCTCAATTTAGAAAAATTCACTATATTTTTATATACATTTTCAAATTGATTTTTCTTAAATCTTCCTGGTCTCATCTTTTCATATGTTTCTTTGGTACCCCCATCAAAAGAATAGATTATTACATCAAGTCCGCTTTCTATTAAATTTCTTGAAACCTTTTCAGATAAATTGGTAGCGTTTGTGTTTATCATGGTTTCCAGAATTCCATTTTTTTTTGCAAGATCTATAATTTTATGGATTCTAGGGTATAAAAGAGGCTCACCTCTCCAGTTAAGCTTTATTGATGGGATACCGATTTCTGAGGCTTGAATTATTAAGTCTTCTGCCAGTGCGTCATCAATTACTTTGTCTGGAGTAGCAATATACTCTCTATAGCAAAATGGACAAGCTAGATCACATATTGCAGCAATCTCAAGATCTAAACATAAGGGAATAATACCAAGCTCAAATAGTTTTTTGTTATCAGGATTTTCTTCAATTGCATGTTGGGGTTGATGAGTCCATTTGAATCTATAATCCTTATACATTTTTTTGTACTCATCCAACAACTTATCCTTAGAAGCATTTTTTGAGCTGGCAAGAGCATATTTAAATGCTTTATTGTGTTCCATATTCTCAATTGAGTATTGCGTTGGATCAAATGGTTTTAGATTAAAAAGAGAGGAGGTTCCCTTTTTTACTTCGCTAGTTATCCTGTTTAAAGTGCTTGAGAAAGTCATAAGTCTAGTGATTATACAATATTATTAAAACCAAAATGACCACTATAATCGGTATAATGACCCTTTTAGACATGAATTTATTGTGAAATCACAAGTACAAATTATCGCAGAAATAGCTTCTGCACATGAGGGCAATATAGACCTTCTTAAATCCTTAATTTTAAAATCATCTAAAACGGGTGCAGATTTTGTAAAGGTTCAAATTTACAATTTTAACGAGTTAGTTCATAAGGTTGATGGTGTTAAAAGCAACCTTGAAGGAAATGAGCTTTCAGTTAAGGAATGGATTGAAGTTATAGAATTCTCAGGGCATCACTCCATTAATCTTATAGCTGAAGTTTATGATCTTAAGTCATTTGAAATTACGAAATCAAGGAATGAAATATTTGGATACAAGATTCCAACAGCTGACATTAATAATCATGATCTTTTACTTAATGTTGCAAAGGAGAGTAAGCCAATTTTTTTAGGGATTGGCGGAGCAAATGTAGATGAAATTTCTGATTCAATTTCAATTATAAATAAGTATCCTTCATCTGAGATCATCCTTATGCATGGAATACAAAGTTTCCCTACAAAAATTGAAGATTGCTTACTGCAAAAGTTAGTCTCATTAAAAGAAATGTTCAATTTAAAAACAGGTTATGCGGACCACATTGATGCTGAAGATACAATTATGTCTTTTACAGTACCAGCTATCGCAGTTTCATTAGGAGCTCATATTATCGAAAAACATATTACTCCAAATAGAGCAAAAAAAAGCTTTGATTATTTTTCTGCATTAAATCCAGATGAATTTACTCGTTTTGTTGCATACATGCATGATGTGCATTTATGTGTAGGCAAGCCAAATGGACTCAGTCTTAATGATGCAGAAATAGAGTATAGAAATAAAATGAAAAAATTTGCCATACTTAAGAATAATGTTTCAAAAGGCGATAAATTATCAAGTGTTGAAGTCTACTTTAAAAGAGTAAATCTTGAGGGAATATCAAGAAGAAATTTTCTTGAATTTAAAGATTCAAGATTTAATAAAGACCTTGAAGCTGGCAGTCCCATTAAAAAGGAATATTTAGATGCCTAAAATAATGATATGCATAGTTGTTCGAATGAAGTCAACGAGATTGCCCCAAAAAGCAATGTTAGACATTTATGGTAAACCTCTTATTCAACGTTTATTAGATAGACTCTCTAGCGAATTTGATAAGCAAGAAATATGCATATGTACCTCAGATAATCCTGATGACAAGATTTTAATTGATCTTGCAGTCGAAAATAATCTTTCTTATGTAGCAGGTGATGAACTTGATGTAATGAAGAGGCTTATAACAGTAGCTTCAATTCATAAGGCTGAGGTTTTGGTTAGAGTAACTGGTGATAATCCACTCACTGATCCAACAATTATTAGAGATATGATTGAAGATCATTGTAGGCACGGAGCTGATTATACTTTTTGCGATCAAATACCAAGGGGATCTCGCTCAGAGGTTATAAGCTCTAAATGTTTGCAAAGAATTTATGAGCAGCTAAGCGATACTAAATCATCAGAATATATGACTTATATGCTCAAAAGGCCAGATAAGTTAAAAGTCAATCAATTCATACCCGGTAATTATGAATTAATTGAACCAAATCTTTCATTTACTGTTGATACTCCCGAAGATCTCTCTTTTATTAAAGATATCTATAAGCATTTTAATTCTTCTTTAATGAACCTAAATGAGGTCATATCTTTTTGTAGAAATCATCCAAATTATAATAATAGGCTGTTTGATTCCCCTAAAAGCTTCCCCAAAATTTCAGGAATTGATTATTCTTTTAAGGATGACTAACTTTATCTGAGAGACGCTTCAATATTCCCTCCATCAATAGTTATTATATGCCCCGTTGTTTTTTCCAACGAAAGGATTAGGGACATAAAACCCTCCGCAACATCATCAGCAGCAACTTCAGCACCTAATAAATTTCCTCTCATATATCCTTCTTGAGAAATATTTCTTGCTTTTGATCTTTCTTTAATTAATTTTGATGAAAGTAACCCAGATTTTATTTTATCTGCGTTTATTCCATTTACCCTAATACCATACTTACCATTTTCAAGAGCAAGCTGCTTCATAAGACCAATTATTGAAAGTTTTGGTATGCCATAAGCACCAAAATTAATCCCTGGATTGACTGATTGTTTTGAGATATTGAAAAGTATTTGTCCATTATTTTTTGTTTTTTTGAATAAATGTAAAAAAAGTTTTGATAGTTCATAATGAGCAAAAAAGTTTAACTCAAAACTATCTCTGAACTCTTTAGATCCCAACTCATCAGTCATTCCTTGTACGGCAGATCCTGCATTTGAAATTAAAATGTCAGCTCCACCATAGGAAAATATGCAAAAATTCAATATATTTTTTGCTGCACTACTTTCAGTTATATCAATTCTTAATGAAGAAACAGAATCTGAGTTTAGAATATTTTCTGCATTATCTAAGCCTTTTTGCGAGCTATCAACTAAGACAACATTCCCACCATTTTTCAAAACTTTTTTTGCACAAGCAAGACCTATTGTTCCAGCACCACCAGTAATTACAACAACTCTTCCATATAAGGGAGCAATAATCTTTTTTCCAAGCTTAGCTTGCTCAAGACTCCAATATTCCATTTCAAATAGATCAGTTTCTGATAGCGAATGAAACGACCTTTTTGTATCAATATGATTCTTGAAAACTCTGAGAGTCTGAGATGCAAGGTCATTAATTATTTTTCCTGATTTTCTGTCTTTAGATACAGCAATTACACCAAGTCCTCTTACCCAAATCATATATGGCACGGGATCTAGCATAGAATGCAAGTTTTTTTTTGAATAATTATTAAAGTATGAGATGTATTGTTGTTTGAATTTTATAACTTTTGACTTTATTTGCTTGGTTGTTAAAGATTTTTTTGTTAAATCAAAAAAAAGTGGTTTACCTTTTGTTCTTATAATATGATCAGGAGTAAGGACCCATCGCTTAATAAACTTTTCTATATCTTTTTCTTCAAGTATCTTTAGTAAATCTGGAGACTGATTCAATGTAAAAATGTAACTGCTGTCACCAAGATGATTTATTGATGCGCGAAGCTCAGAGATAAAATTAAATGCTTGTAGGTTACTTTTATGAACTTTACTGCTTTTGATATATCTTTTTGGTGTATTTTTAGTTATCCACTTTTCAACTTTATTAGTTTGCTTTATCAGTTGTGAATAAGACTCTTTTGCTGTATCACCCCATGTAAAATGACCATGATGCTCCAAAAACATTCCTTCTATGCCAATATTTGACTTATAAGCTTCATTAGCTTGCATTGCAAGGTCAAAACCTGGCTTTACGTATGGAAGAAATAGAACCTTACCATTAAATAACTCATCAATAATTTCTTTTGAATTTTTGATATTTGCAAGAAACAGGAACGGAGTTGAATGAGTATGTTCAACAAATTTCTTTGGAATAAAAGCATGAAGCAATGTCTCTATTGAAGGGTTTGGAGACACAGGATCAAGAAGACACTGCCTTTGAAAGCTAACCAAGTCTTCATCAGTTAACTTAGTAACATTTTCCAGCTTAAGGAGTTTGCTCATTTCTAGTGCAGGCAAGCCAGTGGCATTTATGCTTTCTAGATCCCATCCACTACCTTTGATTCTTAATGTTTCGACGCGCTCACCTATTGTATTTTTTTCAGAAGTTTTAACTGAAATATTTCCCCCTCCATGCATTACAAGATCTTTATCATTACCTATAAGATGACTTGTATAGATTCTTTCAACTATATCTTTAGATAACTCAGGAAAAATTAATTTCTTATAATTCTCTAAAGCTTTATTATTCCAAGTGTTTTTAATCATATTTTTGTTTATAAAGTTCAGTGGCTAAAGATCCGCCTTTTTCTGTAAATATTTTTGAAACAAAATTTGTTGGTGTCATATCGAAGGCGGGATTTATTGCAGGAGAATTATTATTTATTATTCTGGAAGTGCATATGCCATCACTCTTAGTATTAAACCCCATAATCTCCGAAACTTCCGAGGAATCCCTTTCTTCGATAACAACACCTTGACCCCTAGTTTCATCTTCCCAATCGATAGTTGAGGTTGGCGCGCAGACATAGAATGGAATACTCGACTCTTTGCATGCTAAAGCCTTCATGTAAGTTCCTATTTTGTTAAAAACTTCCCCAGAATGAATTATTCTGTCCGAGCCAACAATTACAAAATCGATCATACCTTTTTGGATGATCAAGCCACTTGCATTGTCGGCAATGACTGTATGAGGAATTTTCATATTTTCTAGCTCCCATGCAGTAAGAAAACCCCCTTGGTTTCGAGGTCTGGTTTCGCTAACATAAACATGAACATTTATATTTTTTTCTTTCAAAAAAAATATTGGGGCTAGGGCGGTTCCATAATCTACTGTAGCAAGCCAACCTGCATTACAGTGAGTAAGAACATTAATTGTTTTTTTTGAAGTATTCTTAAGGATTTCCTCTCCACAGTGACTTCCAATTAACTTATTTCGCGAAATATCTTCATCAGATTTTTGTTGTGCAAACAGCATACCTTCCTTGTAGCGGCTATTTTTGGGAACATTATTTAAAAAATCTTTTATCTCATTCAAAGCCCAAAACAAGTTATATGCAGTAGGTCTTGTTTCAGATAGTTTATTTATAACTTGGTTTAAAGATTTATCGCCAGGATCAACTCTCATTTCATTAGCAACTCCAAATAGTGCAGTTACACCAATCAAAGGAGCACCTCTTACTTTCATGTTGACGATCGCGTCTACAAAATCATCAGACGTTTTTAACTCTATTATTTTAAAATTAAATGGCAATAATGTTTGATCAATAATTTTAATGGAAGATCCCTCACACCAAATTGACTTGTAATTTTTATTTGAAACTAGCATTAATTAACCTCATTTATAGAAATTTATAGCATCTCATAAATTTATTTAATATATTTTCTAACAAGTAATTCAAAATTTTGAAGAATTTTTTTATCTAAATTATTAACATCTGTGACTAGACCTGATTCAAGGGAATTATTACAACCTTGATAGCAATTATCACCCTCGAGCTTCAACGTTTTTGAGCTGAGCGAAAATAGAATCTTTTCAACTTTTGAAAGATTATCTTTGAAAATCTTTTGTATTTCATCATAACTAACATGCTCTGCATCAACTTTCCAACAATCAAAATCAGTAATCATAGCAATTGTTTGATAGCAGATTTCAGCCTCTCTAGCTAACTTAGCTTCTGGCATATTTGTCATTCCGATTACATCGCAATTAAAGACATTTTTATAAATTAAAGATTCTTTTTTTGAAGAAAATTGAGGCCCTTCAATAGCAACATACGAGCCTCCATTGTGATGATTTATCTTTAATTTTTTGAGTATTTTTGAAATCGAATCTCTGAGTCTATTACATGATGGTTCTGCCATTGAAACATGAGCAATAATGTCTTCTTCAAAGAATGAATTATGTCTTTTTCTTGTTAGATCTAAATATTGATCAACAAGGACAAAATCCCCAGGATGATATTTTTCATTCAATGATCCGCATGCAGAAAAAGACAATATTGAATTACAGCCCAAAGACTTTAAGGCAAAAATATTTGCTCTATAGTTAACCGCGGTCGGTGATATTTTATGATTTTTACCATGTCTTGGTAAAAAAAACATTTCCGAGGAGTTAATTCTAATCTTTGAAATAGCATCTGACGCTTCACCAAACGGCGTAGAAATATTAAAAGTGTCTATAACTTCAATATTACTTAAATTATAAACTCCTGAACCACCAATAATTCCAATCATAAATAATAATTGCTATCTTTTGTTTGCGTATGTTCTGATTTCAAACCCATTTTTATTCTGTAATTTTTTAAACTTTGAAAATATTTTTTATATTCATTAGCGTCAAATCTATCAAATATATCTATAAGCTCAATATAAATATTACCAGTTAAATCATAAAGAACTCCTGATCTGTCATTGTATACCCGCACTTCATTATATTTAGACAGAGAGTTAATAAATTGGTGTGATCTTCCACGAAGTTCTCTAAGGATAAGTATCTTTTCATCTAGCAAAGCAATAAAATCTTCATCTTCTCTTGGATGCATAAGATATATATCTGGCTTGATATTATTTATTACCTTTGCTGCTTTTTTTAACTTACTTTCAAAAATAGAAGAGTTAACACCTAATTTTTGATTTTTCATGAATCTCCAATTAGAACTTATACCAATAAATATTTTTTTTATATTTTTAGAATTATCATTTTTATTTAATAAAATTAAATTTGAGTGATTCTGAAGGTTATGTTTGATTTTTACAGGATCATAAAAGGTGTAGTGAGCTGAAGATTTCCTAAAGTATTCCCCGTTAGGGAATGGAAATCCAAAAAGAAAATTAAGAAGTTTGTTTCTTCTATTTTTAGTTTCAGGAAACGTCATGCTGAAATACCTATCTCCTTCAATAATGCTTCTTTGACCTTCATCAAAAGTAATAAAGCTTTTAAAAGAAATAAATTTAAAAATTACTTGGAAATAAAAATCATCAACATTTGCAGCTATTAAGCAATCAAATGATTTCCTTTGTAAAAGAAACTTAATTAAATTAAAAAGATTACCTATATTAATCTGATGAGATTTATCTACTCTATTTATTTTCTTTTTAGAGATAAAGTAGCATTCATCATATTCAATATTTTTTAAAACCGTATTTACATTATCTAAGTAATAAGACTCTTGCAAAAAAACTAAAATACTCTTTGGCTTCATTTTTAATTGTCAGGAATTTTGTTTTTTATTATCGTTGATTAGGTAAAATATGTCTAAAAGCCTGATCATGAAACCTATCGTTACTGTCTATATAACTTGTTTTAACTACGAAAGATTCGTTAGAACTGCTATAGAGTCAGTCTTGCAACAAACTTACAAAAAAATAGATTTAATAGTTATTGATGATGGCTCTACAGATAAATCTGCAGAAATAATTAATGAGTACTCCTCTAAAGAAAATGTAAGGATTTTTTTCCAAAAAAACATTGGCTTGAACAAAACCAATAATAAAGCCATTAAGCTTTCTAAAGGATCTTACATTATAAGATTGGATGCAGATGATTACTTTCATCCAAAAGCGATCGAAAAATTAGTAAATAAATTAAATGGAGATACTCAAGCTGCAGCAGTATTTCCTGACTACATTAATGTTGACATTTATGGCAATGAGATTAACAGAGTTAAAAGAATCAATTTCTCTAAAGAAGTAACGATCTATGATTTACCTGCCCATGGAGCTTGTACGATGCTCCGAAAAGGTTATTTAAAAAAACTTGGTGGTTATGATGAAGAATTTGATCGACAGGATGGCTATGATATTTGGCTAAAGATAATTTCAAAATACAAAGTATTAAACTTAAATGAACCTTTATTTTATTATCGTCAGCATGGTTTTAATCTTACTAAAAACTATCAAAAACTTTTAAGAACGAGGGCAAAAATAAAATCCAAATTTTGGATAAAGAAATTTAGCAAAATTAAGTCTCAAAAGGAAAACTTATTAATAATCCCAACCAGAGGGTATCACTATGATGTTAACAATATTCATGAAAAACTAATCGCTGGAGTTCCTCTAATAAATTGGACTGTTAATGAAGCATTAAATTCGAAGGGAAAGAAAGTAATAGTCATTTCAACGCCGTGCATCAAAACTATAAAAAAATTGCAAAAAAAATATGCTAATAGGCTTCATTATCATTTAAGATCTTCTGAAATATCAAATTTAGATATAAGCATTAATAAGACTATTTTAAGTATTCTTCAAGATTTTAAAAATAAAGAATTTGAAAATATCGCAGTGCTCTACCCAGAATATCCTTTCAGAAAGAGCTGGCAAATAAATGAGGCTTTTCAAACATTAGATATATTTGGAGCAGACTCGGTAGATGGAGTTATTCTTGAAAAAAGCTTTTTTTACAGCCATAAAGGAAAAGGGCTAGAGCCTCTTACAAAGGAAGCTTACATAAAATATGAAAGGGAAGAAATTTATAAAAGAGTGGGAGGCATTAATGCTGTCAAATATGCTTTTTTTAAGTCCATGAATGAATTGCTAGGCGGAAGGATTGCTCATATTAATTTTGATAAAGTAAGTGGTTTTAAAGTTGAGGATTTTATTGACCTCGAAATTTCAAAGAAAATAGCTAACAAACTCGTACAATGACAGTTTGCTTGTAGAAAAACCTTTTTACATTAAAATATCGCTCAATGTTCAAAAAAGATAGCCCATATTTAATTGCCGAAATAGGTGGAAATCATGAAGGCAATTTCGGTTATGCTAAAGAATTAACATATCTTGCCGTAGATGCAGGAGTTGATTCAATAAAATACCAGATTTACACAGGAGATACCCTAGTATCACCTATACAAGATCAAGATAGAAACAATCATTTTAAAAAATTTGAGCTTTCAATTGATCAGTATTGTGATCTTGCTGACATTTGCAAGCAACACAGCATTGATTTTTCTGCATCTGTTTGGAATGCTGAGTCTGTCCGAAAGATAAATGAACATATGGCTTTCTACAAAATAGGGTCTGGTGATTTAACTAATTACCCTCTTATTAAAACGCTATGCAAACTTAAAAAACCGATAATTATTTCTACCGGATTGTCTGAATTAGATGAGGTAAAGGAGGCTGTTGAATTTATATCGGATCAAGATAGCTTTTATTTAGACTCAAATAATTTAGCTATTTTGCAATGTACCTCGATGTATCCTATACCTAATGAAGATGCCAATCTTGAAGTTATTAATACCTTTAAAAATAACTTCTCATATCCTATTGGATACTCAGATCATACCGAAGGTACATCTGCATTAATCACAGCTGTTGCAATGGGCGCAGAGATTCTTGAGTTCCATTTTACTAATGATAAAACTGGTAAAACTTTTAGAGATCATAAGGTTTCATTAACAGTGAATGATGTAAAGTTACTAAAAAGTGAAATAAGTAAAATAATAAAACTCAGAGGATCAGGTAAAAAGAGACCTCTTAAAGTTGAAATTGATAGTGGCCATCATTTATCTTTTAGGCGATCAATTTATGCATCTGAGGATCTTAATCCCGGTGCTATTTTAGACGAAAAAAATATGTTAACTCTGAGGCCTTTACATGGAATTGATGCTAGAGATTTTTATAAGGTAATTGGAAAGAAGCTTAAAACTTCCAAAACAAAATTCGAGAGCATTGTTTGGGAGGATCTAGAGGATTAATCAGCAATATTTATTTCGTTTTTTGTATTTATCATATGCCCAGGTGGTGGAATTGGTAGACACAAGGGATTTAAAATCCCTCGAAGGCAACTTCGTGCCGGTTCAAGTCCGGCTCTGGGCACCACATTTTTAAAATGCTTAATAATAAAATTAGCGTAATTCTGCCTGCATTTGATGATGTTCATCACTTGAAAGCTCAAATAAATTCCATAAATAATCAATCATTCAAACCTTCAGAAATAATTTTGGTAGACTCCAGTTCAAATAGTTTGATTGAAAATGAAATTAATTCTATTTCTTCAAATATTCCGGTTAAATACTATAGGATCGGGAGAGGCTTCAAGAATGATAGATACTTGCTTAAATTATCAAAAATTTTTAGCTTTTTGAAAAATAAATATGACTTCACTCAGAAGCGCGCATATCCATCTGAAGCAATAAATTTTGGTGCAAGTAAGTCCAACTGCGATATTTTAGCCTTTGTTGATATGTCAACGATTCCAAAATCAAATTGGCTTAGCAATTATAAGTCGCTTTTATTAGATGGATACGATGTTATTTTTGGAACAACTGTTTACGAACATACTTCTAAGCTTCAAAAATTAATTCATTATTCTACATTTGGCAATAAAGTACATGAATCCAACCCTGGCACAATGATTTGGTTTGAAAAATATATAGATAATAAAATCCTAGAGGGTTTTAGATCAGGTGTGGACATTGAATGGCGAAATCGTATTAAGCAAAACTTAAAAACCTTTACACCAAAAGAAAACTTCCTTTCTTACAATTCTCTTTCAACAAAGCTTATAGATTTTTTAAAGAAAATGTTTATTTACCAATTGCACTCTGCTCCATTAAGAATACAAAAAAATTCAAAAGATGTCTTTTTTGCTTTTTTTCTAGTTTTTTTAACTCTTATATTAAGTCGTTGGAACTACCTCGTAGGATGGGAGAGTGTTTTATATATTCCGCATGTCACCAAAATATTTTTAATTATTTTAAATGTCTTTTTCCTTCAGTTAATTCTTCTAAGAAGAATGGGCTTTAATTTTTTTTCAGAAGTTCAATATCCAATATTAAATACAATTATTAAAATTTTATTATTTTTTAGTCTATTTATGGTCATGTATAGATGGAACGCGATTGTTGCTGAATGGATTGAATCTTCAAGATACTACATACCACATCTTACAAAGTTCTTTTTGGGGACATCAATTTTAGTAGCGATAGGTTACAGGGGCATTTTTTTCCCACTGCGGAACGGCATTAAAAAGGAAAATTTATCAATGAGTATTTGCCTCCAAACTGGCATTATTGGTTTCTTAGGTGATTTGGTGAAGGCTCCTGGTTTCATTATCGGATCGATGTTCTTTTTATTCACAAAAAAAAATTCTGAGTAAGAATCTGATGAAAAGACTTTTGATAATTTCAGGTAATACTAATTCTATTGTTTGGTTCAGACTTGATCTACTGAAAGAATTCATCAGTCAAGGCTATGAGGTTTATGCATTAACTCCTGAAAGCAATAATGAAACAGAAAAAGAACTTAAATCATATGGTATTAATTACGTAAAAATAAAATTAGAGAGAAAATCCTTCAACGTCATTAATTTAATAAATGGAATCTTCGAGATTAAACAAAATATTGATAAATTGAATCCCGAAATAGTTATTTCCTATATGCATAAATCAATAATAGCGAGCAGTCTTGCTGTAGCCTTGTCTCGGAAAAATATAAGAGTTTTTTCAATAATCTCAGGTCTAGGACATCTCTTTGAGAGGAGTGATTTTAAACATAGATTACTTAGTTTTTTATCAAGCTTTCTTCTAAAATTAAGTTTTAATTTTAATAATAAAGTTTTTTTTCAAAATCCGGACGACAAGAAATTTTTTGAACGTTCAAATTTACTTAATCCAGACAAAGCAATTTTAGTTAATGGTTCTGGTGTAAATACAAAGGAATTTTCTTATTCAGAAATACCGGATAAGACTGTATTTATGACAATGGCAAGATTGCTTGAATCAAAAGGCCTAAGAGAATTTGCAGAATCAGCAAAGGTTGTTAAAGAAAAATTTCCAGAGACAAGATTTATAATTTATGGATACCCTGATAAACATTCAGATTCTATTTCTGAAAAAGAAATATTAAATCTATGGCCTGAAAAGTATGGCACTGAGTATTTGGGTTATACAGAAGAACCATCTAGTGCTTATGATGCTGCCAGCGTCTTTGTATTATTATCTTACAGAGAAGGTGTCCCTAGGACTGTATTAGAGGCTATGGCTAAAAGCAGGCCAATAATTACAACTGACGTTCCTGGTTGCAGAGAGACTGTTGTTGATGGCTTGAATGGATACTTAGTTCCACCAAGAAATAGTATCAAAGCTTCGGAAGCAATGATAAATTTAGTCGATCGTAACAAACAAATCTTCATGGGCACTAAATCAAGATCAATTGCTGAAGAAAAGTTTGATGTTAGAAAGGTAAATGAAGTTATTTTGAAAGAGGTGCTAAATAAAACCTAGCATTCATCAATTATATTCAAGAAATTTTGAGATGAGCTTTTCACTGAAAAATCTAGAGATCTCTTAAATGCTGACTTATTAAATATTTTATCTTTTTCATTTTGAAGCAAAATTTTTTCTTTCATTTCTTTATTATTTTTAACCAATAAACCATATTCTTTATTTATAAGGATTTCCCTAGGCCCAAAATCACAATCTCTTGAAATCACAGTAAGACCCATATTTAAAGCATGGACAATATTATTGTTGAAGCCTTCGTAAAAAGAATTGCATATAAAAGCATGACTAAAGAAAAGGTATCTCTCAAAGTCATCATTAAATTCAATAATGTCAATAAACTCATGCATTGAGAATGCATCAATAGTTTCTACTAAAGATTTATACAAATTCCCCTCGCCAATAATTAAGAGTTTAGTGTCTGTAAGGTTATTTTCTAAGATTATTTTGCTAAACAACTCAACTAACTCAATAAATCCTTTTTCAGTATTTAGTCTTCCTACTGCAATAAATACCTTGCTCTCCCCATTAAAAAATTTGTGACCAGGCTCGTAATTAAATTGAGGTGTATGCAAAGATTTTATTATTGGGTTGTAATTCAAAAAGAGCTTATTAGCAGAGTTTTTAAAATATTTTTCTTTGGTGTCTTTATATAACTCCCTAGAGGAACAAATGACTCTATCAGACAGCCTAATAAATGTTTTTGCAAATAACAAAAATAAAATCCTTTCAAGTGACTTATTTTTGTGGATTATATCTTGCTTGAGATTAGTTTCAATTTTCAAAAAAATTTTTGTCTTTTTTGATATAAGTAAGTTCGAAATAATTAAAACAAAGTGAACAAAAAACATAGAGTTAATTACCAAATCTGGTTTGTGCTCTTTAAAAACTTTTCTGTATTGAAATATTTGCTTTAATAGCCTTACATTTTTTATTTTTATAAAGTTAATGTTACTCTTAAATTTATCTTGAAATGAGCTATCAACAGATCTTTGATAAATTATAGATATTTTAAAATTTGAATCTAATACATAGTTTGAGAAATTGAGTACATTTTTTTCAACTCCGCCAGTGGCTAATTCAGGTAAAATAAAAAAAATCTTCTTCATTAATTTCTGTCATTTAAGATTAGCTCAAGATATTCATCGATAATAATATTAATGTCAAAATTTTTTCTAACATAATTTCTAGATGCTTTTCCAAGATTGAGGAGGCTGCCTTTATTCATATTGATAATTTCCTCCATTGCTTTCATTAGACCTTCTCTATTAGTTATTTCATAAAGCAGCCCATTTATATTGTGCTGGACAACATCCCTCGACCCAGGTGTGTTAGCTGCAATGATTGGTAAGCCAGTAGATGCTCCCTCTAAAGCAGCTTTAGAGATCCCCTCTCTCTTTGACGGCAGGACAAAAACTGATGCAATTTTAAGGACATTTATCACTTCATAATGATCTAGATTTTGGTAATAGAATATGTTTTTTAAAGTTTTAATTTTTGTGAGAGTATTATTTGAAATAAGATCATTATCATTAGGATCGTAAATACCACAGATGATTAATCCTAAATTTAAGTTATGGTATTTTTTACTTAACTTTAAAAATGAATTTACTAGCTCCTCTAAACCTTTTGACTTTACTAGTCTGCCCGTATAGCAAAAATTTATCCTATCAAACTTCCTTTCCTCATAAGAAAAATTATTTAAATTAATTCCATTACCCTTAATAAGAACACAATTTGTTGAAAAAATTGGAACATGTTTTTTGAAGTCAATAATGTCATCTTTGTTTTGGAAGATTACAGCTTCAATTAATTTTTTTTTAAAGGCGCTTATTAGAATAAGGTTTTGAAATCCATTTCTAACACGGCTACGCAGATCCTTTTGAAAAAAATTATTGCCAAGTCCTGATATAACAAAGAATAATTTTGAATTAGTAATTTTTGATGCAAGCAATGAACCAAAAAATGATTGTTCGAGTGTAATAAAAAAAATATGAGTAAATTTTGGCTTTATACAGTTCAATAAGTCTTTAGCATAACGAAAGGTATCAAAAATATTTTTGCGGCTTTGTATTTCTATCAAGGAAATATTTTGATTTTCTATAAAATGGATTTTGTTTCTTTGGTTACCTTTAATTGAGCAAATTACAGTAATATCAATTTTTTTTGAAAGACCTATTAAAAGATCTAAGCGATGGCTTAGAAGAAAGTTAAAGTCATTAATTACAAAACAAACATGTAACATTTAACTATTATAGTTTTAAATTTCATTTAAAATCTTTCGATATGCATAATGTATTAAACTTTTCAGAAACAGAAGAACTATTTTTTATGCGTGCGGCACTAGATGAGGCAATAAATGCTAAAAATAAAAATGAAGTCCCTGTTGGAGCAGTAGTTATTTATAAAAAAAAGATAGTTGGGGTAGGGTCTAACTCAGTAATCAAAGATCTTTCTGTTACTTCACATGCTGAAATTAATGCAATTAATATGGCCTCAAAGGTTTTAAAAAATTACAGGCTAAAAGATTGTGTACTATTTTCTACACTAGAGCCATGCTGTATGTGCGCATCTGCTATAGTGCATGCAAGGATCCGTAAACTATATTTTTCTACCAGGGAACCTAAATCTGGAGCTGTTGTATCAAATATAAATTTTTTTGAAAACAACTTTCTGAACCACAAAGTAGAGATTCATGAAGGAATCCTTAAAGCTGTTTCAGCGCGGCTTATAAAAGATTTTTTCAAGGCAAGAAGAGTATCTGTTTAGTTATTTGATAACAATGCATTCCAAACCATTTCCTCTGTGACTAATCTCAAATTTTGTAATTCCAATTCTTTTAAGAATCAGCACTAGATCTTTTTCACTTAAGTGGCGCTTATACACATCGGTGTTTTTATCATGTGTATCAAGCTTGGAAAATTCAAAGTGCATTTCTTTTGAAAGATCAAACTGATCATAGTAAAAGCTAATAGGAGAAATTCTTCTAAGCAAGAATTGCATAAAATTAGAGTGTCTAAAGGCCCAGTGTATTGGAAAAAATATTTTTGTTAAAAAATTAGTACTCCTTAATTGCAAGTCTTTTGGCAGCCTTTTGATAACTTGCCAAATAGGTATATAGAGTGAAAAATAATGACCTATATGTTTTTTGTAGTGATCAAAAATAATTTTTCCATTTGGCTTTACTACTCTATGGAGTTCTTTTATTGTGTTTTCTGACGATGGAGTATGCTGAACAACACCCAGACATATTACTAGATCAAAAAAATTATCTTTAAATGGTATATCTTCTATATCTGCTTGAAAAAAAGTTAAATTATTGAACTTGTTATTATTTTTCCAATTGGCTTCGATGGCATTACTAAGATCAAATGAATATATTTCTGAATTACTTTTAGCTAAAATTTCCGTAAATCTCCCCGCTCCAGAACCGGCCTCTAAAATCTTAATACTATTTAGGTCTTGAATAGAGGTTTGAAGAGCCGTCTCAAGCCTGTTTAAGCTTAAGGGAGAGCCAGTAAAAGAATCTAGCTGTGTTTGTTGGAACGTATTCCATTGTTTTCCAAATGAAGCAGCGTAATTTTTATCATTAACAAATCTTGGTATTGATTTAATTATTGGTACCTTTGTAGATTTGGATACAAGGCAATCATTATCAAGAGTTAGTTTTTCCTCAGTCTTATTTAAATAGAAATTATCTAAATCCATGGATGAACTTATTCAAGTTTTAACCACACAGGACAATGGTCAGATGGCTTATTCATTGCCCTAGCATCATAATCAATTCCGGTAGATTTAATCGATTTAGCTAATTTTTCGGCAACCATTATATGATCTATTCTAAGACCTCTCTTGGGAGTATCATCAAACATTCTGGAACGGTAATCAAACCATGAGTATGTTGAGCTATCATTTGGATTTTGCAGTCTCCAGCTATCTATAAAGCCAAGATCTTTTATGTTGTTCCACATCTCTACCTCTTCAGGCAAAAAAGCGCATTTACCATCACGAAGCCATCTCTTTACATTATTTTCACCAATCCCAATATCCTTTTCAGATGGAGCCACATTAAAGTCGCCCATTACAATAATGTTAGATGTAGATTTTTGTAAATTCTTAATATGAAACTTTAAATCCTTATAGAACTTAATTTTTTTTGGAAACTTTGAATCATGGTTTCTATTTTCTCCTTGTGGGAAATAACCATTTAATATGCAAATCTCGTCTTTTTTAAACTTATATGTACCTTGAATAAATCTTTTTTGATCTTCATCTATATCATTCACAAATCCTTTTGAAATTTCTAGTGGTTTTTTCTTGCTTAATAGAGCAACTCCATAATGACCTTTTTGACCCCAATATTCACAGTGATAGCCAATTCCATTTATTAACTCAATAGGAAATTCATCGTCATGGACTTTTGTTTCCTGAAGTCCAATCACATCAGGATCAAGATGATCGCGGATGTATTCGAGCTGATGAGGCCTAGCCCTAACACTATTGATATTAAAAGATATTATTTTCATTAATTTTGATTGGTTGCAATTAATGGAGAAGTAAATTTTAAGTAATCAATAATAATATTTTTTGACTCATTCAGAAGAAAATCGTTTTCTAAAGATATTTCTTCAGAATCAATTTCTTTTCTAAATGCTTCCAAATCATCATAAGTATTAAACACTTTAATATTTAAAAGATTTCGTCGAGAATTCTCAGCATTTAGAATCCATAATCTTCTATCTAGCTTATCTTTTTTTCTTTCATCAATATTTAAAGAAAGCTCCTTTCTATTTTTACGTTGATCATATTTTTCACGAACCTTAAAAATATATTGCATGTTAGGATCATTAGAAAGCCTATGAATATGATTTTCAGATGCTCGCTGAATAGCTGCATGATCCAGTTTATAAGTTCTATGCCTAATTGGTCTTATCGTATCCCATGGAAGTGATTCATCTAATGCGCTTTCACCAGTTTCCTCAATGTCCCATGTAGAGGGTAGTACTATATCTGGTTCAATACCTTTTGCTTGGGTACTTGAACCGCTAACCCTATAAAATTTTGATTCAGTAATTTTAATTTGACCTGCACTAAGATCATCAAGACGCTGTACCGTCCCCTTTCCAAATGTTCTATGGCCAATTACAAAACCTCTTTTGTAATCTTGAATTGCTCCAGCAAAAATTTCTGAGGCTGAGGCTGAATACCTATCTACTAAAACTGCGACAGGTTTTTTCCAGATTTGCTTGGCTCTTCCATCGCCCCAAGGCCTAATATTTCCTGAACTTTCTTTAACTTGAACAGTTGCTCCGGATGCAACAAATAAACCAGTTAATTTATTTGCTTCATATAGTGAGCCACCAGAGTTACCTCTGAGATCAACCAAAACCGCATCTACATTATCTTTTATAAATGAGGTGAGAATATCCTCAACATCTCTTGAGCTACTTCTAAAATTTGGATCTCTTTCTCTCCAGGCATTAAAGTCTATATAAAAGGCTGGCAACTCTATTATTCCAACTCTATAATTTCTTGAACCTGAATCTATACTAATGATTTTGCTTTTTGCAGCTTGTTCCTCTAGCTGAACCTCTTCTCTTACAAGCGTCACAAACTTTCTTTCTGAGGAGTCAAGAGATTTTGACGGCATAATCTCAAGCTCTACTTCAGTACCTGCATCTCCACGAATTAGTTTTACAATCTCATCTATTCTCCAACCAACTACTTCTGTGCTTTTTTCTTCATATGCCTGTCTTATAGAGACTATCCTGTCATCAGGAGATAGCTGATTTGATTTGGCAGCAGGTCCACCAGGAACCAAACTTACAACTTTTGCATAATCATCCTCAATTCCTAATAGAGCACCAATACCTTCAAGACTTAAGCTCATTTGCATATCAAAATCTTCTGCAGATTTTGGAGATAAATAGGCTGAGTGAGGATCAAATTGGCTCGTGAAATTATTCATAATTATAGAAAAATAGTCCTCATTAGTTCGCTGAGTAATTCTTCTTATTCTTCGCTCATACCTATCTATAATTGTTTGCTTGATATCAGTTTCATCAGATAAATCTTCATCAAGGATTTCATTCAATAAATCATTCTTCGTTAGAAGGAACCATTCTTTTCGCAATTCTGTAAATGAAGATTTCCATTTATTATCATCAGAATAGACATCCATGTATTGAGACTTTGAAAAATCAAAATCAAAACCTTTAAGGATTTCAATTTGGTATGAAGTAGCCTCTATAAGACGATTAAAATACTTATTTAATATCTTAAAGCTATTATTTAGATCAAAAATATCATCATTAAGATTATTTCCATATTGCTCAAATTCCAATTTAGTGAAATAAACTTTCGAGGGATCAAGGCTTTCAATTAGCTTTTCATGAAAAATATTATTTATTTCTTCAATATTATTTACCTTAAAAAAGTGATCTTCTTTAACTTTTTTGATAACTTCTTTTTGTATTTTTTGGTTTTTAAGCGTTGGTTTGATGTCTAAATTCACATCTACTGCAAGGACAAAACCTGCGTAAATAGCACACAAAAATAAATTTAAATTTCTAAAAAATATCATTTGGAATAAACTTATAAAGATGAATAGTAACTATATCGAATTCTACTTCGATTGTTCAAGCCCTTGGACATATTTAGGCTTTGTTGGAATCAATGAGATATCTTCGAAGTACAACATTGAGGTTAAATTTTTACCAATTCTTGTAGGAGGAGTCTTCAATTCAGTCAATGACGAAGTATATAAATTCAGAGCCAAGCCCAACCCATTAAAATCTAATTACTATAATCAAGACTTAAAAATGTGGGCAAAAGTGAGGAATATACAAATTAATTGGCCATCTATTTTTCCTATTAACTCTGTAAAAGCCATGCGTGGCGCGTTATTTTTTAAGGAGCAAAAGCAAATCTCTGATTATGCCCTCAAAATTTTTAAAGCTTATTGGACAGATGGAAAAGACATTTCCCAAGATAATGTAATTTCTCAAATATGTGAGGACTTAAATATAGATTCAAATACTTTCTTAAATTTTATAAATCAAGAGATCATAAAAAATGCATTAAAGGAAAATACTAAGGAGTTAATTGATAGGGGTGGCTTTGGATCACCAACATATTTTTTTAACGATTCTATGTTTTTTGGCAATGACAGGATTCAATTACTTGAGGAGCAATTAAAGATTAGTTGAGCTGCAGAGATGCTGCTTCTTCACGGACACGTGCAGGTGTGCCCAATAATTGCCTATTTAAGCCTATTCTCTTGAACCAATAATGTAGCCCTAATAAGTCTGTAAAACCCATACCTCCATGAACTTCAGTTGACTTTTTTGCCACTTCTTTAGTTACATCACTCAAATGAGATTTAGCTTGGCATGCCATAAGCCTTGCTTCATTAGGCATATATTTTTGAGCATGGGCTGCATGCCACACTAAGGCATAGCAGGGCTCTAATTCAGCAACCATCTCTGCACACATGTGCTTTACAGCTTGAAAAGAACCAATTGCTCTACCAAATTGTTTTCTTTCTTTTGCATAATCAACAGCTTTATTAATCATGTTTTGAGCTGCTCCAAGTGAGTCAGCTGCAAGCATTATTCTTCCTGCATCAATTACTTTTTCTGCAGTATTTTTTGAATCTTTTGTTTGTTCTAAAATTTCAAAATCAACATTTTTTAATATCAATTCACAGACATTTCTAGTTCTATCGATTGTTTTAAGTTCAACTAGATCTATTCCATTTGCTTGCGCATCAATGATTCCAATGCATCCATTTATGTCAGAGATCAAAAAATGCGTTGCATATTCATGATCCAATACAAAAAGCGATCTGCCTGAAATTTTATTTCCTTTTATTTGGATTTCTGAGTTATCTCTTGCTCCAGTGAGAGCTGAAAATCCAACTCCAAATTTAATTTCATTAGATGCAATTTTGGTCAAGTAATTCTGCTTTTGTTCATCTGATCCACCATCAATAATAGCTATAGGTGCCATAACATACGCACCTATGAAAGGTGTTGCTCCTGCTCCATATCCCAATGATTCTGATATTGCTGCTGCAAACAATATGTCTAACCCAAGTCCTCCAAATTCCTCAGGGACTAGAAGACCATTGATGCCTAAATTAACAATTCCATCATGAATATCTTTTGCAAATCTTCGATCATCAGCTGCAATTTTTCTGAGAATGTCTACTGATGAATTCTCTTCAAGAAATTTTTTAATATTATCTTGAAAGAAAATTTGATCTTCTGATAAACCAAAATACATTTTTTATTGAGCTCCTTGAACTTTTGGTTCCTTAGGGAGCCCAAGTCCACGTTCAGAAATAATATTTTTTTGTATTTGACTAGTACCGCCCCCAATAATTAATCCTAGGAAGTACATATAAATAAATTGCCATGATCCTTTATCACGAAGGTGAGGACTATCCTCATATAGCACCCCAATCTCACCCATAATATCAATTGCTAGCCCCTCTAGTTCATGTCTTAACTCAGTACCAACTAATTTTTGAATCATCTTGCCAACCTTAACATCTTGGCCGGAATTCAATTTAGCTGATAATAATCTCAGAGCATGAGACTGGGAAGCCATAACTTTACCTTGGATCTTCATAAGCCTATCCCTATAAATCGGATGCTCAATCAGTGGTTTGCCATCAAGTTTTTCTTGTTTCATTAAATCAATAAGCATATGCACTCTATTCATAATTGCATCAGGCGGAGCTAAGGATCCTCGTTCATGACCAAGTGTCGCATTTGCAACCGCCCAACCTTCACCTCGTTTACCAACAATATTTGTTTCAGGAATTTTTACATCGGTAAAAAATACCTCATTAAATCCTGCTTTCATTGTCATATCTACTAAAGGTCTCACTTCGATACCCTCTGAATTCATTGGAATTAATAAATAACTTATACCTGCATGTTTTTGAGCCTCAGGTTCTGTTCTGACTAAGCAAAACATCATTTGCGAATATTGAGCTGTTGAGGTCCAAATCTTTTGCCCATTAATTACCCATTCACCATCAATTAATTCACCTTTTGTTTGCAATGCTGCAAGATCACTGCCCGCATTTGGTTCGGAGTAGCCCTGACACCAGATCATCTCACCGTGAATTGTTGGTTTTATGTATTTCTCTTTTTGTTCCTCCGTACCCATTTCAAGCAGGGTAGGGACCAACATATCTATTCCTTGACCTCCCATTGGAGCAGGTGTTTTTGCTCTAGAGAACTCAGTTGCAATTATTCTGCTTTTAAGGATATCTGGCTCACCGCCATAGCCCCCATATTCTTTAGGAACTGCTCTTGCAAAATAACCTTCTTCGATGAGAATTTTTTGCCACTCACTCCTGGTAACTTGTATCTTTTTTTTCTTACTGCTTAAGCTTGCAAGAGGGTTCTTGCTTGTGTCTGTGAAAGTAACGCCATCATATTTTTTACAAAAAGCCTTTACTTCTTTTTCAAAATCTAAATATTCTTTACTGTAATGTAGATCCATGTTTTCCTTATAAAATTATTTCCAATTAGGAGGTCTTTTTTCTAAGAATGCTGTGATGCCTTCTTTTGCATCTTCACCTTTGAGACATTTTGCTAATTCATCTTTTAGAAAAGGAATTGCTTCATCAAAGTTTAAATCATCTTGGGCATTGTAAGCAGCTAGACCTTGTCTCATGGTAGTAGGTGCTAGGCTTGCTAGTTCATTAGCAATGCTTTCAACAATGTTATCAAGATCTCTAGCCTTTACTACTTTGTTGATTAAGCCATATTCTTTTGCTGTTTCTGCATCAATAGAATTACCTCGCATTATGAAGTCTAGTCCTTGCCTTTTGGGCATTAGTCTAAATAAGCCTGCCATGACCATGAAAGGCCAGATACCTCTTTTTATTTCAGGTGCTGAAAATTTAGCTTCACTAACCGCAACCGCATGAGTTGAGTTAGTTACCATTAACAACGCTCCAGCTAAAACACTACCTTGTATTTTACAAATAACAGGTTTATTAAGCTTTCTTATTCTAATGCTAATATCCTCAGTGCCTCCACCAATCTTAGGAACACTTGATTGCTCTGATTCTTCTTTTCCTGACATACTTCGCAGATCACCACCAGCACAAAAAATATCTCCAGATGCTTCAATTACAACAACTCTTATATTTTGATTCCGATCCGCATAAGTTAGGCAATAAATTAATTCATTCGCCATCATGTCGTTGATAGCGTTTTTTCTTTCTGGTCTGTTCAATTTTAGGCTTAAGATGTGATCATTCTCATTCACTATCAAAGCACCAAACTTTAATCCATGCAGTGACAAAGATTTATTATCCATATTCATTTAAAGTCTCCAAAAGAGAAAAGGGGATATTTACTTTTTTTGCTCTAAGGTATTCACCTAAAGATTTGGCCTGAGCATCTTTTCTTGAATTAGATGAAACACCATCCTCTAGAATATCGTGAATATAAAAATTGAGAGAAAGGATGTTTGGAAGATCGAATCTCTCTATTTTAAATTCTATTAGATCAGGCATTAATTCTTTAAGCTTTTCAATTGTTAGAAATGAACTCAAAAATGCAAATGCATCTAGATCTTTTGCCCAAACCCCTAAATTAGCACAACCACCCTTATCCCCTGATCTTGCACCAAACAAAGTCCCTAAAGGAACATGGCTTGTTTTACCTTTTGGAGCATCCGGTATTTTTACAGGTTCTGTTTGATAGTAAATTTCTTCAAAATTTAACTGACTTGTTGGCTTAAGTTCTTTCGATTTACCATTGAAATGAACCACTTCATTGATATGCTTTGAGTCTACTAATGCTGGCCAATAAATAAGGACCGGGCCACCAGATTTAACGCCACCACCTGCAAAAAAACCGGGATAGTTTGATAATGCTAATTCAATAATCTTTGCACTAAAAAGTCTGCCAACGAGTTCTTTATCTTTAGATTTTACATTTATTCTTAGAGCAGCCATTGCCTCTTCATTAGTGTTGGGGTCGTCTTTATCATTCCTATCAAGATGAATTGAAACCTCATCAAATTGTTCTCTTCCCCCTACAGAGTTAAATAAAGTATCCGTAAATATTTTAGCTTTCTCGTCAATATCCAATCCTGTCAAAACTAGCTCCATACCATTTCTATAACCCCCGGAAAGGTTAATGCACACTTTATGTTTTTTTGGAGGTGAGCTTCCTCTACAACCCGAAATAAATACTTTATCTTTTTCGGCTTGTTCAATTTTTAAAGTATCAAAATGCGCAACAACGTCAGGATTTATATAAGCAGGAGCAGAAATTTCATACAACAATTGTGCCGTTACTGTTCCTGTTGATACAAGTCCTCCTGTTCCAGGATGCTTCGTGATATAAAAGCTACCATCTTCCAGAATTTCTGCTATTGGATAGCCTACGTTATCAAAGCTTGGGACTTCTTTAAAAAAAGCATAATTACCACCTGTAGCCTGGCAGCCACATTCAATAATATGACCAGCAGCTAATGCACCTGCTAATTTGTCATAATCGTTACGTTCCCAACCAAATTTCCATGCAGCCGGACCTATTACTACTGCAGCGTCAGTTACTCTTGGACAAACAACTATATCTGCCCCTAGATCTAAAGCCTCCTTGATACCCCATGCTCCTAGATAAGCATTTGCTGTAAGAGTATGACAGCCAGAGTCTTGAAGAGACGTGCCTTTGTCAATGTTATTAAAAGGTTCATTTGATTGAATTAAATTTTCCATTCGTGGCATCAAGTCATCACCGGTAATGTAGGCTACTTTGAGATCAATTTTTAATTCAGCAAGAATCTTTTCAATTTCATTTGCCATTGATTGTGGATTTAAACCTCCTGCATTGGTAACCACCTTAATGTTCTTCGATTTACACGTGTGCGCAATTTCTTTTATTTGTTTCAAAAATGTTCCAACGTAACCTTTATCTTCACCTCTTTGCATTCTTTGATTAAAAAGAATCGTCATTGTCAGTTCTGCTAAATAATCTCCAGTAAGTACGTCTATAGGGCCTCCGTCAACCATTTCTCTGGCTGCAGATAACTTATCTCCATAATAACCACTACAATTTGCTATTCGTATAAGATCAGTCATGATGCTTTTCTATTAAACCGGATAAAATTAAATCAGATAAAAAGTTTGATGCATCTTCTGGTGAAGCCAATGAAGGCTTAGAGTAAATTTTTTTATTTTGAAAGTATCTGCCCAAACCTCCCAAGGCTAAAGCTGTTGCTTCGGTATCGATATCAGCAATTTCATTAGCTTGAACAGCATCATCCAAAAGGCTCTTAATAAAATTTGTTATGTAATTTTCATGAAAATCTATCATTTCGTTAGTTGAATGTTTTTTGCTCAAAGATAAAGTAAATTTTTCAAATCTTGGACCCACAGCCTGATTAACAGTATTCAAGTAGACACGCAATTTTTCTATGGGAGAATCTAGTGTTTGAATTTTTCCCATGGCAATTTTGCCGTGCTTGGTTAAAACATTATTAATGGTTAAATTTATCAGCTCATCCTTACTAGGTGCAATTTCATAAAGCGTTCTCAAAGACACCTTAAGCATTGAGGCTAAATCGGCCATTGTTTTATATGACTTACCCTCATCAATTATTTCTTCAAGCCGATCCATAACTTCATGATGATGATGGTTTAAAGTTCCCGCTTCTTTTAAGAGAGCTTTATTCATCAATTACCAATAGTGATTCACCGTTTTCAACCTGCTGCCCTTTTTTAACCATAATCTTTGAAATTTTACCTGCATTTGGTGACTTGATGGTTTGCTCCATCTTCATAGCTTCAATAATCATTAATGATTGTCCGGCTTTAACTTTTTGATCTTTTTTTATAAGAACCTCTGAAATTTTGCCTGGCATCGGAGCTAATAAACCACCTTCTATAGATGATGTATTTGGATCAACGAATCTCGGTAAAACTTTTAGCTGGATATCATTAAATGAGTCAAAAACAAATAAACTATCTTCGTCCCTATAAATTTGATATTGACTTCTAACATCATCAATAACACATTCAAGCATTTCATTATCAAAGGAAATAATTTCTACATTTTTTTCAAGAATCGAAATAGATTCTTTATTTATATAGCTATATTTAATTTGATGTATCTCATTTTCAAATTCAAAGGAAATATTCTGATGCGGCAGTCGACCATTCGTCCAAGAATGCTTAATAAATCGGAGTTTATTTTTATTTTTGATATTAGTCTGTGATATCCACAAAGCGCTTGCGATCATTAAATTATTTTTATCATGATCGTTGAGAACTTTTTTCCTGTTAGGACTTTGAATTTCAATAAAGTCAGATGTTGTATTTCCAGCTAAAAACTCTGGGTGTCTGATGCATTCAACTAAAAAATCTTTATTTGTTTTCACTCCCCCAATACAGGATTTTTCAAGGGCGGTTGCGAGTTGTAAGCATGCATCTGTCCTGTTGGGAGCCCAGCTGATTACTTTTGAGAGCATTGGATCGAAGTTTGTACCGACCTCATATCCTTTCTGGACACCTGAATCCCACCTAATAGATTTATTTTTGTAAGGTTCATAACATACTATTTTTCCAGTTTCAGGTAGAAAATTATTATTTGGATTCTCTGCATAGAGTCGAACCTCCACTGCATGCCCATTAAATTCAATATCCTTTTGTTTTAATTCTAGATACTCATTTTTTGCAATGTTTATCTGTGCTCTTACAAGATCAACTCCTGTAACTTCCTCAGTAACAGGATGTTCAACTTGCAACCTAGTGTTAACTTCAAGAAACCAGAACTCATTTGTATTTTCATCAAGAATAAATTCGACAGTACCTGCCGATTGATATTTAATTTTTTTTGCTAATTTGACTGCCGCATTAGTAATTTGCTCCCTTAACCTATCATCAAGTTTGGGCGAAGGGGACTCTTCAATAATTTTTTGGTGTCGTCTTTGAATTGAGCACTCTCTTTCACCAAGATGTATAACATTTCCATGTTGATCACCTAGAATCTGAATCTCAATATGTCTCGATTTTTTAATGTACTTCTCAATAAATACTCTCTCATCACCAAAACCAGCTTTTGCTTCTCTTTTTGCAGCTGCAACCGCATCTTTAAGCTCATTTTTATTATTAACAATTCTCATCCCTTTACCGCCGCCTCCGGCAGCAGCTTTAATTAGCAATGGGAATCCAAGTTGTTTTGAGTCTTTAATACTTTCAGCTTTTTCTAGAGTTGGTACGTTTGCTTTTATCGCCAATTCTTTAGCTTTGATTTTGTCTCCCATCACCTTGATAACATGAGGTGTTGGTCCAATCCAAATTATGTTGTTACGAATTACTTTTCTAGCAAAAGTTGAGTTTTCGGATAGAAACCCATAGCCAGGATGGATTGCATCGGCTCCTGTCTTTTTTGCTGCATCTACAATTTCATCTGTATCCAAATAGCTATTTTTAAGTTTTACTGCAACATCAGACATACTTACAAATGTTGCATTTGAATCAGCGTCTTCATATACGGCAATTGTTTTAATTCCCATTTCATTAGCTGTTCTTATGATTCTGCAAGCAATTTCACCGCGGTTAGCTATAAGTATGGAATTGATTTTCATAATCTGAAGACCCCAAACTCACTTGCACCTTTAATTTCAGAGTTATTAATTACAGATAAGCAAAAACCAATTATTGTTCTTGTATCTCTTGGATCAATGATCCCATCATCGGTAATCATGCTGCTCGCAACCAGCCCTAGAGACATTTGTTCAGCGGCATTCTCAACCATTTTTACAATTTCAGCATCAGCTTTTTCATTAAATTTTTCACCTTTTCTTGCAGCCTGGCCTCTCCTTACAATCGACATAACACCAGCGATTTGCTTTGGTCCCATCACAGCAATCTTTGCTGTTGGCCAAAGGAAAGTGAACTTATTATCGTAAGCCTTACCTGACATTGCGTATGTCCCAGCCCCATAAGATGATCCCACAATAATGGTAATATGGGGCACGGTTGAATTTGATACTGCATTTATAAGTTGAGAGCCTTTTTTAATGATTGCTTGTCTTTCAAAGTCTTTACCGACAAGAAAACCAGTAACATTTTGTAAAAAAATTATTGGCATATTTCTTTTATTGCAGAGCTGAATAAATGTTGCTGCTTTCTCAGCAGACTCTGGATAAATTGGACCATTGTTGCCAACAATACCAACAGGATATCCATGCATCATTGACCAACCACATATCATTGTTTTTCCATAAAGAGGCTTATATTCTTCAAATCTTGATCCGTCAACAATTCTTCCTATCACCTCTCTAATATCCAATGGACTTTTAAGGTCTTCATCAACCAATCCTAATAACTCTTCAGGATCTAAGGTGGGCTCATCTCCAACTAAGGTAGGCTCCATTCCTTGTTTTTCCCAATGAAGATGTGAAACAACGTTGCGGCATAAACGAATAGCATCCATTTCATCTTCAGCAAGATAGTCAGATAAGCCAGATACCTCAGAGTGCATCTTAGCGCCGCCAAGGGTTTCAGCATCAGACTCTTCGCCAGTGGCCATTTTTACAAGAGGGGGCCCTGCTAAAAAAACTTTAGCTTGATCTTTAACAAATATATTGTAATCAGACATTCCAGGTTGATATGCACCACCGGCTGTAGAAGATCCGAAAACAACTGAGATGACCGGTATTCTCATTTTTGAGAGTTCTGTCATGTCATAAAAAAATCTTCCAGTCGCGGCAAAATGAGTATGTCCAATTGTGGGTGCTGCTGGAGGCTGATCTCCTTTCTTGCCTGTACCCATTCTTAAATCACCACCTGCAGATTCTACAAAATTTATATACGGCAATCGATTTACTCTGGCAATTTCCATTGCACGATTCCACTTTTCTCCGACATAAACTGTCATGGCTCCTGCTAGCACAGATGGATCATTTGCAAATATTACGCATTCTGTTCCAGCAACAACTCCTATGCCACATACGCAACCACCTCCAACAGTAAATTCCGTTCCGTAGGCCGCAAATGGCGCAATTTCAAGAAATGGTGTGTCGGGATCAAGAAGATTGAAGACTCTTTCTCTTACTGGCATTTTTCCTCTTTTTGCAAGTCTTTCATGATGATGCTTGCCACCTCCTAGTTTTGCTTTATCAAGAAGTTCATCAAGGAAACTTATCTTATCAAGCATCATATCTTTGTTCTGAGAAAACTCTTCAGAGTTAGTATCAAGATTAGATTTAATTTTTGGTGCAAGATTTTTCATATTAATAATCTAATAATGGTAATATAATCAACTTAATATTACCAATAAAAAATTGTTTTAATATTAGTTAAACTAATATTTAAAAAAGGAATAATTAATTATGAACTCAAGAATCTGCGAACTATTAGATATCGAATTTCCTCTGGTAGCATTTACTCATTGTAGAGATGTGGTTGTTGCTGTATCAAAAGCAGGAGGGTGTGGTGTACTAGGTGCTGTTGGTATGACACCAGAACAATTAGAAGAGGAGCTCAAATGGATTGATGATCATATCGATGGCTTGCCGTACGGAGTAGATGTTTTGATACCTAACAAAATAGCAGACAAAGACAAAAAATTTGATGCAAAAAAACTATCATCAATGATCCCACAGGAATATGCTGATTTCAGGGCTGATGTTCTTGAAAATCATGATATTGAAGCCAGTGAGTTAAGAAAAATTAATACTGCTGCAACATATATGGCTGAGAACACTAAGGAGGATGGAGCTAAGGCACTTTTGGATGTTGCGTTCAGTCATCCCATAAAAATAATTGCTAATGCTCTCGGTGTGCCACCCGATTGGATGGTAAAAATGGGTAAAGATAATAATGTTAAAGTTGCTGCACTTCTTGGGACAGCACAACACGCTATTAACCAAGTAAAAGCTGGCGTCGATATATTAGTAGTATCTGGCACCGAAGCAGGGGGTCATTGCGGCAGTGTTTCAACAATGGTCTTGATCCCTGAAGTTTATGAAGCTATTCAACCCTATGGTGATGTTCCAATCTTAGCTGCAGGCGGAATTGCAACTGGAAAACAGATGGCAGCAGCTATGAGCATGGGTGCATCTGGTGCATGGTGTGGATCAGTATGGTTAACAACAGCTGAGTCAGAAGTCCCACCTATAATCAAACAAAAAATGATCGAGGCATCCTCTAGTCAAACAACTCGTTCTAGAAGTAGGACTGGTAAACATTCAAGACAGCTTGTCTCAGCATGGACTCAAGCATGGGAGGCTGATGGTGCACCTGAACCACTTCCCATGCCCTTACAACCAATGGTTGCTGAACCAGCATTGGCAAAGGTAAATAAGTTAGCTGAAGGTGGGCATGAAGGAGCCAAAGACCTTTCTACATATTGGGTTGGTCAGGGAGTGGGCTTGATGAATCAGAGTATTTCAGCCAGTGATGTTGTTCAGGAATTTAAAGAAGACTTCATTGAGGCCTATGAAAGGTTAGCTAATTTCATAGGCAAATAACTTTTAATTTAATCAACAAATCTTTGAGATGTTGCTCTTTTAAATGCATCTCGATTAAATAATTTTTCTGTCCATCTAGCTATATTTGGCTTTAATGCTTCGTTAACATTTAAAGAAGTGGCTAAATAAATAGCATAGCTAACACATATATCAGCTAGAGTGAATCGATCGCTGCAAAGGTATTCCCTAGATCCCAACTTTTTTTCTAACAACCTTAGTCTTGCCAGAAACCATCTTTTGTAACCCTCTGCAGCTGCATCAGCCACACCAACTTCTTGTAGGGCATATCTTAGGTAAACAGTAAGAGGGAATGTCAAAGTAGCATCAGAATGCGCAAGCCAATTTAGATAATCAGCATAGTCATCTTCATCAGGAGAAACTATTAAATCAGATGGACCATATTGCTCACACAAATAAGTACACATAGCCACTGATTCAGTCATTTCAACTTTTCCATCCTTCAAATATGGAACAGTACCAAGAATATTTATATCTAAATATTCCTTTTTAAAAAATCTCGGTGGGAATGGCAGCATCTCTAACTCATAATCCAAACCCATTTCTTCTGCAGTCCATAAGGGCCGAACATGTCTTGAATCATTACATCCAAAAATCTTCATAATTTATTCATACCAAAAATACTTTAAATTAGCATCGCAGTTCCAACATATCATTGCAACCTTATTTTGATTAGAATGATCTCATGAAAATTGATGCGCCAATTATCACTAGAGATCCTAGTGATGCCGCAGATTTATCTTCAAAGATAGAGGCGTCAGGATTTGATGGACTGTGTACATTTGAAGGTCCTCATGAACCATTCTTGCCGCTTGCAGTTGCGGCATCAAATACTAAAAAGATTGATTTAATTACATCCATAGCCATTGCCTTTGCTAGGAATCCTATGCTGTTAGCAAATATTGGTTATGACTTACAGCTCTTATCAAAAGGACGATTTATTATGGGTCTTGGATCTCAGATCAAACCGCATATCGAAAAACGCTTTTCAATGCCATGGTCTTCTCCAGCAAACAGAATGAGGGAAATGATCCAAGCTATAAAATCTATATGGGAGTGTTGGGAAAATGGAACTCAGTTAAATTTTAAAGGAGAATTTTATAGTCATACTCTTATGACACCATTTTTTAATCCTGGAAAACATGAGCACGGTCTTCCCAGCATATATCTTGCTGGAGTAGGACCATTGATGACATCTGTAGCAGCAGAAGTTGCTGATGGATTATTGGTCCATCCATTTCATTCAGTAAAATCTCTTCAAGCCATAACACTTCCTGCAGTAGATAAAGGGCTTGGTAAATCAAAAAATAAAAATTTTAAAATTTCAATTGGCGCCATGGTGGCTGCTGCAGATGATCAGGATGAGCTTGATCAAGCAATTAATGGGCTGAGGATGCAGCTTGGTTTTTATGGCTCCACACCTGCCTATAAAGTTGTTCTTGAGGAGCATGGTTGGGAGAATATACATTTAGAACTTAACAAGCTCTCAAAGAAAGGTGCTTGGGATGAGATGCCAAAACTTATTAATGATGAAATGTTGGAAACAATCGCCATTGTCGGGAGCATTAGTTCAGCTAAGGATCAGATTCATGAAAGGTACTCTAAAATTGCTGAAAGAGTAGCACCCACTTTTTTTAATCAAAATGCCGAAGCACCCTTTAACTTTATAAATGTGTTTAATGAGAGGCCTTAATTGAAAACTCTACCGGATATATCAGACCTATATCCTCAGATGCTTAATGTCTCCAATAAAAGATTTCTTCGATATGGCAAATCAAATATTCTTAATGGTGAAATCGAAACTGTTTTCTGTACCGATGATAATAGCCTAGTTAAATCAATTCTGGCAGAAGATGGTAGAGAAAGGATATTAGTTATTGATGCAGCAGGAGTTAATCATGTTTCCATGATTGGTGATCAAATTGCTTCTGAGGCAGTAAAAAATAATTGGCAGGGAGTTGTTTTAAACGGTTACATAAGAGATGTAACGGAGATTAATGATCTTCCAATATTAATAGTTGCAAAAGGCAGCGTGTTTAAAAAAACTGAAAAATTTGGTCTTGGAAAGAGAGGAGCGACAATTTCCTTTGCAGGATTGATATTTAAACCTGGCTACTGGTTGTATGCAGACGAAAATAATTTTGGGATTAGTCGTCAGAAACTAGAATTTTGATCAATAATCAATTGCTTTTTTTCCCAAATATCATCAACAAAAACCTTAAATAGCTCCCTATAATCATTTGAGCTTTTATCATGATGATTAATCAGCTCAATAGGTATTTGGTATTTTTTAACTATAATTTTTACATTTTTCATTTCACCACAAGCAAATGCCCATGCTGAGCGTTTGTCTGTTTCATAAATCAATGTAAAATCAATCAATTCACTTACCATCGGCATGCCTGCAAGCGCAGTTGCAAGTGCTCCAATTTTTGGATTAAGCAAATTTTTATAGTCTGATATCATTGCCGCTTTCTTACTGTCTGAGAATCTTGTTCCCTCAGCAAAACTGAAAGCTGTTGCAGGATGCCTTGTAAATCTTTTCGCTGCAATTCTTGAATTTTCAAAATCAATTATTTTCAAGTTAGGATTTTTAGTTATTTCTTCCCTTGAGTGTCGATTCACAAATGGCATATCTATAGTCTTGTGAACCAAATAAATAAGCGGTATCCATTGCAACTGTTTTTTCATAAAGAATTTTAAAAGTGGAGCTTTATAATTCGCGGAAAAAAGAAGTACAAATATGTCAGCCCATGACATGTGATTACTGGTGCCCAGGTACCAACTTTTTTTTGAAATCCCTTCAGGAAATTCAATCATCCAATTTGGTCTATGAAGAGGAATTAATGAAATTTTCATTGTCCACACAACAATTTCACCAATTTTATTGGCAATTCCAGTGATAAATTTTTTTATTCTTCTTGAGGGGAATACGCGAGGCAAACAAACAATCGAAAGTACAATCACCCCGATCGAAAGAATAATAATAATTGTGTTAACTGTTAGAACACCAATTATATTTTTATAAAGACTCTTCACCTCGTTTAACCTCTTCCCAAAGCTCATCAAGGTCGTCTATATTAGCATTTTCTATATTTTGATTTCTTTTTTTTGCAATTTCCTCAAGTTTTAGAAATCTTCTCATGAATTTTTGGTTAGCTGATTCAATTGCTATATCAGGATCAATTTGAAGGTGTTTGGCTAAATTAATTAAGATAAAAAAGAGATCTCCTAACTCCTCTTTTGCATGGTCTTTTTTATGCTGAATAGATTTTAATTCTTTTAATTCTTCATAGACTTTTTCAAACACATCTTCTGTAGAATCCCAATCAAAATTTTTCTTTGAGGCTTCTTTTTGAATCTCTTTAGATTTTTGAATTGGAGAGAGAGAGCCTGAAATCGATTCAAAACTTAGCTTGTTTGTATTTTGCTTTTTTTCTTTCTCTTTTATCTCATCCCACAGCTTTGATTGCTCATCTGCTGAAATCTTTACATTAAAATCTGGATCAAAAACATTTGGGTGTCTTGTTATTAGTTTTTTGCTCAAAACCTCGATAACATCATTAAAATCAAAAGCATTATTTTCTTTTGCAATTTGTGAGTGAAAGATTACCTGAAGCAAGACATCGCCAAGCTCTTCTTTTATATTTTCCTGATCATTTTTGGTTATAGCCGCAACCAACTCATAGGCTTCTTCTATAGAGCAATGTGCAATTGAGTTATGATCTTGTTTTATATCCCATGGACAACCCTTATCTTTATCTCGAAGCTTTCCCATCAGCTCGAGAAGAGGGTTAATATCAGCCAATTTAGTAGCCGCTTATATCTGCGTATCTAGCTTTATGATAAGTTGAAGAACCAAAAATTTGTTCTGCCACTCTTGCACGTTTTAGATAAAAGCCTATGTCATACTCATCTGTAACACCAATACCACCATGCATTTGTATTGATTCATTGCTTACTGTGTACAAGGTTGTTCCAGCTTGAAATTTTGCCAGGCTTGATAATCTTTCAAGCTCATTAGAGTTTTCGTCTGCAGCATGCATTGCAGCTATTACAGCTGACTTTGTTAACTCGATTTCACAAAACATTTTTGCTGCTCTATGTTGCAAAGCCTGAAATGAACCAATCAGAACACCAAACTGCTTTCTTTCCTTAAGATAATTTAAAGTTATTGCAAATGCTTCCTCGGTATTTCCTAGCATTTCCGCTGACATTGCAATTCTTCCAAAATCCAAAACTTTTTGAATTTGATCAGAAGCACCATCAATCTCGCCAAGAATTTCCTCAGCTGAAATTGTTACACCTTCAAATGAAATATTTGCATAATTTCTTGAATCTGCAGTTGGCACTTTTCTTCTATTTATACCCTTTGAATTAGGATCTACAATGAATGCTGATAATCCTTGGGCATCCCCTTTGTTACCAGAAGTTCTAGCTATAACAATTAAAAGATCAGCACTTGAACCATCAATTACAAAAACCTTTTCTCCATTGAGGACCCATCCATCATTATTTTTTTCTGCGGTAAGCTCTGTATTTGCAGGTTCATGATGTGATCCCTCATCAATTGCTAGTGCAATCGTCAGCTTACCTTCAAGAATTTTTCCAAGAAGTTCTTCTTTTTGAGATTCAGAACCCATTTGATTAATCGAAGTAACGCCTAAAACACCTGTAGCAAATAATGGAGAGGGAACTAGAGTTTTGCCTAACTCTTGAAGCACCACGCTTATGCCTGCAAGACCAAACTCTGAACCTCCATATTTTTCTGGAATAAGAATGCTTGTCCAACCAAGCTCAACCATTTCATTCCATAGACCTTCATCCCAAGAATTCGGATGATCTTCATCTCTGAGTTTTCTTAAGTGAGACACCGGAGCTTTATCTTTTGCAAAGTTTGAAGCAGTATCTTTTAAGAACTGTAATTCTTCATTTAAAACTAGTTTCATATTATTCCTTTGTTAAGCCGGAAGATCTAAAACTCTTTTAGCGATTACATTTAATTGAACTTCAGAAGTACCACCTTCAATTGAGTTGGCTTTTGTTCTCAACCATGCCCTTGTAACAGCTTTCTCTTTAGATTCAGCTTCATCACCATCCCAAATAAAACCTTTGTTACCCATGGCTTCAATCATGAGTTCATATCTGTTTTTATTATGTTCTGTCCCATAGTATTTAAATATTGATGATGCAGCTGAGGCTTTTCCACCTTCATCGCCAGCTCTTTGAAGAGTTAAACCGAAAGAATGCTCTTTCATCTTATGCTCAGTAACTCTTGATCTAAAATCTAGATCTGCAATTTTTCCATTTTCCTCACCCAGGTATGTTTTTGCGAAATCTACTACGCCTTTAGTCTTAGATCCATCACCACCACCTGCAGCAAGCCCAAAGTTTGATATAAAGTTTCTTTCATGTTGAAGGAGCTTCTTTGCAATCGTCCAACCTTGATTTTCTTCTCCAATCAAGTTTTCTTTTGGAACTTTCACATTATCAAAAAAAGTTTCACAAAATGGAGACTTTCCACTGATTAAGGTTATAGGTTTTGTAGTAACTCCAGGATCAGCCATATCAATTAATAAAAAACTAATACCACTATGTTTTGGTTCTTTTGGGCCAGTCCTCACAAGAGCAAATATCCAATCAGCCTGATCAGCATAAGATGTCCAAACTTTTTGGCCATTTACTAGATAATGATCACCCATATCTTCAGCTTTTGTTGATAAAGAGGCTAAATCAGAGCCTGATCCTGGTTCGGAGTAACCTTGGCACCATCTGAGTTCACCTTTGAGAATTTTTGGTATGTGTTCCATTTTTTGAGCTTCATTACCGTATTCAATTATTACTGGAGCCAACATCCAAATTCCAAAACTATTAAGTGCAGGTCTTGCTCCAATTTTGAAGAGTTCAGAGTTAAGAATTTTAATTTCATCACTATTTAGACCGCCCCCACCATATTCCTTAGGTAATGCTGGAGCAGTCCATCCTTTTTCACCCATTTTATCTAGCCATATTTTTGATTCTGGATTCTTGTAGACAGCGTTCCTGCCACCCCAGACAACTTCGTCTTCAACCATTGGAGTTCTCATAGACGGAGGACAGTTTTCTTCTAACCACTCACTAACTTCAGCTCTAAAATTTTCTAAATTACTCATACAGATTTTTTCCTAGATTATTTACTTGATAAATTGAAGGGTTATTATAATCAAAAGATTAAATTAATTGTAATAAGGAACAGTTATGAAAGCTTATCAAGTTGAAGAGCCAGGAAAACCTTTAGTTTGTAATGAAGTGGAAACTCCAAACCCGCAAGGCAAAGAAGTATTAGTAAAAACTATTAGTTGTGGCGTTTGTCATTCCGATGTTCATATTCATGAGGGCGCATTTAATCTTGGGGGTGGTAACAAGCTTGAACTGCCACTGGAGAGACCTTACACCCTTGGGCACGAAGTTTTTGGAGAAGTGATTTCCTGTGGAGATGACGCTACTGTTGAAATTGGATCTAAATTTGTTGTGTATCCATGGATTGGATGTGGAGAATGTGAGTTATGCAAAAAAGGGGATGAGCATCTTTGTAATCTAGCTCAAAACATAGGTGTGCAGATGCCAGGTGGTTTTGGAGATCACATTTTAGTTCCTGACCAAAAATACTTACATGAAGCTGGGGACATAGAGCCTCATCTTGCAGGAAGCTATGCATGCTCAGGCTTAACTGCATACAGCGCTTTAAAAAAAGGCTTACCCTATTCATCCGATAATAAAGCAATCATTTTAGGGGTTGGTGGAGTTGGAATGATGGGATTACAAATTGCAAAATCTGCGTTTAATGTTAATCCAATTGTTATTGATGTTGATGATGAAAAACTTGAGATAGCATTGAACAATGGGGCTTCAAAAGCATTTAACTCTACTAAAGAAGAATCATTAATGGAGATCCTTGAACATACTGAGGGTGGTGCAATGACGCTAATAGATTTTGTTGGTTCAGAGTTATCAGTGGGTTTTGGAACTAATCTTTTAGCCAAGGGTGGCAAATACATTATTGTAGGTCTATATGGCGGCGAATTAAAAATGCCATTACCCTTAATCCCAATTATGGAGAGAACCATTCAGGGCTCATATGTTGGAAGCCCTGGAGATATGGAAGAATTGATGGAGCTAGTTCGCGCTAATAAAATTGACCCAATACCAGTCGAGAAGAGAAATGCATCTGAGGCTTACCAAACTCTCTTAGATCTCAAAGATGGAAAAATAATTGGAAGAGCAGCATTAATGCATGATTAGCCAAGATTAATCTTTGAAATAACCTCATTAATTTTTTTATTAATAACTATATCGGCTAACCCATCGTAAGGAGTCTCGTCATTATTAATAATTGCAAGCTTCGCATTGTTTTCTAATGCAATTTTTGGAAGAGAAGCAACAGGCTGAACAACTAGTGATGATCCAAGCACTAAAAATAAATCACAATTTGCAGTTAAATTCTGAGCATCAATAAGATCATCTGCATTCATCGGCTGACCAAATGAAATGGTAGCGACTTTTATTAAACCTGAGCAGTCATAACAAGCTGGAATTGGCTCGTCATTTCTTACGGCATCATGAAAAATTTGCAAAGAATATTCTTTTTTACATTCAAGACATTTGGCAGATTTTGCATTTCCGTGGATTTCAATAACATTAGTATTTTTTTGGAATACTCTTTGATGCAAACCATCGATATTTTGTGTTACTAGAAAATTATCTTTATTGAGATCTAATAATTTTGAAACAAATCGATGGCCCTCATTAGGATTAATTTTCTCTAGTAACTTATTTAATTCAATGTTTCTTTTCCATGAAAGAATTCTGGACTGCTCACTTTTTATAAAATCATTGAAATAAATTGGTTTATTTGATTTCCAAAAACCATTATCACTCCTGAAATCTGGTAATCCAGAGTCGGTACTAATGCCTGCACCAGTAAGAATGATGATGCGTTTTGAATTTTTAATAAGATTTGATAATTCTTGAATTCGATTACTCATAAGGAATAAATGCTTAGAGTAGTTATAATACGCGCATGTTTAAAAAAATAGGCTTAATTTTTAAGAATTCTCTTTCAGATAACGATAAGAATAGTCTTAAGCAATTAATACCAGTCTTAATAAAATCAGACTGTACTATTTTTGTTGAGGAAGAAATTAATTTTGATGAGAATTTTGCTACTGAAGTATTAAATGATTTTCCAAAGACCCTAGATCTGTTGATTGTATTTGGTGGAGATGGAACTTTCCTTAGCTCAGCTCGAAAATTTTTAGAGTTTGAAATACCTATGTTGGGAGTTAATTTTGGCAGCGTTGGGTTTTTAACCGATATAAGTGTTGAGGGTTTTGAAGAAACCATTAAAGACATCTTATCTGGTAGGCATATTATAGAAGAAAGAGATTTAGTAAGAGTCTCATTTTCTAATCAGACATACTTCGGCTTGAATGAAGTCCTTATTCATTCGGGCTCATATGCACAATTGATGAGGTATAAGTTAAAAATTGGCGAGAGAGTTGTTTATGAGCAGCGCTCTGATGGACTTATTGTAGCCACTCCAACAGGTTCATCAGCCTATGCATTATCTGCTGGAGGCCCAATTATTGATCCCGAACTATCTGTTTTTAATATTATACCCATGATGTCTCAAAGCTTATCTTCTAGGGCTCTTGTCTCCCCAAACAATAAGGATATTTCAGTTGAAATAATGGATGGTCCCCTTGAGCATGGAATGATATGTGTTGATGGTCAAGAAAATATTCAAGTTAACTTTGGCGATGAAATTTTAATATCTAAGAATGAAATTAAATTAAAAATTGTCCATCCAAAAAATAATAATTTTTATGAATCTTGTAGAGAGAAACTGGGGTGGAGCCTAGATATTACCAATACCAAGCCATCTTGAGACTATCTCTTTCAAACATTCTTATATTAATTGCAATTCTTGTAAGCCTAGTTACCTTTTTCGGACAAAATCAATTCACTTTTTATTTAACTTTTTTAAAGGCAAACATAGCAAATGGCTTTTTAAGCTTTAGTTCGTTTGAAAAGACATATTTCAAAAATTATGAATTTTGGAGATTAATATCACCAATCTTTATTCATTTTTCAGTGGCTCATTTAGCATTTAATTCGTTATGGATTTATATTTTAGGAACTAGAATTGAAAATTCAGAGGGCTTTAAAAAGTTAATTCTTCTTATTATCTTTTCAGGAAGTCTTAGCAATTTTGCTGAATCTGCTGCATCAGGAGCCATTGTATTTGGCGGATTATCAGGTTGTGTTTACGGGTTGCTAGGTTATTGTTATATCAAAGAGTTTATTCAAAAAAGATTTGCTTTTGGAATGCCTCCGGCAATATATATTTTTATGATTGTTTGGCTTGCATTAGGATACCTTGATATCTTGAACCTTTTTGGTTTTGGGAAAATTGCAAACACCGCTCATTTGACTGGACTGATTTGCGGTATATCATTTGCACTAATTAAAAAATGAGCAACGCTAAATCTATTAAAAAAGCTGTATTACCAGTCGCTGGGCTAGGTACTAGGTTCCTTCCTGCTACAAAAGCAATACCAAAAGAAATGCTTCCAATTGTTGATACACCATTGGTTGAGTTTGCTGTTAGAGAGGCAATTGAAGCCGGAATTGAGGAAATAATTTTTGTAACTAGTCACACAAAACGATCTATCGAAGATCATTTCGATAGAAATCTTGAACTTGAATCAAAATTATTGAGCTCAAATAAAGAAAGTTACCTAGATAAAGTTAATTTAAGTGAGTATGAAGGCATCAAGTTCTCATTTGTAAGACAAAGAGATCAGAAAGGACTTGGTGATGCAATCTCACAAGTTTCTCATCTCATACTTCCAGATGAGTATTTTGCAATCCTGCTTGCAGATGATTTATTTGATGGTAATCCTGGGGTGACCTCTCAGCTAGTGGATGCATTTAAGTTGCATGGCAAAAGTATTATTGCGGTCAACGAGGTAAGCGAAGAAGAGACAAAAAAATATGGTGTGATTAGTGGTGAGTTCTCAGGCAATCTTGCACGCGTTGAAGAGATCATCGAGAAACCCCAATCTAATCCTCCAAGTAATTTAGCAGTAACAGGAAGATACTTATTAAGTGGTGAGATAATGGAGGAACTAAAAACACTAGAGCCAGGCTTTGGAAATGAAATCCAACTAACTGATGCAATAGCCAAAATGCTGCAAAAAAGTGAAATGCTGGGATTGAAATATGATGCATTGAAGTTTGATTGCGGTTCAAAAGAGGGTTTTGTTCAAGCGAACATTCATTTTGCAAAAAAACAATACATAATAAGTTGAGCGACTTACTCTTAAACCTTTTAAAATTTTTTAATCCAGAAACGTCACATTCGCTAAGTCTTTCATTGCTTAAAATTGCGCATAAATTGCATTTATATTCCTTACTAGGAATTAAATTTAATTTCAAAAACCAAGATTCGCTTGTATTCAAAAATTTAACTTTCAAAAATAGACTTGGCACGGCAGCTGGCCTTGATAAAAATGCTGACTATATTGAATGTTTAGGTGCATTGGGGTTTGGGTTTTTAGAAGTAGGAACTGTTACCCCTAGGCCCCAGATCGGTAATCCAAGACCAAGAGTTTTTAGATTTAGTAAACATAATTCTGTTATCAACAGACTCGGTTTTAATAATAAAGGATTAGAGCACTTAGTTAATAACCTTAAAAGATCTGAGTATGATGGAGTTTTGGGAGTAAATATTGGTGCAAATAAAGACTCCAATGAAGAACAACGAATCAAAGATTATTTAATTTGTTTTAGAGGCGTAGCAGAGTATTCAGATTACATTACCATTAATATATCCTCACCAAATACGCCAGGTCTTAGAGATTTGCACTCTAACAATAATATAGCTGAGCTGTTAAATGAGATTTCATTAGAAAGAGAAAAGCTAAATTATAAAAATCCAATTTTTCTAAAGATTAGTCCTGATGAAGATCAGAATACATATCAAAATATAATTAACGCAGTGATTGAGTATAATCTTGACGGTTTAATTGCTACTAATACAACAATTCAAAGAGACCAATCTAGTTCAAGCTCAATCACAGATACTCAGGGTGGCTTATCCGGCAGACTACTATATGACAAATCCAATGAAGTACTAAAGCAAATAGCTGATCATTCAAAACAAAATCTTCTAATCATAGGTGTTGGAGGAGTTGACAGCAGAGACTCCTTTTATAATAAACTTAAATTAGGTTCATCTCTGGTTCAGGTTTACACAGGATTTATTTTTAGAGGCCCAAAGCTAATAAAAGCAATACTTGAGTAAGTTATGGAAATTATTATCCCTCTCTTAGTGATAATTTTTTTAGCTGGGTCAATAGGCTTCTTAAGACCATCAAAAAAAATGAAGTTTCTTGCTGAATTAAGAGTTGCAGCACTGAAGCTTGGATTCAAGATTAATTCATCAATTACATTAAAAAATAAGTTCAAAAACATACAACCTAATCTGGTTTTATATCAGATAAGAAATACTACATCTATAAAAAAAGGGCAATTTGTAAGAGACGAAAATGCATTGAAATTGTATGATCCAGCATCATTAAAATTTGATCCAGATTTTGTAAATATTGAAAAAAAAATTAATCAATTACCACAATCAATACTTGAAATTATTTTTTTTGAGTCCAATATAGCTATCCTTTGGGATGAAAAATTAGGTTTAAGTGAGTTGAAAAAAATTCATCATTCCATAAATAAGATTTAATTAAGAACAAAAAATTTAATGCCATCAAGTCTTGTAATAGTAGAGTCACCAGCAAAAGCAAAGACTATTTCTAAATATTTAGGTGATGAATATATCGTTAAATCAAGCGTCGGTCATATTCGTGACCTTCCTAAAAAAGGTATTAAATCAGGCGCCAAAAGAAATGTAATTCCTAAAGACCTGCCAGCTGATGAAAAGGCAAGATTAAAAAAAATTAATGAAAGAAAAAGATTAATAAATCGGATGGGAGTTGATCCTGATAGTAATTGGAAAGCTACCTATCAGATTATTCCTGAAAAAGAGAAAGTAATTAAAGAGCTTAAAACCTCTGCTAAGAAGGTTGAAAATATTCTCCTAGCTACAGACTTAGATAGAGAAGGGGAAGCCATTGCTTGGCATTTAAAAGAGGCACTAGGTCCAGAAAAATATAATTTTCAAAGAGTAAGATTTAATGCGATTACCAAGGATTCAATCCTTGAAGCATTTTCTGATCCAAAGGAGATCGATCAGAACCTAGTCAATGCACAGCAAGCCAGAAGATTTCTTGATAGGGTGGTGGGATTTGAGCTTTCTCCCTTACTTTGGGCAAAAATTGCAAGAAATTTGTCTGCCGGAAGAGTTCAATCAGTTGCACTAAGATTATTAGTTGAAAAAGAAAAGAGTATTAAGGAATTCAAACCTGAAGAGTTTTGGGATGTGAGCTTTATTGCAAAAGATTCTAATGACATCAAGATTAATTTTGATTTACCTAGAAAAAAAACTGATCCACTTCTATCAGCTGAAGAAGCAAAAAGTATTCAAGCTCTAATTGAAAATACTAACCTTAATATTTCATCAATTTCACAAAGAGCAGTTAAAACAAAACCAAAGCCTCCGTTCATTACATCTACTCTTCAGCAAGCTGCAAGTACTAGGTTGGGTTTTAATGTTAAAAGGACAATGAGGGTAGCACAAAAATTATATGAAAATGGTTTCATAACCTACATGAGAACTGATGCTCCTTCGTTATCTAAAGAGTCTATACAGGATGCAAGAGCATTTATTAGTGATGAACTTGGCTCTAGTTATTTAACGAATGCTCCAAGAATCTATTCATCACAGGAAAATGCGCAAGAAGCTCATGAAGCTATTAGACCAACGAGTGCTTCTAGGAAACCTGGAATGATAACTTCATCATCAGATGAGGAGCAGCGATTATATGAACTTATTTGGCAACAATTCATAAGTTCTCAGATGCCAGATGCAGAATATTTATCAACTTCAGCAAAAGTAAATCTAGAAGGATATGAATTTGTTGCTAGAGGTAGAGAGGTTGTATTTGATGGATTTACCAAAGTCATTCCGCCACGTAAAGATGAAGATGCAATCTTGCCCCCACTTGCAGAAGGAGATAACTTAAATCTTGTTGATCTAAAAAACGAAAAGAAGTTTACAAAACCACCCGCCAGGTTTTCTGAAGCCGCACTTGTTAAAGAACTTGAAAAAAGAGGTATTGGTAGACCATCAACTTATGCAAACATTATTTCTACCATTCAAGACAGGGGCTATGTATCGATTGAGAACAGAAGGTTCTTTGTTAAAAAAATAGGAATGATTGTTTCAGATAGGCTAGTGGAAAGCTTCGATGACATTATGGATTACGGTTTTACTGCAAACTTTGAGACACAACTTGATGATATTGCGAATGGAACTAAGGATTGGATTACAGTATTAAACTCATATTATGAAGCGTTCCAAGATGATTTAAAAAATGCCTCTGATCCAGAAATGGGAATGAGAGGTAATAAGGCAACTCCTACTAATATTAATTGTCCTCAATGCGGAACAAATAAACTAAATATCAGAAATGCAAGCAACGGAGTTTTTCTTGGATGTGCAGGATACAGATTGGAAGGGGATGAACAATGCAAAAAAACACTAAACTTAATTTCTGGTGATGAAGCTATAAGTGTTGATGATCAAGAAGAAGCAGAAAATTTAGTTATTAAAAAGAGATGTCCTCTCTGTGATACTAGTATGGATAACTATCTAATTGATGAGCACCATAAGTTGCATGTTTGTTCAAATAATCCTGACTGCAAAGGTGTCGTCGTTGAAGAGGGTAACTTTAAGATCAAAGGATATGATGGCCCAACATTGGAATGTCATAAATGCGGAGCTTATATGCAGCTTAAAACAGGTAGGTATGGCAAATACTTTGGTTGCAGCAACGATAATTGCGGTGCTACAAGAAGATTGCAAAGAAATGGAGATCCTTATCCAATATTTATGGATCCAATTGCATTAGAAGATCTTAAGTGTAAAAAAGTTGATGACTATTATCTTTTAAGGGATAGCCTTAAAGGGTTATTTCTAGCAGCTAGTCAGTTTCCTAAAAACAGAGAAACAAGAGCACCTTCTGTAGAGGAATTAAAGATGGCAGGTAGTCAACTACCGGAAAAACATCAATACCTTTTAACAGCTCCAAGTCATGCTGAATCAGGTCATCCATATATCATTAGATACAATAAGGTTGAGGATGTTCATTATCTATCAGCCGAAAACGAAGGAAAAAAAACTGGAATTAGCTCAACATTTGAATCAGGTACCTGGGTAACAAAGTCCAAAAAATAGCCTTTTAAAAAATTATCTTTATGTTAAGGTCAATATATGTCTAATTATCTCGAACTAACACAATTATCAGATGGGACAATCGTCCTTAGAAGATCAGATGATCATGAAAATCCAATTGTTAAAATTGAATTTGGTAAAGAATCAAAAGACTTTTTGAATGGAGAAGAATTAGCTGTAGCTAAAGAAATGATCAGAGCTGGGATAGAGAGCGTGAGCGGAAATGTTATAGACTTTGACGAGTTTTTTGACTCAAAAATGCAACGTGTTTCCAAAAAGCCAGTTACAGTGCATTAATTTTTTCTTATTAATCCTATACCTATACCTTCAACTTCTGCAGATTCGTTTCTGAGATCTATATGAATTGGATCAAAGTCTTTGTTAGCAGGCTTAAGCAATAATTTATGATTTTCTTTAAAAATATATTTTAAAGTAACATCATCTTCGGTTCTGACGACAACCAAATCACCATTTTTGAAATCATTAGTTTTATGAATGGCCACTAGATCATCCTCATAGATTCCATCCTCTATCATTGATAGCCCTTTGACCTTAAGAAAATAATCTACGTTTCTAGAAAATAAACTGGGATCAACATTAATCTCTCTTTCTATATTTTCAGATGCCAAAGTTGCAGAGCCCGCTGCTACCAAGCCAATAACTGGAACATTTCCAACTGATGAGCTTTTTTTGTTTTTAATGCTGATTCCTCTTGAAGAACCGCCGGCAATGGAAATGATGTTTTTCTTTTCCAAAGCGCGCAGATGACTCTCTGCAGCATTTGGAGATTTAAAGCCTAATTTTTGACAAATTTCAGCTCTTGTAGGCGGGAATCCTGTTTTATTAATGCTTTCTTCTATACAATTTAGAACTTTAGATTGTTGTGCAGTTAAGTCTTTCATAATTTAAAAAATACTATATATTTATACAGTATAAAAATTTATTAAACATTATGCAACCAGAACGTTCAAAACTAACTATTGGCATATCATCAAGAGCTTTATTCAATCTAAATAATAGCCATGAAATATTTATAAATGAAGGAGTTGATGCCTATAAAAATCATCAAATCAAGAATGAAAATAAGATACTTGAACCTGGTGATGGTTTTAGCTTGGTTAAAAAGATTTTAAATCTTAATAGTTATTTCTCCGATGATCAAAGAGTTGAAGTCGTCCTGTTATCAAGAAACACAGCTGATACCGGCCTGCGAGTATTTAATTCGATAGAAGAATATGGACTCAACATTTCTAGGGCAGTTTTTTGTGGAGGAGAGAGCCCATATAAATATGTGGAAGCTTTTGAAGTTGATCTTTTTTTATCAGCTAGCACACAGGACGTTAAGAGGGCAATTGAAAATGGAGTTGCTGCAGCAAAAATTCTTTCATCAAAATCCAGACCACTGTCTAAAGACAAAGAATTAAGAATTGCCTTTGATGGCGACTCAGTAATATTTTCTGACGAAGCAGAAAAATTATTTGAAGAGAAGGGTTTAAAAGCATTTCTAGAAAATGAAAAGCAATCTAGGTCTCCCCTAAAAGCTGGTCCATTTAAGTTATTTCTTGTCGAGCTAAATAAAATCCAGTCTGAATTAGATCCAGATGATTGTCCTATTAGAACAGCATTGGTAACTGCTCGATCAGCCCCTTCGCATAAAAGAGTTATTGAGACCCTGAGAGATTGGGGTGTCAGAATAGATGAGTCACTTTTTTTAGGTGGGATGGATAAGGGAGAGTTTTTATCCTCTTTTAATGCAGATATTTTTTTTGATGATCAACATAAGAATATTGAAGAGGCTTCTGATAAAGTAGCAGCAGGACATGTTCTGTACGGTGTAAAAAATAAATGAAAATTGCTTGCTTTGATATGGAGGGCACACTAACTCCTGAAATTTGGGAACAAGTTGCACTTGATACCGGTATCGAAGGTTTCAATAAAACTACTAGAGATATTCCAGATTATGGTAAGTTGATGGATTTTAGACTAGATTTAATGGCATCAAATAATCTAGGCATTTCTGATATTCAAAACGCAGTTAATAAACTTGATTTACTAGATGGTGCAAAAGATTTTCTTGACGAGATCAAAGAGAGTTTTCAGGTTGTTATTTTATCTGATACATTCCATGAATTTGCATCACCTCTAATGAAGAAGATGGGTTATCCATTATTGCTTTGTCATAAGTTAGATATTGACCAGAATGGGTCAATAAAAGGCTACAAACTTAGGCATACTAAAGCAAAGCGACAAGCCATAGAAGCTTTTCAATCAATAGGCTACCAGTGCCTAGCGGCAGGCGACTCATACAATGATATTCAGATGTTTGATGTTGCAGATCATGCTTTTTTTATGAATGCTCCAGAAAAGATCGCAATGGAATTTCCTAAAATACCTTCCTTTAATAAATATGATGATCTTAAAAAAGCTTTTTTAGAAGTCGTATGAAAATAAAAAAAGACTTAAGCCTTGGCGGTTATGAAAGACCTAAACTTGTGGTTCCAAATAAAGAATCAAAGCTACTTCTTCATAGTTGCTGTGCTCCATGTGCTGGAGAAATTATGGAAGCAATTGCGTCATCAGAGATTGAAACAACTGTTTTTTTCTATAATCCAAACATTCATCCCAAGGAAGAGTATGAGATACGCAAAGATGAAAATAAAAGATTTTGTGATCAGTTAGGCTTTGAATTTATTGATGCTGATTATGATAAGGAAAACTGGTTTGAGCGAATTAAAGGGCTTGAAAATGAGCCTGAAAGAGGTGCCAGATGTACAAAATGTTTTGATATGAGATTTGAACGCTCAGCTTTATTTGCACATGAACATGACTTCCCAACATTTGCTACCACACTTGGAATTTCAAGATGGAAAGATATGAAACAAATTAATGACAGTGGTCATCGAGCTGCATCAAGGTATCAAAAAGTAAACTATTGGGATTTTAATTGGAGAAAACAAGGTGGCTCATCAAGAATGATTGAAATTTCAAAGCGAGAGAACTTTTATCAACAAGAATACTGTGGATGTGTTTACAGTTTGAGAGACACTAATAAGTGGAGAATGTCTCAAAACAAGCCTCGTATAATTAGAGGCATTAAATTCTATAATTAATTTGGGAAATTGAATACCGAGGGATTACAATACCTGCTCGATGGAAAGTCCAGGGAAAAGATTTAGAAAAGCTATAGCAGATAATAATCCATTGATGGTAGTCGGTGCAGTAAATGCGTATTGTGCAAAAATGGCGGAAAAAGCTGGCCATAAAGCCCTTTATCTTTCTGGAGCAGGTGTTGCTAATGCATCTTTTGGATTACCTGATTTAGCCATCACAACTCTAAATGATGTTGCTGAAGACTCAAGAAGAATCACGCAAGCAACTGATCTACCTCTTTTAATTGATATTGATACAGGCTTTGGTGGTGCATTCAGTATTAGTCGCACTATAAAAGAAATGATTGCTGCCGATGTTGCGGCAGTTCATATCGAAGACCAGGTTACTCAAAAAAGATGTGGCCATAGACCAAACAAAAGTCTTGTCGATAAAATTGAAATGAGTGATCGAATAAAGTCTGCAGTTGATGGTCGAACAGATGAAAGTTTTTTCATCATGGCAAGAACTGATGCATATGCAACCGAAGGTATGGAAGGAGCTATAGATAGATGTACAGAGTACATCGCTGCTGGAGCTGATGGGTTATTTTTAGAAGCTGTTCATAGTCTAGAGGATTACAAGCAATTAAAAGACGCGTTACAAGTTCCTGTTCTTGCAAACATTACTGAATTTGGAAATACACCACTTTTTACGGCAGAGGAACTTGCATCAGTTGGAGTTGATATAATGCTCTTTCCTTTATCTGCTTTTAGAGCAATGAATAAAGCAGCAGAGTCTGTATATCAAGACATCTTTACTAATGGGTCGCAGGCAAATTCTGTAGAAAATATGCAGACAAGAGATGAACTATACGAGTATTTAAACTATCATTCATTTGAAGAAAAATTAGATGAATTGTTCAAACGTAAGGGGAATAAATAAATGGTTAAGAAGTTAGAGGGAGCAGGACTCAGAGGTCAAGTTGCAGGTGAAACATCGCTCTGTACTGTTGGGCAAGAGGAAGGATTGGCTTATAGGGGTCATAAAATTGAAACCCTTGCTGAAAAAGCTAGCTTTGAAGAGGTTGCTTATCTATTACTTTATGGGAAATTACCTAATCAATCAGAACTTGATTCATACAAAGAGCTTTTGAAAGGACAAAGAGACCTGCCTCAGGAACTCAAAGAGGTATTAAAAAAAATACCTGCCAGTGCTCATCCCATGGATGTAATGCGAACTGGTACTTCTATGCTTGGTAACCTCGAAGCAGAAGGAGACTTCTCAAACCAATTAAATTCAATCAATAGAATGGTTGCAACCATGCCTTCAATTGTTACTTATTGGTATAAGTATTCTCACGATGGGGAGGATATCTCCTTAGTTAATGATGAGGACACCATGGCAGGTCATTTTCTTCACATTCTCCACGGGAAAACACCTTCAGATTTATTTAGAAGAGTGATGGATGCTTCGTTAATTTTATACGCAGAACACGAATTTAATGCTTCAACCTTTACAGCAAGAGTTTGTGCTTCGACTATGTCAGATATTCATTCGTGTGTTGTTGCAGCCATTGGCTCTTTAAGAGGTCCACTTCATGGTGGAGCAAATGAAGCAGCTATGGAAATGATAGAGAATTGGAAATCAAGAGAAGAAGCTAAAGACAACATCTTAAAAATGCTCGCCAACAAAGATAAGATTATGGGTTTTGGTCATGCTGTTTATTCTGAAAGAGATCCTAGAAACGCAGTTATTAAGGAATTCTCAAAAAAGCTTGCCGAAGCTTACGGTGACGATAACCTTTATCAGGTTAGTGAAGAAGTCGAGACTGTCATGTGGGACGAAAAGAAACTTTTCCCAAATGCAGACTTTTTTCATGCATCAGCTTATTTTTATATGGGGATTCCAACAAAACTATTTACCCCGATCTTCGTCATGTCGCGAGTGACAGGATGGACCGCTCACTGTATGGAGCAAAGAGCGAATAATAGAATCATCAGGCCAAGTGCTGACTATACAGGACCTGAGTCATCTGAATGGATCAACATAGAAGATAGAGAATAATGTCTAATAACGTTGATATAAATGTCCGCTCAGGATACGACTCCCTATTAACAGAAATTGCCCAATATGTTTCGGATTATGATGTTAATTCTGATTTAGCACTTGAAACAGCAAAGAATTGTTTAATTGATACAGTAGGCTGTGGTCTGCTTGCTTTAACTTTCCCTGCATGTACAAAAATGTTGGGTCCGGTAGTTCCTGGCACCGAAGTTCCTCATGGAGTAAGAGTGCCTGGCACCAACTTTTCACTTGATCCTGTAAAAGGTGCTTTTGACATTGGTTGCATGATCAGGTGGTTGGATTACAACGACACATGGCTTGCTGCTGAATGGGGTCATCCATCAGATAACTTGGGTGCAATTTTAGCTGTTGCAGATTTTTTATCTCAAAAAAATATAGCAGATGGAAAAGATCCTCTAATGATGAAAGATGTTTTGCAATCTATGGTTATGGCACATGAAATTCAAGGAGTTTTGGCACTAACAAACAGTTTTAATAGAGTCGGCTTGGATCACGTTGTTTTAGTTAAGGTTGCATCAACAGCTGTTGCTACAAAATTACTGGGTGGTAATTTTGAACAAATTAGAGATGCCATTTCTCAAGCTTGGGTTGATGGTCAAAGCTTGCGTACTTATCGTCATGCACCAAATGCAGGCTCAAGAAAAAGCTGGGCTGCTGGTGATGCTACTAGTAGAGCTGTGCGGCTAGCAATGATTACTCTTAGTGGCGAGATGGGTTATCCAAGTGTTCTTTCTGCGAAAACCTGGGGTTTTGAAGACGTGCTCTTTAACGAACAGCAACTTTCTTTATCACAGCCTTTTGCAACGTACGTAATGGAGAATGTTTTATTCAAAATTAGTTTTCCAGCTGAGTTCCATGCCCAAACAGCCGTAGAGGCTGCAGTGACTTTGCACAGTCAGATTAAAGATAGGCTTTCAGACATTCAGCAAATTGAAGTAACAACTCATGAATCAGCCATAAGAATTATCTCAAAAGTTGGTGAGCTAAATAATCCTGCTGATCGAGATCATTGTTTGCAGTACATGATTGCCATTGGTCTAATACATGGAGACCTCATTGCTGAGCATTATGAGGATGATGTGGCTGCAGATCCTCTGGTGGACGAGCTTAGAGAAAAGATGGTTATTAAAGAGGACAAACGCTACACAGAAGAATATCTCGAAGCTGATAAACGCTCGATTGCCAATAAAATTCAAATCTTTTTTAATGATGGTTCTTCCACTGATGCTGTTGAGGTGGAATACCCTATTGGGCATAAAAGAAGACGTGAGGAGGGCATCCCAGTCCTTGAGAAAAAATTTAAAACCAATTTAGAAAAAATCTACGATGCTGAGCATGCTAAATCTATTTTTGATAAGTGTTCAGATCTTGGATCTTTGAGTCAAATGTCCGTTATAGATTTTCAAGAATTATTTGCCTTAGAAAATAATCCTTTCTAGATCAGAACTCTGAAGGAATAAACCTCATTGCCTCTTGGCTAAATAAAAATGTTTGGTCTGCAAAATGAGGCGAGGATTCTACTCTTGAGGAACCAAAATTATGCATCCCATAAACAAATCTATAATCTCCCTCTTGAGCAACGATGAAAAATAATCCATCACCACCGCTCATGTCCATGGTTTGTGTTTCTTTATTAGGAACACCATAAACAGCCCTTAGGGTATCGACAGAGCCTTGGATTGAATGAGATCTATCTCCTCTTGAGATGGTTGTTAGATTTTTCCATTCGTCGCCATCTTGTTTATCAATCGTAGAAAATATCTTTTTGCACTCTTCAATTGCATCAAAAGTTGAAATAACGTCTTGATTATTAAATTCAGATAACCATTCTTGAGCCATTATGCATGAACTCATGCCTGCCAATCTATTTTGGAAATTTGTTTTTAGATTCCATGCAGATAGTTTATTTAATTTTTTTGGATGTTCTTTTATAGCTTTTTGAAGATACTTGAATTGTCTGGATAATTTTGAATATTGATTATCATGCTTAAATTTATAAAACTCTTCATAGTTAAAAATTATCTCAGATTCTAAAATTTCATTTGCCCTAAACGACCTATTAGTCAGTCTGGTCTCAAAATCTACATCAGGATAATTATCCTTTAATTCTTTTGAAAATTTTCCCATCACATAGAAAGGATCTTGATTCGTGCTTTGAATCCATCCGTTTTCAGGATTTACATAAGTTGGTAGATCTAAAACTAAATCTTGCAAAGGCAAATTTTTTGATTCCGAAGTTGTAATGATTGCCCTGGATAAAGTTGGGTTATCCCTTTTTGGAATCATGCCATTATAAAAATATCCAATATTTTGTTCTCGATCCATTGCTACAAAATTAAAACTTGGAATTTTTCTCTGAATAATCTTTTCTTTAAATTCATTAACTGAGCTAGATAAATTCAACTCAAACCATCCAAGGGTTTCACCAAAATAATTATCTGTTGAATGACTGATAGCAAACTTATTTCCTTCTATTTCAATGACGGGTCCAAAATCAGAGTACTGGAAGTCTCGCTTAATATTAATCGTTAAGATATTAAGCAGCCTTATTCGCAATGAATCTTTTTCCGTGACAAAATCTTTCCAGCTACCATCGACCTTATACTGATTAGTATTATTAGGATTTATTTCTAGTTTATAGATATCAAATATATCTGGTCTATTTACCGTTGCACCCCATCCAATGTTTTTATTGAAACCCACATTGACTAAAAAAGACCCAGGAAAATTTCCGCCATGAGCTTGCCAACCTTCATCACTACTGACATTTAATTCATACCATCCAACAGGTCCTGATAAAGGTTGATGAGAATTAATCATTAGATAGGAACTATTAGGAATAGTTTTTTTTCCATTAACTGCAATTGCATTTGAACCGGTCGGCACCTCAGCAGATTTTTCAAAGTTATTTAATGACTCGATTTCCCTAAAAAGTCCAGCAAATAAAAGATGTTGTATGTGCGAACCCAAGAGCACGTCCCTAATACTTACGGGATGCATTTTTCTGTTTACTTTAGCTGGATTCTGTTTGGCAAAATAATTAATCCCGTCAACATAGCCTTTGGCAAGGTCAATGATTTCTGATGGAAGTTGAGCTAAGCCATTCTCATCATATTTTTCATGAATTTTTAGTAGCCTTATAAGGTAATCAGTGGTTGCTCCATCAATTCCATTTTTTATACCGTTTTCACCTTTATATAGGGGCATGAGCTGAACTAAATCTTCATAAGCATCTTCAGCATGCACATAACCAATACCAAAAGCTATATCCTTATTTGTTGCTCCTTTAATGTGAGGTACTCCCCAAAAATCTCTATTGATCTCATAGGAGTAATTGTTGATATCAACATTTATTGGTCGAAACTGAGCGCAAGATTGGAATACAACCATGCACAAAATTATCATGGAATGAGCTATTGGTTTTTTGTAGAAAGACACAATATAAATTCTATACATTTTTATTAAGCATGAGTAAAAATATTCTAATTATTGGTGGCAACTCAGAGATCGGCAAACATTTAGGAAAACTTTGTCATAAGGACGGATATTCTCTTTTTGTTACGTCCAGGTCAGGACAAACTGAAATTGACGGGACTCAAATTCAATGTGATCCTTTAGGGGATTTATCGGTTTTAGATGAACTTCCAGAATCATTGGATGGATTTGTATATTGTCCTGGTACCATTAATTTAAAGTCTCTCCAACGAATGACCCTGGATGATTTACAAAACGATATGAATATAAATTTTTTTGGTGCCTTTAATACCTTCAAGCACGTACTTTCAAAGCTTAAAAAGGATAATGGTGCATCAGCAGTATTCTTTTCAACGGTTGCAGCCCAAACAGGAATGACATTTCATTCATCAATAGCTGCTGCGAAAGGAGCCCTAGAATCTTTTGCAAAAGCATCTGCAGCTGAATTAGCACCTAGATTAGCAATCAATGTCGTTGCTCCTTCAATTACCAAAACACCCATGGCATCTAATTTGCTTTCAGATGATAAAAAGATTGATGCTTCTGCTGATAGACACCCTTTGAAGGAAATTGGAAGTCCTGAACAAGTAGCCAAAACTGCTAGATTTCTGCTGGATGCTAAAGAGAACTGGATTACTGGTCAGATTGTTAATCAAGACGGTGGCATGTCAACGTTAAAGTAGGGCTATAACTTAAATTGGACTATAATCACGTCCATGTCAGGTAACACATACGGAAAAATATTCACTGTTTCGACTTTTGGCGAAAGTCATGGAACAGCTATGGGCTGCATTATCGATGGGTGTCCACCTAACATAGCTATCTCCGAAACTGACATTCAGCATGATCTTGACCGAAGAAGACCAGGTCAATCTGACGTAACTACTCAAAGAAATGAAGATGACAATGTTAAGATTCTTTCAGGTGTATTTGAAGGAAAAACCACCGGAACGCCTATTGGCCTAATTATCTTTAATGAAGATCAAAGATCGCATGACTATTCAAATATAAAAGATGTTTTCAGACCTAATCATGCTGATATTACTTATCAAGGTAAGTATGGAATAAGAGACTATCGCGGAGGCGGCAGGGCGAGTGCCAGAGAAACATCAATGCGAGTCGCAGCTGGAGCTGTTGCCAAAAAGGTGCTCAAAGAAAAAGGGATTGTCATTAGTTCTTGGGTCCAGCAAATTGCTGAGATTAAAGCAGAGAATTTCAGTAATAACTCTTCAAATAAATATAATTTTTGCGATGAATCAAAACTGCCAGAGCTAAATGAATTATTTAATCAGCTTATTGATGATGGTGATTCAGTTGGAGCTGAGTTAGGAGTCAAAATTTCTGGTTGTAAAATTGGTCTCGGCGAACCAGTTTTTGATAAATTAGATGCAGAGCTTGCAAAAGCAATAGTTTCAATCAATGCTGTTAAAAGCGTATCTTTTGGGAATGCAGATATATTTTTATCAAAAAAAGGCTCAGAGGTAAGGGATGAAATGAACTCTGATGGTTATCTCTCCAATAATTCTGGTGGGATTCTTGGAGGAATTTCATCCGGTCAAGATATCGACCTTTCATTTATTATCAAGCCAACCTCAAGCATTACATCAAAATCAAAAGCTGTGGATATGGATGGCAATGAAGTATCGCTTGAGGTCAAAGGAAGGCATGATCCATGTGTTGCAATAAGAGCAGTTCCCATTGCAGAAGCTATGTGTGCTCTTTGTATTCTTGATCATTATCTAAGAAATGCTGCTCAATGCTCTGATGTAAACCAAAAGCTTCCTTTTAATTCCTGATGAAAACCCTTTATGACAAGTTATGGGATGACCATGTCGTAGAAGATCTAGGATCAGATGATCACCTTGTTTATATCGATCGACACTTTCTTCATGAGGTTACATCTCCACAAGCATTTGATGGGATCAGCAAAAAAAATCTAAAGCCTTGGAGACTTGCTGCCAATATTGCAACTCCTGATCACAATGTTCCCACAGCAAGGGGTCAAAACTTTGAACTTGAATCCATTGAGGATGAGGTATCAAAAATTCAGATTATAGAGCTTGATAGAAATTGTAATAAATTTGATATCCCACAATTTGATATCAATTCAGAGAAACAAGGGATAGTTCATGTTGTTGGTCCTGAAAATGGCTTCACTTTACCAGGCATGACAATAGTATGCGGAGATTCTCATACCTCAACACATGGAGCATTTGCTGCTCTATCAATGGGAATTGGAACCTCAGAGGTAGAACATGTTTTAGCTACACAATGCTTAAGAATTAAAAAGCTTAAGAACTTTAGAATTAATCTATTAGGATGTCCTCGACCTGACGTTACTTCAAAGGATGTTATTTTATATGTGATCCGATCAATCGGAACCGATGGGGGAACAGGACATGCCATTGAATTCAGCGGAGACTATATCTCATCTCTTTCAATGGAATCTCGAATGACTATTTGCAATATGTCTATCGAAGCAGGAGCTAAGGTTGGCTTAATTGCTTTCGATAAAATCACAGAATCTTATCTATCTGACAAGGTGCAACTAAATAAAAGTGAATATGATAAAGCGCTTGAATACTGGAAAAGTCTTTCCTCAGATTCAAACGCAAAGTTTGATAAGGAAATAGAAATTGATGTTTCTAAAATTAAGCCACAGGTCTCTTGGGGAACCTCTCCTGAAATGACAATTGACTATGACTCATGTGTTCCCGAACTAGACCAAAGTAGTGATAAATATTCAACTTATAAAAAGGCAATTGAATATATGGGTCTAGAAGAAAGAGAAAAATTAGCTGATCTTACTTTTAATAAAGTATTTGTTGGTTCATGTACTAATTCAAGAATAGAAGATCTAAGGTCAGTAGCAGCTGAGGTTAAAGACAAAACAATTTCAGAAAGTATTGAGGAGGCTTTGATTGTTCCAGGTTCTGGTCAGGTAAAGTTACAAGCGGAAAAAGAGGGCCTTGATAAAATTTTTATTGAAGCAGGCTTTAGTTGGAGGGATCCAGGTTGCTCAATGTGTTTGGGGATGAACGAGGATAAATTATCTCCTGGTGACAGATGTGCATCTACATCTAATAGAAATTTTGAAGGCCGCCAAGGACATATGGGAAGAACACACCTGGTAAGTCCCATGATGGCAGCAAGAATAGCTATCCATGGAGGAATTCCGCATGAGTGAGTTTAAAAATATTTCAGGTATTGCCTGCATCCTTGATATAGATAACATTGATACTGATCAAATTATTCCTACCGAGTACCTTAAGTCTATAAAGAAATTTGGATTTGGAGAATTTTTGTTTGATGGATGGCGATATCATGATGTTGCAAATATTAATACTCCAACTTCATCGAGATCACTAAATGAAGATTTTATTTTGAATCAAGCGCCATTCAACGAATCAAAAATTATTATCACAGGTAAAAATTTTGGTTGTGGGTCTAGTAGAGAACATGCTGTTTGGGCACTACGTGATTTTGGTATAGAAATAGTTATAGCAGAGTCTTTTGGCGATATTTTTTATAATAATTGTTTTAAGAATGGAGTTCTTCCAATAGCCCTTAACCAAGATAAACTTTTAGTGGTGAAAGACCATGTGAGCAATGAATCAAAACTTCACATCAGCCTTGCAGATAAGAACATTGTCATCAAAAATGAAAATATAGCTTTTGAAGTTGATTCTGGGATGCTAGACATGATTATTACAGGTCAGGATGAGGTGGATATTACTTTATCAATTTCTGACAAGATCAAATCTTATGAATCTAATAGATTGAAACGGAAACCTTGGCTTAATTAAGTAAATGAAAAAGATATTAGCATTACCTGGAGATGGAATTGGTGCTGAAGTAATGGAATCTGCGCTTGAGATTCTTGATTACTTGATGACCAGAGATAATCTTGATTTACAAGTTAATCACAAGTCAGTTGGGGGAACCTCATATAAAGAGCATGGGTTGCCTATTACTGATGAAGCTCTTTCATTGGCAAAAGATTCAGATGCAATTCTTTTTGGTGCCGTTGGGGCTCCGAAATGGGACTCTTTGGAATGGGATAAAAGGCCTGAGCAAGCACTTCTGACTTTAAGAAAAGAGCTCGATTTATTTGCAAATCTACGCCCAGCTTTTCTATTTAATGAGCTCGCAGATGCATCTTCTCTTAAAAAAGAGGTTATTGAGAATTTAGACATTTTAATTGTCCGTGAACTAACTGGCGGATTATATTTTGGTGAACCAAGAGGCATTGATAAATCAGTCACCCCAGCATTTGGCTTTAATACAATGCGATATGATGCTGACGAAATTAATCGAATAGCTAAAATTGCATTTGAGGCTAGCCAAAAAAGAAAAAATAAAGTTTGCTCAGTTGATAAAGCAAATGTTCTTGAAGTTTCTAGATTTTGGAGAGAAACAGTAAGCGACTTACATAATAAAAACTTTTCTAGCCAAGAACTTTCCCACATGCTCGCAGACAATGCTGCCATGCAGTTGGTCATAGACCCTAATCAATTCGATGTAATTTTAGCTTCAAACTTATTTGGGGATATTCTTTCAGATATTGCTGCCACATTAACAGGATCAATTGGGATGCTTCCTTCAGCTTCATTAAATGAGAAAAATGTTGGTATGTATGAGCCATGTCATGGAAGCGCTCCTGATATTGCAGGCAAAGATTTAGCTAATCCTCTGGCGATGATTTTGTCTTTATCGATGGCTTTTAGGTATTCTCTTAATTTAGATGGTCTTGCTGATGAACTTGATAAAGCTGTACGTTGTCTAATTTCTAATGGAGCAAGGACTAAAGATATAGCTAATGAGAGTACTTTTTTAAAAACTTCTGAAGTAGCTAAAGAACTTATCGAGATTCTTAAATGAAAGCAATAAATTTAGGCATTGTTGGGGCAACGGGAATGGTTGGTCGAAAGCTATTAGATTTATTATTTAAAAGAGATTATCCAATTAATAAACTTTCTTTATTTGGAAAAAGTACTGTTGGTGAATCAGTATTATTTGGCTCAGAAGAGCAAATTATTCAGCCTTTAAATCAGGATTCCTTTAATGGTCTAGATTTAACAATTTTTAGCGCCGGCTCATCAGTAGCAAGAAAATTTTGTTACGAAGCTATAAATCAAGATAATTATGTAATCGATTTGTCTTCTGAGTTTAGATATCAGGAAGATGTCCCGCTCATTGTCCCAGAAATAAACGGAGGAATAATTGGCGACTTAAAGCAACCAACACTCATAGCTAATCCTAATTGTACAACTGCTCAACTGCTTATGGCCTTGAAGCCAATTCATGACTTGGCACAGATAGACCATTTTGACCTAGCAACCTATCAAGCAGTTTCAGGGACTGGAAAGGCAGCTGTAGAAGAACTCCGTCAGGAAACATTCTCCAAAGAATCTACCGAAATTCAAAAGGTCTATCCAAAACAAATAGCCTTCAATGCAATCCCTCAGTGCGACATATTTTTAGATGATTACTATACAAAAGAAGAGATGAAAGTGGTTTGGGAAACTCAAAAAATTATGGATCCAAAAATAACTGTCAATGCAACCTGTGTCAGGGTCCCTGTTTTTAATGGACATTCTGAAGCTGTATTTATAAAAACCAAAAATTTTGTTACTAGGGAAGAAGTTTTAAAGGCTCTTAATAATTTTAATGGGGTTACAGTAATAGATAATCCTGATTTACAAGAGTATCCAACACCCATTGAGCATGCAAATGATACTGAGGAGGTTTATGTAGGCAGAGTAAGAAGTAAAGATATGCATGATCATGGGTTGATATCTTTATGGATTGTTGCTGATAATGTTTATGGAAAAGGAGCGGCACTCAATGCAATTCAAATTGCTGAGAGATTGTTAAATAATAACTCTTTAAAGAGAAATTAAAATGAAGTTTCAACATGTAGTTTTACTGTGTTTAGTAGTACCTCTTTTTGGCCAAGTCAAGATTTCAGCACCCGACGTAAGTATCAATAATGATGGCGAGGCAATCATAAAGATAGATTTTTCAGCTTCAAAAACTTTTGAAGAGAATGAACTAATCTTCTCTACATACAAGACATCAAATCCGCTTGATCTAACAAGTATCAAGTTCTCTTTGCTTGAAAATTTTGAAAATAAACAAAGATTAACGATTGCTCTAAAAGATTCATATGTAAATGATTATTTTTCGTTTAGGTTGAGCTTTGAGGAAAGCTTTAAGAAAGATATATTTATTTTTTTACCTTCAGATGCTAGAAGAATAATCTCACAACGCAAACAGCAAACAAGTTTTACATTGCCAGCAAAAAAGATTGTAGGCGAACCTGAAATATTTGAACCAAAAGAAAATAACGAACCAGTTCTCTTGGCTGAAGACATTGATATTGAGGAAATGGATCTTGGTTTAGATGATCAAAATGAGTTTACTCCCATAACCAAAAGCACAGTTTATGCAGAAGAAATTGATACCATTTGGTCAGTTTCAAAATCTTTAGCCTCATCTTACGATGCATCAATATATCAGATTATGTGGGCTTTATTTATGTCAAATCCAGATGCCTTCATTGATGGGAACATCCATAAAGTTCGATCAGATTTAGACTTAAACATTCCATCAGCAAATGAAATAGAGTTGGTAGATTCTGAATCAGCAAAAGAATCTATAAATTTTATGGATCCGAATATTCAAAAAAATGATAGTAAACTAATCCTCACCTCTCCTGAAGATTCTATTAATTATGCAGAAAATGAACCTATTATTGAAGATGAATCTGAAGCAACAGAAAGTTATATTGATCCTGTTTCAAATGAAATAACAGAACCTATACCTCAAGCTACATCTCAGGCTACGCCTGAAAAAATTGTTGATGCAAACACTTCTATTGTTAATTTAAAGGCCTCATCAGATAGTAATAGACAGGTGAGCTCCTCAACAGATAGATCCTCCATGTCACTAATAATTATTAGCTTATTAAGCTTTGCATTTGGTGTAACGATAGCCTATTTCTTGATCTCAAGAGGTAAAAAAACCATCAAGAATGATAATGATGAAACAGATATTCAAGATTCCAATCTTGATACTGAACTAAGCATTGAGAATGATGATGAGATGCAACAACTTGATTTAGCAAGAGCATACATTGAAATGGGCGCTTTCGAGGATGCAAATAAAATTTTAGATGCACTACAGGAGGCATCATCAAGCAAGAGAATCCTTGATGATATAAAAGTGCTCCAATCTAAACTCGAGCTTTGACTAGGTTTGTAGGCATTTGTCAGTACGACGGAACCCTATTTTCAGGGTTTCAGTTTCAAAAAAATGCTCGCTCTGTTCAAGATGAACTCGAAAAAGCATTAAAGAGCTTTTCTAATCTATCTTCAAGAGTGAATTGTGCTGGCAGGACCGATAAAGGCGTACATGCATTAAGTCAAATATTTGATTTTTCTGTTGAAGATCCCAGCAGAAATATAAATTGGATAGCTGCATTTAATAGCTCCCTTCCAGATGATCTTGTTGTAACTCATGTTGAGGAAGCTGATTCTAATTTTCATGCTAGATTCTCCGCATATGAAAGATCGTATGTTTATTTGATAAAGGTTGGAGAAATCAGATCTACTTTTCTTAGAAACTACGTTTATCATGTCAACAAACCAATAGACCTCAAACTATTAAGTAAAGAACTTAAAGGAATTATTGGTAAACATGACTTTAGTGCCTTTAGATCATCTCAATGCTCAGCAAAAGATCCTGTGAAAACCATATCAAAAGCTAGTTTTGAAGAAAGAGATAACTTAATTTGTATTGAATTTAGTGCCAATGCTTTTCTTCATAACATGATCAGGATACTAATCGGTACATTAGTTGAGATTTCAACAAATGCAGATTCAGAATATACAATAACTGACATAATAAGTTCTAAAAATAGAGCTTTGGCAGGAAAAACTGCACCAGCTAATGGTTTATATTTTTTAGGTGCTAAATATAAGGACATACAAAATACCAATATTCCTTTTAAGAAATTTTTTGATTCGTTATGAGTAAGATTAAAGTATGCGGAATTAATGATTTAAGCTGTTTGGATAGTGTTCAAAAATTTAAACCAGACTACTTAGGATTTATTACATACCAAAATAGCCCAAGATATATAGATGCTAATTTTTTAAAGCAAGCTCAAGAGTTTATTGATGATGAGATCACGCCAGTTATTGTTTTTGTTAATGAAAAAATTTCATTTATTAATGAAATTATCAACATTATTCCTAATGCATTGCTTCAATTTCATGGCAATGAGACTGACGAATTTTGTGCACAGTTTAATAGGCCTTACTGGAAGGCCATTCATGTAAAAGATGAAATTTTTGTAGATAAAATAAATTTATATCCAAATGCAGATGCATTTTTATTAGAATCATACTCACCTCAAGCTTCAGGAGGAACGGGTAAGCGCTTTAATTGGGATCTACTAAATGGCTTGGAGAAAGATAAAAAAAAGTTTATTCTTGCAGGCGGCGTAGGCAATAATAACTTTGAATCAGCGCTGAAACTGGGGCTATGGTGCCTGGATGTTAATTCATCCCTTGAAACATCTCCAGGAAAGAAATCAGAAAAGAAAATTAAAGAATTTTTTCAAAATCTTAGAAATTATGAAAAACAAGTACAGTGAACCTAATAGCGAAGGCTTTTTTGGCAGCTATGGTGGTAAATTCGTCCCTGAGACCCTCATGGAAGCACTGGATGAGCTTGAAAAATGCTATGAAGGCATAAAATCTGATTCAGAATTTCAGAAAAAAATTGATAGGGATTTGGCTGATTTTGTTGGCAGGCCATCTCCACTTTATTTTGCTGAAAGGTTAACAGAGCATTTTAAGGGGCCAAATATTTGGCTGAAGCGAGAAGACTTAAATCATACTGGTGCGCACAAAATAAATAATACTATCGGACAAATCTTGCTTGCCAAAATGATGGGTAAAACTAGAATCATTGCTGAGACCGGCGCAGGGCAGCACGGGGTTGCAACAGCAACAGTTGCAGCTCGGTTAGGACTAGAATGCCATATTTACATGGGAGCTGAAGATGTCCAAAGACAATCACTCAACGTATATAGAATAAAACTATTAGGAGCACATGTGCATCCCGTTGAATCAGGGACCGCAACACTCAAAGATGCTTTAAATGAAGCCATTCGTGATTGGGTAACCAATGTTGACAATACTTACTATATTATCGGGAGCGTTACCGGACCTCATCCTTACCCAATGATCGTTAGAGATTTCAATGCAATTGTTGGAAGAGAGTTAATTCATCAATCTCAGGCTTCTTTTCAATCCTTGCCTGATGCCATAATTGCTTGTGTTGGAGGAGGCTCAAATGCAATTGGTATTTTTCATCCGTTCATTGATGAAGATGTTCGCTTGATTGGTGTAGAAGCGGCAGGTCAAGGCATCGATACAGGAAAGCATGCTGCGCCGTTAAATGATGGTGAGCCAGGAATACTGCATGGTGCCAAGAGTTATCTAATGCAAGATTCAGATGGACAAATTATGGCAACTAGTTCTATTAGTGCTGGATTGGATTATCCCGGTGTTGGTCCAGAGCACTCATTCTTAAAAGATAGCGGCAGAGCTGAATACATTGCAGTTGATGATGAATCAGTTATGAAAGCATTTCATCAGCTGAGTGAGCTGGAAGGAATTATCCCCGCATTAGAAACTGCTCATGCGTTTGCTCCACTTGACTTAATATGTAGTGAGTTTAATGAAGATCAAAATATAGTTATCAATGTATCAGGAAGAGGTGATAAAGACATTGCATCTGTTGCCAAGCTTGAGGGCATAGATCTTGAATAGGATTGAAAAACAGCTTGTTGAAAATAAAAACAATAATATTAAATCTCTAGTAGCATATTTAGTTGCTGGGGATCCAAACATAGATGATACACTTTCGTTAATGCATGGCTTTGTTGATGCAGGTGTTGATGTTATTGAAGTTGGAGTACCTTTTTCTGATCCCATAGCTGAGGGCCCAATAATTCAATCGGCTCATGATCGTTCGCTAGCAAATAAAACTTCATTTGAAGGTATTATTGATCTCATTTCTAATTTTAGAAAAAAGAACACAAATACTCCTATTGTTTTGATGGGCTACCTAAACAGTTTTTTAAAAAATCAGAAAGCTTTTTCGAGATTCGATGATATTGGGATTGATGGGGTTTTAATTGTTGACGCTCCCGGAGAATATTCGCTAAAAGATCTTGGAATTTCAAATGCTAACGTAGTTTCAATTTCGCTAGTTTCACCAACAACCACCAAAGAAAGAACTAAGAAGATATGTAATGCCAGCTCAGGATTTATTTACTACGTAACACTTAAGGGGGTCACCGGTTCCTCAAATGTTGACCTTGAAGAGATTAAGAGCAATGTAATTGACCTACAAAAGAATACTGACCTACCAGTTATGGCTGGATTTGGTATAAAAAATAAAGAGCAAGCCGAGTCAATCTCTAAAGTTGCAGATGGAGTGGTGATAGGATCATATTTAGTTGAAAGTATTTTCCAGGCAAAAAAAACCACAGATTATAAAAAAATATATAATTATTTAAGCGAAATTAAGTCGGTTATAAATAAATGAATTGGTTAACAAGGCTCATACCCTCAATAGGTGAAAAAGAACCTTCAGCCTCCAAAAGCAAAGTACCTGATGGTCTTTGGAATAATTGTCCAGCATGTGAATCGATTTTGTACCAACCGGAACTCGAAAAATCGTTATTTGTATGCCCAAAATGCGGCCATCATCTGAGAATAGGTGCTAGAAAAAGGATCTCAATTTTTTTAGATCAAGATTCCTTCAATGAAATCTCCTCTGATGCGGAAACAAATAATATCCTCAATTTTAAAGATACTAAGTCTTATGATCAAAGAATTAAAGAGGCTGTTAGTTCAACAGGAGAGAAAGAAGCTATTGTTATTGGAGTTGGGAGGCTTGATGGAAAAGAAGTTGTAGTCGCTGCATTCGAGTTCAGATTTATGGGTGGTTCAATGGGTGGTACTGTTGGAACTAAATTTGTTAAAGCAGTTCAGACTGCAATCGATAAAAATCTACCACTGATATGTTTTTCTACAAGCGGGGGCGCACGCATGCAAGAGTCAATGGTCTCCCTTATGCAAATGGCAAAAACTGCAGCAGCATTGGAAAAACTTAGAGAGAAGTCGCTGCCTTATTTTTCGGTGATGATAGATCCAATCTTTGGAGGAGTCTCTGCAAGCTTAGCAATGTTGGGGGACATCAACATAGCGGAGCCCGGTGCATTAGTTGGATTTGCTGGAAGAAGGGTTATTGAGGAGACTGTTAGAGTTGATTTGCCCGAAGACTTTCAGCGAGCGGAATTTCTACTTGATCATGGAGCAATAGACATGATTGTTCACAGGGGCGAGTTAAGGTCAACAATTTCAAATCTTCGAGATAAGTTACTAAGCAATAATGCTGCTAAATAGGCTAATTGGTGTTCTCGTAATAGCCACACTCATTTTATTTTTATTTTTTTTCTTTGGGCCAAATAGCATTCAATTAACAAGTAAGATTGTTGACCAAAATGATGCTCCCTTAGAACCACTTAGAAATTATGTCTACAGAGTTGGCATATTTAAGGACTCATCAAAAGCAGAAAACCTCATTGCTAAGTTTAGGTCTCAAGATGTTTTAGCATATTCAAGCGAAAATGATGGTTTGATTTACGTCTATGTTGGACCATTTATTGGAAAGGAAAAGATTATTCAATCTAAAACTCTCTATAACGAAATAGCCGGTGTTGAAAATGGAGTAATAGAAGAATGGAAATAGTTGCCTTGAATCAACTAGATATGTTTATTCTATCCATTATTGTTGTCTCAGCAATAATCTCTCTTTTTAGAGGCTTTGTAAAAGAAGCGTTTTCATTGATTTTGTGGATTTCAGCTTTTTTCTTGACCATATTGTTCCAACCCTCTGCTCAAAAATTTTTATCTAACTTTTCAATTTCGGTCTCTTTGCTTGAACCGTTAACCTACATAATTGTTTTTGTAAGCTTGATATTTATAGGGGGCTTGGTTATAAATTTTATTCATGGTCTTGTGCAATGGTCTGGTTTGTCAGGATTTAATAGGCTTCTAGGAGTCATGTTTGGATCATTGCGCGGAGTGCTCATTGTGAGCCTATTATTTATAGTTGCAGATGATTATGTCGAACAAAGCACTTTTGCAGAAAATTCAAAAATTTACCCAATCATCAAAACATATAATCCAATCTTAATTAGTAAAATTAGCTCTATGATTGAAGATACAAATTCAGGTATGCTAACAAGTGAGCAACCCATCCTAGGAAATACCTAATGTGCGGAATAGTTGGAATTTCAGCTGAATCAAACGTAGCTTCGGAAATCTACGAATCATTGCTCATGCTTCAGCATAGAGGTCAAGATGCAGCAGGAATGGTTGTCTGTGACGATGAAGGAAGATTAAACAGTAGAAAATCAATGGGCTATGTCAGGGATGTTTTTCAGCAAAGACACATGGAAAAACTCATTGGAAGCTATGGGGTTGGGCATGTTAGATATCCTACTGCAGGTGGTGCCGGTAAAGAGTTTGCTCAACCAATGTATGTAAATTCACCATATGGGATAAGCCTTGCTCATAATGGCAACTTAACTAACTCAAAATCTTTAGCTAAGGAGTTATTTTTTGCTGAAATGAGACACTTAAACACTGACTCAGATTCGGAAGTTCTTTTAAATATATTGGCTCATGAGATAGCTAAGCAGAAAGCAATTAACCCAACCCCTGAACATTTATTTAAGGCTGTTTCAAAAACTCACATAAGATGTGATGGCGCATACGCAGTTGTTGCCTTGATTACTGGAGCAGGAATTTTGGCTTTTAGAGATCCAAATGGTATTAGACCATTGGTAATCGGTGAGCGTGAAGGTAAGAACAGAAAAGAATATGTTATTGCATCAGAAAATGCTCTATTTGCATCTTTAGGCTTTAAAACTCTTAGAGATGTTGAGCCAGGAGAGGCGGTCTTTATAGATAAAAAAGGAATCATTTCCTCAAAACAATGCTCTCTATCAGCTAAGTCACAACCATGCATTTTTGAATACGTTTATTTATCACGGCCTGATTCAACCTTAGATCAAATTTCTGTTTATCAATCAAGAATGAGAATGGGGAAATATTTAGCAAAGAATATTTTGGACAATATGTCAGACCATGACATAGATGTTGTGATTCCAATTCCAGACAGCTCAACAACAGCTGCGTTGCAGCTGGCAAACGAACTGAATATTCCCTATCGGGAGGGATTTGTAAAAAATAGATATATTGGCAGGACATTCATAATGCCTTATCAAGAAGAACGTAAAAAATCTGTTAGACGTAAATTAAATATCTTGGAGTTAGAGTTTTTAAATAAGAATGTTCTCTTGGTTGATGACTCAATAGTAAGAGGAACCACAAGCAAGAAAATTATTGAGATGGCCAAAATGGCAGGTGCAAAAAAAGTGTATTTCGCCTCTGCTGCGCCACCAATCAGATATCAAAATCTTTATGGAATCGATATGGCCGCTACTGAGGAGTTAGTTGCTCATAATAGAACTGAAGAAGAAATTTGTATTGAGATCGGAGCCGATAAGATTTTTTATCAACAATTAGATGACTTGATAAGTTCGGCCAAAGAGGGCAACCCTAAGATCACTGATTTTGAAATTTCAATTTTTAATGGGGAGTATCCAACACCAATCAGCTCTTCCTACTTAGAGGACTTGGAAATGAGTAGAAGCGATAGTAAAAAGATAACTAGAGAGGCTAAGTAGCTTCTACCACATTGATTGCTGGTATTTCAGCATCATTTGCTTGATCAACATAGGACTTTATTTCATTAAAGTTAAGATATCGATAGATCTCACCACTCATGGTGTCAATTTCTTTCATTATTTCTAGATACTCACTTGGGCTTGGTAATTTACCTAATACCGCAGAGACTGCAGATAATTCTGCTGAACCTAGAAAAACATCAGCACCATCGCCAAGTCTGTTAGGAAAATTTCTCGTTGATGTTGAGATCACCGTAGAGTTAGGAGCTACTCTTGCCTGATTACCCATGCATAATGAGCATCCTGGCACTTCAGTTCTTGCTCCTGCTACACCAAAAACATTATAAATACCTTCTTCAATAAGCTGTTTTTCATCCATCTTTGTTGGAGGGACAACCCACAGCCTAGTTGGGATCTCTTTATATTTTTTTAATAACTGTCCAGCAGCCCTAAAGTGCCCAATATTTGTCATACAGGAACCAATAAAGACCTCATCGATTTTAGTATCTTGTACTTCAGAAAGAGGCTTAATATCATCAGGATCATTTGGGCAGGCTAGCAGAGGTTCCTTGATCTCATTAAGGTCAATCTCAATGACTGCAGCATATTCTGCATCCTTATCAGCTTCAAGAAGGGTAGGGTTCTTTATCCATTCTTCCATTCCCTGAGCACGTCTTTCCAGTGTTTTAGGATCACCATATCCGTTTGCTATCATCCATCTCAACATTACGATATTTGAATTTAAATATTCAATGATTGGATCTTCACCCAACTTAATGGTGCATCCTGATGCAGACCTTTCTGCAGATGCATCGGATATTTCAAAAGCTTGTTCTACTTTTAGATTTGGCAATCCCTCAACCTCCAAACATCTTCCTGAAAAAATATTTTTCTTACCTTCCTTTTCAACCGTTAGTAATCCTTGTTGAATCGCAGCATATGGGATTGCATTAACAAGATCCCTCAGAGTTATGCCTGGTTGCATTTCTCCTGAAAATCTTACTAAGACGGATTCAGGCATATCAAGCGGCATTACCCCGAGCGTCGCAGCAAAAGCAACTAATCCGGAGCCAGCAGGAAAGCTAATACCTATAGGAAATCGAGTATGGCTATCTCCGCCTGTTCCGACAGTATCAGGTAAGAGCATTCTGTTTAACCAAGAGTGGATGATGCCATCACCTGGTTTAAGTGAAACTCCTCCTCTATTCATAATAAATTCAGGAAGGGAATGCTGGGTTTCTATATCCACGGGTTTAGGATAGGCAGCAGTATGACAAAATGACTGCATAACTAAGTCAGCGGAGAAACCAAGGCACGCAAGTTCCTTTAATTCATCCCTTGTCATGGGTCCGGTGGTATCCTGAGAACCTACCGTTGACATCCTAGGTTCACAATAATCTCCTGGACGAACACCTTCAATACCGCAGGCCTTACCGACCATTTTTTGCGCTAAGGTATAACCTTTAGCATCACTTTTATCATTGTTAGGTCTAACAAAAATATCTGTTGGCTCAAGTCCAAGTGTTTCTCTAGCTTTGTCAGTTAACTGCCTCCCAATAATTAAATTTATTCGACCATTAGCTCTTACTTCATCCATTATGACTTCAGTTTTTAACTCAAACGAAGTTAACAATTCACCTTCTAAATTTGTAACTTCTCCGGCATGAGGTTTAAAAATAATTTCGTCCCCCATATTTAAACTTGATACATCACATTCAATTGGCAATGAACCCGCATCTTCTAGGGTATTAAAAAATATAGGCGCAATTTTCCCACCAAGCACAAAACCACCCTCATGCTTGTTTGGTATAAATGGTATTTCATCACCAATATGCCACAGCAAAGAGTTAGTAGCAGATTTTCTTGATGAGCCTGTTCCCACAACATCTCCAACAAACACTAGCGGATTACCTTTCTTTTTAAGTTCTTCAATTTTTCCAAGGGCATCATCTAAGCCTTCTCTTGGCATTTTGAACATTGCTTGGGCATGAAGAGGGATGTCCGGTCTTGACCAAGCATCTTGTGCTGGTGACAAGTCATCAGTATTAATTTCTCCAGACACCTTAAAAACCGTTAACTTTATCTTATCCTTTAGTTCATCTTTTGTGGTGAACCATTTGCCTTCTGCCCAGTTTTCTAACACTTTTTTTGCATAATCATTACTTTTTGCAAGCTCATTAATTTCATTAAAGGCATCGAAAATAAGTAATGTATTTGATAGAGCTGCTACTGCTGCTTCTGCAAGATTTTCATTTTTTAAACATTCGACTAGAGGAGTAATGTTATATCCTCCAAGCATTGTTCCAAGTAACTCAACAGCATAATTGGCATCAATATATGGGCTCGTTGTTTTCCCCTCAGTTATATCTGATAAAAAACCAGCTTTCACATATGCTGCCTGATCTACTCCAGCCGGAATGCGCTGCACCAAAAGCTCCATTAATAATTCAGATTCTTCATGATCAGTTTTAAGTAGTTCAATTAATTCTGCAGTTTGATCAGCAGACAGAGGTAACGGAGGTACATTTTGCTCTGCTCTTTCTTGGCAATGAAGTTTGTATTGTTTTAGCATGATGACTCCTCGCCGCATATTTTACTTCTCATTGAGACTTTGCTCCAGCAGATTTAGCTATTAATATTTTAAGTATTTAGAGTATTATTTTGTTATGCGCAAACAACGTTCTTCAACACCTTGTCTTGGAATTTGCTCAACCACTTATGGAGATGACGTTTGCAGGGGCTGCAAGCGCTTTATTCATGAGGTCATTAACTGGAATTCTTATTCCAATGATGAAAAAGAAATTGTTAATTCAAGACTTGAAGAGTTCAAGGTAACCATCCTTAGCCATCGATTTAAAGTTAATGACGCTGAGATGTTATCCTCTAAACTCAAGGAGCATGCCATCAATTTCAATGACTCCCTTGATCCGATAACATGGATATTTGATTTATTGCGTGCATCATCGCAAGATCTTGATCTTGAATTATTTGGTCTTGAATTGCTGCCCGATCATCGAACCTTTTCACTATCTTCCATCAAAGATGAGATAAACACTGAGCTTTTTGAATTGTCTCAAGCACATTTTGACAGGTACTTCACTAATTAACTGTTGGTAGTTCAAACCAGCTTGTTGTATACCTAGGTGATACATTTGCTCTTCTCATCGCTGTGAATCCTATTTTGCTTTGAGAAGCAAAATTTACTTGAGTGCTAGGGTAATTAATTTTATCAAGAGCTTTCATTAGTTGATTGTTGCGTCTTGCTCCATTTATTTGCTCGAATAGCTCATACTGTAAAACATTCTCATCAGTAAACTGACTTAACATTACCCCTGCTTTTGCATAACAAAAACCATGTCTGAATATCTTGGGAAGAATCCATCGTATGCCAGATAAGATATCCCGAGTATCGTCGCTAGGCTGATGCAAAGTATAGAATTTTATAGTTTGATGCTGCCTGTCTTGTGTTCTAAAAGGGCTTGTCCTTATAAAGACACCAACTTTTGAGCATAGCTGACCTTCTTTTCTAAGTTTCTCGCATGCTCTAACACCAAAATCATTCACAATAGGTGAAAGAGTATTGAGATCACTGATTTTATTCGCAAAGCTTCTGCTAACAACAATTTGTTTTTTGGGAGCAGGATTTTCATCCATTACCAAGCATCTTTCTCCTCTTAATTCCCTTACTGTTCTTTCTAAAACCACACTATATTTTTTTCTAATCAATGGAATATTTGAGCATGCTAAGTCATAGGCATTTTTCATCCCAGAATCGCTAAGCTTTTTATTGAGTCGTCTTCCCACTCCCCATACTTGGTGAATGGGCACTCTTTTTAATGCGGTCTCAATATCTTTTTGATTATTAGTGATGCTGAAAATGCCAGGATGATGCGTTTGTTGTTTAGCTAAATAACTTGCAACTTTGGTCAAGGTTTTAGTTGGAGCAATCCCAATTCTTACTGGAATCCCAACCCACTGCTTAACAATATTTCTGCAGTACACTCCGAAGTCATTGGCCGCATCATGACTTTCAAGTGCCAAGTTTTCTAAGTCAAGAAATGCTTCATCAATACTGTATATCTCTATTTTTTTTGACATTTGAGATAGTACGCTCATGACTCTGCTTGAAATATCTCCGTATAAAGCAAAGTTCGACGAAAAAACTTGACCTCCACTCTTTAGAAAATCCTCTTTTACTTTGAACCATGGAGCTCCCATTTGGATACCAAAGTCTTTTGATTCTTTGCTACGAGCTATCACACAACCATCGTTATTTGAAAGCACAATGATTGGTACTTTTTTTAGATCAGGCCTAAAGATTCTTTCACAAGACGCATAAAAATTCTCACAATCTACTAATGCCAACAGATCCATATTATTTATATATATTGATTGCTGCTGTCACAACGCCTATAACTTCTAGTTCATGACCTTGCTCAATAAAAATGGGTTGGTATTTAGCATTTTCTGCTATCAGTGCAATACGTGGTTTTAATTGTAATCTTTTGCATAAGAATTCACCGTCGATAGATGCAACAACGATATCGTTATGATTGGGTTTAATGCTCCTATCCACAATTAATACTGCGCCACTACCTATGTTCGCATTGATCATTGAATCACCAGAAGCTTTTACTAGAAACGTAGCAACTTGATTCTTAATCAGGTACTGATTCAAATCAATTGGAGTTTCTAGATAATCATTTGCTGGGCTCGGAAAACCAACAGGCACGCTCTCCGCAAAGAATGGAGTATAGTTTTGAGGCAGAGAATCCGCCGATATATTACCGATATAGCTTAATTTCATAAAGGATAAAGTACTGTATAAATATACAGTATTAAGTTTTTAAAGACAACTGGATTGGAGGCTCAGATTTTAAACTCTTCCAAATTCTGAGATGTTGAATCCAGATAAAAACACCAACCTGTTTTATCCCAATCACCAAGAACTACACGTTTTAATTTAGAATTTTTGCTATCAAGCTCATGAATATTTGGCTTATGGGTATGACCATGGATAAGCAAGTCGATGCCATGCTTATCAAAAAATGAAGCTACTTCGTTTGTATTAACGTCCATGATCATTAAATCTTTTTGAGAAGAATTTTTTTTACTGGCATCACGCATGCTTGAAGCAATTGATTTTCGATCGACCAGAGATTTATTGAGAAACTCAGTCTTCCATTCAGGTGAGCGAACTTGCTTCTTAAATGTTTGATATTCAGTATCATCAATACAAAAAATATCACCATGAGAAAGGGCAATTTTTTTCCCGAAATAGTCAAAAAAGAAAGGATCCGGAAGTAATGAGATGCCAGTAGATTCTGCAAAAGAGGTATCTAAAAGAAAGTCTCTATTACCGTGAATAAAAAATATTTCTAAACCTGCTTTGGATGCTTTGCTAAGGGCATCTTTTGTTGAAGTAATTAGAGATGACGAATCATCGTCACCGATCCATACCTCATAGAGGTCTCCCAGTATATAGAGTTGATCCAAATTGGAGGAGTGTGATTTTAGAAAATCTACAAAAGCATTAGTGAGTGAAGTATCTGTTTCTGATAGATGTAAATCAGAAATAAAACCGAGGTTCATTCACTAATAGAGACAGATTTAATGGTCACAGGATTTGCCGGGGCATCTTGATAGCTATTAACAACCATAGTAGGACTTAGCGCAATACTATCAACTACCTCCATGCCTTCAATTACTTTTCCAAAGACCGCATAGCCCCATCCTTGAGTAGTCTCTGAAGAAAAGTTTAGAAAATCATTATCTGCATGATTAATGAAGAATTGACTCGTAGCAGAGTGGGGGTCCATCGTCCTTGCCATGGCGATAGTACCTCTATCATTTTTAAGATCATTATTGGCTTCATTTTTAATCGCTGCAGACTCTGAAGGTTTGTTTTGCATATCAGCATCAAGGCCACCACCTTGAATCATGAATCCTTCAATAATTCGATGGAATATCGTATCAGTGTAATAACCGCTATTAGCTAGTGAAATAAAATTATCTACAGATATAGGTGCATTCTCTTTATCAAGCTCAATTTTGATTTCTCCTGCAGAAGTTGAGATGGTTGCAATCGGCATATTGTTCTCCATTAAAACGGTTTGTTGATTAGAGGCCTCAGAGCAGCTCACTACACAAAAAAAACTAATAAATAATAAAATAGTTTTTTCTTGAAATTTCGTAATAGATTTAATTTTCACTTTGAGAATCTAATATTAATTATTAACTATATGACCTTATAATATAGCAATTCTAGTATACACATGAGTCTTAAGCTTTATAACACTCTCACTAATAAAAAAGAGATTTTTGAACCAATTGAACAGGGCAAAGTCGGAATGTATGTTTGCGGTGTGACTGTATATGATAATTGTCACCTCGGTCATGCACGAGCATATGTAGCATTCGACATTTTAGTTCGTTACTTCGGCTACCAAGGCTACAAAGTTAATTACGTTAGAAACATAACTGACATTGAAGATAAGATTATTGAGAGAGCTAATGAGAATTCAGAATCAATATATGATTTAACAAGCAGAACAATTGCAAGCATGCACGCAGACTTTCAAGGGCTTGGATTAATTGAACCAAACAGCGAACCAAAAGCTACTGAATATATTGATGGTATGGTGACAATGATTAAGGATTTGATAGCGAAAGGTCATGCATACGTTGCAGACAATAATGATGTATTTTTCTCTGTAAGAAGTTATGAGGAGTATGGAAAATTATCTAACAAAGTTCTTGATGATTTGGACCCAGGATCAAGAATTTCAGAGGATCAAGCAAAAGCTGACCCATTAGATTTTGTCTTATGGAAAAGTGCAAAACCTGAGGAACCATCATGGGACTCGCCATGGGGTAAAGGAAGGCCTGGTTGGCACATTGAGTGCTCTGTGATGTCTTTAGAAAAGCTTGGTAAGAATTTTGATATTCATGGAGGCGGACCAGATTTAATTTTTCCACATCATGAAAATGAGATCGCTCAATCAAAATGCTCAAACGATTCTGAGTTTGCAAATTATTGGATTCATTCAGGATTGTTGAAGATCGGTGGTGAAAAAATGTCAAAGTCGCTTGGTAACTTTGCTTTGATCAAAGATTTAATTAAGCAATATCATTTTGAAGTTATAAGACTTTTTTTAATATCCAGTCACTACAGAAGCGAATTAAGTTTTGATGGGGGCTCGTTAAACCAAGCAAGAGCAGCGCTTGAAAGACTTTATACAACTTTACAATTAAATAATGAAGATACTGAAAACACCCCTACAGATAATCCTTTCATAGAAGCATTTGAGATTGCCATGAATGACGACTTAAATACACCTAAGGCTGTTAGTATTCTTTTTGATCTTGCAAAGGAATTAAATTCAAGCAAGGATAAGAATTCTATGGGCGAACAATTATATGCATTTAAAACCATCGCAAATAATTTAGGCTTGCTTACTGACAAGCCTGAAAATTTCTTTAAATTTGGAGCTGAAGTGGATGATTTATTCATTCAAGAAAAAATAGATGCTAGGAATCAAGCCCGCAAAGAAAAAAATTTTAAGAGAGCGGATCAAATTAGGGATGAATTATTTGATTTAGGCATACTTCTTGATGATGGTCCTGATGGAACAACCTGGAAAATAGAATAGCTAAGTTATGCATGAAGTAAAAAGTTATCAAATGTTTTTGTACAGACTAGAAGACAATCTATCAAAAATTACATCTTTAGAGAGAAGAATCTCAATGAAAGAAGGTAATGGACTTAATCCAAGAAGTGAAAAACAAAAACTTAAAGAACTAATTGAAAAGCAGAACTTAATTGTAAGAAAATTAATTGATGATTTAGGAATTAAGGTTGAGGATAGAAATGATGAAGAGCGTAATAAAATTGCTAAAAGGATATTAAAAGCTCTACGTTAAAAGTGGCTCCCCGAGCAGGGCTCGAACCTGCGACAAATTGATTAACAGTCAACTGCTCTACCAACTGAGCTATCGGGGAACAAGGTTGGCATTATAAATAAAAATTATAGAAAGTAATATATTAACCATGACAAAAGTGTTGAAGGTGCATTCAGATTTTGATCCAGCAGGCCATCAATCTGAGGCTATTCAGCAGGCGGTTGAAGGCTTAAATGATGGACTATTGCATCAAGTTTTATTAGGTGTCACTGGGTCTGGCAAAACTTATACGATGGCAAAGATCATCGAAGAAACTCAAAGACCTGCAATCATAATGGCGCCGAACAAAACTCTAGCGGCTCAACTGTATGGCGAATTCAGAGATTTCTTTAAAGAGAATTCAGTAGAATATTTTGTTTCTTATTATGATTACTATCAGCCTGAGGCATATGTCCCAACCTCTGATACTTATATAGCTAAGGATGCTTCCATTAATGAGCATATTGAGCAAATGCGTCTATCAGCAACAAAAGCATTACTTGAACGAAACGACACAGTTGTTGTAGCAACAGTATCTTCAATTTATGGATTAGGTGCTCCTGAATCTTACTTAAACATGATCTTACATTTAGATCGGGGAGATATCATTGATCAGAGAGCTATTCTCAGAAGACTTTCTTCCATGCAATACACTCGAAATGATATTGATTTTAGAAGAGCCACCTTTCGAGTGAGAGGAGATGTAATCGATGTTTATCCAGCAGACTCTGAGAAAGAGGCACTAAGGATTGATTTATTTGGCGATGAAATAGAAAAATTATCCTGGATTGATCCTTTAACAGGTGAACTTATTAGCGAGGTACCCAGAGCAACCATATATCCCAAGACACACTATGTGACACCTCGTGAAACAGTCACAGATTGTTTAAAGCTTATTAGAGAAGAGCTAAAAGATAGAATCAAATATTTTAAATCTAATGAAAAGCTTGTCGAAGCACAACGACTTCAGGAAAGAACAACTTATGATTTAGAAATGATGGCTGAACTTGGTTATTGTCAGGGGATTGAGAATTATTCACGTTACTTATCGGGAAGATCTTCTGGTCAGCCACCTCCATGTCTATTTGATTATATCCCTAAAAATGCAATTGTTTTCATGGATGAATCTCATGTCTCTGTTCCCCAAATTGGCGGGATGTATAAAGGTGATAGATCTAGAAAAGAAACGTTAGTTGATTATGGATTTCGATTACCAAGCGCGCTTGATAATAGACCTCTTAGATTTGAGGAATGGGAGCTCCTAACACCGCAAAGAATTTACGTATCTGCAACCCCAGGGAAATATGAATTAGAAAATGGAGATAAAGTTGTTGAATTGCTCGTAAGACCTACAGGACTTATCGATCCAGAAATTGATGTCAGACCAGCATCAACTCAGATAGATGATGTCATTGGAGAATGTAACGATAGAGCAAAGCTCAAAGAGCGAGTCTTAATTACAACACTTACTAAAAGAATGGCAGAGGATCTAACGGATTATCTTAATGAAAATGGGATCAAGACAAGGTATATGCACTCAGATATTGATACTGTTGAGCGAGTTGAGATTATTAGAGATTTAAGATTAGGTAAGTTTGATGTTCTGGTTGGAATTAACTTGTTAAGAGAAGGTTTAGACATACCTGAAGTAAGTTTAGTTGCAATCTTGGATGCAGATAAAGAAGGTTTTTTGAGATCCGAGGGAACACTCATCCAAACCATTGGAAGGGCAGCAAGGAATATAAGAGGCAAAGCAATTTTGTATGCGGATAAAGTTACAGGCTCAATGGATAGAGCAATGAAAGAGACTAATAGAAGAAGAGAAATACAAGTCACTTTTAATAAAGAAAATAAAATCAAACCTAAGTCTATTGTCAAAGAAATTAAAGATATTATGGAGGGCGCTAGACCTAATACTAGATCAGGTAAAAACAAGCCTAAAAACTTTGAGGATGAATTGCCATTTAAGATCGAATTAGATAATCCAGAGACTATTTCTAACTCAATCAATTTACTTGAAAAGCAAATGTATAAATATGCGCAAGAAACTGAATATGAGAGAGCAGCCTTTTGTAGGGATAAAATAAAAGACCTTAAATACCAGTTAATTAATTCCTAATTGCATCCTAATCCAAGGATTAAATAATAGTAATCTTTAACTCTAGTAACATAATCTACTGCTTGAATGCCTCTTTTATAATTTGTGGAATTCCCTATCAACTCATTATGATTAACTTCTTCAGTTAAAAAACGAGATAGATCATCCCAAGTGATTTCAAAATCCTCTTTATTTGAATTTATTTGAATTTCCTCCAGATACCTATTGACATTCCCAACGCCAAGATTATATGCAGCAAGTGCAATTGAAATTGTATCACCTGTTGATGTACCAAAATTTATTTCATCTATTAACTTTGCTATATAACTTGCTCCTCCATTAATACTTTGAACAGGATCCAGTCTATTGTCTACTCCTAAAGATTTAGCAGTTGGAAGAGTTAACATCATCATGCCTTTAACCTGAGTTGCAGACCTAGCTTTTGGATTCCATTGAGATTCCTGAAAAGCTATTGCTGCCAATAATTCCCAGTCAAGATCATTCAATTTTGCAGCTTCTTTAAATTCATCCAGATAAGATAAAAGTCTCTCTTGATAGAGAAGATTAAACTTATCTTTTTCAAATTCCGACAGGTTAGATAATGACCAGAGCTTTTCCTTAGTACTCGAACATAAGCTTGATAATTCTTCATTATTTAGAGATTGATCAGAACAACCAAAGGTAAAGGTGAAGACTAATAAGACAAAAAAAATAGTTCGATTAATTCTTATCTTTTTTATCTTTTTAATTTGATTCACCTCTATAATTAAAACCACAATATTTTAGAAAAAGTTAAGTGTCAAAAAGTTTTAATTTGTTCCTGCAAGGTCAATCAAGCTTTTCTAGCGCCCAATTATCTCGCTTAAAAAATAAACTTAAAAAAAATCTAAGTAGTGATATTTTTTTGACCGTAAATGATTATTTTTTGATCAACTCTGAAAAGTCTCTAGATGCTGGTAAGTTAAAGGAAGTTCTTCATGCAGAAGAAACACTTAATGACTGCTCTTTCTATATTGGTGCACGTCTTGGGACCATTTCACCATGGTCCTCTAAGGCCGGTGATATTTTAAAAAATATTGGTTTTGATCAATTGCGAATTGAGAAATTTTTGGGATTCAATTTAGTAGGATTTGAAATTGATGATTTTCAGTTAGAAACAATTTTTGATTCAATGACTCAATCTATATTTCAAAGACCTCCGCTTGAATTTTTTGATTCTTCTTTATCATCTAAAGATCAGCGTGTGATAGATTTTTGCAATAAAGGTATCGATGCCTTAAAGACCGCAAATTTAGAATTGGGATTGGCCCTATCAAATGATGAAATAGAATATCTAGATATTTTCTATTCAAATGAGAAGCGAGATCCAACTGAATCTGAATTAATGATGTTTGCTCAAGCGAACTCTGAACACTGTAGACATAAAATTTTTAATGCTGAATGGTCTCTTGACAGTAAGAAGATTGAATCATCTTTATTTGATTTAATTAAGAAAACAAGCAAAGGAGATAAACCTCATCTTATTTCTGCTTACAAAGACAATGCTGCTGTAATAAGTGGCGAGGTTTCGAATTTATTAGAACAAAATTCTAAAGATGTTTATAAATTTGAGTCTCAATTAATTAACTCACTAATAAAGGTAGAAACACATAATCATCCAACGGCAATTTCTCCCTTTCCAGGTGCTGCTACAGGTTCTGGTGGTGAAATTAGAGATGAGGGTGCTACTGGCTCTGGAGCCAAACCAAAAACTGGCCTAGTAGGATTTAATGTATCAAACCTTAATCTGGATGACGATACAATGCCCAAAAAGAAAGCTCCTTTTCCTGATAGGATCGCATCTCCAAAACAAATCATGATAGAAGGACCGATCGGTGCGGCAGCATTTAATAATGAATTTGGTAGACCATGCACTTTAGGTTATTTCAGAGTTTTACAAACAAAAACTAATAAAGAAAAAAGTGCATTCGGATATCACAAACCAATTATGCTTGCAGGAGGTATCGGGCAGATTAAAGATACTTGCAGCTTAAAGGGAGACATAGATCATAATCACTTGGTAATTGTATTGGGTGGCCCATCCATGCTAATTGGTCTTGGAGGCGGAGCTGCTTCATCAGTATCTTCAGGAGAAAGTGAAGAAGAATTGGATTTTGCTTCTGTTCAAAGAGGCAATGCTGAAATGGAGAGAAGGTGTCAAGAAGTCATTAATACATGTATTTCAAAGAAAGAAAATATTATTAAGTTTATTCATGACGTTGGTGCAGGCGGTCTCTCTAACGCAATTCCTGAGTTAGCAAAAGATACTGGATGGGGCGTTGATATAGACCTAGGAAAGGTTCCTGTTGCTGATAAAAATATGAGCCCAATGGAAATATGGTGCAATGAATCTCAAGAAAGATATGTTTTGGCTATTCATCCTGAGGATCAAAAAATATTTGAAGATATATGTAGCCGCGAAAGATGCCCTTATGCAATTGTTGGAAAGACTACTGAGGATCAGTTTGTTCGTGTAGTAAGCCCTGATAGCAGCTTTATGCCAGTGAATGTTCCATTGGATATGCTTTTTGGTGATCTTCCAAAAACAAAGATTAATGTTTCCTCCGAAAACTCAAAAAACTTTCGTGATTTCAAAGCAAAAGATAATTTAGAAAAAAATATTCTTAAAGTTTTAAAGCATCCTACAGTTGGATCTAAACAGTTTTTAATCACCATTGGAGATAGAACAGTAGGTGGGTTGATAGCACGAGATCAGATGGTTGGAAAATATCAGGTCCCGACTTCAAATTATTCTATGGTGAATAACTCCTTCACTGAATATCACGGCGAAGCAATCTCAATGGGAGAAAAGCCATCAATTGCAATTTCAAATCCGAGCGCTTCAATGCGCATGGCTCTAGCTGAGTCAATCTTTAATCTAATGAGTGCACCAATAAAATCATTAGATCGCGTTGTATTATCTGCTAATTGGATGGCTGCTTGTGGGAGCAACAAAGATGATTTGGCATTGAGAGAAGGTGTAGAGGCTTTATCAAAGATTTGTTGTGAGCTGGATATCTCAATCCCTGTTGGAAAAGACTCTTTATCAATGAGATCAAAATGGGTTGAAGAGGGAAAGAATTTTGAAGTTAAGTCTCCTTTAACTGGAGTAATATCAGCAATGGCTCCAGTGATTGATACAAGGCTAGCAATCACTACAGAATTAGAATCTAATTATAATGATTTGTATCACATCAAACTTTCAGATAAACAAAGAATGGGCGGCTCAATCCTTGCACTAATTGAAGATCAGCTTAGCCTAGAGACCCCAGATGTAGAAAATGCTCAACAAATTAGAGAGCTATTTAATCTAATCCAAGATGAAATATTAAATCAAAAAATAACAGCTCTTCATGATATTTCGGATGGAGGAATCCTTGCAGCTTTATGTGAACTATCTTTTACTAATAAAGTTGGTTTAGATATTTTTCTTTCTACATCAGATGAACAAATTCATAGTGAATTATTCAATGAAGAGCTTGGCTTAATCATTCAGTACAAAGGAGAGGTTGATGAATTAAGCAATAAACTGATAGAAATCGGCTGCTCAATTAAAAGATGTGGAGTTACTTCAACGGCATATGAACTTCAGATTTTCGACAGGCAAATAAAAAATATTTTTAGCTCCTCGTGTGTTGAACTTGAAAAAGCTTGGCAGGAAACCTCTACTAAAATAAGAATGGAAAGAGATAATCCAGTTTGTGTTGAGAGTGAAACTAATACTATTGAAAAGTTCAAAGATTTAAGCCTTATTTATAAATCAGATTTCAAGTATGCTCGTGATCTGCCAGAAATAAAAAAAGGCATAAGACCAAAAGTTGCTATTCTAAGAGAGCAAGGAGTGAATGGTCATATCGAGATGGCAGCTGCATTCACTTTGGCAGGCTTTGACGCAATTGACTTACATATGCAGGACCTTATAGATGACTCAATGAATTTAGATTCTTTTCATGGGTTTGCAGCCTGCGGTGGTTTTTCATATGGCGATGTTCTGGGAGCTGGAGGAGGCTGGGCATCAAATATTAAATTTAGTGAAAACCTTCAGGAAATGTTTTCGTCTTTTTTTGAAGATCAAACAAAGTTTGTTTTAGGTGTATGTAATGGATGCCAAATGCTTTCACATCTAAAAAACTTAATACCAGGAGCAAATCATTGGCCAAGATTTGTTCATAACGAATCAGAACAATTTGAAGCAAGATTAAGTCAAGTAAAAGTGGGTGACTCTGATTCAATATTGCTTAGAGATATGAGAGATTGGATGATGCCAGTTGCTGTTGCTCATGGCGAAGGAAGAGCTGTGTTCGAAGAAGACTGCATTAATCAATTGTATGCATCCAAACAAGTAGCAATAAGTTTTAGTGATTCTAGTGGAAATTGCTCTAATGATTATCCGATTAATCCAAACGGTTCTATTGATGGAGCCACTGGATTTACTGCAGCAGATGGCAGAGTAACCATTATGATGCCACACCCTGAAAGGGTTTTTCGAATGGCCCAGCTATCTTGGTATCCCAAGAGTAATGACAATTATTCGCCATGGATGCAAATGTTCATCAATGCGTATAAATTTACTCAAGATGTATAAATTAATTTTTTTTGTTCCGGAGTCACACCTTGAAAAAACAAAAAAATCTTTGTTTGAGATTGGGTGTGGAGTTCAAGGTAATTACGAAAATTGCGCATGGGAGGTAAAGGGCAAAGGACAATTTTTACCAAGAGAAGATTCAAAACCTTACATTGGTAGTGAAGATGTTCTAACTTTTGTTGATGAGTATAGGGTAGAAATGTTATGTCCGAAAAATCTTAAAGACAGAGCTGCAAATACACTAATAGAATCTCATCCATATGAGACACCTGCATTTGAATTTATTGCAATTGAGAATTAACCAAGTTTAATTTCTTCTTCTTTGTATTCAAAAGTATTAGTTTTGGAGTCTTCAAAGAAATGTTTGAGAGTTTTATAAACCGTCGGGAAAGCTATCTCATCCCAAGGTATTTCTTCTTCAGTAAATAACGCTACCTCAGAGCTTTCAGGAGTAGGGCCAAATTTGGGTTTAGTTAATTCAGCAATATAGAAATAATGTAACTGACTAATATGTGTCAGACTAAAAAGAGTATATGGTTGAATAATATTTATATCCGCTTGAGTTTCTTCTTTAGTCTCTCTAATAGCTCCTTGCTGAAGGGTCTCGCCGTTCTCAAAGAAACCTGCCGGTAATGTCCATAATCCTAGCCTTGGCTGAATATTTCTTTTGCAAAGCAAAACTTTGTCTTCATATTTACATAAAGCCCCTACAACAACATTTGGATTGGTGTAATAAATTGCTCCGCAGTCATCGCAGCAATATCTTTTTAAGTTATCACCAGCAGGAATCTTAAATTGAATGTTTTCGGTTCCGCATTTTGAACAGTATTTCAATTCTTCTCCTAACTAAAGAATTTATTTGTATAAATAGTTAAAATTATCAAATGATAAAGGCCATCAAGTATAAACTAGATTCTGAAATACGTGAAAGACCATCCGGACAACCACAGGCAGCAGTTCTAATTGGTTTGCTTAACTATAATCATCTCAGAGATAATCCTGAGATTATCTACACGCAAAGGTCAAAATCCATGTCCACTCATTCAGGTGAGGTTAGTTTTCCTGGAGGCAAAGTGGAACCAAATGATAAAGATCTTTCTCATACGGCCTTAAGAGAAGCTAATGAAGAAATAAATCTAAATAGCAATGATGCCTCATTACTCGGTCAAATGAATTACCTTATATCTAGACATAAGATTGAGGTAAACCCCATGGTTTATGAAATTAATGCAGAGCAGGAATTTAGAGCAAACAGCGAAATTGCAGATATTTTCACAGTCCCACTTAATTATCTGCTAGATCTTAAAAATATAAAAAAGGAAAGAATTGATAGACATGGCTCAACCTGGATGGTTCCAACTTGGGAATTCAATCATCAAAAGATTTGGGGACTCACTGCAATGATAACTGTAAATTTTTTAAACTTATGTTTTGATGCAAACATAACAATTGATGAGGCTGATTCAGCATGATTATAGAATTAGATGGAAAAAAACTTTCTACTAACGGGGATGATTTTTGGGTGGCTCCAAATGCAACAGTAATTGGCAATGTAATAATGGAGAAGGACTCGAGTATTTGGTTTCAGTGCACTATAAGAGGTGATAATGAGCCAATAATCATTGGAGCAGGCAGCAATATTCAGGATAATTCTGTTATACACACAGATCCAGGATGTCCTTGCACCATCGGTAGCAATGTTACGGTTGGCCACATGGCCATGCTGCATGGTTGTCAGATTGGTAATGGAAGCCTCATCGGAATAGGAGCAGTAATTCTAAATAATGCAAAAATTGGCAAGAACTGCATTATTGGTGCAAAAGCTCTCATCACTGAGGGTTCAGTAATTCCTGATGGATCTCTGGTTATGGGGATACCTGGCAAAATTAAAAAAGAGTTGGATGCTGAGGAACAAAAAATTCCTCAACTTAATGCTGGTTTTTATGTTGAAAATTACAAGAGATATAAGGCACAAGGAATTTAATGGCTATTGAAGAAATAAATTTTGACTATGTTGATGAAAGCACTAATTGTAAAGGTGTTTTATTTTTACCTGAAAGCTCATCCAGCTGCCCTGCAGTTTTGGTTGCTCATACTTGGAAAGGGATAAGTGACTTTGAAATTAATAAGGCTAAAGAGCTTGCTAAGCTAGGTTATGCTGGATTGGCAATAGATATCTTTGGTAATGGCATCAATGGTAAAAACGTTGAAGAGAATCAAGCTCTCATAAAACCATTTGTAGATAATAGAAAAAAATTTAGGGCTAGAGTTGCAAGTGCGATAAGCGCGGTTAAGTCACATCCATCAATTGATGGAGGCAAAATAGGATTAATTGGCTATTGTTTTGGGGGCATGGCTGTACTAGAAATTGCTAGATCGGGATTGGATGTCTCAGGTGTAGTAAGTTTTCATGGTCTTCTTAATCGCTCTGAAGAACCTATAAATAAAATACATTCAAAAATATTAGTCTTGCATGGTGATAAAGATCCAATGGTACCAAGAGATATTGCGCAGGATTTTTATGATGAGATGGATGAGTCTGATGCGAACTGGGAGTTTATTTCATATGGCAAAGCAATGCATGCTTTTACAAACCCTGAAGCCAATGACCCTTCTTTTGGCACTCAATTCAATGAGACAGCAAATCAGAGGTCATGGAACTCGATGAAATTATTTTTTGAAGAGGTCTTTTAACTTGAAAACGGCTGAAATTAGAAAGGCATTTCTTGAATATTTTAAAGCCAATGATCATATGATCATTGAGTCATCTTCTTTAGTTCCAGGCAATGATGAGACTTTATTATTTACAAATGCGGGGATGGTTCAGTTTAAAGATATTTTTTTAGGTCAGGAACAGCCAAAATCACTTAGAGCAACCTCTTCACAAAGATGTATCAGAGCAGGCGGAAAGCATAATGATCTTGAAAATGTTGGGTATACACTTAGGCATCATACGTTTTTTGAAATGCTGGGCAATTTTAGTTTTGGAGACTATTTCAAGACTGAAGCTATTGAAATGGCATGGGAGTTCTTAACAAATCATCTTAATCTTGAAAAAGATAAGCTTTGGATATCTGTATATCAGGATGATGAAGAGGCAGCACAAATTTGGCTAGAGAAAATAGGCATAAGTAAGGAAAGACTAGTATTTTTAGGAGAAGAAGATAATTTCTGGTCAATGGGTGATACGGGCCCTTGTGGACCATGCTCTGAGATCTATTACGATCACGGAGAAAAATTTGATGGAACACCTCCGGGTTCAGATGGAGATGAGGGTGATAGATTTGTTGAAATTTGGAATCTGGTTTTTATGCAATTTAACAAAGATAAAGATGGAAAGATGCATAATTTACCAAAACCCTCAGTAGATACAGGCATGGGATTAGAAAGAATTGCAGCTGTAATGCAAGGCGTTAATTCAAATTATGAGATAGATTTTTTCAAGAACATAATTTTATCCTCAGAGAAACTGATTGGCTCAAGCGGTTCCGAGTCACATAAAGTCATTGCTGATCATATAAGGTCAGTAGCGTTCTTAATTTTAGATGGTGTTTTACCAAGCAATGAAGGCAGGGGATATGTTCTAAGAAGAATTCTGAGAAGGGCAGTTCGACACGGATATAAGTTAGGTCATAGCAAACCTTTTTTGAACGAGCTTCTCGAGGTATTGGTAAAGGAAATGGCGCAGGCATACCCAACTCTGAAAGAAAAAAGTTCTTATATAAAAACAATTATTTTTGAAGAGGAAGAGCAATTCTATAGAACTCTAGCTAATGGAATGGAAATATTAAATGCAGAAATTAAAAAATCAAAAAACAATATTGTTTCAGGAAAAGTAGCTTTTAAACTGCATGATACTTTTGGTTTTCCCTTTGATTTAACTCGAGACGTTGCAAGAGAAAATAACTTTTCTGTAGATGAAAATACCTTTAATCAAGAAATGGATAAACAAAAATCATCTTCAAAGGCAGCAAATAAGTTCAAACAAAATAAAATTTCAGTTGATGGGTTTCCAGAAACTATATTTTTGGGTTATGAATCTTTGTCTTCTGAAGCAAGTGAGGTTATAGGACTTTGGGTTGAGGGCGAAACTCAAAAAACAGTTTCTAAGGAAAAAAATGCCCTCATTATTTTAGATAAAACGCCTTTTTATGCAGAATCTGGTGGGCAAATTGGAGATCAGGGCATTATTTTGAATGATAGTTTCAAAGCTAAAGTTAGCGATTGTACTAAGCTTGGAAAAGTTTTTGTGCATGAGGTGGAAGTGATGGATGGAAACCTTTCACTAAATGAAAAAGTTTCTTCACAAGTAGAACCCTTACACAGAAATCTATCGGCCGCACATCATTCGGCGACACATTTATTACATGCGGCTCTGAAACAAGTTCTTGGAAATAATGTTCAGCAAAAAGGCTCACTTGTTGGTCCATCTAAACTAAGATTTGATTTCAGTCATAAAAAAGCAGTGACTTACGAAGAGCTGATACAAATTGAAAACATTGTTAATGAAAAAATAGCTACGAATGCCAATACGCAAACCGAAATCATGAATCTGGATGATGCTATAGCGCTTGGTGCAGAAGCGATGTTTGATGAAAAGTATGATAATGAGGTCAGAGTTCTTTCAATGGCAGATAATTTTTCTGTTGAACTATGTGGCGGAACTCATGTTAAAAAACTTGGAGAAATAGAAACCCTAATCATTACCAGTGAATCAAGTGTATCCTCAGGTGTCAGAAGAATTGAAGCATTGGTAGGTAAACCTGCATCAGATTTAATTAAGCATTCACTAGAAAATTTAAACGAGCTGAAAGAAAAACTAAAAGTTTCAGAAGACCAGCTCTCTTCAAGAATTGATGTACTGTTAAGAGAAAATAAAGATTTAAAGAAGGGTAAGCAATCCCAGACTAATTTTGAATCAAAGTCCAATACAAAAAATATAATCCAGCTTACTGAAATTCAGAGTTCATTGGGGTACCTAAATAGTTTAAAAGAAAAACTCAATGTTCCAACCGATCAATTGGCTGCTAAGGTTGACAGCATATTAAAGGAAAATAAAGAACTTAAGCAGGTCAGCAAGTCTAAAGTCGATGCAAAATCTGAACCTACAGAATATAAATCGCTTTCGTTTAATGGGATTCAAGTTGAGGTTTATGAATTCGAATCTTCTAACATGCAGGAGCTTAGATCAAATATGGATAAGGCTTTGGATGCTAAAACCGATACATGCTGTTTGATGCTCGGCAAGTCAGATAAAAATTATCTTCTTGTTACCGGTGTCTCTCAAGATTTAGCAGATAAAATTCCTGCTAGCGCATTGATTTCTAAAATTACCGAGTTGCATGGTGGCAAGGGTGGCGGCAGAAATGATTTTGCTCAAGGTGCTATTGAAGAAAAAAACTTCAAAAAGATTCTAAATTCAATTAATGATGTACTAAAATCACTTGGCTGATCCAGAGCTTAATATGAAAAATATCATTGTTCAAAAGTTTGGCGGTACCTCTGTGGGTTCGGTGGAACGCATATTGGCAGTTGCAAACATTATCAAAGCAGCTTTTAAAAATGAATTTCCTGTTGTTGTAGTTTCAGCAATGGGTAAAGAGACTGATAGGTTGGTTATGCTAGCTAAAGGCATTTCAAAGAACCCAGAAAAAAGAGAATTGGATGCTTTGCTTTCCACTGGTGAAAAAGTTAGTGCATCTTTGCTAGCCATGCAGCTGAACGAAATGGGCATAAAAGCTAAATCATTTTCTGCAGCTCAAATCTCAATGAAAACAACTTCTCAATATTCGAAAGCAAAAATATTGGATATTAACTATCAGATTATCCTTGATTGCATTCAGAGCGGTTTTGTTCCTGTCATTACTGGTTTTCAGGGGGTCACTGATTCAGGAGATGTAACCACGCTTGGTCGAGGGGGCTCTGACACAACTGCTGTTGCAGTATCCGCAGCAATTGAGGCTTCTAGGTGCGATATTTATACTGATGTTGATGGTATCTACACCACTGATCCTAACCTTGTTAACAATGCCAAGAAACTAGAATCAATTACCATGGAGGAAATGCTTGAGCTTTCCGGCCAAGGAGCAAATGTTCTCCAAATCAGAGCAGTTGAATTTGCAAACAAGTACAATGTTCGATTGAGGGTCCTTTCGAGCTTCAAAAGTGGATCAGGCACACACATCCTAAAGGAGGAATCAAGCATGGAAGATGCTGTAATAACTGGAATTGCTTACCAAAAAGATCAGACAAAAATTACGCTTCATGGCGTAGTTGATACCCCAGGAATAGCTTCAGGTATTTTAAGCCCAATTAGCGATGAAGATATTGAAGTCGATGTTATTGTACAAAATGTCAGTGTTTCTGGAAAAACTGATTTTACATTCACCGTTGCAACTGAAGACAGCTCAGCAGCTGAAGCTGCACTCAATAATAATATGCAAGGCATCACTTGCGATGAGATTATTGTCGATGAAAATATTGTTAAAGTTTCACTTGTGGGTGTTGGCATGAGATCTCATGCAGGTATTGCTAGCAAGGCGTTTAATGCCCTTGCTGATGCCGGAATTAATATTCAAATGATAAGTACTTCTGAAATTAAAATTACTTTAGTAATTAGCCAAGATAAGCTAGAAGATGCTATTAAAGTATTGCATGATGCATTTGAACTTGAAAAATAATGTTTGATCTAATTATTAAGAATGGGAAGCTTGTTAACGAGGGCAAAATCTTCGAGTCTGACATTGGCATTAAAAATAAAAGAATTGAAAAGATAACTTCTGATATTGCTGGTGATGCATCTGAAATCATAGATGCATCTGGTAAGTTTATCCTACCTGGAATTATAGATGATCAAGTTCATTTCAGAGAACCAGGCCTCACGCATAAGGGTAATATCCAATCAGAAAGTAAAGCCGGGATTGCTGGTGGTGTTACAACTTTTTTTGAGATGCCGAATGTAAATCCTACAACAACTACCAGGGATAATCTTCAAGCAAAATTCGATCTCGCTGCGACCAAATCGCATGGAAACTATTCCTTTTATTTCGGTGCAAGCAATACAAATATTGATGAGATTAAACAGCTTGATCACAAACTTGCATGTGGTCTAAAAGTTTTTATGGGCGCATCTACTGGAGAAATGCTAGTTGATAACCATGATGCTTTAGATGCTATTTTTAAAGAATCTCCTGTGACAATCGTAACCCATTGTGAAGATACTCCAATTATTCACGAAAACGAGAAAAAGTTTGCTAAAAAATATGGAGATAACTTAGATGCTACATTTCATCCGCTAATTCGAAGCAGAGAGGCGTGTTTAAAGTCATCAACTCTAGCTCATAATCTTGCAACAAAACATGGATCAAGTCTGCATATTCTTCATTTAACTACGCAAGATGAGCTATCGCTTTTTAAGAGCGGAGATCTAAGTGAAAAAAATATTACAGCTGAAGTATGTGTCCATCACCTTTTCTTCGATGAGTCAGCCTATCCTGAAAAAGGAAACTTTATAAAATGTAATCCAAGTATTAAGACATTAGAAGATAGATTAAGCCTTATTGAAGCCCTTAAGGATGATAGGTTAGACATTATTGCAACCGATCATGCTCCACATACTCTCGAAGAAAAAAACCGCCATTACCTTGAAGCACCATGTGGGTTGCCGTTAGTTCAGCATTCTTTGCAAGTATTATTGGATTTTTATCATAAAGGTATTTTTTCTCTCGAGGATATAGTAACTAAGACTAGTCACAATACAGCTAGGCGCTTTCAAATAAAGGACAGAGGTTATTTAAGGGAAGGTTATTTTGCTGACATTGCAATTGTTGATCTTGAAAAAAAACACAAAGTTACTAAAGATAATATTTTATATTTTTGTGGATGGTCTCCATTTGAGGGCTATGAATTTAAAGGTGAGGTAAGTGAAACGATTCTTAACGGTGAAATTGCTTACAGTAACGGATTATTTAAAAGCCAATCACCCATAGGTATGCAAGTAGAGTTCGACAGATAAACTCCTTAAAACTTTTATCTTATTGAAGTAGAGTTATAATTCTTTTTCCGGAGAGGTGGCTGAGTGGTCGAAAGCGGCACCCTGCTAAGGTGTTATACGGGTAACTGTATCGAGGGTTCGAATCCCTCTCTCTCCGCCAACTCTTTTTTTTTCAAAAAATGACTTTTTGTCATTTTAAATTTGAATATCTTGATATAAAATATACTTATCATGCAACATGCTCTTGAATCGATCTCAAACCATATAGAATCCTGGGGTATGATTTGGTTTGGTTTAATCTTTTTAGGAAGTATTTTTAATGAATTTTCACTCCTAAATTTAATAAATATTTCAGTATTCAATATAAATTTATTCCCTTATCTACTAGGATTAATTATTGGGATTATTGCAAAGTTAAGAGGGCGTTGGATATGAGATTTGATAGCTCAGACATACCAGAAGAATTTTCTTTTGAAAAAGAAAAAGAGATAGCCAGATCATTTGCTCAAAGATTTCAGTGGGAAATGATGGCAATTGGTATTGGCCAAGCGCTTGTTTGGCTCCTAACTTGGTATCTTGTTATTAATAGTAATATCTCGATTTTAACTGGCTTTTTTGTAGCCACAATTTGTGCATGCTTAGCATATTTGCCATCTCATGAAGCTCAACACGGAAATTATTCTCGAGGCAATAAAAAAATGAAATGGCTTGATGTATTTATTGGTCATTTTTCCCTGATTACATTGATGTACCCTTATCCAATCATGCAGGCCACGCACATGAAGCATCATGCAAATACAAATAATCCTGATAAAGACGTTGATTATGGTATTGTGAGTTGTAAAAATCCTTTTGAGGTCCTTCTATATACTGCTCAGGGACCTGGGCAGGCGTATCAGTCATATTATGATATTCACAAAGACGATCAAAATTTTGTAGATAAATTTAGTCGTGGGGTTTTAATAAGCTGGATACAAAGATCTATTCAACTTATCTTAGTGGTAATTTTCCCATTTGAAACTTTACTGCTATGGTTCCTACCAAGAAAAATAGGTACCTTTTATACAGCTTTATATTTTTCTTGGTATCCACATCAGGGTCTTGGGATTGGGCGTTATAAGGACTCGAAGTTTTGGGTAAACTTTTTACCAAGATATCTAACACATTCAATGCAACTTCATTTTGTTCATCATCTTCATCCCAATATTGGTCATTGGAGTGAGCCTGAAGCAATTATTGCTCTAAAGCCTTTTTTGTTGGCTCGAGGAGTTCCAGGTGCAGAAGAAATCCCCGATAAAATAAATTACAGATCCCTGATTAAAAAAGCTTAGGCCTTTTTCCTAATTTCATAATTTTTTTTTGTGCTAGTATTTATACATACTTGGAGAACACTTATGCAATATAAATTTATACCTTTTGTTTTACTTGGACTAATTTCATGCTCAGAAATGAGCCAAAATGATGTTAGCCCCACATGGCAAGATGTTGGAGTGAGCTTCTACAATGAAGTTCTTGAATGTAATGCTGGGCCAAAATATTCCTTAGAATCTTTGAATCAAATGCTTTCTGAGTATAGAGATCTAGTTAATGATGAAAATCTTTTAGGAGCTTGGGGATATGCACCAACAGAGGAAAATACTCGTGTTGATAATGGCTGGTGGGAATTACAATGGACTTCGAAAATGGCGGCTGATGCTGGATGGGCAAGCTGGACATCCAATGATGATGTCTCGGCATGGTCAGCAAAATATCAAGAAGTACTTCAATGTGATGCTGAAAACAGAAGTTCATGGATGTTTGTCATGGGAACTGATCCAACAGCATTTGGTGACTTTAATCAGGATGACCCGTCATTTGCAACAGCTTTTATTCCTTGCAATCTTAATGATGGAAAAACTCCAGACGATTTAGAAGCAGCATTAGTCAAATATAACGAATGGTTGGATTCATTAGACAAATCAGTTTATGACTCTGCATATACATTTGGTTTATATTTCCCTGCTTTTGAAACCAATGAAATAGATTATTGGTTGGGTAATTTTCATCAGACATTTGAAGGAATGCAACAGGGTAATGAGGCTTGGGAAGAGCCAGAAGCAATGGATGCTAGAAGTGCTTTAGAGGAAGTTAGTACATGTGGAAATCCTGATCTTTATAACTCACAGACTATCTACGATCCGCTAAACCCAAAACTTTTATAGTATTGAATCTATTAACAAGGGCGTATAAGCCCTTGTTTTTATCTCTTCATTTGTTTTACAAAAGATAAAAAGTTCGTGGTTGTTCCATTCCTTCTATGTTCTGAGAGTGCCTGATATTCAGGATCACTATACCAACGCTCAGCATCGTCTGCTTTTTTAAAGCCAAATAATATTGTTCGTCCCTTCAGAGGAGTCAGCCCTTCATTATTTTTTACGTTGTCATCAAAGGTAATAAATTCACCATTATGTTTTTTAAGAATTGGAAAAAATCCCTTTTCATATTTTCTGTACTCTTCAGCATCCAATACCTCTAGATTTGCTATTACGTATGTTTCAAATTTTTCCATCATGCCTCCATTCTCTCGTCTTTATTTCTAGGGGATTTCACCCATTTATTTAAGTTAAGTTTTTCAAATAATTTATTTTCTATTTCTATGTTTAATGACAAATGACCATCATTTGTGAGGGATTCATCAAAAACTTTCCCCGAGTTATAAATTCTAGATCTTAGGCTACCTAGTTCTAAAGGTATCTCAATGATGCCTGAGAAAGAGCTCGATTTTATTTGATTTCTTATAGCTGCTTTAATCTCATTGAGACCGCTACCTGTTATGGCAGAACAGCATATATTTCCAAAAGATTTTATAGAACTTATACGAACATCACTTAGTGCATCAGATTTATTAAAAATATTAATTATTGGAGTTAATTCAAGATCTAAGGTTTGCAGTATCTTATTTACCTCATTAATTTTTTGCTGTCGGTCTTCATCATTAACATCAATGACATGAAGAAGAAGATCTGCATTTTCAAGGTCCTCGAGTGTGGCTTTAAAGGATTCGATTAGATTGGTGGGAATATTAGATACAAATCCAACTGTATCTGAAATAATTACATTAGCACCATATCCATCTTTCGAAGCTAGTTTTTTGGTTTTGGTATCGAGTGTTGCAAAGAGCTGATCTTTAACGTAAGTTTCGCCTTTAGTCAGAAGGTTAAATAACGAGCTTTTGCCAGCATTTGTATAGCCAACTAGAGATACTTGAAAAACATCAGACTTTTTTCTTGCATAGCGGTTAATACGTTTTTGGTTATGATTTCTATCAAGCCTTCTATTTAAATTTTTTATTCTATCTCTTAAGAGTCTTCTATCAGTTTCTAGCTGAGTTTCACCAGGACCCCTGAGCCCAATACCACCTTTTTGGCGCTCCAGATGACTCCAACCCCTAACCAGTCTGGTAGAAAGGTAAGAAAGTTGAGCTAATTCAACTTGAAGTTTACCAATGTGGCTGTCAGCACGGAGTGCAAAAATATCCAAAATTAGGCCTGTTCTATCAAGCACTCTCTTTTTTAAAAATTTCTCAAGATTTCTTTCTTGAGATGGCGACAAATCACAATTAAATATTATTAAATCTATTTGAAGCCTGGACGCCGAATCTCTAATCTCTTGTAATTTTCCTTTTGAAATAAAATGAGAGGGAGTAATGAATTTTTGCACAAAAATAAAATGCTCAGACACAGCACCACCTGTTGCAATAGCTAATTCTTCAAATTCAAAACTTGATGAATGAGCAAACTTACCAGGGGATACTAATATTATATTTTGAGGCGGGGTGAATGAACTAATCAATTAATTTTTTATAAGTATATTTACATTTAATCATTACTAAAAAAACATTACCATAGTCAAAATCAATTTTATTATGAAAGAAATTTTTCCTTACGAAGGCAGGTCTGTCACTGTAACTCAAGACATGTGTGACTTTAATGGACACATGAATGTGAATCACATTAAAGCTGTTTTTGAACAAGGTTGGGAATTCGGCAGCAAAGAATTTGGTTTTGATGATGATTATTTTCAAGAAGGTTTTTCATCATTTACACTGGAAGATAATTATCGGTTTGCAAAAGAATTTCTTTTAGATCAAGTGATTTATCCAAGATTTAAGCTTTTCAATGTCAATGAAAAACTTTTCCATATGATTGGTGTGCTTTTTGATTCAGAAGAAAATATTTGCGCAATGTACGAAACTATTGAGGGGCACATTGATATGAGCTTGAGAAAGATAGCGCCCATGAAATCCTCCATGCTAGAGAATATGCTTGATATCAAGAAATCTCACGATGCGTGCGGAGAACCGCCTTATGATATTAGGTTAAAAATAAGAGACCTTAAGAAATAAATTGCGAGGTAAGTAATGAGTAAATATGTATTAATAACAGGTGCTTCAGCAGGTATTGGCTATGAAATAGCTAAAGAGTTTGCAGCTAAAAAATATAATTTAATTCTAGTTGCTAGAAGAGAGGAAAGGCTCTCAGTCATAAGCAAAGATTTAGCTCAAAAATATAATATAGAAGCGACTTACATAGTAGCGGATTTGTCTGATCCTTCTTCTCCTAAGATGATATATAGCAAAACACATGCTCTTGGACTTAATGTAGAGATATTAGTTAATAACGCGGGGTACAGCATTAATAAAAAGTTTCACTCAACGGATGAGTTGGAAGAAGATAATTTTTTAAGAGTGCTTGGTGTTTCAGTTATCCATCTTACCAAGCTTTATTTAAAGGATATGCTTTCTAAAAATAGTGGAAGAATTATGAATGTATCTTCATTGGCTGCATTTGCGCCTCCTGCTACAGGCTGGGGAGCAATGTATGGACCCATCAAAACATTTATCAATCGATTTGGAGATACCATAAATATTAACTACAACTCCAAAGGCATTACAGCAACTAATGTTTGTCCAGGATTTACCGTTACTGAGTTCCATACTGCCAGCGGCATGCAAGAAGCAATGGATAAAGTACCTGCAATTATGAAGCATGATTCCAAATATGTTGCAAAAGGAGCTGTTAAAGCTACTCTCAAAGGTAAACAAGTATGGGTGCCCGGACTCTTAAATAAAACTCTTGCATTTATTTGTAATGTTTTTCCATCTAGCTTGGTAATAAAACTTAGCTCAAGACTTGCAGGCGGGCGCTATGAATGAAGTGAGTATTTCAAAAAAAAATATATTACCAACTTTTCTTCTGTTTATAGTTCTCTCATGGCCTTTTGGCGCACATAGGTTTTATCTAAGAAGGTACGCTTCTGCAATTTTATTTATTATTACAATTGGCGGGCTTGGTATTTGGTGGATTGTTGACTTTATTTTAATTGTTACTGGTGAGATGAAAGATGATCATGGCAACAAAGTCAGCAGATGGGTGGATTAGGAGCTTAGAGCAGCATCAGATACAAACATATTATCAATTCTTTCATCTCCGAATGTTGATGTTGGACCGTGTCCTGAGATAAATGTAATTTCATTTCCTAAAGGCCAAAGCTTATTTTTGATGGAACTAAGTAAGTCATTATGATTTCCTCTGGGTAAATCTGTTCTCCCAATCGAACCCTTAAACAAAACATCCCCAACAATCGCCAATTTGGAAGGTTCATGCACAAAGACAATATGGCCTGGGGTATGCCCAGGACAAAAAATTACGTCAAGAATCAGTTCTCCTAAACTTACTTTATCGTTGTCATTTAACCAAAGATTAGGGGTACAGTTTTGAGCTTCCATCCCAAACATAGCTCCCTGATCTTTGAGAGAGTCCAACAAAAATTTATCTTCTTTGTGTGGTCCTTCAATAGGAATATTTAAAGTTTGAGATAATTGCATTGCACCACCAGCATGATCTGCGTGGCCATGAGTCAAAAGTATTTTTTCTGGGATAAGATCGAAATCTTTTGCAATATGAAGCAACTTATCAATATCACCACCAGGATCAACAAAAGCACATTTCTTTGTATTCTCACAGTAAATTATTGGAGCATTTTGCTCAAACGGTGTTACCGGATTAATTAGGGCTTTTAGTGATGACATTGCTACAATATATTAATAAATAAAAAGGACTTTTTTAAGTGAAAATACAATCATTGGGGTATATTTTAGTTGAAACTGAAAATCTTTCTGCGTGGGATCATTATGGTCAGGAAGTTTGTGGATTCATGAAACACCCTGATTTTTCTGATGCAGAAAAGCTTTCTCTCAAAATTGATAACGAGCCATTTAGATTTATGGTACAAAATGGTCCTGAAGAAAAATTTATCCTTGCAGGATTAGAGTTGGGTGATGCATCTGCATTAAATGATGCAAAAAAGATTTTTGATGAACTTAATATCAATTATCAGCAGCTTTCAGCCGACGATCTTTTTACTCGACAGATCACAGATGGCATTTCATTTAATGATCCTGCAGGCAATCTGATCGAGCTTTATCATGGCAGACTAAATGATGAAACGAAATTTAGCTCACCTAAAGGTATTTCTGGTTTTGTGACCAAAGATCTTGGATTCGGTCATGTTGTTTATGCTGCATTAAATATTGAAGAAACCCATGATTTTTATATCAATGTGCTCGGTTTTGGAGACTCAGATATCATGAATTTACAAATGAGTTCTAATCCTGAAGACCCAAAGATGAAGTTGTATTTTATGCATTGTGATAATAAGCGGCACCATACTGTAGCGATAATGCAATCGCCAACACCTCCCTCTGGTTTAGTTCATACCATGGTTGAGGTAAAAACTATTGATGAGGTTGGTGAGGCTCTAGATCGAGCAATCAATAATGACATCCACATCTCTTCATCATTGGGAAGACATATGAATGACAAGATGGTTTCTTTTTACATGCAAACTCCAGGAGGTTTCGATCTAGAGTTTGGTTATGATGGTGATCAACCTGATTGGTCAAAGCATCAAACAACATCCTCACCAGCACCGAGCTATTGGGGCCATGTATTTACTCCACCACCAGAAAAATAAAATTGAATAAAGTTATCACCACCAATGATTTCATATCTAAGCTAGAGGATGGAATGACCATTGGCATTGGGGGTTGGGGTGCACGTCGGAAACCTATGTCTTTAGTTAGAGAAATATGCAGATCCAGTCTCAAAGATTTAACTCTCGTAAGTTATGGCGGTCCTGATATAGGCCTGCTGAGTTCATGCAAAAAAATAAAGAAATTAATATTTGGTTTTGTATCATTGGATTTAATTCCTTTAGACTCCCATTTTAGAAATGCTAGGCAATCAGGTGAGCTGCCTGAGGTCATGGAGATAGATGAGGGGATGTTGCAATGGGGGCTTCGTGCTGCAGGTATGAACCTTCCTTTTCTACCAACAAGGGTTGGCATCGGTACAGATGTGCTAAAAAACAATCCGCATATTAAATTTGTAGAGTCGCCTTATGATGACAAAGAGAAGCTCGTTGCAATGCCAGCTATTAAATTGGATGTTGCTTTATTGCACGTAAATGAGTCAGACGAAAAGGGCAATACGCTAATATTCGGTCCTGATCCTTTCTTTGATGATCTCTTTGCACGTGCTGCCTCAAACACATTTGTTTCAACTGAAAAATTAGTTGATTCAACAAGTTTCGATAAAGAAAAGGTTGCCAACTATAATCGATTTGAAAGAAACTTGGTTTCAGGCATCATACCGGATGAAGGAGGCGCACATCCAACTGCTTGTAATCCGAGTTACGGGATCGATCTAGACCATCTAAAAGAATACTCAAAATCTGCAAAAACTTTTGATCAGTATCAAGAAAAATACCTTTCTGTTGATGAGGCGACCTACAAAAAAAATGTTGGCGGAATCAAATCAATCACCTCAATACCGCTAACCAAATTCTGATGACCGATCAATTTACAATAAGCGAAGTATGCATCTGCGAAGCTGCAAAAGTTTGGAAGAATGACGGTGAGATCTTAGCTACAGGCATAGGATTATTGCCTAGAATCGCAGTCGGGCTTGCTAAAAAATTCCACAATCCAGATCTCATGATGACCGATGGAGAGGCTTTTTTAATTGATCAACCTCATCCGTTAGGAGTTGGAGCAGAGCCAAGTGTTGATGGCTATATGACATATTCCAGAGTATTTGATGTTCTTTGGAGTGGCGCAAGGCACGCAATGGTAACTCCAACCCAAATTGATAAATATGCCCATCTAAATATAAGTAGTATCGGTAACTACGCTCAACCAAAAGTACAATTGTTAGGTGTTAGAGGCTTTCCAGGAAATTCTATCAGTCATCGAAACAGCATCTTTATTCCAAATCACTCAAAAAAGGTATTTGTTGAAGGGTCGGTTGATATGGTTTCAAGTGTAGGTTTTGATGCAGATGGCGTTGAACCTTTAATAGGAAAAGTCATTACAAATCTAGGAATTTTTGATTATCAAGGTAAAAAAAATACGCTCAGACTTTTATCGATTCATTCAACATCTTCCTTGGATGAGATCAGAGATAATACTGGTTTTGAGTTTGAAATATTTTCTACAGATGAAACTATAAATCCAACCAAAGATGAATTGGATATAATTAGGACTGAGCTTGATCCAAACAACTTAAGATCAAGTGTCATAGGAGAATAGTTATGGCAAGGGCAAAACCAACAGTTACTTATAAGAAAAAAGATCAAGTTGCTTGGGTCTCCATGAATAGGCCTGAGTTTAATAATGCTCAAAATGGAAAGATGACCTATGACCTGGATAAGTTTTTTAAAAGGGCTGTAGATGATGATGATGTAAAAGTTATTGTTTTAAAAGGCAATGGAAAACACTTCTCTGCAGGTCACGACATCGGCACTCCTGGAAGAGATGTTGATGTCGAGTATGACAGAAAAAGTATGTGGTATGACCATACCAATAAACCTGGTGGTGAGTTTTGGTATGTCCGAGAGCAGGAAGTTTATTTAAATATGTGTAGGAGATGGAGAGACATACCAAAGCCTACAATTGCAATGGTCCATGGAGCGTGTGTTGCAGGTGGTTGTATGCTTGCCTGGGTATGCGATCTAATTATCGCCTCTGAGGATGCTTTTTTTGCTGATCCCGTAGTTAGAATGGGCATTCCTGGAGTTGAATATTTTGCTCATCCTTATGAGCTTAATCCAAGAATTGCTAAAGAATTTCTTTTTTTAGGTGAAAGAATGTCTTCTAGTAGAGCTTATGAGATGGGAATGGTGAATAAGGTTGTCTCACAAGATGATCTTGAAGAAACTGTAAGTGAGACAGCAAATAAAATTGCAAAAATGCCAAGACTTGGACTTACTCTAACCAAACAAGCAATCAATCACGTTGAGGATCTTCAAGGAAAAAGAAATGGAATGGAAGCTGCATTTGCATGGCATCACTTTTCTCATGCTCATAATGATCTAACCACTGGTAACGTTTTATCTGGTTACGATGCAAAAAAAATGGCTAAGTCGCAACGCAAAAAGAAGCAGTCTAAAAAAATAAAAAAAGGATAGTTTGTGTCTGAAAATATTCTTGGGTCTAGATATCCAATCATTCAAACTGCAATGGGATGGGTTGCTACACCTCAACTAGTTGCAGCATCCACAAGCGCTGGTTGTTTTGGGTTTTTAGCTTTAGCCACATCAAGCAAAGAGGAAGCCATAAAACTCATTGAACAAACAGCAAAAATTTCATCATTTTCTTTTGGAATAAACTTTCACATGTTTCAACCAGGAGCAAAAGAAATTATTGAAGCTGCAATTGAAAATAACGTAAAAGCTGTAAGTTACTCTCGATCACCAACACCCCAATACATAGAAAAACTAAAGATGAATAATATTATCTGCATCCCAACGGTTGGTGCATTAAAGCATGCCATCAAGGCCGAAAAATTAGGTGCCGATGCATTAGTTATTCAGGGTTCAGAGGGTGGCGGCCACACAGGATCTACCCCAACGACTTTGTTGCTTAGCAGTGTGTTGGAGAATGTGAGTGTTCCTGTCTTTGCTGCGGGAGGCTTTCGAGATGGGTACGGTTTGGCTGCTGCAAAAGCATGGGGTGCCCAAGGCATTGCCATGGGCACAAGATTCATGATGACTCAAGAAAGTCCAGTTCCAGAAAATACTAAAGATGCCTATCTGCAAGCTGGTATTGATGAAATCTCCGTAACTAAAAAATTTGATGGACTGCCACACAGATTAATTTTTAATAAGTACATTCAAAACATTGATAAATCAAATCCATTAAAGTTATTTTTTATTTCTTTGAAGTCAGCATGGAAATATAAGCAAATATCTCAAGCTTCTTTTGGGGATATTATTAAATCTTTTTTTGCAATGTTACGAGGAGATGATTTATCTATCTCACAAACAATTATGGCAGCCAATAGCCCAGCAGTAATCCAAAAAGCGATGGTGGAAGGTAATCCTGATCAGGGAGCAATGCCATCTGGCCAAGTTGCAGGGATTATTAAAGAAATTCCAAGCTGCGAAAACTTAGTAAAAGAAATCATTGAGCAGTATCATAAAGCTTCTGAAAATCTAAAAACTTTATGAGGTAATTCATGTCAATTGATATTAATGTTTCAAATAATATTGCAACCATTGAGCTAGACGTTCCTCCTGTAAATGCATTTGATTCATCTCAGTGGTTTGATTTATCCAAATCTATAGACGAGTTGTCATTTTCGAATGATGCTAGAGTGATTGTTATAAGAGCTCAAGGGAAAGGGTTTTGTGCTGGCGTTGATATAAAAGAATTGCAAGCAGATTCATCGAAAATCCATGCTGTAAATGATGGCTGCTGGAAAGTAGCTAGAGCGATCCATGTATGCAATTTACCAGTTATATCAGCCTGTCATGGTTTTGTTCTTGGAGGCGGTATTTTGATTGCAGGTGCATCAGATATTGTTTTAGCTGCTGAAGATGCTTTTTTTGGATTACCAGAAATTGATAGAGGAGCATTAGGGGGAGGAGCTCACTTAAGTAGGCTTTTTCCTTTGCAGAAGGTTAGAAAAATGATGCTTACAGGAGAATCAATTTCTGCTGATGAGGCCTATCGGCTTGGTAGTATAGAATCTCTTCACTCCAGCATTAGTGAACTTCATGAGGCTGCTAACGAAATTGCAAAATCCATTGCGGAAAAGAGCCCCATTGCAGTAAACCTTGCCAAGAAGGCTCTAAATCAAATTGAAGCAAATGATGTTGATGAAGCATATAAATCAGAACAAAACTTTACGATTGAACTTTATCAATCGTCTGATTCTCAAGAGGCACGCGATGCTTTTGTAGAGAAAAGAGATGCGGATTTTGAAAAATGAAGATTGGTTTTTCGGATTCTCAAAAAAAATTCAGAGAAGAGATCAGGGAATGGCTTGAAAAAAATGTGCCCAAAATTCCTCTTAACTCCTTTGATACTAAGGAGGGTTTTGAAGAGCATAGGGAATGGGAAAAAAAACTCAATTCAGGTAATTGGTCAATGGTTACTTGGCCCGAACAATATGGCGGCAGGGGTCTAAATTTAATCGAATGGCTAATTTTTGAAGAAGAATATTATCGAGCAAAAGCGCCTGCACGCGTCAATCAGAACGGTGTTTTTTTATTAGGGCCAACTTTAATGGAGTATGGTTCAGACAAGCAAAAAGAAAAATTTTTAAGCGCCATGGCAACAGGCGAACATATATGGTCACAGGGTTGGTCAGAACCCGGTGCAGGCAGCGACATGGCAGCAATAAGAACAACAGCTTTTAAAAAAGGCGATAAATATATTATTAATGGTCAAAAGACTTGGTCATCAAGAGCTGCTTTTGCGGATTGGACTTTTGGTTTATTTAGAAGCGATCCTGAATCTGAGAGACACAGAGGGCTATCATTTATATTAGTTCCTCTTGATGCGGATGGTGTTACTGTGAGACCGATCCCTCAGCTTGATGGTGAACCAGGTTTTGCCGAAATATATTTTGATGATGTTGAGGTGGATGTCAGCAATTTGTTGGGTGGCGAAGGTGAGGGCTGGAGTATAGCCATGGCCACTGCAGGTTTTGAGAGAGGTCTTATGTTGAGAAGCCCAGCTCGCTTTCAAGAAACAGCTTCGAAACTCTTATCTTTGTATTTTAAAAACAAAAATAACCTGTCAGGTTCAATAGAATCAAAGGTTTTACAATCGTGGCTTAGAGCCGAAGCGTATGCTCTAAATATTTATCAAACTGCATCTAAGTTAATGGCTGGAAAGAAAATTGGACCTGAATCAAGCTTAGGAAAAGTTTTTTGGTCTGAGCTTGATCATCAAATGCATCAAACTGCTTTAGATATCCTTGGAGTATCTTCAGAACTTGAAGAAGTGGTAGCGGATGATGTTGCAAGCTGGATAAAAGGTTATATGTTTTCTTATTCAGGACCAATTTATGCGGGTACCAATGAGATACAAAAAAATATTATTGCAGAGAGACTATTGGGGATGCCACGTTAATGAACTTCACTTTTTCAGAGGATCAAGAGATATTTCGAGATGCTTTCAAAAAGTATTTAGAATCTACTGTCACGCCAGAAAAGATTAGATCTGGTTGGGAAGATAAAAAGCCTTTTAATCAAGCAAGATGGCAAGAGCTTGAAGAGCTTGGGATTCTTCAGTCCAATCTTGATGAAAAGTATGGCGGCTTAGGCTTAGATTTAGTCACGTCTTGTTTGCTTGTAGAGGAGATGGGATATTATGCTTTACCCGAGCCTGCAGCTGAGCAGATATTTTTATCAAATTTACTTATAAATAAATCTACTGATATTGCTGAATTAATTGAAGAAAAAAATCAATTTATTGCTGTTACTCATTCTTTATCTCCAAATATTTTGTTTTTAGATAACTCTTCGAAACTAATAAATTTAGAAGAGGATTCAATATCAATTGTTTCCTCAAAAGATATTAATGGAAAAAAACTAAAATCATCTGACCCTTCAAGAGATTTAACTAACTTCATTTCTGAAAATTCAGATTCAGGCTTATTGCAAACTTTTAATGATCAAAAATCCCTTGTTAATAATGTTGTAACTTCAGGGATGGTTATGTCAGCAGCAATTCTAGTTGGTTTAAGCAGAAAGATTCTAGATTTAGCAACTGCATACACTCTGGATAGAAAGCAATTTGGTAAACCAATAGGGTCTTTTCAGGCTGTAAAACATATGCTGGCTCAGGCTGCAATTGAAATTGAATTTTCTAAAGCAACCTTATACAGAGCTGCTTACAGTCTAGATAACGATAATCCTCTTCAAAAGTTGCATGCCGCTCAGGCAAAATTACAAGCGATTGATGCATGTGAAATGGCTTCTAGAAATAGTATGCAGGCGCATGGAGCGATGGGTTATACATGGGAGATGGATCTGCATATATTTATTAGAAGAGGATGGTCATATAAACAAGTTTGGGGAAACAAAAGCCTGCTTGAAAATTACATTATGAACCAATTGGAAAAAGATTTGCCAAAGCTAGGTTCAACCTATACATTCTTATAGTAATTATGAGAGATGCTTACATAGTCTCAGCCTTGAGAACTCCTGTTGGTAGGAAAAAAGGCTCACTTGCTGACATCCATCCAGCTGATCTAGGTGGGTCTGTCCTTAAAGCCACTTTTGAAAATATTTCAATCGATCCAGGCCTTGTTGAAGATGTCATTTATGGGTGTGTTGATACTGTTGGCCCACAAGCAGGTGACATAGCTAGAACATGCTGGCTCGTTGCTGGTCTCCCAGAACACGTTCCTGGGACTACTGTTGACCGTCAATGCGGCTCATCACAGCAAGCTGTTCATTTTGCAACACAAGCAGTAATGTCAGGGACATCAGATGTAGTTATTGCAGGAGGGGTTCAGAATATGAATATGATTCCAATATCATTTGCCATGACCGCTGGTCAGCAACTTGGTTTTGATACTCCTTTCAATACATCACCAGGATGGAATAAACGCTATGGTGATGCTGAGGTTAGCCAATTTAATTCCGCACATATGATTGCTGAAAAATGGAACATCAGTAGAGAAGAAATGGAACTCTTCGCATTTAACAGTCATCAAAAAGCTATTAGTGCTGTTGAATCTGGAATTTTCAAAAATGAAATCATTCCAGTAAATGGACTGCTTGATGATGAGACGCCAAGAAGAGATACAAGTCTTGAGAGAATGGCCACACTTGAACCTTTGATAGAGGACCATTTAATAACTGCAGCACTTTCATCGCAAAATGCAGATGGAGCTGCTTGTTTGTTAATTGTTTCTGAAGAAATTTTAAAGGAGCACAACTTAGAGCCATTAGTTAGAGTGTCCCATATAAGTGTAAGGGCAGATGATCCAATATGGATGCTGACTGCTCCCATTCCTGCTACAAAATATGCTCTTAATAAATCAGGTATGGATTTATCTGATATTGACATTGTTGAAATTAATGAAGCATTTGCTTCCATACCTTTAGCTTGGCAAAAAGAATTTGATTATCCTAGTGAAAAGATTAATGTTCATGGAGGAGCCATTGCTCTTGGGCATCCTCTTGGCGCAACCGGCGCACGACTAATGACAACACTGATCCATGAAATGAAAAGATCAAATCTAAAATATGGGTTGCAAACAATGTGTGAGGGCGGCGGTCAGGCTAATGTAACTATTCTCGAGAATTGCCAATGAATGATCTCTCAAATCCAACATATCCAATTGCATCTAATTTATTTAAAGAAAAAAAGGTTGTCATTACTGCATCAGCTGGAGCAGGAATAGGCTTTGCAACTGCAAAAAGATTCCTTGAAGAGGGTGCAGAAATCTTTATCTCAGATGCAAATGAACAACGTCTGCAAAAAGCTCATGATGAATTGACTGACCTCAATCTTGGTAAGGTGCATTCATGTGTTTGTGATGTGACTTCAACAAGTAATGTTGATCAGATGATGGAAGAGGCTATGAGCTCTATGTCAAATCTTGATGTTGTGGTAAACAATGCTGGTCTTGGGGGCGAGGATTTGGTGTCAGAAATGAGCGATGAGACCTGGAATAAAATTATAGACATCACATTAAATGGCACGATGAGAGTAACTCGGGCAGGCATCAATAAGCTTAAAGAGTGTGCCGGAGGGGTAATTGTAAACAATGCATCGGTCCTAGGTTGGAGAGCTCAGGCTGGTCAAGCACATTATGCTGCTGCAAAAGCAGGCGTTATGGCTCTTACTCGATGTGCTGCTTTGGAAGTTGTTGATGACAATATCAGAATAAATGCTGTGGCACCAAGTTTAGCAATTAATCCGCATTTAGCTAAAACTAGCTCGGTTGAGCTTATAGATTCACTAACTCAGAAAGAGGCTTTTTCTAGGGGCGCTCATCCTTGGGAAATTGCAAATATAATTTTATTTTTGGCATCAAACCTTTCTTCATATATGACTGGCGAAACAATATCAGCTTCTTCCCAAAGAGCCTGATGGAAAAAATAGCTATTCAACTATGGAAAAAAAATGATATTGACGAAGATGAGTTCAAAAACTTCTTAGTCAAGAAAGTACCATCAAGCCTTGCTGATATTGCTTCAAATTATCAAGTAAATATTGTTGATAAAGATGTACAAGACGCCTCAGTGCTTATTCAATCTTCTTACCCTCCAAGTCCTGATGCAATAGTTTTTTTAAAAGTTAAAAGCTTATTTCATGCTGAAAGAGAATTAAAAGTATTTGAATCCATCTCTAAAAAGGTCTTAAGCTATATCGTGAGTGAATCAAAAATAATTGAAGCTGATGAATCTAAAAATTTGAATAAACGAACGGAAGGATTTTCTCAAATAGTTTTTCTTGAAAAACCAAAAGAAATGGATAGATTTTCTTGGTTTGATCATTGGACTCATCATCACACTGAAATAGCTATTGAAACTCAATCAAATTTTCTTTACACACAAAACACTGTAGTAAGAAACCTGCAAAAAGAATCACCAAATTTTATTGCGATCATTGAAGAATGCTTTCCTAAAGGAGCGATGTCAGATCCGGAAGAATTTTATGCTGCTAAGGGCAACAAAGAACTTTTAGAAAAAAATTTAGGGATAATGATGGCAAGTTGTGAAAAATTTATTGATTTTTCAAAAATTGAAGTTATCCCAACAAGCAGATATTTAGTGATATAGTTAATTAAGAGATTAAAAATGGAAATTAAAAATGCTATTGTTACAGGTGCCGCAAGTGGAATGGGTAGGATATCTGCAAAGCGCCTTGCAGCAGATGGTGTTCGTGTAGCTGCTGTAGATATCAATGAAGAAAATCTTAATCAGCTAAGACAGGAATCCAATAATATTTCAATTTTTCCTTGTGATTTATCAGACTCAAGTGATGTTAAATCAATGATGGATGAAGTTAAGAGTCAAATGGGTCCAATTGACAGGGTGACTCATGCAGGAGCAGTCATGCCAATGGGAAAGGTTAAAGATTTAGATGCAACCTCAATAAATAATTTAATGAGAATTAATTATGAGGGCACGGTAAACATGGTGAGCAATATCCTGCCATCCATGCTTGAAAATAATAAAGGGCAAATAATACTTTTTGGATCAATTGCAGGGACATGTCCACTTGAGAATATGTCGGCATATTGTGCTTCAAAAGCTGCTGTCAATATTTTTGGGGAAATATTGGCTAAAGAAGTTAAAGATACAAATATTAGAGTGATGGTGGTTTGCCCTGCACAAACAGATACTCCTTTGATGAGGTTTGTAGATGAGACAGATTCAGCTGACGTTATAAAATCGGCAGTCGAAAAGGGTATGCTTTGTGATCCCGAAGAAGTAGTTGATCAAATTGAGAAAGATCTACTTACAAATAAGATAATTTGCTATCCTACTAAAGAGGCTGTTTATGCCACTAGAATAAGGAGATTCTTTCCAAACTATTGGTGGAAATTAGTTGCTAAAAATTCATAATGATTAAACTATGTCTAATATAAATACTTCAGTTCCTGATAATAGAGACCTCTCAAACTTTCCAGGTGAGTATGGCCTACCTTTTTTAGGAAAAACTATAGAAGTTGTAAAAGACAGTATTGCTGTCTGCAATGATCATTTTAAAAGATTTGGAGCTGTATCTAAAATTGACATGGTTCGCGGTCAAAGGGTATTAATGTGTTTAGGCCCTGAATTTAATGAGGCTGCTCTATTTGATAAAGACGGGAGCTTTTCTTCTGCTGGCGGTTATGCATCCTCACTAGGATCGCTTTACCCAGATGGTATGTTACTAAGGGATAATGCTAAACATAAAAAAACCAGAAGAGCTTCTCAACCTTCATTTAAAACTGACGCTTTAAAAACGTATGTTGAACTTTTAAACCCAATTCAATCAAGAAGAATTGATATGCTTCCAAAAGATGAGGAGTTCCTCTTTTACGATGCTATCCAAGAAACACTGATGGACGTAGCAGCAAGAGTATTTATTGGTTTAGATGAAAAAAGTCCTGAAGCCCAAAAGTTACATAAGATTTTCTCAAATATCAATAAAGGCCTTATAACACCTTTCCCGTACAACCTTCCTTTTTCTCAATTTAGAAAGTCTCTTAAAGCTAGAGAGACCTTGAGACGATTTATTATCGAAACAATTCCACAAAGACGGGGAACTGATGGCGTCGATATGTTTTCAAGATACTGCAATGCAAGAGATGAGGATGGTAATTATTTAGAAGATGTTGATATCGATGGCCACATGGCATTTTTATTATTTGCTGCGTTTGATACTACAACAAGTGCATTAACAAATATTCTTTATTTCCTAGGCACTCATCAAGACTGGCAGGAGAAAGTTCGTAACGAAATTAATTCCATTGATAATGAGATGCCAACATTTGAAGATGTTGCTTCTATGCAGCTTACCGAATATGTTTTTAATGAAACAATGAGATTTTGGCCATCAGTGATGATCCTAAATAGAAGAACAACTCGTGAGGTAGAAGTAGGGGGATATAAATTACCTGCTAATACTGTTGTGATGTTAAGTCCTGCGTTCACACATCGAATGGAAGAGTGGTGGGATAATCCACATGAGTTTGATCCGATGAGGTTTTCTCCGGAAAGAGCTGAACATAAACGACACGGGTTTAGCTATATTCCTTTTGGTGGAGGTGCTCACAAGTGCATAGGAATGCATTTTGCACAGCTTAATGCAAAGCTTTATTTGTTTAGGCTCCTAAAGCAATATCGAGTTGAATTGCGTGAAAATTATAATCCTGATTGGTTGCATGTACATCTCCCTAGACCTGCTGACGCACTCCCAATAACTCTAAGAAGAATTTAATAATGTTACCCAAGGGTAATTTTGCAACCTTGGCAAACGGTTTTCAGTTTCACTATCATGATGGCGGGCAAGGTGATGCGGTTTTATTCCTTCATGGCAGCGGGACCGGAGCATCAGGCTTTACCAACTTTAAGAAAAATATAGACTTTTTTCAAAGGAATGGGTTCCGAACAATAGTTCCTGACCTGCCAGGATATGGGTTCAGTGATAAACCAAAAGACGAGATTTATACAATGAGTTTCTTCAATAATCTTATCATTGAATTGCTCGATCATCTCAATATTACAAATTGCTCAGTGGTTGGTAACAGTCTTGGAGGAGCTTTGGCTATGGGCCTATCTCTCGAACAACCAAAAAGGTTCTCTAAATTGATTCTTATGGCACCAGGTGGTTTAGAGGACTTCAATGCTTATCAAGAAATGCCAGGCATTAAAAAACTTCTAGGCGACTTTCTTGGAGGCGAAATGAACCAAGAAAAAATTGAAGGCTTATTAAAACTTTTCCCATATGATCCTAGCTTTGTTACTAAAGATATTATTGAAGATAGGATGGAAATACTACCTTTAATGAACCAGCAGGTTTTAGCTTCAATGGATATACCTAACTTATCTGAAAAACTAAAAAATAATCAAACACCCGTGTTAGCATTCTGGGGTTCAAATGACTTATTCATTCCTGCTTCAGGCATAAATAAAATTTTAGATTTGTATACAAATTCTCAGGTAGTTACTTTTAGTAATTGCGGCCACTGGGTGATGATTGAAAAAACTAAAGAATTTAATCAATATAGCCTCAATTTTTTAAAAAACTAAATCATGAATACAGTTGATGCCTCTAAGATAGGAAGAATACTCTACAACTCATTAAGAAATTCACAAACCATCCCACCTTTAACTGAAACAATTAGCAATATTTCCATAGATGATGCTTATGAGATATCAAAGAGCTTCCTCTCGCTAAGACTTGCCGATGGTGAAAAAATTATTGGAAAAAAGATAGGGGTTACCAGTCAAGTTGTCCAAGAAATGTTAGGGGTTGACCAGCCAGATTTTGGTTTCTTAACTAACCAAATGCTGATTGAAAATAATGATGTGATAAGTATTAGTAAATATCTAATTCAGCCTAGGGCAGAGGCAGAAATAGCATTCAAGCTAAATCGAGATCTTATAGGGCCCGGGATTTCAAAGGAAGATGTGATCATGGCGACTAAGTCATTAATGCCATGTTTTGAAATAGTCGATTCACGAATAGATGAGTGGAAAATTAAAATACAAGATACTGTTGCTGATAATGCATCATGTGGAGTTTTTTGTATTGGCGAAGAGGTTGAAGATTTTATTGATTTGGAGATGGATAAACTCGAAGTTAATGTTTATAAGAATGGGGAATTTCTCTCTACAGGAAATGGCTCTGCAGTCCAAGGTCATCCTGCTGAAGCGGTAGCCTGGCTTGCAAATACTCTTGGTAGATATGATATTCCATTGTTAAAAGATGAGATTATTTTGTCTGGATCGTTGGTTCCATTGGAGCCGGCTATTCCTGGAGATAAATTTGAGATGAAGATTAATGGTCTTGGAAGTTGTAAAGTAGAGTTTAAAGAATGAGTAAAATTAAATGCGCAATAATTGGGTCAGGCAACATTGGCACTGATTTAATGCTTAAGATTATTAAGACATCATCTGAGCTTGAGCTTGTCGCTGTAATTGGTATTGATCCTAACTCTGAGGGCCTCAATCTTGCTAAACAAAATAATGTCTTAATCTGTGACAGCGGATTAAAGGGTTTTGCAGATACAAAAGAATATAAAGATGTTGAGATTTTTTTTGATGCCACATCAGCTGGCGCACATAAAATACATCATGAGATTGTAACTGGAGATAAAAAGCAAATGATTGATCTTACTCCAGCTGCAATTGGTCCATACTGTGTTCCAGTTGTAAATCTTGAATCAAATTTAGATGAAGGAAACGTTAACTTAGTAACGTGTGGCGGCCAAGCAACTATCCCAATGGTTTCGGCAGTTAATAGTGTATCTAAAGTTAGGTACGCAGAAATTGTTGCATCAGTTTCCTCAAGCTCTGCTGGTCCTGGTACAAGAGCAAACATAGATGAGTTTACTCAAACCACAGCATTGGGTCTTGAAAAAGTTGGAGGCGCTGAAAAAGCAAAGGCAATAATTATCCTTAATCCAGCTGAGCCACCTCTGTTAATGCGAAATACTGTATTTACACTTTCAGATGAAGTTCAGGAAAAAGAAATAGAAGACTCTATTAAGAACATGGTTAAAAATGTTCAAAGCTATGTTCCTGGATACAGACTGAAGCAAGAGGTTCAGTTTGAGAGGTTTGGTTCAAATAACCCATGCAGAATTCCTGGTATAGGAGAATACGAAGGCATTAAGACATCAATTTTTTTAGAGGTAGAAGGTGCGGGGCACTATTTACCTAAGTATGCAGGAAATTTGGATATTATGACTTCAGCAGCTCTAGGTACAGCAGAGTCATTGGTTAGAAAAAAATATAATTAATTAATGAAAGAAAAAATCTATATTCAAGATGTAACTTTACGAGACGGGATGCACGCCATTAAACATCAGTATGGAATTGAGCATGTAAAAAAAATAGCCAAAGCTCTTGATGAAGCAAAAGTAGATGCCATAGAAATTGCCCATGGTGATGGAATTTCTGGTTCATCATTTAATTATGGTTTTGGTGCACATACTGATAAAGAGTGGATAGCAGCAGTTGCAGATGTAGTCAGCTTCTCAAAACTTACAACATTGATACTGCCAGGCATTGCAGTCAAAGAGGATTTAGATTGGGCATATTCAATGGGGATTAGATCTGTAAGGGTTGCAACTCATTGCACTGAAGCAGATGTATCTAAGCAGCATATTGAGCATGCTAAAAATCTAGGTATGGATACCATTGGATTTTTAATGATGTCACACATGAACACACCTACTAAGTTAGCAGAACAGGCTAAATTGATGGAGTCTTATGGTGCTGAATGCGTATATGTTGTTGATTCCGGCGGAGCGCTTAATATGGATGACGTTGCGGACAGATTTAAAGCTTTTAAAGACTGTTTAAAACCTGAAACACAAACCGGAATGCATGCGCATCATAATCTTTCACTGGGTGTTGCAAACTCTATTGTGGCTGTTCAACATGGTGCCGATAGAATTGATGCCAGCTTGGCTGGGATGGGTGCAGGTGCTGGAAATGCTCCATTAGAAGTATTTATAGCTGCTGTAGACAGAATGGGTTGGGATCATGGCGTTGATCTGTTTAAGCTCATGGATGCTGCTGAAGATTTGGTTAGACCGCTTCAAGATAGACCTGTAAGAGTTGATAAAGAGACTTTGACGCTTGGTTATGCTGGAGTTTATTCCTCCTTTCTAAGGCATGCTGAAAATGCAGCTGAAACTTATGGATTGGATACAAGGGACATTCTTGTTGAGCTTGGTTCAAGAAAAATGGTAGGCGGTCAAGAAGATATGATCGTTGATGTTGCTCTTGATCTAAAAAAAGATAAATGAACATTGGCATGACGTTACCGGTCATGGAGCCGGGACTGACCAGAAATAATCTTTATGAGTGGACCAATCAAATTGACAAGGGCCCATGGAGCAGCATTGCATTAGGCGAAAGAATTGTCTTTGATAACCCTGAATTTATTTCCATGCTTTCAGCAGTAGCTGCTTGGACAAGTAATGTAGAAATCATATCAACAGTGTCTGTGCTCAGCATGCATGATCCTGTTTTATCTGCAAAACAATTCGCCACAATTGATATGCTTTCTGAGGGTAGGCTTACAGTTGGAGTTGGAGTTGGTGGACGACAAGAAGACTATGAAGCAATTGGATCTGATTGGAAAAATCATCGTTGGAAAAAAGTAAGTGAGTACTCAAAAATTATGCAATCAATATGGGCTAGCGAATTCGCTCAGAATATTGGGCCAAAACCTGTGCAAGCAAAAGGACCAAAAATTTTAGCTGGAGCAATTGGCCCAAAAGCTCTATCAATGTCAGCTGATTATGCATCAGGTATTGCAGGATTTTCTTTTAATGCTGATATAGAGGAGATTTCAGATTCAGCAGTTAGGGCCAGAGAAGCATTTAGTATAAAAGGCATCAAAAAGCCGAGAATAGTAACTAGTTTTTGGTTTGCAACTGGAAAAGATTCAAGATTACAAATGCAATCTCATTTAAATAGATATTTAGCTTGGATGGGAAAAGAAATGGCTGAAAATCTTGCAGCTAATGCAGGTTTTTGTGGATCAATTGAAGACTTAGCTAAGCTAATTAAACAAGTCAAAGAATGCGGAGTAGATGACTTACTGTTAGTCCCAACATCTAAAGATCTAAAACAAGTTATTGAAATTGAAGATATTCTTTAAGAAGGTAAATTTAAGGAATTGTTGTTAGAATATTTGTATGTCAGATAAATTAATATCAACTGAACTTCCCGTTCAAAAAAATCCGAATGAAAGCGCATTAGAGGATGGTTGGCATAAAGTTGCTACGAGCGATGCAATCAAGAATGGTGAAGCATTACAAGTAGATAATTTTGCTACTCAGCTTGTAGTTTGGAGAGGCGAAGATGGCAGAGTTAGGGCTTTAGATTTGTACTGCAAGCACATGGGAGCTGCTCTTTCATGTGGAGAGGTAGATGGTAACGGTATTAGGTGTCCATTTCATGCATGGAAATGGAATGAGGAGGGCAACTGTGATGATATTCCTTATGCAAAAAAAATCCCAACGAAAGCCGTTACACGATCATGGCAAGTAAAAGAAGAATCTAATGATATTATGGTGATGCTACAAAAGGCATAAAATTAAGTTTAGGAGAAATGGATGAGCGAGTTACCAGATAGATTTCCAAGGGGATGGTTTGTTTTAGGTCATCAAAGAGATTTTGAGACAGAGAGCACAAAAACTATCTACGCATTTAATAGAAAATTATTAGTTACCAGAAATAGTGATAATTCAATTAGTTTAGATCCGGGCGAAGGCGAATCATGGCCGACACTTGAAATTAATCAAATGGTCATGTGTTGGCATGATGTTGAGGGTGGTGAGCCTGATTATGAGCCTGAAAAGATTGATGCCTGTTACTCAGATGAATGGTCTGACTATGGAATGGCAAGTTTTCTAGTTAAAAACAACTGCAGAGAACTGATAGATAATATGGCTGATAAAGGTCATTTTGGCCCTGTTCATCAGGCGCCTTTTGAAGGTTTTTGGAATGAGGCAAAAGATCATACTTACATTCAAGAAATGACTGCTGATAGTCCTATTCTTGGTAGAGATTTATTTTCTAAAGCAACATATGAAGGTCCAGCATATATGACAACTTATATGAGCGCACTTCAAGAGGGTCAAAAAGTAGAAAGTAGGTTATTAGTATCTCATTTACCACTTACCTTGACATCATTTGAAATTAACTTTGGCGTCATGGTAAAAAAAATACCTGGCATGACAGCTGAAGAGGAGCATGAGTATGTCCAAGGATATATTGATGCAAATAACTTTGCTTTTGGTCAAGATGTAGCAATTTGGGAGAACAAGATTTACATTGCTGATCCCGTTGTTTGCGATGGTGACGGACCTCTTCACAAGCTAAGAAAATGGTACGGTCAATTTTTGGTAAACAGAAATGATATTCCAAAGGGACTAGACATGGAAAAAAGGGAATTTTAATCCATTGCTGTGAGCCAAAATCTTGACGATTTAGATCATAAAATTATCCATTGCTTAAAAGAAGATGGCCGTATAGCTATCAAATCTATAGCTATTCAATTAGATGTAACCGAAGCAACTGTAAAGAAAAGGCTGAACAGGATTTTGGATGACCAGGTTTGCAAGGTCGTTGCGATAGCTGATTTTAAAAAATGCGGTTTTGATTACTTATTACCAATTGGTTTAAAGGTTAATGGTGATCAATTAGATAGCGTTGCACAAGCACTAACCTTGCTTCCTCAAGTCTTCAGCGTCAATGCTGTGAGCGGAATCCAGGATTTAGAAATACTTTGTGCCACTAGATCTGTAAGCGAAACAGAAGAGCTTATTGACAATGTACTTCCTTCGATTCCAGGAATCAAAAGTATTGATTCTTCTCTAGCATCCAAAGTGTATAAATTTGAAACTGACTGGGCGCCATTGTGAGCTTAGATAATATTGATAAAAAAATTATTCAACTGATGGGAGCAGATGCACGGATGTCCAATCATCAAATGGCAGCAGTTATTGGTGTTTCTGAGGGCACAGTGCGCAATAGAGTAAAAAAGCTAATTAATAATGAGGTAATTAAAATTTCAGTTATTAATAATATTAATAGAATCGAAAATCCTTCTTTTGCATTTGTAGGCTTGGATGTTGAGGCGAGAGAAAAAGATAAAATAGCATTGGCATTATCAAAAATGCCAGAGGTTAGATTTATATCAAGTCTAATAGGTCGTCATGATTTGATGGTCTATATATTGGCAGATGATGCTGCAGAGCTTTCAAAAGTGTTATATCAAAATATAGCTTCAATTCCTGGAGTAAGAAATTCTGAGTCGAGCATAGGGTTAAAATATTTTAAATATGACTATAAATTAGCAAGATTAATATGAGTTCAAAAATATCGTCTTTACCAGAATTAGTCTCAGCTCGAGCATTAGAGCTAGGATCCAAGGTTGCATTTATAGATGATGCTGCTCAAATCTCATATGAGGAGATTCATGAAAAAGTTGAGCTATTGGCCTCAAACCTTATTCATCAAGGTCTAGAAAAGGGCGACAGAGTTGCTATTTGGTCTCCAAATTCAATTAATTGGATATTAGTTGCGACTGCGATACAAGCAGCTGGCGGTATTCTAGTTCCCATTAATACAAGGATGAAGGGATCAGAAGCAGGATTTATTTTAAATAAATCAAAAGCTAAATTTTTATTTACTGAGAATAATTTTTTAGATATTAACTATCTTGATTTACTAAAGGATCAAGACTTGCCGAATCTGAATAAGACCTTTGTTTTAAATCCTAATCAGAACGAAACAGAAGCCAGTATCAATGATTTATTTTCTAAACAGAGAATTAATTTACCAAAAATAGTCCAGGATGATGTCGCTGATATTATTTTTACATCTGGGACAACAGGCGAACCAAAAGGTGTGATGATAAATCAATTACAAAACATAAACGTTTTTGATTATTGGTCCACTTTTATCGGTCTTAATTCTGAGGATCGATATCTGATTGTGAACCCTTTTTTTCACACATTTGGCTATAAAGCAGGATGGATGTCAGTATTATTAAGGGGGTGCACAGGATATCCAGAGGCAGTTTTTGACGTAGAGAAAATTGTTTCAAAAATCTCTAAACATAAAATTACCATGTTGCCCGGTCCTCCCACGTTGTACCAATCCATACTTAGTTCAAATGAATTTGATTCAAGCAAGGTATCTTCGCTTCGATTGGGAGTCACCGGTGCTGCAGCAATTCCTGTCAGCTTGATAAAAGATATGAAAGAAAAATTAGGATTTGAAACTGTTATAACCGCTTACGGGTTAACCGAAAGTACTGGTGTAGCAACTATGTGTACCCCAGATGATGATTATGAAACCATTGCAACAACATCCGGTAAATCAATAGAAGGGGTTGAGGTGAAATGCGTGAATGTTGATGGAAAAGAAGTTGCTTCAGGTGAGCAAGGTGAAATTTTAGTGAAAGGATTTAATGTAATGCAGGGATACCTTGATAACAAGGAAGCAACTGAAGAAGCTATTGATAGGGAAAGCTGGCTGCACACCGGAGATATTGGAATTATTGATGATAAAGGATACCTTAAAATTACAGATCGATTAAAAGATATGTTTATCGTGGGTGGTTTTAATGCTTATCCTGCAGAAATAGAAAACATTTTATTGAATCATCCCTCAATTATTCAAGCCGCGGTGGTAGGTATTCCTGATGAGCGAATGGGCGAGGTTCCCAAGGCTTTTCTCGTTATGAAAGGAAAGGATTTATCTTCTAAAGAGGAAATTATTAAATGGGCAAAAGATAATATGGCCAATTATAAGGTTCCTAGAGAGATTGAGTTCTTGGATTCACTTCCTGTAAATGCTGCAGGAAAAATAATGAAATTTAAATTACGTTGATACTTTTTTATAGTAAGCTTTTTAACAAACATAGGAGTTAATAATGAAATTATTTTTAAGTGTATTTGTATCTCTTTTTGCATTTACAGCAATAGCCGACACTCATTCTGATGATGAATTAGCAGTATTAGAGTCTTTAAACGCATACTATGACGCCAGAAGAAATGAAGATTGGAAAAAAGTTGTTTTGATGGAAAGCAGTGCTGGTGTTCTAAGCACAAATTCTGATGGCAGCTTTCATAAGCCTTTAATTAAACAATCCGCTGATGACTGGAAAAATTCAGGTACAGGTGGGGCTCTTAATATTTTTTATCCTGAAGCTGTACAGCTTTCTAAAAATGTTGTCTTTACAAGATTTTATTATGAGGGAATGGCAGGATTTGGAGACGTTGAACAGCCTTACAGAACACGAGTTACTATGAACTGGGTCAAAGAAAATGGTAAGTGGGTTGTTAGATCTCAACACTACTCACCTGCAAACTATGGCGGTGTTCACGTTCCTCAAGCAACGGATTTTGATAATTAATTTTACTAATTAGTAAAAAACCTGATAAATTAAATTATTAAATTTGAGGTAAAAAATATGAAAAACCTATTAATAATTTCGACGGTTTTTCTTGCATTCAGCCTTAGTGCTGGATACGAGAAAGGTAATTCAAAGGCTTGGGAAATAAAAGCTTATTCATCTGCTGCTCCAGCTTACATTGGAGATAATGCAACCATAATTGGTGCTTCTGGAAAAGTTTTAAGAAAAGGAACAAATGGATGGCGTTGTGAGCCTTTTATGCCAATGCCTGAAGGCGGCTTCAAGAGCGCTCATGAAACTGCGGCAGCCTGCTCTGATAAAAATGCAGTAGCTTGGGCTAACGCTTATAAGGCAAATAAGACGCCAGATCTTGAGGCTGATGGATGGATTTGGATGCTTCACGGAGATCTAGGTGTTGATAACTTTACTCCTTACACTGATGGGCAAAAAAATGCAGGTCATAAGCATTTTATTGAGTCAGGTGCACATATGATGTTAATGCCAAAAGACCCTATATCATTGGACGGTCAATCTACTGACTATACTAATGGAGGTCCATACGTTATGTTTAAGGGATCTCCATATGTTCATTTAATGATTCCTCTAGAAGGCTATTATGATTATCAACCTGAGGCATCACCGCATTCTCACTAACATTAGATTGCTGGTTAATGATGGGCACTTTATGTGCCCATTTTTTTTCTATGGTGCCCTCTGCAGGAATCGAACCTGCAACTAATCCTTAGGAGGGATTTGTTATATCCATTTAACTAAGAAGGCAATATAGTTAGCATAACAAATAGTTTATCGATGAAGATTATAGTTTTAGGCGGCGGCATTGCTGGGTTAGCTACCTCTGCTTTTTTGGCTAAACAAGGCAAGCATGTCGTTGTAATTGAAAAGAGTAATTCCCTTGAAGATCATGGCGCCGGGATTCAAATTACTCCAAATGCAGAAAAAGTAATCAAACAGCTTGGAATTTATAATCAATTCAAAGAGATATCTGATCAGCCCTCATCAATTAATATCAGAGAGATAGATACCACTAGGAGATTGCATTCTGTTCCTTTAGATCAATATTGCATTAATGAGTTTACCGGTGATTATCACCATATTCATAGACAAGATTTAATTAAATTATTGTCTGTTCGGAGTAAAGAGTTAGGTGTAGAAATAATTGAAAATGAAAAAATCAAAAAAATAGAAGAGCTAGATAATAAAGTAATAGTCTCATCTGAAAGCGAAAATTGTTATCATGCTGATTTTTTAATTGCTGCAGATGGCCTAAATTCTATTGTAAGAAAATACCTCTTTCCAGCCTATACTCCAAAATTTAGAAACTTTTCTGCATGGAGGTCTCTAATAAAAATCAACAATGATATAGATAAAATTTTTCATGAACCAAACTTATTTGTCTCAAAAAATCTCCATTTCGTAACATACCCCATTCGTAAAATGTCTTACTTAAACTGCGTATTAATTTCAAAAGATATTGATAAGAAAAAAGAATCCTGGAAGGAAAATGCTACCTTATCAGAAGTAACAGCATTAATTGAAGAGGCAAATCAAACAGTAAAAAATATATTTCTGCAAAGTACCAATATTAAGAAATGGGGACTTTATGATCACTTTTTACCAAAATGGCATTCAAATAGGATTTCCTTAATTGGTGATGCCGCTCATCCCATGCTTCCATTTATGGCTCAAGGTGGTTGCTCATCTCTCGAAGATAGTTTTGCTATGTCATATCTAATTCAAAACTCTAAAAATATTTCTGATGCTTTCTTTAGATTTCAAAAGATGAGGAATAAAAGAGTGAGGAAGATCCAACAAATTTCATCAAGAAATCGATTTGTCTTTCATCAACCGCAACTGATAAGAAGTTTAATTTTTAAAATCTTGAAGTTATTCCCTTTTATTTTGCTATCAAGGTTGAAAATGATTTATAACTACGATGTCGTCTCAAGGATAAAAAATTAAAACGAATATTTTTTAATGATGAAATCAATTAAAATTATGAATTAAATCAAGATTATGAGCCAAGAAATTAAAATATCACTTCCCGATGGTAATACAAAAATCTTACCTTTGGGCTCAAATGGGTATGACTTGGCAGCGTCAATTGGTTCCGGGTTAGCCAAATCAGCTATTGCTTACATGGTTGAAGGCAAGCAATTTGATTTAAGTGATGAGCTAAACGATGGTATTAAAGCATCCATTATCACTATTCAATCTGATGAAGGTCTTGAGATAATGCGTCATACTTTAGCTGCTCAGGTGTTAGCAAAAGCTATAAAAAATTTATATCCAAATGCAAAACTTGCTATAGGCCCAACAATTGAAACAGGATTTTATTACGACATCTTGTTTGAAAAACCCATTTCATCCGATGACTTGGAAAAAATTGAAGATGAAATGAGAAAAATTTTGAAAGATGGCTCAGGAATCGTTAAGACACTCCATTCCAAAAAAGATGCAATTTCTAAGTTCAATGACCTTAAAGAGCATTACAAAGTTAAGATTATTGAGAGCTCTGAACAAAATGAGGATTTTCAAATCTACACACAAGAGGAATCAGGCTTTATTGATCTCTGTAATGGACCCCACCTTCCTTCACTAAAATTTATAGGTGAATTTAAACTTTTGAATTTAGCTGGCGCATATTGGAAAGGGGATTCAAAAAATGAAATGCTTACAAGAATTTATGGGACTGCTTGGAGAACAAAAAAAGAACTCTCTGACCATTTAAGTCAAATTGAAGAAGCAGAAAAGAGAGATCACCGTAAGCTCGCAAAAGAAATGAATTTATTTCATTTCCAAGACGAGGCCCCGGGAATGGTGTTCTGGCACCAAAATGGCTGGTCAATATACACTTCTTTATTAAATTTTATGCGAGAAAAACTTAACCTTTCTGGATATCAGGAGATTAATACTCCTCAAGTGGTTGATAGAAAGTTATGGGAAGCTTCAGGGCATTGGGAAAAATATCGAGAGAACATGTTTATTGCTGAAATTGATGAAGAGCATGCAAATGAAAAAAGAACTAATGCCCTTAAACCAATGAATTGTCCTTGTCACGTACAGGTTTATAACCAGGGTCTTACATCTTATAAAGATCTACCCATTAGGTTTTCAGAATTTGGGTCATGCCATAGATATGAGGCTTCAGGAACAATGCATGGATTAATGAGGGTCAGAGGATTTACTCAGGATGACGGCCATATTTTTTGTACCGAAGATCAAATTGAAGATGAAACAAAATCCTTTATTACACTTTTATCTGATATCTATAAAACGCTTGGTTTCAATGAGTTTAATATTAAACTCTCAACTCGTCCCGAAGTTAGAATAGGCAATGATGAGACTTGGGACAAGGCTGAGAATGCTTTGCAGAAAGCAATTGAAAGATTAGATCTACCATATGTTATTGAAGAGGGAGAGGGAGCTTTTTATGGTCCAAAATTAGATTTTGTTCTAACGGATGCAATAGGTCGACAATGGCAATGCGGTACTTTTCAAGCTGATTTTATTCTCCCATCTAGATTGGATGCTGTTTATGTGGGTGAGGATGGGAAAAAACATAATCCTGTAATGATTCATAGAGCCATATTGGGTTCGTTTGAGAGGTTTTTAGGTATCTTGATAGAAAACTATTCAGGAAAGCTGCCGTTGTGGTTAGCGCCAAAGCAAATAGCTGTTTTAACTGTTACAGATGAGGTTATACCATTTGCTGAGAAATTAAGTACACAACTTCTAGCCGAAGGTATTCGAGTTGAGTTGGATAAACGCAATGAAAAGATTGGCTATAAGATTAGAGAACACTCAAATTCTAAAACTCAGTTAATGGCAATTATTGGAAAAAAAGAAATGGAAAATGAAGAGGTTTCTATTAGGGCTTTAGCCGATAGTGAAACTGAAACTATGTCAGTAAATGAAACAATCAAAAAATTGAAAAAGCTTGTTTTAAGCCCCTAAGCTACTGTCTCCAGCCTTCTCTATCAAATACTCTTAGATAGGTGAGTTGATCGTGATCTGACTCATTAACAACTTTAACGTAATCACCCGACTCAACTAAAATAACATCCCCAGCAGTCAAAGCATATGAGTCTTTATGTCCGATACCTCTTGAAGGATCGCTGCCATGACCTTCTTTAGAATTCATGTATTCAACAACCTCCATAATTCCTCTTCCATTTACTATTACATAAACTACATCAGAATTGACTAATTGGTGACCTAAGGTGCTCTTTCCAGGCTGAATTACAGTCTTACTAGCAATGACTTTTCCCAGCAGATCATTGGTCCAAACTGCATAATCATCTGTTACCTTTTGCGGTGATCCACCAACTCTAAAATTGTTATATTTTCTTGCCATAATTTTTCTCTCGCAGTGATTATATAAATTTATTCAATGAATGGGGTAAATTTCTTTACAAATTATAATTCTTAATTATTATTACCAAAACGCCGATTTGTCTGGCTTGCGGGCGTTTAATAAATTCAGCTAAATAAGGTCCCAATCTTAATTAGTAAATGCCTCATATATAATAACTATTACACGTGGAGTGAGATTATGACTAAAGAATATAAAAACCCTGAAACCATTGGATTGCATGCTGGATGGCGAAAAGACGAAACTACTAATTCGGTAGCTGTTCCCATTCATCAAACCTCTAGTTATCAATTTGATAATACAGATCATGCCGCAAATTTATTTTCCTTATCTGAATTGGGAAATATTTATTCAAGAATTATGAATCCTACAAATGCAGTGCTTGAAGAGAGGATTGCTACGCTTGAAGGTGGGGTTGGAGCATTGGGTGTCGCATCTGGACAAGCCGCATCAAGTTATTCAATTCAAAATATCGCGAAGGCTGGAGATAATATCGTTGCCTCAGCCCATCTTTATGGAGGTACATATAATCAATTCAAAAATCCATTTAAAGATATGGGTATTGAAGTTAGATTCGTTGATCCTGAAAATCCTCAAAATTTTAAAGATGCTACCGATGAAAATACAAGAGCATATTACGGTGAAGTTCTTCCAAATCCTTCTTTTAAAGTCTTCCCAATAGAAGAGGTTGCTGAGCTTGGCAAACCTCTCGGTATTCCATTAATTGTTGATAATACTGCTGCACCTATCATATGTAAGCCTTTTGATCATGGTGCTACAGCACTTATTCACTCAACCACAAAATATATTGGTGGCCATGGAACATCCATTGGTGGAATTATTGTTGATAGCGGTAATTTTGAGTGGGAAAAGTTTGCTGAAAGGCAACCCTCATTGAATACACCTGATCCTTCTTATCACGGAGCTATTTGGACAGAGGCTGTAAAGCCGCTTGGTCCAATTGCATATATTTTGAAGGCCAGAACAACTCTCTTAAGAGATATGGGGGCTGCAATGAGCCCGTTTAATGCATTTATGTTTATTCAAGGACTTGAAACTCTTGCTCTGAGGATTAGGGAGCACTCTAAAAATGCCAATCAGGTAGCTGAATTCTTAGCTTCTCATACTAAGGTTGAATCTGTCTCTCATCCAAGCGTGGCTGAGGGTATTCACAAGGAAAGAGCTGAAAAATATCTTTCAGGAGGTCATGGTGGACTACTAGGTTTCGAAATTAAAGGTGGTCTTGATGCTGGAAAGAAATTTATTGATTCGCTGGAAATGTTCTATCACGTGGCCAATATTGGTGATTCAAGGAGCTTGGCAATTCATCCTGCTAGCACTACTCACTCTCAGTTGACTGAAGATGAATTAGCATCTGCAGGAGTATCGCCTGGTTACGTAAGACTTTCAATTGGCTTGGAACATATTGATGACATTATTGATGATCTCAAGCAAGCTTTTGATAAAGTGAATTAACAGCATTGAGGTATGGAACGCGATACCTCAATGATTATTTATATTATCTGTGGAAGTTCTTGGCAGTTAAAGAGGATTTCTAACTATAAATTAGAAAAGGGCTCCTCCTTAATTTTTTTAGATTTCGATGCAGAAGATTTAACAGAAAAAATAGCAAGTTTGAAAAATTCTTTTTTTTGCCTTGTACCAGCAGGATTTTTCCCCAATAAGAAGGCTAGGGATTTTATGGCTAAAACAGCATTTAATAATTTGAAGGTTTGGGGAAAATTCTCTTTAAACCTTCAAATTAAAGATTTAGTTTTTAAAAGACGCTTAGCTAAAAATAGAGCAATTTTTTTTCACAAAGATATTTTTTTTTCTGTTGGCGGCCATGGTAAAAATGGATCCAATTTATTTAATGAGTTGGAAAAAAGATTTTCTATCAGAATGGATTCATTAGAAAATACTGGTAATTTAATTAGAAAGTTCAAAAAATAATCTATGAGTAATTTGATCGAAGTGAATAATGTCCATTACTCAATAAACGAAAATAATTTGATTCGTGGAATTTCTTTTGGGCTTAAAGAAAATGAGATTTGTCATATCCAAGGTGTAAATGGCTCAGGTAAAACATCGCTTTTAAAGATAATCTTAGGAATTGTTGAGCCTACAAAAGGTGAAGTTCATAGAAAAGAAAATTTAAAAATTCAATTCCATGGACACAAACTACCCTTTAAAGGCTTTCTCACTTTATTACAAAATCTAAAGTTAGTTCTTTCAGAGGATGAACTTATTGATGCTCAAAAAGTTTTAGAAGAACTAGATTTGTATGAAAAGCTGAATTTAAGATTTTCAAATCTTTCGTTTGGGCAGCAAAAGAAATCTTTTTTTGCTTCAAAACTAGTAATTAAAAATACTCAGGTATTTGTTTTAGACGAGCCATTTGTTGGATTGGATGATTCAACTACAAAATTTTTTCAGGAAAAACTACAAAAAAGGGTAAATGATGGAGCAGCTATAATCATTACCTCGCACATTCCAATATCAATGTCAGCTAAAACAATTAATATTTAAATGATTAAATACCTATCACAGGAACAAACAAAACTAATTTACAAGTCAAGAGCATGGCTAACTCCCCTGATTTTGTTTGCTTTGATAATGATCGCTTTTCCATTGAGTATTGACTTATTTGGGAAGCAGACTAGTGATCTATTCATGATAATTATTGTGATTTCTCTCCTGCTTACAAATTACCTTGCTATAGATGATATTTTGCTTGAGGATTATGAAGACGGCTCACTTGAACAGTCTCTTACGCAAAATAAAAGTTTATTCTCATCCGTTTTAGCAAAATTAATTATTTTGATTGTTTACAAAGCGCTTCCTTTATCATTGCTCACTATTTTGTTTGCAAGTGTTAACAACGTAGATGCATTTATTTTTCTAGATCTCTTTTTAATATCTTTTTTTTGCCAAATATTATTTTTAAATATCTTTCTTTTTGGGAGTGCGTTGGGTATTAATAAGGGTGGATTGCTTGGACTTATAGTTGTAATGCCATTAGTTTTTCCAGTAATCATTATTTTTGGGCAATCGATGACTTTATTACAAAATAATTCAAGTATTGATAGTTTTTTAATGCTTAGTCTCGGAATTAGCTTTCTTATTACTCCTATATTTTCTTATTTATCTTCGCTTATACTCAAAATGCATTTGGAATAGCAATTCAGAGCCCTATATATAGATTAGTGTCTAATAAAATTATAAATAAATTTGCATCAGCAAAAACCTACATTGAAACATGTGATAAATACTTTTTATTTGTATTTATTCCTAGCATTGTATTAATCATTGCTGGTTGGTACTGGGGAATTTTTATTGCTCCTCCTGATGCTGTTCAAGGAGATTCTTATCGGATTATCTATCTGCATGTACCTTCTTCTATATATGCTCAACTTATATATTGGATAATGGCTGCCTGGTCAGCTATATACCTAATCTGGAGGGTAAAATTAGCTGCATACTTAACAAAATCTGCAGCGTTTGTAGGCCTTTTAGTTACTTTTTTAGCATTATTTTCTGGATCTGTTTGGGGTATCCCAACTTGGGGTACGTGGTGGCAATGGGATGCAAGAATAACTTCGACCCTAATACTTTTTTTGATGTATTTGGGATTAATTGCATTGCATGATTCATTTAATAATCAAAATAAGGCTGATAACTTGATGTCTATTTTGACAATAGTAGGGTGTGTAAATTTACCAATTATAAAAAAGTCAGTTGATTGGTGGTCCACTCTCCATCAACCAGCCTCAATAACTTTAACCGATAATCCATCTATAGATCCTGCGATGTTGTACCCATTAATACTTTGCATTGTCTCATTTGGTTTTATATTAATATCCATGGGAGTTTTAGTAAGTAAACTAATTATTTTTAATAGAGAAAAAAACAGGAATTGGGTAAAGAACTATGGATGATATTCTTTTTATGAATGGTCATGGTATTTATGTTTGGATTGTCTATTCAGTAGGAACCCTATTGCTATCCGGGTCATTTATTTTTTTGTTTTATAAGCTTAGGAAATAGATTTTCAAATGCTTCCTCATCGAAAAAAGAGACTGCAGAATATTTTATTGTTACTTGGCTCATCTTTTATTGGTATTTTCCTAATATTGACCGCATTGAACTCACAACTAGACTTATTTTATTCACCTAGCGAGTTAAATAAAAATAATCTTCCTCAAGAAAGAATAAAACTAGGTGGAATGGTAAAAAAAGGGTCAATTAAGTATGAGGATACAAAGGTTTTATTTGTATTAACTGATTTTGAAGAAGATCTAGATATTGTATTTGATGGGATTCCTCCAGACCTCTTCAAAGAAGATAGCGGAGCGGTTATGTTGGGAAGCTTTGATGGCAATGGCGTATTTGTTGCCGAAGAAGTTTTTGCAAAGCATGATGAAAATTACATGCCACCGGAACTAAGCAAATAATATGATTCCTGAGATATCTCATTTGCTCACAATATTAGCAGCAGGTCTGTTTTTATTTTCTTTCTTAGTAATTCTAAGCAGTAGCGCTTTATCTAGTACCGATTCAATAATTAGACTTTCGTTAAACTGCTTTAATGCAGCAACGATTTTCTTGATTTCTGCTTTTATTTTATATGTCTACTTGGCAGTTATGGATGATTTTTCTGTGAAATACATAGCAATGCATTCAAATTCAGATTTGCCAATCTTTTATAAAATTTCATCGATTTGGAGTTCTCATGAAGGATCAATGTTTTTATGGATTTTGTTTCTTTCAATATGGCTATGGCTATTCGTTAACAGATTAAATAATCAATCCAATCTATTCAGATATGTAATCTTTTTCTCTGCAATGGTTTTATTATTCTTTTTGTTATTTTTACTAATAACCTCATCACCCTTTGAAAGAATATTGCCACTTGCTCCAATCAATGGAGGAGATATAAATCCAGTTCTTCAAGATCCTGCATTGGTGATTCATCCCCCAATGTTATATCTAGGCTATGTTGGTTTTGCTGTTCCATTTGTTTATATCTGTGCTTACCTGGCAGATGGAGAATTTAGACAAGGATGGGAAACCATTATTCAAAAGTGGAGCCTTTATGCTTGGGCATTCTTAACGTTAGGAATAGGACTTGGAAGTTGGTGGGCTTATTATGAGCTTGGTTGGGGAGGCTATTGGTTCTGGGATCCTGTGGAAAATGTAGCACTGATGCCATGGTTGGCAGCAACAGCCTTCACTCATTCAATTCATGCATCCACTAAATCAGGCGTACTCAAATCCTGGACTCTTTTTTTGGGGCTTTCAGTCTTTATTCTTAGTCTTTTTGGAGCATTCATTGTTAGATCTGGGATTATTGATAGCGTGCATTCATTTGCCAATGATCCTCAAAGAGGCTTAACTTTGTTATTAATCACTGGAGTTATAGCACTAATAAGCTTTGGTTTGTTTAGCTTCCGATCTACCAAGATTTTAAATTCAAGGCTTGTGGTATCTGGTTCGAAAGAATCATTCCTCTCATTGAACAATATTTTAATGATTACGAGTATATTCTCAGTTTTTCTTGGGGTTATATATCCTTTAATTACGCAATATTTTTATTCTACAAAAGTCAGCATCGGCCCGCCTTACTATAATACAATCTTCGCACCATTGATCTTCATTGCAGCATGTTTCATAGCATTATCAGTTGAATCAAAGTGGCAGCGTAAGTGGAAGCTCACAGAAACACTTTCCAAATTAGGTATACCAATACTAGCGTCATGTTTTTTAACTTTTATAGTTCAAAGCCTTCACCAATACAGTATTAGCTTGATTCAAATGATAGGGCTTTTTTCAGGCATTTTTATAATTTCAATCTATGCATTCAAGCTATTAATGAATTCAGTAAATAAGGAATTTATTAACTGGTCGAGCGCAGTATCCCATTTAGGTTTTGGCTTACTACTTTTTTCTATCGCTGGTAATTCTATTTTTAGTTATGAAAAGAATCTTAAATTAAATGTAAATGAGGAATATATTAGTGAGGAACTAGAAATTAGTTTTGATGATTTGTCTTTACAGGATGAATCAAATCATCAACGAATAATTGCTCAAATCAATATGAAGATTCATGACAAAGTAATAAGTTTTTCACCTGAAAAAAGGAAATATTTTACAAGGGGCCAAGTTACATCTGAAACAGATATTGAAGCCACATTTTTAAGAGATATTTATATCAACATTGGCGAACAGCTCGATGATGGGAGCTGGACCTTTAGAGTCCAGTTTAACTATCTAATTAAATGGATTTGGTTTTCTGTATTACTAATGATTCTTGGGATATTAATTAGATCAAGGGCAATGGTATGAAGTCTAAAATAAGATATATATTTCTATTAGTTCCAATCTCGATAATTGTTTTCTTTGCTTATGTAATTTCTCAAAGTCAAAATGAAGCGAGCCAACCATTAAATTTAGAGTTACCAGAATTTAAACTTCAAACGCTTAATGACAAACCTTTAAGTGAAAAAGATATTTCCTCTGGCACTTATCTTATAAATGTTTGGGCAAGTTGGTGCATTACCTGCAGAGTTGAGCACCCATTTCTGATCGATTTAAAAGATAAAGGAGTCCCCATTATTGGTTTGAATTATAAGGACAATAAGGATGATGCTATAAATTGGCTGAAAAACTTTAAAAGTCCATATGAAATTTCAATACATGATTTCTATGGAACATTAGCATTAGATTTGGGTGTGACGGGTGCACCTGAAACTTATTTATTAAAAGATGGAATTATCGTACGAAGACATATTGGTGAACTGAATATTGAAAAGTGGAGGCAAGATTTTGCAGAGTTTTTCTAGAAAATCTTTAATTATTTTATTCTTTTTATTTCACTTAGATTTGTCCGCTAATGACATTTATGAATTTAAGGACTCCTATCAAGAGCAAAGATTTTTCAGCTTGATTGATGAGATCCGATGCCCAAAGTGCACCAGTGGAAGCCTTGCTAGTTCTGATGCACCAGTATCAAAAGACTTAAAGGATAGAATCTATTTTATGATCCTAGATGAAAAATCTGATCAAGAGATCAAAGATTTTGTTATTCAAAGATATGGTAAGCAATCTGACTATAATCCTTCATTCTCAGAAAATTTGTTTCTCTGGTTGACGCCATTAATATTTTTCATTTCCTTCGTTATTTTTTTTGGTCTAAAAAAAAGGATTTAGATTGCTGTATCTAGTATTTGGAATCTCTCTCATACCTATACTTTTTTACTTGTTTTCAAGAGGAGTGAGTCACAAGTCAGTGGTTTTATTATCTGCAAGTTTGATCTATGGATTTATTTATTTTTCCTATTTTTCTAGCTATCAAATCATTGGATCTCACAGAGAGGTTAAGCTTATAAATTCAATCGATTCACAAATTTTTGAAAATACTGATGTTTCTTTCGAGGTTTTAGCTGAGGTTTCAAAGCTACAGAGTCAAGAATTAAGTTTTTTATATATAGCCAAAAAGGCAAATGAAGCTATTTCAAATAATTCACTGATTTCAGCGGAAAGTTTATTAAAGTTTATAAATCAAAACTTTAAGGAAGAAGAGTTTCAAGTTGATACTTTTAATTTATTAGCAGACCTAAGAGATACCAAATACCCGGAATATTCTCAGGCATCTGTTTTGATAGGCTTTAATTTAATAGATGAACCTGAATGCACAAATGGAACTATTGACACACAAGTGTTTCTTAAAAATGGACCCCTAGTACCATTAGCTGTGTCTTCAGATAATTTAAGTGATATAAAAAACAATAACCTAATGCTGGATAAGACCAACGCTGTTGTTCGAGGATTTGATATACCATCAGCAGCACTTAATAAAGAAACTACCTCACTTATTGTGGTACTAAAATGTAATGATGGAACTTATGATTACGAGTCAAATATTAACTTTTCTAGACCCATAGAGGCCTCAACTTGGCAGGTAAATATTAGTGATTCTGAATGGTCTAAAAGGGAACAATAGTTTAAAATAACTATACATGCAGCTTAAACATCTTAAACTTGCTGGCTTTAAGAGTTTCGTTGATCCAACGAGGATATCCTTCCCCACAAATATGGTAGCGGTAGTAGGCCCTAACGGATGTGGTAAATCAAATATTATTGACGCAGTTAGGTGGGTTCTTGGCGAGTTATCAGCTAAAAATCTCCGGGGCGAGTCAATGGCAGATGTAATTTTTAATGGTTCAGAATTAAGAAAAGCATCCGGTCAGTGCAGCATAGAATTACTCTTTGACAACTCAATGGGTAAATTGGGCGGCGAATATTCAAAATATAACGAAATATCTGTCAAAAGGGTAATGACTAGAGATGGCCAATCAAACTATTTTATTAATAAAGCAAAGGTTAGGCGTAAGGATGTTCAAGATATTTTCTTGGGAACAGGACTAGGACCAAATAGTTACGCAATAATTGAGCAAGGGATGGTCTCGAAGATCGTCTCAGCAAGACCTGAGGATTTGAGAATCTATATAGAAGAGGCTGCAGGTATTTCCAAGTACAAAGAAAGACGCAAAGAAACTGAATCTAAGATTAAACGAACCAAAGAAAACATCTCAAGAGTAAAAGATATAAGAGATGAAATTAAGCGTTTAATTGGTCGATTAGAAAGACAGGCAAAGGCTGCAGAAAAATATAACGAATTGAGTTCTCAAGAAACAGACATAAAACTCAAAATTTCAATAATGAATTCACTTTCAGCTAAGACCAAAAGAGATAAGATTAATTTAAGTCTCAGAGATTTGACCAGTAAGCTCAAGGTAGCCAACGGTGAAGTCTTAACAATTCAATCGAAAATTGATCAGATTAAAACTGAGCACCAGGATACTCTTGCTGCTTATGATGAGGCTCAAAAATCTTTTTATGGCGTAGGTTCTGAGTTAGCTCGATTAGAAGAAAGCTTGCAAAACCTTACCTCAGCTGAAGCGAGTACTAAAACTGATATTCTTAAAGCAAATCAGGCTTATGAAGATGCCATGAAAAAAGCTACTGATTTTGAAGAATTGTCCCCTAGAGAGAAGGCCCTTCATATTCTTGATAAATTAATTTCTTCAATTAACAAAACTGAATTGAAAGAATTAGCTTTGCAATTAAAAGAGATTCTTCACAAAGTTCTGAATATTGCTTCAGAACAAACAAAGGACTTTGCTCAAGAATTCAAGCAAAGAATAGATGAACTTGAGCTAAAACTAGATGAAATTTCTAAGAATAAATCTAAAACTCAAGAACTGCTTACAAAACAGGTTGAGATGAAATCTTCATCTGAATCAGGGCTGTTAAAAATTAAGCAGGCTCAATCTAAAGTCAGTGATGAGATAAATCATTTAGAAAATCAGAAGGGGCTACTTCAAATTGATGAAAAGAATTTAGAAGAAAAGATTAACCAAAATAAACTTGATTTGAGGACTTTTGAAATCAATTTAGAAAACTCATCAAAATTACTTGAAAAAAATAATATTAATATTGAGAATTTAGATCCCAACGACTATAACAATTTTTCACTTGATGGCCTTGAGAGCGATCTAAATTCTGTACAAAATAAAATTACCTCTTTAGGAGCAATAAATTTGGCTGCTCCAGAAGAAATTAAAGCTGAATCAGAAAGGATGTCAGAGTTGGATCGCCAAATTAATGATCTAAATGAGGCCTTAGATAAATTGCAGATAGCTATTCAAAAAATTGATAATGAATCAAGATCTAAATTTGAATCAAGCTTTAAGGCAGTGAATGAAAAAATATCTGAAATTTTTCCAACACTTTTTGGTGGTGGTAAAGCTGAGCTAAGACTTTTAGAAGGTGATGCTCTTTCGAGTGGCGTTGCTCTTATGGCAACACCTCCTGGTAAAAAGAATTCAAATATTTCTCAACTCTCTGGTGGCGAAAAAGCTTTAACAGCCCTTTCACTAGTTTTCGCCCTATTTAAACTTAATCCTGCACCATTTTGCATGCTTGATGAGGTTGATGCTCCATTAGATGATCTAAATACTACTCGGTTTGTAAATATGGTTGAATCAATGTCACCTGAAGTTCAATTTATATTCATTACGCACAATAAAATCTCGATGGAAAAAAGCGATCATCTCATGGGAATTACGATGCAAGAGGCTGGTGTTTCTAGAGTTGTATCCGTTGATGTGAGTGAAGCGCTTGAGCTTGCTGCCTCTTAATGCTAACAAACCTTCAGATTCTTCTAATTGGAATTGGCTTTAGCATTTCGCTTTCAGTCATTTACTTTTTTTTAAAGACCAGAATAAACAGAAAAGAAATTTTTGAAGATACTGGCAATTTAGACCTTAATGCTGAATTAAAACAAGGGTCGTTAAACCTTGATTCTGATCAAAGTCATCCTTCTAATCAGGAGTTGATAATAATGCAGCTGCATTCAATCGATGGTTCAAATTTTGATATGGAACAAGTTTTCGAGCTTTTAAAAAATCTTAAATTTAAGGCTGCTGATGGTTTTTTTGTATTCTATAACCATTCTTTGGAGGAGGTTTTTAGGCTAGCAAATAAATTTCATCCCGGTAGCTTAGAAAAAAAAACACAAACCAATACTCTTATTGCTGCAATTGATTTGCTCAAAAGTAATGATCCTATGAGTAGTCTTGAGTTGATGATAAAGACGCTCAGCCTGATATCCGAGAGTCTCGAGGCTAATATTACTGATAGCAAGAATAACCTTCTTTCAAAACAAATGATTGAGCACTTTAGGACATATGCAAGCAGGATATTGCAAGAAAAGTCTTATCCAGTGACTAAATTAAATCAAGTATGACCGACTCAATTAAGGGCTATGAGCTTTTAAAAGCTGAAATCAGAAAACATGATCATAATTATTATGTTTTAGATAATCCCGAGATTTCAGATGCAGAATATGATTCTTTATTCTTAAAATTAATACATCTTGAAAAAAAATATCCAAAATTGATAAGTCCAGAATCGCCAAGTCAAAGAGTAGGAATTACACCTGCCACTGCATTTAACACACATCAGCATGCTAAAAACATGCTTTCATTAAGTAATTGTTTTAGTGATGAGGAGTTTTTTAACTTTGATCAGAGGGTAAAAAAATCTTTAAATAGTACAGTTCAAACAAAGTATTTTTGTGAACCAAAGATTGATGGAGCAGCTGTCTCATTAACATACCTCAATGGTATTCTTGAGATTGGAGCAACCAGAGGTGACGGAGAGACTGGTGAAAATATTACTTCAAATGTTAGAACAATAAATTTTATTCCATTAAAGTTAATTGGTTCGAAGGATATTCCAGAGATTCTTGAAGTTAGAGGTGAAATATTTATGCCTAAAGATGAATTTGCAAGATTGAATAAACTCCAGGAAAAAGATGGCAATAAATTATTTTCTAATCCAAGAAATGCTGCATCGGGAAGCTTACGACAGCTAGATCCTAAAATAACTAAGACTAGACCACTTCATTTTTTTGCTCACGGAGCAGGGATAATTCAAGGTATTTCATTCTCTAGTCAAGAAGAGATATTTAAAAAATTTAAAAGTTGGGGACTTCCAGTTAATCCATTAAATGCTATTGCCAACAATCTTCATGATTGCATTAAATATTTTGAGAAAATTGATAAAAATCGTGCATCATTAAATTATGAAATAGATGGAGTTGTCTATAAGGTAAATAATCTCAGTGACCAGAATGAGATTGGGGAAATTGCAAGATCTCCAAGATGGGCAATTGCAAGAAAATTCCCAGCTGAGGAAGCTAAAACAAAAATTATTGATATAAATTTTCAAGTAGGGCGAACTGGAGTAATTACTCCAGTAGCAAAACTTGAAAAAGTTTTTGTTGGTGGAGTTAATGTTAGTAATTGTACTCTACACAACGTTGACGAGCTTGGGCGTCTTGACCCTAGACCTGGTGATACTGTCGTTATAAAGCGAGCAGGTGATGTAATTCCTCAAATTATAAAAGTGATTGCAAAAGATAAAAATAGAGCACCAAAAATCAAACTTCCAAAACTATGTGAGTGTGGATCAGAAGCTACCTTAAATCATGCTGAGTCGTGGGAGGTAAGAGACGATAAAGAATTAATAAAGAAATTTGATTCAATTTATGAAGCCAACGATTTTATAAAAAATGCTAATGAGGGCTATTTACTCCACAAAATTGATGAGAGAGCTGCCTTTCTCAAGTGTATGGGCGGAAGATCATGTAATGGAAGAATCCGAGGCTCCTTCTATCACTTTGTTTCACGTAAAGCTTTTGATATAGAGGGTCTGGGCAAAGAAATAATTAATCGTTTTTTAGAGTTAGGCTATCTTAAGGATGTACAAGATATTTTCTCTTTAGAAAATTATGCTAAAAAGATTGAGAAGTTAGACGGTTTTGGTCTGAAATCTACCGAAAATTTAATTCATTCAATTAATTCTTCAAGAAATGTTGAGTTGCACCGTTTAATTTTTGGACTTGGCATAGAGGAGGTAGGTGAGACCACTGCAAGAAATTTATCAAACTACTTTACAAGTATTGATAATTTAATGTCTACATCTTTTGAAGAGCTCATAACACTTCAGGATATTGGTCCTAGAGTAGCTTCAAATATTATGCAATTTTTTGAAGACAATTATTGTAAAAATATGGTCAAAGAATTATTGCCACATTTGATAATAAAGAATCCTAATTTAATTGATCAAGATAACTATTTATTTGAAAAGATAATTGTAATTACAGGGACATTGAAAAAGCTTAAAAGAGATGAATTAAAAAATCTTTTACTTAGCAAAGGTGCAAAGGTATCTTCATCTGTTTCAGCTAAAACTAACTATCTTATAGTTGGCTCAAATGCAGGATCAAAATTAGCAAAAGCAAATCAACTTGGGGTTAAAATCATCAATGAAGATGAAGTATCAGAATTTTTAAATGAAAAATAATTTATTAATCCTTTCTATATTTTTTGCACTAGTAGGCTGCGTCTCGAGCCCTCCAGATAATCCTGATAATATTTGTAACATTTTTCAAGAGAAGAGAGGCTGGTATAAGGCTGCAATTAGAACTGAAAAAAGATGGAAGCTTCCGCCTTATGTATTAATGTCATTTGTTTTTCAGGAATCAAGTTTTAAAGGTAACGCTAAGCCAGAAAGAGAGGAATTATTAGGTTTTATTCCGTGGTTCAGACCTTCAAGTGCAAAAGGATATTCACAAGCCTTGTCCTCAACATGGAATGATTATAAAGAAGAAACTTCAAATCAATTTGCGAGTAGAAGTAACTTTTCTGACAGTGCTGACTTTATCGGTTGGTACGCAAATAAAGGATTTTTCAATGGGTTTAAGAAGAATGATGCTAGAGCTCTATACTTAGCTTATCACGAGGGTTATAAAGGCTATAGTGATAGAACCTACCGAAAAAAACCGTGGTTAATGGATGTTGCAAATCGGGTTCAAAAAAGATCAGAAATGTATCAGAAACAATATTGGGGTTGCGCTGAGGATCTAAAGAAAAAGAGATTCTTTATATTCTAATTTAATTCTTCTTGAACAAACTCAAGATTCTTGAAGTCGGACTCAAAATCCTTACTACCGATTACTGACTTAAATGATTTTTTAATAAGGTATTTTTCTGCTACATCATAAAGATCATTAAGCCTTGCATTTAATATATTATTTCTAAAATCTAATCGCATTGCGTGGGTTATTCCTATTCGGTTTTGATAAAAATCTGATCTTGCCTCTCCTGCAGGTGATAAAGGCTTATCAACACTCGAAATAACATTTAGAACAGCCTCATCAAGATGCTTTTCTTTCAGATTATTTTTTAACCAATTAATTGATTTTTGGAACTCTTCAAAGGTGTTAACACAATTGGGATCTCTGTATGAAAAGAACTTGAAAACTCCGGTACTAGAATCGTGCATCGCACCGGCTCCATAAGCACCACCTTTTTCTCTTATTGCAGTATGCAAGTATCCATTTCTAAGCACAGCCCCAAGAAGAGAAAGTTTAGGCGCATCATCATGAAGGAAATTTACTCCTTTAAAGATCTCTGCACAGTAATTGACTTGTGAAGGAATTATCCACGCAGTTTCATTTTTGAATTTTACTACCTCAGCTTGAAAATTATATTCGTTCTGATTAACAGATAATCTGTTAGAGAGAGCAGTTTCATCTGAGAGTATTGCAAGTACTTCATCAGGATTTTTTATCACTTTGATATGAATATTTTTAAGGATTTCAATTATTGCATCTGTCCCTTTATCAATTCCAAATTTGCTGATAATCAGCTTTATATCTTGAAGTTTTTTAATGCCGTATATAGATGCATTTAATGCTGCATAACTCGATACACCACCTGCGGCATACTCCATTGCTAGTCCATGACCATTAGAGCTAATCGCTTCTTCATTTCTTGCAATGACAAGTTGTATTAATTCTTGAATTCTTTTTTTCTCATCAAATCTGACATGATTAATAGTTTCGGTAATGAGATCCCTCATTTGAGATGCATTTTTTTCGAGAGATTTTGCTGAAAATACCAAGGAAAGACTTGGCTTTTCTTTGATGTCATTAAATTCTGATTTTATTGAAGCATTAATGCTGCCTGTTATGAGAGACTGGTATTCCTGAATTTCTTCATAACTTTTTCTCTTTAGTCCAACATTCGTAAGTAAATAAGCATACAAAGAAGCAAGGCTTAATTCTTGATCATTCAGGTTTTTGATAGGAAAGATATAATCATGGTAAATAATTCCATTGGTACCAACCTTGTAGTATTTTTTATCTTTATCACCAGATACTTTAGGAAATAACTTTGTTGCAGGGATATCTTCTTTTTCTACTTTTGGCAATATCGATTCGTCATCAACTTGATTTTGTCTAGCATCAAGTTTTAATGAAAGTTTCTTAAGGTCCTCTTTGCTTGATTCATCTAAGTCTTCACTCTTTTGCTTTAGATACTCTTTGTAAAAAAAGTTCTCCTTATCATTAAATTTAGGATCTGCTTTTAATTCAAATAAGAGTCTGTGGTTATTAGTGATAAATGAATTATTTATAAGTGAATCTATGTATCCAGTCTCTTTAATTTTGTTTTTTAAGATCTCAATATTTTCATCAATGTCTAGAAGTGAAATAGGGTCCTCATCATGAATACATCCACCCATCGCGCCAAGGATAAGCTGCAAGCCATATGGCATGGTTCCTCCAGATATTTCTCTTTGACTAATCTCAAGCTGATGAAGTGCAGCATCTATTTTAGACTGAGATATCCCCCCATTAAGTGTCGATTTAATTGTATCCAAGACTAACTTTTCAATATCTTTAGCTTTATTTGGCATGACACCTTCAAGTCCAACTGTAAAAACAAGCTCTTTATTGCTCGGTTCAAGGCCCATAATAGGAGATGTAGCAGAACCTAGATCAGAGGTTTCAAGGGCTTGGCGTAGCGGTGAGGATGAATTATCAATTAGAAGACTGGTTAAAAAATATTTTTCTAATAAATTAAAAGAGTTATTACTTTTTCCGAGCAGCCAACTAACAACAACATGATTATTTGCTTGTTTTGACTCAGAAGGTTGATAGTGTTCGAAAGAGTATTTTGGAGAATCAAATTTCTTAGCTAATGGAACACTTAATGCAGAGTCTAACGGATTAAATTGACTCATTACATTCTCTTCTAGGTAGATCTGCAATTCATCTACATTCATATCACCAAATGAATAAAATGATGCATTCGTTGGATGATAGTGACTTCTATGAAAGTTAACTAGATCTAAATGTGTAAGCTTTAATATATCCTTAGGATCACCACCGCTATTAAACTGATAAGTTGTTCCTGGAAAAAGATGTTTAGTCATTCCATGCCAAAGTTGAGAACTTGGAGCACTCATTGCTCCCTTCATTTCATTGTAAACAACACCCTTGATTTCTAATTCACCCTTATCATTTATGTCAAGCCTATGACCTTCCTGATAAAAATCTAATTCATCAAGTTTTGGGAAAAATGCTGCATCTGTATAAACCTTCAAAAGATTCTCAAAATCTTTTGGATTTTGGGTAGCAAATGGATAGGCCGTCCAATCACTAGATGTAAATGCATTCATGAATGTATTAATTGAACGTCTTAACATCATAAAAAATGGATCTCTAACTGGAAAATTCTTTGATCCACATAATGCTGTGTGTTCTAGGATATGTGCAACGCCTGAAGAATCTTCAGGCACTGTTTTAAATGCAACCATAAAAACCTTTTCCGTATTATCCGATGCAAGATGCAAATGTTTTGTTTTAAATTTGGAGTGCTCGTAAAGGTTTGCACTAAGGTTTAATAGGTCAACTTTTTTACTATTTATAAGTTTAAACATTTTAAATATTTAGAAAATTTTTGAGTTAGATATTATAATAAAAAATTGGATAACTTTTATTTAAATTATGAAATTCCAGTTTATAGCTTTTTCTACCCTCGCTACAATATTTCTGCTGAGTTGCACTGCCCAACCTTATTTAAAAACAAACTCAATTGACGCTTATAACTTACCATTAGATGCTTCATTAAATGTAATTCTTGAAGGTGATGTTCCTGCAAAAATAGATCCAATTTTTGTGGATCTTATTAAAGGTGCTATCAAATCAAATTTGACAGACAGGGGAAATATTATTTCAGATCAGGCTAGTCTACTTGTAAATATCTCGGTTAGCTCAGAAGAATTTGTTCGCGACGATGGTAATTATTATCGATATCCTTATTACTATCGATCACCTTACGACCTTAATCGCATTCGATCAATTGATGAATATTATTTGCGAATATCTATTTATGATAAGGCAGCTGATAAAACTTTGTGGACAGGATTAACAAGATGGAGACCTGGTTCGGTTTTTGAGCCATCAAATGTTGAAAAAGCTGAAAACCTAGTTGGTTTAGTTCTTGAGACTATTTAAAGTTTCTTGGCGTCAGACTCTCGGCAATGTTTTTTTCTAATGGGCTTATGCTTTCATCAATAATACTCGCTACATGATCTCCTAATATAGGACCGTAGCAAAAGCCTCTAGATCCAAGCCCTCCTAACATAAAGATTTTTTCATTTTGTTTATATTTTCCTGCCATTGGAAGCTTATCTTTTGAGACAGTTCTTATCTGTGCTCTTGATTTATATTGATAGAGTTTATTCTTAACTTCATATTGATCTTCTTGGAAAGCAATCATCTTTTTAAGTTTTTCTTTATCGACATCAAGGTTTTCAAACTGATTATCATAGGATGCACCTATCCAATTTAGCCCATCTTTTGCGGGAAGAATGTAACCACTAGAGTTAATAGGCATTTTGATGGAATCTGAGATCTTTGTTGCTACTAATTGCCCCTTAGAAAGTGACAAATCACTAGAGAAATTAATTAAACCTGACCCGTGTGCAAGAACTAGATAGTCATAAGTACATTGATTACTATTGTTAAATCCCAAGGTTATGCCTGATAATCCAATATCAAAATTTTTAAATTCATGACACGTATGAATTTTTATATTCTCATTGCATATTAAAGATTGATTGATTTTTTTTGGATCTAAATATCCACCATGATTAAAAACTACTCCTTTGAAATCTTTTAGCCCACTCTTGTTTTGTTTATCAGAAAAACTAAAAAGGTCTTTTCTGTTAAGTCCTTTTAGCTTTTTAATCCAGCCTTCTGTTCTTTTATCATTAACCATAAAACCAATGCCTGTAACAAAATAACCGTCACAATCCAAAGACTTGTAAAACCTATCCGCATAATAAAAGCTTAAGAAATTTAAAAGATTAATAGGCTCATTATTTAAGTTAAATCGAGGATATAGCGATGCTAAAGGATTGCCAGAAGCTCCAGATGAGATTTCTGACTCTATTTCAAAAATGTCAACGATATGACCATTTTTTGCCAGATGATATGCAGTCGAGCATCCCGCTATTCCTGAGCCGATGATTGCAATCTTTTTAGGGTTTCTATCTTTAGATAGTTTTGAGTATCTGCCCGCAATATGATGCCTTTTAAACTTGAAACCTTTTTTTCGCTCAACTTCAAAACCCCTTTGAGTAAGACCTCTTCTAACAAAACCAGCTGCAGTAAATGTTGATATTGTCGTATTTTTATAAGAATGCATTTGAATGAAATCTAAAACAGGATCAGACCACATCACGTTATTTAATTTGGGATCAAAGCCATCTAAATACCAAGCATCTGCCTTAAAATTATTATCTAAATCTGAAATCGCATTTAACACATCGCCAACATAAATAATTAATTCAACATTCCATTGTGGAAAAAAAAATTTATTTATTCCTTGATGAATAGGTTCAAAACAATCAAAGAAAGTTATTTCAAGATCGGTAAGCTCATTAAATTTTTTAAATAACTTTTTTATCTCATCATAAGAGGCAATTTTATGATCAACACTGAAATAAGTTAGCAGACCTTCATTTGAATTTTGAATCCAGGTTTGGCATGTGGAAAGAAAATTTAGCCCAAATCCAAAGCCAATCTCACCAACTATTAAATTTTTTTCAACTGATGAGCGATGTTTTATCTTGTTGGGTTTAATAAATACATGTTCAATCTCATTCAATGCCTCATCTTGAAAAAAAATATCATTAGCATCTAATGAAAATGGTAGTTCATCTTCCCACTTAAGTTGATGGCTCTCTAAAGTAAGTTTTTTAAAGGCATCAGACATGATTGCTTAGCCTTTAGAGATTTTGATGAAAGATTATTTACCTGAAGGGATATCTTTAAAAGGTAATCCCTTATCAGCTCTTGGATCTTGAGGGAGGCCTAATACTCGTTCGGCAATAATATTTTTAAGAATTTCATCCGTGCCACCGGCTATTCTAAGGCCTGGTGCACCAAGCCATGCTGCTTGGAAAGAACTCATACCATCATCTTCGTCTATTAACATTCCTGCCATATCACCAGAGTCAATTCCAAAATTACCAATGGCTTGAAGTTTATTGGCACTAACTATTTTAGTAATTGAAGCTTCTGGACCCGGTGCTTCTCCTTTAGAGAGGGCTGACATGGTTCTAAATTTTGTATATTTAAGACCGTTAGCCTCACAAAACCAGTCAGCTAATTTATCTCTGACTGCTTGATTTTTAATCATAAGCTGACCAAAGTCATCTTTATCTTTAGCTAATGATAGCGCCTCGTTTACATCAGCGCCTTTGGCATCTCCAACCGCTAACCTTTCATTCATCAATGTTGTAATAGCAACTTTCCAGCCATCACCAATCTCACCGAGTCTTTGTGAATCAGGAATTCTTACATCATCAAAATAAACTTCATTGAAACCTGCTCCACTACCTGCGGTTCCCGTAATCTGCTTAATTGGTTTTACAGTAATACCTGGAGATTTCATATCAACAAAGAAGAAAGTAAGACCTTTATGTTTTTCAAGATCAGGATCATGTCTGACCACTAAAATACCGTAATCAGAATAATGAGCACCTGAAGTCCAAACTTTTTGACCATTAATGACCCACTCATCACCATCTTTTACAGCTTTGCTTCTAAGTCCTGCTACATCAGAGCCTGCTGATGGTTCTGAGAATAATTGACACCAAATCTCCTTTCCTTCAGCCATTGGAGGAAGATATCTTTCTTTTTGATCTTCAGATGCGTATTGCATCATTACCGGACCGCACATACCTAGACCGATTTCAAATACACTTCCTGGCACATCATATTTAGATTCTTCTTGACCCCAGATAATACGTTCTATAGGTGAAGCATTGATGCCGCCATACTCTTTTGGCCAATGCAGCATTGCCCATCCGGCCTCATATTTCTTTTTTTGCCATGCTTTAGCTTTTGTAATTAGATCTTTTAAATTACTTTCAACATTTAGTCGCTTTCCTGTATCTTTCAGCTCAGCATTTGCATCTAACCATTCCTTACATTTAGCTCTAAATTTAGCTTGTTCAGGGGTATCATTAAAATCCATATTTTTTTCCTATTAATTAAGTGTATTAGTTTTTTCTATTGCAGTAACAAGCTTTTCTTTCCAGCTTGATTCTGACCCTAAGTTTAGTGAAAGGACTTTTGATCGCTTATAAAAAAGGTGACAATCATATTCCCAAGTAAAGCCATTTCCGCCATGTGTTTGAATATTTTCTTTTGCACACAATTGAAATGCTTTAGTAGCACTAACTCGTGAAGTTGCCGCAGCAAGGGGTAACTCAGATGACTCCGACGAAAGTGCCCAAGCACCATAATAACAATTTGATTTTGCAAGTGTAAGGGCAACATACATGTCCGCAAGCTTATGCTTAATTGCTTGGTATGAACCAATTTGTCTCCCAAATGCATATCGTTCCATAGCATATTGTTTGGCCATATCCAGTGCTTGCTGAGATCCGCCCACCTGCTCAAAAGCAAAAAGCACCGCTGCCTGATCCATAATATGTACATGGGAATCCCATCCTGCACCAGATTCACCTAATAAAGATGATTTAGAATTATTAAATTCCACTTTGTAAAATGATCTTGATTTATCTAAGTTCTTTTGTAGAGATGTAGAGATACCTTCTGAATTAAGATCAACTAATCTGAGCTCGATGCCTGATGAACCTTTAGCCAGTACTATTGCATGAGTAGCAAGATCAGCATCAGGGACAGCTATTTTAGTACCATTAATTGCATCACCATCAACAGAGCAGGAAAGATTAGCCTCTGAAACAGCTGCCATATCCTCAGCAACTGCGTATGTTCCCACTACCTCGCCGGTCACAAGTTTAGGTAGAATCTCCTTTTTTATTTCATCAGACCCATATTTAATGATGGTTTCTGTAAAAAGATACACTGAGGAGGAAAAAGGTATGGGTGCTAAAGCTCTACCTATTTCTTCAGCAATAACACATAACTCAAGGTGCCCAAGCCCAAGTCCATCATATTCTTCTGGTATTCTTATGCCGGTCCAACCGAGATCAACTATTTTGGCCCAAAGAGAATCATCATGACTGATACTTTCATCCATAACTTTTCTTGCATTAGCTAAACCACCTTCCTTATCGAAAAATTTACGTGCCTCATCCTGTAAGAATTTTTGATCGTCAGAAAAATCTAAGTTCATAACCTATAATTTAAAAATTTTTAGTAATTAGTTAGTTAATTGATTAACATATTAAAACACAAAATGCGCCTATCATGACAGATAAAATATCACCTGAGGACTTCCAAAGAATCTATAAAGTTATAGAAGAAAAGGGCGGTATGATTTTAGCAATCGTGTTTATAATTATTTTATTCGGGATGCTTTTTCTATCACTATGGGTCGGTCAAATTTCAAAAAATACTGGCGTTAATACTACAGATCTTGAATCAAGACTCATAAATTTAGAAGAAGAGTTTCAATTAGCAGACGAAGTCAGTACAGAATTCCTCACAGATACCGGGGCCCAACTTCAATTTTTAGACAAAGAAATAAAAAAGCTTTGGGATCTTAGTAATAAAAGAAATAAGGTAAACATCAGCAAGATTTTTGTTGAGCTTGATGTTTTAAAAAAGCAAAATCAAGAGTTAAATAAAACCATCAAGGCTTTGAAGGACGATTTTAAAGAATTAAACTCAGAGTTGGACAGCTTGGAAGGTATTACAAATAAACTCAATGTTGAAAGTGAGGAATACAAATCACTGGCGCTGCAAATTAACTCATTACAGAGAAGGTTGTTGCTCTTAGATGAGACCATTGAAGCTTTTGATAATTACAGAAAACAGACCAACCAATCTATTCTAGACATTCAGGCATCGTTGAATAATCCACAAAATAATATTTCCCAACCCTAGACTGTCAAACTGACAAGGTTTCAAAACATTAAAAAAGTTTATATTTACGATAAAAAAAGGTATATTCTTGTTAAGTTTTTCATTTTAGGGGGAAAAATGCGCAAATTATTATCTATATTAATGTTGTTGCCTATCGGCATAATTTCTTCTGTTGTATATGCTCAAAACAATGAGCTTGTCCTAGAAGAAGTTGTTGTGACCGCAACAAAGAAAGAAGAAAATGTTCAATCCATCGCTCAAACCGTTAATGCGGTCACCGGTGCTGACATTGATGATTATCAAATTCGTGAACTAGGAGAGCTTTCTCAACTAGTTTCAGGTGTTGAATTTACTCAAATTGATCCACGCAGATCAGTGATTACTATCAGAGGGCAAAAAGTTGATCCTGATGGTGGTAATGACCAACCAATTCAAGCCTACATTGATGAAATGCCAGTTCGACCGCAAGTTGCATTTTATCAGATGTATGACACCGAAAGAGTTGAAATTCTTAAAGGTGCTCAAGGAACGCTTCAAGGTGTTGTGAGTACTGGTGGTGCCTTACAGATCTATACCCGTGATGCAGAAATTGGAAGCGATGCCAGAAACGGCTATCTAAAAACTTCTTTCGCAGATAATAATACATCCATTTTAGAATATGCCTCCGATGTAGGTATTAGCGATACCATGGCACTCAGATTTGCTGCCGTTACCAACGATACAGGTGGAAACGAAGTAAGAAATATACGAACCGGTCAAGAAGAGGATCATGAGTATGATTCATTTAGGATTTCTCTAAATTGGGAGCCGAGTGACAACATGTCTATCAGGCTTAAATATCAGAACATGGAATCAACTAGCGAGGCGCCTCGAGCTGTTGCTGGCTCCGCAGGCCCATTTACAACGGACGTAGCTGGATACGTAAATCCAACACTAGCAGGTATGGCTGGGCCGCCCCAAACCTATAATTCTTATGGACAATTTGTTGGTTCTTTTCTAGGTTTTTTAGGTGGTATAAACCCAGCAGGTGCAGCAGATCTTGCTACACTTCATAGACCTGTATATAACGATATTTCTGGTGTGATTGATCCTGAAGACGGGATTGCACTTCATAAGCAAAGAGCATATCAAAATAATTCAGGTGAGACCCTAAATCTTATGGTGGATTATGATATGGGCTCACATCTTTTCTCATTAAGAGCTTCAGATTATGAAAATGACACATTGGGCCTGATTGACAGGGACTATGCTGGCGCTATGGTGTATGGGTATCCACAAGAGGTTAGAACCAATGCTGGAATTTCTACATTTGAGGCAAGATTATCTAATCAAGATAATGATAAGTTGGAGTACACAATTGGTGTTTTTAACAGGGATTCTGAAACATTTACACATGCTGATTTAGATAGATCATACTCTGTTACCGAAGTTGCACCTTTTATGTTTAAACCATTGGTGCCATTTGATTACAAAACACCTTTTAATGCGTGTGAAGCTGATTTAGCAAGCCCAGGTCTATTTGCTGCTCGATCAATAGTAATGGCTTGTACGGATTACATAGTTAACAACAAAACCGAAGCTGTTTTTGCTAACTTCAAATACAACATCAGCGATCAAACTTTTATTCAATTTGGTTTCAGAGAGCAGGAATTAGAAGGTTATAGATCTCAACAGATATACCTACCACTTTCTGCGCTTGTCGGTGTCTTAGATGGTGGTGGAAGTTCATTTGAATTGATTCCTCAAAATCTTATGGCGTTGAGCAGTGAATCAACTACCGGTAATTTTAAAATTGGACACTTTGTTGATGATGATGTGCTTCTATATTTTGCTCTTGAGCAAGGTTATAGAAGTCCTGGAGGAACATTAGCGAATACTCCAATAGCACCGAGTCTTGTTCCTTTTGTGGAAGAAGAAACTGACATGACAGAAATTGGTATGAAAGGTACCTTCCTCGAAGGCAGATTAAGACTGAATGCTGCTTACTATGATTACACATTTGATAACTATCAACGTAAGTGGGATGACGTTACTGCAATGGAATATGGTCGCGCAGGTCCTACAGGCCAAACTTCTCAGGTTCAGGGTGGAATCTTTAACAATAATGATGCCTCAATGACAGGTATGGATATTGAGTATAAATATATTGTTAATGAAAACTTAGTCCTTGGCGGTAGCTTTACCCAAAGCGAAAGCGAGTTTGACTCTGGTTCTATTGGATACATTAATGATCCAACATATTCAGGACTAACTGTTGCATCAATGGACGTGAGCGGAATGCCATTAAATGATGCCGCTGAGACTTCCTGGACGTTTTACCTTGATCATACGGTTCCATCTTATGCGGGTGGAGAAAGATACACTCGATATAACATCAATTGGAGAGATGCCAGAGACAGTGGTCTTAATAAAGAGCTTTCAATTGGAGAGCTGTATCTTGCAAATATTTTCCTAGGATGGAGATCAGCTGATGGTCAGTGGGATGTCAACATGTTTGTTAAGAATATGCTTGATGATGTTGATCTAGCTTTCGTGTCAAATTACTACTCTGAGTATGGCATGCCTGGTTTCAGTGGATTGCCTTCAAAATTCTATGAAGCATCTACCAACCGAGGTAGACAAGTTGGTTTCCAAGTGACATTTAACTTCTAAGTTAATAAACTCATAATATATAAAGGCAGCTTTAGGCTGCCTTTTTTACTCTTAAATTAAAGATATATCTTATCGAGGCAATAAAAAATTATTTACTGTTGGATTTGATGTATTCCATTAAATCAATCGAGAGCTCATTAATGATTGTTTCTTGATCATGCTTCAGAAGGTTACATAAAGAAAACCATGTCGGAAATAGAATTCTTGTAAAAAGAAGATCAGATTTAATACCGGAAAGATTTTTTATTTCAGGAACAATCTTAATAAATCTCTCCCGCATGATTAGATAAGATGCAGCTACCTGATCAGCAAGGATTGGTAATCGAGCAGCATTCGAAATAGTTGCTATAAATAAAGTTTCATATTTGCTATAAATTGTGAGTCTTTCGGAAACAGCAAAATTAATTCTTTCTTCAAAAGATTTATTAACATCAATTTCATTTTTAAACATTTTCTCTAATGAAGACAGGCACTCTTCATGTAAGGAGAGGTAGATGCTTTCCATATCTTTAAATTGTCTGTAAACAGTTCTAAGGCCAATTTTTGATTCCCTAGCTACCTGTTCTGCTGTTGGGAAGGGAGTATCGTTAAGGAGTTTAAGTAGAGCTTTTACGATAGCGTCTTTTGTTTTTTGGCTTCTAGCGAAACGACCATCGCTGATTTTTACATTTAACACAGGTTGATTACTCATCAAAATATATTAACTATTGACATATATAGTGTCAATAGTCATCATAATATATTAAGGAAGAGCAATGATTGATTTTTATACAGCACCCACACCAAATGGCCACAAGGTTTCTTGTACCCTGGAGGCCTTAGAGATGGAATATGAGGTTCATGTAGTTAACCTTATGGAAAACGAGCAAAAGAAACCTGATTTTTTAAAGATTAGTCCCAATGGGAGAATACCTGCTATTGTTGATAGGCCCGCAAATAATTTATCTATATTTGAATCTGGCGCAATTATGATTTACTTGGCAGAAAAGTCAGGAAAATTAATTCCTACAGATGCAAACAAGAAAGCAAAAGTTCTAGAGTGGCTGATGTTCCAGATGGGTGGAGTGGGTCCTATGATGGGACAAGCTAATGTATTTTTTAGATATTTTCCTGAAAAAATTCAACCCGCTATTGATCGCTATCAAAATGAGGGCAGAAGGCTTTTTGAAGTACTAGATACTCATCTTAAAGGTAATGAGTGGTTAGCTGGAGAATTTTCGATCGCTGATATTGCTAACTGGTGTTGGGTTCGAACGCATAAATGGTCTGGAATTAATGTTGATGGTCTTGAGCATTTAAATAGGTGGATTAAAGCCATGTACAAACAGCCTGGAATGGTTAAAGGCATTGAAGTTCCTATCAAAATAGAAAGCATGTTGGATGATGATGAGAAAGCAAAAGAATTTGCAAAAAATGCTGAAAAAATGGTCAAGAAATAAGGAAAAAAAATATGTTAAAGGTTCATTTTGTACCAGGAACTAGAGCAGGTAGGGTAATCTGGTTGCTAGAGGAATTAGGTTTGGAATATGAAGTTAATGTCATGCCCTTCACCAAAGAAGGCTTAAAATCTCCAGAACATAGAGCAAGGCATGCACTTGGGAGAGTGCCGGTGTTGGAGGATGGAGATGTATCAATTTTTGAATCTGGCGCCATAATTGATTATATATTGGAGCGCCACAAAAACGATGGACTAAAACCTAGCCCAGAAGCTCCAGAATTTCCTTTCTATTTACAGTGGTATCACTATTGTGAGGGCATGGTAATGCCTCCAATGAATCAAATAGTTGTTCAGACACTTTTATTGCCACCAGAAAGAAGGGATGAAACTGTCTTAAATCAAGCAAAAAACTTACTCACTAAGTCGCTTGCTCCTGTTAATGAGAACTTAGCCGATAAAGAATATTTAATTGGTAAATTTTCTGCTGCTGATCTCATGCTTGGACACTCTTGCTTTATGGCAAATAGACTGGGATGTGTTGATGATGAGATGAGTAACATTAAGACCTACGTTGAAAGGATAAAAGCTAGGCCTGCTTTTACAAAAGCCATCACCTTGGGTGAGTAGTTTTGGAAGTAAAAAATCATCTAAGACCCCATAAAACGCAAATGGATGGATTTCTTGACGGTGATGTTGATTCACCCATTACAATGCTAAATTTGTTGAAATTTAAGGAAAAGGCTGAGTATGAAGACGGTAGGGAATCAGATCTAACTGGCAAAGAAGCTTACTCAATCTACGGACAAGAGGTTATTGAACACCTAGAAAAAGTTGGAGCTAAACTAATTTTTCAAGGCAGAGTGAGTCGATTAATGCTCGGAGAGGTTGAGGAACTATGGGATAGTGTTGCGCTCGCAAAATATCCAAGCAGGAAAGCCATGCTTAAAATGATGCTGGATTCAGATTATCAAAAAAGTGAGGAACATCGATCAGCCGGACTGGAAGGTCAATTGAATATTGAAATTAAAGATGGGGACTTATGAGGCGTCTTTATCTGATAAGCGTCTTTATAATCGCAGGTTTTTTATTCTTCATAACTAAGGATAATTTTGGTGATGAGGATTCAACATCTTTTACTAACGCGTTAAGACCAACTGCTTTTCAAATTGCTGGCTTTGCGTTGGGTGATGATGAACCTTTTTTAGCTGTTAATCTTCTTACCTTCAAAGATAAAGCAGAATATGCAGACGGTAGAGAAACCAAACTTTCCGGAAAGGAAGCCTATGCTATCTATGCAGATGAAGTTGTTGATCATTTAGCTAAAGTAGGTGCAGAACCAATTCTTGCTGGCGATGTGCAAAGACTTATATTAGGAGAGGTAGAAGAATTATGGGATGTTGTTGCGATTGTTCGTTATCCAAGCAGAAAAGCGATGTATGAAATGGCAACTAATAAAGAATATATGGAAAGTGAAAAGCATCGGGAGGCTGGCTTAGCTGGACAACTTAATATTGAAATCAAAGATAGCAATGAATTTAATTTTTAGAGTATTTAAACAATTATGAGCCAATTTCAAACACTGAAGTCAAACCTGACTAAATCAAGAATTATCAATGAGCATTTTGATCCCATTAATGATGGTGAAATACTTGTCAAAATTGAGAGTTTTGCATTTACTGCAAACAACGTTACTTATGGAGTTGCAGGAGATACGATTGGGTATTGGAAGTTCTTCCCTGCTGCTAATAATGAAAACAATGACTGGGGATGCATCCCCATGTGGGGTTTTGCAGAAATAATTGAATCAAATAATCAGAATCTGCATGTTGGTGAAAGATTGTTTGGATATTTTCCTGCATCAGATTCACTGATATTGAATCCAATCAAAATTTCTGATCAAAGCTTTATTGACGGCAAAGAGCATCGAAAAGAGTTACCTCCCGTTTATAATAACTATCTGAGACTTAATGGTGAAAGCAACTATGATCCATCAATGGATCCAATAAGAGCGCTTTTATTTCCACTTCATGTTACTGCTTTTTGTTTATGTGACGCATTAGAGGAAGACAAATATCTTGATGCATCACAGATAATCATTATTAGTGCTTCGAGCAAGACAGCTATTGGCTTAGCTCAAGGTCTTGCGGATTCACAAAGTTCACCAAAGATAGTTGGGTTGACTTCGGTCACAAACTCAAAATTTGTTGAGGATCTTGATTGTTACGATGAGGTCATTTCTTACAATCAGCTAGATAAAATTGATTATTCAAAAGGTACTGTAATGGTAGATATGGCAGGAAATCGAGAGATCTTGGGAACTCTTCATGGCAAGCTTGCAGATAAGATGCTTAAGTGCCTTACGGTTGGAATGACTCACTGGGATAATGAAACAACTGCTGAAGATGCGCTTGGGCAAGCAATGTTAAGAGAAAGGACCGAATTCTTTTTTGCTCCTGCTCATATTCAAAAACGAATAGTAGACTGGGGGCACGAGGGTTATGCTAAGAAAACAAACTTATTCATGACTGCAAGAGCGCTGCAAAGCAAGAACTGGATGCAGATCAAAGAGATTGATGGTTTAGAAAACTTTATCAGTACATACGAAGAAGTAGTTTCTGGAAAAATTAATCCAAACGAAGGAATTATCGTAAACCTAAAAAATGCTTAAGAAATTATTTACCTTTATTTTAATAATATTAGTATCTGGACTGTTGCTCTGGGAATATAAAGTAAACCTAATTGTTTGGGGTTTACCAAAAATTATTAATATTATAAATCCCGTTCAAGAAAATATACCCACAGATTGGTCGAAAGGACCTTCACAGAGATTAGATCAAAGTGATACTAGACCAAATATTATTTTAATTTTGGCTGATGATCTTGGGTATAACGATATTTCTTTACATAATGGCGGTGCTGCAGACGGCTCTTTTAAGACGCCAAATATTGATTTGTTAGCAAAGAATGGTGTTTGGTTTGAAAAGGGTTATGCGGCAAATGCAACATGCGCTCCATCTAGGGCATCAATTCTAACCGGAAGGTACGCGACAAGATTTGGATTTGAGTTCACTCCAATTCCTGATTCTCGTAATTTGGTTGTTCGTTGGCTTATTGAAGAGGATGATAGCAGCCTTAGGGCAAGAATCGATAATGAGATTGCTAGAAGTCTCCCTCCATTTATGGATCAGGGTATGCCTTCAGATCAAATTACTATTGCAGAGACCCTAAAAACAGCAGGTTACTACACTGCTCACATAGGAAAGTGGCACTTAGGCCACTCGTCTGGAATGTCTCCTATTGATCAAGGGTTTGATGATTCCCTTACTTTAGCAGGCACTTCATATTTACCAGAAGACCATCCAAACGTTGTTAATGCAAAATTAAATAGAAGAATTGATAAGATGGTTTGGTCAGGCAGTCAATATGCTGCAAGTTTTAACGGTGGTGATCTTTTTGCTCCAGAAAAATATGTCACTGATTACTATACTGACGAAGCAATCAAAGTTATTGAAAAAAATAAAAATAGACCTTTTTTCTTATATTTAAGCCATTGGGCAATTCATAATCCATTACAAGCATTGAAAAGTGATGTAGAGCAGATGAATCATATGTCAGGACATAATTTACAAGTTTATTCGGGAATGATTAATGCGCTTGATAGAAGTGTTGGAGAGATTGTTAAAAAGTTAAAAGAGTTAGATATTTATGGCAGGACTCTTATTTTTTTTACCAGTGACAATGGTGGTGCAAATTATGTTGAATTAGATGATATTAATAAACCATTTCGGGGCTGGAAAATAAGTTTCTTTGAGGGTGGTATTAGAGTTCCATTTATCTTAAGTTGGCCTGATCAAATTGATGCAGGTTTAAAATTTGAAAAACCAATCCATCACTTTGATATTTTCTCGACAATTGCTTCCGCTGCAAATGCTTCAATACCAACGGATAGGGAGATTGATGGAGTTGACTTACTTCCATTTATCAAAAGGGAGAAATATTCAAACCCACATGAAACTCTCTATTGGCGATCTGGAAATCATCAAGCAGTCTTGCATAAAAACTGGAAATACCTAATCAGCAAAAAAGAAAATATGAGATGGTTATTTAATACAGGTCAAGACCCATTAGAAAAAAATAATTTAATTGACAGCAACCCTGAAGAAAGAGCGCTTCTGGAAAACCTATTAGCAAAATTTAATTCGGAACAAGAAGATCCATTGTTCCCCTCAAGTACAGAATTACCAGTTTTAATAGATAAATATGAGGGTCAAACCATTGAAGATCAGGATGAATATATTTATTGGTCTAACTAAGGAGTAAAAATGAAAAATTTTTTAAGAGTATTAGCAGGTTTTTTTGGGGCCTTTTTTTTGCTAATGGGTTTGCGCTGGATCATTGATCCATCTTCAGCAGCCGCATCTCTAAGCATGCCTTTGTTAGACGGGGCTGGATTAAGTACCCAAATTGGCGATGTGGGAAGTTTTTTTATCACAATTGGCGCGATGACTCTAATCGGCGTAATTAAACAGAAGCGCCATTGGCTTTACGCACCTTCAATGCTTTTGCTTGTAGCAGCTTTGTATAGAGTTCTCTCAACAGTTATGCATGGAGCTGCATTTGCACTCCCTTCAATTGTTATTGAAATAATTGTTGGTTTATTTTTAATCTTTGCTGGATCAAAAATTTCAAAGGAGTCTTAAACAATGAAACTTTTAAAATATTTGGCCGTCATTGTCTTTATTCTTTTTATCTTGGTAAATGTTTTAACACGACTACCTATGGTTCAAGACAGAATTATGATGACTGCATTAAATAATGCACTAAATGCCACAGCAGAGCTTCCTGATAATGCATTATCTGCACTAGTCTGCGGTTCGGGACCTCCGCTGGCCTCACCAGGAGCTGCACAGTCATGCATTTTGATTAAGGCTGGCGATGAATACTTTATCGTTGATATAGGGGATGGCGCGTCTGCTAATTTAATGAATTGGGGCATTGACGTACAAAAAGTCAAAGCTGTTTTCTTGACCCACCTGCATTCTGATCACATTGCTGATTTAGCTGAATTGCATCTCATGAACTGGGTAACCGCTTCAAGACAAAGCAAATTAAAAGTTTATGGTCCTGAGGGTGTTTCAAATGTTACTGAGGGATTCGAAGCTACTTATGCATTGGATTATAAATTTAGAAACGAGCATCATGGTAATGAGATTGCCCCCATCGAAGTAGCTGGATTTGATCCTTATACCATCAGCCTCGATGAGCCCATTATTTATAATAAAAATGGTTTAAAGGTGACTGCCTTTGAGGTTGAGCACGACCCAGTGCCAGCAGTTGGTTTCAAGTTTGATTACAAGGGTCGTTCTATTGTAATAAGTGGGGATACAAAGTATTCCCAAAAGGTTATTGATGGGGCTAAAAATGCTGATGTTCTTTTTCATGAAAACCAAGCAAACCATATTTTAGAAATGATGAATAAGCCCTTGATGAATGCTGGTCGACCTCAAGCAGCTACTGTCATGAAAGATATTGTGACTTATCATACGACACCAACAGAGGCTGCAGATATTGCAAACAAAGCTAATGTTGATCACTTAGTGTTCTATCATCATGTGCCTTATCCTAGAATATCAATTATGGAAAGAGTACATTTGAGAGGAGTCAATGAGGTTAGATCAAAAGATAAATGGACTTTCTCTAAGGATGGAACATTGATTGTTCTGCCTTTAAATTCAGATGAAATAAAAATTACTTCAATAAATTAGGAAAAATTATGAAAACTAAAATTACAGAAATGTTTGGAATCGAGCATCCAATTATCCAAGGTGGCATGCATCATGTTGGGTTCGCCGAGCTAGCTGCTGCAGTATCAAACGCTGGAGGGCTTGGAACGATAACAGGCTTAACTCAAGGTACGCCTGAAAAACTTGCTAACGAAATTGCACGTTGTAAAGAAATGACCGATAAACCTTTTGCAGTCAATCTAACATTTCTTCCTTCATTAACCCCTCCAGATTATCCTGGTCTAGTTGATGTAATCATTGAGGGAGGCGTGCCAATTGTCGAAACCGCGGGACGAAACCCTGCTGAGTATTTACCTGCACTTAAAGATGCAGGAATTAAAATTATTCATAAGTGCACTTCTGTGAGACATTCACTGAAAGCTCAATCTATTGGTTGTGATGCTGTATCTGTGGATGGTTTTGAATGCGGAGGTCATCCTGGTGAAGATGATATTCCTAACTTCATTCTCTTGCCAAGAGCGGCAGATGAACTCGAGATACCTTTTGTGGCGTCCGGCGGTATGGCAGACGCTAGAAGTTTAGTGGCGGCAATGGCACTTGGAGCCGAAGGGATGAATATGGGCACAAGATTTATAGCTACACAAGATGCTCCTGTTCATCAGAATGTTAAAGAAGCCATAGTTGCGGCATCAGAGCTTGATACCCGTTTAATTATGAGATCTCTAACAAATACCGAAAGAGTTATGAATAATGATGCTGTTGAGCGCTTAATGGAAAAAGAAAAAGCTCTTGGAGATCAGTTAACATTTGCTGATATTGTTGATGAAGTTGCTGGTGTTTATCCAAAGATTATGCATGAAGGAACCATGGATGCAGGTGCGTGGTCTTGCGGTATGGTTGCTGGATTGGTAAATGATATTCCTACTGTCAAAGAATTAATCGACACAATCATGGATGAAGCCGATGCAATAATTTCAAAGCGACTAATCAATTTCTAAATAAAAACCAAACCGATGTTCAAGTGGCTAAGAAATTTTATGAACAGGCGCACCGCTAACGCAAAGATTCGAAATGCGGTCATGAATCACTTTGCAAGTTATGAAGCCTTTAAAGAAAATAGAAAAAAGAGCGAGGAAGCACGAAGCTCAGAAAATCGGCCCCATGAGGTCTTATATTTTCATAAAGTTGATGACCCTTACTCACATTTAACCATTCAATTTATTGATCGCTTTCGATCTTCATATAACATTCAATTTAAACCTATCTTAGTTGGAGAAGAAAACCCTGAAACTGTTCACGAACCTTCTCTTTACAACATTTATTGTCTTGAGGATGTTAGAAGAATAGCTCCTTATTATGATGTAAGTTTTTCACCTCACTCTTACCCCTCAAAAGATCTTGCAACTAAAGCCAATAGAATTTTGTCTGCCGTCAATGATGCTAATTTTGGTGAGGTTGGTATAAAGGTGAGTGCTGCATTTTGGTCTGCTGATAAAGCTTGTCTTGACGCATTATTAAAAGAATACAGCGTTAGTGAAAACGATGCTCAACAGAAAATCAGAGATGGGAACTCAATTAGGGATGAAAAAGACTATTACTTTGGATCAGCTTTCTATTATGAAAATGAACTTTACTGGGGGGTTGATCGATTACATTATTTGGAAAGAAGACTGTCAGAATTAAAATTGGGAACAGCTCATGAATACACTCCTACCTGTAAACCTAGACTGGTTACTCCATCAACATTGTCTTACTCAAAAAAGTTCAATCTTACTTATTTTCCTTCATTGAATAGCCCATATACTTTTGTAAGCACAAAAAGGGTCAGACAACTTCAAGAAAATTTCCCTATTAATCTTATAACCAAACCTGTACTTCCAATGTTAATGCGAATGATGACCATCCCAACTTTCAAGGCAAAGTACTTCCTTTCAGATGCAGCTCGAGAAGGCAGAACACATCAACATGAGATTAAAAGAATTTATTCACCTATTGGAAAGCCAGCACGCAAAGCTTACTCATTGTTTCCAATTATCGACGAAATGGGCAAAGGCTTTGAATATATTGAAGCACTTTTAACTGCCTCTTTTCAGGATGAAATCAATATTGGCGACGATACTTATTTAGAAGGCTTAGTTTCTTCATTGAATTTGGATTGGAGTGAAGTAAAAAAGCATCTCAATAGCAAGCAATGGAAAAAAGATTTAAATCATAACCTTCAAGAAATGTATGCAGGGAACTGTTGGGGAGTACCTAGTTTTAAATTAACCGATGAAAATGGTGGAAATCCCTTTTACGTTTGGGGTCAAGATCGAATGTGGTTGATTCAAGAAGAGATCGCAAAACGTAGTAGTTGATATTCACCTCAAATCATTTAAATTAAATCCTATTTATAGGGGAAATTCATGAACACATTTGAAAATAAAGTAGCATTAGTTACTGGTGCGTCTTATGGAATTGGCTTTGCGATCGCAAAAGAATTAGCAAGCAGAGGAGCACATTTAATTCTGACTGCGAGATCGGGTGAAAAATTGGAAGCTTTAGCAAGTTCAATAAGATCTGAGGGAGGCAAGGCTTACGCTTTTAAAGCCGATCTTAGTGTTTCAGGCTCTGCGAATGAACTTTTCGAAAAAATCTCCAGCGAAGGCATCAAAATTGACTTGCTTGTTAATAATGCTGGATATGGGAGATGGGGTGAATTCACTGAATTTAAAAGGTCTGATTATTCAAAAATGCTTCATTTGAACATTAATTCTCTCGTAGAGCTAACTCATATGTTTATTCCTCAAATGATTGAAAGGGGTGGCGGCGGAGTAATTAATGTCGGTTCAACTGCCTCTTTTCTACCAGTTCCGTTTGCGAGTGTTTATTCGGCCTCAAAAGCATTTGTTTTAATGTTTTCAGATGCTATTCGCTATGAATATCAAGATAAGAATATTCAAGTTATGACTTTATGCCCCGGAGGTACTGCATCTAAATTTAGTGAGGTTGCCAGTGAAAAATCATCCGACGCTTTGAAGACACTAAATCAAGTCCTTAAAGATAAAGGTCAGCTTGGAGATAGTTGTGAGCTTGTAGCTAGAGACGGGCTAGATGCATTTCTTAAAAATAATTCATCAGTCATTACTGGCAAAGGAAACAAAAAATTTGCTTTCTTACCTCGAATCCTTTCAAGAGATAGAATTATTAAGCTGACAGGTGACATTTTCAGAAAAAGAGTAGCAAAATAATTCATGAAGTTATCCATCCGTATTGCAGTCATCGCTGCCTTATTCCTATGGATACCTTTTTATTTAAATACTTATTATCTAAAAAATATCTCAATAGAGGATATCCCTGAAGCTGGTCAATGGGCTCAACTAAAAGACGGGAATATTTTTTTTACTTGGCATCATCCTAAAGAGCCATCAAAAGATAAAATTGTAGTTCTTGTTCATGGATTCTCAAGCCCACAATTCGTTTGGGATGGTATTGCTGAATTACTTGTCGATGCAGGCTATAGCGTTTTAGCTTATGACCATTTTGGTAGGGGTTATTCAGAAAGACCAAGAATCAAATATAACCATGATCTTTATGTGAGAGCTCTTAAGGGCCTTCTAGAATCTCAGTCGATTGATACTCCGGTTCATCTTGTTGGTTATTCTATGGGTGGTGCGGTGATTGCTCATTTTGCTGATTCACATGGAAAAAAGGTCAAAAGCGTTTCTCTTATTGCTCCAGCTGGAACAATGATTAAAGAGCCTGAAATTAACTTTTGGGCAGTTCAGCCCTTAATAGGTGAATGGTTTTGGCATGTATTGGGAAGCTTTTATGTTGAAGATCAAGTTTATGAAGTAACTGATCCTCGAGGATTATTGCCACTTGAATATATGGAGCTTTTATCTGAGCAAAGCAAATATAAAGGATTCATTGAATCCTTGCTATCGACCGTGAGAAATTTTGATATGTTTAATACAGAAGATGAATACAGGTCTCTTAATTTATTGAATGTTCCTGTTTTAGCAGTTTGGGGCACAAATGATCAGGTCACACCTTTTTCTGGTAGTGATAGATTATTGGAGGTAATACCCTCAACTAATTTAAAAATTATTGAAGGAGGCGGTCACAATATTACCTTTGTACAGCCAACTAAAATTGGTAAGATGATCGTATCTTTCTTGGAGGAGAAATAAAAATGTTGCCACCAATAACTTTTCTTGGATGGATACATACAGGGTGCGGAATTGCGGCTATTTTGATAGGTGCATACGCATTGCATAAGTACAAAGTTATATCCTCTTCTGAGCGAGCAGCAAAAATATACTTGCTTCTTACATTCATTACTGCAGCGACAGCATTGGCTATTTACAATCAAGGTGGCTTTAGGATTGCCCACGTTCTTGCTGTCCTAACGTTGCTTGCTTTAATAGCTGGAATAATTGTTGAAAAGACCTATATGTTAGGCTCACTTTCGAAATATTTTTTTACTCTTTGTTACACATCAACTTTTTTATTTCATATGATTCCTGCTATTACGGATACCCTGAGAAGACTTCCTGTTGGTGATCCTTTTGCAAGCAGTCTTGATGATCCATTGGTGGTTAGTTTTCATGCCTTATTTTTCTTAATTTTTATTTTTTCGTATTTATGGCAAGTTCAGTGGCTGAAAAGAGAGACATAGTCAATCAATCAAAATGAAATTATTTATGATTCATGTTGGGTTTTATGATCCTTTGTTGGGTGACGGCATATATGAGTTTCATACAAATTATTTTGTAGTTGCCTCTGATCCTAAGTCCGCAAAAAAAGAACTAATGTCCAGAGATGAATTTAAATCCAAACAAATGCACATTGATGGTATTAAGGAGATTAATCAGGTTGATGGATACGACATATCTCTCAATAAAAGTAATCACACAAATGAGAATCAAACTTTTAACTATGATAAATCTAAAACATTATGAAGATAGAAGGTAAAAGAGTAGTTGTTACAGGTGCAGCAAGTGGCATAGGTAGAGCATTAGCTCATGCTTTTAATAATAATGGTGCCAGTAAAGTAGTTTGCGCGGATCTAAATTTTGAAGAAGCACAAAATACTTCAGATTCATTTAAAGGCCTTGCAATTAAATGTAATGTTGGTGATGAAAATGAAATCCAAAGTTTAGTCAAAGAAAGTACTGATTGGATGGGTGGAATAGATATTTTTTGCTCTAATGCAGGCATTATGGGAGAGGTAGGCTTGCTGGAAACATCCTCAGAAAAGTGGCAATCAATTTGGGAAATAAATGTGATGGCACATGTTTATGCAGCCAAAGCAGTGTTGCCTCAAATGCTGGAAAGAGGCGAGGGTTATCTTATGAATACTGCCTCAGCTGCGGGATTACTAACTACACTTGGAGCTGCGCCTTACACAGTGACAAAATCAGCAGCTGTAAGTTTTGCTGAATGGGTAAAAATAACTTACGGAGAAAAAGGTATTGGCGTTTCCTGTCTTTGTCCTCAAGCAGTGAGAACTGCGATGACTGCAGGTGGAGCAGGTGTTGCGGGCGTAGATGGTATGTTGGAACCTGAGAAAGTTGCCGCAGATGTTTTGCAAGCCATCGAAGATGAAGTTTTCTTAGTGACTCCACATGAAGAGGTATTAGAGTATGTCAAACGTAAAGGCAATGACCGAGATCGTTGGATTGAGGGCATGCAAAGGCTGCAGAAGCAATTTGAAGAATTTCTTACACCGCCGAAAGGTAATTAATTAATTCATAGATGCGAAAATATCTTTTTTTTTATTGCATCATTTCAATTAGTTTATTTGCAGAGATTTGCGAAGAAAACTATCCAGATAAAATTCCTTTATTTGGTGATTTGCATGTTCATACTGCACTATCATTAGACGCTGCTACCCAAGGCACAATTAATAGGCCAGATGATGCATATAGATATGGCAAAGGAGAATCAATTTCAATTCAACCTTACAAGGATGGGATTGGTCAAAGGACTTCTAAACTATTTCAGCCATTAGATTTCATGTCTGTTACTGACCATGCTGAATTGCTTGGAGAGGTAAACATTTGTGAGAGTCCGGAATTAGATGGGCATTCAAATTTAGTTTGCTTGGGTTATAGGTATTTTCCAAAACTTGCTTATTTCTACATGAATGGAATGGCAAGCCTTGCTAAACCCATGGGCCTTTGTGGGGATGATAGAAAAAATTGCAAAGAAGCGACTAAAACACCATGGCAAGAAATCATTAAAAGTGCTGAGCGTCACAATGCTCCATGTAAGTTTACTACCTTCATAGGTTACGAATGGACGGGAGCAAAATATTCTGGAAATAATCTCCACAGAAATATAATATTTAAGAACAGCTTTGTACCTGAACTCCCGGTAAGTTTCTATGACGCAACTTCTAGAGAAGAGCTATGGAATAAACTTGATAGTGAATGTGACAAGAATTGTGATTACGTTGTTATCCCTCACAATTCAAATTTATCTAATGGATTGATGTTTGAAGATCCTAATGCTGAGGATTATCAACGCATTGCTGATCGAGAGCCATTGATAGAAATATTTCAGCATAAGGGTGCATCTGAGTGCATTGATGAAAATGATCCTTATTGTGATTTTGAATTACTAGAATATACAGACTTTGCTGCCAAGTTTACTGGAGGTGATGAAGAAATACCTAAAGAAAGTTTTGCAAGGTATGGTTTGAATCGCGGTCTTGAACTAAGAAATGATACGGTAAATCCTTTTAGGTTTGGATTTATAGCTAGCACTGATACTCATTTAGCTATTCCAGGTGCAACAGATGAAGTTTCTATGCCCGGACACGGTGGAGCAGGAAAATCCCTTAGCAAAAAGCTACCAAAAGGATTACCCGATGATATTGAGTTTAATCCAGGTGGTTTAGCAGTTGTTTGGGCCACAAATAATTCTCGCAAGAGTATTTTCCAGTCATTAAAGTCAAAAGAAGCTTATGCCACATCAGGCCCAAGATATATTGTTAGGTTTTTTGGTGGTGAAGAAATCCATGAGGACTTATGTGAGCTAGAAACTGCTATCTCATCTGCTTACCAAAATGGTGTTCCAATGGGCGGTACACTAAATAAAATTAGTTCAAAACCAAGTTTCTTAATCTCTGCAATAGCTGATCAAAGTGATAATAACCAATATATTTCTAGTATTCAGATCATCAAATCTTCCTATGGAGATCAAACTCTTAATTCTGAAGTGATCGAGGTGCTTGATCTATCTGATTCATATCAATTGGATGAAACTTCATGCATAGTCAGCGGTATCAGGAAGAAGAATTATTGTTCGGTTTGGGAAGATAAGAATTTTAATAAAGATGAAAATGCCTATTACTATTTAAGAGTGATATCTGCTCCAACTTGTAGATGGTCACATGAGCTCTGTAATCAAAATCCCGATTTTTGTGAGGACCACAGCCAGTTTCCAAAATCCATTCAAGAAAGGGCGTGGACTTCACCAATTTGGATTGATCAAAACTAATTTCTGATAATATAAAAATATGAACAGAGTTTTGTTACAAATATTTCTATTATTAGCAGTCATTCCAATTATGTTGGTAATTGGATGGGGCTTTCTTATATTGGGCCCAATCATCTGTTTTGGCTTTGCAGTGAATGCTTATCGATATAACAATGAAAAAGAATTATATTTTTGGCTTATCATTGGTGTCATTGCTTTCATAGTATCTTTATTTGTTTTAGGGATTTTTTAATTTAATAGATTGAATTCTTTCTAGTACTTATTCTTTTTTATAATATAATTCTTCTTCAGTTTTGGGGATGTGGTGGAACTGGTAGACACGCTTGGCTTAGAACCAAGTGCCGCAAGGCGTGGGGGTTCGACTCCCTCCATCCCTACCAAATTAAAAATACGGTGAAACTTTATAATTACTTAATAATTTGTTTCTTTCTAAGTTCCTGGTTATTGCTTCAAGCATTGAGTGCAGAAGAAGTAACCATCTCAACATCAATAAATTTGGATGAATATCAAAATCAGCAACCATCTTTTTGTAGGCCTAAATCAAATAAAGAAAATCTAGAATGGCATGAAAATTTTGAAACAAATAACTTATCAAAAAATGATTGGAATTACTCAAAAGGTAATAGTTTTGTTCATAAAGGAAATATTATAGGTGGTTGGGGAAATAATGAACTTCAGTTTTACAGGACAGGAAAGGGCTCGCAAAACATAAATAGTAATTTATTTATCGAAGATGGGCTTTTAAAGATTCAGCCTATCCATCATGCTGCAAAATATAGAGGCCATAGCTTTACCTCAGCAAGGATTAACACTAAATCAAAAGTTTCTTTTTCTTATCCCTCTAGAATAACGTTCTGCTATAAAGTGCCAAAGGGTATTGGTTTTTGGCCTGCTTTTTGGTTGATGCCCGACAAAGAAATCGATTGGCCAAGGGGCGGCGAAATAGATATTATGGAAAACAGAGGAAGAATTACTAATGTTTCTAGTTCCGCACTTCACTTTGGATTTAAATGGAATAATAAGGCAACATTAGTTGGCGAGGCTATCATACCCAGTGAAGTTAACTTCCAAGATGCATTCCATTCAATTACGCTTGAGTGGCACGAAGATTCACTTAGCTTTTATATGGATAGTGATCCATCACCATATTTCGTAGTTAATTCAGATATGGATGTTTTTAAAAAATTTGGTTACCCATTTAATTCATCTTTCTATTTAATTATTAATGTAGCAGTTGGAGGAATTTATGATAATTATTTAGTTGATGAGGAAGCATTTTGTAAGAATTCTTCTTGTTCAAATAAAATTGATCCAGATAGATCAAGATTTTTAATTGATTGGATAGAATATGAATCTTTAAAAAATTGATATGTTTTCTATTTACTTATTATATAAATTACTTATTATGATGTTATGAAATTTATACACAACAACATAATTCGGAGACAGCTTATATAGCATAGCTGGGAATTATTTTGTAAAAAAAAGACCCAGCGATTGCTGGGTTTTTTGTTTTCTAGGGTTTAAAAAATTATGAATAATATGAAACATTTCATTTCGACTTATGACTGGAGCAAGGATGACTTGCAAGCAATAATTGATGAAGCACTAAAATTAAAAGCTTCACCTTTTCAAGAGTCGCTTAAAAATAAATCAGTTGCAATGTTATTTTTTAACCCATCACTCAGAACTAAAACAAGTTTTGAAGTGGGTATTAGCGAGCTATCAGGTACTGCTATTATTTTGCAGCCTGGAAAGGATGCTTGGCCTATTGAGTTTGAGGATGGAGTCATTATGGATAAAGATCCTGAGGAGCATGTCAAAGAAGTTGCAAAAGTTCTTTCTGAATACTGCGATTGTATTGCCATCAGAGCTTTTCCAAAGTTTGTAGACTGGAATGAAGACAGGACTGATCATGTGATTAAAAGTTTTGCCAAATATGCATCCGTTCCAGTAATTAATATGGAAACCATTGAGCATCCTTGTCAGGAATTGGCTCACTTAATGACTTTGCAGGAAACGTTAGGATCTCTTGAGGGAAAAGATTATTTGCTCACTTGGACTTATCATCCAAAACCATTAAATACTGCTGTAGCAAATTCCAGCCTTCTAATTGCAAGCAAGTTTGGAATGAATGTAAAGCTTCTTTGCCCTTCTGAGGATTACTTACTGGATAGACGATATCTTGAGTATGCTCAAGAGGCCTGCAGCAAAAGCAATAAAAGCTTTGAAATCACTCATGATATTAATACTGGCTATGATGGAGCCAATATTGTTTATGCAAAAAGCTGGGGGTCACTAAATTTTTATGGAAATCCAAAAGATGAATTTGAGGTTAGAAAAAACTTTAAACACTTTATCGTAGATGAAGAAAAAATGGAGTTAACCAATAATGCTCTTTTTAGTCATTGCCTCCCTTTAAGAAGAAATGTGAAGGCAACAGATGGGGTCATGGATTCTCCTAATTGCGTAGCCATCCAAGAGGCTGCAAATAGAAAACATGTGCAAAAGTCACTTTTAACAAAAATCTTATGAGGGAATCTATGAAAAGAATAGTTTTAGCATTTTCGGGAGGCTTAGATACAAGTTTCTGTATCCCTTACCTCATTGAGCAAGGTTATGAAGTGCATACCTTATTTGTCAATACCGGTGGTATTTCAATCAGCGAGGAAAAACATCTATCCAATAGAGCAATTCAACTTGGTGCCAAAAAGCACAAAAATGTAAATGTTGAAACTAAGCTTTGGGATCAAGTTTTGGTCCCATTAATCTTTTCAGGTGCACTTTATCAAAATAGATATCCTGTCTTATGTTCGGACAGATATTTAATAGTTAGTGAGTCCATCAAATTATGTAAAAAGCTTAATACTAAATACATTGCTCATGGGTGCACTGGTATGGGAAATGATCAGGTAAGGTTTGATACCTCCATTAATGCCTTAGGCTCATTCAACATCATTACTCCAATCAGAGATATTCAAAATATTACTGATAGTGTAAGGGACTATGAAATCAATTATCTAAAGCAAAAAGGGATTAGTGTTTCAAGCCTACATAAGAAATACAGCATCAATGAAAATCTAATGGGGGCAACTATTTCTGGATCAGAGATTGATGTCTGGAAGTCTCCAAAAGCAGAGAGTTATGTCTTATGTAGCTTACCTAAAGATTACCCTCAAAGAACGAAAAAGATTTCAATTAGATTTAATAAAGGAAAACCTGTCACCATAAATGGTTCAAAAGTCAAAGGACCTGAGTTGCTACGCCGCCTAAATAAAATAGGGGGTAAATACGGCATTGGAAGGAGTGTCTTTGCCAGCGATACCATCATAGGATTAAAGGGCAGATTTGTGTTTGAAGCGCCAGGAATTTCTATTTTAATGACTGCGCACAGAGCTTTGGAGGAAAGTGTTCTTACGGATAAACAGAATCACTTTAAGTCAACGGTTGGTCAAGAATGGGTAAACCTTGTTTATCGTGGTTTCTTTTTTGATCCGCAGCGAGAAGATCTTGAAGCATACCTAAACTCATCGCAAACAAAAGTAACCGGAGATGTAGTTATTCAACTTGAGCCAGGTAAAGCTGAAGCAATTGTAGTTGATTCAAAAAATATACTTATTAGTTCAGAAGGATCTTATGCACAGTCAGCTAAATGGTCAGATGATGAATCCAAGGGATTCATTAAACTTTTAGGTCAAAGTACTTCTACTTGGGCAAAACTTTACAAATAAGATATGGAAGATCTATTTAATTCAGCTATCAATCATCTTGAACAATTAGTTTCATTTGATACCTCAAACCCTCCAAGGGCAATTTCAGAATCAGGATTGTTAGATTATCTGGAATCTATAGCTGGTCACAATTTATCCATTACTGATCATGGTAATGGTTCTTTTAATTGCTTAATCCATCAAGGTAATCCTAAGTATTTAATTAATGTTCATTTAGATACTGTTCCAGCAGGAGACGGCTGGGAAACGGACCCTTTTAAATTACACCAAAACAATGATGTTGTTTATGGACTTGGAGCATGTGACATCAAAGGAGCTGCAGCCGCACTTTTATCATTGACTGAATCCTATGATTCTGAGTATGCGATTTTATTAAGCACCGACGAGGAAGCAGGCAACAGTACTTGCATCAAAAAGTTCTTAGAAGTAGATCATCCCTACGAAGGCATTATAGTCGCAGAGCCAACAAACAATCTTGCGGTTACATGCCACCGAGGAATTTTCACTGGTACAAAAAAATTTATGGGTAAAGCTGGACACAGTTCGGAAAAACGAGGCCTTCAAGATAGTGCTATCCATAAGCTGGTTCATTGGTCAGAAAAAGCGTTAAAGGTTGCTGAAGATTATGCAGAAACATCTTATGAAAACCTTCATGGTCTAGCCTTTAATCTTGGCCATATCAATGGCGGGATAAAACCCAATATCATTGCTGAGTCGGCAGAAGTGAAACTAGGTTTCAGACCATTGCCAAATCAGGATATCAGTGGGTTAGTGGCTGATTTAGATTTAAATGATTCCAATGAGGAGGAGTTTATTAAAGGATTTTCAGGTCCCAGTCTGCCAGCACAAGGATCAAACAATGATCTTAAAGCTTTTGCAAATAAACTAAATTTATCATTATCATCCCCTGTAAATTTTTGGACCGAAGCATCTTTATTTAATGAAGCTGGCTATCCTGCAATCGTCCTGGGACCAGGAAATATTGAAAATGCACACCAAGCAAATGAATTTATTCATTTGAGTCAGATTAAGGAATCAATTGAATTATATAAGGGGCTTTTAAAATGAAACAGGTCTCAAATGCTTTTATCAAAGATACGATCATTAAACTTTTGACTGCAATTGGGTCAGAAAAAGAAATCAAAAAATATATAAATAAATTCTCTTCAACAGAACAACAATTTGCTCTTATCAAAGTTGGCGGAGCAGTTGTTGAAGAAGACCTTGATAATCTTATTTCTTCACTAGTTTTTTTAAATCAAGTTGGGTTGAGACCAATTATTATTCATGGAGGAGGGCCTGGACTTTCCAAGGAACTCGATTCAAAAAAAATTAACTTTTCATTTATTGAGGGTCAAAGAGTTACATCTGAAGAGGTCAGGGATGTAGCTATCAATGTCTTTGGTGACATTAACTCTTTATTAGTCAGACGCTTAAATGAACAAGGGGCATTGGCAATTGGTTTTAAAGAGGAAATATTTAAATCTGAAAAAAAATCAGAAGAACTAGGTTATGTTGGAGAAATTAAGAAAGTAAATATTAAGCCTATAAATGAAGCTATTAAGGATGGTTTTATTCCAGTAATTTCACCGTTAGGAATTACTGAAACTAATGAGGTGGTTAATATCAATGCAGATGTTGCCACAATAAACCTCGTTGAGAAAATTAAGCCCTATAAAGTTGTATTTTTATCTCAAGTTGGAGGTATCTATGACAACAATGAATCCTTAATACAATCGATTAACCTTGATCTTGAGTATGAAGAAATGATGAATGCTGATTGGCTGCATTCAGGAATGCAATTAAAATTAAAACAGATTAAGGAGTTATTGGATCTGTTACCTCGATCATCTTCAGTATCAATTACAAAGCCTGTTGACCTGCCCAAAGAATTATTCACAGATTCTGGATCAGGTACACTGATTAAGCGTGGGCATGGCATAGATATTTTTGAGTCCAAAGATCAGGACATTCAGAAAAAATTTTCTAGCATCATAGAAAGTTCATTTAATGGTGTTTTAAATAACTCTTTTTTTAATGAGAGCGATTACAAAATTTTTATGACGACCTGCGAACGGGCAGCAATTGCAGTTTCTATGGAATACAAAGTTCCTTACATGGATAAATTTGGTGTTATTGCTGAGGCTAAAGGTGAGGGAATTGGCTCAGCAATTTTTCATGAAATGAAAAAAGAATTTCCCGAGATTTTTTGGCGCTCTAAATCAAATAATCCAATCAACAAATTTTACCTTTCCATGGCAGATGGATATCAAAAAACAGGAGAGTGGGATATTTTCTGGATGGGAATTAATGACTACAGCAAATTAAATGAGTGCATTAATTTTGCAGTATCAAAACAGCAATCCATCAGTTATTAACATGTCAAAGAAAATTAGCATCATTGGAGGAAGAGGATTTACTGGCCAAGAGCTTATTAAGCTTATTGATTCTCATCCGCAATTTGAACTTGCACAAGCATTTTCATCATCAGTGGCAGGCGGGGAAATCATGATCGATGAGCGCAAGCTAAAAAAAACTTATGCCTCGCTAGATGAAAATACTGAGTTTGTTGAGGAAGATGCGTTTATTTTGGCGCTTCCAAACAATGAAGCTACCAAATGGACTGACAAGATATCTCAACAAAACTCTCAAGCTATTATTCTTGATTTAAGTGCTGATCATCGTTTTGATAGTGAATGGCACTACAGCGTTCCTGAGTTAACTCAGGCCATTGGTGGAAATAAGATAAGCAATCCAGGTTGCTATGCAACAGCAATGCAATTAATGCTTGCGCCCATAAATAACATGATTGATGGAGAGGTAAATTTTTTTGGGATTTCTGGATACAGCGGAGCGGGTGCAACTCCAAATGATAGAAATGATCCTGATAAATTAAAAAATAATATTATTCCCTATTCGCTTAATAATCATATTCATGAAAGAGAGGTAAGTTTTCATATGCAGAGGGAAATAAACTTTATGCCCCATGTAGCAGATTTCTTTAGAGGAATTTTAATCACTGGAAATTTTTCTTTGAAGAGTCAATGTTCTTCACAAGAGACTAGAAATATCTTTGATGATTTTTATGATGAGCATTCTTTTATTGTTATCAAAGAAGAATTCCCCTCAGTATCAGAGGTTATCAATACACCCAATGCCATGATTGGTGGATTTAATATTGATGAATCAAAAAAGCGATTAAGCTTTTGTTGTTCAATTGATAATCTACTAAAAGGAGCAGCATCACAAGCCATACAAAATTTAAACAATGCAATGAATTTGGACGAAAGGCTAGGACTATAGAAGAGATAGAAACTATGAAAATTTGGAACTCCAAGAATCAAAAAATAAATCAAAAAGTAGATACCTTTTTAAGTGGTGAAGACATACATCTTGATAATGAGATATTTATATTTGATGTAGATGCATCCATTGCGCACATTGAGGAATTACTTGCGATAAAACTACTTACACGAAATGAAGCTTCTTTATTAAAAAGAGAGCTTAAGAAAATTAAAAAAGATTTTTTATCTGGCAAGCTCACTCTTAATAAAAAATTTGAAGACTGCCACTCGGCTATTGAATACCTATTAATCAAGGAGCTTGGAGATATTGGCAAGAAGATACATGCCGGAAGAAGTAGAAATGATCAGGTGCTGGTTGCCCTTAGACTTTATCAACAACACAATTTAAAAATTATTAGGGATTTAGTGCTAAAGCTCGCAAAAGAACTTTTAAACAAGTCAAAGCAAAATGAATATTTACCAATGCCTGGTTATACCCATCTGCAAAGAGCAATGCCATCAACATGGGGGTTATGGTTTTCTTCTTATGTAGAAGCATTTTTAGATGATGTTGAGTTATTGGATGCAATTTCAGATTGGATTAATATCAATCCCCTTGGAACAGCTGCAGGCTATGGGGTTAATTTACCTATCAAAAGAGAGCTTTCAACCAAGAAACTAGGCTTCAGAAGACCTCAAGTAAATGCTTTGTACGTTCAAAATAGCAGAGGCAAAATGGATTTAGAAATTTTAGGTGCTTTAAAGCAACCTTTCTTGGATTTAAGAAAACTATCATGGGATCTGAGCTTATTTACTTCAACTGAATTTAATTTAATTAAGATTGGTAACGAATTTACAACTGGGTCTTCTATTATGCCTAATAAGTCAAACCCTGATACCGTTGAGGTAATGAGAGCGAATTATGCAAAACTGGCAGGTTATTATGCTGAAATTGAGAACTTAATTTCACTTCCTAGCGGCTACCACAGGGATTTACAGCTATCTAAAGGAGCTATCATTAATGCATTTAATCTATGCGAATCTTCATTTTCTCTGGCACCCGCATTAATCAAATCATTAAAAATTAATAAAAAAAGGGGCGCAGAGATGATTGACTCTGACATGCAAATGACTGACCAGGCAAATGCGCTTGTTCAGCAAGGAATCCCTTTTAGAGATGCTTATAGGTCTGTAAAGAATAATCCTAACAAGCATAAAAGCTTGCCTTCAAAAACAAATGCTTCATCGATTGGATCAGCAAATAACTTAAAGTTAAATCTCCTATCATCGAGACTAAAAAAGTTAGCAAAATAATTAGATCTTCTTAAATTAAATAACAATGATTTTTTTGCTAGAATCTTTGTATGAAAAATTATTTCCTTGTCCTGCCATTACTGTTTTTAATTTTCAGCTGTAGCGAGGCAGTTGATTCAAGAAATCCCCTAGTTGATTTTAATTCCAGTCCAAATGAGTGGTTATTGCATGGGAGAACTTATGCAGAAGAAAGGCACAGCCCATTAGATCAAATTAATACCTCTAACGTAGATCAGATTGGATTATCTTGGTCTTTTGAGACTGGCACAAATCGGGGTCATGAAACTACTCCAATTGTAAAAGATGGAGTCATGTTTATAACGGCGCCGTGGAGTGTAGTGCATGCATTGGATGCAAAAACGGGTGATTTGCTTTGGACTCATGATCCGCAGGTCGAACGTGCGTGGGCAAATAATGCTTGCTGCGATGTAGTTAATAGAGGCGTAGCACTTTATGAAAACTCTATCTTTTTTGGGACGATAGATGGCAGATTAATTTCATTAGATAAAGATACTGGTAATGAAAATTGGAGTATTTTAACAATTGATAAATCAAGGCCATATACAATAACCGGAGCCCCTAGAATTGTTAAGGGAAATGTGATCATTGGTAACGGTGGTGGTGAGTTTGGAGTAAGAGGCTATGTTACCGCCTATGACGTCGATAGTGGTGAAGAATTGTGGAGGTTTTATACTGTTCCAGGCAATCCTAATGAGCCTTTTGAATCTCCTGAAATGGAGATAGCTGCCAAAACCTGGTCGGGTGGAAAATGGTGGGAATACGGTGGCGGTGGAACTGTTTGGGATTCAATGGCCTATGATCCAGCCCTAGATACTTTATACATTGGTACAGGCAATGGTTCGCCATGGAATAGATACGTCAGAAGTCCTGGAGGAGGGGATAATTTATACCTTTCATCCATTGTAGCCCTGGATCCAGATACGGGAGATTATAAGTGGCACTATCAGACCACGCCTGGGGATTCATGGGATTACACAGCTACTCAACATATGATCCTTGCCGATCTTGAAATCAACGGTCAAATGCGAAAAGTCATTATGCAGGCTCCAAAAAATGGTTTCTTTTATGTAATTGATCGAACGAATGGTGAATTAATTTCAGCTGAGAATTATGTACCAATCAACTGGGCTACTCATGTTGATATGGAAACAGGAAGACCGGTTGAAAATCCAGCAAACAATTATTTTGGTACCCCGGCACTAACAACTCCTGGCCCACTAGGCGGCCATAATTGGCAACCCATGGCCTTTAATCCTGATACTGGGCTTGTTTACATTCCAGCTCAAGAAATGCTTTTTGTTTACAGTCACGATAAAGATTTTGAATACAACCCAAAGACCTGGAATACAGGCCAACAGATTGAAATGACTTATTTACCCAAAAATCCAGATGAGTTGGCTATGGTTGATAAAGCTACATTTGGGTATTTACTAGCATGGGATCCAATTGCTCAAGAAGAAGTTTGGCGTGAGCAGTATCAAAGACCCTGGAGCGGAGGACTTTTATCAACTGCCGGAGACTTGGTGCTTCAAGGAACGTCTGATGGAAGATTCATTGCTTTTAATGCTGCCTCTGGAGAAATATTGTGGAGTGTTGATACTGGGCAAGGAATAATCGCCCCACCGATCACTTACATGATTGATGAAGAGCAATATATTGCCATTCAAGTTGGTTATGGAGGAGCTTATGCCTTAGCGGGAGCATTTCCATCTGCAAATAAAAATCCAGCACAAAATGGTCGCATGCTGGTTTTTAAGTTAGGTGGAGAGGAGATGAGTCCGCCAGTTCAATCTATTGCAAAAGTTAATCCGGTAGTACCTTCAATGACAACAGATGCGCTCACTATTGCTCGAGGTGAGTATGAATACCATGAACATTGTCAGTTTTGTCATGGTGCAGGCGTTATTGGAGGTGGAGTTATACCTGACTTGAGGTATCTAGATGAGGTCGGCCACAAAACTTTCTTGGGAGTTATCTTGGGGGGCATGCATTCAGAAAAGGGAATGGCATCATTTAAAGAGGTTTTAAGTCTTGAGCAGGCAAACCAAATTCAAGCTTACATAATTTCACAGTCAAAACTAACCGGGGTAACTCAAGAAGCTGCTGAGGATTAACGTTATTTTATAATTCAAAGCTAAAGCTTTGTAAGTACTTTACAAACTCTGTATCAGGAATATTTCTTGAATCTCTCCAATGATCATTGGTCTCTAAATTTAAGACTTTCCCACTTTTACTTACTAAAAAAACTCTAGGTATGCCTTCAATTGCGTCCATGCCAAAAGATTTGTAAATCTCCATGTTAATTGAATATTTTTCAACATCTATGAAGTAGGTTACAAACTGATTATCTAGTATCTTTTTTGTGCTTGTTTCATTGATTTTTTGCAGTAAATTCATAGCATCCGGGCACCAATTTGCTCCAAAAATAAATAATTTATTTGAATTTTTATCTGCAATGAGTTCCTCAATAACTTGAGGATTTTCAATTCTTCCACTAAATTGGTTATTCATAAGCACGATTTCACTGTAAAAAGTAATATTTTACTAGAGAGGTTTGAATTATGGATAGGCTTACAAACATCTTTATTATTTTTGCCTCCACTTGGATTGGGGTTCAGGCAATTGGTTTAATTTTTTTTTACGATTCATTTGATGTGCCTTACTTCGCAGGTAGCATTGATCCTGAATTACTAAATGAATTTAGACATAGAACCGTGATGCCAGCTTTTTATCTTACTATGCTGTATTTTGTTGTTAGGTATTTTTCAGGAAGAAATCCTACCTCGCCAATTTGGCCAATCTTTGTTTCTTATAGTGCATGGACATTAACTCTATTTATTTCATTTTTTACCATGGGGATCCATACAATTAGTGTAATCTTCTTTATAATCACTACCCTGGGTATACTGCTGGTAAGAAGGGCACACAATAAGCGAAAAAATGAAATTTTTTAGATAATGATCTGGCTATTAAGAATTTACTTATTTTTATATTTTATTCTTTATTTTGGAATAGGGGCTTGGGCCATTATCGAGCCTGTTAGAGAAATTTTAGAATTTGATATTCCTTCTTTTATGTTGGCTGTTGGTCTTAGTGTATCAGCACCAATAGGCTACTCAGAGGTAGCAGGATTGTACGGGGGAATAAACTTGATGGTAGGAATATTTTGTTTGCTTGGGCTTCTTAGTAAATATTTAGCCAATAAAGCACTATTTATCCTTGCCTTCTTAACATTTTCAATTGCAGCCGGCCGTTATCTTTTATCTTTAATACCTACAGCACCGGGTTTTTTAAATAGCTTTTTTATTTTTGAAGTAGCAACTTTTTTTATTTCAATATTTTTTATGATCTATTTGAGAACTTTAAATCAGCCCGCTAAGAAGCATGATGTAGGCGATGTAGCTACCAACGAAAGTTAAACCAAAAAATTTCATTACCCATCCCTTAAAGGAAGTAAATTTAAGCACCATAATTGCTGCTAAAAATGCTGTACTGAGTAGAGCTAAAACCAGAAAATCTCTCACAAAGATTGTATCTTCGAGAGTTAAAGTAGAAAAAAATCCAATCATTGGAACCACAAAAACCAGATTGAATATATTTGAACCAATGATGTTACCCACCACCATCTGAGCTTTCTTTTTTACTAAAGCAGCAACACTTGCAGCTAACTCGGGAAGGCTGGTACCCAGGGCAAGGATTGTTAAACCAATAATCATTTCAGGCACCCCTAGAATTACGGCAATATTCTCGGCATGCGTAACAGAAAGATGTGATCCAAAAATTAATCCAATTAGTCCAATTGATAGCCAAAAGATATCTTTTAATATGCTGCTGGCCTGATTTTGAATATTTTTTTCATTCAAGTCATTCGATTTGAAAAGAGTAAAAAGAAAGAGTCCTAATATGCCAATAAAAACAATTGCTTCGATATGATTTATTTTTCCATTAAATAAAGCAATTCCTAACCACACAACTGAAATTACAAATGGCAGAAGGTTGATCAGAGAGTCATTGATTTGTTCTCTTAGAGAAAAGCAAGCAATACCAAAAATTAAAGCAATATTTGAAATATTTGACCCTATGACTGTACCAAGTGATAAAGCTGCACTCTCATTAAAAATACCCGAGATACCAATGAAGATCTCGGGGGCTGAGGTGCCAAATGCAACGAGAGTCAATCCAATAATTAAATCACTGACCCCAATTCTTTTGGCAATCATTGATGATTGAGCTACAAACCTATCCGCTCCCCAAATAAGAATAGCCAATCCAAAACAAAGAATAAGAAAGTTATGCAGCAGCAACATCTTTGCATTTTAATTGCAAATACAAAGAATTAATATTAGATTCAACAGAAAACAAAATAAGGAACACAATGAAGTTAGATCAATTATTTAGTATTGAAGGTAAAACAGCCGTTGTCACCGGTGGCTCAAGAGGCATAGGTGAAATGATCACGGCTGGCTTTTTGGCTAATGGAGTGAAAGTTTATATCACTGCTCGAAAAGCAGGACCATTAATTGATAAAGCTAAAGAACTTTCTGATCAATATGGACAAGAGTGCATTGCGATACCATCAGATTTAAGCTCTCATGATGGCATTGTTGAGTTTGCAGATGAGTTGAAAACCAGGGAATCTTCAGTAGATTTTTTAATTAACAATGCTGGTGCTGCCTGGGCAGAACCTTTGGATACATTTTCTGAAGAAGGGTGGGACCGTGTGATGGATTTGAATGTAAAAAGCTTATTTTTTGTCACTCAACAACTCTTGCCGCTGCTAAGGGTAAATGCGGATAATGATGATCCCTCAAGAATTATTAATGTTGGATCAATTGATGGCATCAACACCCCAGTATTTGAAACCTATCCCTATGGGCCTTCAAAAGCAGCGGTGCATCATTTAACAAGAGTGCTCTCAGCAAAACTAGTAAAGGAAGATATCATTGTGAATGCAATTGCACCAGGTCCGTTTCCAAGCAATATGCTGGGGCCTGCAGTTGGCCATGATTATTCAGGCATTGCAAAAGCAAACCCAAGAAGTAGAGTTGGCACGCCAGAGGATATTGCTGGATTAACAATATTCTTGTGTTCCAGAGCAGGAGCTTTTACAGTTGGTGAAACAATAACTTGCGACGGAGGATTGGTTGCAAGATCAGGTCATGATTTAAGCGGCGGATGAGTTTTTACGAAACATATATTCTCCCCAAGTTTCTTGATTGTGTTTGCTCGCAAGAAGGATTTCAAAATAAGCGCGCACAGATATTTCCTTATGCATCGGGAGAGGTTTTAGAGATAGGCGTCGGCACCGGCTTAAATTTTGAGTTTTATGATTTTGATAAAGTTACCTCAGTTAAAGGTATTGACCCAGCAATTAGTTCTCTTGAAATTGCTAACAAAAGAATCATTGAGATGAATATTCCTGTTGAGGTTATGGAAGGCTCTGCTGAAGAAATTATATTTGAAGATAATACCTTTGACTCAGTAGTTGTTGGCTACAGCTTATGTACTATCCCTGATCCAATTAAAGCACTAAAAGAAATTAAAAGAGTTCTGAAATTCAATGGTAAGTTATTTTTTACTGAGCACGGCATTTCTCCAGAAGAATCAGTGCGCAGATGGCAACACAGAATAAATCCAATTTGGAGTAAATTGGCAGGGGGCTGCAATATAAATCGTAATACTGAAGATATGATTTTAAGGTCAGGATTTAAGTTTGATCAATTGCAAAAGAAATACATCAAAGGACCCAAAATAGCCTGTTTTAATTATTACGGTATTGCTGAGAAAAATTAACTTGTTTTTGCGGCATCAAAAGCTTCAGTGATCAGCTCTCTCATCCATATGTGAGAACCGTCATTATCATCACTGCTATGCCAGATTAGATATTGTTCAACGGGCTGAACATCCAGAGGGAGCTCTTCGAATTGAAGCCCATGTTTTTTAGCGAAACTTTGTGAGCAGACCAATACTAAATCAGTTGATCGAACAATTTCTGGGGTCACTAGAAAATGCTGTGCTCGAAGAGCAACCTCACGTTGCAGTTGTATCTTTGATAGCTCGACATCAATCAGGGCTGGGCCTCTTTTGCGGTTGGATATATTAATAAATTTCTGAGCAAGCAACGCATCCATATCAAAATTTGGTAGCTTAGTGAGCGGATGATTTGCTCTGTGAGCACAAACAAATCTATCTTCAAAGACTTTTTTTGATAGTACATCCTTAGATCTAGGGATCACGGGATCAATTGCAAAGTTCAGCTCATTTGTGGCAAGAGCATGCACTAAATCTTCACGTGTTGTGAAAAAGCTTTCAATTGCAATTTTTGGTGCAGTTTTATTAATTCTTTCCAGAAGAAAAGGCAGTATTCTCCCTTCAGAAATATCACCAAGAGAAATTCTAAAAGTGCGTTGGGAAGTATTTGGATCAAATTCATCAGGTTCATTCACGCTCTTTTGCATCAGACTTAAAGCATGCTGAACATCATTAATCATGTGCTCAGTTTTATGAGTTGGAATCATTCCTGTCCCAGTTCTAACAAATAAGTCATCATTAAATCTTTCTCTAAGTCTAGCAAGTGCATTTGAAACGGCAGGTTGAGTAATTCCAACAACTTCTGCTGCCTTGGTTAAACTTCCCTCCGTATAAATAGCATTCATGATCACGAAAAGGTTCAAATCAAAGGAGCTAATTTTCATATTGGACTAATTTTAGGAATTAATTATTGGGATATGTTATTCATCAAACTTATAAAGCTATCTTAGCAACTTGAATAATAGAAATAAAGGATTGTTAGGGTCTAAATATAGTGACATACTACATGCCAATACCTTCTTTATCACTGTGAATAGAGTAACTCAAATCCTAGGTTCAAAATATCCAATCATTCAAGCTCCCATGGGATGGATTGCAAGGAGTAAGCTTGCCTCCGCTGTATCGAATGCTGGTGGCTTTGGCATTATTGAAACTTCCTCAGGCGAAGTTGAAAACTGTAAGAATGAAATCATGGCAATGGCTGACTTAACGGATAAGCCTTTTGGAGTAAATTTACCACTCCTTTTCCTAAAAGATGAATCCATGATTGATGTTGTTTTAAATGCTGGTATTAAGTTTGTTACCACTTCCGCAGGCGATCCCGCTAAGTACATCCATATCCTCAAAGATGCAGGGATTAAAGTCTTTCATGCTGTGCCTAATGTCGCAGGAGCAAAGAAAGCTGTCGGTGCTGGTGTTGACGGATTGGTTGTAGAGGGAACCGAAGGCGGTGGTTTTAAAAGTCCTGAAGAAGTTGGACTGTTTGTATTAATTCAAGCCATCAGAAATATCACCGATCTGCCAATTGTTGCTGCAGGTGGGATTGTGGATGGACGTGGAATGGCAGCTGCATTTGCAGCAGGTGCAGAAGGCATTCAAATGGGTACTCGATTTGTTTCCTGCAAAGAAAGCCCAGTGCATGAAAACTTTAAAAACTATATCATCAATTCTGATGAGCAGGGCACTTGGATACTAAATAAAAAAGGTAAGCCTTGCATTCGAGCACTTAAAACAGATTATACCCAGCCTATTTATGAATCAGGTGAGATGGATATGAGCGCAATGATGAAAATTCAGGATTTATATTTTGGAGGCAACATGAATGCAGCTCCTGCGCTGTCAGGCCAATCAGTTGGATTAATCACAAGAATGAAGCCTGTGAAAGAAATCATTTCTGAAACCATCAAAGAATTTAATAAAATTTGTTCATCCATGAGTCAACAAGCCTTTGATGAATGATATTATTACGATAACTAGGAAAAAAAATGAAATTTGAACTTAGCAAAAAAACTCAATCTTTATTGGATCAGGTTACTGAATTTATAAACAAGGAAATCATTCCTAATGAATCTCTCTATGAACAGCAAGTAGAAGAGGGTGGCAGATGGTGCATCCCGCCCGTCATTGAAGAGATGAAAGAGAAAGCAAAAAAAGCTGGACTGTGGAATCTCTTTCTTCCTGAGAGTGAACTCGGAGCCGGGTTGACTAATTTCGAGTACTCGCATTTAGCAGAACAAATGGGTCGATCTGGAATTGCATCCGAAGTTTTTAATTGTTCAGCACCCGATACAGGAAACATGGAGGTTTTGGTTAGGTATGGAAGTGAGGCTCAAAAAGATGAGTGGCTAACACCACTATTAAATGGAGAAATTAGGTCAGCTTTTGGTATGACTGAGCCAGGCGTTGCTTCATCCGATGCCACCAACATGGCGGCCACTGCAGTGCTTGATGGGGATGAGTACGTTATCAACGGTGAAAAGTGGTGGACCTCCGGTGCTGGAGACCCAAGATGTAAGATCATTATTTTCATGTGCGTCACTGATCAAGATCCTGATTCACCAAGACATAAGCGACATTCAATGATACTGGTGCCCACCGATACTCCAGGCATTGAAACTCGTAAAATGATGCATGTGTTTGGCTGGGACGATGCTCCTCATGGTCATGCGCACCTAAAGTTTGATAATGTCAGGGTCCCTAAAGAAAACATGCTTTTAGGTGAAGGTAGGGGTTTTGAAATTGCTCAAGGTAGGCTTGGACCAGGCAGAATTCATCATTGTATGAGGGCCATAGGTATGGGTGAGAGAGTCATTGAGATGATGTGTCGACGTGGTCAAACCCGTGTTGCATTTGGCAAACCCATCGCCCAACTTGGCGGAAACTTTGATGTGATAGCTGATTCAAGAATTGAGTTGAATATGGCTCGATTATTAACTCTTCAAGCTGCCCATATGATGGATACAGTCGGCAATAAGGTAGCGGCCAGTGAGATTGCTCAAATTAAAGTGGCGGTTCCAAATATTGTTTGTAAGATCATTGATCGTGCAATTCAAATTCATGGTGGAGCTGGAGTTTCTCAGGTTTTTCCACTTTCAAGAATGTACGCTGGGATGAGAACCCTTCGCTTGGCTGATGGACCGGATGAGGTTCACAGAAGGGCGGTTGCTCGACATGAGCTTGGCAAACATGCAGTTCAGGATGATCAAGTAGAATCATCTGAAATTTCTCGAAGTTAAGCGATAGATCATTGCCAGCAAATCTGATCTTTTACGATACAGAGACCTCGGGGATTCAGAAAGATTTTTCTCAGATTTTGCAATGCGGCTCCATCCAAACCAATCGCAGATTTGAGGAATTAGCGCAACAAAATATTGGGTGCAGACCACTTCCATGGGTGAATCCTCAACCCAAAGCCATGCTCACCAATAAAAAAATTGAGTTATTTAAATCAAATACCTCTCATTATCAAATGATGAGCGACTTGCATCGTCAGTGGCGTGAATGGACGGTGGATGGTCCGGGTACATTTGTGACTTATAACGGCCATGCGTTTGATGAAGAATTAATTCGAAGACAATTTTATTGGAACCTGTTGGACATCTACCTAACCAATACCAATGGTAACGGCAGGCTTGATCTTTTTTTAATGTTGCAAAACCTTACATGTTATTTTGACAATGTAATAGAAATTCCTCTATACGATGGCGGTCCAGGCATTAGTTTAAAGCTTGAAGACATAGCGGCTGCAAACAGCATTAGTAACAAAGATGCGCATGATGCCATAGCTGACTGTAGATTGATGTTAGAGCTCCTTAAAATTATTAGTGGCAAAAAACCTGATTGGATTGATTTTTTTATCTCGACTGCAACCAAACCAGGCATGCAAGCTGCCATCAATTGCAAAACTTTTCTTGCGCTTGGAGAGGTGTATCGTCGAGAACGATTTAGATATCCTGTAGTTATATGTGGTGCCGATGCTACTCGACCTAATGAAATTGTGTTTTTTGATTTAAGCTTTGATCCAGAAGAAATTTTTTCTTTAGAAACCTCTGATATCTTTAGCATGGTTCATAAAGGTGGGCGTGATGGCCCACTTAAAAAATACAAAATTAATAAAACTATTCCCATATGTCCTCAAGAAATGATTGAGGATGATGCAATATTTGATATGGATATTGATATTCTTGTTAAGAGAGCTGAGCTTGTTAAAAATAATACTGACTTTCACTCGCTGGTAAGCGATGCAATGGCAGATCGTATTTTTAATTTCAAGGAGCCTGAACACATTGAGCAACTCATTTATGCAGGAGGGTTCCCAAAACCCTCCGATAAGGCGTTAATGGACGATTTTCATCGCATTGAAGAGCCTTCCTACCGAATTAAAATAGCAAGAAACATTGAAGATGAGCGTTTTAGGCTTTTTGCTGAAAGGTTAGTATGTCAAATGTATCCGACTGAAGCACCAGATGATATGCAAAAAAGGTACGAGGTCTTTTTAAATCAACGTTTAAATGAGGATGGTCCATGGGGTTCAACTGAAAAAATCCTTGCAGAAATAGAAAAATTGAAAGATTCTGAGGACAAAAATATCTTGAATGCGACAGAATCTTTTATTAAACAAAGAAACTAATTTAATAAATGTTCTAAATTTACATAAATTTTCTCGAATTGCTTTCGTTTTTGATCAGAAATTGTTAACCTATGTACCCTTTTCGAGGAAAACTGACAAAAAGTCATGAGAATATTAAATTTTTTTAAGAGGATATTTATGAGCGAAGATAATAAAATTGTTGATGGCGCTAAAGATGCTATTGAAGGTGTTGCAGACGTCACCAAAGAAACAGTTGGTGCAGTTGGCGATGTAGCCGGCGAAGCGGTAGAGGGTGTTGTTGAAACAGCATCTGCAGCTGCCGAAGGTGTCAAAGAAACTGCTGAAGAAGTATTAGATACAGCTAAAGAAGTTGCTGGCGAAGTAGTTGAAACTGTTGGTGAAACAGTTGATGCCGCTATCGAAGGCGTTAAAGATGTAGCTGGTGAAGTTGCTGAAGCAGGAAAAGAAGTTTTAGATGAATTAAAAGAAGGCGATGTTGTTGGTGCCGCTAAAGAAGTTGTTGAAGGCGTTGCCGAAACAGCTGGAGCAGCAGTTGGAGCAGTAGCTGATGTAGCAGGTGAGGTTGTTGAAGGAGCAGTGGAAACGGCTTCTGCAGCAGTTGAAGGTGTTGTTGATGTTGCTAGCGAAGTTGCTGAAGGCGTTAAAGATGTAGCTGAAGAAGTGGTTGAAACTGTTGGTGAAACAGTAGATGCTGCGATTGAAGGGGTTAAGGACGTTGCTGAGAGCGTTAAAGATGCGATTCTCGGTGACGACGACGATAAGTAGTATTATCTTTTCTCAAGAAAAAGGAGGCTATGCCTCCTTTTTTTTGGCCTCAAGCTTATTGCCTTTAAACCAACCTCGTTTAAAATAGTTCGTCCTAGACCCGTAGCTCAGTTGGTTAGAGCGCTGTCTTGACATGGCAGAGGTCAGCAGTTCAAATCTGCTCGGGTCTACCATTAATTAAAGGATCTTTATGAAACATTTACTTTTGAGTCTGTCAGTATGCTTTTTTTCAACCTTAGCTTTAGCTGAATACTTTCCAGATGAAAACTGGGAGCTATCTAGTGCATCGCAAGAAAATGTAAATGAGTTAAGGCTCAAAGCTATTGAAGACATTGCATTCAAGGATCCTGCAACTCAGGCTTTGGTGGTTATCAAAAATGGGAAAATTATAAGTGAGCGATATGCTAAAAATTATAATCAAGACTCTTTCGGCACCTCATGGTCAGTTGCAAAAAGTTTTTATGCTGCATTGATTGGCATTTCTATTGAGAAAGGTGAAATAGAAAGTCTTGATGATCCAGTTTACAAATACCTACCGGTCTACAAAGAAGATGAACGCTCAGTTATTACTCTAAGAAATATTCTTGATATGGAAAGCGGTCTGCAGTATCCAGAGACTCAACACGAGACAATGTTTCTAAATGAAGATCAACTTCAATATGCTTTAAATGTTCCATTAGAAAAAAAACCTGGATCAAAATGGGAATACAACAATGTTAATTCAATGTTATTGGCAGCTATCTTAGAAGCGGCAACTGGTCAGTCTGCAGATCAGCTTTTAGAGAATAGAATCTTACAGCCTATTGGCATCCAAAACTCAACCTTATGGAAGGATGGTCGAGGTAATGTCATGACTTACTGTTGCATAGACATGAGCGCGAGAGACTTTTCAAGGTTTGGATTATTATTTGCAAGAAACGGTAATTGGAATAATCAATCCATAATCCCAAAAGGCTTCATTGAGGAAACCTTTAGTACATCTTGGAGATTTAAAGCGCCAAGAAAAGGAGGATATTCATTGCATTGGTGGATGGCTGCCGATGATGAAAATCATGAAATCTTTTTTGCTAGCGGTAAATTTGGCCAATACATTTTTGTAGATCGTGATAATGATGTCGTGGTTACCAAAATAACTAAGTACGATCCGATTCCTGGTGATACCCAAGACTTTAAAGAGTTTAAATGGTTGAAAGAAATTGGTGACATGGATGTGACCCTAGCAGTTTGGGATTTTCTTGAGAGCTCGAAGATTATGAAGGTGGGTGAAGGTGGCGTCACATCTCCAATTACCAAAGAAAACGGCGATGAATCAACTTTTCAAAAAGATATTTACAAGTTTATCGAAAATCTTGCCTTGCTATCTGATTAAAACCAGACGTACATAATCATTGGCACTGAAATAGCTGCAATAACTATTTCAAGGGGTAACCCCAGCCTCCAGTAATCTCCAAACTTATATCCTCCTGGTGCCATGACCAGGGTATTACATTGGTGACCAATGGGTGAGAGAAAAGCACAACTTGCTCCCACGGCAACTGCCATTAAAAAAGGCTCTACAGGAGCGCCAAGTTGAGAGGCAATATTTGCGGCGATCGGTGCCATGATAATGGCTGTGGCAGCATTATTGATGATATCTGAAACAAACATGGTTACCACAAGAATTATTAGTATGATCATGTAGACAGGCAAGGCTTCGGTATAACCTGAAATAAACATCGCTATGTTGTTGGATATTCCTGTCGTTTCGAGTGCTTGGCCGATTGGAATCATTGCAGCCAACATCACAATGACGGGCCATTCAATACTTCGATAAAGGTTTCCGTTAAGGACTTTAACTCCAATGAATGCAAGGACGCATAATAAGAAAGCTATCACAATATTAATAACATTAAAGGCAGCAAGCAGGAGGAAAGTAACAAAGAAAATAATACTCTTTATCAGTCGACTGCGACTAGGGATGACCTGCATTTCTCGCTGCATCAGTGGCATGAGACCTAAGTGCTTAATCCGTTCTTTAACTCCTTCCTCATCAATGGATCGCACGCCTAGTAAAAGCACGTCCCCAACCCTAAAAATTTCACGTGAAAGCCTAGTTCTAAACTTTGCCCCTTGTCGCCAAAGTCCAAGCAGGGCGAGATCTTCTGAGGCTAAACGTTTTAAAAATTCTTGTTTACGACCAATGAGTCTTGAAGAGGCTGTGACCATCACCTCAATCTCTTCAAGATCAGATTCTTTAATGGTATTAAGATCCTCAGAAATCTCTAAATCAAGATCACTTTGCAGTCTTGAAATATCATCCGGCGAGGTTTTAATCACAAGCACCTGATTATGCGCAAACTTAGTGACCATTGAGACCTTGCTGACCGCTCCTGATTCATTAACAATGCCCAGCACTTCAGTTTCTGGACCTGCTACTTTTTTAATTTCAGATAATCTTTTGCCGATGGCTTTGCTATCTTTTTTTACTCTAACTTCAAACAAATAGTTCTTCAGATCAATTAATTTAACTTCATCTCCAGCTTCTTGCCTTACTTTGACTAGGCGATATCCAAGAAAAGCAATGAAGATAACACCCAAAAGGCTTACAGCAACACCCACGAAAGAAAAATCAAAGAAATTAAAGCTAGTCCCTGTATAAGTTTCTCTGTATTGAGAAATAATAATATTGGGCGGGGTTCCAATCATTGTATTCATCCCCCCCAAAATACTTGCAAAAGCTAGCGGCATTAAAAATTTTGGGGGATTCCAATTGTTTTGCTGACACACGGCTATGGTTACTGGTAAAAGTATTGCCATGGCTCCGATGTTGTTCATGAATGATGACAATGCGGCAGCAGTCACCAGAATGACAAGAAGAAACTGGTTCTCGCTTAATGGGATCTTAGAAAGTTGCCCACCAATCAATCCAACAAAACCTGACTCTTGCAAGCCCCTACTGATTAGCAAAACTAAAGCTACAATAATCACCGCAGGATGACCAAACCCTGAGAAAGCACTATTAATTGGAATAACTTCGAATAGAACTAAGGTAGCAAGCGCTACCAAGGTCACAGCGTCATACCGCCAGCGACCCCAAATCAATAGACCAACCAAAACACAGATAGTGATAACTAATACATTTTGGTCGCTGAACATATTGAAGTCCTAAGAGATTTTTAATTTAGGAGCATTTGTCATTACGCTTTTTATGCCCTTATTCATTGAAGATCTGTCGGCATAGCTTTGCGATGTTGCGACCACCTTATTATTGCCTGCAACCAAATTAAAACTCCATTTTCCGCCACGAGTTTCTTTGGTCTTAAAGTTATCTTTTGAATCAGCATGCTTGGCAACTGATTTAATTCCTTTCATGCATGTTGATCGTGATGCATAAGCTTGTGATGCAATGATGTTTTCACCATTTTTTGCCTTAAGTCTAAAACGATGTTTGCCGCCCCTATCTTTATATATTTCGAACATTTTTCCTCCTTATCTGCAGAGATCAAATACTAACAAACTTACTTGGTAAAAACACATTTTTTTTATGCCCATGAGTGCACTAGGCTATAATCCGCTTATGGAAAATCTCAAAAATTTCTTTGAAGGAACATTTTCTAAAATTATTGGAATATTGATTATTCTTTCTATTGCTGATCAAGTACTGACCTCAATGGAACTCACCCGCACGGTGGAGAGAATTTTCGATGTTTTTTATCTACTTACAATTACTTTATTCTGTTTTGAATTTCTAATTCGCGTTGTGGTAATTAGAAAATTTGATTTTCTTTTGGCGGTTGATGCGATTGTGCTGCTCAATGCACTCTTTGTTGGGCTGGTTGATTTAAGAATGTTGAGGTTATTTAGGTTGTTTCAAATTTTTAGAGCTTCAAAGTTTTTAATCCCCACCAATACACTTATAAAGACAATTGTCATGCAACGTAACGCACTACTTGGCTCACAAATGATGGTGATATCTATCTTGTTGATAGTTTCCACACTTATTTATTTTCTTGAATCAGAAGCCCAACCAGAAATTTTTGGAAGCATTCCTGCAGCCATGTGGTGGGGAATAGCCACGCTAACTACTGTGGGTTATGGCGATGTTGTTCCTAGCACAGAAGTCGGCAAGATATTAGCAAGTTTTACTATGTTTATTGGCATTGGAATGTTTGCTTTACCGGCTGCAATTTTAGCATCGGCTTATTATGAAGAAATACAAAAGAGAAATTTTTTAATCACATTTGAGGCGATTGCTGCAATTCCTCTTTTTCAGCAATTACCGGTAGGAGCAATTAATAAGATTAATGAAAAGCTTGATGTAAAACTGTTTCAAAAAAATGAAGAGATTTTTAAAAAAGGTGATGAGGGTGATGCCATGTACATTATTGAGCAAGGTCAGGTAAAAGTTGATCTTGAGAATCCTGTTTATTTGGGACCGGGTGATTTTTTTGGGGAGATGGCATTAATTTCTAACTCGCCAAGAAATGCAACCTTGATTGCAACCGATGACAGTAAATTGTTTGAGCTCCAAAAATCTGACCTTGAAGAACTTTTTGATGAGCACGAAGTGCTTTTTAGAGAACTAGAAGAAGCAATTAAAAACCGATCAGTTTAATCATCACCGCCTGAGTCAGGGTCAATGCGTTGCGGTTCATGCGATTCTTCTTGCACGACATCGTAATCATCAGGATTTTTTTCAGTGTTTTCCATGTAAACCGATGTTGACGGATAGGCAAACTCCGAACCATTTGCACGTACAATCTTAATGGTTTCAAAAATCAAAGACTGTTTAACTTTTGTAAAATCAGTAAGGTTAATTGGCTCGGTGTAACACAATATTCTAATATCGATTGAACTGGCTCCAAATTCATCCGTTTTTACAAAAGAGTCTTGTCGTGGGTTTTCTGCAAATTGATCTGAGTCCTTAATAAAAGCCTCGATTTCTTCACATATTTTGGCGAGCTGATCTTGGGTTGTCGAATAAATTAAATTAATAGTCCAGCTAATTCTTCGATATTGCATGGCGCCGTGATTGATTACTTTAAAATCAGCTAGATCTTTATTGGGTACCAACATTGGCGCAGTACTGAATAGTCTAACTAGTGTTGAGCGGAAACCAATATTCTCAACTACACCATGAAGCTCATTTTCAATTTCAATCCTGTCGCCCGGTTGAAATCGATTTTCTCCAATAATTAAGATGCCCGCAATTAGATTTTTAAATAAATCCTGAGCTCCCAAAGCCACCGCAACTGAAAATAATCCCAAACCTGCTACCAAGGGCCCAATTTGAATCCCAAATATATCAAGGATGACACCAATACCTATCACCCATATAAGCACCCTTGCTGCTCGTTCAAGCCACATGGTCATGGAAGCCGTCAACAAGCTGGTAGCTGAGAACATTCCAAAGATTGGCTGTACAGAGTTTGATAGAGTACTAAAAATTGTGAAAGCGATTGAAGCCTTTACAATATTTTGAGCAACCAGCTCTGGAGTTCCGCTAAGAGGCAGGTACATAGTAATGAAATATAAAGCCACAGTTACGGGAAGATATCCTAAGGGTTTTTCAAGTGTTTCTAAGACAGCATCATCGGCTTCAGATTCTGTTTGGTCGGAGAGCTTTTCGAGCCATTTAAAAACACGCGCAATAAAGACACCACGAATAATAATCCCCGTAAAGAGAATCACAATTGAAACAATCAGTTCAGTGATTCCAATCCCGTAAAGACCGTCACTCCAAACTTGATTAACAACACCTAAAAAACTATCTAACATCTTTATCTCCTAGAAGCTCCATGAAAATTTTGTACTAATGCTTTCATCTATTTTATCAGCATTAAGAGGCGGTGCATTATCATTAAATCTTGAGTACTGAAGTGAAATGGTTACCCGCTCATTGACTTCAAAATCAAAGGCAAAAATAGCGCTGGATTTAATATCATCACTAAAATCATCAACTGAAGGCTGCACATAAATAGTGGTATTGAAATGAATGTTTTCGCCAACTTCAAAATCATCATAGAAATAAATACTTAATCGGTCTGTCTTCGTATTAATCATATTAAGATCTTCTTCATCTTCATTAATAAAAGCCATTCCAAATCTTGCATGATCATTGATCAAATATCTAAGCCCCAAACCAGTAACTTCTCTTTGCCGGTAGTTTCTAAATGGATTTTCTGAACTTTGAGCGAATAACTCATAATGTAAGTTTGATTTATTTTTGAAGACTAAGCGACCATGAAAAAAATTTGATTCATCAATCACATTTCCAATGTATTTCCTTTCCGATTGGCTTAAAACTAAAAATGAATCCACCGTATCGGAATTATTGTCAATGCGGTAAGTAAATGTGTAGTAGTCACGATCTCGATTTCCTCTGGAGGCATCAACGCTGCCTGAGACAGAATGATAGAGTCCGATTTCACCTTCTTTACGTAAGTCTTCGATATTTATAATAGCCGTCGCATGCGCATTCACGCCAATCATTGTTAGGGCTAAAACAAATACCTTATTTAGTTGTTGCAACATTTACACCATTCCAATCTAATCTTGGGGGATGTATTCTAAATTGATTTATCCTTTCTTGAAAGTGTTGATAGTATTTTTCTAACTCAGGTGCCTGAGCTTTTGCCATCATTAAATAACGCTCAGCTGCATCCCAGTTTTGTTCTCTGTAACTAGCCAGCATTGCATTTTGCGGTTCTTTTAATTGAGCAGCTTCATCGATATGTAAATCGCTCAAATAAGTATAAATTCTGACTGGTTCTGTTTTGCCTTTTACGGCAATAAGATCCAGCTCAATCAACTTATAATCCGGCATACGCTTTGCCGTTTCTTCGCCTAAAACTATGTTTACTCCGTATGAACCTGATTGCCCTTCAAGTCGAGCTGCTAAATTTACTGCATCACCCAACACGGTATAGTCAAAGCGCTTGTCGGAACCCATGTTCCCCACAATACAATCGCCGGTATTAATGCCGATACCTATCTCCATAGCTAATTTCCCCTCACCAACCAATTCGTCGTTAAGCTCCTTGAGAGCCCTACGCATTTTCACACCAGCTTGAATGGCAAGCTCAGCATGATTTTCTTGAGAGGCAGGGGCATTCCAAAAAGCCATAATGCAGTCACCCATGTACTTATCAATAGTGCCCTCGCATTCTAAAATTTCATTAGATAAAGTTGTTAACAGACGATTGATAAGGTCTGTCAGGGCTTCAGGATCTTGTTTGTACTGCTCAGAAATCTTAGTAAAACCTCGAATATCTGAAAACAGCATTGTCATGTCTTTTCGCTCGCCACCTAGTTTTAGGGATTCATTAGATTCTGCAAGTCGGTTAACCATTTCAGGAGACATATACTGTGCAAAAGCTCCACGCACTCGACTTCTCTCCAATTCTGTAAAAAGAAAGTTAAAAAAGGTTACGGCTACATAAACCGTTAAAATAATGACCAAGGGTGATATAGGATCGACCAAAAATAACTTGGATTTAAAGAAATACCAGCTGCTGCCAATAATTCCTGCTGAACCAATACCTAAAACTGTAAGTCCTCCAATGGGACCCATTGCCTGAATCATAAAAGTAATAAATAAAGATAAGATCAATCCAGCAATGAATTCTGCACCAAATAACCAATCAGGTCTTTGCAAAAATTCGTTGGCAAAAATTTGCTGAATAAACTGACCAATAATAGTGACACCAGGAATGTTCTTTTCTATTGGTGTAGACCTAAGGTCAAATAAACCCGCAGCTGATGTTCCCACCAATACAACTTTTCCTGAAAAGAAATCAGGTTCGATTGATCCTGATAAAACATCCCAAGCTGATACACTCACTAAGTCTTTGGTAGGTGCATAGTAAATCCATGATTGCCCATCTGGAGTGGTTGGCATAGTAAGAGGCCCTAGTTTGATATTATTTACACCAGTTTGGGCTCCAAAGGCCTCTTCACTTGAAGCATTTGAGGCCTTAATTTGGAAGGTTGAAGCACCAATTGCAACTCTCGCTAGCTCTAAACCTAGACTTGGAATTACCATCTCTCCCACACGATCAAAGGTTGGCAAGCTTCTTACAATTGAATCATTATTCCCAATGCTCATAGTACCCAGGCCTGCTGCACCTTCTTCAAGCATTTCAATGTTGCTTCTTAAACCGGTATAAGTAGGTAAAAATTGATTTGGATTGTCTCCTTGTGTGACTAAACCAAACTTAGCTTTAGCAAAGTTCGTTGTCACATCTACATTATTCACAGCAACACCTAGAACAACTGTTCCATGGTTACTGATGGCTCTTGCAAAAACTTCGTCATTATCAGGAAGCAGCTCCACTTGCTGCTTTAAAGCAAAGTTATCAGGGAATTGATTGATTAGATTGCGCGGATTGGTTCTATCCGGTTCGGCAAATACAATATCAAATCCTAAAGCAGCTGCAGCGTAAGTTTGATCAGTTAATCTTGCTAGAGTTGTTCTTGACCAGGGCCATTGACCAACTAATTCTAATGAACGATCATCAATATCAACAATAACTATTGGATCATCCTCATAAACTTTTCGAGGAAATAGTTGTTGAAAGGTATCAAAAGAATAGTTCTGCAAATTTGTAAAAATATTAAATGGATTAAATAATGGAAGAAGGCTTGCAAATATTGCAAATCCATACAAACCATACTTTATAAGCTGCTTAATACTAAATTGCATAAAAGTAATTAACCAGGAAGCTGAAAATCTTTAATTATTTTTAGAGATTTCTTTACAAGATCGTGATGTATTTTAGATGGTAAATTTAATAAGTTAGTAGCACTCATAAAATCAAGATATATATTGTCTAAATCTTTCCCTGATGAAAGTAAGCGAATTATGTGTTGATAATTCCAAAATATAAAACCTCTAATTCGCAAATAATGATCAAAATTCTTTTTACTAAACTCTGGGACATCTTTCATTTCTAGTGCTTCTTGAAGAAAGGCCTCAGTAGTGGGTTCTGAAAATTTTTCCCAGGTTTCATTTAAAAAAACAGGATGCTGTTTTAACCACTGAGAGACATTGTCTTGTTTGAACATATCAAAAGCAAGATAATAGCCAACATAGATCCTCAGAATGGGAGATTTAATTTGTAGTAATTCATTGTTACCAAATTCTGCAAGTATGGAAACTCTTCTTTGAATAAGCTCTTTGTGAATTTGATCAAGATTTTTATAGTAACGATAGAAAGAACCATAAGCTGTGCTAGCGCGCTCAGTTATTGTTTTAACTGAAATAACTTTATCACCTTCTAAGATTAGTTCCCACATTGCATCCAATAAACTATTTTTAGTTCTTATAGATTTTTTTTCTATCATTATCGGTTAAGTTAAATATCTATAATATCATTAATATTTTCAGCATTAGAAAGACACAAATCTAGAGTTTGCGAATCAATATTACCGCCTGAAAATACTATTAATACATTTTGATTCAGGAAGTGTTCTTTATGCTTTATCAAGTTTGCTAGACCAATGGCTCCACTTGGCTCTAAATTTATACTAAAAAAGTCTTTTGCAAGTTGAATTGCCTTAAAAACATAGGCTTCCTCACAAGACAGGCCATTTAAATTAAGTGCCAAATTTATTGAAAAAGGTATTTTTCCAGGCTGCCTAGTTAAAATTCCATCACATAATCTTGAGCCTAAGTTGTCTGAAGTTAAGATCTTTTTATGCTTAAAAGAAATTTCATGATCATTCCAGTCTTCAGGCTCCGCAGTATATATATTTATTTTTGGATAATTTTTCTTTAAAACAATGGAGCAGCCTGCAGATAAGCCACCACCACCAGCACAAATTATCGAAGAATCAATTATTACATCAGTTTGTTGAATCGCTTCTAGTGCTGTTGTGCCTTGACCGAAAATTGTCTCAAGAGAATCATAGGGTTTGATAATAGTTAGGTTATTTTTTTTAGCAATTTCTTCACCTATATTCTCTCTACTATCTTTATCTCGATCATAAAAGAGAATTTTTGCACCCAATAGTTTCGTATTTTTTATTTTTATTTTTGGAGCATCCGTAGGCATTATGATTGTTGCATTAGTCTTATAACATTTAGCTGCCATTGCTACACCCTGAGCATGATTACCAGAAGAATAAGCTAAAACTCCATGTTTGAGTTGCTCATCTGTAAGCCTTGAAATTGCTGATAGCGCACCTCGTATTTTAAAAGATCCTGTAACCTGCAGATTTTCAGCTTTACAAAAAACTTGTATACCAAGTTTTGCATTCAATTCTTTGGAAATTAATAGCGGTGTTTTTTTTATGTGCGGTTCAATAACGCTGTGGGTTTTTTCAATCTCCGCAACGTAAGACTGAAAGTTATGCTGCACGCTTAGCCAAGAGATCTTTGATCAGCAGTGGTGCGTAAATTACATAAAAAAGTACAATACCTATGGGTGTGGTGATCAATAAGTGAAACGGAGGTTCAGGGAACATATCCATGATGGTACCGGCTTCAGGTTTTTTCAATAAATACCAGAAGTTTGCACCTTCACCGAGAAGCAAATTCAGTACATAAATAATTCCCATACAAATAATCGTTATAAAGATTACTATATGCACATCATTCAGGAATGGGCGTTGATTGAGAGCTATACAAGCATAAAATACTCCCAAAAGAATTGATCCATGGATCACAAAAAATGGTAAGTATTGTTGTTCAGGGAACTCAAAGAGCACGTCGGGCGTTAGTATTGCCATGCTGGCTCCACCCAAACCCCAAAAGAAGGCACAATTAAAATATACCTTTTTACGATTAAATAAGTAAATCATAATTGCCATGGCTGACATATCGCACATATGTAATGGCAGTGCTTCTTGCCAAGGTAAATTAAAGGTAAACGTGGTGAATGCTTGGGTAATCAGCTGATAAGCAATAATGACTGAAATTGAGATTCCCGTAATTTTTTTTGTCTCCTCATCACTGTTTTTAAAATAATAAGGAACGATTAAAGCAATCCCAAACGTGGCGAATATCGTTAATATATGCTGCGGCCCGAACATTTGAAATGGCGTAAATTCCATCATTTATGTAAATTTTAATTAAATTGCTGAATATCAGCTTGTAACCCCTAAATTTGCAATCTATATTAACTGTTCAAGAAAAATAAATAAACTTAATCAAAATGTCTAAAGATTGCCTGCTGTTAAATGGGAATGGAAAGCCTGTAAGCTATTTTCCTTTATCAGTTATCAACTGGAAGACAGCAATTAAGTTGGTTTTGACGCGGAATGTCATTTTGCTGCGTGAGCATGAGGATTTTGTGGTGCACTCACCGACCATGGAGATGAAAGTTCCCAGTATTTTGATGTTGCCTAGATTCCACAAATTCCATAACTACGTTAAGTTTTCAAGATCCAACGTTTTGTTAAGGGATATATATACCTGTCAGTATTGTGCTGAAATTTTTGATAAAAAAGATTTAACCTTAGATCATGTCATTCCAAAATCTAAAAAGGGACCATCTAATTGGGAAAATGTCGTGACAGCATGTAAGGCCTGTAACCTTAAAAAAGCAAATAAACCCGGCACCCCCATTAAGGAGCCCATCAAGCCTTCCTTTAGCTCGTTGCTCAATGGTTATACGTTTAACAGCGATTCATTTCCTGATAAGGAATGGTCAAAATATATATTTCAGTCGTAGTTATATTTAACGGAGCAACCGTAAGGCACGCTTTCTTGAATGTCCGGTTTTTGATTCTTACTCACTGGCGTGTCGTTCATTGCAATATAATTGACCGCATCGGTTAGTGATGCTCTAAAGAACTTTGTACCACCGCCAATATCATCAATTCCGCCTTTGAACCTTAAAATCCCTTCAGCATCAATCATGTACATGTGGGGAGTCGTTTTAGCTCCGTATTGCATGCCCAACAATCCGGATTCGTCCAATAAGACATAATCATTCGCTGCATTTCTGGAGATGCTTAACTCATTGGCTTTATCGGCACTCACATAACCCTGCTCTCCGGGTGCTGAAGAGATTACACTCAGCCAAACGTAGCCTTCAGCTTTAGCTATGCGTTGCACCTTTTGCATGTTTCCTTCTTTGTAGTGCCTGACCACATAAGGACACTCATGATTAGTCCACTCTAAAATCACCGGCTTACCTTTAAAATCATCCAGGCTAATGGTCTTGCCATTACTATCGAGGGCGCTAAATTTAGGCGCAGGTTTATTAAGTTGAGGATCCTGAAGCACCACCTCAACTGCGTTTACATTTAATGTAAACAATAAGATTAAACTAACTAAGTATTTCATAGACCTAAAATATAACCCTCAGTTAGTATTGCTGGCAAGATTTTTGGTGTTTGCATTCCGGGTTTCCAGAAAACATAAAGAGGCACACCTGAACGGTTATAAGAGCTTAGCGTATTTGCAATATCATCGTTGCGATTGGTCCAATCGGCTTTAATGTATTCAATGTTATTAGCACTAAAAAACTCTTTCACAGAGTCTCTGCCTAAAGCGATCTGTTCATTTGCTTGGCAAGTGATGCACCAAGCAGCAGTAAAATTGATGAAATAGGCTTGCTGTTGGGCTTGAAGTTTTTCTTCAATGCCTGCTTGCCAGGTAAGCGAATCATCCTCAACCAATTTTTGGGTAACGGTTTTATCTAAATTCGCAAGACCAAAAATCACTGCCAAAAGAACAACCACGCTGATCCCAATATTTTGTCTTCGATTTCGTGACCCACCAAACCATAAACCAAAGCCCATGACTAAAATAAGACCCATTAAAATAACTAAATCGGTTGCCGAAGTTTGTTGTGCAAAAACCCAAATTAACCAGATCGCAGTGGCAAACATTGGAAAAGCCATGATCTGCTTAAAAGTTTCCATCCATGCACCAGGTTTTGGAAGCCAGGCAACCAAATTTGGAATAACGGAAAGCATTAAATAAGGCAGGGCAAAACCCAGTCCTAACATGATAAAAATCATTAAACTCATTAAGGTAGGTTGCACGAGGGCAAATCCTAGAGCTGCACCCATAAAAGGTGCGGTACAAGGTGATGCAACAACCACAGCAAGAACTCCGGTTGCAAATGAATTGGAATACGATTGACCTTGTTGCATTTTACTGCCCACAGAAGTGAGCGAGGTACCAATATTGATATCGCTAAGCAAGATAAATCCAATCAACACCATAAGCAAGGCAAGGCCTCCAACGATCTCAGGAGCTTGGAGTTGAAATCCCCATCCCAATGATTCTCCTGCCGCTTTTAACCCAATTAAAATTAAAGCAATGGCAACGAAACTGCTGAGCACCCCAACAGTGTAGCTCCAGCCATGCCACTTAGCTTGGTGTGGAGCATGCTCACTAATTTTAATAAAACTCAGAGCTTTAAGTGCAATAACCGGAAATACACACGGCATGAGGTTAAGTATCAGGCCTCCAATAAATGCAAATAAAAGTGCTTGAAAAAGATTAATAGAAAATTGATTGGTGATGGATGCATCAACTGCCGTGGGCATCACTATAAAACCTGTATCATTAATTTTCAGAATCCCACTGAGTTGATTAGGGGTTAACGAGGCTTGCTCTAAAATGAGTTCATAATTATTACCACCCAGCCGTCTAAGTTTTTGTGAAGAAGAGTGTTTAATGTCGCCTTGATTATCTGTAAAAAAATAAGCGTCATTGATGGTGTCATCAAAAGCAAATACAAGGTTAAGGTTTTGATTGTTTGGATCTAAAGATACGGGCATTACCATTTTGGGAACGCCGTTAATTGCATCTGCAATTAACGGGCTGGACTGTTCAGTGGATAAATCAATTTCAATGGAGGCTGATTCTGGGACACAAATATCAGCACAAATTAGAAAATTGATGGTTGCCTTAATGACTCCAAGATTTGAATCAGCTGCTCTAAAAACTTGAAAAGGAAAATGCACATAATCCTCATAGCCGTATGTCATTAAAGGCGGGTAGGGAATCAGCTCTGGCGTTGGCCAACTTACGTTTTCAATAATAAAACCTTCGGGACTTTCCCAGATAACGTCAAAAGCACCTCCAGAATCACCTGGATTTTGCCAATAAGTATGCCACCCCTTATCCATTGCCATCTCAATGCCCAGGTAAAAGGTTTCATCTTGTTGTGATTGAAGATTGCTGAGCAGTCTTACTTCAGCATGGCCTGAATTTACACTTTCTCCTGCCAGCAGAGATAACTGCAAGCACGACAAAAGAACCAACAAGACTTTCATAGCGCGTACTTTAACATTTCATAAAAAAGGGGGCGTTGCCCCCTTTGATATTTATGAAGAGATTAACTACCTCCAAGTAATTTCTTAGGTGTCATAATGTCAATCATTCTTGGTTTTTTCTCATCCGGAATGATTTTTTCTAACTCAATGGTTAACATACCATTCACGAGTTCTGCACCTCTGACTTCAACATGCTCTGCAAGCGTAAATTGCTGCTTAAATGCACGTTGAGCAATCCCTTGATAGACCACTTCATTTGAGCCATTTACCACTTCAGCTTGTGGACCTGCATGCTCAACTGTAAGCACACCATCGGCTAGCTCAATGCTTAGATCATCTTTTGATAACCCAGCAACAGCGACATCAATAAAAATTTGATTTTCATTACGCCTAATGTTGTAGGGCGGATACGAAGATCTATCTTGAGATTCAGATAAACGTTGGAGTCTATCAAATAAACTTTCAAACCCTAACACACGAGTGGTTAGGAACGGATCGGTAAAATTAAGTACCATAATTAGTCCTCCTATAGCGACTATTTAAATGTGTAACCATAAGGCTTACACGGGTTAATAAAAACGTAGACCCAATTGGCATCTACCCTATTTATATGGATGCGTTTGTAAAAAATTCAACATTTTTTTGATATCTGAAAGGTTTTTGATTAACCTTCTGATATGTCCGTTTTATCGCCTTGTATTTCAGTTTGTTTGCATGATCCTGCAACTGATTATTGCTACGGTTGTGGTCGCACCCATCTAGAAATACAGACTTGGAAAAGTCCACAAACTGATCAGGAATGGAAAGCAAAAAATCTTGAAGAGATCAAAGCACGTTTGAGCGGATTTCAACATGAGGCTTTTGAGAGGTCATACGCATATAAAAAAAAGCATGGCGTATCACCCATTAAAGAGCTGAAATTAAAAGGGGAATACAAATGATTACATTACTTTACGCATCACTCTTAGGGCTCTTGCAAGTGACCCTGGCTTACAAAGTAGGCAGCAGTCGCTTAAAGACCAACACCTTGTTAGGCGATGGCAATCAATCTGAGGTTTTGCAAAAAGTTAGGGCGCATGGAAATTTAACTGAGTACGTGCCCATCTTTTTGATTTTATTGGGGTTAATTGAAATGCAAGGAGTAGCCCTATGGAAAATCCATTTGCTTGGATCATTATTTTTCTTAGCAAGAATTGCCCATAGCTACGGGATGTATATTTCAACTGAAAGTACTCCTCCAAGGCTCATTGGTATATTGGTGACTTGGTTTTCGATTGCGGGCATGTCGATCTATGGATTGATAAATTATATTTTGAACTCAATGATGTAAACTTGGTCTTATAAGTATGAAAAATAAAACTCTTCTTTCTCTAATTATACTAAGCTTAATTGGATCTCTAGATATTGCTGCCAAAGGCAAAATTGAATTTGATGAAATCAAAGACAGTATCTGGACGTTAACTCAAAATGCATCTCAAAGCAGGTTAAGAGGTGATGGCCAAGTCCTGTACTTCATGTCAGGCGATGCTTTTCATACCTTTACTGCAAGACGCGACCAACAGTGGGATACTTTTTCAATCATTGATTCAAGAAACCTTGAATACCTTATTAAAGGCGACCAAATTCAATTAATTGAATCTAAATTTAGTGATCGTGTTTTAAAAGTAAAATTACTGTCTGGTATTCGAAAGAATAAAAACTACTACATTATTACTGATGATCTATTGAAAAACTTTACTCAATTGGAGGAAACCAATGAAGCAGGCTAGTTATCTTATTCTCTCAATTTTAATTATTACCGGTTGTGCTTCCAGTTCACAGCGCCCAGATGTGGTGGATCGTTCGGTTGCGCAAAAGGCACAATCAGTAACTTTTGCAACGGTTGTGGACATTGATAGAGTCGTGATTGCTGGCGATCGTGTAGTGGGTGCAGTTGCAGGGGCTGTCATTGGTTCTGCTGCCGGTCAATCAGCCACTGATTCTGAAGTTGAATCCGGTATTGCTGGGGTATTAGGTGGTTTGGTGGGATCTGCTGTGGGCTCAGCTATAGGTGATACAGCCACTCGAAAAGCTGCGATAGAGCTATTGCTTGAACTCGATAACGGTAAAACGATTTCCATCATTCAAGAAGAAAGTCAGTACATGTTCGCGGTGGGTCAAAGAGTCAAAATCATTAAAAGTTCCGGAAAATCTAGAGTTCTACCTCTGGAATGAATGACGATCTAAGTTCACTGATCTACAACAAATCCCTCGACTTGATTTCAAGGCGAGAGCACTCGAGGGGTGAACTGTATATAAAATTAATCAAGCGTTATCCTGATGCACAAGAACTTATCAATCAAACGCTTGATAAGTTAAAGCTCAATAAACTATTAGATGACGCTCGTTTTGCTGAGATGTATGTGATGGCTCGAGCAAAGAAAGGTTTTGGACCTCAACGCATTAAAATGGAACTGCAACAAAAACAAGTTGGAAGCATTGAAATTGCTGATGCAATTGATGCCTTTGAAGGCTGGGATGAGATTCTCAGACATGAGTTAGAAAAAAAATATAAGCAACCAACCGAAGATTTTAAAGAGATCATGAAGCGTAAACAATTTCTCTATAATCGAGGGTTTTCTCAGGCTCAAATTGAATCAGTTTTAGATCAGTCGTGATATCATAAAACGCTATGTCATATGAGGTGTTAGCGCGTAAATACAGACCTGCTTTATTTTCAGAAGTGGTTGGCCAAGACCATATTTTACAAGCCCTTCAAAATAGTTTAATAAGCGGAAACCTGCATCAAGCTTTCATTTTTAGTGGCACTCGAGGAGTTGGAAAGACCACTATAGCAAGAATCCTTGCTAAAGCCCTCAACTGTCATAATCGTGGTGAGGCATCAGAGCCCTGCGATACCTGTTCGGCATGTGAGGAAATTAAATCGGGTCATCATTTAGAATTTATTGAAGTTGATGCTGCCTCAAGAACAGGTGTGGATGATATGCGAGATTTGCTTGAATCTGCAGTTTATAAACCCGCAAATGCAAATTATAAAATCTACCTCATTGATGAAGTGCACATGCTATCAAAAAGCTCTTTTAATGCACTTTTAAAAACTTTAGAGGAACCACCTCCGCATATGATTTTTTTGATGGCGACCACCGAACTAGATAAGGTTCCTAAGACAGTGCTTTCTCGATGCTTGCAACTCAACCTTAAAGCGGTAGCGCAGACTCAAATAGCCAATCATATGAATACCATTTTAGATAAAGAGGGCATTGAACATGATCCCGCAACCACTCAATTGATTGCACAAAGTGCACAAGGATCGGTTCGCGATGGTTTGACCTTGCTTGATCAAGCAATCGCATTCGGAGCAGGAAAACTTGAAACCAGCCAAGTGAAGGAATTGCTGGGCACCATTGATGATGTCTATTTATTTGAGTTAGTTGAATACATTCTTGCAGGCAATGGAGAGGGCGCACACCATTCTTTACAGCGTATCTTAGAGCTGCAGGTTGATTATCAAAAAGTGATTGAGGCATTGATAGACCTAATGCATCAATTGACCATGACACAACAGCTTGGATCTGAAGATGAGGATCTAGTTAGGCTTGCAAATTCTGTTGACAGTGAATTACTTCAACTTTTATATCAAATAGCCATCAATGCTTTAGAGAAATTCTCTGTTCATCCGAGCCCTTACCAAGCTGTGGAAATGTGCGTACTGAGGATGCTAACCTTTCATCCTTTAAATGAGTCCAAGCCTCAAACAAACGAAAAAAAAAATCCTAAACCCCAAGTAAAAGCTAATGTAAATAAATCTCCTGAGAAGAAGGTAAAAGAGGAAGTAAAAGCACAGCAACCAGATAAAAAAATTAAAGCTCCTGCAACCAACGGCAAAGCTGCGTCTGTGGAATCTCTTTCCATTAGTGACTGGCCGAAAGACTTTGAACAATTAGGTTTAAACGGAATCAGTTATCAACTCTTCAGTGAGCTTGAATTCAAAGAAGCGATTGGCAATAAGCTCTTCTTTGTGAAGCCTAAGAATTTTTCATCTCCAACATCGGCATTACTTCATGAGTTTGTTGATAGATGCAAAGAGTATTTCAAAGTCAGACCGGAAGTTGTGATCGAGGAGGGTAACGTTACTAACTCACCCTCTTTATTAAAAGAAAAAATTGCCAATCAAAATTTACAGTCCACCATTGAAGAGCTTGAAAACCAGCCAATTATTTCAGAGATTCTCAAATCATTCGATGGCACAATTGAACCTGATTCCATTAGCACTACAGAATGAAACGAGATCTTTTATTTGACTTAATTGAGGCGCTAACAATTTTGCCAGGAGTGGGAAAAAAATCAGCGCAACGCATGGCTTTGTATTTACTCGATAAGAACAAAGATGGCGCAGCTTATCTTGGAGATACACTTAAAGAGGCCCTAGAGAACGTTCAGCGTTGCAAGCAATGCCGCATTCTAACCAGTGATGAATATTGTCGAATCTGCTCGGATTCTTCAAGAGATCAGAGTCGTTTGTGCATTGTTGAAAGTCCTTCAGACGTTTTAGCTATTGAATCAACAGGTGGATTTAAAGGACGTTATTTTGTACTTATGGGCAGACTGTCGCCCATTGATGGAATCGCTCCTGAAGATTTAGGTATCCCGGATCTATTGCAATACATAAAAACTGATCATATTGAAGAAGTTATTCTGGCCACCAGCTCTACGGTTGAAGGCGATGCAACGGCATACTTTATTAAAGATCATCTTACTGATGTGAAGGTTTCAAGAATTTCTCATGGCATTCCTATCGGCGGTGAATTAGAGTATGTAGATAGCAATACAATTGCCAGAGCGATTCAAGGGAGGATCGATATTTCATGACAATTAAATCGGATAAATGGATAAAAAAGATGGCTCATGAGCATCAGTTGATTGAGCCCTTTACAGAGAATCAAGTCCGTGATGCAGACAGCGGCAATAAAATTATTTCCTACGGGGTTTCAAGTTTTGGCTATGACGTGCGTTGTGCTGATGAGTTTAAAGTTTTTACCAACATTAATTCTGCAACCGTTGACCCTAAATCTTTTGATGAAGATAGTTTTGTTGATGTGAAGTCAGATGTTTGTGTGATTCCGCCCAATTCATTTGCGCTAGCAAGAACGATTGAATATTTTAAGATCCCCCGAAACGTATTAACCATTTGTTTAGGGAAATCAACGTACGCTCGATGCGGCATCATTGTTAATGTCACCCCGCTTGAACCTGAGTGGGAAGGGCATGTAACGCTAGAGTTTTCTAATACCACCACGTTACCGGCAAAAATTTATGCAGGTGAGGGCGTAGCTCAAATGATCTTCTTAGAATCTGATGAGGATTGCGAGACGTCTTATAAAGATCGCAAAGGCAAGTACCAAGGTCAAACAGGGGTAACGTTACCCAAAACTTAAGAGCTGCTTAATGGTCAAGGCAATATCACCATCAGGATCATTATCCGTTATTTTAAAGATTAAATAGTTTAAATCTTTGGCCATAGTATATGTTGTGATTCGATTATCTTGAGCCCTTACGCGCTCTAAAATTATACAAGGATACTCTTTGCCCTCTAAGGTAAAAATGGTCTCACCTTTGATGGCGTAAATATTTTCCACCAATTCACCTGTCTTGATTTCAGGTAACACGAGTGAGAACTTTGTCTCTCCATGCATCAAACGTTTTCTTAACTCCACCTGGACATTGAGAGGATCATAGACCGGAGCTTCCATCAAAGTTGCCTGCCAATCATATTGCCCAGTACTGGTTAATTTTTTTGTCTGCCAATTAAAATCAAAATTTGTAAATCTACGAAAGAAAGTAAATCTAAAATTAGCATCGTAAGAAAGTGATTTGATTTCATCTGCATCAATAAACTCTGAATAAAATTCAGCTTTAATTAATCTCGCTCTATCCTCAAAACTGAAGATTCGCTTATTTGCAAAGGTTTCAAGTTGACGTATGCCTTCAAAATCAAATTGGTCAGTTTCAAAGATGTATCGAGCGCTAAAATCTGGAACCATTGATTCCGCTTCAGCTTTAAGGCTGAGGAGCAGCATAAAGCTAAAACCGAAGCTAATTAAATTGGAGAGGTTGAGCATCTTTAAATTCTGATTCATGACTAAATTGGACTTTATTATCTTTAAGACAGACTTTTATATCAAGAAGTTCAGCTACTACCTTGGGATATAAATTATGTTCAATGCGATGAATTTTATCAATCACCTTCTCCAAAGAGCTTTGCAGATCAAGTTTCATCGATCCTTGAGCAATGATTGGTCCCCCATCCAATTCTTCAGTAACAAAGTGAATGGAAATGCCGTGATGTGAATCTTGATTATCGATGGCTTGTTGGTGGGTATTTAGCCCAGGATATTTTGGTAATAGGGAAGGATGAATATTAATCAGCTTGCCCTTTAACGGATTAGTAAAATTTGCACTAAGAATCCTCATAAAACCGGCAAGCACAACCAGATCAGGGTTTAGGTCACTAACCCGATTATAAAGCTCCTTGTCAAAGCTCTCCCGATTAATAAAGTCATTATGATTAATCACTGATGAAGGTATCTTGTGGTTTGCAGCACGTGTTAAACCAAAGACATCTGGAACATTTGAAATCACATGAACAACTTCGCCATTGATGCGCTGGCTGAGGCAGGCTTCAATGATAGCTTCAAGATTTGATCCGCTGCCGGAGATCATTACAACTATGCGCTTCATTTAATTTAAGTAAGTTAACTCACCTTGAGTTCGTTTAACAATTTTCCCAATTCGATGAGTCTTAAATTTATATTTACTGGCAAGATTTTTTAATGACTTAACTTCCGAAAGAGGAAGAATTATTGCAAGACCAATGCCGCAATTAAAAATTCTTAACATATCTTCATTGCTGATCTTGCCTTTTTCTTGTAGCCATTGAAAAGCTTTTGGAAACTTCCAGCCGTTTAGATCAATATCAGCTGCAAGGTGTTTGGGTATTATTCGAGGTATGTTTTCAGTGATGCCACCACCGGTAATGTTAGCAATGCCTGAAACTTCAATATTTTTTTTCACCACATCATTCACTAGGGAGGTGTAAAGGTGGGTTGGTTTTAATAGCGTCTTTAATATAGATGATGGGGGCTTATGTCGTGAGAGTATTTTTCTAATTAAAGAATAGCCATTTGAATGTGGTCCACTGGATTCAATGCCTAGAATTACATGGTTAGTTTTTATTTTTTTGCCACTAATAATTTTTGATTTATCAACAACACCCACTGCAAATCCTGCTAAATCAAAATTACCTTTAGTGTAGTGTCCTGGCATTTCAGCTGTTTCACCTCCTAAGAGGGCCATATTTGTTTTTTTGCAAGCTTTTGCAATTCCCTTAATGATTGTTGCTGTCTCCTTTAGTTCAAGTTTTGAGCTAGCAAAATAATCTAAAAAAAATAAGGGTGTTGCTCCACAAGATGCCATATCGTTAACGCACATAGCCACAAGGTCCTGCCCAACGCTTCCAAGAGTATTATATTTTTTGCTAAGCGTAACTTTGGTGCCAACACCATCAGTGCATGCAACCAACGTGGGTTTTTTAAGTTGATGATTTAATTCATATAATCCAGCAAACCCACCAATACCGCCCATAACTGATTTATTATGTGTAGCATTAACACTTGATTTAATCAGTTTGACTAAGGCATTTCCATCATCAATATTTACCCCAGCTTTTGCGTAGGGATCATTAGGATTAGATTTACTGGTCATTTACAATATTCAGTGATGAAAGATAAATTAATCTTACCTATTTTGATATTAGTTTTAAATGCAGTTGAGATAAATGCACGTGAATTTTCATCCTTATTTGAAGTTCGAATCAGTACACAAGAGTACACCAATGTTAACTATGGTTTGAATCGAGCTTTTGATAAGCTTCTGATCAAACTTTCAGGCTCATCCAGCCTTAAATTTAGAAATGAAATTAACCGTCAGCAAATTAATAAGACCAGTTATGTTGCCAGCTATACCACGGAAGAAATTAATGGTGAAGGGTATTTAAGGGTTAAATTTTTAGAAGACGAAGTTATTGAGTTATTCGATGCTAATGCTTTTCCAATTATTGGATTCAATCGACCCAGCATTAGTTTTTTAATTAATATTGACGATGGTATTACCCTACCTGAATTCTTAGGTATTGATGGGGGCGATACAGAATTAAAAACAAACTTATCTAATTTGCTTAAAAATTTAACTGAAACAAGAGGGGTTTTCCTTGATGTTCCTGAGTTTGATCTTCAAGACATCCAAAATCTTAAAAATAAACTCAACTATGAAAATCCAGCCGACTATTTTCTTGGCAAAGGTAATACGGAGGCAGTAGTAAATATTGAATTGCTTAAAACTGGAATTAACTCATGGAGCATAAACGGTGACTTTAAATCACTTGTTAATTTACAACAAGATCAGTTAATTTTATTTCTTGATGATCAGATTAATAATTACATTGATGAAGTCCTGGCAATTAATTTTTCAGAACAAGATCAAAATACTTTTAGATTTGTGGTATTAGGCATTGATAACTATACAGAGCATGAAATCTTTCTCAATGAAGTAAAAAAAATTTTTTCCATTAGAACATTTCAAACTACTGCGATCATGAAGGGAGAAACACAAATGAATCTAAGGCTTCGGTTTGAACCACAGGAACTTATGCGTGAGTTACAAAGCTCTAGAAGATTCACCAATCCTGTTTATGACAGTAACACTGAATCATTGCAGGTGGAGTTTAATTAGTCATGCGTCAGTATCTGATTTTTATTCCCAATCTTTTGTCGCTGATAAGAATTATTCTTGCTTATCCGATCCTGCTGTATTTTTACATTGAGGAGTACTTAATCTCACTGGGTCTTTTTCTTCTAGCGGCACTCACCGACGCGCTAGATGGCTTTCTTGCGCGAACTTTTAACTGGCGAACCGATTTAGGAAAAGTATTGGATCCCATTGCAGATAAGATTCTTTTGATTGGAATGGTCTCAATTTTTTGGATTAATGGATATATCCCAAGTTATGTTTTTTTTATTTTAGTATTTAGAGATACTGTGATCTTGATTGGTGCAGCATTCCACATGACTGTTTATGAGGTTGGTTCACCGAAACCAAACTTGTTGGGAAAGATCACCACATTTATGCAGATCATTTATTTTTTAGGTATTCTTGTTGAAATCGTATTCACATTAAACTTGATGCAGCCCATTTATCACCTGCTTATCTGTACTTTGTGCTTACTAAGTTTGCTTTCTTATACGATGAATTGGTTAAGGCAAACCAATGAACTTCATTCCAATGAATCCTAAGCAACTTATTTTCCCTTTTGCAATTGATCAATATCCAAGATTTGATAACTTTTATCATTCACATATCCAGCAACTGATTTTCAATCTCTCGACATCACTGCAGGAAGCAACTGAATCAGAATTCGTTATAACCGGAATAGAAAGATCCGGTAAATCTTTTTTATTGCAAGCTATTTGTAATGAATACAAGTTTATTGATAAGCAAGCTTTTTATTTACCCATGAAAGTTGCCATCAATATGAAACCGGAATTTATAGAGAATTTTGATATTTACGATGCTCTATGTATCGATGACATTCATTTAATATACGATCATCCTCAGTGGCAAGAGATGATTTTTCATCTAATTAATCAATCTAAAGAAAATAAATGCAATCTTTATTTTGGAACGGAGGAAAGCATCTTAGAACCAGATCTCCTGCCAGATCTTTCATCTCGTTTGTCACGGATGCAATCTTTGCAAATTTTATCGGTGCCGGATGACATGCTCAAAGAGGCTTTGACTTTTTGTGCAGCCAAACTTGAAATATCGCTTCATCACGAGGTCATTGATTATTTATTGAAAAGAGAAAAAAGAGAGTTCCAACATTTATTTTCCTTGCTAAAACATTTAGATCAAGCCTCTGCCCAACAAAAGAGAAAGATAACTATCCCTTTTGCTAAGCAGACACTTCTCTCTTAGCGTTTTATTGCAAAGCAACCTCACAAGTTTGGCAAGCTATCAGCGTTGTTGGTTTGCTAACCAGGAGCACCTCATTGAGTATCTCCGTCATGCTTTTAAATGAATTCAAAGTTTGCTGGTCAACTATCTTAATATCAAAGTTTTCAGTTAATTCAAGCAGAACCTGAATCTCAGGATCAAGTGTTTCTTTAAAGAAATCAACCTCATATTCCTCAAGACCGGCAAGCTTAGCTGCTTTAGCAACTGCATCATCGAAGTTACCAATCTCATCAATAAGATTTAGCTCTAAAGCTTTAGTCCCGATCCAGACACGTCCTTCTGCTATGGATCTTATGTAATCATCTGATTCATTTCTTGATTCTGCAACCAATGAAACAAATCGATCATAAATTTTCTGCGTGTCATCTTGAATGGCTGATTTAATTTCGGTTGGCATTGCTTGAGTTAAATCCCATGCAGAATTTTTTGTTGTAATCACTCCATCAAAATTTATGCCTAGCTCATCCATAGCATTTTCTGCAGTAGGGACAGCAATTGCCACGCCTATTGAGCCAGTAATAGTAGTTGGTTCAGCAAAGACATATTCTGCAGGAGTTGATATCCAGACACCCCCTGAAGCCGCAACATCACCCATGGACACCACAACATTTAATCCTTTAGATTTTGCAAGCTGTATCTCGTCTCTAATAATCTCGCTTGCCATTACGCCACCACCACCACTGTTAACTCTAACAACCAGTGCCTTAACATCCTCATCCTCATGAGCACTTCGAAGTAGTCTTGCAAGTCCATCGGCTCCTGCAATACCCGGTTGAATCTCTCCACGTGTAATCGTTCCTTCAACGGTTACAACCGCAACCTTATCATCTGCTGAATCCTCAGCAATCTCATAAGTATCCATATACTCTGAAAAACTTATGTTAGGGTAGGTTTCTCTATCAGAATCTGCATCTAAACCAAACTTATCAATCATATGCTCTCTAAAATCAGGATAAGATTTAACCCCATCAATAAAATTACCATCGATTGCCGCATTCAAACTAATGTAAGTAGCTTCACCGAGAAATCCTGTTGGACGCATATCTGCAAAATCTTGAATATCTTCAATACTCATTTCTCTTTGTTCAGCAATCAAAGTTTTTATTTCATCCCAAAGTGGATTTAAAAGCTCTTCACTTTGTTTTCTAGAAAAATCAGACATGCTAGAGCGAGTAATATTCTCCGCAGCAGATTTAAAGGTGCCCGCTGAAAAATCATGAATAGTAAATTTTAAATTTTTTGTTAGCAGTTCATTGATGTAAGTTCTGTAACCACCTGGACCACTTAACCCAAATGAACCACTTGAGTGAGCCCATATTTCATCAGCATATGAGGCTAACAAGTAAGTTGAGGTATTAAAGTAATCAGAATAAGCGATTAATTCTACATCTGAGGTTTGCAGTTTTTCCATTAATCTTGCGACATTTAGCAGAGTAGTAACCCCAGCAAATCCAGTTGAACTAAAGTCAATGACGATAGCAGCTATTTCTTCATCATCAGCCAACTCATTCACAAGATCTTCAAAATCTCTAAAGGTCATCTGATTGATATCTGTGTTTGCAAAGAGCGAATCTGCAAAAGCTTCTTCATCCGTGATAACTACGGCAGGATCTAGAAAGACAACTTTTCCTTCTTTGTTCATCTCAGCATCGCCACTAAATATACCGCCCATAATTGCAACGGTAATAACAATCAAAATAAATGCAGTTGCAACATTGAGAAGCACAACACGTGTTTTTTCTAAAAACTTTCCAAGCCAACTAAAAATAGATTTTAGTGCATCCATATTTTTCTCCTTAAATTAAAATACTAATAACTAAACCAATTACACATAAGACTCCAACGATCACCATTGTGGCCACAACAAAAGTGAAACTCACAATACTTATAAGGATTGCAAGAGAGGCAATCAGAAGTCCAAACATTAAACCAAAAACGCTTAGGATAATTTCATGCAGAAATAAAATTCCCAAAGTCAGAATTAAAACGCCAATAATTATTCCCATATCTTTTTCCTTAACTTAAAAATAGTTTCATTCTTCAAAAATAAATAACTCTTCAATTGACACATCTAGAGTTTTTAAAAGTTTAAAAACCAGTGTGAGTGATGGATCAAACTTGCCAGTCTCAATCGAATTGATGGTCTGGCGACTGACATCTGTCTTGGCAGCCAAATCTTCCTGACTAAGATGCATAGCTTTTCTTAGTTGTTGTATGTTATTTCTCATTAACTTAAAAACTTGCTGTGAAATCTTAGGCCGCCAATCAATGTTCCCACACAAAAAGCTAGGAAAAGTTCGTAAAATCCAGGTTTAAAGTTTAGATAGGGAGATAAAAGAGACATCATCATCCCAAAGCTAATAAAACCTATCGCACCCCAACTTCCAATAAATTCATGCCATTTAATAATAAGCTCATCTTGAGTTTTTAAAAATTTAATGTAAAAAAAGGTTGCGATTGCCCACGAGATAACCACTATTAACCTTGCAAAGTTATAGATTGAAGAGGTTGCATTATCAGTATCAGGCACATCATTAAAAACACCCACAGATGCAAGGTGAACGCCCCATGCAAAGGCACCAATCAAAAATAGAGCCATTGACGTTAAGTAGTTTTTTTTATCCTCAGGATTAAGTGAACTAATCTTGAGCCAGGTTCCACGGTGAGTAATTTTAGCCATAATTTATAATGTAAAGTTTATTTGACATGTAAAGTTTACTTTACATTATAAAGTTGTCAATAAATTTCCCACTATTTACTTAGGCCAGGTAAGTGGGAATTGTTGTTGCGGGTTGAACAATCTTTTATCACCTACTGCAGGATAGGCTTTAGCAGCCATATCAATTTCTTTTTGGGTAATGAATTGACTTGGCATCATCTCAAAAACATCAATGCCTCGAGCAATTTCTGTTCCATAAATTTTGCCCTCATAATAGTACGTTGACCAGTAACCTCCGCTAATAAGTTGTTCCTCGGAAATGGGTCCACGATCAAAATAACCTATCTCAATTGGATTATCAGAATCGGTAAAATCCATAACAGAAAGACCTCCTTGATACCAAGCCTGGACAAAAATATCACGGTCAGGGACAGGTATGATGGAGCCGTTATGAGCGACACAGTTTTCTGTTTCAGTTTGCGGTGCAGGCATTTTGTAATGACTTTTAAAGACTAGTTTATTATCAACAATATTGTAGATAGCATTTGCACCCCAATCCATTGGATCCCAAGCTCTGCAACGTGGTCTGCCACCGCCGCCCCATTCATCGGTGAAGACAATCTTATCTCCTGCATTGTTAAAGGTAGCAGAATGCCAATAAGCAAAACCCACATCCGTTACCACATCTAAGCGTTTAGGATTATAAGGATCTGAAATATCAAATAAAATTCCATTGCCTGAGCAGGCTCCGGCTGCAAGATTTTTTGATGGGAAAACCGTTATGTCATGACACTCATCGGTTCTAGAGGTGTCTTGTGTATCATCCCCATGATCTCCTCCTCTCCATAAGCCTGCCAATGCACCTGTTTCAGGATCTGCAAACACGGTTGGGCTTTTTACAATTTTTGCTTGCGAGGGATTGGCAATAGGAATCTCTATGACATCGATTCGGAAGAGGGCTGTGCGATTGTCACCCGGGATGGCTTCAAAGCAGCTTTCAAGTTCCTCTTGATCTCTAACGCTTGAAGTTCCTGAGTTGTAAACAATGATGATGCCATTTTCATCAGGACCACTGACAACTGAATGCGTATGCGACCCGCGACAGGTTTGAACTGCACCGACTTGTTGGGGTCTTTTTAAATCAGAAATATCAAAAATTCTAATACCTCTAAATCTTTCTGGATTTGGTTCCGTACCAGCCCCTTGAAGACCGCAATCGATTCTTCCACGATTTTGCTCAACTGACATTATCAAAAGATTTCCTACTATAGAAACATCGCCTTGACCTCCTGGGCAAATTACTGAAGAGACTAATTCGGCATGACCTTGATTATCTAAATTGTAGATATTAAATCCATGATAACTACCAGCAACCATGACATTATCGCTAAAAGCCATGTCTGTATTGGAGAAACTTAGCATCGGAGATCGACTGTTTCTTGAGCGTTCAGCAAGCGGTTTTTCTTCTTCATCCTCTTCATCCTCATTGGATAACCTTTCATTTAATGGGTTAGAGGGATCAAAAAAGCCTGCAGGTTTTTTTAAAGATTGAACAAGGTCTAAATTCAGAATGGCTTCCTCAGCATGGTACAGGCCGCCTTTAAGTGACGCCCTTGGATCTTTTGAAAGACCGGTTAAAAGAGTATTCATTCTCTCAATTTCAACGCCTTGATCGTTAGATAAATCTGAAACAAACTCAAACATCAAAGGATCATAAGCAGAGCCAGGCTGTCTTTTAAGCTCCCTCACCATATCCAATGCACCCTCATGGTGAGCAATCATTAATCTTAAAAATAATTCATCGAATTCCATGCCTTTGCTGTTTGAAAGCTCTGCAATATCTTGATAGCTGGCCATACCCATCATTTTCATGTGATGCATCGACATATGAGCATGAACTTCAATATTTCGTTCCTCAAGCCAAGCTTGCATGAATGAAATCTCATCCTCCTGAGAAACATCAATTCTTCCAGCTAAATCTAAGATTTCTTGGGTATTGGTTCGATTAGGCGCAAGTCTTGAAAGTGTGAGCGCTTGTTCATGATGAACGATCATGTGATTCATGAAAACCGTATCGTCTTTAGTAAAACCAGTACTAGCAATATTTATCGCTTCGTTAGAATTAATTTCTTTGGATACAGTTCCAGGGAGTCCTGGCTGAATAATAAGTGGTTCAGCAGAGAGACTTACAGTGAATATTAGGAAAAGTGGTAGTGATAATTTTTGCATTATTAAAGTATTCTTATTTTTTTTTAAAAGGCTGATTAATTTACTTTACCTTTAGCGTCGATGCAATAAAGACGCTGTTAACAAAGAGAACAACTATGATCGAGACTTCAATAATCTCAAAAATGGAAACATTTGGAACACCAAAAACAGATAACGAATCAAACATAAAATACATCAGCAAAACAAACCCAACAGATTGAAAAAATTTTTTAGAGGGATAAATCCATGAGATGAGCTCAATAATAAGTAAGGGCGTAACCCAGATCCAAAAAAGTGGACTCAATTGACTAATAATACTGGTTTTGATTAATGCAAAAAGGACAAAAAAGAGCATTCCAAATCTAAATAACTTCAAATTTGAAAGTATCATCTAAGTCACCTGCTTTATCGTGTGTGCCAATCTTTTACCAGCAGCTTCGGCTATAGCACGCTCATCATTAGTTAGCACCGGTCCTGCTGTATTTACATGACTTGCTCCATAGGGTGTGCCACCACTTTTTGTTTGATGCAGCGCATCAATCGAGTAGGGCGCACCAATAATCATCATCCCTTGATGTAGCATGTAAGTAAGGATATTCCATAAAGTAATCTCTTGCCCGCCATGCATCGAGCTTGTTGATGTAAATGCCATCCCTGGTTTATTTTCCAATGCATTCGCAGCCCATAAATCACCGGTTGAATCTAGAAAATGCTTCATTGGAGCTGCCATGGAACCAAATCTTGTGGGCGAGCCTATGGCAAGGCCTGAAGAATGTTGGAGCTCTTCTTTTGTGCAATAGATTTCACCCTCAACAGGCTCCTCCGGCTCTGTTGCCATTGAGTTAGGTGATACCTTTGGAACAGTCCTAATTTTGGTTGGCATTCCAGAGGCTTCAGCACCATCAGCAATGGCATGCGCAAGATTTTTTACACTCCCTGACGCTGAATAAAAAAGTATCAATAGGTATTGATCATTCATGCAACAATCTTACAATGCATCTTTAATGAATGGTAAAAAAATATCTTTGTGTACTGTTTTACTTGTGATGCTGTCTTGCTCACAAGGAGACATTGATTTACACGATACTCGCTCAATATCGTCAGAATCTCTTAAAGGTCATTGGGTAATTGTGAACTATTGGGCTGACTGGTGTCCGCCATGCCTTAAAGAAATACCTGAGCTTGCGAAATTTTCAAATTTAAATCCCGACATCAAAGTCTTTGGATTTAATTTTGATCGTTTGGAGGACGAAGAGCTTGAAGAGCAGCTTGATCGATTTGGCCATACGTACCCCTCACTATTAACTCACCCTAAAACCATCTGGGGCATTGAGACCCCTCAATCACTGCCTGCTACGTTTTTTATTAATCCCAATGGCGAGGTTGTATTTGCAAGCAAAAGGCCAATTGATGCAGCAGCTATAGAAGAGATTCTATTTTCACTGCAATAAAGTTTTTAAAAAATCTTCTTTAATTAACCACTCAGGATTAATCTTGTTGCCATTAAAATAAACGGTCCAATGTAAATGCGGGCCAGTGACTCTTCCGGTAGCTCCAACAGTTCCAATTTGATTGCCTTGTTGAATAATTTTTCCTAGATCTGCAGTAATTTCATCCATGTGTGCATAGGATGTATAAAGCCCTTCACCGTGACTTAAAATTACGGTGTTGCCCGTGTAAAAAAAATCACCAATCAAAACAACTCTGCCTTTTAAGGGAGCAATGATGGAATCCCCAGTTTTACCATTCATATCAAGTGCTAGGTGAACGGATCGCTTTTGCCCATTAATGTATCGCTGTTTACCGTATGGTGAAGTTACAATTCCTGCAACGGGTCTCATAAATTGAAATGAAGGCGTTAGGGTTGAATCATTTTTTGAAAGCGCTTCACGAATTAATAGTGCTTCTCTATTTGCCCGTTGTTGGTCTGATGCACTTAGATTTACTTTCGAGGTGTCTGAAATGGTGATGCGAGATTCACCGAAGTTAATGTATTCAATCTTAATTGTTCCTTCGATATCTTCATCAGCAATGGTTTGATCATTTGCAACAAACGGGAAAGCTAGAATTTTTTTAATTTGACTATTTGATTTGATAAGAGTTCCAGATCCATCTTCTCCACTAATGATTACAGCAGCTAACTCCCCACTTTTAAATGTTAAGGTTTCAGCATTAATTGGATTTATGAAAGTCAACAGGAGTAAAACTTTAAGATAGTACTTCACTTTGATACTTCTACCGATAGTTCACCATCTGAAAGTTTTACAGAAAGCTTCTCCGAGGACTTAGCTTGGCCAATATTTTTTATAATTTCTTGCTTAGAGTTAGTAACAATTGAGTAACCGCGATCAAGAATAGAATAAGGGCTAACCGCATGGAGTCTTTTTTCAATTCCACTAAGTTGATTAAGGTGACCCTCGAGTCTGCGCGCAATTCTACCTTTAAATTCTTTAGTCAGTTGCATAAAGCGTAAACGTATCTCTTTAATTTTCTTTGAAGGCGTTAGCTGATTCAAGGAAATCTGATTAATCGAAATGGCTTGATGCATGTCTTTAAAGGTATTTTTTATATTTTGGAAAATTTTTAACTCTATAGAATCAATGGCTTGAGCTCTCTCTTTGATTATAGAGAGGGGTGATTTAAGTTGAGCCTTTAGAAGGGCAATTTTTTGCTGTTCATTGTTGATGGATGTCTGAAAAGATTTTTTGATCTTTTCTTGCAGGTCATTTAAAAGTTCTAGCGATTGATAGTAATATTCAGTAACAATTTCTGCACCTGCTGTAGGTGTGGGCGCTCTTAAATCAGCAACAAAATCGCAAATGGTGAAATCAATTTCATGACCCACCGCTGAAATAAGTGGAATATCTAAACGGTGGATCTTTCGAGCTAAGTCTTCATGATTAAAGCACCATAGATCTTCAATTGAACCTCCGCCACGACACATAAGAATCAAATCAAATGCATTACTTAGGTTATTTGCATTAAAAGTTTCTATTTGCTCGAGCGCATTGATTAAACTTCTGGGAGCAGTATCGCCTTGAACAGTTGCTTCGACGATGGTGAGCTGAGTACTTCTTGCTCTTCGTTCAACGGTAGTCATCACGTCTTGAAATGCTGCTGTAGAGGAGGAGGTCACCACAGCTACATGGATTGGGTATTTTGGAATTTTGCGTTTCAGAGCATGATCAAATAAACCTTCTTTTTCAAGTTTGGCTTTCAACAATTCAAATTGTTTGGCTAAGTTCCCTTCACCGTAGGGTTCCATTCGACTAACAATGAGTTGATAGTCACCCCTAGGTGCATAAAGACTAACTTGGGCTTCCACCGCACATAAGTCACCATTTTCTGGAGTAAAGTTAAGCCGCATATTTTGATTTCTAAACATCGCACACCTTACTGCTCCATCCTCATCTTTGAGGGTAAAGTACATATGCCCAGAAGAGGGCTTGGCAAGGTTAGATACTTCCCCAACCACCTGAACTGTTCCTAGCTCAGATTCGAGTAGGTGCTTGGCTTTACGGTTGAGTTCACCGACGGAAATAAAATTATTGTTGTCGTCCATATTTGATATTTTCTAAGCTAGTATATCGTGATGCAAATTCAAAAACATTCAGTTGCTGCCTTTTTAATTCTTGCATTGGGTGCAGCACTTATTGGGATTGCACCTATTTTTGTGAGACTCAGTGAGCTCAGTCCCAGTTGGGTTCTTTTTTACAGAATGTTTTTAGCATTACCCTTTTTATTAGTTATAAATTTTCACTTAGACTCAAAAAATCCTTTTCGATTAAAAGAGCGAAAAACTTATTTGGTTGCTGCAATTGCAGGACTTGCATTTTGTATTGATATGACCGGCTGGCATTGGAGTCTTGAATTTACATCCATTTCTAATGCTACGATTATGGTAAATACTGCACCTATATATGTGGCCCTATTTGGTTTTTTTGTCCTCAGAGAAGCCATAACTATTAAGTTAATTCTGGCGATGCTTATTACTTACTTGGGCGTATTTGGTTTGATAGTTGGTTCATCCGATCAAACTCCAAGCTCTGTCTTTGGTGATGTTATATCACTTGTTGCAGCTTTTTTTTATGCAGCCTATTTGATCTTAATTTCTCGATTAGGTCATGAAAGTCCAACTAAAGTTATTCTTTATACGACTTTCTTCTGCGGGCTATTTTCTTTGCCTGCAGCATTTACTGAATCCTCTATGTATATGCCAACTGAAATCAATGGATGGCTCAACTTAATTGCCCTTGCAGTCCTTTGCCAGGTAGGGGGGCAATATTTTATTACTATTGGTATGCCAAAAGTGAAAGCATCCTTTGCCGCAATTGGATTGCTGATGCAGCCTATTATGGCTACCATTTTAGGCGCACTGATCATGATGGAATGGCTTACAATCTTTCAATCGATGTTTGGTGTACTTGCTTTGACTGGAATATACTTGGCGAGACTGGAGTTAACAAATGGAAGCAAAAACTAAAGCACAAGAATTAGGCTTTTTATCAAGAGAATATGCGGTCGGTAAACACAAATCTAAGTGGCTGAGTTTATTTGCAGAAAATGCGGTTGTGCAAGATCCCATTGGAGTTAGTCCATTAGATCCCTCAGGAAAGGGGCACAGAGGATTGGAAGCAATAGAGGCTTTTTACGATAACGTAATTGCTAATGGAGATTTAATATTTGAAATTAAAGAATCCATTCCTTGCGGTGATGAGTGTGCCAACTTTGCGCACATAACTAATAAAATAAACGGTGCTGAGATTAAGACTAAGATGATCGTCATTTACCGTGTTAATTCAGATAATAAAATAGTATCATTACGAGCTTTCTGGGATTACCAAGCAATGGAAAACCAGATGAAGGAACTTTTTTCGGGTGATTAGCTCAGTTGGGAGAGCATCTCGTTTACACCGAGAGGGTCGGCAGTTCGAGCCTGTCATCACCCACCAGCCAAAAAAAAGCCCGGATAAATCCGGGCTTCATCAAACAAATTTAAATTAGTCTGAATCGCTTACGGCAGCAACATATATCGCTAAACCAAATGCAATTTTATTAATAAAATCAGCAAGGTTATAGATTATGTTTGCATTTGCCATATCAGGACTACTTCCAACACCTAAGATATAACCTATTGGATAAATAGCCCATCCAAAAGTTACGATTAATCTTATAGTACTAAAAGCGCTTTGAGCGGCAGCATTACCACTAGAGGCATTAAGTTGTCCGGCTTCACCAGAGAACACCTCATAGATAATGTATAACCAAGCTATCATCCCAACTATAAACGCTGGCCATGCTGGTGCAGATCCGATTTCACCTAAGAAACCTGCGATTAGCATAACAAGTGATGCAACAAGAAGTTTCCAGAATAATCCAGAACCCACATTAGTACAAACCCTCAGTATCAAATAAAATTCAATTATCTGTAGAGGCACTGTTATCAACCAGTCAATATATCTGTATACAGTTGGTGATGTGCCAGTATCAGCCCAAACACCTCTCATATAAAGATAATGCCAAAACGCCACACCAGTAACTAAACCAGCTACTGAAAGTGAAGTTTTCCATTTACCCTTGACTACATCTCTTTCAGCAAAGAAAAAGACAGTAGCTGCTAACATTGCAGCAGTTACTAGCCAAAAAGTAATACCTGTCATATCGTTAGTCGAAAGATCAGCTGCAAAGCTAGGCATTGCAACGACACCGACTAAAGCTAATAGATATTTCATGTTTACTCCTATTATTTTTAGTTTATAAACTAAAAACTCCCCCTTAAAGAAGTTTTTATTCCCAAAAGGATGTCAGATGTTCATAAAAAAATCAATTTTTTTAAATTTAACTATCAAGAATACTTGCAGAAAATTTTTAAATAGATATTATTCGGGAACTATCGCGGACCGGTAGTTCAGTCTGGTTAGAATGCCTGCCTGTCACGCAGGAGGTCGCGGGTTCGAGTCCCGTCCGGTCCGCCATTGTGCGCTGTATTTAGTATGGAGATATTAAAACTAACCATCGTATTTCAGGCAGGAATTGTGTTGACGCATCTTGCTCTTACCACCCCTATCATTTTTAGCGTGTTGGACAATGAATCATCCTCAAAATTCCTCAGAAAAATCTTCCCAAGGTATTATCTAGGACTATTAATTTTCTCTTTTCCAGTTCTAATTTACGCTTTGTTTAATGAAACATCAGCTTACGTTTGGTACCTATCCATTTTCAATGCTATCCATGCAGCCATTGGGTTTATCGTGATTCCTGCAACCAATGCAGCGCGAGACAGGGATTGGTCTAAAACTTTTAGTTATTTGCATGGTTTAAGCGTTTATTGCACAGCAGTTATATTTATTTCATCGATTCTTATCTTCTTCTCCTTGTAAGTTAACTTTGCATAAAAAACTTAATCTACCCTCCAAAACTTGTTTGCAATGCAGCAAACCCTTTAACTGGAGAAAGAAATGGGAAAGAGATTGGGATAATGTACAATTCTGCAGCAAAAAGTGCAGGGGTGAGCGTCGAAGAGAATCAAAAAAGGGTGACGAAGAGTTGAACTCATGATTCCAAGCACTATATAAATACAACATAGGGATAATTATGGCTAGACCAAAAACTAAAGCTTTCCAAACTGAGACCAAGCAGTTACTTCAACTGATGATCCACTCTCTTTATTCAAATAAAGAGATTTTTCTAAGAGAATTGATTTCAAATGCATCAGATGCACTCGATAAATTAAGATTTAAATCACTCGAGGACTCCTCACTTCAAAGTGATTACGCAATCAGCATTAGTCTGGATCCAAAAAATAATATTATTTCTATATCAGATAATGGCATTGGTATGACTGAAGCTGAGTTAATAGAAAACATTGGCACCATTGCTAAATCTGGAACCGCGAGCTTTTTAAATAGTATTACTGGTGATAAACAAAAGGATTCACAACTAATAGGCCAATTTGGAGTGGGTTTCTATTCTGTGTTTATGGTTGCAAAAGAAGTTGAAGTCCATTCTAAATCTGCAGTCGATAAGGAGGATGATGGGCGTTTATGGAAAAGTTCTGGAGAAGATACTTACGAACTTTCAAAAAAATTTAAAGATGATCATGGAACCACCATCATGATTCATCTAAATGATGAAAATAAAGAGTTCATTGATGAATCCAGAGTTAGTTTCATAATTTCAAAATACTCACAATACATTAATTTCCCAATCTATTTATCGGCTGAAGGTATGGAGAAAAAAAGATTAAATGATAATGAAGCAATTTGGCTAAAATCAAAAAGGTCCGTCAAAGAAGACGAGTATAAAGAATTTTATAAGTATCTAAGTCACGACTTTGATGATCCTTTGTTGTGGATTCATAATAAAGTTGAAGGCAAGCAGGAGTACTCAAATCTTCTTTACATTCCAAAGAAATCACCCTTTGATTTATGGAATCGTGACACCCCTAAAGGCTTAAAGCTTTTTATTCAGCGTGTCTTTATTATGGATGATGCAGCACATTTCCTGCCTATTTATTTACGATTTGTTAAGGGGGTCATTGACTCAAGCGATTTACCCCTTAATGTTTCCAGGGAAATCTTACAAGAACATCCCTTGGTTGATTCTATTAAAAAAGCTTTAACCAAACGTGTCTTAGATGCTCTTAAAAAACTTAAAAAAGATGACATGAGTGCCTATCAATCATTTTGGCATGAATTTGGTCTTGCTCTTAAAGAAGGCCCTGCAGAGGATTATGAAAACAAAGATGAAATTGCAAGTTTATTTATCTTTGCTTCAAGTAAAAACGATGATGATGAAATAAATGTTGATCTAGACAGTTATATTGAGAGAATGGATAAAGACCAGGATAAGATCTATTACTGTCTTGGAGATACCTATGAAGCAGCATTGAATTCACCGCATATTGAAAGTTTAAAAAAGGCTGATACTGAAGTTTTATTGCTTACAGATCGTATTGATGAATGGTTAATGACAACCCTTAGTGAATATAATGGCAAAGAGCTGGTGAATGCCGCTAAAGCAGATTTGGATGATGCTGAATCCAAACCTAAAGTATCAAAGGATAATGAGAAACTTATTGAAAGGATCGCAAGCAAGCTAAAAGATGAGGTTGCAGAGGTTGTTGCAAGCAGTAGACTGGTTGATTCAGCTGCAAGGTTGGTTACTGCAAAGCATGATCCAGGCATTCAAATGCGTAAAATTCTTGAATCAGCAGGGCAAAAAATTCCAGATTCAAAACCTAGCCTTGAAGTTAACCTCAAGCATAAGCTGATTAAAAAGCTTGATACGCTCGAGGGTAGAGAATTTACTAATTTAAGTAAATTTCTACTAGATTATGCAATTATTGCTGAAGGGGGGTCTCCCAAAGATCCCTCAAAGTATTTGAGGCATTTGGATAAATTTCTTATCTGAAAAGCATGAACAAAAAAATTGCAGTTTTGGGCGGCGGCAGTTTTGGTACTGTGCTTGCAAATTTGTCTGCTTCGAATGGTTTTGAAACCTCTCTTTGGGTAAGAGATACAGAGCAAGCTCTCCGAATTAATGCCGAGGGGACCAATACAACCTATCATCCAGAGCTAAAACTTTCTGAGAAAATCATTGCGTCTGAAAGCCTAAAGCAATGCATTTCAGGTGCTGATCTGGTATTGGTGGCAACGCCAAGCGCAATCTTTGAAAATATTATTAAACGATTAAAACCTCTTGTTAAGGGCAACATGCATATTGTTTCATGCACAAAAGCAATTGCTAAAAATCCTATGCGAACCATGACAGAAATCATCTCTCATGAACTCGTGGCAGTTATTGGCGATCAATTTGGGGTTCTAAGTGGACCAAATTTGGCCAAGGAAATTGCGAATAAAAAAGTAGCTGGCTCAGTAATTGCATCCCATAACACTGAATTAAAAGCATTAATTAAGAACGCGCTAGAGAGTGCGAAATTTAAGATTTATGAAAGTGCTGACGTAAAAGGGGTTGAGTATGCGGGCGCCCTAAAAAATATTTATGCTATTTGTTGTGGTATTGGAGATAAATTAGATGTTGGTGAAAACGCCATAGGTTTAATTATCACTAGAAGCATGACTGAGATGAGTAAGTTTGCTGTTCATAAAGGAGCTAATCCAATAACCTTTTTAGGTTTAGCTGGAATGGGTGACTTGGTCGCCACTTGTAACTCAAAACTTTCAAGAAACTTTTCACTTGGAAGAAGGCTTGCAAAAGGAGATAGCCTTGAAGAGGCTAAAGTAGCAATAGGGCAGGTCGCCGAAGGTGTAAGTACTCTCGAAGTTGTTTATGAAGAAGCTAATAATAATAATCTAGCAATGCCCTTGGTTAATGCATTACATAAAATAGTTTTTGAAAATGCAAACCCAAATATATTAATGGATGATTTAATAAGCCATCCAGGTCATCTTGATGTAGAATTTGCAGGAGGAATTGGAAATGAATGAGATAAAAAAAGAAGAACTGTTAAAACCTAGCAAGTGGATCCGCCTACTTTTTATGGTTGTTTATTCTCTAATAATAGAAATTATCGCTTTACCCTTAATTCTAATCTTGATTTTCTTGCAGTTTTTATTTCATTTAATTGCTGGCTCACCAAATAATCAAATTATAAACATCACCAACTGGCTAATTGACTTCCTGAAAGAGAGTTTTGAGTATTTGACCTACAAAACAGAACAGAAACCTTTTCCATTTGATCAAGATGATTCTGTCGAAAATAATGATGATATTGAACAAGTTATTACTGAATCGCCTGAATCTAGCGATGGTTTATCTTCTGAAGAAGAACCAACAACATCAAATTAATTAGGCTATAGCCTTTAAAATTAGGCTTTTTAGTCGTTATAATGTGCGCACTATGAATAAACCCAATGCTAAAGAGTCTGTGAAAGCAGTTTCTGACAAGATTACTTCGAATAAACCATCCAAAGAAAAAGCTATGGATGCTGTTAGAACATTAATAGAATGGGCTGGCGATGATCCAACCAGAGAGGGCTTAATTGAAACCCCAAAAAGAGTTGTCAATGCATATATGCAATTTTTTGAGGGATATGAACAGGATCCAGAAGAAATTCTAAGAAAGACCTTTGAGGAAGTTGAGGGTTATGATGAGATGGTTATTGTCAAAGATATTCGCCTTGAATCTCACTGTGAGCATCATATGGTTCCAATATTAGGAAAAGCTCATATTGGATATATCCCCAACAACAGGGTGGTAGGAATAAGTAAGTTAGCTCGGATAGTTGACGTTTTTGGTAAAAGGCTGCAGACACAAGAAACCATGACTTCGCAAATAGCTACTACCATTGAAAATGTTTTAAACCCTAAAGGTGTAGCTGTAGTCATTGACGCCGGCCACCAATGCATGTCAACGCGAGGCGTTCATAAAACAGAATCAACAACGGTAACAAGCTCTATGAAAGGGGTTTTTAAAGAAAATCAAATTACAAGAAACGAATTTTTATCATTTATTAATTTATCAAAAAATTAATTGGAAAATCATTCACTGATTTTAGCCTCTACATCTGAAATTCGAAGGAAATTAGCATCAGAGTTTGATAGCTCAATAAGATTTTTTTCTCCCTCAGCAGATGAAGATATTTTAAAAAAAGCACTTGAAGGATTGGAGCCAGCTCAATTATGTTATGAATTAGCTAAGGCTAAATCTTTAAGCATCAATCATGAATTTCCCAATCATTTGGTTTTAGGATGTGATCAAATATGCTTGCTGGAAAATAAAATCTTTTCAAAACCAAGAACTGTGGATCGCGCAATTGATCAGTTAAAAGAGCTAAGTGGTAAGACACATTATTTAATTGGCCAATATGTTTTTTCTAAAGATAATTCAGTTATTCATGAGGTAGAAATTATTTGTACCATGAATATGCGAGAATTAAGCCTAAGCGAAATCCAAAATTACGTCAATTTAGACCAACCTTTTTCTGCATGCGGGGCTTATAAGTATGAAGAAAATGGTCATCAGCTTTTTAGTAAGGTCAAAGGAAGCTTAGAAGCTATAAATGGATTGCCACTAAGCGAAATTCTTAAAGGACTTAACCAAAAAGTTTAAGCAAACATCTAAATAATTAGATATGCTTTCCTCTTTCTTTTATTTGAAGAATTTTTTGTATGGGAGCTTAGATTTAATGCTAATTTTTTGATTGCTAGATTTAACAATCAAGTCCGTATTTGAAAACTCTAATTCAGATTCACCATCAATCACTCCCTCCCCAAATTTATATCTCGCATTTGGTGGTTGAGACCTTAATTCATTATCAAAATTTTCCAGTTCATTAATTGTATTTTCTTGAATTTTTTTAAATGATTTCCATTTTTTTTCGGTATGTTTTTGTTGAAGAATTTCGGTAGTTTTAGATGGCGACATGATCAGAGAGGTGCCATTGTTACCGCCAAAGCCTTTCGCATTTAATATTGCAAAGTCATAATCTGTTTTTTTAATCTCATGATTCTGAAGTAAAAAACTTAAATTTGATTTATAAACATTGTCTGCAAGTTCAGGTGTGGATGTAATTCCTGGGACAATATCCAGTTGCCATGAACCTAGCATGGAAGTTAGTTGATCTCCTCCGGCCGCTGCCAATGAGTGTGCTAGATGGGACTTAATTGCAGTCACTGGCATGGCTGCAATACCAAATGCATTGGCAAGACTGGAAAGAATATGTGATTCAGTGACCCTGTTTTGAGGAGTACCGGTTCCATGTGCATGCACCAAAATTCGATTTAGGGCATCTGCTCCAAATGCATCACTAATTTCGTTAAGAACTCTTCCAATCGTAATATAGTTACCTGCACCCGGACCGGAAATAGATTTTTTATATCCATCGGCATGAATATGAGACGACAATGCTGCACCGTAAATATTGCAACCTAACTCTAGCGCTAAATCATCTGCCATAAGGACTACAAATTGAGCGGACTCACCAATAGACATTCCAACATTCTCACCAAAAGGTCGACATGCTTTTCGATAATTTACTTCCTCATTATCTTCACCCAGCTGTCCTTGCAAGTTGATAAGATTCTTATCTTCTGCCAAGCCCTTTGCTGCTGCAAAACCCTCATATACCTCAGGCACCAAGCCACTCTCAGCAGCCCCCACAAAACATATTTTTGATTGCCCAGAATTAATTAAATCAATACCTAGGCTGAGGTTATATTGAAAAGTAGCGCAAGCACCGGTGTGATTTCCAGTGACACCCATGGAGCCAAGGACATATGCATGCACAAAATCTGCGCTCATTTCTCCTAAAGACATAGCAAGGTGTTTACTGGTAGTTCTTGCTCCAGATAGCTGTGCTTGGTAAAAACCTCCCATCCCAAACTTATCAGCTGTTGAAATTGCGCAACCTGATAAGCACGAAACATTTTCTGGACCCACTTTTGCAGAAACCTCATCCCAATTAAGACCAATGCTTTTGAGGGCATCTGAGGCAGCAAAAATTGACATAGCTAATGATCTTGGATGTTGTCTTGCGTTGTATGTTTCGCTTGGGTTAAATCCCGTAGGTAGCTGTCCAGCTGCTAAACCAGGTAGGCTTGGGTTTCTGTGAGAAACTTCTTCAAAGAAATTTTTTGAAAGTTTTCTGATAAGCGAATTATCTAAATTATATTTTTCATCACTATTGCTGGTTAATTGCGCTAACGATTCGATGGTTTTAATTTTTTCAGACTTGGATAAATTCTCATAAACCATCCGCTTAAGCGCATAATCTCCTGCAGACCTTCCGGCAGCATTAATTCCACCGTAACCTACAATTACTGGAAGGATATTCACTCGACTAATTTTTTTGCTGAAAGGAGGGTTTGATAAATAAGAGTATTTATGGTCATGGGACCAACACCGCCTGGCACAGGCGTAAAAGCATATGCTGTAGATTCGATTTCTTCTAGATCAATATCACCACACTTTTCTTGAGGGTGATAGCCCGCATCGATGACAACAGCTCCAGGTTTTATCCATTCAGATTTTATGAGTTTTGGAACCCCAACAGCACCAACTAAAATATCCGCTTCTTTGATAATTGCTTGTAAGTTTTTTGTTCTGGAATGACAAATTGTGACAGTAGCATTTTTGTTCAGAAGCATCATTGCCATGGGTTTTCCTAGAATAGGGCTCCTTCCAACTACCACTGCATGCTTGCCTTCAACTGCAATATCATAATGCTCAAGCATTCGCATGATGCCTGCTGGAGTGCACGATCCATATGCTGGTTCTTGCATCGTCATTGAACCAAATCCAAGGCAGGTAACACCATCAACATCTTTGTCTAATTGGATAGCATCAAAACATTTACGCTCATCAATATGAGATGGAACTGGGTGTTGTAATAGAATTCCATGAACTGAATCATCTTTATTTAGCTCATCAATTTTACTTAATAATTCATTGGTGGTTGTTTTTTCATCTAGCTCAACAGCAATAGATTTCATACCTAAACGTTGACAAGTGCTTTGTTTCATTTTTACGTAGGTTGCAGATGCTGGATCTAAACCCACCAATATGGTAGCTAGTGTGGGAGTAATCCCCCTTGAAATCAGTTGATCGGTTTCTTTTTTTATTTCAGATTCAAAATCACTTGCAAGAGTTTTACCGTTAAGAATAATTGCTGACATTTGTAATATTTTCTCATCATAAATTTAATATGCAATGAAGATTGATTATTTCTTTTATTATCATTAATATCACAATCCTCGGGGTATGGCGCAGTCTGGTAGCGCACTCGCTTTGGGAGCGAGTGGTCGTAAGTTCGAATCTTACTACCCCGACCAGTGCGCCTGTAGCTCAGCTGGATAGAGCAACTGCCTTCTAAGCAGTGGGTCAGGAGTTCGAATCTCTTCAGGCGCGCCATTTTTTATTATGGTTGACCAAGTTATTTTAATAGCAGCATTTTATAAATTTACAAAGGTTTCTTTGCTGCCTGAACTTCAAACTGAGTTTTACCAGTTCTTAGAAAGTCTCAGCATTAAAGGCACGGTTCTGCTTGCCGAGGAAGGCATCAATGGAACTGTTTCAGGCTCACCTAAGAGCATATCTAAGTTCAAAAATTTCTTATTTGAAAAAGACTTATTAAATAAGAGTGATTTTAAAGTTTCTTCAGCAGACTTTATGCCTTTTCCTCGACTTAAGGTGAAATTAAAAAAAGAAATCGTAACCATTGGGAATAGTGAAATTAATCCAAGTAAAAAAGTTGGTGAATATGTTGATCCACTAAATTGGAACCAACTTATAACAGACGAAGATGTTCTAGTATTGGATACAAGAAACACCTATGAAGTTTCTATTGGAAGTTTTGAAGGAGCCATCCAGCCTGAAACTACTAATTTTAGAGAATTTCCTGAGTGGGCTGAAACTGAGGGTTCAAAACTACCCAAAGATAAAAAAATTGCAATGTTTTGCACCGGTGGAATTAGATGTGAAAAAGCTAGCTCGCTTCTAAAAGATAAAGGCTTTGAAAATGTTTATCATCTCAAAGGAGGGATCTTAAATTATTTTGAAAAAGTTAAGTCTGAGGACACCCTTTGGAAAGGTGAATGTTTTGTGTTTGATGATAGGGTGTCTCTGAATCATAAGCTTGAACCAGGCTCATATGATTTATGTCATGGATGCAGAATGCCAATCACTGAAGATGATAAATTATCAGCTAAGTTTATTCGAGGTGTGAGTTGCGCCCATTGCTTTGATAGTAAGACTGAAGAACAAAGAAGAAGATATGCGGACAGACAAATACAAATTGATCTTGCAAAAAGTCGCAATCAAAAACACATTGACTCAAAAAAGGATGTTGAATACAAATGACGCAACCAATTCTTTATTCATTCAGACGATGTCCCTATGCAATGAGAGCCCGAATGGCAATTTACCTTGCAGGTATTGAGTGTGAGCTAAGGGAGATTTATTTAAAAAATAAACCCACTGAAATGTTAGAAATTTCTCCTAAAGGCACGGTGCCTGTTTTACAACTAGATGATCAGGTCATCGAGGAGAGTAATGATATTATCCAATGGGCTTTATCTCATAACTCAAAAAAATTGATGGTCTTGAATTCGGAGCAGCAAGATTTTGCTTTAAAAGCAATTCATGAATTTGATACCGACTTCAAACATCACTTAGATCGATACAAATACTCTCAAAGATACGATGCAGACCCTAACAATCATCGAGATTGTTGCGATGAGATTTTAGTTGCATTAGATAAAAATATATCTGGCAGTAAGTGGATTTTTTCTGACGAAGTAAGCTTGTTAGATATTTCAATATTACCCTTTATTAGACAATTTAAAATTGCTGATAATGAATATTTTTTTAACCAGAAATATTTAAAAGTTATAAAGCTGCTGAATCAATTTGAAGATTCCTCATTATTTCACCAGATCATGTATAAATATGATGCTTGGAATGCATCGGATAATAATTCAGTATTGTTCCCAACAGCTCTATAGTCCAATCGTTTCGTAGGAAATTGCAATTTTATCAATGGCTGTTTTGTAGGCTGCCGTTCTAAGATCCGGAATATCAGATTCAATCATTGCAGCACGAACTTTTTGATATGCCTCTCGCATCATGTCATCTAATCCTGAGCGAATTAGGTCAATTTCTTCAACACCATTATTAAATTTTTCCTTAAATACTTTAGGCATGGATTTTCCTGTCATACTCTCAACTGCATCAATCATGGATTGAAGTTGAGTAAAATTTCTTCGCTTTTCCAATCTTCCAAATCGAATATGACGAAGATTTCTTACCCACTCAAAGTAACTCACCGCGACACCACCAGCATTTGCGATAATGTCAGGAATAATAATCACACCTTGTTTATTTAAAATCTCATCAGCTTCAAAGCTAATAGGCCCATTAGCAGCCTCCACGACTAATTTTGATTTAATGTTTCTAGCATTCTTTTGATTGATAACATTTTCCTTGGCAGCAGGAATTAGAATATCGTACTCCGCGGTCAACATTTCATCTGTATTTTCTTGGAACTCTCCTTCAGGACAGTTTTTAAAAGTTCCATGCTTGCTAAAAAATGATTTAGCTTTTTCCACGTCGATTCCCTCAACATTTATTAAACCCCCATTAAACTCAATAATTGCAATAATTTTTGTTTCATCATCCTCTTGTAAAAATTTAGCGGCATGATATCCAACATTCCCAAAACCTTGAATGCCAATCTTTTTATTTTTAAGGGTACCTTTGAGTCCTAATTTCTTTAAATCATCGGAATTTCTAAAAAATTCTCTAATAATAAATTGCACACCTCTGCCGGTTGCTTCAATCCTGCCTGCAATTCCGCCTTTACCAACAGGCTTTCCTGTTACACAAGCTTTAGAATTTATATCTGCAGGATTCATGATCCTGTATTCATCAGCTATCCACGCCATTTCTCTTGATCCAGTTCCCATATCCGGGGCAGGGACATTTCTTGCTGGATCAATCATGTCCCGTTTAATTAGTTCTTGAGCAAATCGTCTTGTAATTTTTTCTAATTCATTTTCAGTCCATTGTGTTGGATCAATTTTTAACCCACCTTTTGATCCACCGTAAGGAACTTCAATAATTGCATTTTTATAAGTCATCAAAGCTGCTAATGCCTCTACTTCTTCAAGACTTGCATCAAGGTCATACCTAATTCCACCTTTGACCGGCTCCATATGCTCGGAATGAACGCATCGCCAACCTGTAAATGTATGAATTTTATTGCGCAGCCGTACTCCAAAATTAATTGAATAAGTAGCATTAGGAACTTTAATTCGATGTGCAACGTCAGGTGATACATCGGAATACTTCAGCGCTTTATCAATTAAATGATTTGTTGATTCGAGCATAGAAAGCTTTGTCATCCAATCACCCCCATTAATAGTATAGATTATATGATTTTTCTCTTATAATGTGACCCTTTTGCGTGGCGGGCGTAGCTCAGTTGGTTAGAGCGCTGGATTGTGGCTCCGGAGGCCGTGGGTTCGAACCCCATCGCTCGCCCCATCAATAGATAGAAACTTATGACAAGTAAACTTAAAAAACTTAAAGATCTAAATCGAAAATTAACTGTTAATGTCGAGACCAAAAAATACGACGATAAATATCAGGCCAAGCTTAATAAGATTAAATCCACCGTAAAGCTTGATGGGTTTAGAAAAGGCAAAGTACCAAACGATGTCCTAATTCAAAAATATGGTCCCTCAATCCACTATGAAGTGTTGAATGAAGTAATTCAGGAAACCTACCCACTTGAGATTGCTGAAAAAGAAATTAAACCAGCATCCTCACCCAACATCAGTATTGATTCTGAAGATCCTAAAAAGGGAATTGTTTATTCAGCAGAGTTTGAAGTTTTTCCAGAATTTAAACCGAAACTCACTAGATGGAAGTCATTTGAAGAATCAAAGATTACTATCGAAGCTGATGATATTGATCTTGCGGTAGCAGATATTCTGGAACGCTATGGTACTTGGAATGATGTTAACAGAGCTGCTTTAGAGAAAGATCAAGTGATCATTGATTTCACAGGAACTGTTAACGGCGAAGAGTTTGAAGGAAATTCATCTAAAGACTTTGCACTGATAATAGGATCAAAATCGATGATTCCAGGCTTTGAGGATGCAATTATTGGTAAGAAAATAAATGATGAATTTAATGCAGATGTTAAATTCCCAGAAGATTATTTTAAAAGTGATCTTGCTGGAAAAAATGCCAATTTCTTAATCAAACTAAATAAAGTGCAAGAAAAGCAAAATGCATCCATCAATGAAGAGCTTTATGAATCTTTGGCAATGGAAGAAGTTAAAAATGAGCAAGACTTTGAGGCAGAAATTGAAAAAAGAATGCAGCAAGAAGTTAAACAGCAAGAAGATTCTCTTACAAGAGAATCAATCTATGACTTGTTGCTTGAGGTAAATAAGTTTTCTGCGCCTAGTTCAGTTATCAATGAGCAGGCTACTCTTATGAGAAAAGACTCATTAATGAGAATGGGTCAGCAGGCTGATGATGCGCCGGAGGATTTATTTCCCTTAGATACTTTTTTAGAAAACGCAGAAAAAAGGGTTAAGTTGGATTTGCTCTTTAGTGAGTTTGTAAAGTTTTTTAAATTAGAGGTTAATCAAGAAAGGGTTGATGAGTTTGTTGAAAAGGAAGCAAAAAAATATAAAGATTCAGATCAATTTAAGACATGGATCAAATCTCAACCAAAACAACTTGATAATTATAAAATGATCATTTTAGAAGAACTGCTTATTGAAAAATTGAAAAATGAGCTTAAATCAAAGGTAAAGGAAATTAAATTTAAAGATTTAGCTAACATAAAGTAATTATGGATCATAAAACTGACATTCTTAATTCTGGCCTAGTCCCAATGGTTGTAGAGCAAACACCCAGAGGTGAAAGAGCTTTCGATATATATTCAAGGCTACTTAAGGAAAGAATTATTTTCCTCACAGGACCTATCGATGACTACATCTCAAATCTAGTCATTGCCCAATTATTGTTTCTTGAATCAGAAAATCCTGAAAAAGATATAAGTATTTATATCAACTCTCCAGGTGGGATCATTTCATCTGGTCTTGCTATTTATGACACTATGCAATTTGTTAAACCAGAGGTTGCCACACTATGTGTTGGTCAGGCGGCCAGCATGGGTTCTCTTTTATTGGCGGGTGGGGCAGCGAAAAAAAGATTCGCATTACCTAATTCACGCGTGATGATTCATCAGCCACTTGGTGGTTTTCAGGGTCAAGCATCTGATATAGAAATCCATGCCAAAGAGATTTTGGTTATGAAGAAAAAGGTTAATGAAATTCTGGCTAAACATACAGGGAAAACACTAAAGAAAGTTGAGCAAGACACCGATCGAGATAATTTTTTAAATGCTGATGAAGCTAAATCATATGGGATTATTGACGATATCCTAGATTCAAGAGACGATACTAAAGATGGAAAGTAGCGACAACCAAAAACTAACTTGTTCTTTTTGTGGTAAAAATCAAGAAGATGTAAAAAAACTTATTGCTGGGCCAAGTGTTTACATCTGTGATGAGTGTGTTGATTTGTGTAATGACATTATTGAAGAAGAAATCAAAGCAGATGACCCAGATACCCTAAATGAGCTTCCATCGCCAGTAGAAATCTTTAATCAATTGGATGATTACGTTATCGGTCAAGAAAAGGCTAAGAAGGTTTTATCTGTTGCAGTTTATAACCATTACAAAAGATTAAAAAATCAATCAAATAAAGATGCTGTTGAACTACAAAAAAGTAATGTTTTACTTTTGGGACCAACCGGTAGTGGAAAGACTCTTCTTGCTCAAACTCTTGCAAGGATTCTTAATGTGCCATTTACCATTGCTGATGCAACAACCCTTACTGAGGCAGGCTACGTTGGTGAAGATGTTGAAAACATTATCCAAAAACTTCTTCAAAAATGTGACTATGATCCTGAAAAAGCTCGACTTGGGATTGTGTACATTGATGAGATTGATAAGATTGCAAGAAAGTCTGATAACCCATCAATCACTAGAGACGTTTCCGGAGAGGGTGTTCAACAAGCCCTATTAAAGTTAATTGAAGGTACTGTTGCATCAATTCCTCCTCAAGGTGGCAGGAAACATCCTCAACAAGAGTTTATTCAAATTGATACATCAAACATTTTGTTCATTTGTGGAGGAGCATTTTCAGGTATCGATGAGGTTGTAAAACAAAGAACTGATAAATCAGGTATTGGATTTTCAGCTGCCATTAAAGATACAGACGCTTCTGTTCAAAATTTAGTTGATCAGCTTGAGCCAGAGGATTTGGTTAAGTACGGTTTAATTCCCGAGTTTGTTGGAAGACTGCCTGTAATTTCAACATTACATGAGCTTGATGAAGACTCTTTAGTTAGAATCTTGCAGGAGCCTAAAAATGCTTTGGTTGATCAGTATAAATACTTATTTGATTTGGATTCTGTTAACTTAGATTTCAAAGAAACAGCTTTGAGAGAAGTTGCCCGTCAGGCTATTAAGAGAAAAACTGGCGCAAGAGGCTTAAGATCAATTATGGAGGAAATATTGATGGAAACTATGTTCGAACTTCCAAATGAGGAGCTAGAAAAAGTTGTTGTTGATGAAAATGCGGCATCCAGACAATCAGATCCAATTAAAGTTTATAAATCTTCTAAAAAGAAAACCTCTTCAGGTTCTTAATTAGATGCCATCAGTAAAATACGATTTACCTCTACTACCCTTAAGGGATGTTGTCGTATTCCCAGGAAATGTTACAACTTTGTTTGTGGGTAGAGAGCCATCAATCAATGCTCTTAATCAAGCCATGGCTGCTAATAAAAAAATTTTATTAGGTACCCAAATTGATGGCTCAATAGATAACCCTTCATTTGATGAAATCTATAAGGTACAAACCCTTGCTACAATATTGCAATTGATCAAGCTTCCCGATGGAACAGTAAAATTATTGGTTGAGGGCGATCACCGGTGTGAGGCTCTAAAAGCTCTAAAAGAAAAAGATTTTCTTAAAGCACAAGTAAAAATTATTCCTGAATCTCAGTTAGATCCTGCTGATAATAAAAACTTATGTAACTTCATTAAGGGTAAATTTGGAGATTTTATTAAACTCACAAAAAAAGTTGCTCCTGAAGTTCTCTCAAGCATTGATGCATTCGATGATGTAACAAGAGTGATTGATTCTGTAGCATCTCATCTTCCTATTTCAATTTCAGACGCTCAATCAATTTTAGAATGCGAGGATTTATCGAAAAGGGCAGATATGCTTATCAGTTTAATACAAGGTCAGATTGATGCTGTTGATGTAGATAAAAAGATCAGAGATAGAGTTAAAAAACAAATGGAGAAATCTCAAAGAGAATACTACCTTAATGAACAGATCAAGGCTGCTCAAAAAGAATTGGGTGATATTACAGATGAGGGTGATGAAATTTCTCAACTTGAAACGCAAATACAAAAATCTGGAATGCCAAAAGAAGCCCTCAAGAAAGCCATGAGTGAGTTTTCTAAGTTTAAGTTAATGTCGCCGATGTCAGCAGAAGCTTCGGTCGTAAGATCTTATCTTGATTGGGTATCAAATTTGCCTTGGAAAAAGAAAACTAAGATTAAATCAAATATTAAAAATGCTTTATCCGTGCTTGATAATGATCATTACGGATTAGAGGAAATAAAAGAGAGAATTTTAGAGTATCTAGCAGTTCAAAAGAGAGTAAAAAAACTCAAAGCACCAGTGCTTTGTCTGGTAGGCCCCCCAGGTGTTGGTAAAACATCCTTGGGTCAATCCATTGCAAGTGCGACCAATAGAAAGTTTATAAGAATGTCTTTAGGCGGTGTAAGAGACGAGGCTGAGATTCGTGGTCACAGAAGAACATACATTGGTTCTATGCCAGGAAAAATTATTCAAAAGATCTCTAAAGCTGATTCAAAAAATCCTCTCTTTTTGTTAGATGAAATAGATAAAATGGGTATGGACTTTCGTGGTGATCCTGCTTCCGCCCTCTTGGAAGTTTTAGATCCTGAACAAAACTCTACATTTTCAGATCATTATCTTGAAATTGATTTTGATTTATCAGAAGTTATGTTTGTTTGTACGGCAAATAGCTTAAATATACCGGGCCCATTACTAGATAGAATGGAGATTATAAGAATCCCTGGATATATTGAAGATGAGAAATTAAACATTGCAAAACAATACTTGATACCAAAGCAGCTTGAAAGGAATGGTCTCGGCTCAAACGAAGTTAATTTTGATGACAAAGCAATTTTAGATCTCATTAGATATTACACTCGTGAGGCAGGTGTCAGAGGTCTTGAAAGACAAATTTCAAAAGTTCTAAGAAAGTCTGTAAAAGAAATTGAGCTGAGCAGCAAAAAACTCCCACAAAATAAAGTTACTTCTAATAACTTAGAAAAGTACAACGGCGTAAGAAAGTTTCAATTTGGAACAGCGGATAAGGAAGATAGTATAGGAAAGCTTGCTGGATTAGCTTGGACAGAAGTTGGTGGGGAACTGCTAACCATTGAAGCGTCTAAAGTTCCTGGAAAAGGGAGGATTATTAAGACTGGCTCACTCGGAGATGTGATGCAAGAATCTATTCAGGCGGCACTCACTGTTGTTAGATCAAGATCTAAAATTTTAGGGCTGAACCCTTCATTTCATGAAAAATTAGATATTCATATTCACGTGCCAGAGGGCGCCACTCCTAAAGATGGTCCAAGTGCTGGAATTGGTATGTGCACGGCCTTGATATCTGTGCTCACTGACATTCCTATAAGATCAGATACAGCCATGACTGGAGAGATAACTCTTCATGGCCAAGTTTTAAAAATTGGAGGACTAAAAGAAAAGCTTTTAGCCGCAAAGCGTGCGGGTATTAAGCAAGTAATCATTCCCGAAGAGAATTACCCCGAGTTGAAAGAGTTTCCAAAACAAATCACAAAGGCGCTAAAAATACATCCTGTTAAATGGATTGATGAGGTGATTTCACTTGCACTTACAAGTGAACCTAAAGCTAAATCATCTAAAAGACAATCAAAACCAAATCCCTCGCCTCTAAAATCTAGACCTAAACCACCTTCACTAAAGCGAAAGTCCCATTAGCAATAGGTTTTTAAACTTGACATTTCTACATATATCGACTTTCATAGGTTATAGCAATCATATCTAACGAGAGGAGATAATATGAATAAGTCTGATTTAGTTGATGCAGTTGCAAGTTCTGCTGATCTAACAAAAGCTTCTGCTGCTAGAGCAGTTGATGCAACATTAGATGCAATTGGTGGTGCACTTGGAAATGGTGATTCAGTATCACTAGTTGGTTTTGGTACTTTTTCTGTAAGGCACAGAGCTGCTAGAGATGGTAGAAACCCACAGACAGGAGCTCCAATGCATATTCCTGCATCAAAGGTTCCAGGTTTTAAAGCCGGTAAAGGTCTTAAAGATAAGGTAAAAGCCTCTTAATCTAACCTTTTAATTTATAAAAAGGGGTGCTTTTGCATCCCTTTTTTTTGTATGATGCGTTTTGATTTTATAATTATTGCCAGTTATGTTGAACTCATTTAGAAATCTACTTTCAGGAAAGACACTTTATGTAATTGTAGGTGTATGTGCGTTGCCTTTTATTTTTACAGGCGTGTCTTCGTTTAATACTCTTTTTTCAAATTATGGAACTGTAAATGGGATCGAAGTTACTCAATTAGATGTTAACAATGCAACTATAAGAGTTGAGGAGAGATATAAGTCTATTTTTGGTGAAAACTTTTCAATTGATCAGCTTGAAGAGCAAGAGCTATTAAATCTTATAAAATCACAAATCACGAATCAGAAGATTATCGAAGCAATGGCTTTTGATAATAACTTAGGTATCTCCATGGATGATGTTAAGCGAGCCATAATTAAAGAGGAAACCTTTTTAGATGAAAATGGTAAATTTGATCAATCTATATTTGAGGCAGCTGTAAGAGGAGCCGGCATGATTCCAGATGAATATCTGCAGTTTGTTCTCACATCCATTACTGCAAAAAACTTAATTAACTCAATTTCTGAATCAACTTTTATTTTGAACGAGGATTTGATTGACTTCACAGCTTTTGCAGAAGCAACAAAGGATATTATATTTATTAAATCTGACCGTGATGAAATAATTTCACTTCAAGGCTCGTCCGATGAAGAAGCCAAAGAATTTTATGAGGCCAATCAATTGTTATTTCTTTCAGACGAAAAAAGAGAGTTTAATTATGCTTTTAATTCACTAGAAAGCTTTTCAAAGAATTTAGAAATCGATAATGAGTTAATTGAAAACGCTTATCTGGAGTATTTATCAGAGATTCAGATGAGCAACCAAAACAGAATCTCGCATATTATGTTTACTAAATCTAATGATGATGCAGTCAAGATTGCCCAAGACGTATATAAGAATCTTATTAATGGAGATATTGATTTTACTGAGGCTGTAAAGAGATACAGTGATGATGAAGCTTCAATTGAAGCAGCAGGTGACCTTGGTTATTCAAGCGGCGATGCTTTTCCGGAAGAATTTGAAGATGCAATAAATGAGCTTTCACTCAACCAAATTTCAACCCCAATCGATTTGGGTGAAACGATACACATTATTAAAGTTACAGAAATTCTAAAGTCTGAAGCCGAATCAAAAAAATCTTTTGCAGAAACCTTAAGTCAAGAGTTTATTGATGAAGAAGCAGGCTTATTGATGGGGCAGGCTATGATTGATGCAGAGGAACTAGTACTATCTGGCCGTAATTTTAACTCCATTATCGATACTCTGCAGTTAAAAGCAGAAAGCACACAAGCGATAGCTGAATCTGAATTCAGTGACAGTATCATGGCTGATGCTCGACCTTTTTTTGATACTGAATTTGTTGAGGGTGACATTGAGGTCATAGAAGTCGAGGATGGTTTTTATGTAATTGGGCTTAATGCTATTGAACAGCCTAAGGTCATATCATTTAAAGATTCTCGTCAAAAAGCTATAAATGAAGTGCGCGCACAAAAAGCAGATGAATTAATTGCTGAAATGCAATTGAGTGCATTTGCCCGGCTTGCAGGTGAAAATCAAATGGACCTACCGAATGGGTTTGAAAAAGAAAGCTTCCAAAAAGTAACTCGATATTCTTCATTATTGCCAAGAGAAATTATTGATGCCCTTTTCAAATTAAATCCAGGAGATACTTTTACTGAGACCGCTAGTGATAACAATCGATATTGGGTATCGGTAACTGAGGCCGGTATATTAAGTGAAAAAGAAATCGCGCAAAAGGTTGAGGGCTATCGAGATGTTGTTTTGCAGTATGCAAATCAACAAAACGCAATATTGATCGATCAAAAACTAAAAGAAGATGTGAAGGTCAACCTAAGAAATTTGGATCCACAAATTTAACGATCTTCATACTCATTAACAGACAGCGCAGCGGTATTAAAACCACCGTCTACATAACAAATTTCTCCAGTGATCCCGCTTGCCAAATCAGAACATAAAAAGGCTGCAACGTTGCCAACTTCTTCAGTTGTGACGGTTCTTCCTAAAGGGGCACGATCTGCATAACTAGATAGCATTTTTCTGAAGTTTTTTACACCCGATGCTGCTAACGTTTTAATGGGTCCAGCAGAAATGCCATTCACCCTAATCTGGTCTCTACCCATAGCTGCTGCAAGAAATCTAACATTTGCTTCTAGACTGGCTTTGGCTAAACCCATTACGTTGTAGTTAGGAAGCGATTGCTGAGCACCTAGATAGCTGAGTGTGAGCAAGGCACTGTTTTCATTTAAATGGGGTTTTGCCCCCTTAGCTAATGCAGTAAAGCTATAAGAGCTAATATCGTGCGCAATCTGAAAACCTTCTCTGGTTGCCGCGTCCAAATAGTTACCATCAAGCTCATGTCCTGGGGCAAAACCAATCGAGTGGATCAGCCCGTCAAACTTATCCCATGTTTTTGCGATTGCTTGATACATTTGTTCTATAGATATATCTGAACTTACATCACACTCTACTAAAAGGTCTGAATCGTATTCAGCTGCAAGCTTAGATACGTTCTTGAGTAATCTTTCGCTTTGGTAGCTAAATGCAAGCTCAGCTCCTTGAGCGTGCATTGCAGAGGCTATGCCATTAGCAATGGAGTGTTTATTAGCAAGCCCAGCAATTAAAAATTTCTTACCCTTTAAAAACATGGTATTCACCCCTTTAACTTGTTAATTTCTAAATAATAATTATCTCACAGGTTTCTTTTAGGCCCTATTTTTAAAAAATGCTTAACTTTTCTTTATTTGTGTGAATTTAAAGTAAATTCTTTGTTTCAAATTAAGTTGCTGTAGTATGCAAAAAAGGCTAACATGTCTCCCTATATGTCATTAAAGGGGACAATTATGATTAATAAACTTGATCTAAAAGCCTTATTTGTATTATTTGCTCTTATATCCTTTGTTGTTGTTGCACAAGAAGACAACTCAGACAACAGCGAAGAAGCTGAAGAAGAAGTAATCGAAGAGGTCATTACTACTGGTTCACGGATTGCAAGAAATCCGCTTGAACTTGCACAGCCGGTTACTATTATTAGCGGAGATGAATACAGAGCCAGAGCATATACTAATGCTGCTCAAGCTTTAACAGATCTTCCTGAAGTTGGATCTGTAAACTCATTAGCCGGAGACCAAGGCGGTCTTGGTGCTGGTCAACAGGTTGCCTCTAACTTTGGTTTAGGTTCAGCCAGGACAGTTACTTTAGTTAACAGCAGAAGATTTGTAGGATCTCAATCACCAACGGGTGGTGCGGGTTCTGGTCTCGCAGTTGACTTAAACAATATTCCCTCAGCATTAATTGAAAGAGTTGAAATCATGCCTGTAGGTGGTGCTGCTATTTATGGTGCAGATGCTATTGCCGGTGTGGTTAACTTTATTTTAAAAGATGATTTTGAAGGTGCTGAACTTACCGTTAACAGCTATGACTATGCTGGGATGGATGACGATACATCCTTTAACTTTACTATTGGTGGTAATTTTGCTGATGGCAGAGGTAATATTGTTATCAATGCTCAGGTAGAAGATCGTGGCCAAGTATTTTACGATCAAGCGAATGACAGAATTAGAAATTGTACCAATGGCTTTCTTTATGAAAATCCTAGCGACAGTGGCCAAGACATTTATGGAAATGTAGGTTATACCTATGAACAAGCGCTTACAAATGGTTTTGATCTTGGTTATGCCGATGCTCAAGGCAGAAGAAGTTTTGGTGATAACGGTCTCCACATTTGTCCTACATTAACGTCAAACCCAGTTTCAGGTTTGCTATCGGATGATGGTTATAACGAAGTTGGTGATGATGGTGGCCCTTTTTGGGGTGGAGCTCTAGCAGACGGCCTTTATTATCATTTCCCTGGCGCAGGTGGAGACATGACTGTTATGGATCCAGGTTTACCTTACGGCAGAAGCTATTACACCAGAGGATCAAATATCTACAACATTCAAGATAACAAAATTCTTCGTGCTGGTTTTGAGAGAAAGAACATTAGTATCTTTATTAAATATGACATAAACGATGATCATAGATTATATTTTGATCTCTATAATAATGGCTTCTTTGCAGAGGATGATGGATCTTCATCAAGTGCACATTACCATGATTACTATTTTGGAGCTGTAGATAAGGATAATTGTAGTGTTGGAGGCAACCGTTTAAATGATGGCTGTTGGTCATTGTCTGGAGGACTTCCTATTGCTTACGACGACCCTTTCTTAACTCAAAATTCAAGAGATATATTAACTGCTAATGGTTATGCATCAGGCGATACCTTGTTCTTACAAAGACTCGGAGTTGATCTTTCACCAACACTAAGAGGTGACGGCTTTGAAAATGAATCAAAAACTCAATTCTATAATGCTGGTTTTGATGGCAAGTTCGAAGTTATGGGTGAAGAATTTACCTATGATATTGGTACTAGTTGGGGTGAAACAAGAATTACTTCAACCGAACCAATTCAAATTGGGGCAAGATATGCTGCCGCATTAGATTATGGTATCAATCCTAATACAGGTGAGATTGACTGTAAGTTTAATTATGTTGAGGGTTATGAACTTGCAGTTACTGCTGCTAAGAGGACTGACTTTTCATTATTTGGTGGTGGTGTAGGGCTTGGTAAACCTGGCGATTGTTCACCGTTTAACCCGATGGGTTTTGATTTACGTGAAAACGATGCCGCTAAAGCTTACTTCTCAAGTTACGATAATGAAGGCGCTACACTCAGTCAAAATTCATTCTATTGGAACGTAGCTGGTGAAGTTCCTGGATTTGAATTGCCTGCTGGTCCAGTTCAGTTCGCTCTTGGATATGACGTTCGTAAAGAGAAAGCTAAATTTGATGCAAGTCAAATGGCTCTATTCTCTGTTTCAACTCGCGGTTCTCAAACCCGAAGTACTAGCGGTTTCTTTGAGATTGAATCTCAATATGTTGAGCTCTCAATGCCAATTGTTTCAGATCTTCCTTTTGCTGATGAAGTGAGACTTGACTATAGTTTCCGTGATCTTGATAACACCAATACTTTAAGATCAAACAGCTATGATGTTGATGCTGTGAGCTTGTATTGGAGAATCAATGATGATTTTGCTTTCAGATATTCTGATCAAACAACAACAAAATCTCCAAATATCTCAGATCTATATGGGCCTAAAAATCCCAGCTTCCAGCAAGCTCTAGACCCATGTGATACAAGATATGTTGATGATGGTGATTTCCCTGCAAACAGATTAGCTAACTGTACTGCTGCTGGCATTGATACAACTGACTTTAGAAGTTTTGTTGCCGGCGGTACTGTTCAAGGTTCATCTGGAGGAAACCCTAATCTCTTAGATGAAAATGGTGAAACGACCTCTTACGGAATTATGTTCACACCTACATATGACTTCTTAGAGCCTTACGGTGATTTCACATTCTCAGTTGATTTTATTGAAATTCTTTTAACTGACTATGTTACTACTTTCGCTCTAATTGACTTTATGGAGGCTTGTTATGATGCTTCATCATTCCCAAATAACTTCTGTTTGAATTTCCAAAGGGATGCTGACGGTCAAGTTACAGATTTCCAAGTTGGTGCTGGTAATTCAGGTATAATTGACTTTGCTACTTATATCTACAGAGCTTCTTGGTCTCATGACCTTGCTTCTGTGATTGGTCAAGATGAAGGCTCTCTGGGTGATATTTCTGTTTCATGGAGAGGTTTACAACAGGATCAAAGATTCGAGGCAGATTCTGGTGATCCAGCTGATTTAATTGATAAAACTGGCTGGGCTTCAGATCCTAAGTGGACTTATGACTTAACCGTTGGTTGGGCCTACAAAGATTTAACAGTATTTTATCAAGCAGACTTTGTTGATGGCGGATACGTTAACAAACAACAAACTGATATTAGAGCTGATAGATACATTGGCTATGATGGTAAACCATTTACTGAGTATGACAGCTACTGGTTCGATACAATCGGAGCTGTATATAACTACGGTGATAACATGACGTTCTCAATTAGAATCAATAACCCTCTTGACCACGATGGATCAGAAGGCAGATATGATACTAATAGAAGACTTCAATTTATTGGTAGAACCATTACAACCCAGTTCCAGATTAGATTCTAATATCTAGCTGTTATTAAATTAAAAGAGGGCTTTATAGCCCTCTTTTTTTTTGTCTATTTATTACACATAAGTATAAAAAATTAGACAAATGCAACAAAACCGTTACAATTTATTACTGTTAATTATAACTAAAGGGATATAACTATGAGTTTCAATAATAGATTTACTTTAGCACTTATTGCTTCTTTGGTAATGGTGCCGCTTTCATTTGCTCAGGAAACCGCTGATGAAAACGTAGAAGAGGTGGTTGTTACAGGTACAAGGATTACTAACCCAAATATTGTTAGTACTTCACAAGTCCAAGTTGTAACAGCTGAAGATATAGACAATAGGGGCGCTGTAAGAATAGAAGATGTTTTAAACGATCTTCCTCAACTTTCCCCAGGTCAAATTGGACAAACAGCAAATGGAGCTAATGGTACGGCGACAGCCAACTTAAGAAATCTTGGTTGTTCCAGAACCTTAGTTCTCTTAAATGGAAAAAGAATGGCGCCGGGTACTTCAAGCGGTGGAGTTTGTGCTGATATAAGTCAAGTTCCCGCATTACTTATTAAGAGAGTAGAGGTTTTGACTGGTGGTGCTACTTCCGTTTACGGTTCAGATGCAATATCCGGTGTTGTTAACTTCATTCTTGATGATGAATTTCAAGGTTTTAAGGCAAGTGCTACAAATTCTTTTTATCATCATGAAAACGATAATTCAAAATTGAGAGCTCTTCATGACACATACAACTACCAGAAAGCTCCCTCAAGTGTTACCGAGGGTGATTCTCTTAAATTATCATTAGCCTTTGGTGGTTCAATTGATGACGGTAATGGACACATTACTGGATACATCGAACATATTAACTCCCAACCTATATTACAGGGAGCCTACGATGGTGGTTCATGTGCATTAAGTGGTGGAGATACCAAGTGTGGTGGTTCAAGTACAATTCCTGCTGGAAGGTTATACGATTTTGGTTATAAAAAGAAAGGTTTTACTCCAATCGATGATTCTGTGTCTGATTTCGGATTTGATTATAAAACTGTAGGCGATGAGTTTGCTGATAGAGCGGGAACACTATATAACTATAACCCAACAAATCATTATCAAAGACCACAAGATAAAGTTAATGCTGGATTCTTTGCAAAATACAGCCTTACTGACAAAGCAGAACTTTATTCAAGTATGAGATTTATGCAAAATGAGAGCATTGGTCAGATAGCATATTCAGGTACATTTGGAGACCTAAGAGCCTTACCTTGTTATAACGCGAATCTGTCTGCTCAACAGCATGAAGCTATATGTGGTAACTGGACTGGAATGGGTGGCGCGCATGCACCTGATTTTGCAACTGGTGCAGCGGCATTGGCTTATATTAATGGTTTAAACAGCCAAGTAGCTGCTGAATCAATCATTGACTATATGGCTCCAGTAAGAAGTTTAAAGAGAAATGTTGAAGGTGGACCAAGAAAATATTCCAGAAAGTATTCAAATATGACTTACTCCCTTGGTTTAAGGGGAGATATAAATGATGATTGGAGGTACGATATTTCATACCAAACATCTGAAGTTGATTACGTTGAGGAAATACAAAATGACCTTTCTATTACTAAATTACTAAGAGCTACAAATGTCATTAGTGTTGCTGGCGTTCCTACTTGTGTGTCAGTTCTTGATGGATCAGATCCAAATTGTATTCCGTATAACCTTTTCTCAGGTGGTCTACCCGGAGATGGTGGTATACAAGCTATTTGGGATGCTAATCCTGAAATTCAAACTTACATGGCGATCCCTAACTTTATATTAGGTGACTCTAGTGAAACAATCATTCAAGCATATGTAGAAGGTGAAACAGGAGTTTCTATTCCTGGTGCTCCAGCTCCAGTGAGCGCTGTGTTTGGTTATGAATCAAGAGAACTTGAATCAGATTATCGTCCAGATGCATCTGCCCAAGCGGCTGATCGTACTGGAGCAGGTGGACCTTCTGTTGCCCTTGCAGGTGGATATGATGTTAAAGAGTACTTCCTTGAGTTAGGTGTACCTGTAACTGATAACTTTAACCTTGAAATTGGTGCTAGGTTTGCTGATTATTCTACGGATAACGATACTGATGCTTTCAAGCTAGGTGGTTATTGGCAGATTAATGATCAAGTATCTGTTAGAGGTACTTTCCAAACAGCTACACGTCACGGAGGAATCTCTGAATTGTACAGAGGTCAAGGCTCAAGCCTAACAGACTTAGATCCTGATCCATGTGGTACAGATCCTGAAACTGGATTAGGACCTACTTATACTGCACAAGAATGTGCTCGAACAGGTTTAGCGGCTGTTGATTATGGTTCAGACCTTAAATCACCAGCAGATCAGTACAATATCTTAACAGGTGGTAATCCTAATCTTGTTCCAGAAGAATCAGAATCTGTAACATTAGGAGTAGTTTGGACTCCTGCATCAGTCCCTGGATTATCAGTAACATTAGATTATTTTGATATCGAGATTACCGATGGTATTGGTACGATTCCTGCTTCTACATCTTTAATACAATGTTTAGAGACTGGAAATCCAACCTTTTGTGGTCTAGTTGAGAGAGATCCAATTGCTGGTACTCTTTGGGTATCACCGGGTCAGATTATTACTACTAATACTAATGTTTCTGAGTCAGCTTTAACTGGTTACGATATTACCTTTACCTACCCACTTGAAACTCCATTTGGTGTCTTAGACCTTAAAGGTATCTCTACAATTACTGATTCAGACACCTTTATCGCTATACCTGGTGCTGAGGAATTACAATGTGCTGGTTACTACGGTAAATCATGTGGCAAGAATCCTACTCCTGAGTTTGCAGGAAACTACTCTGCATCTCTTACAAGAGGAGACTTTGACTATGTTCTTGGTCTTAGATTCTTAGGTGAAACTGAAGATCTCAATACTGTAGACATTGATATTGAGGATAAAACATACCTTGATTTCACTGTTAATTATCAATTCAGCGATAGTTTGAGATTTAGTGTTGGTGCTAGTAATATTTTGGATGAAGATCCAGTCTATACATCAGCTGCAGGTACCGCTCCTGGTAACGGTAACACTTTCCCAGGATATTTTGATGCACTTGGAACATACATCTTTATAAACGCTACGTTTGAGATGTAAGACAGGTTTGAAAACTTATAAAGGGGCTTTTAGCCCCTTTTTTTGTATATAAAGTACGTAAAGGCAGTTTTTTTTGATCCTTTTTCATATAATACGCAAGTGAAAATTCAATATACATTTATCTTATTACTGCTCCTTGCAAATTGTTCAAATAATGAATCACCAGTTGATGCAGGTCATCGTGATCAAGTGTTTCATTTTGGTAATGGCACTGAGCCTCAAGGTATTGATCCGCATATCGTTACGGGTGTTCCCGAAAATCATTTATTGACTGCTCTTTGCGAGGGATTAACAATTAATAATCCTAAAGGTGGACCTAATCTACCTGGAGCTGCAAAATCTTGGGAAATTTCTCAAGACGGTAAAACCTATATCTTTAATATTCATGAAGACGCAAGCTGGTCAAATGGAGAGCCCGTTACAGCAGAAGACTTTGTTTGGTCATGGCAAAGAATCTTAACGGCATCTTTAGGATCTCAATATCCAGATATGCTTTATTATGTAAAAAATGCAAAAGAGTTTCATCAGGGGGAAATAAATGATTTTAACCAAGTAGGAGTGAAAGCTATTTCTGATAAGACTTTAGCTGTAGAGCTGCATTCACCAACAGCTTTCTTTATTAAGCTGTTATCACATTATTCTACTTATCCGGTGCATAAGGATACTGTTCTTGCATATGGTTCAATCGATGATAGAAATGGTGAGTGGACCCGACCAGGAAATTTTGTTTGCAACGGGCCTTTTAATTTAAAAAGTTGGGAGCTTAACAAAAAAATTGTTGTTGAAAAGAGTTCTACTTATTGGGACGCAAGCAAGGTACGGTTAAATGAAATACATTTTTATCCTGTTTCTAATGAATCAACCGAAGACAGAATGTTTAGAGCAGGACAACTTCATGTAACAAATGTAGTGCCACTAGAAAAATGTCCTGTTTATCTTGAACAGAATAACCCAAACTTACGTATTGATCCCTATATGGGAACCTACTTTTACAGAATTAATACCACTAATGAGGTGCTTAAGGACGTCAATGTTAGAAAAGCTTTGGCTTACGCAATTAACAGAACCCAGATTGTAGAAAAAGTTTCGAAGTGCGGTCAAAAGCCGGCTTATTCTTTCACGCCTCCAGGTTCAGCAGACTACTATCCCGATACAGAAGTTCCCTTTGACCCAGTTTTAGCAAAAACTTTACTTACTAAGGCTGGTTACCCAAATGGTGAAGGCTTTCCAAAGATTGAAATTTTATTTAATACCCAAGAGGGACATAGAAAGATTGCATTAGCAATTCAACAAATGTGGCAACAAAATCTTGGTATCAATGTTGAACTTGTGAACCAGGACTGGAAGGTCTACTTGGCAAGAGAAATGGTAGGGGATTTTCAGGTCTCTAGAGCAGGTTGGATAGGAGATTATGAGGATCCTAATACTTTTCTTGATACCCTGCGCCCTAATCGTGGTAACAATAAAACAGGTTGGGAAAATTCAGAATATGATCGACTGATAGAGCTTGCAAATTCTATAAATAATCAAGAGGAGCGCTATAAAGTTTTTATGGAAGCTGAGAGGCTTTTAATTGATGAGATGCCGATAATTCCAATTTATACCTACGTTAGACAATATCAATTAAGTCAAGATGTAAAAGGATGGCATCCAAACATCCTTGATGTTCATCATCCTAAATTCGTGTACCTCCAAAGAGACTGATATGCTTGGCATCTTTTTTAGACGTCTGTTGATTGCTATTCCTGTAATTTTAATAGTAACTTCAATTACATTTTTCTTAATAAGAATGGCACCTGGTGGTCCCTTTGATGCTGAAAAGACATTGCCTGATCAAGTGCTTAAAAATTTAAATGAAGTCTACAATCTAGATGCACCAGTTTTAGTACAGTACAAAGATTATATGGTTAATCTTTTGCAGGGTGATTTTGGTCCTTCCTTTAGATACCCAGGTCGATCAGTTACTGAAATGATTTTTACAGGCTTTCCAGTAACATTAGAATTAGCATTTTATGCAATCATAGTAGCAATGATTATTGGCATTTCTGCTGGAGTCCTTGCTGCTGTTAAAAGAAATACACTTTTTGATTATATTCCTATGACAGTCGCAATGATTGGGATTTGTATGCCAACTTTTCTACTTGGGCCCCTATTGGTTTTGTATTTTGGGATTTACTTGGAAGCACTTCCGGTCTCTGGGTGGGATTCTTTGCCTGGTGACAAGATACTTCCATCTGTAACTCTAGGTGCTGCATATGCAGCTTATATTGCTAGGTTGAGTAGGGGCGGTATGCTTGAAACACTTAATCAAGACTACATTAGAACAGCACGCGCCAAGGGCTTATCAGAATTTAGGGTTGTATTTGGTCATGCAATGCGAGGTGGACTAATTCCCGTTATTTCTTTCTTGGGTCCCGCAGCTGCTGGACTGATCGGAGGCTCTTTTGTTGTAGAGACTATTTTCCAAATTCCAGGATTAGGAAGGTTCTATGTAGAAGCAGCTTTTAATAGGGATTACACAATGATTCTTGGAACCACAATTTTCTTTTCCGTCCTAATCATTATTTTTAATTTGCTCTCTGATCTTGCCTTGCTCTTGGCTAATCCTCAAAGCAGAGGTAACAATCAATGAATAATCAATCATTATGGAGTGATGCTTATAGACGATTAACCAATAATAAAGCAGCTGTGATAAGCGCTTGTATTCTTGCAATTCTAATTCTAGCAGCAATTTTTGCACCTTTTTTAGCATCCCATTCATATGCATATCAAAATCTGGAGCTTGGGGCGACGCAACCATCTTCAGAGTATTTACTTGGTACTGATACATTGGGAAGAGATTTGCTCAGTAGAATCTTATATGGAGCACGCGTCTCGCTTTTAGTCGGATTTGTAGCCACAGCTGTTGCATTAGTGATTGGCGTCACATGGGGAATAGTTGCAGGCTATTTTGGTGGCAGAGTTGATTCAGTGATGATGCGAATTGTTGATGTTTTATATGGTCTTCCTTTTATTATCTTCATTATTTTATTGATGGTTATTTTTGGAAGAAATATTTGGTTATTATTTATGGCAATTGGAGCAGTAGAGTGGCTTACGATGGCACGAATTGTAAGAGGCCAAGTTATTAATATAAAAAATCAAGAATATGTTATGGCCGCTCAAGCTATGGGAGTGTCAAATATTCGTCTATTTGCAAAACATATTTTTCCAAATATTTTAGGACCTATTGCTGTGTATGCAACATTAACGATTCCGCAAGTGATGCTTTTAGAGGCATTTTTAAGTTTTCTTGGATTAGGTGTGCAGCCACCTATGAGTAGTTGGGGTACTTTAATTAGGTATGGGGTTGAATCAATGGAAGAGTTCTCATGGCTACTAATTTATCCAGCTTTAACCTTTACCATTACCTTATTTGCATTAAATTTCTTTGGTGATGGCTTACGAGATGCTTTAGATCCCAAAACTTCAAACGATTAATCTATATTGCACTAATTATTAGTTTCAATATTTGCCCAGGACTTAATTCATTTGTAGATAAATTATTAAGTTCCATAATTTCGCTTATCTCTATATTAAATAATTCAGAAATTTTATATAAATTATCACCTTGCTTAACGCTGTAAAGAATCGAGCGTTTTTTTGCTTGCATCGATCTTGCAATATTCCCTGTGCCAATATTTAAAGCAACGCCAATAGAGAGTACGCCATTGATAGATAATTGATTATTTCTGGCAATTTCTATTGGTGCTATGTCATATTTTCTTCCTAGACTCCACAGAGTATCTCCTTCGCTCACAATATGAGTTTGATATGGAATAAAAGTTGTGATTTTAGGATCTCCTAATGGTACTAATAATGTTTCATTAATAGAGAGGAGGCTCTGATTTGATTTAGAATTTACCAATTTTAAATCATCTACAGCTACATCATAAAGCTTTGCTATGTCCCATAAAGTTTCGCCTAATGATACATTATGGGTCATCCATCTTATCGGATTTTCTTGAAAATAATCATCTATATCCTGCTCAATAGCTTCCAATCTTTCAATTGGTAAAAATAAAACAGTATTATTTGTCGGGGGTGTTGCCCATTTTGTATAACCAGCATTAAGCTGATATAAAAATTCTGGCGTTATTCCAGTAAATTCACTAAATGGTAGCATTTCTACCTGACCTTCAATCTGGATTTTCTCTATAACTTTTTGATTTGGAAGATTGGGTAAACTAAGACCATATTTGTATGGATTTTTAATAATTTTATTTATGGCCAAAAATTTTGGAACATAATTAAAGCTTTCTTTTGATAGCTTAAGGTTATTCAAATTAACTTCTTTTCCTCGACTTTCAAGGATCCTTATTTGTTTTTCTAAATAGGTAGGACCAGCATGATAGGCAATTAATGTAAGAGTAGGATTCCTATCAAATCTGTTATAGAGATATGCAAGATATTTTACTGCTGCCTTTGTTGATTCAATTGGATCATGACGCCCTTCAATCCACCATGTCTTTTCTAAATTATAAATTTTGCCCGTTGTTGGCATAAGTTGCCACAACCCCACGGCACCAGATGATGATATTGAAAAAGGATCATAGTTACTTTCTATGTAAGGAAGTAATGCAAACTCTGACGGAAGCCTATACCGATCAAGCTCTTCTAGAACTTCAAATAGGTAATACTCTCCATTTAAAATTAACTCATTAAAGTGCTTCTTATTTTTTATGAACCTTTTTACATATCTTTCCGTCTCATCTGGAAGAGGATCATCTACGAAATTATTTTCTTTAAAAATTCTATCCCAAATGTTTACGTATTTAACTTCAGGAACTAATAATTCTTTGGATGGCTCAATATCTACATAGGGCCTTGCAGGAATTAAGTTAAAGTTAGAACAGCCGTAAGCAATAACAAGAGTAAAAAATACTATAAAGAATCTTTCCATGTTCTGAGAAACTTAAATATTTCAGTGTCAGATAATTGCACTGAATCATTAAGTTTATCACTGATGGATTCTCTTAGACTAACATTTGAAACTCTTAAAAATGGATTAATTTGCAGTTCTCTACTTAATGTTGTTGGAATTGTAGAGATATCATTTTCTCGCATGATAATGACTTCGTCATAATAATGATTCAATTCATCATTATCAGGTTCAACTTGCTTTGCAAATATTAAGTTTGAGAGAGTATATTCATGCGCGCAGTATATTTCTGTAGACTTTGGTAGTCGGCTAAGGACATTGATTGAGTAATTCATTTGTTGAAAAGTGCCTTCAAAAACTCTGCCGCAACCTCCTGAGAAAATAGTATCACCACAGAAAAGTACGTCTTTTTTTGTATTTGAATAAAATGCAATGTGATCAAGGGTGTGACCTGGAATTTCAATTACAGAGAATTCCAAACCAATTGTATTGATTGTTTCTCCATCTTTAACTTTATAATCTAAGTCATTGATATTTTTACTTTCTGGACCAATGATTGATCCCTTTATCATTGGTTTGAGTGTTTTAAGGCCACCAACATGATCAAAGTGATGGTGTGTTATCAATATATCATTGATCTCTATTTCTTCTTTTTGAATAAAATCCTGAACTGGGCCTGCATCGCCCGGATCAACTAAAGTATTTCCTTCATTAGTTTGAATTAACCAAATATAATTATCACTGTAAGCTTGGATATGTGAAATCTTTAACATTACTATATTTTAACGCATGAAAGACGTAATTATTTATACAGATGGTGCTTGTAGGGGTAATCCTGGAATCGGTGGCTGGGGGGTCTTAATGAGCTATCAAGAGGAAGTTAAAGAGTTGTATGGTGGAGAAGCTGATACGACTAATAATAAAATGGAGCTCAGAGCAGTTATTGAAGGGTTAAATACACTTAAGAAGCCATGTTCTGTTAAAGTTTTTACAGATTCAAAGTATGTAATGGATGGTATTAATTCATGGATTCATAATTGGAAAAAAAATAATTGGAAAACTGCTAATAAAAAAGATGTTAAAAATAAAGATTTATGGATTCAACTTGATGAGTTAGTTAGTAAACATACTATTGCGTGGGAGTGGGTTAAGGGTCACTCTGGAAATCCAGGAAATGAGAAAGCTGACGAATTAGCAAATAGAGGTATTGAAAATTTATGAGTAAAAGATTTATTGTTCTCGATACTGAAACAACAGGCTTAGAAGTTGAGCAAGGCCACAGAATAATAGAAATAGGGGCTTTGTTGCTAGAAGACAGAAAGAAGACGGATGACCATTTTCATGTATATTTAAATCCACAAAGACTCATTGATGAGGAAGCACAAAAAGTTCATGGAATTTCAAACAAAGATCTAATAGATAAACCCAAATTCTCTGACATTGCTGATGAGCTCTTAGAGTTTATTAATAACAGTACATTAATTATTCATAATGCACCTTTTGATCTTGGTTTTCTTAATAATGAACTTAACTTAATTTCTTCAAGCTATCCTAGGTTAGAAGAAATATGTGAAGTTGAGGATTCGCTTGTAATTGCAAGGGAAAAGTATCCTGGTCAAAGAAACTCACTTGACGCCCTTACTAAACGTTTTGATATTAATAATTATGATAGGACTTACCATGGCGCAATGCTTGATACAAATATCCTTGCCGATGTTTATTTCCATTTAACTGGCGGACAATCGAAGTTTGAATTTAGCAGTAATTTAAGTCCTGAAACCAACGAAGTGGGGATCAAGGATGAGATAGAAACAAGTGACATTGAGATTCCATCTTTTAAAGCTAATTCTAATGACGTATCCGAGCATAAAAAAAGATTGAATGAGATTGAGTCTCAAAACAATATCACCTCATTGTGGAATCAATCATGACTGTTACCAGGTTTGCACCAAGCCCAACCGGAAATTTACACATAGGCGGTGTTCGTACAGCGTTATACAACTATATCTATGCTAAACAAAATAATGGTAAATTTCTTGTTCGTATTGAAGATACTGATCAAGAGCGATCAAGAGAAAAATTTGAGAAAAACATATTAGATGGATTGCAAATGATGGGCTTAGCCCCAGACGAAGATCCAGTTAAACAATCTCAAAGAGGGCATCTCTATTTAAGTGCTGCTCAAAAAATTGTTGATTCAGGTTTTGGATATTATTGTGATTGTCAGCCTGAAAGACTTGAAAGCCTTAGGAATGAACAACAGAAGGCCGGAAAAAAGCCGATGTATGACGGTAAGTGTAGAGAAAGAAATTTATCAAAGTCTGAAAATTCAGTATTGCGCCTCAAAACACCCAGGGAAGGCGAAGTTAAATTTAATGATTTAGTCAGAGGTGAAGTAATATTTGATAATTCTGAGCTGGACGACTTAATTTTATTGAGAAGTAATGATAATCCAACCTATCACTTATGTAATGTAGTTGATGATGCTGCCCAAGGGATCACAACTGTTATTAGAGGTGAAGATCATTTAAGTAATACTCCGAGACAAATACATATTCAAGAAGCTCTTGAATTGCCTCCCCTGGAATATGCTCATCTTCCTTTAGTACTTGGAGAAAACAAAAAAAGGCTTTCAAAAAGGGATGCAGTTACAAGTCTTGATGAATATATAGCTTCAGGATATTTGTCATCCTCAATGGTTAATATGTTGGCACGACTAGGCTGGTCAAAAGGTGATAAAGAAATATTTTATTTAGATGATTTGATAAATGACTTTAGAATGCAAGAAGTTCAAAAAGCAGGAGCAGTATTTGATATAAAAAAACTTGATTGGATAAATAACAACCATTTAGCAAACTTAGATTTAGAAGCGTTTATTGAACAACTAAAACCCTTTTTAAAAAATGAGAATATCATTCTTGAGTCAAAGGATAATTGGCGGGAAATTATCTCCCACCTCAGAACCTCCTCATCAACCTTGGCTTCAATAAGCAAAGATTTGATTCCATACTTTTTGGATATTCAGACATATGATCAAAAATCCGTAGAAAAATTTATTATTGGCTCAAAGCCTACACTAGAGTTTGTATTTAGACAGCTAGAATTGATTGAAGCATGGAATGAAGATCAGTTGGATGATGCACTTACAAAATGCCAACGTGATCTTGACCTTAAAACACCACAACTCAATCAGCCAATAAGAGTTGCTTTGGTCGGCACAACGAAATCTCCATCATTGGGATTGACGCTTTCTTTAGTTGGGAAAGAGGTTGCTCTTGCAAGAATAAAAAAAGCTATTGAACTTAACGATCAAGAGTAGTTTTTACAAAAATAAACTGACTTAGTATTGTATTGAGCAGACAAATCAAGCTCACTACCATATTCAAAAATAGTACTTTCTTGATCTATGATCTTATTTACAGAGATTTCATGTAATTGATCATTATGGATTTCATTTTTTGAAAACACTTTGTACTTAAATTTTTTAAGAGAAGATATTTTCTCATAAACAAAGTGGTAGTAGTTTTTATCAAAGTCCATGAATTTTAGTTCATCCTCTTTTAATTCTTTTGGATAATCTTGTAGTATTTTTTGAGTCTTTTTTAACAATTCTTCTGAGCTGTACTTGAAAATACTTATACAGCTAGGATCGCCAGTACTTAAATTTAATATATGATTTCTTTCATAGTGACTGAATTCTAAAATTGATCGCGCCAGTGGTGCATGAGAATTTTCATAATGCTCTACAAACTGGTCTTGCATTAAAGATGGTTTCTTATATATAAACGAGATCGCTTTAATCAATTTGGATGGCTACTCCTGAATTAGGTCTCCTTAAATCAGCATACCCATATCGAATATTGTCAATTATATGAATACTTTGTGTGCTACCCATAGTTTTAGATTCTTCAGCCTCATGACCTAATTGATTAAGGATTGAGACTATATCTGAGCTCACTGAGGATTCATGAGTTAATCCAGAATAGGGCCAGTCTTTATGGATCCTTGGAAGCATTGTTGCTTCACCTACATCTAGATTAAAATCAATAATGCCAGATATTACTCTTAAAGCAGCAGCAGGGATAAATGAGCCACCCGGAGACCCTGTAATAAGAGATATATCATTTTTTTTATTTTTTACTATTACTGGATTCATTGTGCTCATCGGTCGTTTTCCAGGCTCAAACTGATTACCTGGACTACTGCTTCTGCTTATTTCTTTAGCATCACCATATTTAAAAGCAAAATTATTCATTTGATTATTCATTAAGATGCCAGTACCAGGAATTGTTACACCTGAACCAAATGAATATCCAAGTGTATAAGTATTTGATACAGCATTACCTTCTTTGTCGATAATCGAGTAATGAGTTGTATCTCTGCTTTCATTGACTACCTCAATAGGTTTAATCTCACTGGCAGGTAAAGCTGCATTGAATTTAATTTTTTGAGCATGCTCTCTAGCATGTTTTTTATCAATCAAACTACTAATTGGTACATCATAGAATTCAGGATCACCAACATTTCTTGATCTCGCATGATGACCTTTTCTTAATGCCTCAGCAATTAAATGATATGTGATAGCTGAATTTTCTTTATATTTCTTTAAATTAAATGATTCAAGTACATTCAGTGCATTTATTAATACTACACCACCTCCTGATGGTGGGCCTTGGGTAAAGACGGTATTTCCTCTGTATTTTATTGAGATAGGTGTCTGAATTCTTGCTTTGTAACTAGCTAAATCATCTAGATTAATAAAACTTTTATTATCTGAAAACGCCTTAACGATTTTCTGAGCTATTTCACCTCGATAAAAACCATCTTTTCCTTTTTTTGCAATTAAACTCAATGTGTTAGCCAAATCAGGTCTCTTCATTAAAGAATGAATAGCTAATGGTGCTTCATTGCTAAAATATATTCTTCTTGATTCGGGATCACTATAAAGCTGTGGAGCACTCTTTATGGCATGATGTAAGTCATAAGAAACTATAATTCCTTGTGTGGCTTGCTTAATTACAGGAGCAATAACTTTATTCAAGGGTAGTTTACCGTAGCGCTCATGAGCCTCTAGAAGGCCAGCAACAGTTCCAGGAACTGTTGAAGCAAAATATCCGTAACGAACTAAATCTCTATTTATATCCTCATAATGATCTGGAAGACTTTTTTTAAATATATGAAATAAGTCTGCATTTTTTGATGATGCTCCTCGATAATCAATTGAAATTATTTCATCTTTCTCTTTTAAATAAACTAAAAGAAAACCCCCACCACCTAAATTTCCAGCTCGCGGAAGTGTAATAGCAAGAGAAAATCCTACCGCGACAGCAGCATCAATTGCATTGCCACCAATTTCCAATACCTTAATACCAACATCAGATGATTCCTTATTTTGAGAGACAACCATTCCAGAATTACCCACCACTGGATGAAAGGGAGAGCGATAATCAATATAGCTTTCTTGACTATATAAGCCTACGCTAAATAAAAATAATACAAAGCTAAAAGATATTTGGCGCAACATAATAAGCAAAAATTGTGACTAGAAGAATTCCAATGATATTTAATGCAAAGCCAGCCCTTATCATATCAGGGATACTAAATTTATTAGAGCCAAAAACAATTGCATTAGGTGGAGTTGCAACAGGCAGCATAAATGCACAACTAGCAGCCAATACAACCGGAATTGTTAGTGATATTGGCAAAACCCCAATGGAAATGGCCACTGCACCCACAACTGGTAAGAAGGTACTTGTTGTCGCAACATTGGAAGTAATTTCTGTTAAAAATATTATCAAAGAAGCAACGCATAGTATAAGAATTATCGGGGGTACTGATTGAAGAACGGATAATCCTTCTCCAATCCATAGACCAAGACCTGAAGATCCAATTTGTGCAGCCAGTGAAAGTCCTCCACCGAATAATACTAGAAGTCCCCACGGGAGTTTATTAGCTTGATCCCAAGTTAAAAGGTCTTTTTTGTGCATCGAGGAGGGGATGATAAAAAACAACAAAGCAATAAATAACCCAACACCAGCATCTGTGAGCAATTCAAAACCTGGAATTTGATTAATTAATTTTCTAAACATCCATGCTAGAGCAGCAAGAATAAAAATACATAAAACCTTCTTTTCATCTTTAGACAATAAGCCTAAATCATCTAACATACTTTGAAGCTTGGCTTTAGTTTCAATAGTTGCTTCAAACTTAACTGGATAAACTATTTTTGTTAGGGCATACCATGAGGCTATCAACATCAGAGAAGACAGCGGTACTCCCAGTTTCATCCAATCAATAAATGATATTTCAATGTTATAAGTCTCTTGCATAAACCCAGCAAAAATAATATTGGGTGCAGTACCAACTAGAGTAGACATTCCTCCAATCGTTGCTGCATATGCAATCCCAAGTAACAACGCAACTTCAAAACTTTTTCTTTCGCTTGCGCCCATGTTTGGGATCGAACTTGCAACAGAAGTACAAACTGCAAGCCCAATTGGAAGCAGCAATAATGTGGTTGAGGTATTCATTACCCACATACTTATAAGAGCTGAGACCAGCATGAAGCCGCCAACTAATTTTGCACCACTGCTACCGACGAGTACAAGCATTTGCAACGCAAGGCGCTTATGTAATCCAGATGCTTCAATTCCAAGAGCTAAAATAAAGCCACCCATGAATAAATAAACATTTGGATTGGCATACGGTGAGGCTGCGGTATTTATATCTGTTACACCTAATAGAGGAAATAAGATCAAAGGTAGTAGGGCAGTTACAGCAACCGGCACTGCTTCAGTTGCCCACCAAGCAGCCATTAAAACTGTAACTGATGCTACAATCCAACCCGTCTCGTTTAACTCACTAGGAGGTGGCAATAAATTAAATAAAACAAACAAAGAAAGACCTACCCAAAAACCTTTTTTCTTATAAGCCTGCATTATTTAAGCCTTTCGTAAAAAAGTTCTGCTGCAAAAGGAACCATTTGTTTTGTATTGCTATGACCATCTTTTGTTGGCACTTCAACCAAACCCCATTTTAAAAAAGTATCTAACTCCTTTGACTTCATCATTACTCCATTAAAGAAATTTCTACCACGCTCCAATCGATGCTCGCCTTGATCACTTACCTTATCAAATATACTTGCAACATAAGGAGTATTTGGTTTTGTAGATACATCACTCATGCCAAGCATGAGTAAGAAATACTTATTAAAAGCTTCTTTGAGCATAGTATCTGTGATGCCTGACTTATTTAAACCAAAGGGCCAATCTTTGTCAGTCATGGTTAGATACCAACCTAAATTTGCAGCTATCGCAAGGGTATGACCGGATTGCGGATTGTGTATGACATATCTGTGAACAAAATGAGCCCCGGCACCATGCCCGTAAATTCCCCAATGATTAGAACGAAGTTTAAACCTATTTAATGATTCTTTTACTAACGGCTCAATCAATGAGAACAGTCTAGATTCAATCGATTGTTTTTGCCCATCCGCATTAAAGACATTTCCATAATTATATGTGTGCACACCTGGAAATTTATCTTCACTAAATTCTGGAACAATGACTAAAAGATTTAAATCTTTTGCATAATCAACCCACTGATCTCTGTACTCCTCTGCATTACGTTTTCGTCCATGCATCACTAAAACTAGCCTAGTGTCTTTATTGATCCTTTTGGGAACCACATAAAAAACCGGAACATCTAAAATAGATGCAGTCGAAAAATTAAAAACGTCTTCATCTGCAATAAGAGCAAGTGGAAATAGGGCAATTAAGATTAGTAATTTTTTCATCACAAAAAAGGGAGCTAATGCTCCCTTTGTTAAGCTAATAATATTTAATGGTATTAGAATTTTTTGAAAAACTCCACAGTGAAATTCCTACCATAATCTGTATGCAGATCAGCCCAGAATTGACCATATGCCTCATCTGCTAAAGGAGCTCTCTCATCTTCAAGATTTTTAACTTGCAGTCTTACCCTAAGATCGTTATCAAATTTATATCCCAAAGTGAGGTTTAGCACTCTCATAGAATCAACAGGCCAATAAACTGTACCCTCAGAAGTTTTTTCTGAGTTACCAGTTTCAACAAAATCTCCCCATTGTGTTCCTGATAAGAACACTTCATATGGACCATTTCGCCATCCAAGCTTCATTGTATATTTATCTTCGATTGACCCATTACGTCCTAACAAATCATTTACACCTCTTGGCTCTGCTATTCCGCTGAGTACACCACCGTTAGCAGCTGCACTAAGACGAGCGCCATCACCTCCGGCCTCTTGATTCTTAGTATCGTAATGAACATTCACAAATTTTGCAGAAAATTTACCAAAATCTGTATCAACAGAATAAAGAATGCTGGTATCAAATCCCTCTATAGTCCTTGTATCACCATTTACATAGTAATCATTGATTTTCTGAACCAGTCCTGCCGGACAAAGGTTACTAGCTGACCAATTCGCGGTCTCAATGTCACTACTTCTGATAACATTTGGATTCCCTGTGCATTCAGTAGGTCCACCTTCTAATCTAATTAAGAGATCGAGCAAAATGGCATTTGTCATTCCAAAAATACCCACAGTATCCTCTGTTTCAATAGACCATTTATCAAGAGTAATAATTAAGTTATCTACTGGCTCTAAAACTAAGCCAATGGATTCGTTTTCACCTAACTCAGCTTTTAAGCCTTTATTACCCTCTGTAATTCTTTGCATTGAGTATTCAGGATCACCATAATCAACCAGTTCCATAAGCCTATCCAGTTTTGAAGAGCTCCTACCTAGGAAACCTTCATTAACAAGAATTAAAGCTGGTGCTCTGAAAGTTTCTGAGAAAGCATACCTTAATTTAACTTGATCAATAGGCTGCCAACCTAGAGCAAGTTTACCAACCGTTGCGTCTCCATAATCATCAGCATCTTCATATCGAACTGCAATCTGAGCATCTAAAGTTTCATGAAGGGGGATTTGGAACTCTGTAAACAAAGAAGTTGTTGTTCTAGAACCACTTGAGGCAGGCGTTGCACTTGAGTTGATTACATCAGAAATTATTGGGAATGTTTCTCCTTGCTTTGGCCCAATAGGAACCGAATAAGGCATCCTGCCGTCAATTCTTGGATCTCTACCATCCACATATTCCTCTTCTCTTGACTCAAAACCAATAAGTGCAGCTATTGGTCCTGCAGGTAACTCATAGATATTATTGTTAGATATTTTGAAATCAACTAGGAATAATTCAGTCGTATTTTCTCTAAATATATCAATAATAAATGGAGTTTCATCACCACAGCCATTACCACCACAAAATGGGTTGTAGGCATTAGGAGTAGATAAAGCAATGTTTTGATCAAATAGTGATAATGACATTCTATTGGTATTTTTTTGCTTAGACTTTGCATCTGACCATAAAATTGCTCCGTCCCAATCCCAGTTACCTAAAGCACCTCTAAAGCCTTGTAAGAATCTCAAAGTCACTCTGTCGGAGTCATAACCACGAGGTGAGTCAAACCTATGCCTAGATTTATATAAACCCAAACCATTGGAGATTACACTGGTATCATCAACTAGCTTATTACCATCATCATCAACCAGTTGTTGTAACCAATAGTTTGAAAGCGGGATTAAGAGTGGCTGAGTACATTTACCAGATTTCCCACATCCTCCTGAACCAAGACTGGTTCCAGGAAACAACACTTGCGTTGCAAAAGAATGATAGTAGCCAATCTCTGTGTATGCCTCTACTCCATTAGATAATTCGCTATTAATAAATACAAATAAATTTTCTCTTTGTAGATCAGGTCTCATCCAGCGAGTGTCATTATATCTAGCTCTTAATGAATCAGAGGCTATTGCGCTGCTGGTTGAAGAGTAAATACATGTATCACCCCCGGTACCGGTATATGCACAATTTCCTGAATTAGGTCTTACATGTAGATAGTTTTTACCGCCACTCCAAATACCATACCTGGACTGATCACTTGTATTTCTCCAAGTAGTATCATTGAATTCACTAAAATACTTATAATTTGGATCTAAGCCAGGAACTTTTCTGGCATCTGCAGTTAACCACTTAGGATCTTCATCGCCTCGAATCTCTTCACGATGATAGGCGTCGAAATATATTGAAATATTAGTATTTCCTATATCTTTACCCCACTGAGCACTAATCTTATGATCGGTAGCTGCAAAATGATCATATTTACTCATTCTGTACCTAACATTTGTTCCAACAAAGTTTGACTTTAAGACAGTGTTGACAACACCAGCCAAAGCGTCAGCTCCATAAATCGCTGAGGCTCCATCTCTAAGGATCTCGATTCTATCTGCGCCATGAACCGGTATAGCATTAGAGTTTGTTGTGAAAACCGGCATTGAGCCTCCTAAAATAGGCTCAGTTTGATAGCCTGGAGATGTAATTAGTCTTCTTCCATTAAGTAATGTAAGGGTATTCCCTGTACCAATATCTCTTAAGTTGAAGGCACCCACATCACCTCTTGATGCGTTATAACCTCCGCTGAATTCATTTTGGTTAAAAGTATTTTGACCTAGTTCAGCAATGTTATCTAAAAGCTCATCACCGGATTCAACACCCAGCGCATCAATATCATCACTTGATATAATTGATACTGGCAGTGCTCCAGTAATCTTGGCTCCTTTAATTTGTGAACCTACAACAACGACTTCTTCAATTTCTTGATCAGATTGCGCTAACAAACCTAATGGTAAAATTAAGCTCAAGCATAGTACAGCATATTTTAATTTCATAGTTCCCCCTAAATGTTGCCTTTAAATGGTAACAATTTTATTTAAATATCTCAAAAAAATGACAAAGTATCATTTGATTAATCTCGATAATCTAATGGAGGCTCTCGATTTCCTAGTAGAGGTTCATATTCAAATTTATCACCTGTTCGAACTCTTAACTCCTCTTTGGCTTGATCAATTAACGAGGTATCTAATAACAACTCTATCGCAGTATCGGACAATATTTCAGCAGCCAACTTTGTACCTTTAAGGCCAATCGATGTACCGCCAGTAGCCACAGCTTGCCATGAGTGTGAGGACGTGCCTGGTACCCACGTAGCAATCCTTACTCCACCTGTAGGTACAACCCAGCTAATATCTCCGACATCAGTTGAACCATAACCATGAGTTTCTTTATAAGGCAGAATATTTTTTTGGTCACCAATTTTTCCAGATGGGCTTATGAGTGTTTGATAAATTTTTTCTGCATATTTTTTTTCATTTTGATCGTAACTTATTCCACCCCTTTGAGTTAACTTTTGATACATTACTTTTTGAATAGCATCGTTGGGTAGCAAAGAATAATTTCCATGCATAATTTCATAAGTTACCTTAGTATCAGTCCCTATGGCTGCACCTTCTGCAGCCTTCAGAACCCTTTCAAACAGCTCATTTACCATGTCCATTTCAGGGTGCCTGACGTAGTAATAAACCTCAGCAACATCGGGAACAACATTCGGAGCTAAACCACCTTTCGTGATGACATAATGAATTCTTGAATCTTGAGGGATATGCTCACGCATTAAATTTACCATCATATTCATCGATTCAACTCCATCGAGCGCAGATCTCCCTTTATCAGGCGATCCAGCCGCATGAGCTGAAATACCATTAAAAGTAAATTTGGCTGATTTATTAGCATTTGATGTTCTAGGATTTGCATGATTTACACTACCAGGATGCCAGTGGAGAGCTATATCAACATCCTTAAAGAGACCCTCACGAACCATATATACTTTTCCAGAGCCACCTTCCTCAGCTGGAGTTCCATAAAACCTTACGGTTCCAGGAGTTTTAGTTTTTTCGATCCACTCTTTAATAGTTACTGCAGCCCATGCTGAAGCAGCGCCAAATAAATGATGCCCACAGGCATGACCTGCTATCCTGTCAGATCGTGTTTCTTTGAATGGAGAAGACGTCTGCATAACTCCTGGCAGGGCATCATATTCGCCCAGTACACCAATAACAGGCCCACCATTAGAATACTCAGCAATAAAAGCAGTAGGAATATCAGCTACTCCGGTTGTAATTTTAAATCCATTCTTTTTAAGAACATCAATTAGAATTTCTGCACTTTTATATTCTTGATAACCAACTTCAGCTAAATCCCAAATATCCATTGCAACATTTTCAAATGTTGATTGGTGCTTTTTAATTGATTGATTTACTGAATTTTGTGAGGCATCTAGTGATGCTATAAACAGTGTTAAGAGACCAACACTGAGTCTTTGTATTTGATTGTTTTTCCAACCCATTCTTCTTTCCTCATGTTTTTTAAAATATCTACTTCATTTGATGTTACAACTTTTCTTTTTCCTTGCAAATCCTCAATGTATATCACTGCTTTGACAGCATCTAATTGATCAAATAAAACTGTGTAACCGATAACATGTCCATCCCCGGACTGCAAAGAAGACAAATCTTTTGGAAGATCAGTTTTTTCAGCCTCTGCAGTAGTATCTAAATTAGTAAATTCATCTAGTTTAAGTCCTGACCAAAGACCAAAAGCCTGTTTTGTCATCATCCCAGAGATACCTGTAATCAATGCAATATTATCTGGATCCTGCCGTAAAAGGAGCAATGCTTGAACCGTGGCGTGAAGCATATAGTTATTCAGTGGCCCGCCAGCAAATGGCATCCCCCCGGTAATTGTTTTAGGTATTGATGAATCCAGTTCAAGGACATTTTCACATTGTTGGATAGCGACTGGGAAACAGCTATATAAATCAACAATTGATGGGAGTTTTCCGTAATTTGAAATCTTTTTATTTATGTACGCTGCAGACAATTCCAATCCAGCAGAACTAATGAAGCTTGGTCTTTCAACAAGAGCGAGCATGTGGTTAGTTTCAGATGAAGCCAGTGGGTATGATCTTTTATTTTGTGGGATCTCTAATTTATCAGCTATCTCTTCATCGATAATAATCATTGCTGATGCTTGATTCACATTCCATGAAGTGTTGTGTAATTTGTTATATGGGTAGGCAATTGGTTTATTTGTAGGGGAGGGCTCACTAATTTCTTTCGGTTGATATTCTTTTTGATTCCATGAATGAGGATTTTTGGCGGCAATTTGAGAAAAATCTGCATACATATTTGATAAATAGTCCTCATGTTCTTTTAAAGAATGTTGTTTGTGAAATCTCATTGCACTCTCTAGAACTGCGTAATAACCAACTGCCATCAATCCAAGGGTTTCAGCTTCTTGTGGCCCATATAAATCATCTTTTGCTTTGACATACATATCTGGATTTGTATTCAGCTCAAGTTCCTTAAAATCCTTTTTTTCTTTAATGGCAGCAATCATTTTTGCTCTGGATTCACCACCAAGAATAAGGCCACCACGAATTTCGCCATTTTGAATTCTTAGTGCAGCAGAGTTTATGAGGTGCTGTTGCAAAACTCCAATCTTATTAACACTGGTTTTTGCATGCTGAAAACCATACTTTTCACCAATCCACTTACCTGGGTCTCTGTATGCCCAAAAACCCTTGGGTATATCAATGATGTCAAGATAGTCAGTAATTTTTGGATTCCCACAATCTTCAATAGCTGCAAGCGTTGCTTTTTCCATCAAAATTAACGCCTCATCAAGCTCATCATAAGTTCCATGTTGTTGGATTATTCCAAGACCAACAACGACAGGTGTTTTTTTGTTCATAAGTTTAAGAGATTAACTTAGCGAAGATATCTTGAAATGCTCTATATAGCAACTGACCATAAAACACTTTAGAATAGCCAATCTAAATATTGGGGCTATAGCTCAGCTGGGAGAGCGCTTGCATGGCATGCAAGAGGTCGGCGGTTCGATCCCGCCTAGCTCCACCAAATAATTAACAAAGAATATAATTGTTAAAATGTTTATTAAGTTAAAGAACCTCATTATCATAATAAACATTATTTTTGCGGTTTCTTTTGCGGTTTCAGTTTTTTCAGATGAGCTAATTCCAAAAATTAAATCTATAAAATCAAATGACATTAAATCTTTAATGTTTGTCGGACATAGTTTTTTTTATTACAACAACAGTCTTCATAACCACCTTGGTAAACTAATAAAGGGTGATCCTCAGTTAGGTGATATTAAAAGACGCTCAATTACAATCAATGGGTCCTCATTGTCTTGGCATGATGTTGAGAGTTATTTAACAAATCCAAATATTGGAAGTTTTGCAATCGATGCAAATAAAGATAATTCTTACATTGAATATGATGAGACTTCTCTTGATGCAGTAATAATCTCTGATTGCAGTCTTTGCCCAATTCACTCGAAAACAAAAGAATCTTTTTATGAATATGTTAAGAAGCATTCAAATACTATTAGAAAGAATAATGCTATACCTTTACTTTTTATGACATGGGGCTACAAGAACAAGCCCACTATGTATGAGGAACTTAAAAAGGAATTTGTAAAAGTGGCAAATTTAAATAATCTTCTTCTTATTCCAGCTGGGGAGGCATTTTATCTTGGAAATAAGTCCTATCCAGAAATTAATTTATACACAAGTGATAACAGGCATCCCTCAGAAGAGGGCACTTATCTTGCGGCAAGCGTTGTATTTGCAACTCTCTTTGGACGAAGTACTGAAGGTAACATAGGAGTTGGAAATATCGAGCCATCCGTTGCTATTAGACTACAGAAGATAGCAGACAAAACAGTTACTGAATTCTTTAATATACAATTAAAATAAAAAATAATGATCATTGGGGTTCCTAAAGAAATTAAAAACAACGAATACAGGGTTGGCTTGACTCCTGAATCAAGTATGGCTCTTTGCAAAGAGGGGCATCAGATATTAATTCAATCAGATGCTGGCAGCTCAATAGGTTTTAGTAATAAAGATTATATTGATTCAGGGGCCAACATAATTGATGAAGCCGAGGAAGTATATGATAAATCAAACCTTATTATTAAGGTCAAAGAACCTTTAGAGCAAGAATTGAATTATCTTCGAGAGGACTTAACATTGTTCACTTATCTTCATCTTGCTGGAAATCCTGAAAGTGCAAAAAAGATCGTTAATACAGGGGTTACCGGTATTGCCTATGAGACTGTTACTAATGAGAACAATCACTTGCCTTTGCTGGCTCCAATGAGCGAGATTGCAGGACAAATAAGTATAGTTGTAGGATCATATAATCTACTTAAGCACAATCATGGGAAAGGGGTTTTGCTTGGATCATTTCAAAATTTAGATTCAAGAGTTGTAACTGTAATCGGTGGGGGAGTCGCTGGCACGCAGGCTATTGAGAAAGCGATTGATAATAAAGCTTTTGTAAATGTCATTGATTTATCCATTGATAAATTGAATTCCCTAAAGGCAAAATACGGTGAAGATAATGTTAATTACATTCAATCATCTCCTGAGGCTATCTTTGAAAGCATTAAAAAATCTGATCTTGTGGTGGGATCGGTATATGTGATTGGAAAAGAAGCACCTAAGATTATAACTAGGGAAATGATTGGTGAAATGTCACCAGGAACGGTAATGGTTGATATTTCTATCGATCAAGGTGGGTGCTTTGAGACCAGCAAACCTACCACCCATGACGAGCCAACATTTTTAGTGGATGATGTTGTTCATTATTGTGTAACCAATATGCCAGGTGCAGTTCCATTAACTGCTTCGCTTGCTCTTAATAAAGCTACTTTGCCATACATAAAATTGCTCGCAAATTTAGGTATCGAAGAAGCTTTAAATCAAAACGCAGGCTTACAGAATGGTCTCAATATTTCAAAAGGTGAGATTAAGCATCAAGCAGTCAGTGAAGCATTAAGTTAAATAATCTGCTTTACTGCTATCCTAGCATCAGATATTGCTCCCTCGATGTAACCGACCGAGGTGCAATCTCCTATCATAGAAACATTAAAATTATTTTGTTTAAGCTCCTCAGCAAACTCAGTATTGGACTCAGTTCCCATAGCTATGATGACCTGTTTTGCCATGATTGATTGAGGGTTTCCATCAAGCTCAAAATTTACATCAGTGTTAGAGATTTTAATATCTTTTGCATTCTTGATTATTTTTACACCATGAGATTTAAGAAGATGAATGACCCGAGATCTTCTTACAATACTTAAATTAGGACCTAAGTCATTGCTTGGCTCTACAACGGTAATCTTTTTACCTCTTTCAGTTAGAAATTCCGCTAGTTCTAAACCAACCAGATCACCACCAATAATCACAAGCTCTTTTTTAAGAGGCATCCAAAATTTACTAAGGATTCTCAAGGTAGATATATTTCTTAAGAGTTGAGAAAGATTGCCAACTTTTAAGATTAACCTTGAAAAGATATTTAATTTTTTTTCAGCATCACTGTTACTTGAAATTAATAAGGACTTTAACTCTTCTCCATCAAAGACATGACCTAATTCTTTGCCAGGAATTTGCGGTGCATTTCTTTTGGCTCCGGTTGCAAAAAGGACATGATCAGGAGATATCTTTTTTAATACTTCTAAATTTGCCTTAGTTTTAGTTTTAATGTTTATTCCAAGATGTTTAAGACTATTTTTTAAATAAGTAATCAATGCTTGATTGGGTTCATATGCAAGTGAGGCAACTCTTAAAGTGCCACCAACATCCTTTTCCTTTTCTAATACGGTAACCTTATGACCTCTTTCACCAAGAATTCTTGCTGACTCCATTCCTGCAGGCCCTGAGCCAATAACTACAATGTTTTTCTTTTCATTGGATTTTGAATACAGATCTTTATCTTCAAATTCTCTACCCATAGAGGAATTTACAGAGCAACACATAGGCTGATTTATAAAAATTTTGCTTACGCAAACGTAACAATAAATGCAGGGCCTAATCAACGAATCTTGATTGTCTTTCAGCTTTTGGGGAAGAAACGGATCAGCAAGAAGCTTTCGTCCCATCACAACAAAATCAAAATCATTATTTTTTATGCCTGATTCAGCTACATCTAAATTAATTCTCCCAACAGCCAGGATAGGAATTGAGCAATTAGCTTTAGCAAGTTTTGCAAATTTAATAAACCCACCTGGTTCATGAACAAGAGGAGCTTCCGTAAAGGCAATTCCTTTAGCAGGATTTCCGTATGCACTAATATCAAGCGCATCTGCTCCAGCTTCCTCAGCGAGTTTTATAGTAACGAGAAAATCATCAGTTGAGATTCCACCCTCAACTCTGTATTCAAATGCATCAAGGCGAACAATTACTGGTATAGAAGTAGGAATGGACGATTTAATTCTTGAAATTATCTCTGCCAACAACCTTGCTCTATTTTCTGCACTTCCTCCATACTCATCTGTTCTCCTGTTGACTGCGGGAGATAAAAAGCTAGAGATTAGATAGCCATGTCCTGCATGAATTTCAATGGCATCAAAACCTGCCTCAACTGCTCTTTTGGCCGCTGAAACAAAGTGTTCAATCTCATCTTTAATTTCTTCAGTTGCAAGTTCATGATATCTAGGACCTTTTCCATCAGGACCAGCTGCTTTAATGAAGTTCATTATTTCTGCTTCAGTCAGGAGCGCAAACATGTCACTTGGGTGCATTTTGGGGATGGATGGTACTGGAATTTCTCGGCCTGCAACAACATCTTCCTGTGAAATTTTTCCACTATGATTTAATTGCGCTGCAATTTTGGCACCGTATTGGTGAACTCTTGATGTTAGATCTTGTAAGTCTGGAATGAATCTATCCTCAGAATACCCGATCATATTTGGCATTGAAGATCCTGCAGGCCAACTCACCGCAGAGGTTTCTAAGATAATTAATCCTACGCCTCCTTTAGCTCTTTCCTCGTAATAAGCTTTTAATCTTTCGCTTGCATGACCATCTTCAGAAGCAAAATTAGATCCCATTGGGGCCATCACAATTTTGTTTTTTAATAGCATATCTCCAATGGAGGAGCTTTTAAGAAGGTTTGAGTATTGCATATCTTTTACTTATAGCATGAAAAATTATAGCCTATAGAACTTACTATTTAGGACAACTATTATGGAAGATTTAAACAAAGAAATAAGAGCATTAATCGATAAAGAAGCGATCAGAGAACTTGTAAATCTTTATTGTCAGGCAGCTGATAGGCATGATCATGAACTCATGCGATCTCTATATCATGAAGATGCTGAGGATGATCACGGTTCATTTTTTAGAGGCAAAGCTATGGAGTTCATTGATATGCTTCCAGAAATCCAAAGCAATATGGCAATTCTTCATCATAATGTAACGAGTCATAACATTAAATTAAATGGTGATAGGGCGGAAGGCGAAACTTATATTATTGCTTTCCACAAAGTAAAAGATGAAGCTCATGGGTATGATGTTCTCATTGGCGGGAGATACTTTGATAAATATGAAAAAAGAGATGGAGTTTGGAAATTCTCTAAAAGAGTAGTAGATGCAGATTGGGTTTACATAAACGAACCCTCAGAAGTTAATCTTGAACATCCGATGATTCAAGGAGCCAATATTGGAACCTCAGATTTTAAGGATCCTTTATATTTGCATCTAGAGAGATTTAAAAGAGGGCGCAGGACTTAAATTAAGTTAGTTAATTCCCTAAAGTGTTTTCTGCAAAAGACTTTGTAGGTATCGTTTCCTCCAATCTGAATTTTTTCACCTGCAGTAATCACATTACCCGATTCATCCAGCCGAACTACCATTGTAGCTTTTCTTCCGCAGTCGCATACAGTTTTAAGCTCTATAAGATTATCTGCAAGCGCAAGTAACTCTGAGCTACCTTCAAAAAGCTCTCCTCTAAAATCAGTTCTAATTCCATAACACATCGATGGAATATTGAGAGTATCGCTTATTTTACAAATTTGCCTAACTTGATCTTTTGTAAGAAATTGAACTTCATCAATCAATATTGCATCAACCTTTCTCTTGTTCTTGAAATTTTGAACATGCTCAAAAAAATCAAAATCAGTGTCTACCGAGATCGCATTAGCAATCAAACCAATTCTTGAGTGAATCTTATTTTCATTTGCATCTGCATCTAATTTAGGAAGAAAGAGCAGCGTGTCCATTCCTCTTTCATTGTAGTTATAGTTTGATTGAAGGAGTGCAGTAGATTTACCCGCATTCATGGTTGAATAAAAGAAATGAACTTTTGCCAAAGCTTATGCAGTATCTGGAATCTCTGAGTAAAATTGACTTACCCATTTTCTAAACTTATTTATTGGACCATCTCCATCACAAAGTATTGGATTTGCCACATAGCTTTTGTTATCCCAGATTGGCATATCATCTAAAACACCATTAGCAATTCCATCTATAATTGCCATACCAAGCTCATCTTCAATATCTTTAGAGACTCGCATTGACCATCTTAAAATTGAATTGTTATTATCAACCGGGCAGGATGCATTCACCATAATAAATTCTCCGCCTGAAGGAGGTAGATTTACCATATGCAAACCAACACAACCAAGACCCCAAGACTCCCTTGTAAAAGTAGTTGTAAACATTCCTTGATCTTCTACTTTAAATTCTTCAGAAACACTATCATTGTTTGGGTCCATAAGAGTTTCAGCTATGGTTTTTCTGTAAATACCATCAACAATAGCTTCAGTTTCAGGCAATGATGGTGAACCATGTACTTTTGGAAAATGAGCTTGATCTACATCATTTTCGGCAATTTCTTGAAGAACAGTATTTATTTTATATTCGTAGTGATAAACCTTTCCCCATTTTTCATCATCACCATTAAAACCATCAAGCATTGGCAATTTAAAGTATGGCTGTTCTTTCAGCAAATGATGCCAAGCCCAAATAAAACCATTCATCTCTACAACTGGATAATTAAATATTTTGATATCTTTCGCTGATTCAGGAGTAAGCGAGTCATTATCTATATCAATACAAGAACCATCAGTGCTCCATTTAATTCCGGTCTTTGAACAATAAAGTGATTCTTCTAAAATCTCTCCACACAAAGCTATGTTAATTCCTGAGTAACCGCAATAAGCATCCAGTACAGCAGCTTTTCCACTTTTAGTTCTAAATGCAGCAACATCATTTTCACAAAATTTTATGTTTTTAAGTTCACCAGCCTTTATTTCATCAGATCTAGTGACACAAAACCAACCATTTGGCATAGGAAACGGAAATTCTTGTTTTGGCATATTTAAATTCCTTCAAATTATTGGTTATGATATCAGTTAAATTAAAAAGGATAAAAAATATGGGAACATTAAGATATTTAAAAACACCAGCGGAACTTCAAGAGGCGGCTGAAAATAACCTAGAGTTTTTTGATGCAACAATGCAAGCTGTAAAAGTTTTTTATAAAACTACACCAGGCCTCATTGAACAACTCATCCCAGCACCATTAACTGTTGCTGACGATCCAATGGTAAGAATTGTTATGTCTCGAGTATTTGTTGATCTGAACGATGGTCTTGAGTTTGGTGCTGCAACTTTTGGAGTTAATTGTAAATATAAAGATATTGAAGGAATTTATGAAATCACAATGCCGATGGAAGGGGAGGGAGTTGTTGTAGGTGGAAGAGAAACTTACGGTGAGCCTAAAAAAATTGCAAATGTAGAAGCAAACAAAGATGGAGATTCATGTCATGCAAGCGTTGAAAGGCATGGTATTAAATATATTGAGTTTAATGGAAGTGTAAAAAATGAAGCTGAAACTTCATCATTCACTGATCAAGTTTTTTGTTTTAAAGTCTTTCCATCATGTGAGCAAAATAAAGTTTGCGATCAAAATCCACTGCTTGTCAAAATTGATATGCACAGAAAGCAAACGGTTAATTTAAATCTCGATGGTGAGCTTACATTACGAGAGTCTCCTGTTGATCCGGTCGTAGACCTTCCAGTAGAAGAGGTTATATCAATGACATGGGAAGAGGGCTCTTCTTCAAGTAATGCGTCAGTAATGGAAGAGGTTGATCCTATGGGCTACATTCCATTTATGCATTCAAGATACGACGGCTGATTAAATGTCTAATTTTAAAGATAAGGTTGCGGTAATTACAGGTGGAGCCTCTGGAGTAGGATATGCAATTGGGGCTGCTCTAGCAAAAGAAGGTGCAAAAGTAGTTTTAAGTGATATCGAGTCTTCTGCGCTAGAATCTGCAAAAGCTAATTTAGAGAAAGATGGCTTAAAAGTGGACATCAAGCAAGCTGATGTTTCCGATCACGACTCAATGGTCGCACTTAATAAATTTGTTACTTCTGAAGTCGGTGATGTTCAAATGCTTTTTAATAATGCTGGTGTCGCACCTGCTGAATTGCAATCGATTTGGGATACAAATCCAAATGATTGGAATTGGGCTTACGGGGTCAATGTTATGGGCATTGTCCACGGTTTGCAGGCTTTCATACCTGACATGTTAAGTCATGGAAAAGATGCAAATGTAATAAATACTTGTTCTGGTAACGGAGCATTTATTAATTTGCCAAGTACTCCAATTTATACATCATCAAAAGCTGCAGTTTCGAGTATAAGTGAGGTTTTAAAACTTCAATTAGATCAATCAGAAAGTAACATAAAAGTATCTATCTTATTTCCTGGTCCTCATACTGTTAGAACTAACCTTTTTTCTGCTGAAAGAAATAGGCCGGAGGAGCTGGCCAGAGATCCAAATGCACCTGAGCATCCAATTTCTTCTGTTGAGGATATGGTTAGTATGATGAAATCAATGGGTGTTGAAATGGAAACTACTACTCCCGATGAGGTAGCTGAATTTTGTTTAGCTGAACTGAGTAAAGGGCAGTATTGGATAAATCCTGCAAATGAGAAATCAGAACAAGCTTTCAAAGACAGAGTTGATTCTATCTTAAGCAGGGGTGACTTACCCAATCCAAATATTTTTTAGTTTAAATTAGTTTCAACTTCAAGGATCGTCATTCTTCTTGCGTTATGATGAGCATAGTCATAATCTATTTTTCCAGAAAGGCTTAAATTTGGAAATCTGGTAAATAATTCTTTTAACATGACTTCCGTCTGCGATCTTACTAATGTAACCCCAATACAGTAATGTGGGCCTTGTCCAAAACTTATGCTGTTGTCATGGCTTCTATGAATATTAAATGTGTTTGCGTCTTCATATGCAGCTGGATCTAACCCAGCAGTACTAGTAATCAGTTGTACCATTTCACCCTTTTTAACACTAACACCAAGAATTTCAAGATCCTCAGATGCGTATCTCGCTAAACCGGTTTTTCCAGATGATTCATAACGTAAGGTCTCTGAGATGGCATTTTGTATTAGGCTTTCATCATTCTTTAGCTCAGCTAGTTGCTCAGGATGTGATAACAACGCTCTAATTAAATAACTATGTAAGTCAACAGCAGTATCAGATCCTGCTCCTAATACAGCTCCGATTAATGCACACATCTCCCAATTTGAAAGTTTTTCGCCATCTTCTTCAGCTGTTATGAGAGTAGACAAAAAATCATCTGATGGGTTCTTTCTCTTTTCATCTATTAGCTCATTTAGCAGATCAAGCCCTGCAGGCACTCCAGCAATTGCTTGAGCTCTTTCTTCAGGGGTCAACATTGGATTGATGCCCCTAACAACCCCATAAGCTAACGAGTCAAAAATTGGGAATTTATCCCTTGGAATCCCAACCAAACTTGCAATAGCTTGCGTTGGGATAATTTCAGCAATTTCAGTCGCAAAATTAAATCTTTTAGGCTTTCCAATTTCATCAAACCTCTCCTTAACCAGCTTTGTAAAACGAACTTTCATCTGCTCCATGATTCGAGGCGAAAATGCAGGAAGCGCAAGCTTTCTTAATCTTAAGTGATTAGACCTGTTTAAAAAAAATAAATTATTGTTCATTAATTTTTCAAAAGCATCCATCTCAGAGAGGTCTTTCTTTGGGGGAGCATGTTCCCATAGATTAAAGTCAGTAGAGAGTCTTCTATCAAGTAAACAGTCAGTAATATTTTTATTGCCAGTAACTAACCATGCCGACCATGCATTAAACCTCGCTATCGGATACTCATTAACCAGCTTCTCAATCGCTGGTTTTGGATCATCTATGAAATTCTTTGAGGATGGATCAAAGAAATGATCTACTGTAAGCTCTTCAATATTTAACATGTTGACATGATAATCTATGAAAACCTTTGAGGAAAGCGGAATTACTTGTCTGGATTTGCATGGAGTAAAGCATGAAAGTGTTCCTATGGAAGTTATTGATTTTTGTTATCAATATCAAGATAAATTGCCACTCAAAATCATATGTGGTAATAGTAAAAAGATGATGGATATTTGTATGAATAAACTTTCTAAGAATGGAATTTTTTTTGAAATCAAAAGATATGGCATAATATTTGTGCTAAAAATATAATTTTAAAAAATAATTAGTGGGGAAAAACTATGAATTTTAAAAACTTTACCTTTTCAATAATATTTCTTGCAATTTCTATTGCTGCCACGGCTGATGAGCCTGTAGGTGCAGTTCAATCCGAAAGTGTTAATCAATCAAGCAATTCAGTTTCGTCATTTGATCAAACCATGGAAGCAAGATCAGTAGGTGGAATTGAAGAAGTGGTTGTAACTGCACAAAAAAGAGAGGAATCTCTTCAGGATACGCCAATAGCGTTAACTGCTATAACTGAATCTACAATTGAAGATCTAGATATTCAGAATGTTGTTGATATGGCTGGTATTTCACCAAACGTCATGCTTGTAGAGACTCCTTCGAATAATACCTCAGCTACAATAGCTATGCGTGGTGGAGTTACCATTAACCCTGCAATTACATGGGAGCCTACTGTTGGTGTATACCTTGATGGTGTTTATCTTGGTAAAACTCAAGGAGCGATATTTGATGTTGTTGATTTAGAAAGGGTAGAGATTTTAAGGGGCCCTCAGGGTACTTTATATGGAAGGAATACATTGGGTGGAGCAATAAACTTAATTTCTAAGAAACCTTCCGGCTCTGGTACAGAATTTAAGTCCACGATTGGTGATTATGGACTGCGTCAATTCCAGCTTGTTAGTGATTTGAAGCTTGGTGATAACACCTTTGGTAAGGTTGTTATGAACAAAAAAGATCGTGGTGGCTATGTAAAGAACTTCGTAAGCCCATTTGGACCCCCTCAAGGAGTAGTGCCAACAGCTGCACCAACTTTAAATGATCTAGATACGATCGATGCAGAGGGCTACAGAGTAAATCTTTCTTGGAATTCAGATGTAAGTTCGCTTGATTTTGCTATGGATTACAATAGACAAAATAATATACCGCCATTTGCTCAACTTGGTAATACCATACCTAATTGGAGTTCGGTTTTTGATGTTGGTGCTTCAGCACTTACTGGCGGCTTAAAATTATGGCCAATCGAGCTTTTTACCTCAAAGGATAGAGAGAAAGTTGCTCATATTAATGAAAATACTTTCGAAACTTCTAAAGTTGAAGGGACTTCTTTAACATACTCTCGTGATCTTAGCTTTGGAACCGTTAAAGCAATAATTGCAAAAAGAGAAACCACATGGTCTGACAATCTTGACCTAGATGGAGGACCTTTCCCAATTGCCAATACCTCAAGATTTACAACCTACGAATCAGATACTATGGAACTCCAATTAACTGGACAAAGAAACAATCTTAATTATGTCCTTGGCTACTACAGTCTTAAGGATGAAGCATACACTTCAAACCCTCAGTCTTACTTCGGTGGGGGCCAAGTATTTGCTCAAAATTACTCAGGAGATGGGGATAGTGAAGCATTTTATGGCCAATTTGAGTTTGCTGTTTCGGATAAAACAGATGTCACTATAGGGGTAAGAAAAACAGAGGAAGATAAAGTGGGCTTTAAAGAATATGTCGGAGTAATTTCAGCTAACGGTAGCGGAAGCTTTGATGATACAACAGGTACCTTCATCGTTTCTCATGATATTAGTGAGTCTGCAAATATGTATTTCAAAGTTGCAGATGGATTTAAAGCCGGTGGATTTAATGCAGAAAGCTCAAATCCATTTGCTGCTTCAGTACCGTATGCACCTGAAACAGTTCAATCAACTGAGATAGGTTTTAAAGGAATCTTCTTTGATAACAGGCTCATGCTTAATGCTGCCTACTTTGATAATGAGCACGAAGATATGCAGATTTCTTATTACACTGCTGATGCTGCTGCTGCTTCTGAAGTAATCAATAATTCTGCTGATATATCCGGTATTGAAATTGAAACAACTGCTTATCTTAACGATACAACAAAAATTATGATTAACTATGGGCACCTTGATTCTGAATTCACAGGCGGTGCTGTTGCCAGCGATGGCTTTACGCTTGAGCAGTTCCCTTATGCTCCTGAAAATAGTATTTATTTTTCAGTTGAAAAAGACTATGGCGCATATCGTGCCAGAGTTGATTATAGTCGTATCTCAGAACATGCAATCTTTCCATATAATGGTAATGACCCAAGAGCTGATCTTACCAAGGTTGATTCAAGGGGAATTATTGATGTCAGATTATTAATGGATCCAAGTGAAGATATTAGTCTAACTTTTTGGATTAAAAATTTAGCTGATAAGAGTTATATTGTTAACAATATTCCTTTTGGTCCTGCATTTGGTCAACTAACTCTTGACTATTATGGTGCACCAAGAACATTAGGTTTTGATTTTAGGTATAAATTCTAAATTCTTTTTTATTCGAGCCAGTTAATTTCGCATTAACTGGCTAACTTTTTATATGCAAAATAATTGGGAAGACATTCTTTTATTTGATGAGCAACTCTCTGAAGAGGAGAGGATTATTCAAAGAAATATTCACGAATATTGTCAGAACTCCTTGATGCCAAGAATTCTTAAGGCTAACCGGGATGAGGTATTTCATAAAGAAATTTATCAAGAACTTGGCGAGCTAGGAATGCTTGGCCCTACAATTCAGGGATATGGTTGCGCGGGTATTGGTTATGTTGCATACGGCTTGATTACCAGAGAAATTGAAAGGGTTGATTCTAGTTATCGATCTGCAATGAGTGTTCAATCATCATTATCTATGTATGCAATCTACAGATTTGGATCAGATGATCAAAAAGAGAAATATTTACCTGAAATGGCCAAAGGAAAATTAATCGGTTGCTTTGGTTTAACTGAGCCTGATGCGGGTTCAGATCCAGGAAGTATGAAGACTGTTGCTAAAAAAGCTGATGGTGGTTATAAATTATCAGGTTCTAAGACATGGATAACGAATGCTCCTATTGCAGATATTTTCGTCATATGGGCAAAAGACGAACAGGGAATTCTTAGAGGCTTTATTGCAGAAAAAGATGATAAAAATATCAGTACTGCCAAACTGGAGGGTAAGTTTGCTCTTCGTGCATCTACAACAGGACAAGTTTTCATGGATGAACTTTTCATTCCTGATGAGAGGGTTCTACCAAACGTACAAAGCTTCAAGGGACCATTTTCGTGCCTAAATTTAGCAAGATACGGTATTTCATGGGGAGTTATTGGTGCAGCTGAATTCTGTTGGAAGGCCGCAAGACAGTATACTCTTGATCGTGATCAATTTGGTGAACCTTTAGCTGCTAAACAGCTTATACAAAAAAAGCTTGCAGATATGCAGTCAGAAATAACGCTTGCATTGCAGGCCAGTTTGAGGGTTGGCAGATTAATGGACGAAGATAAGATGATTCCAGAAATGATTTCACTTGTTAAAAGAAATAATTGTGGAAAAGCATTAGATATTGCTAGAGCTGCTCGTGATATGCATGGTGGTAATGGCGTTATCGATGAGTACCACGTAATAAGGCACACCATGAACCTTGAAGCTGTAAATACTTACGAAGGTACCCATGATGTTCATTCACTTATTTTAGGTAACTTTCAAACCGGAATAGCCGCATTTAAATAAGATATGGCAGAAAAATATTCAGAATCCTCAGCTAAGTTTGGCAAGTTTGTGATTCGGATCTTTTCGAAGCTCCAAGCACCTATTTTTTTGATGTCCAAAGGCAAAATATGGAATAAGTGGCCTGGTGGTTTTCCAGTCATGGTCGTAAGAACTATTGGAGCTAAAACAAATAAAGTTAGAAACATTCCTCTAATTCATGTTCATAAGGATGACAGACCAATTTTGGTTGCCTCACTAGGAGGAATGCCAAAAAATCCAAGCTGGTATTACAACGTTAAAGCAAACCCAAAAGTCGAAGTAATGACTCGCAACAGTCATGGAACTTTTATTGCAAGACAAGTGTCACAAGAAGAAAAATTATTACTCTGGCCAATTATATGTGAGACATATCCCGACTATCAGACTTATCAAAATAACACCGATAGAGACATTCCAGTGTTTATTTGTGATCCTGCGTAAATGTAAAGTATACTTTACATCCAAAATTTATGAACATAATTAAAACCGAAAATTTGGTGCGCCATTTTACTGTTGGAACTCAAACTGTTGAAGCTATTAGAGGAGTGTCGCTTGATATCAATAAGGGAGAGTTTGTAGCAATAATGGGCCCATCCGGTTCAGGTAAATCTACTTTAATGAATATCATTGGATGTTTAGATAGCCCTACCAGCGGAACATATTTCTTAAACAATAAAAATGTCAGCACGCTTGAAGATGATGCTCTTGCATTAATTAGAAATCGTGAGATTGGATTTGTATTTCAAAATTTTCATTTATTGGCAAGAAACACAGCTTTAGACAATGTTATGTTGCCATTAAAATATGCAGGAATTGATAAATCTGAGCAGAAAGAAATCGCTATGGAGGTAATCAAATCAGTTGATCTTGAATCTAGGGTCCATCACCAACCCTCAGAATTATCTGGTGGCCAACAACAAAGAGTTGCCATAGCAAGAGCGCTAGTAAATAAACCATCCATTCTCTTTGCTGACGAACCTACTGGAAATCTTGATAGCAAGACGGGTGACGATGTTATGAATCTCTTTACAGATCTTCACAAACAAGGTCAAACGATTATTCTTATAACGCATGAAATAGAAGTTGCAAATCAAGCTGAGAGAATAATTTCTATAAAAGACGGTAAAATATTTGAGGATCAAAAGGTATTAAAATGAAGCACAAAATATTATCTTTGTTAATAATTTCAATTTTCTTAGTAAGCTGTGGAGGCGGCTCCAGTAACGACGAGGAATTCAAGTTTTATTCAAAAAAAGAAGTTAATTCGCAACAGCTTGATTTGACTGTTGAAGCTTCAGGTACTGTTGAGGCAATTTCTTCTATTGAGATTAAGTCTAAAGCCTCAGGAGAGATACTATATCTGGGTGCAGAAATAGGAGACTACATAGAAAAAGGTCAAGTTTTAGCAAGAATTGATCAAAGGACACCAAAAAACAATCTTGAGCAAGCATCTGCTGACTTAGATGTAGCAAAGGTCAGGTTACAAAACGCTGAAAGCCAATTTCTTAGATCAGAAACACTCCACAAGGAAGGGAGTATTTCTGATAAAGCCTTTGAAGATGCTCAAGAATCTTTTTCCTCAGCAAAGTCTCAATACGTAAGATCTAATGTTTACTTAGAAAATGCAAAAATAGCGCTTGATGATACTCTTGTTAGATCACCGATTAGTGGAACGATTATTTCAAGAGCAGCAGAAGTTGGTCAAGTTATCACTTCTCCAACCTCAGCAGTAGGTGGGGGAACTCTTTTAATGGAAATGGCTGATTTAAATCAAGTAAGAGTTAGAGCACTGATTGATGAGATAGATATTGGCAAGATTACTATTGGTCAGGAAGTTACTTTGAAAGTTTCAGCTTATCGGGATAAAAAATTTACAGGAATAGTTTCTAAGGTCGAGCCACAGGCAAAAGAGGAGCAAAACGTTACTACGTTCCCCGTATTAATTGATATTAAAAATGAGAATAATTTGCTACTAATCGGGATGAATACGGATGTTGAAATTGAAATTTTAAATGAACAAGTTGCCCTTGCACTTCCCTCAGGATCTCTTAGAACAAGAAGAGATGTTACTACAGTTGCCATGCTTTTAGGGCTTGATGATGATCAAATCAATTCATTTCTTGAGAAGAAAGTTGAAGGTGAAGGCTTTACTTCTTTTATAGTTTTCAAAGAAACAAGTAAGGGACCTCAAATGCAATGGGTTAAGGTTGGCAAAACTGATCTTAACTTTGTTGAACTTAAAGAGGGGCTTAATAAAAATGATATTGTTTATGTCTTACCTAGTGAAGGGTTAATTAAATCTCAACAAAGGTTCTCAGAACGCTTACGTAATAGGTTCAGTTAATGCTTATTCAGGAATCTATAGGCACTGCAGTCGATGCAATTAAAGCCAATAAATTAAGATCAATTTTAACAACGCTTGCCATTATTATTGGTACTGCAGCAGTTATTGCTATGGTGGCCATGGGTTCAAGTGCTCAACAGGCGCTTAATGACTCGATTACTGACCTTGGAGCAAGAACAATATATGTTTATCCCAGCTCTTCTAGACAAGGAGCAACAAATACAAGCAAGGTCCCGTTAGATATTAAAGATGCCATCGCTCTTTCAAAGGACGGAGAAATACCTTGGCAGATTGCTCCTGAGATTCGAGGTTCAAAACAAGTTAAATTTAAAAGTGAGAATGCAAGCTTACAAATTGTTGGCAGTACGCAAGATTTTTTTTCTATCCGTGGGTATGAACTAGATTCTGGTACAACTTTTACTGAAAATGACAGTTTAGCTAGAAAAAGGGTTGTTGTGTTAGGCTCAAAAGTTGCTAACGAACTTAAAACATCATCCAGAGCTCTCTTAAACAACGAAATCTTAATTAATAATATTTCATTCAAAGTCATTGGCACAATTAAGGAAGAGGGCGCAGGCTGGGGACCTAATCCTGATGAGCAAATTTATACACCTTTATATACTGCCTCCGATCGGATTTTTGGAAGAGAGACAATAGGATCCATTAATGTAAATTTCCCCGTAGAGTACTCTACAGAGGAAGTAATGATTTCTATCGAAAGGATTTTGAGGAGAGAGCATGATATTGGGCCCGGTGAGACTAATAATTTTAGTATTAGAGACTGGGGCCAAGCACTAGACCTTCAAAGGCAAGCCACATCTATCTTTTTTGCTTTAATTATTGGTATCGCTTCAATAAGTCTTTTAGTGGGTGGTATTGGAGTGATGAATATTATGTTAGTTTCCGTGACAGAGAGGACTAGGGAAATTGGTTTAAGGAAGGCGCTAGGCGCTACACAAAATACAATATTGCTTCAGTTTATCATCGAAGCAATTACGTTATGCTTAATTGGAGGTTTTATCGGAGTTATTCTTGGAACCTCAATATATTTTCTAATAGCTTTTTTACAAGAATGGCCGATAGTATTTCCTCTAACCGCCATAATCGGCTCAGTGACCTTTTCTGCAATGGTAGGACTATTTTTTGGAATTTGGCCTGCTAGAAGAGCAGCGAAACTTGATCCAGCAATATCACTAAGGTACGAATAGATGAAAGTTGCTCAATTACTTCCAGAATTAAATTTTGGAGGTGTTGAACGTGGAACAGTTGATCTTGCCAATTTTTTAGTTTCTCAAGGTCATGATGCTATTGTTATTTCCGCAGGTGGAGTTCTTGAAAGTGAACTAGACACAGAGGTAAAAAGTCTACAAATTCCTATTTCAAAGAAATCCTTGTCTGCTTTGATGCAGTTTAAAGCTCTTAAGAAAATTCTTTTTGAAGAGAGACCAGATATTGTTCATGTTCGATCAAGATTTCCAGCCTGGATATATCTTTTGGCTACAAGAGGAATACCAAATCATCAAAAACCTGCCTTAGTGTCCACCTTTCATGGTCTTTACAGCAAGCCATGGTATAGCCAATCAATGGCTAAAAGTGATTCAATTATTAGTATTTCTAATACCGTAAAGCAATACATTAAAGACAATTACAGAATTACAAATCAAAATATAGTCAATATTTACAGGGGTTGTGACACAAAAAAATTTAATCAAGCTCCTTTAGAAAGTAGCTGGCTTGATAAGTGGTTTGCAGACTTTCCGCAAACAACAAATAAAAAAATCTTATTGATGCCTGGGAGGATCACCTCATGGAAGGGCATTGAAACTTTCATTGAACTAATACACAGGCTGAAAGACCCATCATTGATCGGCATTATTATGGGGCCTGTTGCAAAGAATAAAAAAACTTATTTTAAAAAGCTCAAAACATTGGCATCAGACCTTAATTTGGATGACACAAAGATTTTATTTTGTGATGGTAGATCTGATATTGAAAATGTATATAAAATTTCATCTATTGTTTTTAACTTGTCATCAAAGGCTGAACCGTTTGGGAGAACAATGATTGAAGCTGCTGCTTGTGGCAGTTCAGTGGTGGGATGGGATTATGGAGGAGTAAAAGAGTCCCTATCACTTCTTCAATCTAATGGCCTCGCTAGACTTAATTCAATGGATGATTTAGAAGTTAAAGTTAGACGTTTATTAGAGGTTCCAGATCAATTAATTTTAAATAAAGAGTTCACAAAAGAGTATCAAACCAAGGCAACACTAAAAGTTTATAAGGAATTGTTTAATACCGAATCGTAAATTTTGCTAACATTTTTTGCAGAGCTTTCCACTGTATAGGATTCAAATATTCGTTCCTTAATTGCACTTACATCAAGATTTTTAGCTAGCGGCACAAAACTTCTTATTAAAGAAATAATCTCATCTTCATTATTGGGATCAGCTAAGACCTCTTGCGGAAATAATTCACCCATAATACCTACATTGGTTCCAAATACCGGCAAGTTAAACGCTGCTGCTTCTAGTGCGACTCTGGGACCTCCCTCTCTTAAACTAGTGATAATTAAACCTTTTGCTGTTTTATAAATATTACCCAGTTCCTGAGAGTTGACCTCTGATCTGATGGTGATTTGTTTGGCTAGGTTGTTATCTTTAATAATGGTTAGCAAATTATCCTTTTCTAAACCATCTCCGATGATTTCAAGTTTTTCATTGATACCTTTCCATGCATGAATCAATAAATCAAATCGCTTGATTTTTTCCAGCCTTCCAACTGCAATAAAGTTTCCGTCTCTTGAGGAATTAATTATTTCTAATTTAGGGTTTACCCAATTACCTATTACCTCTGCAGCAGGATAAGTTTTTTTTAAGAGCTCATTTACAATAATTGTTTTCCTAAAGCCCTTTGTAGCAACAGGTCTTCTTTTATTAGCATGAACTGTTGCAACCAACTCTACCTTTGTAATCCAGCTTACCCAACGACCCAAAAGGATTGATTTTGAACCATGACAGTGAAGTATTTGAATCTCAAGATCTTTTATTAATTTTCGAAGCTTGAAAAGAGCAAAGAGATTGAACCTGAATTTATTTGGAAATAATTTGAATCTAAGATTTTGAAAATGAGGCTCTAACTTTTTATCTGCAAAGACATAAAGGTCATAATCAGAGTTATTTGTTAGTTTTGATGTTAATTCATGAACATGCTGCTCAATGCCTGAAAAATTTTTGCTACAAATTAACTGTGCAATGTTATTCATTTATAAGTCTTTTAATTTTAAAAGCAATTTTCTCGACTTCAGCCAATGGCTCAAAACCTGGATTTGGAGATATCATATGACTTATTACTCCCGATTGATCAAATACATCTCTTTTTTGAATAATACCAATGCGTTTTTCTACAAGTAATTCATTATTAATTCTTTGATGCTTATTACTTTTAAACCCGAACCAGCTTTTTTTAGGGTATTTGCTGGTTTGCAGCAAATAAGTTTCACCGTAACTGGATAGACTCTCAAATATCATACTTATGCTGTCAGGTGTAATGAATTTTTTTGAAGCCAATACGAGGCTGCTGTTAAAAAAATTAAAATCAGTACTCTGAGAATCATGTAGTTTAATATTTTCATTAGAAGAAATTTCAGACCATACATCGTAGGGCGTTCTTCTTGAATTAAAAATAGAAATCTTGAATTGTTGGTGAGTATCAATGATGTATTTTAAATTATCTATTAATAATTTTTTTTCAAACGGTACATTTTTTATTGGACCTCCAATGCATATAACAAGTTTATTATTTTCGGGTTTAACAAGGGAGGTTTTACAAAGACTGCCTTTAAACAACAAAGAGTTTGTAGGTATCTTTCTGTCGTGGTAGTCATGTTCTGGGGCTACAACTAGATCAAACTTTTTAGTGTTAAATGTTGGCCTAAGAACAGCGATAAGAGTAATGTTATGAGAGTTGGAGAGAAGTTTTTTTTGTTGCAGTAATGCTTTATGCGCCCTATGGCCAACCCCCAATAAGATAAGCCTATTTGAGCTTGGTTTAAGATTGTATAAGTTATCTATAGAGCATTTGGACGATGCACAATTAAGCTCATTAACAAGGGATTGTAAGAGAATATTTCCTTGGTTAGAATGACCTGGCCTTTGATCAAATATATGAATAACTTCCATGCAATTGTTACATTTTTGTTTTACTAACGCCTTAAATTAACCTTACTATTCTACTATGTCCAAACCTAAGTTTCGCTCGATATTTCTCTCAGATATTCATTTAGGCTCAAAAGGTTGCCAATCAAAGCTCCTGCTTGATTTTTTAGATAAGCATTCCTGTGAAAACTTATTTTTAGTAGGAGACATCATAGATTGCTGGAGATTATCTTCAAAACTTTATTGGCCGCAAGAACATAGCAATGTATTTAATAAGTTCTTATCGATATCTAAGGAGGGCACAAAAGTTTTCTTTATTACCGGCAACCATGATGACTTTTTAAGGAGATATCAACCTCTTCAATTAGGTAATATCGAATTAACTGAAGAATATGAATATCAAACTCTCAAAAATAAAAAAATGTTAATCATACATGGGGATCAATTTGACATTGTCACTACCTATGGAAGGCATTTGGCTTTACTAGGAGATTGGATTTATCAGTTTTTACTTGTCTTGAACCGTTACCTTAATTTCTTTAGATCAAGGCTTGGGTATGGTTACTGGTCTCTTTCAAATTATTTAAAGCAGAAAGTTAAGGGTGCAGTAAATTTCATATCTGATTATGAGATAAATGTTTCAAAGGAGTGTCAACGCAGAGGTTTTGATGGCGTTGTGTGTGGGCATATTCATAAAGCAGAAATTAAAAAAATTGAAACTTCTACTTACATGAATTGTGGTGATTGGGTTGAGTCCTGTACCGCTCTCATTGAAGATGAATCTGGAGATTTTAAAATTATCAGATGGGCTGACGAGCAAAGAGAAAATATACGATTACTCAAAGTCTCGTGAAGATTTTAATAATTACAGATGCTTGGTTTCCTCAGGTTAATGGAGTGGTCACAACATTATCTAATGTTGCTTACCAATTAAGATCAAAAGGTCATGTAGTAGATATCATTGAACCATCAAGATTTAAAACACTCCCAATTCCTGGTTATCGTGAGATAAGAATTAGCTTAAATCTAGGCGAATTGAAAAAAATTATTAAATTTAATAGGTACGACGCAATCCATATAGCTACTGAAGGACCTCTTGGCTTAATGGGTAGATATTTACTAATTAAAAACAACCTTTCATTCACCACCGCAGTACATACAAAATTTCCAGAATATGTAAAAGCTAGAATCGGCTTACCTCTATCATGGGGTTATGGCTTGATGCGCTGGTTTCATGGTGCTGCTTTTCACAATCTAGTGAATACTCAATCACACAAGGATGAATTAATATCATGGAACTTTAAGAATTTAGTTATGTGGGATAGAGCCATAGATCACACTATATTCAACACAGATCATCCTAAGATTGAATTTTCTGAGCCCTACTTGCTTTATGCGGGCAGAATTGCAGTTGAAAAAAATATTGAATCTTTTTTAAAGCTAAAGACATCACAAAAAAAAGTAATAGTTGGCGATGGACCACAGAGGAAGGAACTTGAGAGGAAATATCCTGACGTAAAGTTTATTGGATATAAAAAAGAGCACGAGCTAGCTAGGTGGTATGCGGGCGCAGATGCCTTCGTTTTTCCCTCAAAAACAGATACATTCGGAATCGTTCTGCTTGAAGCATTAGCTTGCGGTACACCCATTGCTGCATATCCAGTAACCGGGCCCAAGGATTTAATTGTTAACGGAGTCAATGGATTTACTGATGATAACTTACTAAATGCAATTAATCAGGCTGTAAAAGTTTCTTCATCTGGTTGTATAGACTTTGCATCGAGCTTTACTTGGGATAAAGTTGCAGAACAATTTAAAAATGCATTAATTCCAAAAAGCCTTGAATCAAGTTACAAAAACAGCTCGAGACCTTATCTCTCAATATGGAGATGATGCTGAATCTATAGCGATGCTAAGAGCAGCTGAGCATGCTGCAAACCTTAATCATTCTGAGTGGAAAATATGGGAGGAAGTTCTTAGTGTGGTTATTGAACTACAAAATGCAAAATATTTAGATAGCTAATGTTTTTCTTACCTCTTTTTGATGATAACCCAATAAAAAAAATACCTTGGGTAACTTATACAATTATTGGCTTAAATGTATTGGTATTTTTATTCCAGTCTAGTCTTAGTAGTAGCGAACTAGAAATATTTTTTAGAGAAAATGGATTTATCTCCAGAGAATTTTTTTCAAACTCAAGCCTGCTTTATTCAAATCTATATACATCCTTATTTATTCATGGGGGATTTTTTCATTTATTCTCAAATATGCTCTATTTATGGATTTTTGGCGATAATATAGAAGCTGAACTTGGATCGATTAAGTTTCTTATCTTTTACTTGGTCTGTGGCGTCATAGCTTCTCTAGCCCAAGGAATCATAGACCCTGATAGCTTTATACCTTTAATAGGCGCTAGTGGCGCAGTTGCCGGAATACTCGGTGCATATTTGATTTTATATCCAAGTGCAAATGTAAGAGTTTTTGTTTGGATTTTTATTTTTATCCAAATTATTAATGTCCCTGCAGGTATAGTTTTAGCAATATGGATTATTGGTCAGTTTTTTTCATTGGGATCCTCTATGTCCGACGGTGTTGCCTATATGGCACATGTTGCTGGATTCATGAGTGGCCTCATGTACATGTTTTTATTTAGGAAACAAGATAAAGTTCAATCTACAAATCACTCAAGGCCCTTTACAAGGACCTCTTTCAAGGAAGCCTATGATCAAAAGATTTATGATCGATCAAAATCAAAAGGCATTAAGGATTACAACTAATCCTTTTTATGAAACCATCTTTCATCAAAACACCAATTGGAAACTTTTTAGCTCATTTCAATGATAGATACCTTATAAAATTGGAGCTGGTTAATTTAGATGAAAAATTACTTCTTGATCATAATCTTCAAGAAACTATTAACCAGCTAACTAAAGGCAAGATTTCAGTTAACGAACTTCCTCTTAATATTAATAGATTAGAAGGGACTGAATTTCAAAAAAAAGTCTGGAAATTTCTTTCTAAAATAAAGTATGGAGGGACATCTTCTTATAAGGAAATAGCAGTATCCATTAATAATCCAAGTGCTGTTAGGGCAGTTGGCTCAGCATGTAGATTAAATCCAATTCCGCTTATAATTCCATGTCATAGAGTATTAAGATCTGATGGAAGTATCGGTAAATATGCTTTTGGAAAAAAAAATAAATACAAACTTTTAAAGCTAGAGAGTTATGAATCTCGAAACAGAAATAAGAAATAAAGTCATTGAAAAATTTCCCAATGCTATTTTAAACCTACAAAATGAAAGTCATATGCATTCGGTTCCAGAAAATTCTGAAACTCACTTTAAGTTAATTATTGCAGATGATTCATTCATTGATACTCCCAGGGTTTTAAGACATAAAATGGTCTTTTCTCAGCTTGGAGATTTAATGCAAAAATTTCATGCTCTTGCACTTCATTGTTATACACATGAAGAACTCTCAAAACTAGAATCTGAGCCTGAGTCACCTGAGTGTGTAAAAAAATGAAGATCTTTAAACAAATTATCCAAAGACCAGTTTTGGGATTACTGATGCTTTTACTTGGACTACTTCTTCTATTACCTGGACTGCAGAATTTTAAGCTTGATGCATCCTCAGAAGCATTGGTTATTCAGGGTGATGAGGCATTTAAAACTTATAGAGAAGTTGGCAATACATTTGGTAACTCAGATTTTTTAATTGCAACTTTCACTCCAAATAATGATTTATTTGATCAACAAACATTATCAGTTATTAAAAATCTTGAATCACAATTATTGGATTTAGAAGGCGTTTCTTCAGTTCTCTCTTTATTGGATGCACCTATTTTCTTTCAACCAAGAGTGGAGCTTAGTGAAATAGCAGATAACTTAAAGACACTTGAAGATCCTGCGGTAGATATTCAGCTTGCTAAAGAAGAAATTCTTGATAATCCCATCTACTCAGAATTAATAATAAGTCGTGATGGAAAAACTACTGCTTTGCAAATAGTTTTAGAAGAAAATCCAGAATACAGACCTTTAATAAATAAAAGATATGAATTACTGGATAAAGTTCAAACGCCTAGAGTTCAAGATGAGATAGATGAAATAAATATAGCTATTTCTGAGATCAATGATCAGGAGTCAATAAAACAAAAGCAATTAATTGAAAACGTAAGATCAGTTTTAAATGAATTTAGGTCTGAGGGGACAATTTTCCTTGGTGGAGCATCAATGATTGCGGTTGATATGATGTCATTTATAGAATCTGATCTTAGGGTCTTTGGAATAGCAGTTGCAATTGTGTTTGGTCTTTTGCTGTTCACATTTTTTGGAAAAATAAGCTATGTATTCCTACCGCTTTTAAATGCTATGGTGACCACAATTTTTACTGCTTCTTTTCTAGGTTTGGCAGGGTGGAAAATTAGTGTTGTTTCATCCAACTTTATTGCTCTTTTATTAATCCTTACTATCTCGTTAACTGTTCATGTTTTAGTAAGATTTAATGATGTTAGGCATGAGATGAATACTGTGGATGATGCTATAGCAGAGGCATGCAAGCAAATGTTGTTTCCATGTTTTTTTGCCGCATTTACCACTGCAGTAGCATTTATCTCGTTAATTTTTGGAGAAATTAAACCAGTAATAGAGTTTGGGAAGATGATGGCGGTCGGTATGATTTTTGCTTTTGTACTAACCTTCACTTTTTTACCAATGATGATGAAGATTTTAATCAACAGGAAAGCAAATGAGCCTGATTGGATTCAATCTGTACCAGTTTTATTATCCAAATTTAGTCATTCTTCAAAGAATGGAATTTTTTTGGTATCTATCTTTTTGATGTGCGCATTAGTGTATGGGTTTTCACTTCTAAAAGTTGAGAATAGGTTCATCGATTATTTTTCAGATGATACTGAAATTTATCAAGGAATGTACTTGCTTGATAAAGAACTTGGAGGGACGGCAACTTTAGATATTGTTATTGATGCTCCAAAAGAATCAGCTGAAGAAATCAGTCTGGATGATGATTTATTTGATGATGATCTTTTTGAGGATGATTCAAGCGAAGCATCAGGATACTGGTGGAATTCTTTTACTTTGAAGCGACTTGAAGACATTCATGATCATTTGGAGAGCACTCCAGAAATAGGAAAAGTTTTAAGTGTTGCAAGTGGAATAAAAATGGCACGACTTATCAATAATGGGAAAGATCTCAATGATCTTGAATTAGCATTATTAAGATCTGTTTTGCCTGAAGATCTCAAGGAGTCTCTTTTATATTCATATATAAATCAAGACGATTCACAGGTTAGGATCTCAACACGTGTTTATGAAACTTCCAATATCCTTAATAGGAACCAACTAATAAATAATGTTTCAAATGATCTGCAGGAGAAATTTGGATTAGCAGAGGATCAATTTAGAATTACCGGCCTTGCAGTTCTTTACAACAATATGTTGCAGTCGTTATTCGATTCTCAAATTAAATCTTTGGGTATTGTTTTTGGGGCGATATTGCTTATGTTTTTGGTAATATTTAGATCAATCAAAGTTGCAGTTATTGGACTTATCCCAAACGTCTTAACTGCGTCAAGCGTTCTTGGGTTACTTGGAATTCTATCAATACCATTGGACATTATGACCATCACTGTCGCTGCGATCAGTGTTGGCATGGCAGTGGATAATACAATCCATTACTTGTATAGATATAAGGTTGAAATTTCTAATGGAGTAGCGCCGAGTGATGCAATTCTCAAATCGCATACCACTATTGGAAGAGCTATCTTGTATACAGCACTGACAATTTCTATAGGATTCCTAATTTTTAGCTTTTCAAACTTTTCTCCAACGGTTTTATTTGGAACTTTTACATCATTAGCAATTTTTACCTCACTAGTGGCAACATTAATATTATTACCACTTTTGCTACAATCCTTTAAAGCATTTGATTCATAAGGTAGATAAATGAGCGGACCACTAAAAGGGACAACTATCATAGAATTTTCAGGAATTGGTCCAGGACCTTTTTGCGGGATGGTATTAGCCGATTTGGGTGCCGAAGTGATTAAAATAGATAGAGCCTCATCTTTAGGCAAAGGTAATGAATTAGACTTTCAAAGCCGATCAAAATATTCAATAACTGCAGACTTGAAGAAACCTGATGCTATTGATGAAATAAAGAAATTATTATCCCAAGCAGATGCATTATTCGAAGGATTTCGTCCGGGTGTAATGGAAAGACTTGGCCTTGGACCAGAGGAAGTCTTAGATATAAATCCAAATATTGTCTATGGAAGAATGACTGGTTGGGGACAAACGGGCCCTTTAGCAAATTCAGCTGGGCATGATTTAAATTATATAGCTCTAACAGGAGCACTAGACTCTATAGGCCGAAAAGGTGAAAACCCGCCACCGCCATTAAATTTAATTGGTGATTATGGTGGAGGAGGCATGTTTCTTGCATTGGGTATCCTTGCAGGCATATTAAATGTTAAAAATGGAGGCAAGGGTCAAGTTGTTGATGCTGCAATGGTTGATGGCGCCTCACTTTTAATGACGATGTTTTACTCTTTTGACGCTTCAGGTTTTTGGAAACAAAGCAAAGAGTCTAATTTGCTTGATGGCGGAGCTCATTTTTATGACACTTTTGAATGTAAAGATGGCAAGCATATGTCTGTTGGGTCAATAGAACCACAATTTTATGAAATACTTATCGATAAGCTTGAATTAGATAAAGATTATTTTGACAATCAAATGGATCAGAGCAAGTGGTTTGAATACAAGGAAGTAATCAAAGATCGTTTTAAAACAAAGACTCGCGATGAGTGGGCAAAGATTTTTGAAGGAACCGATGGTTGTGTTGCTCCAGTTTTAAGCATCGCAGAAGCTCCACATCACCATCATCTGAAAGATAGAAATACTTTTATTGAATTGAATGGACACTTTCAACCTGCACCAGCCCCAAGATTTTCCCTTACGAAAGAATCTGTTAAGCACGAACCTCCAAAATGTGGTCAGGATAATGCCGTTATATCAAAAAAATTTAAACTTGATGAATCTAAGTTAAGTTAAAAAATTTTATTGCATTGTTGTATGTTTCGGTTGCTATCTCACCGACACTATAATTCGTAAGAGATGAAATCTCTTCTGCAATATGGGGCAAGTACATTGGCAAATTAATATTTTTACTGGGTTTTGGTTTTAAATTCCTTGGTATTAGGTACGGAGTATCAGTTTCTATCATCAATTTTTCAAGAGGAATATTTTTTATAGAAGCTCTTAATTCTTTATTTCTTCTTTCATCACAAATCCATCCAGTCAGTCCAATATATGATCCAAGTTCCAAGTATTCATCCAACTCTCTTTGTGTGCCCGTAAAGCAATGAACCACAAGACTCGAAAGCTCTGAATGGTAGTTACGAAGTATTTTTAAAAAATCATCATGCGAGTCCCTTTGGTGAAGGAATACCGGCAGCTCTAAATCAATTGAGGCTTGAAGTTGGATTTCAAAAGCATGCATCTGTTCCTCAGGTGTTGAAATATTTCTAAAATAATCTAGCCCAATCTCGCCAATTACATTTGGATTGTATTTACTTACAAGTTGAAGAAACTCATTTTTTGTGAACCCATTAAGCTGACTTGCATGGTGAGGGTGCACACCATAGGTTGGGGCAAGCTCATTAGGGTATGTTTTTACTAGAGTGGCTATTTTGCTAAAGTCTTCTAATTCAGCTGAAATTAATCCGAGTTTATTAACATTGACCAGCTTGGCTTCACTAATTACATCATCAATATTTGGCATAATAGATTCATGCGTTAAGTTGCAGGCTATATCAAAGAATTCAGGCATTTGAATAAAGTATCCTTTACAATATCAGTCTTTTAAGTATTTATTATGAATCATTTTCTGCAATTTCAGAAAGCAATATCTATTGAACAAAAGTCGGATAATTTGTTTGAATTTACGCCTGATAAAAAATATTCAGTTGGCGCTACTCCTAACGGCGGATATCTTGCAGCTATTATGCATAAAGCTTTGGTAAGCGTGCTTCCACACGGCTGCTCAATTAATTCAAATGTTTGGTATCTAGAAAGAACTGACCACCAACCTGTGGATATCAAGGTAACACCGATAAGAATAAGCAAGGGCACCTCTGTTGGAGATGTTGAACTTATTCAGGGAGATAAGATTACCTGTAAAATGACAGGAATCTGCACAGATCTAGATAAATTATCAGGCTACTCAGATCTTCAAACACCGTTACCAAGAATTTTTAATGAATTAAATCATGATTCATATGTGCCAATGAATTACGATTCATTGCAAAAAGGATTTACGCCAGAATTTGTAAAACAATTAAGCTTATCGGTTCATCCAGATCATGTTTGGTGGTCAAGGGATTCACATGGAGAAGGTTATGACGCAAGATGCTCAGGTTTTGTAGAGCTAGAAGGTGATCTACCGGACCAATTCGCACTATCTTATTTAGCAGATATTTTGCCACCTGTTGTTACAAACAAGTATGGACCACTGGGATGGATACCCACGCTCACCCTTACAACAAGCATCAAGCAATTACCCACAACACAAAAGGTTTTTATTGATGCAATTGCTACAGACTTAAATAAAGGATATTTTGAACAAAACTTATCAATGTGGGATCTAAATGAAAATCTTGTTGCAACCAGCAAGCAAATTGCTAAAGTTTTAAAATCAAATGAAAGATTGGGAAAAAATTAATTAAGGAAAAAAATATGAAATTTAAAGGCACTAAAAATTATGTTTCAACTGATGATTTGAGCATGGCCGTGAATGCATCGGTTACCCTTGAAAGACCTCTTATAATTAAGGGTGAGCCTGGCACAGGCAAAACATTGCTTGCGATTGAGGTAGCAAAATCTCTAAAAATGGATCTGATTGAGTGGCACATCAAATCCACAACCAAGGCATCTCAAGGTTTATATGAATATGATGCTGTAACTAGACTTCGAGATTCTCAATTAGGTGATGAAAGAGTTAAAGATATTAAAAATTACATTAAGAAAGGGAAGTTATGGGAAGCTTTTGAATCAGATAAACAAGTAGTTTTGCTCGTAGATGAGATTGATAAGGCAGATATCGAGTTCCCTAATGATCTGTTACAAGAGCTTGATAGAATGGAGTTTTATTGTTATGAAACTGGTGAAACTATTAAAGCTAAAAAGAGACCCATTATCATAATTACATCAAATAATGAGAAGGAGCTACCAGATGCATTTTTAAGACGATGCTTCTTTCACTACATTCAGTTTCCAGATAGACCTACTATGGAGGCTATAGTTGATGTCCACTATCCCAAAATAAAGAAAAAATTAGTCAAAGATGCATTGGATATCTTTTTTGATATAAGAAAAATTCCTGGAATGAAAAAGAAACCCTCTACTTCAGAATTAATTGATTGGCTGAAATTACTTTTATCAGATGAAATTCCTGATGAAATTTTAAAAAATGCTGATAATTCTAAGGCCATACCACCACTTTATGGTGCTTTATTAAAGAATGAACAAGATGTTCATTTACTTGAGAGGCTTGCTTTTATGACTAGGAGAGAGCAATCAAATAAATAATGTTAATTAATCTATTTAATACGGTTCGTTCTTCAGGGGTGCCTTGCACCTTAAGAGAGCTTTTAGACCTTTTAGGAGCGTTAGAAAATAGATTGGCCTACGCAAATTTAGATGATTTTTATCATTTATCTAGAGCTATTCTTGTAAAAGATGAAAAGCACTACGATAAGTTTGATAAGGCTTTTGAAATATACTTTAAAGGGATTGAAACTTTAGAGGATATTTTTCAAGCACTCATTCCTGAGGATTGGCTTAGAAAAGCTTTTGAGAAAGAGCTTGATCCGGAAGAATTAAAAAAAATTAAATCTCTTGGCGGCCTAGATAAACTTCTTGAGGAGTTTAAGAAAAGAATGGAAGAACAAAAAGAAAGGCATGAAGGTGGCAATAAATGGATTGGTACAAATGGGACTTCTCCATTTGGTAACAACGGACAAAATCCAGAAGGCATTAGAGTAGGTGGTGAGGGTGGTCAAAAGAAAGCAGTAAAAGTGTGGGAGCAAAGGCAATATCAAAATTTAGATGACTCAGCAGAGATAGGCTCACGTAATATCAAAATGGCCTTGAGAAGGCTAAGAAAGTTTGCTCGACATGGCAATGATCTTGAACTTGATATGAATGGCACCATCAGATCAACTGCAAAAAATGGTGGGATTCTTGATATTAATATGATTCCAGAAAGATCAAATAACGTGAAAGTTCTTATCTTTTTTGATGTGGGCGGCTCTATGGACCCTTTTGTGAAGCTCTGTGAAGAATTATTTTCAGCAGTTAAAACAGAATTTAAGCATTTGCATTACTATTATTTTCATAACTGTATCTATGAAACTGTTTGGAAAGATAATCGAAGAAGATCTCAAGAACGTTTTTTTGTTCAAGATATCATTAATAAATATACACCTGACTATAAATTAATTTTTGTTGGAGATGCGACTATGGCTCCCTACGAAATTACAAATGCTGGAGGCAGTATTGAGCATTGGAATGAAGAGCCAGGTGGAGTTTGGGTTAAGCGTTTATGCGAGCATTTTTCAAATGTTGCTTGGTTGAATCCAATTCAAGAAGATCATTGGGACTACACTTCATCGGTATGTTTAATTCGTGATCTTGTTGAACAGAGAATGTTTCCACTTACATTAAAAGGCCTAGAGGAGGGCATGAGCAATCTTTCAAAATGAATAATTCAATTAGCAATGGTATTAAATGGGGGCCGTTTACATTAAGAATTCCATTTATTCATATTAAATTTAGAAGCGGAGAATTTCTCCAAGGATTAGTTATTAGTGGGGCTACAGCTTTTGCAGCTGCACCCCTTGGTATGCAGCTAGGATTAACCTTTGAAGAAGCTGTTGCATTAAGCCTGATAGCTGGAACTTTAATATCTGCAGGACCAATTATATTTGGAGAACCTATGGCACCTGGATGGGTAACTCCCGCTGTTCCACTTGTAATGGGAGCTTTAGCAACAGCAGGAATGTATGGAGTTCAACCTTGTGTTGATGGTGTATGTCAATACAATCCTGATAGCTTTAGATTTCTTGCAGCGATGTGTATTGAATTTACCATTCTTATCTTAGTACTTGGAATTACAGGGATGGGAAAAAAGCTTGTTGAAATAATTCCTAGAGGACTGAAGGCTGGGATTATTTTAGGAGCTGCACTTGCGGCATTCTATCAAGTATTTTTCAAAGATTTTGATGCCTATATGGCACAGCCAATCTCAATGACAACTGCTATCGTTTTGTGTGTAATTACTACATTTTCAAATCCATTTAAAAGATTAGCAACAAAATCAAGAGTATTCTCTGTACTCGGATCATTGGGATTGCTACCTGGATTCGTAATAGCAGGTTTGGTTGCTTATTTTTTAAATGAAGTACAGTTTAATATTGAATGGGGATTTAGAATTCCAGCTGTTCTTAGCCTGATTGAGAAGACCTCACCTCTTTATCTTGGTTTTCCAGAATTTAACATGTACATTGATGCCATTCCACTAGTTTTAATTGGTTACATGCTTTTATTTGGAGATCTTGTAACTGGAACTGAAGTTCTTAAAGATGCTCAAAAAAGTAGACCTGACCAAACTTTACCAATCGATTTAAATAGATCTCATCTATCAGTGGGAATAAGAAACCTGGTGGGTATATTCATCAATCCATTTTTCCCAACTCAAGGTGCTTTATGGACCGGTGTTCATGTAGTTGTAGCAGACAGGTGGAAACAAGGCCCTAAAGCAATGCCTTCAATATTTGATGGTATAGGGTCATATTATTTGATGGGTATACCTTTTTTATACTTTACACTACCTTTTGTAACTTTAATGCAACCACTCATGGTTATGGCACTAACATTAACCCTAATCCTGACAGGATTCGCTTGTGCTTACATTGCAATGTCAATTCCAAAAAAAGATTCTGAGATGGCTACTGCTTTATTGATAGCATTCTTTATAACTTTTTATAGTGCTTGGATTGGTTTGGTTGTTGGGATCATTTTGTCTTTATTGGTTGATGGTTATGAAAGAGATGCTGAAGCATAAATGACTGATCTCGCATTAAAAATTTCATGTTTAGAAAAGAAATATGCATCAGGTGTGAAAGCATTGGATGGTATAGATCTTGAAGTAAAAAAGGGTGATTTTTTTGCTTTGCTTGGTCCAAATGGAGCAGGTAAATCATCAACTATTGGAATTATTTCTTCACTTGTAACAAAGACATCTGGAAGTGTAAAAATTTTTGATATTGATATTGATGAGAATTTTAATGAAGCAAAAAGAAAGCTAGGTGTAGTCGCTCAAGAAATTAATTTCTCACCTTTTGAAAAGGTTGAAGATATTGTGATTACTCAAGCAGGATTTTATGGAATCTCTTCATCACAAGCCAAACCAAAAACTGAAACAACATTAAAAAGGCTTGGTCTTTGGGAAAAGAGATCTGAACAAGCGAGGAATCTATCGGGAGGCCTTAAAAGAAGACTTATGATTGCTAAGGCATTAATTCATGATCCTGAATTGTTAATTTTGGATGAGCCCACTGCTGGTGTAGATATTGAGTTAAGAAGAGGAATGTGGGATTTTATCTCTGAAATAAATAATCAAGGCACAACCATTATTCTTACCACTCATTACCTTGAAGAAGCTGAACAACTATGCAAAAACATAGCAATTATTGACAAGGGAAAAATTGTAGAAAATACATCCATGAAAGAGCTTCTCTCAAAACTTGATGTGCAAAGCTTTGTTCTTGATTTAAACCAACCCTTGAATAATTTACCAAGTATAGCTGGATACACAATGACACTTTTAGATCCAAGCACCTTAGTTGTTGCGATTGAAAAAGATAAATCAATAAATAAATTTTTTGCAGAATTATCAAAAATAGGAATTTCAGTTAAGTCTATGCGAAATGAATCCAATAGATTGGAAGAATTATTTATGGAAATAGTTAAATCAAATGACTAGAAATAAAGAGATACTAAATTCTTTGATCACGCTTACAGTAAGAGAGGTAAGAAGATTTTTAAGAATTTGGGTCCAGACGCTAGTTCCTCCAGCAGTCACAATGTCGCTTTATTTTGTAATTTTTGGATCTTTAATTGGCCCTAGAATTGGAGAGATGAATGGTCTAGATTATGTTCAGTTTATGATTCCTGGCTTAGTGATGCTATCTGTTATTACAAGCTCCTATGCCAATGTTGTATCTTCTTTTTTTGGAGTTAAATTTCAAAGATCTATTGAGGAATTAATGATATCCCCGATGCCAAACATTGTAATTTTAACTGGTTTTATAATTGGGGGCGTTGCAAGGGGGGTGATGGTTGGCATCATAGTATTTTTAGTTAGCTTATTTTTCTATCCAGATTTTACCATCGTAGATCCTTTACTAACTATCTCGGTGCTTATTCTCACAGCAATACTGTTTTCATTAATGGGATTCTTGAACGCAATTTATGCTGATACTTTTGATGATATTTCAGTGGTTCCAACTTTTGTATTAACACCTCTAATTTATTTAGGTGGGGTCTTTTACTCGATTACAATTTTGCCAGAATTTTGGCAAAAGGTTTCTCTTGCAAATCCAATGCTTTATGTTGTAAATACTTTCAGACAGGGCATGCTAGGTGTGAGTGATATTTCGGTTTCATTTTCTCTTATCATGCAGATATTTTTTATTATCCTTTTTGGTGCTCTCGCGCTTCATCTTCTTAAGAAAGGCACGGGCATAAGACAGTGAAACCTAAATTCTTAGGTAAAAAAAATCTAACCTTTAAATCTCCTAGCGAGAACATACTTGATGCAATCAATAGAGAGCCCTCAAAAGAAATGTTCGGAGAAGATATCTGGAATGCCTATGAATTTAATTTCTTATCAAAAAGCAATCAACCTCTTTTATTACCATTAGAAATTAGAATACCAGCAAGTTCAAAAAGAACTGTTGAGTCAAAATCACTAAAGCTTTATTTAAATTCATACAGTGACTTTATATCAACGCAAAAAATTGTTATTGCTAAGATTGCAAAAGAATTATCGAATATCACCAAATCAAATGTGACTGTTAAGGCAATGATCAGAAAAGATTCTTCTGTTAAATCAAAGAGTCTGAGGTATGTTAGAGTCCAAAAAAATAATGGCAACTTTTTAAGATTTGATGGTTTTAGATCTTTATGTCCGGTTACCTCTCAACCAGATTTTGCAACAATCTACATTCAACATAAAAGTGAAGTAACTCCTAGCATGGAGATCATCGATCATTTGTTGACATACAGAACTAAAGGCGAATTTCATGAGCGTTGCATTGAAAATATATGTTCACATCTCAGCTTCTCATTCAATCTTAAATCACTAACTGTAATTGGCAGATTTATGAGAAGAGGCGGAATAGATATTAATCCAATTCGATCTCTTACAAAAAAGTATCCCAGAAAGAATATTCATGACACTTTTCAATAATAGAAAATTTAATTCCATTGAATCGCTAAATCAGTTTGTTTTAGATTTATTACTACAAATAATTAATGATAATCCTAAAGCAAGCATCTTGTTGTCTGGAGGTAGCACGCCAAAACAAATTTATTCAGCCTTTGGATCTCTTCCGCAGCAAAGTAAGTTATGCACTTTTATACCCTCTGATGAGAGAAGGGTGCCTGTTACTGATTCACTTTCTAATGAAGGAATGATAAGAAAATACCTCAATACTTATAATCAAGATCAAATTTTAAGCTTGCATGATTTATCCTTGCCTTCTAAATTAAACGAAATTCCATCACATGATCTCGCCATTCTAGGAATGGGAAAAGATGGACATTTTGCATCTATTTTTCCATTTATGTCTAATCTTGATGAGGCAATTGATTCCACTGATCCGCTTATCAGAGTAGATTCTGGATATCCAGAAGTTCCAAGAATTACCCTCTCACTCAATGAAATTTTAAAATCTAAAAAAATGGTTTTACTGATTACCGATCAAGAAAAAGTAGATTTGCTAAAGGCAAAAAGAGATAATTCCTCCTCACTACCGATCGATGCTCTTATAGAAAAGGCCGATAACTTAGAGATTCTATTAGCAGAATAAAAGGAGAGATGGCAGAGTGGTCGAATGCGCTGCCTTGGAAAGGCAGTATACGGGCAACCGTATCCGGGGTTCGAATCCCCGTCTCTCCGCCAATCAGTCGTTAAGACTAATCAAATCATTATGGAGTTTTGATTGAAGTTCCTGAGTAAATTCTTCAAATTTAACAGCACCTGCCATGATCTTTACATTTTTGTAGAGTTCTTTTTTTTCTTTATCGGTCATTTGGATTAAATCAAGGTCGATAGCCTTTTCTAACCACATCATTGTATATGTCTTGATTCCTTCTTTAAGAGCATTTGTTGGGTGAAGTGTGTAAGATCTCTTATCTTTCGCTCCTCTTGATTTCTTTAAAAAACCTTCATTTATTAATTTCTCAATGATTTTAAAGGCGGTGGGAAATGAAACCTCCAATTGTTGTTCAACCCATTTAACATTGACAGGATCAAGTCCATCTCTATCTCTACAGTAAACTTCATAAACAATAAGTCTTGATTCCGTATCAGTAATGAATCCTCTAAAAAACTGCATCATATTAAATACTCTTAGTTCTGAGAGAATGAGATCCTCAATTAGATTTAGTTTATTTTTCATTGCTACATTATAACTATTTAACTCTTCTTGCCTTAAGTTAAAACTAACTAAAATTATTTCAGTTATTTTAATTTATGTATTATGATTGTACATGTAATGACATCTCTTATTTCAGAATTTAGTTATCTTTTAAAAAAGCTACAAGAGATTGAAAAACACTTTGAAGTGCATACACTCTCTCCAAATGAAAAGAAAGTTGTTCACACAATGATTGAACTTAAATCTCAAAATAATGCCTGCAATATTACCGATGTAGTCGAAGTGAGCGGCATATCTCGATCAACAGTCTATAAAACAATTAAGATGTTAACTGCAAAGAATGTTATATCTTTAGAGAAATCACCCACTGATAAAAGAGAATCGTTAATTAAATTTCCTTAATTAACTGCCTGCCTCAATCCAGTTATCAACCAATTCTTCTAGAACAAAAAGTGGTGGTATCCCATTATCAAGGACTATTGTATGAAATTTTCTAATATCAAATTTCTTTCCAAGAGTAGCTTTTGCTCTCTCCCTTAGCTCTAAAATCTTCAACATTCCAACTTTATAACTTAGAGCTTGTCCAGGCCATACGATATATCTTTCAATTTCAGTTCTGACCTCAGTATCTGACATTCCAGTTTCAGTTTTCATGTAATCCATGGCTTCTTCTCTAGTCCATTTTTTGTAATGCATACCAGTATCAACAACCAGTCTTACGGCTCTAAATATCTCACTTTGAAGAATCCCAAGCTCATCATATAAGTCTCTTCCAACGCCTGCTTCAAGAGACAATTTTTCTGAATAAAGAGCCCATCCCTCACTAAAAGCTGAGGTTCTATAACCCTGTTTTCTGTACAGGGTTAAGTTTTCATTTTCTTGATTAAGTGCTATCTGCATATGATGGCCTGGAATAGCTTCATGCAAAGTCAGAGCCATCATACTGTAAGTCGGTGTCTGTTTAATATCATATAAATTTGCATAAAAAACACCTGGTCTTTTTCCGTCCAGGCTTGGTCCTTGATAGTATCCGCCTGCAGCCGTCTGCTCTGAATATTCTGGAACAGGTCTAACTTCAACGCTGGCTTTAGGCATTCTCTCAAAGTAGGGCTCTATTTTCTTGGCAGCTTCTGCAACCATTGCTGTGTAATCCCTAATTACAATTTCTTTTCTATCTGGAGTATCCGCATACAGAAAATCTGGATTTTCATTTAACTCATTCAATAACACCCCAACTGATTTGTTGTTGTCATAGCCTAACTCATTAAAAATCTCTCTCATTCGTTCACTGATTCTTTTTACTTCGCTTAAACCGATATCATGAATTTCTTGCGGGCTGTAATCGGTGGTTGTATAAGTTCGAATTCTTAACTTGTAGAATTCATCCCCATTAGGTAAAGACCATACACCATGATTGGGATTTGAATTAGATTTATCTGCAATCATTCTTTCTAGTAGTCTTTCATAGGCAGGGTTAAAACTATTTTCAATAATATTAGAGAGCTCAACCTCAAGTGAATTAATTTCAGAGTCTGATAAATTAAGTTCTCTAACTTTCTTTCCAAAAACTTCTTGGAGTGGATTGGATGGATTGCTAAGCATTTCAGACAATTGATTTATTACATGATCAAAGACAAAAGCAGGTGGGTATATGCCAATTTTTGCCTGCTCATCAAACCAAAGCAATAGATTGTCCATGGATGCACCTATCTGATTAACACGTTTAAGATAATCATGAGCCTCTCTTTTACTGCGAATAGGATGAATGTCAGTTATAAACTCTATTGCATTTAAATGCGCTCCGCTTATTTGATTGATTGGATAGCTGTGAAATCTAAAGTTCTCAAACCCGTTAATATCATTTTCAGTATCAAAAACAGCTATTTTCTTGGTGATAATTTGTTCTTCAGTTAATTCGTCATCTTTATATGAATTTAATACTTGTAAATGCTCGAGCGTATCAATATGGCTTTCTTCTGTCTCTTCTAGGCTGTCATTTGAAAGTTTACTATTATGTTTTGTGATGGGATTTAAAAAGTCGAAAGCTCCTATATAGGTCAATAATTCAGGGGAACCAAACAATGAAACCATTAATTCTTTTGCCAAGTAATGATCTAAAGAAAATGGCTTTGATGAAAAAAGATTTACAACATATATTGAGCATACTAAAAATGCTATTCCAAATGCCGCACCAAAATATTTAAAAAATGTCTTCATGATTACCCCAAGAAAGTACTTTGAGTTACTATCAATTATACTAGAAAAAAAATTTATTAATGAATATGAAACCTTTTCATTTAGCTATACCCGCTCATAATCTGGAGGAATCGGTTGCGTTTTATAAATCAATTTTTCCGATCAGCTTTGGTAGGTCCGCAGAGAGCTGGATTGATCTAAACTTTTATGGTCATCAGCTTGTGCTTCATAAACAAAAAAAATATCAAGCGAATAAAGGCTTTAATTATGTAGATGGAGATGATGTTCCATTTCCACATTTTGGAATTGTTCTATCGGTTGATGAATTTTACTCAGTTACTAAGAATGTTGAAGCTTCAAAAATTAATTACTACATAGACCCAAGGATAAGGTTTAAAAATACTGATGGTGAGCAATCCACTTTTTTTCTAAAAGATCCTTCAGGAAACTTTATTGAGGTTAAAGCATTTAAGAATATTGATAATCTATTTAAATCTTAATTAATTTTCTTTAAATTTATTCCATTAGATACATCAAAAGTCTTCATAGAATTTCTTCTAAATTTTGATTTTTTTATTAACCAACGTCCATTTTCTAAAATATATAGGTCTTCATAAGAGCCATTAATGTTAGTCATTAATTGTTTTTTTGTTTGGAAAAGATAATAGTCTAGGACCCAAATACCTAAAATTGAATTATCTATTTTTTTGAAGATAGGATTTTTACCATAATGGCATTCTACTTGATTTTGTTTAATTGATTGTTTTTTGTACTGCTCCAAAAAGGACTCTAAATCAGTAAAGCAGCCAAAGTTCTCAAAGTCTATATTTAGATTTTCAGTTGCGAAGGTTTTCTTAATTTGATTAAGGTTATTTATGTCACAGGCTAGAAAATAAGAATACTTTAATCTTTTAATCTCTTCTATATTTTCTAAATAAGATATCTTATCCATTCCGTTAATTTGTTCAGACCTTTCGAATATTAACTAAATAGATTAACATCAAAATCATGGAAATTAGACCTAAAAGAATAGTTACAGGCGTTGATAGTAACAATAAATCAATCATCATTGCAGATGACATCTTAGAGCCAAGTATTGATCTAGAGGGCTCAGCATTTACAGAACTCTGGGAAACGGATAACAAAGATCTTGATCGCACTAGCTCAAAGGCCAGACATAGGAAGGGAATTAAATTATCACCTCCCACAGGTGGAACTAAATTTAGATTTTTTCAGCTTCCACCAAAGAATGAAAATTATTCACCAGAGGAAATGGAAGTTTTTTTTGCCGCCGCATTCAAGATAATTGGAGCTTCACATGAGCGCACAGATACTGCAAAACATCCCGGCATGCACCTTACAAAGACAGTTGATTACATAGTCTTATTGGAAGGGAAGGCTAGATTAATTCTTGATAATGATGAGGTTTCACTGAATCCGTATGATGTTGTTATCCAACAAGGCACCAGCCATGCTTGGTCAGTTGAAAGTGATACCCCATGCCTATTTTTAGCAGTGCTTATTGACAAGGAATTTAGTTCATAGTTAAATACTGTATAAATATACAGTATTATGAATAATTTAATAACAATTAATTTCTCAGACCCTATTAGGGAAGAATATAACCAAGCAATTGATAAGACGGCTGCTTTAAATACTATTGCCTTTAAATATTTCAAAGGTGATCGCATGGAGGCTCATAATTATCTTTCAGACAATTATATTGATAGTGTCAAAAAAGATTTGCCAAACCCATTAATGATCAATCAGTCGAATAATCAATACTATCAACCAGAACTTATTTAATTTTTTAATTAGTAAGCTATAATTTTATTAGGTAGTCGCTCAGTATAGTTAAAAGGGGATTATGCTGCGCTAGTGTCAATACCCTAATGAAGGAGGTGGTCCTATTAGTATTTATTTAGAACTAGGAAATTGGAGGTCTGCCTTTTGACACAAGGTAAGATTTAATTTCCGACTGTTAATCATAATTTTTTAACAGCTGAAGCCTCCTTAGGGAGGCTTCTTTTTATCTCAATGCACATTAAAGACTGGATTACACTTATTCTCCTTGCAGCAGTTTGGGGGAGTGCATTTATGTTTATAAAAATAGCCGCACCTGACCTTGGTCCCGTGATGTTAGTAACCGTAAGACTTTATTTAGCTGGCTTATTATTTCTGCCTTTCTTACTACAAAAAAAATATATCAAGCTTTTTAAGAGTCACTTTAACTCTATTTTTATTCTAGCAATTATGAATAATGCTCTTCCATTTACCATGTTTGCCTATGCATCTTTAGATGCCAATTCAAATATGCTGGCAATATTAAATGGAACTACTGCATTAATGACTACAGTACTTGCTTATTTTTGGCTTAAGAACAGAGTAAGTTTTTTACAAGCCACGGGACTTTTACTTGGTTTTTTAGGAATTTTAGTTCTTATGAATCCTGCTAATGCTTCAACTACATTCGTTTCTAGCATTGCATGCTTAGTTGGAGCTTTTTGTTATTCTTTTTGTGGTTGTTACATTCAGCGATATGCTTCTAATTTGAATGCATTTGTGATGATTGGTTGGTCAATGTTTTTTGGGGCTTTATTAATAACACCTTTTGCTTTTTTTAATATTCCCAGTAGTTTTCCAAAGACTGAAACAATACTTTCATTATTATGGCTAGGTATCATTTCAACTGGGGTTGCATACTTGGGTTATGTGAGATTGATTGAAAGGATAGGGGCTGTGCGCACGTCAACCGTCACTTATTTAATACCAGCCTTTGGTATTTTATGGGGCAGTATCTTTTTAGATGAACAAATTACACTAATTATTTCAATAGGATTTATTTTAATTCTATTAGGAATTTACTTTTCAAACTCCTCAGCTAAAGAAAATTAATATCCTGAGGCCTGACCGTCTTTTCTGCTTTCAGAGGCGCCGAAATAAACATTGTTTACCTTCATGATGGCCTGGTAACCTCCAAATACTCCTTTATCGTATTTGATTTTATGGTCCATTTTCTCTAATTCATCTATAACTGTATCTTTGAACCCGCTCTCTAAGCTTATGTAGCCTCCATCAACCATTTGTTCATCAGTTGGCTGAGATGAGCCTGAATGAACGATTCTGGGAGCATCACCAGCTTCTTGAAGGTTCATTTCAAAGTCAATTAGGTTAATCATTATTTGAGCATGAGCCTGAGGTTGAGTAGCTCCACCCATTACGCCAAAACTTAAAAATGGCTTACCATCCTTAGTCACAAATGCTGGAATAATTGTATGAAATGGTCTTTTGCCACCAATGAGTGAGTTCGCATGATCTGGATTTAAGCTGAAGAGCTCACCTCTATCTTGCAACATGAAACCAAGATTATTTGGGATCATCCCTGAACCCATACCCCTGTAATTACTTTGGATTAGAGACACCATATTCCCATCCTTATCTGCAGTAGTGAGGTAAATAGTATCTCCATTTTTTAAAATGCCAGCTGAATCAGCTTGTGAGGCTTTTGATGAATTAATTTCTTTTCTTCTAAGTTCCGCATACTCTTTTGAAATGAGGTACTCGATATCAATGTTATTAAATTTTGGATCAGCATAATATTTCGCTCTATCTGCAAATGCTATCTTCTTAGCCTCTACAAAATGATGAACATACTCAGCCGAATTAAGACCCATAGCTTTGAGGTCAAAACCCTCCAGTATATTTAAAATTTGTAATGCAGCTATACCTTGGCCGTTCGGTGGTAGCTCCCAAACATCATATCCTCGGTAATTTGAGCTAACAGGTTCAACCCATTCAGATTGATAATTAGACATATCTTCGAATGAAAGAAAACCGCCTTGATCTTTTATAAATCTTGCAATTTCCTTAGCCAACCTGCCTTCATAAAAGCTTTTACGTTTTGTTTTTGAAATTTCCTCAAGAGTTTTAGCTAGATCTAGGTTTTTAAAAATCTCCCCTTTTTTTGGAGTATCCCCAGATTGCATCCAGGTCTCTTTAAAATTTGGAAAGTCTAAATATCTGGATTTTGACCTCTCAAAATAATAAGCAATTGTTTCTGTAACTGGAAAACCCTCTAGAGCATACTTAATCGTTGGCTCAAAAAGATTTTCAAAATCAATATTGCCAAATCTTTCATGGAGCTTGATCCACCCATCAACAGCTCCAGGAACTGAAACTGGTAACGGCCCAAAAGAGGGAATTTTCTTTAGTCCCTTGGATTTAATATAGTCAATAGAAATATCTTGTGGTGCTGGACCGGATGCATTTAACCCATACAGCTTTTTATCTTTTGCACTCCAGACAATTGCAAATAAGTCTCCACCAATTCCATTTCCGGTTGGCTCCATGAGGCCCAATGCAATATTAGCTGCAATAGCTGCATCGATTGCATTACCTCCATTTTTAAGAATATCGAGTCCAATCTGAGTTGCCAGTGGGTGGCTGGTTGCCACCATACCGTTTTGACCAATAACCTCTGATCTACTGGCAAAAGATTCACCTGTTAACCTGTCATATCCATGAATCATAGTAGCCATTGTTAAAAAAATTAAATATAAGGTTGCTTTAATCATATTGTTACATATTCAAGTAAATGGCACGCCCGGAGAGATTCGAACTCCCGACACCTTGGTTCGAAGCCAAGTGCTCTATCCAGCTGAGCTACGGGCGCAATTATGTTTATTATAAGTTAGATAAAAAAAATATTGTTCTCTAGCCATTGTATTTATAAAATCTAGATATGTTTTTGGTTAAAAAATTATCTGAATGTATTGGTGCAGAGCTCAGTGGAGTTGATTTAACTAGTAATCTGGACAAATTAGTATTGGATGAAATAGAGAAGTTACTATTAGAACATGAAGTGATTTTCTTTAGGAATCAAGATATTTCTTGGCAACAACATAAAGAAATTGCTGAACACTTTGGATCACTTCAATCTCATCCAGCTTATGGTTCCCCTGATGACTATCCTGAAATAACTATTCTTGAAAGCACATCTGAAAAACCAACTAAAATTGAATCATGGCATACTGATATGACTTTTCTAAAAAGCCCACCTCTATGTTCAATCCTTAGATCAAAAATATGTCCTCCAAAAGGTGGAGATACAATGTGGTCAAGCATGAATGGCGCATATGAAAACCTGTCACCAGCAATGCAGTCTTTTCTCAGCGATAAGACTGCAGAGCATGACTTTTCATACGGCTTCAAGGAAAGTATTGCGGAGCCAGGAGGCCGTGAAAGGCTTAAGGATGCTATCGAAGAAAATCCTCCAGTCTGTCATCCAGTTATACGAACTCATCCCCAAACAGGAAAAAAATCTATTTTTGTGAACCCTCTCTTTACAACTAAAATCAATGAGCTCTCTAAAGAAGAAAGCGATTCACTATTAAAGTTTTTGTATGAGCACTCAATCACTCCTAAATTTACTTGCAGGTTCTCATGGACACCAAATGCTATCGCTATTTGGGATAACAGATGCACCCAACATAAACCTATCAATGATTATTTCCCAGCGCATAGGCTTTTGGAGAGAATTACTGTTGACGGCGACACACCTTATTGATTAAGAAAGAAAGTAAAAACGTCGTTAGTAAATTGCTCAGTATCTAATTCTTGCTTCATGCTATTCATAGCAGCACTATATTTTTCATTTCCAATAAATTCTTTTCTTAATTCGTAAAGTTCGCTTGCATATTTATTACTTAGTTCAATGTGCGCTTGAGTAGATAAAATATGATTTTCTATTTTCATCAAACAAAATTTACATTCTTTAGCACTCCCTATGAGTTTTGCTTTTTTTGGTAATTCAATGACTTGATCCTGATGACTGAAAAGAAGCTGATAAGAATTATTAAATGCAGGATCAGATGTTATTAATTCATTGGCACCAACATGCCACCCTTGAGGATGCTTTTGAACTTGACCGCCTAATGCTTGGGCAATAACTTGATGACCAAAACAAAAACCTAATATGTTTTTTTTTGCGTTATCTAATGATCTAATAAACTCAAAAAGATTTGAAATCCATTCTTCATCATCGTATACGCTAGCCTTACTTCCGGTGATTAGATATAAGTCAAAATCATTAAGGCTAGTTGGATAATCATAGTCAAGAATGTTGAAGGTCTCATAAGCAAAGGTTAATCCAGATTCCTTAATGATATGCCTAAACATTTCAGGATACTGACCATAAGCCTCAGCAAATTCTTTTTTTATAAAGTCACAGTTGAGAATGGCAATCCTTAACATTCTTGAAGCATCTTAGAATTGGTTAATAAATACAATTTAATTATGATATGAACTAAATATATTTTATACCTCAAAAACAAACCAATAAAAATTAATTACTCATGAACATTGATAGAGCCATAGACAAATTCTTTGAACCTTTTGCTGAATTATTATCAGATTTTATTTTTTATGAGATTAAAATTTTTGATCAAGACTTCCCCTTGATTGTTTTATGGCTAATCTTTGCGGGTATATTTTTTACCTTCTATTTTAGATTCATTAATCTTTTTGGCTTAAAGCATGCTATTTATCTAGTTACAGGAAAATTTAATTCCAAAGCTGACGGTGAAGTTTCTCACTTTCAAGCTTTATCGACTGCAGTATCTGGTACTGTTGGCATAGGCAACATTGGCGGAGTGGCGATAGCAATTTCAATTGGAGGACCTGGTGCAACTTTCTGGTTAATTGTTGCTGGTTTTCTTGGGATGACCACAAAGTTTATTGAATGCACGGCTGGTGTCTTATTTAGACATGTTCATGAGAATGGATCTATATCAGGTGGTCCGATGCACTACTTAGAACATGGATTTAAAAAGTATGGATTTAAAAATTTGGGCAAGGGATTGGGAATTTTTTATGCAGCTGCAATTACTATTGGATGTCTTGGAATTGGGAATATGTTTCAATCCAATCAAGCTTTTGAACAATTTGTTTTTCTAACTGGTTACGAGAGTAGTTTTTTTGCTGATAAGGGTTGGTTATTTGGTTTAGCTATTTCAGGTATGGTAGCTATTGTTATTCTGGGAGGAATAAAAAGTATTGCTAAAGTGACATCTGCTTTAGTGCCATTTATGGCAATCTTCTATGTGATCGCTTGTTTAATAATAATTTTATTTAATCTAGATGAACTTCCATTAGCAATACAATCAATTTTTCATGAGGCCTTTAGCAAATCATCAGTAGCAGGTGGAATGATTGGAACAATGATTATTGGTTTTCAGCGAGCAGTTTTTTCAAATGAAGCTGGTTTGGGGTCCTCAGCAATTGCACATTCTGCAGTTAAGACAAATCAACCAATAACAGAAGGCTATGTTGCATTACTAGAACCACTCATCGATACAATCATAATTTGTACCATGACCTCATTGGTAATATTGGTTACGGTTTACGATCCCTCATTAAGTGCATCTAATATTGAAGGAGTTGTGCTGACATCGAAGGCATTTGATTCTACTATTCCAGGCTCAAGCTTACCTTTATCCTTTATCGCCATATTATTTGCATTCTCTACAATGCTTGCGTGGTCTTACTATGGAATGAAAGGCTGGACTTATTTGTTTGGAAATTCACCTTTTATTGAAAATATATTTAAAGTAATTTTTTGTATTTTTATTGTTTTAGGTTGCATGATAAATCTTGATAGTGTGCTTAAAATATCAGATGCCATAATTTTTATTGTGGCGATACCAAATATCATTGGATTGTATTTACTAGCGCCTCTAGTAAAGAAAGAATTAAAAGAATATAACAAGCAAATAGGAGATATTAGCTAACCTTTGTCATCAATAGGTTCAATGGTACTTTCTTGACCAGTAGATCCCATATTTAGTCCTGTGACTGGACCCATATCTAACTTTTCGTATTCTTCGGCAGCTTGTTTCATGAGACCACTTCTATCCAATGTTAATCCACCATCAACACAAATATTAATTCCAGTTATAAATTTAGATTCATCTGAAGCCAGAAACAGTGCAGTGTTTGCAATATCAATTGGCATGCCTTTCGCTTCAAGTGGCTGATCAAGAAGTGCTTTATTTGAATCTCGATCATCTCCTAGTACTGTTTGTAAAAGGGGAGTTGAAATAACCCCAGGTGAAATAGAATTTACTCGAATGTTATCTTCACCTAATTCATGTGCCGTTGTTTGAGTCAAGTTAATGACTGCTGCCTTTGCTGCTGAATAAGCCTGTGGACCTGAACCAGCTGCCATACCAGCTATAGACGAGGTATTTATAATCGATCCACCTGAGGAATTTCTTTGCATTTCTTTAGCTGCGTATTTAATACCTAAGAATACAGAGTCTAATAAAATTGATGTTGTTCGCTGCCAATCATTAAGGTTAATTTCAGTTATAGGACCAAATGCCCCTCCAATACCAGCGTTATTAAAAATAACATCTAGCTTATTAAATTTTTTAATAGCAAAACGTATAAGGTCTTTAATTGCCTCTTCGGAAGATACATCGCACTCAAAGGTTTGAAATATTTCATCAGAATGATCAACTTCATTTTTAAGATTACTTAGGGCTTCAGCATTTAAGTCTGCTGCAACAACTTTAGATCCCTCATCAAGGAACTTAAGAACACTTTCTTTGCCAATACCACTTGCAGCACCGGTAATGATGGAGACCTTATTTTTTAATCTCAATTATCTACACTCCCTACATATTCCTTTAATCTCAAGCATCTTATGGGTGATGGTAAAGTCCTCTTTTTTAGCATGGTCAGAAATTTCGTTAGAAAACTTGTGAGAGTGAAACTCAACAGTTCTATCGCAAGACTCACAAATTAAAAATTGAGCTGAGCAGTCACTTGAACTTGCGCATGCTACATATGCATTATTTGACTCAATTCTATGAGCAAATCCGTGCTTGCAGAGAAAGTCTAATCCTCTGTACACAGTAGCTGGTTTTGCTGAGGGAGAATTTTTTTGAATTTTCTCAAGGATTTGATAAGCACTTTTGGGTTTACGTGAATCTATCAGGACAGACATAATTTTTTGTCTGGATGATGTAAACCTAAGTCCATTTTGCGTACACACCTTTTCTACTTGATCAAGAGAAATTTTATCCATTATCTGCAATATATATTGTTTTAAAAATTACTTTAATATGTCTATGATGGATATGTCTAGATTAAATAGTATGCATTTACCATTTTTATCCAATTCTGATGTCCTTCATATGGGTCTTAACGAGGTGAGTGAGGAGTCTTGGCTTGAAATAAAACCCTTAAAGGATTCCTTTAAGAATAAGATAGACCTTCTAGAAAATTGTTCTCATGAAACTTTATTTGAAAATTACGAATTTCAATCAGTTAACTTAAAATTTTTTGAAGTACTTAAAATCTATCTAGGCACCTATTATGAAGATGAATATAAATTTAAAGATGAGTCTATTGATATCTATTTAGATGATTTTTCTAATCGAATTAACTCAAGTAAAAAAACAGACCTCGAGCTAATGTCTGCCTTAATACCAGAGGATATTCTTATCCTTGTTCCTGAAAGTGAAAATTATATTTTAAGAAGCGCAGCAGTTTTTTCACCTTCAAACTGGGACCTAAAATCAAAAATTAATAAATCATTAGATATTATCCACGAACCAGTTCCCGGTTATGAGAAGATCTTAAGCACTAAGGTAAATAGTTTTTTCAATAGACTACCTGCGTCAAGAATTTTTGAAAGATTCAACTGGTCAATTTATCCATCAAAAGAATTATTTTTTCACCCAAGATATCCAGAGTTAATTAACGAAACTAATGAATTATTTCTTCGAGTAGAAAGACAAACATTCAGAAAGCTCAAAGACGCTAGCGCAACCATGTTTACTATTGGCGTGCATAACTATCCCTTGTTGGAAGTTTTGCAAATTAAAGGCGCACCAGAGTCGTTGATGAATGCAATTGAAGTAATGCCTGAAAGCATTAAAACCTATAAAGGTTTAACTGCTTTTGAGAGAGCAATAAAGGAAAAAATTCACAACTACTCAAGTCCATAATAATCATTATTTTAGAACTTGTTTAAAGGCATTAATGATGTCAATATATCAAGCATCTATTCGGGGGATTTATGATAAAAAAATTTTTTATCTGCGGATTTTTTTTAACTTTTTTAGTTAATTGTTCTGATAATGATGTTTCATCAGATGATTTTGATGAGGATAGCTTCATCAATATTGCCGGAGCAAGAATTGCTCTAAATTCGCAAACTCCAAGAGATTGGAATGATCAGATCATTGAGCCTTATATTAATCCTGATCCAAAACGAAGCTCTAAAAGAGTAGCTTTGTTTGGCGATACGCATGTACATACTAGATATTCTTTTGATGCATATATTTTTGGAACAATAGCTTCACCAGATGATGCTTATGAATTTGCAAAAGGAAAAATTATTGAGCATCCAGCAGGTTTTAAGGTTGGATTAAAAAAACCTTTGGATTTCTACTCAGTTACAGATCATGGAACATTTATTGGTCAAGTTGCTGAAGCAGCTACTCCTGGAACTGAATATTATCTCAGCAAAGCATCAAGAGCAGTAAGAGATATAAATGCCGAGGGTAATAGGAATGCATCTACTTTTGAGCAGCGCAGGGATGCCTTTGGAGCTTTTCTTATAAATGCAGTAACTTCATTGGTTTCAGGTGATTTGGATATAGATTACGTTAACAAAGTTTCAAGAAATGCTTGGCTAGATACTATTGAAGCAGCAGAAAGACATAATGATCCTGGCAAATTCACCACATTTCTTGGTTATGAATACACAGCTTCGACCAATGATATGGGAAATCTCCATAGGAATGTAATTTTCAGAGGCAATGGTAATAAAGTCCCAGCATTACCTTTTTCGAGAGCAAACAATAATAATCCTGAGGCTCTTTGGGATTGGATGGATTTAATTAGGGAGGATGGAATTGATAGCATTGCCATACCGCACAATTCAAATGGATCTGATGGTGCTATGTTCGCACTTAAGAAAACTGAAGGTGGTAGATTCGATAGTGAATATGCATCACAAAGAATGAGAAATGAGCCAATTGTAGAGATAACACAGGTTAAAGGTACCTCTGATACCCATCCAGCTTTCTCAAAAAATGATGAATGGGCTGATTTTGAGATTATGCCATTTAAGGTTGCAACTCTTGAAGACTCTAAAATAAAAGGTAGTTATGTAAGAGAAGCGTTATTGAATGGCATCAAAATGGAGGAAAAAAATGGATTTAATCCATATAAATTTGGCTTTATTGGCTCTAGTGATACTCATACTGCAGCTTCATCTCAAGAAGAATATAATTTTTTCTCAAAAATAGGCTTATTGGATAGTTCAAGTGAACTTAGAGGATCAGTTCCAATTTCCTCTCCGGAATTAATAGAGCATAGAAATGAACATCAAAATACCGATGGTGACGATGGATTGATTATTAATATTGACGGAGAAGATTATTTTAATTCTTCTAGTATTTATTGGGGCGCCGCTGGCCTAGCTGGAGTTTGGGCAGAAGAAAATACTCGAGATTCAATATTTTCAGCTTTTAGACGTAAAGAAACTTTTGCAACTTCAGGACCACGAATGAAAGTTAGATTCTTTGCAGGTTATGATTTAGATAAGACCAAAGCTGAAAGTAAAGATTTGATTGAGTATCTTTACTCAAATGGTGTTTCAATGGGTAGTGATTTAAGACATTCTGAAACCACAGATCCCACTTTTTTTGTGTGGGCAATTAGAGACCTTGATAGCGCTGCCTTGCAAAGGATTCAAATCGTAAAGGGTTGGATAGAGAATAATCAACTTAAAGAAAAAGTTTATGATGTTGTCTGCTCAGATGGATTAATGGTAGATCCAGTTACAAATAGATGTCCAGATAATGGCGCTAAAGTTGACATTGATACATGCTCTATTTCAAACAATGGTGCAAACGAACTTTCTTCTTTTTGGTCAGATCCTGATTTTGATAAAGATACAATAGCATTTTATTATGTTCGAGTTTTAGAAAACCCGACTTGCAGGTGGTCAACTTGGGATGCAATAAGAGAGGGTGTATCACCAAGACCTGATATGCAAAAAACAATTCAAGAAAGAGCATGGTCATCTCCAATTCACTTATTAAATGGTTAAGAGTATTTAGTCTTTTATTTTTAATATTTCTATTTAGCTCTTGTTCTAATAAAACCTATCAAAATTCTGATGGAACCCAGTACAAAAAATCAATTTTTGAAACTGTTAGGTGGCTAGTAGAAAGAGATTTACCAGCTTCTCAAGAAATAGAAGCACTTGAAATAAGTGATGTTAAGGTTGAGATATCTCATGCTGCTATTTGGATTGGCCATTCAACATTTTTAATTAATAATGGGGAAATAAACATCCTTATTGATCCTGTGTTTTCAGAGAGAGTTTCTCCGTTTTCTTTTGTTGGCCCTAAACGTATGATTCCACCAGCAATTAAAATAAATCAATTACCAAAAATTGATATCGTTTTAATTAGCCACAATCATTATGATCATTTAGATATCGCATCTTTAAGTAAACTATCAAACATAAATAACGAAACTATATTCTTAGTTCCTGAGGGCGATAAAAAACTATTAGTTAATGCAAGTATTAAGAATACTTTTGAATTTAAGTGGTGGGATAACTTCCAGTTAAATGGAACTACATTTACATTTACACCAGCAAAACATTGGTCTGCTCGAGGGTTATTTGATGAGAGTAGAAGTTTATGGGGAAGCTGGCATGTTGGAAATAAGAGTTTAAGTCTATTTCATGCTGGAGATACTGGTTACTCAGATGACTTCAAACTTATAAAAAAACGGGTAGGAAAGATTGATCTGGCATTGATACCAATTGGAGCTTACTCTCCCTATTGGTTTGAAGGTTATTCACATGTAACACCAGATGAAGCAATTCAAATTGCTATAGACTTAGAATCAACAAAAAGCATAGGAATGCACTGGGGAACTTTTATCTTATCCGATGAACCTATTCTTGAACCAAAAGAGTGGCTAAAAAAAAGCAGCAAAGAAAAAAAACTAGATTTTATAACCGTTAAGCCTGGAGAACTAATTGACTTTAGTATTGAATTCTAGCCCAAAATCATTTGCTGACACGGAAATGGTGTCACCATTTTTTATTTTTTCTTGAATTATCATCTCAGATAAAGGATTTTGTATATATTTTTCTAATGTCCTTCTCATTGGTCGAGCTCCAAATTTACTATCAAAACCCTTTTTTAGTAACCATTCTTTAGCCTTGTCATCAATTTTTAATACAAAGTCTTGAGATGCCAATAAATCATTCATTTCTTCAATTTGCAGTTCAACAATTTCTTTTAAATGATGTTGGTTTAATGAGTTAAAGATTAAAATATCATCAATTCTATTTAAGAATTCTGGCCTAAAAAATTTATCAACTTCATCATTAATTTTATTTTTTATTGAATCTGAAACAGGCTTATCACTGGGGTAGTGTTCTGCTCCTACATTTGAGGTCATAATTAAAAGAGTGTTTGAAAAATCAACTGTTCGGCCTTGGCCATCTGTAAGCCTTCCATCGTCTAAGACTTGAAGAAGGATGTTAAAAATATCTGGGTGGGCTTTTTCAATTTCATCTAGCAAGATTATTTGGTAAGGCTTTCTTCTAATGCTTTCAGTTAAGGAGCCTCCTTGTTCGTAACCAACATATCCAGGAGGTGAGCCTATCATGCGAGATACAGAATGTTTTTCCATATATTCTGACATATCTATTCTTGTCATGGATGTCTTATCATTGAAAAGATAATTAGCTAGGGCTTTTGAAAGTTCAGTTTTTCCTACTCCTGTTGGCCCTAAGAACATAAATGAACCTATGGGTCTGTTTGCTGATTGAAGACCAGCCCTAGTTCTTCTAATAGCACTAGCTATTGATTCTATTGGTTCTTTTTGCCCTATAACTTTCTTGTTTAAATATTCTTCAATTTGTAACAATCGATCTTTTTCTTCCTCCAGTAAATTTGTAACTGGAATACCAGTCCATCGTTGAACAACTTCAGCTACATCTCCTTCAGTAACTATTTCATTAATCAATGCATCCCTGGATAGTTTTTCAGAATTAATAATAGCTTCCTCTAGATTAGGTATGGTTCCGTATTTTATTTCGCCTGCCCGTGTCCAATCCTGATTTCGTTCAGCAGTTAAAAGATCTAGCTTTGCCTTATCAAGGTCTTCACGTATTTTCTGAACGGAGTTAATTTTTTCTTTTTGAGAATTCCATCTGCTTGATAAATCTAATGATTCTGATTCAAGTTTTGCCAATTGATCACTGATCTCTTCTAATCTTTTTTTTGATTTTTTGCTTGTCTCTTTTGATAAAGCTTCTTTTTCTATTTTTAATTGCATTATTTTTCTATCAATCAGTTCAAGATCTTCAGGCTTGCTATCTGCTTGCATACGGATTAATGACGCTGCTTCATCAATAAGATCGATAGCTTTATCAGGCAAAAATCTATCATTAATATATCTTGAAGAAAGATTGACTGCTGAAACTAAGGACTCATCTTTAATTTGGACGCCGTGATGCATCTCATACTTTTCTTTAAGACCTCTTAAAATTGATACGGCATCATCCATAGTAGGTTCATCAATTAGTACTGTTTGGTATCTTCTTGCTAACGCAGCATCTTTTTCAATATATTGCCTATATTCATCGAGGGTAGTTGCACCTATCATGTGAAGTTCGCCTCTGGCTAAAGCTGGTTTAAGCATATTAGAGGCATCCATTGCTCCATCCGTTTTACCAGCGCCTACAAGCGTATGTAGCTCATCAAGAAACAAAATTACCTCACCTTGGATTTTCTTTATTTGATCAAGAACAGATTTAAGTCTTTCTTCAAATTCACCACGATATTTAGACCCTGCAAGGAGACCCGCCATATCCAGAGAAAGTAAACGTTTGTTTATAAGCCCCTCAGGAACATCATGATCAACAATTCTTTGTGCGATGCCTTCGACAATTGCAGTTTTTCCAACTCCTGGCTCTCCAATCAGGACAGGATTATTTTTAGTTCTTCGCGACAAGACTTGCATAGCACGTCTAATCTCTTCATTTCGACCAATTACTGGATCAAGCTTTCCTAATTGAGCAAGCTCAGTTATGTCTATAGTAAATTTATCAAGTGAATTTAATATATTCTCTCCAGTTTCTGATTCAACCCTTTGCCCACTTCTATTTTTAATAATGTATTGCTCTATGGATTGAACATTGATGGAGTTTTTCTTATTAACATTTTCGATTTCAGATGAGCCTGATTTTAGTGTTTGTAAAAATAAATTATCAATTGAGACAAATTGATCTCCTAATCTAGACATGAATTTTTCAGATTCTTGAAATATTTTTAAAGAATCTCTATCAATTCCTTGAAGTTGGGATGAGTTAGAGGGGGGTAAATCCTTTAAATTGCTTTCAATCGAGCTAATAAGACCGTCAGATTCGACTTTATTTGAACTTAAAATTTCTTTTATCATCTGCTCTTCACTTAGAGCGCTAAGTAGATGTAAGGGCTTGATAATATTATGATCATAGGCAACAGCTTTGCCTTGCGCACGCATTACACAGTTTCTTGCAGATTCAGTAAATTTATTTACATCCATATATCATATGTATGGTTAATAAATATTTTTTCAAATTTACGTAACAAAAACCTATAATGTGCAAATGTCGCAATTAAATATATTTGGTGAGGAAATCAGTGAATGTTGCACCAATCCAATCACTGGATTTACAAGAGATGGTTTTTGCAACCATCACCCTTTAGATCATGGACTTCATTTAGTTTGTGCGCTGATGACAAAAGATTTTTTAGAGTTTTCTAAATCAAAAGGCAATGATTTATCAACCCCAAAACCTGAATTTAATTTTCCTGGTTTAAATCATGGCGATTCATGGTGTTTATGCAGTATGCGTTGGTTGGAAGCTTACCAACACGCATCAGCACCAAAACTCTACCTTCGAAGAACTCATCAAGAGGCTCTTACTGTTATAGATTTAGATATTTTGCAGAATTTTGCTTTAGATCTTAATTAGATTCTGGAGTAAAAGTAACAGGCATTTCTTGTATAGCATGAACAAAGTTATTCGGTGCAATTTTCCATTCTCCGTCATACTTCATGTCTGGAAATCTTTGTAAAATTTGTTTGTAGGCTTCTTGCAACTGCATTAAAGCAATAGGTTTGCCAAGGCAGGTATGTCTGCCAATTCCAAAAGCAAGATGCTTATCAGCGTTGGGTCGTTCAATATTAAATTCATTTGGATTCTCAAAGATGCGTGGATCTCTGTTTGCAGCACCATACCACATTATAATTTTTTCCCCAGCTCCCATTTTTTGCTCTCCTACCTGAGTATCTCCCTTAGTAGTTCTTCTCATGTGAATAACTGGACTGATCATTCTTATGGATTCTTGAACAAAATTAGGTAAAAGATCAAAGTTATTAAGAAGTTTTTCTTTTTGCCTAGGATTTTCAGTAAGAAGTTTTATTGCTCCACTGAGTGTATTTCTAGTAGTATCGTTCCCAGCAAAGATAATCAATAACCATGATCCATCTAAAAACTCATCACTAAGTTTTTCTCCTTCTAATTCTGCATTTGCGATAGCCGACAACAAATCATTTTCGGGAAATTGTCTCTTTTTATTCAAAATATCTCTGCCATATTCGAACATTTCATCAATCATAGCGTTAAACATATCGATCGTATTTTGATCGGGACTATCCATTGATTCACCTTTTAATTCTTTTCTATATGATTCAGCCTGAAGATGTTGAGCTAATTCAAGAAATTCCATCCAAGTAACTAATTTTTGCCTGTCAGATTCAGGGATTCCAAGAATTTCAGAAAGGGTATAGATGGGTAATTGCTGAGAAAATTCATGCACCAAGTTACATTTTCCCATTGGAGCTATATTATCTAAAAGTTCTGAGATCTTTGATGAAACTTTTTTATGTAATTCTTCTACATAGCCAGGCTTAAAGAAGGGCATATGTTCTTTTCTGAGGTTAATGTGTAAATCACCATCCAGGTTAAGCATATGATCTATTGAGCTTCTCCAAAGCTTAGGATGGCGTCTATCCTCTTGACCAAGTGTCATCAATGTTCCTGTGCAAATTTGGGATGAAAAAATTTTAGGATTCATTGAAACATATTGAATATCTTCGTATCTCGTAAGTGACCAAAAGCCTGGATCAGTATCATATTCAGCAGGTTCATGAAAATGGACAGGAGCATGAAGCCTGTATTCATCAAATATCTCAAAGGGCTGACCTTTAGTAAACAATTGAAGGTCAGTCAAGGGCTCAGGAATATTATGATTAAATATTTCATCATAAGCCGGCTTATTAATAATAGTTTTTATAACTTCGTTTGAGATTGATACGGTCATCTTTAGTAGCTTAATTTGAAATAATTTCTACTTCACCTAAATTTAAGGCTCTTACTTCAGATTCAATTTCTTTTAGATCTCCAACTATTAGCCAAGACCATTGATTTGGCTTTAAATATTTTCTGGCAGTGTTTTGAACCTCCTCAAGAGTTGGCTCACTATAAAGACTGGAAAGTTCATCCAGATAATCTAGACTTCTGTCATACTGAACAATATTTGTCATTCCGCCCAATAAAGAACCTAATGTTTCAAACCTGCCTGGAAGTCTTAATGTTTTGGATGACTTTGCTTTTTCAAGTTCATCATACCTTATAGGCTGATCACCAAGATAATAATCAAACTCTTTGATGATCTCTTTAATGGAATCTGCTGTTTTATCAGTCTGAACCGGTGCATTAACTAGTATTGATCTTTGACCTTTAGCATCTGCCAATCTATTTCTGACCCCATATGACCAACTTTTATCCTCTCTAAGGTTCATATTTAGTCTCGAGGTAAATGAGCCACCAATGGCATAATTCATGTATTCCATAAGAATTTCATCATCCGAACCAGTAGGCGGAAGTAATTGACCTGCAACAATATAGGATTGAATTGCATTGGGCTTGTCTATGAGATAGACCTTTCTTGATTTTGGTAAATCAACACTGAATAAACTGAGTTTCTGTTGTGATGCTTCACTTTCCCAATTACCAAATTTACTTTCAAGCATATCTTTTGCCTCTTCAAGATTGATGTTGCCAACGATCAAGTAGGAAGCATTATTTGAATTAATTACACGCTTATAAACCTCCACCAGTGCATCTCTTGAAATATTCTCTATTGATTCTGTGGTACCAGTACCTGTAAGAGGTTTTCCATATGGATGGTTTTCACCGTAAAGAATCTTTCCAATCTTCCTGTAAGCAATTGCATTAGGTTGATTTTCTTCTTGTTTAATTCCCGCAAGCCTTTGTTTTTGTAACCGTGAAATTTCTGAATCTTCAAACAGCGGATTCTCTAGGGACTCAACAACTAAGTCCAAAGTATCAGAGAAACTACCTTTAAGCGACGAAACTCCAACATAAGATGAGTCCAACCCTGATCCATAGCTTATGCTTGATCCAATTGCATTTAGTGCAGCATCAAATTCTAGTGCTGAATAATTCTTTGTGCCCTCATTAAGCATATCCATCATAAAATTTGTATAACCCAGCTCACTTAGATCTTCCTCAGCAAATCCGCTTGAAAGCAAGATTGTCATTTGCACTAGGGGTAAACCATCCCTTTGAGCAAGATAGATTTTTGAACCATTAGAGAGAGTAGCTGATTCAATATCTGGGAATTGATAGCTAACGCTTGAGGTTGGGTAGGGTATACCTTTTGATCTATCAACTCCATTTTTATTAGCTGATAATATTTGTTCAGGCATGATAGTAAGAACATATGCTGTGTCGTCAATCCAATTGCTAAGAGTGGTTTTAATGTCTTTGGATGATGTATCGAGAAGGTTTTCAAGGTATGTTTTATAACAGTCAGGTTCACCAGTATATGTTTCGCACGTTGCTAAAATATCCGATTTTCCTCCAAAGCCACCAATTCTTTGTAAGCCTCTTATGTAGCTTGCATAAGTTTTAGTTTTTTCAGCTTCTAAAAGATCTTTATCAGGACCTTTTTTTAAATAATTTGCCATCGACTCATCTAATGCTTCCTCGACAACATCTGGATTAACTCCAGGCGCAACATCAGCAGCAATATAGAATAAACCTGATATCTCTCTACCAAAGTAAAAAGCTGAAACACCGGTGGAAACTTGTTGGTCATAAACCAAGTCTTTATATAAGGGAGAATTTTTTTGATCACTAAAAACACTGGCAGCTAAATCCAAATGAACTTCCTCGATGGTATTGGCTGGCGGTGTATTCCATACTTTATAAATGACTGTTTGAGGAACGTTATCAAGCATGATCTCTCTTTTTTCCTCAGATCTTTTCCCTATCCATTTACTGGGTTTAGTTAACGGTGGTCCGGGAGGGATATCACCAAAATACTCTTGAGCCTTTGCTTTAGCAGTTTCTAAATCAATATCTCCAGCCAGAACAAGAACAGCATTATTTGGACCGTAGTAAGTTTTAAACCATTCTTTAACATCATCTAATGATGCTGCATCAAGGTCTTCCATTGAACCGATTGTTGTCCATGAATAAGGATGCCCTTTTGGATAGGCACCATTTGAAATACGATCAAAAGATTTTCCGTACGGTCTATTCTCACCCTGTCTTTTCTCATTTTGAACAACACCTCGTTGTTCATCTAGTTTTTCTTGATCCACCACACCAAGTAAGTGACCCATTCGATCAGATTCCATCCATAAAGCTAAATCAAGGGCATTGGTTGGAACGTTTTGAAAATAATTCGTTCTATCAGAATTTGTTGTACCGTTTTGATCAGTTGAACCTATTTTTTCAAATGGCTCAAAATATTCCGAGTTATAGTTTTCAGTTCCATTAAACATTAAATGTTCAAATAAATGAGCGAATCCCGTTTTACCTTCTTTTTCATTTTTGGAACCAACGTGATACCAAATGTTCACTGCTACCATTGGAACTTTTCTATCCTCATGGACAATTACGGTTAAACCGTTATCAAGTGTAAATTTTGAATAATTAATCTCAGGTATAGAATTTTCATTATCTGACGTGTAAGCGAAGATACTTACAGATAAGAAAAGGCCTATGAAATAAGTAGATGATTTTTTAAGCATATAAACCCCATAAATCGGATGAAATAAAAAACGATCAACAATTATAGTGATTCTAATGAGAATTGAAAATTTTCTATTCGCTTAAGTTAAAATATTCATATGTATAAATTAAATAACATTGCATGCGTATGTGCAGCTATTCTGCTTTGCTATGGCTGCTCAAATGAAGTAATCGACACGGAAGGTCAATTACGTGAATGGATTAGTACACTATCATCGGACGAGTTCGAAGGGAGAAAGCCCGGAACTAATGGAGGTCAACTCACAAAAAATTATATTGCAGACCAACTAAAGCAATTAAACATTGAACCATTAGGTAATAGCTATTTTGTTGAAGTTCCCGCAACACAAATTACCTTGAAGAATCAATCATACGTGACTCTTAGTTTTAGAGGCCAAGACAGAAAATTAAATACCGGAAAAGAAATTGTTTTTTGGACAAAACACGCAAAAGAATACCGGAAATTAAGAGATAGTCAGCTTGTTTTTGTAGGTTATGGGATTGTTGCACCTGAGTATAACTGGAATGACTACGAGGGAATTGATGTTCGAGGAAAAACTGTTGTTATGCTTATAAATGATCCAGGATTTGATACTAGAAAATTAAGACTTTTTAATGGCAAATCAATGACTTACTATGGAAGATGGACTTATAAATTTGAGGAAGCTGCAAGACAGGGTGCTGCTGGTGTAATTATTCTTCATGAAGAAGATGCAGCTGCATATCCATGGTCTACAGTTGAAAACTCATGGCAGGGGCCTCAGCTTGATTTGACTAGAGAAGATCTTGGTTTGAGCAGAGCATTAGTTGAAGCATGGATTCCTCATGATGTATTTTCTAATTTAATAGACTTTACAGGCTTTAATTACGATAGCTTAAAGGAGATAGCCTTATCAGATACGTTTCGTGCATTTGACCTTAGAGGGATGAAGCTATCCACTGAAATTTTTAATAATGTAGATTATCTAACTTCCCACAATATTGCTGGTTTGCATGTTGGCTCAACCAGCCCAGATGAATATATTCTATACACTGCCCATTGGGACCATCTCGGTATTTTAGAAAATCTTGGATCAGATGACATTATTGCAAACGGCGCTATCGATAATGCAACCGGAGTTTCTGCACTATTAGATCTAGCTAGTCGGTTTTCAAGGACAGATACTGAAAGATCTCAACTATTTTTGTTCGTTACATTAGAAGAATCAGGCCTTTTAGGATCTGAGTATTTTGCTGAGTACCCACCGATAAATTTAAATAATATTGTTGCTGGTTTTAATTTTGACGGAATTATCCCAACTGGAAAAACCAATGATGTTGTAGTCATTGGTTATGGAGCGTCAGAACTTGAAGACCTTCTGGAAGAGCAATTATCAAAAGAAGGAAGATATATCAACCCAGACCCAAACCCTGAAAAAGGTTACTTCTACAGATCTGATCATATTAGCTTTGCAAAGAGAGGCGTTCCAATGCTTTATGCAGATGGCGGCTCAGATCTTGTAAACGGTGGAAAGGCCGCAGGTTTAATTCTTGAGGAAGATTATAGAAAAAATGCTTATCACAATGTAGCAGATGAATATTCAGAGGATTGGGATATGGATGGTCTCATTCAATCTATTGATTCAATCTACGATATTTCTTTAAGCTTATCTAACAATAATATGTGGCCAAATTGGTATGAAGGAAATGAATTTAGATCAATTAGAGATTCATCACTTAAACAATATGACAATTAAATAATAATAATTTAAATAGAAACCTGATATAAGTTAGACAAACTTATTTTGTAACGAGATCTATAAAGCTTTCTGCTTCGTTAAAAATGCGTGTCTTTCTATCTTCTTTTATTTTCTTGAGCGCGTTAACCATCAAACCTAATCTTGGATTTGATTTAAAGAATTCCTCATTATCTGAAATAAATTTCCAATAAAGACCATCAACAATGTCACACCAAACATCTTTTTTATAGTTTGACATTTTTAACATGTAACTTGATCCACAGATATATGGCTTTGTTGAAAAAATACCCCCATCAGCAAATGTACCCATGCCATAAACATTTGGTACCATGACCCAGTCTGCTGAATCAATATACATCTCCATAAACCATTCATACATATGAGATGGATCAACTCTACATAAATTCATCATATTTGAGATGATCATTAATCGATTAATGTGATGTGTATAAGCTAGATCATGTGACTGTCTGATCGCATCATCTAGAGGAGGTATACCTGTCGTTCCATCATACCAACAGTCTTTAAGCTGATTTTTATGATTCCAATAATTTAATGATTTATATTCGGGCATATTTCTCCAATAAACACCGTAGATAAATTCACGCCAGCCAATTATCTGGCGCACCAAACCTTCAGCAGCATTTATTGGAATATTTTTCTTGTGATCCTTATAGTAATCTTCCGCTAAAAGTATGCATTCCATTGGATCTAGTAATCCAGCATTAAAATATGGAGAACATAAGCTATGAAAAAGTTTTGGATCTTTTTTATCAATTGCATCTTGAAAATCTCCGTATAAATTGAAATATTTTTCAAGAAAGTGGATAAAACTTTTTTTTGCATCCCTGTGTGTTACAGCCCAGTTGAAATTATCCAATTTACCCAGATTTTTAGGAAAAATTTTCTCTACATCTACCATAACTTCAATGGAAAGATCGTCAGTCTTGAAAGTCAGCCTTTCCTCTGGAACTTCAGTAAGTTTTTTAATACTATTTCGATTCATTGAATCAAAATTCCATTTACCTTCGACTGGGACGGATCCATCCATGAGGATTCCATTTTTTTTTCTTATCGAGCGGTAGAAATATTCTAGTATTAATGATTTTCGATTATCTGCCCATGTATTAAATTCATCGATTGAATATATGAATTTAGGATCTTTATGAATTACTAATTCTATATTAAGTTTTGATGCTAGCAGAGTTAGCTGAGTCAATGTTTTGTGATCACTTGGTTGAATAATTTCTAAAATATTAATTTTTTGTTTAGCAATAAAGTCTTCTAAAATATTAGACATCCCATTCTTTTTGCCTTTAGTTATTGAAATATAATGTAGATTTTTAGCATTAAAACCTTTAAAAAAATGCCTAATAGAAGAAAACAAAAATACTAATTTTTGTTTGTGATGATTATGATCAAAAAAAACATCCAAAGGTTCAAAGAAAAGTACCTCATAATTTTCCTTTGACAACTGAATGATGGGATTTTTCTCGGAAAGTTGATCAGGAAAGATTAAACCTAGTGTCTTCATTGCTACCGATTTAAATCCACAGCTAAAGAAGAACCTGATAGAAAAGCATTTTCAATTCTTGGGCCATTAATCCAGTCACCAATCAAGTATATTGATTCACTATATTTAATGTATTTTTCTTGGTTCATTTTTTTATTTGTGAGGGCAAATTTCCATTTAAAAATATCAGAATAAACTATATTGAGATTTCTTGAGGTGAAATTGTGTAAATTCTCTTTAGCAAAATTAACTATAGTTTCCTTATTCTTATAATACATTTCCTTACTGCTTTTAGGACTCAGGTGAATTAGGACTGATTCAGGAATTTGTTTATTAAAAAATCTTGATGATGCTATCCAACTAATTGCTTTGTTACTTGGTTTTATTGCATTTAGTTCAAGTGAAGATCCTTTTTCAAGACATAATCCTATAGCCAAGCAAGGTTCAAAGCTGCATTCATAATTAAGCTCTCCAAGTAAATTAAGGGCTTGAGGATGCGGAATACTTAAAATCAATTTCTTGTAATCAACTATTGTTCCATCACTTAAACAAATTGTATTATTTTTTTGATTTATTTTTATTATCTCAGAATTAAAATTTATTTTTTTGCTTAGAAAACCATAATCAGCAATAAACTGCATGCCTTCTTCATGAGTCCAGACTTTTTTATCTTCAAATATATTTTTTTCTTCAATGTATATAGAAGCATTATGGTTTATTGCCCCAGCTTTAATTAAATATTCATCAAAGATTGAGTTTGAGGATGTTGCGTATTGGGCACCAAATTGCATGATGAATTCTTTATAGTTCCTCGCACAGAGCCTGCCCCCAACTCTTGATGCCTTTTCATAAATTTCTAAATCACCTTTGAATTGGTGTGAAAAGGCTGATGCACTAATTCCGGTACCTATGAGGATAGTAGCTGACAATTTATTTGTATCGAGTGCCTTCTTTCATAACAAATGAAATATCTTTTAATGACTCTATATTTTCAAGAGGATTATTTTTAAGAGCTATAATATCTGCACTAAAGCCAATCTTAATTTTCCCTATTTCATTTTCAAGCTTAAAAAGTTTTGCAGTTTCCAAGGTAGCGCTTTGAATACTTTCCAGGGGTGACATTCCGCCCTTAACCATTAGTACAAATTCTTGCCAATTATCACCGTGTGCTGAAACACCTGAATCTGTCCCAAAGGCAATTTTTACACCATATTTGTGGGCTTTAGTGAATGTATCAAGAATCTGAGGTCCAATTTTTGCTGCTTTTGGCCTAACAAGCTCAGGAAAAAAATTATCAATTCTCGATTTTTCAGCAACCCATTCACCTGCAAGTATTGTTGGTACGTAGTAAGTTCCATTTTTCTTCATGGCATCCATGACTTCAATATCCATAAATGTTCCATGCTCAATTGAAGTAACCCCAGCATTTACAGCTCTTAACATTCCTTCTTTTCCATGTGCGTGAGCAGCAACCCAAAGACCATAATCTTTTGCAATAGAAATTAACGCTTCTAATTCATTGTTAGTAAATTGAGGATTTTCACCTGATTTTGCAACACTAAGAACGCCACCAGTAGCTGTAATTTTTATGCCATCAGTGCCATCTTTATATCTTTGTCGAACAGCCTTCTTAATATCCTCAAAGCTATCAACAACTCCTTCTTCTGGGGTGGGGGGCTCATATAGATCAGTAGGCAGACCATTTGTTGGATCCCCATGACCACCAGTTGTAGCAATAGTTTTTCCAGAGGTAAGTATCCTAGGTCCAGGTACAATCGCCTTATTAATAGCATTCCTAAGAGAGATTGTTTCCATTCCTCCATCTCCAACATTTCTCACGGTTGTAAATCCTGCATTTAAAGTCTTAAGTGCATTAGCCGTAGCAAAAATTGCATTAAATTCAGGTTCTACTTTCAAATCTCTTTCTGCTTTTGGAACATATTCCTGGGCTAAATGAACGTGAGCATCCATCAATCCAGGCAAAACATAACTATCCTTTAAATCGTAATATTCTTGGAAATCAGATTTATTGATGTAACCATCAGAAATAGAGGTAATCAAGCTATTTTTAATAACAATAGATTTTCTTGATTCAATGTAGCCTGTTTCGACATCAATTATATTCCCAGCATGGATTAAAACATCGCTATTTAAATGGAAAAACTGAACCGAAAGGACTAAAAAAAAGACACTTTTATTAAATATATTCATAAATTTAGCTCCATAATCATTGACATTTAAACAATTTGTCATATATATTTCACATAAATGTCACAAAGGAGTAACAAATGACACAATCAAAATTAAACATATCATTATTGCTATGTGCATTACTGTTGTCACCTTTATCTTACTCTGATGCTAATATTTTTGCATCAGCAAAGAATCTATTATCTATTGACAAACCTTCCATTGAAGTTGAATACAATAACTCGAGTCTTGTATCAACTTGCCCTGGAGGATCAATAGGGTGTTTTACTTCTGCAGACGGTGGAAAAATTATATTGAGCGAAGACATTCCAACCATACATCATGACGTTGTATTGCTAGGATTGTACTCTGATTACCTGCAGTATGCTCATAGTAGAGTAATAGACGAACTCAGGACTTGTGAGGTAAAAGTTGCCTATTTAAATCAAATTAGCAATACAAGATTAGCTAATTTATATGAAGGGCAATGTGATAGTCTTTTTAAAGGTAAGTTATTAGTTCTTAGATAAAACTATAAACTCATGATGGCACTTTCAAGGATAGTGCCATCTTTATTCTTAAGCTGAATATCCAAAGCATCCTCCTTGATTAGTAGAATTCCATAATTGATTTCTTTATGAATTCTGCCCTGCATTAATTTATCAGTCTCGTTATCACTGCTTCCTGGCTTATTTAGACTTGAAGCAGTTATTTCAATGATCTTATTGTGTTTATAAATTGCACCACGATGCCTATCTCCTGAAAGAATAAGTACATTTTTTTTGCGTTGGAGCAAATTGATAAATTTATCTCTTTCATGCGGAAAATTAGCCCATTTTTCATATCCGTGCTCAGTAGAAAGAACCTGTATCGATGAAAGAATTATAAAAATGCCAGTTTTAGGATCATTTAATTCATTTTCTAGCCAAGACCACTGGGACTCTCCTAAGATTGAAGAGTTAAGATCATTGTTGGGTTGCCGATTTGTTCCTGAGCCCAATAAATTTGATCTAAAGTATCTAGTATCTAGACCAATAACTTTAATTTTATTTTTCTCAATAATGTAGTCTTTAGAAAAGTAGGTACCTTCTCTATTCCTTCTAGGATCATTGGAAGGTACATCCCAGAAATCCATAAAAATCTTCTGAGTTAATCGTTTATGTTCATACTCAGAACCGCCATCATTTTTACCATAGTCATGATCATCCCAGATAGCTAACTTTTCTAGATCATTTAGCCATCTTGGAAATCTCCTAGCTTGAAGTTTATATGCTTTAACCAAATTTTTAGTATCTCCAGATGGAACATCACCATAAACGTTGTCCCCCAAGAAAATAAACTTATTAATGTTTTCGCTTGCAATTGGTTTCCAGATTTTTTGAGGATACCTTTGATCTAAACATGAGCCAAAACCAATTTTTGTATCTGAACTTACATTAAAAGTAAAAAATATAAATATTAAAAAAGGTGATAAAAATTTGATGGTCTGCATTAACACTTATTATATAACTGATATATTCTTCACTAAATATGAAAAAAATAATTTTATGTCTTTTTATTCTTGTCGGTTGTACTGATAATACAAGTGTTGAGTCCCAGAATTTAAATCAATTACTAAAACCTAATTTTGAATACCGCTTTGTTGAGATGCAATGTCAGTTTAGATCTTCAAATAACTTAGCTAGCCTTGAAAGACTTATTCCAAGAATTAAAGAAGTACTTCCTGAGGAAATATCTATGACAGTGGCCTTTAGATTCGTCAATGATCAAGTAGATACAAAATCATTTTATGTATGGTTAAGGAGCGATCCAAAGATAAATAAAGAAATTAAGATTGATATCATTAATGAAGTAGCTAACTGTGCTGTTCGTGATACAAGTACTAATTTAGGCTTTTCTGTAATAAATTTTGATCCCAATCAAATGCTTGAAGACTCCTACATTACTGAAGTTATCTATTGTAATTACATTGATGGTAATTCTTTTCCAACACTTAATTTTGCTATTCAGGATTTAGAATATTCTTTCCCAAAAGATCAAACTTATAAAGCCTTTTATCAGGAAGGTGATTTACAAGGTGAGTTTGTATGGATAAATCAATTTGAAAGCATTCAAGAATACAAATCTTTTTTTGAGGAATTTAATTTAGATGAGAATAGTAATATTATATTTACAGGGTTCACGTCTAAAGCTAATTGCTATTCATCGAACTTATTTCAAACCTATAGGATTTAATTATGCGCAAATATTTTTTATTTTTATTAATACCAATAATGCTCAATGCTGATACAGAAAGAAAAGTCTCTGACCTGTCAGTAGAGGAGCTTAAAAATTTAGTCTCCGAAATAGTCGAAGACTCGATTGAAAAATGTGAGGTTACTGGAACCATGGAAGGCAGGTCTAAGTTAAACCTAAAAGTTGAGGGCACAGTAATAGGAAAGATGGAATGCAATTTCGATAAAAAAAATGTTGATGAGTAGACTCAACATGAGTTTGTTATTAATTCAATTTATGTAAAATAATTTTATATACAAGAAAAAAAAGGAGTTCTTATGAAATTAAATTATGTATTGGGTTTTTTAGCAGCAATCTCATTGAATATTTCTGCTGAAATTTGGAAGGATTACTCTCCAAGTGAAGAAATTGTAGAGATGACCGTGGTAAAGGTTAAGGCAAACTATGTTGATGATTATCTTGTAAATCTTAAATCAACATGGGTTGATTCTCTTGAAGTTCAAAAGAAACTTGGTCAAGTTATCAGTTATAACGTATGGACAGCCGAAACTGCAGGGACCACTCCTAATGTCTTTCTAACAGTTCGATATAAAAATGCTGCTGCCAGAGAACCAAATAAGGGTAGGTACGAGACATTTATAAAAGAATGGAGAAAGGTTCTTTCAGAAAAAGAGCAACGAAATATTGCTTCTGGTTATGATGACATGAGAGAAATAGTTGACTTGGTGGTCTTAAGAGAAGTTATTTATAATTAATTCTTGCTTAGGGTAGGGAGCCTAGCTCCCTCCCTAATTATGTTTTCCTATCTCCCAACCAAAATCAGATAAGTAATTCCTGGAGTGATCTAAAGCACCGTCTTCTAGTTTTGTTCCCATTATGTCGTTCCATCGATTTAAAAATCCAAACAATGCAATTACACCTATAATTTCAAGAACATCATTTTCTGACCATTCATCAAGTAAAAGTTTTTTAAGCTGATCATCTTCTTGAATTGGGTTGATGCTATTTAAATGAGTAAATTTCAAGGCAATTTTTTCTTTTTTAGAGAATAAGTCACTATTCTCATAATCCCATACAGCTTTTAGCCGTTTATCAGATGATCCATATCTCTTTGCTGCAAGACTGGTATGGGCTTGACAGTAGCGACATCCAGCAGCACTACTGGAAATAAATGCTATTAATCTTTTAAATTCTGGAGTCAAAGATCCATTATTCTCCATTACCGCTTTATTTAAGTTTATAAATGCTTCGGCAAGATTTGGTTTTTTTTGCATTGTAAGGACTGAGTTAGGGCAAAAACCTAATGTCTCATTAAAAAATTCTGCTAATTTTTTTGTTTTTATATCGCTTAACTTGTTTAATGGCTTTATAATTGACAACGTTATCACCTATTAAGTTATTAGATTATTTAATCATGAAAAAACAAGAATTAGTTGAGGTTTTTAAAGATCTGCATCCAGAAGATACATCTGGAGAAATCACAGGTGAAGTCTATCTTGACGATGGAACTATGATTCAAACAGACTCCATTAGAGTAGATATGGATGGTGGTAGGATTATCCTAGCCTCAAAAAAATCAAATATGTACGCAATAAATAAAAAAAATTGGATTCAAGAATTAATCTTTTATAAAAATAAAAAACTTAAATCTGCCTAGAAACCTTTTGTTTGAGAATATAGCTTTTTAATACCGTTACTTACTGTTTTTGTAAAAATAAATGGTAAAAAAGCATGAATGATTCCTGCTATTCCAAGTAATATTAATATAATCGACACTCTCAATACCCTTAATGAATGTGATAGAAACCCTATTTTCGAATTTTTAAGATGGTGTATGTCAAAAAACATACTGCTATTATATAACAGTAATGGGTAATATAAGGCGTGTTGAAAAGTTTAAGGAGTTGCTTAAAAAAATCCTTAAGGAAAAGGAATTAAAAAAGAAAGGAAACGTAATTAAGTTCCCTACAAAACGTCAGTAGTATTACTCCAGATTAATTTAAAATCTCTTGAAACAAATTTAGCTTTGTTATCATCTAGCTTTATAACATCTGTATAAATGATCCCCATGTCTAGTTTTTTTGTTTGCTCACCGTCTTTAAAAATATGACTCGCAATGCAATAGGTTTTTCCGCTATACGTATCATCAATCCATTCTCCATTGATGTTCCCAATAAAGTGCATTGTCTGTAGAAAGTTTTTATCAAGTTCTTGCATTGCAAACGTGAACTCTTCAAGAGAATTAATTTCATACATACCTGTCATTTTGAAGTTAGTTTGCATAATTGATTTGAGTTCAGAAAAGTTTTTTGAATCAATAATTTCTGCATAAAGATAGATTATTTCCTCAGCCTGATCATTGATGTTTTGTACATCCTTTGCATAAATGATTCCAATTGATAGTGAGATTAAAAGAGTTGAGATTAATTTAAGTTTGTTCATTTAACTACCTTGCTAATTTCCTCTAGCACAAGATCCAATTGATCTGGTGATTGGCAAAAATTAATTGGGAAGAACTCTACTTCATTTAATCCTGCATCCATTGAGAGCTGCAAACAATCAAGAGTTTTGCTTAGATCAGGAATATTATCTTCGTTAAGCTGTGTCGGTAATTGGCCTCTTATTCTTGGTGTCTCTGATCTACCAGCCTTATTAAAGGCATCATTTAAAAGCTCTGAACCATTTTTTATAAAATCAGGTGATGTTTTAATTGGTATCCAGCCATCCCCAACAGCAGAAATTTTTTTTGCATTTTTATCAGTCATCTTTACACCAAACAGAATAGGGATTTCTTTTTGTTTAATTTCAGGTTTACACCAAATATCACTAAATTCAAAAAATTTACCTTGAAATGAAACAGGATTAGGGCCATGCAATAACTTTATTACATCTAGGGTTTCCCAAAACCTATCTTCCTTTTCGTCAAAGGAGATGCCTGCGACATCATATTCTTCTTTTTGCCATCCTAGACCTACTCCAAGTTCTAACCTTCCGTTAGAAATAGAATCAAGTGTACTTAGCGTTTTAGCCAACACAGCAGGATTTCGCAAAGGGGCAATAACTATTGCAGTTGCCAACTTGATGGTTGATGTATGACTTGCAATCATTGTTAAAGTTGTCAGGGGCTCAAACCAATTAGAATCCGATGGAAGAGGGAAGTTACCAAATGGATAATTTTGAAGGTTTTTCCCCATCACTAAATGATCTGTAAGACTAACCGAATCAAAACCATGGTTTTCAGCCATTTTAGATATTTCTATGTACGAACTTATTTCACCTCCATAAAGATTCTCTAATCCAAAAAGCCCACATATCAATTTCATTAATCTAGTTTAGTACATTTAGACAATCATCTAAAAGCTTCATTGTTATGTAAAGATTATTGTTAAGGTGTTAGAATTCAGATCTTTCAGTCGCGGGTGTGGTGTTAACGGCTAGCACAATAGCCTTCCAAGCTATTGGTACGGGTTCGAATCCCGTCACCCGCTCCAATTAACTTATCCATAAAAAAAGCGAACTAAGTCCGCTTTTTAATTTGTTGTGAGGGGAATTATAACTTGAAGAATATTCACAACATAACTTTGACCAAGAATTTTCTTATTGGTTCAAAATTATTTTTTTGTAAGTCGGTAACAAATAATCAACAAGATCGCTGTCGGAATAGCATACAAACTTATCATAGCTAGTTTATCAATCACCATTTACTCCAATAGCTTTTGAGTCGGGTCTACGAGTATCACCATACCCATAAAAATAATTATTTTTGATCATGATTGATTCCAGTGCTGTTCCTGGATCCATAAAGTAAACTTCTTGACCAAGTTCAGTTATTTTTTCAGCATGTAATTCATCAAAACCTTTTTCTAAAAAAAGTAGATCAGGGTACCACTGCTGATGAAACCTAGGCTTATTAATTGAATCAGCTAAATTCATCTCAAATTCAGCTATGTTTAAAAAATTTTGTAAAACTGCAGTAATTATTCTTGATCCACCTGGCGAACCCATAATTAAAAAAGGACTATTATTTTTAAATACAATGGTTGGTGTCATTGAGCTGAGTGGTCTTTTGCTTGGCTGTATCTCATTAAACTTTTCACCCAATAAACCAAACTGATTAGGTACACCAGGGGCTGACGAAAAATCATCCATTTCATTGTTCATAAGTATTCCAGTTTTAGCGATCACTACTTTTGATCCAAAAGATGAGTTTAGGGTGTAGGTGGTTGAAACCAAATTTCCAAATTTATCAGCAATTGAAAAGTGAGTTGTTTCATCACTTTCAAGATCAATATACATGCCCGCTTTAATATCATCTGATTGAGTGACACGATCAATAGTTATTTTTTTTGAAATTTTTTCAGCATAATTTTTTGAGATTAATTTATTGACTGGAACATCAACATAATCTGGATCACCCAAGTATTGTGAACGATCTGCGTAAGCATATTTCATAACCTCATTTAGCAGCAGGACATAACTAGGGGAGTTATGCTTAAGAGATTTTATATCGAAGCTTTCTAATATATTCAACATTTGAATCAAGTGTAGTCCACCAGAAGAGGGTGGTGGCATTGTTATAATCTCAAAGTTTTTATATTTATTTATTAAGGGTTTCCTCCATTTTGATTTGTAATTTTCAAGATCATCCAAGGTAATTAAGCCATCATTTCTTTTCATGTCTGCAACAATTTTTCGTGCAACATCACCTTTGTAGAAACCATTTCTCCCATCATTTGATATTTTTTCTAGAGTCTTTGCTAAATCTTTTTGAATCAATAAAGAATTAAATTTAACTGGATTATCTTGAAAGAATATTTTCTTTGTCTCGTTGAATTTACTAAGAGATTCATAATTTCTATTTAATGTATCAGCCATCAAAGGCGAAACTTTAAAACCTTCTTTTGCTAGCTTGATGGAAGGAACTATTAACTCTTTCCAATCCATAGAACCATATCTTTTGTGTAACTCCCACATTCCATCTACAGTTCCTGGTACCGCAATGGCTTTATATCCTAGTGTTGAGAGGTTGCTGATAACGCCTCCATTTTTATCAAGATACATGTTTTTTGATGCAGCTAAGGGAGCTTTTTCTCGATAATCTAAACTTTGAAATGATTCGTCCGATGAGTTGTATAGGACTGTAAAACCACCTCCACCTATATTACCTGCTCTAGGCAATACCACAGCCAAAGCAAATGCAACCGCAATAGTTGCATCATAAGCATTCCCCCCTTTGTTTAAGATTGCTTCACCAACCACGGAGGCTAAATAATGTTGTGATACCACCATGCCTTCCAGTCCGACTTCAGGATGAGTAATCGACTCCTTATTGAGGACAGGAGGGTTTGTAGAAAGAGAAATTGATAACCAAAAAATACTTAATAGATAAAAGATTCTCATGTTAAGAGGCCTCCATCAACTCTTAAATCAATTCCATTAATATGAACAGCATCCTCAGATGCAAGAAAAACTATTGCTGATGCAATATCCTCAGGAGTTCTATTAACACCATCTACTGGCATAATTTTTTTTAAGAGCCTTTTATCTATGTTACTCGGCAAAGGTGTTTGCGTTGACATATTGGTTTGAATTGATGCTGGACATACACAATTCACATTAACACCCTGCACACCATACTCAACTGCTAAAGTTTTAGAGAATGCGCTGATACCCCCTTTTGAGGCACTGTATGCAGCTGTCCAAGCATGTGAACCAAGAGCGGCTGTGGATGATACATTTACAATTGAACCATTTGATTCAATTATTAAAGGCAGAGCATATCTGCACATAAAAAATGTTCCTGTTAAATTTACATCGAGGATTTTTTGCCAATCTTTTGGCTCAACATCTTTAGAGTGATCAAATCTTAATATTCCAGCAACATTAACCAGCGCCTGAAGTGCTTTAAATCTTGACTTAACTTCTTCAAAAATTTTAGCAATATCATTTACATTGGATATATCTAAAGTATAAGTCTCTAATACAGAATCCTTGAGTTCCTTGGATGTCTCATCAAGTAGCTTTTGATTTACATCTGCAATAATTAATTTGGCTCCCTCATTTGCAAGTCTGCGTGCAGTTGCTTTTCCAATTCCAGATGCAGCTCCTGTAAGAAAAACATTTTTATTTACAAATCTTTCCATGAATTATTGAACTTTATTCTGATTGATAATTGACTTAATATTATATCCGACCTTTTTTGAAAGCTCCTCAATAATAGAGGACGGTTTATCATTAAAAATAAGGTCAAAATCAACATCACAAACATGCCATGCGCCATCTTGAATCTCCTTTTCTAATTGCTCAGGACCCCAACCAGAATAACCTAAGAAAATTTTATGGTTTGCAGTATCTTGTATATCAATTTTATTGAGCACTTTTTGAGATGTTGAAAGCCATAACCCCTCCCTTAATAAGTTTGACTCATCTTTTATTAATTCTTCATCATGGAGCGTATAAATACTATCCATTGCAACTGGTCCACCAATCATTACTCTAAAAATAGATCCGAGTTGTTTTGGTTTTTTAAGATTCAGCTTACTAAGTAATTGCGACTCTGAAATCGCACTCGGTTTATTGACAATAAAACCAAAGGCTCCATCTTGATTGTGCTCACACAAATAAATTACTGAGTCATAAAAAAAATCATTTTTATTTTCCCCGTTGAAGAAAATAAATTTGTCTTGGAAGAAATCTCTATCCAAAAGCCTGATTTGCTTCTTCTTTAGCCCACTTATAATTGGCTTTGCCATTGGGAGCTCTTTCAACTTTATCTACAAATAGTATTTCCTTTGGTAATTTATAACCAGCAATAAATTTACGAGTTTGCTCAGTAAGAGCTTCGGCATCAATTTCTTCTTCTAATGAAACAACGGCCACTACTTTTTGACCAAACCTATCATCATTAACACCAACAACAAGACAATCAAACACCTCTTTATTGCGTTTAATGGCTTCCTCTACTTCTTCTGGATATATTTTTTCTCCTGCAGAATTAATACAGTTGCTTCCTCTTCCTAAAAGAGTAATTGTTCCATCGGATTCAAGCTTGGCATAATCTCCTGGAAAACTATACCGCACTCCATTTACCTCCCTAAAGGTTTCAGCAGACTTCTTTACATCTTTATAGTAACCAACAGGGACCAATCCCGAAGTTCCAATAAGACCGATCTTTTCTGAGCCAGGTTCCAATATCTCTCCATCATCAGCCAAAACAATTACACCTGGATTTAGACCAAATTTTGCAGTAGCAGGAGGGTTATCCCTCGTAGTTACAGAGCTTCCCATACCGCCTTCTGTTGATCCCATAGTATCCATCAATTTCATGTCATGATGCTCAAGCAGGCCTTGTTTCACTTCAGCACTCCACATTACCCCGCTAGAAATTATTACTTGAACACTTTCGATGTTGTATGGCTTGGCACTGGATTGTGCATTATTTAACGCATCCAACATTGGTTTAGCAAAAGCATCTCCAACGATAACAATATTTGTAGCCTGCGTTTCTTCAACTTGACTCCACATTTGGTCAGGATCAAACCCAAGATTTTTTGTGGTAATGACACTGCCCCCTAGAAGCAGAGGTAAAAATGCGCCTAACCACATACCTGTCCCATGCATTAATGGACAACCGACAACACTTCTAATAAAAGTATTATTTTCTTGCGAGTTCTTAATTCTTGATTCTAAATCACTTAGATCTTCCGGAACGTCATAACCCATAGCCTTTAAGGTTCTAAATAAAAAAGTAAGGAATTCCCCTTGCTTATACATAACACCCTTGGGCATACCAGTTGTTCCGCCGGTATATAGCATGTAGATCGTTTCTGGATCTCTAGAAAACCTCTCCATAGGAGCACATTTATCTAAAAGGTTGTCATATTGGAGTCCATCATTAAATTGAGATTCAGTTCCATCAGCAACTTCGATCCATGCTTTAATATTTGGGAGTGATGGGGCAATTTGTTTTATCCTAGAGCTGTAACAAGCATGATAAAAGATAGCCTCTGAATCAGAATTTTCTAGCAAATAAATTAATTCTTCTTCAACATATCTGTAATTAACATTAATTGGGGCCCCGCCAATTTTAAAAATAGCATTTTGACAAATTAGATATTCATTTGAATTATTTAGATAAAGACCTGCTTTGGAGTTTGGTGATAGCCCAGCATTAACCAATGCGGTAGCTAATTTACTTGAGCGTAAGTCATAATCTTGCCAACTTACAACTTCTTCTCCGCAAATAAGAGCATCATTGTCCGGTATTAAATCAGCTATCATTTCCCAAACGGACGCAAAATTTAAATTCATATTATCTCACCTAAATATTTACCAACTCTTCTACCTGAAAATACACAATCAGCTATTGAAAGACCTGATACATAAATATTAGAACATACACCCACAGCAGATCTCCCTGCTGCAAATAAACCCTTGATTACCTCGCCCTGAGTATTGATAACATTCCCTGTAGTTTCATCTACCTCCAAACCACCTAAGGTGAGTGTTGGTAGTGGCGATAACCTGGAGTCAATTGATATATCCATGATGTAGTAGGGCGCATCAATTTTTTTCATATCCTTTGAAGCCTTTCCTAAAGAACAGTAATCATCATTAATCGCAGATTGATTATATTGATGAATTGATTCTTTAAGATTATCTTCATTAATACCATAGACTTTTGCAAGATCATCTATATTTTTTCTCTTTACTGCATTGAATGTCATCAGCATTTTTGCTGCATCACGTTGAAAGGGTAAGGATTTAGCGGCCTCTAACTTTGATGATTTAAAAAGCTCTTCACTAAGAATTAAATATGCCTTACCATCATTATTCTCACACATCTCATCGCCCAAGGTAGCTCCATAAACCATTTCGTTACAGAAGCGCTTACCATTCTTATTTATAACCATACCCTTTGCAAAGGACATTGGAGGATTTAAAAAACGCCAAGCTGTAACTCTATCCATATGCTTTGTTCTCCCGCCTACTGATTGACCTAACCGGATTCCGGATCCATTATCTTGAGATGTTCCTAGAGGCATGCCTTTTGAGTATTTTGGTGCATATTCTTCAACCATTGCTCGATTAAAAATAAATCCGCCTGCTGAAATGCAAATCCCTTTTTTGGCCTTAAAATATTTTGCTTGCCTATATTTTTTTTCTAACTTCTGCGCCTTGTTGATAAATCTTTGACCAATTTTTTGTAAGAAAGAAGATCCAGGATAGGAGGGAGGTAAAATCATTTGAAATAACTCACCTCTGCGAATAAGTTTTTTATGTTTGTCAGAGACAGTACCACTTGGCATGACCATTACTTTGCAACCAATAACATCGCCCTGAGGATTTATTAATAGTGATTTAACTTCAGATTGAGAGTACATTCTTAAACCCTTAGATAAAGCAGATTTTTTTAGAGGATAAAATATGGTTCCACCAACACCTATGGGTTTAAATGGACCTTCTTCCCAACCACGATGTCCTCTCGCTGCCGGCTCAGCAGTCTGCATATATTTAGGAACGAGTGAATTATCTGAATGATATAAATAATATCCAGCATCTGGATAACTAGTTTTGGTTTGGTAGTAACTAGAATTGAATTTAACTCCATTATCCATTAGCCATTGTGTATTTGCAGATGAGTTATCGCAAAATTGTCTTAAAGTTTCATCCTTAATTACGTTGCCAACTTCTTGTTTAAGATATCTGTACATATTGTCAGGAGAGTCTTTTATATTTGCCTCCTTTTGAATAGGTGTTCCACCACCTGCGTAAAACACACCACCACTCCTTGCCGTTGAACCACCGCCAGTTGTTTTATCTATGGCAATAACGCTTAAGCTATTATCTAAAGCTTCATTTGCAGCACTAACACCTGCACCACCCAATCCGATCACAATTAAATCAGCTTCATCACTCCACTGATAAACTGATGGATTTTCAATAATTTCAGGACTCTCAACCCCTGAGTGCCATAGTTTGGAATTGGGTGTAAGTTCAGTTTCCAGCATTTAAATCAGCAGTCTTGCCTCCATCAACAACTAGGTCTGCTCCGGTAATAAAAGTGGATTTATCACTTAATAAAAATACAACTGGATGAGCGATTTCATCCGGAGAAGCTATTCTTTTTAAGGGTATTGTCTTTGCGGTAGCATCAATCATTTCATCTGTTGGCATTGCTTTTTTTAATGCATCTGTCATAACCGCACCTGGAATCACACAATTTACTCTCACATTTGGTGCCGCTTCAATTGCCGCTGACTTAGTCAGATTGATTAAGCCAGCTTTTGCTGCTCCATATCCCCCCATATAAGAGGAGCCTCTCAGTCCAACCACTGAGGCTATGTTAACAATTGAGCCACTCCCAGACCCCATCATTTTTGGGATAACAGTATTTAAAGAAATGAATACTGCATCAAGGTTTGCCTTAAAGTTTGTTCTCCAAGCATCAAAATCAATATCTTTAATCAAGCCAGTATGTATAGACGGCGCATTATTGACTAAGCCATCAATTTTTCCATGACTTTCATAAACTGTATTTAATGAAGATTGAAATTCATCACTATTAGCAATGTCAAATTGATGCGTCTCTAGGTTTCCAGATATTTTGCTTAAGTTTTTTTTTGTTTCTTCGAGTTTATTTATGTTACGGCCTGTAATGACTACCTTGGCACCATTTTCAAGACATAATTTTGCACATGCTTGACCAATTCCACTACTCCCACCTGTAATGTAGACAACTTTTTTGCTTAATAACATGGCTCCCCCATTTAGAATTAATAGTACTTAGAGTAGGTGAGGCTCGCATACCAGTAATCATTATAAAAATCTGAATGATACGGATTTACCTTGTAACCAAGAATCGCACCAAACCTTCCTATTGATGAAGAGAGCTCATAGGAAATTTTTGAATTAATTTCCGTCGACCTTGAACTTAAATCTAGGCGATGATTTGAAAATAATAATTCTTTATTTTTTGTTCTTCGAGATGGTAACTCAAGATCAACAAAACCTCTGGTAACTTTCAACGGTTGAGATACAGAAAATACTAATTTGTGGTAACTTTCTAATAGTGGTTGAAACCCAAAACTATATGCATCAGATTTAGTCTTGCTGAAATTTGAAAAAATAGCAGTAGCATTTCTTCCAGGATTACTGCCTTGATAAATACTACCGACAAATAAACCTAATGTAGTCTGTTTAGCAAAACTTAATCCTGAAAATTTAGTAAAAGAATTTTTTTGGGTGTTAAATATTCCTGATCCTTTCATGCCGTTAACACCATCTTTCTCTTTTAGAACACCGTATTGAAAGCTAACTGTTTTTGATGGATTTGATAAATCAAACACCAGGGTATGATTTGAAGATGATGAATTTGCAAAAGGATCAATTTTTTTGTTCTTACCTACAGAATTAACTACATCAATTGTATAATTTTTATAAAAAAATGATCTACCAAAACTGAGACCTTTTTCGGTAAAACCTGCCCATGGGTTTGCAATTAAAGTTTTTAAAGTATGGTTACTCCGCAATTCTTTTTTTGACTTCAAACCGCTATGTGAATCGAAATTCATTCCTGATGAAAGGTAGAAACTATCCTGATCAGAGTTATATGAAAAAGCATGTGATTGCTCAATTAATGAGTCTTGCAGAGGGTTGTAATTATTAAAAGGATTATTGAACTTAGTTTCTTTAAATTGGATTCTTAGCACACCATTTTTGGTTTTCTCCCTATGAGAAGCAGTTTTAAGGTTTGATGAATTAAAACTATTAATAGAAGAATTTAAAACTTCATTGTGTATCAGAGATGAAAGTGGAACTCTGAACGGAGCATTAAGTTCATCAAAAACAATAAAAGAGATATCTTTTGCACTTGAACTTATCGCTTCTGAAATAGATATGTTTGAAATATTTAGTAGATTGTTTGCCAAGGGAATTTTAGAAGAATTTAATAAAGAAGAAGAAGCTGATAATTCCCCCACAGGTGCTGTAGCTTCATTAAGATCAAGAAGGCCTTGGCCATAAATTTCTTTGTCTGCATAAATACCCGATTTGTTAGCTGTGGTAAACATCCTTTCAACAATTTCAGTAGATCCTAATTGACCGTCAAAGTATTCAGCTATTACTGCAAGACCACCAGCTACAAATGGTGATGCAAAGGAAGTTCCATCAGCTACTGCAAAGCAATTATTTGCTCGCTCACATCGATATTCACCATCATCATAAATACCCTGATCTTGATCAGTGACTGGATAAGCAACTGTTACATCTCCACCCGGAGCAGCTATACAAAAATCAGCCGCAATACCACAAAGATTTGAGAAATCAGATATCTCACCATCCTCATCTATTGAAACAACAGCTATTGAATGATTTTGTATTTCCGGAATGTATACGGACATGCCTGGTAATAATTCAGGGCTAGAAAAATCAACACCATCATCTGCATATGAGCCAGCATTACCGGCAGCCCAAACATAGATTGTTTTGACTGAATCAGGTGTATTTGATTGTGCCATTTCTTCAATGGTTTTAGGAAAAGAACTTCTGATCTGAGATTCTGTATAGTCAATAACATTACCTGAATAGCCATAACTATTATTTACAATATCAACTTCTGCTACGTTGTAGATTTCAAATAAACTACTAAAAAAACTATCTATTCCAGTGAAATCCTCATTTACTTCACCCGGATCCGTATTAGTTTCACCAAGATCAACAGGATCATAATCATCATCGGGTTCTGCCAGTTGAATTGCGGTAAATAATATATCCGCATCAAAGGCTACTCCATGCATTGACGACATATTTGACTCTGAAAGTGTTCCTGCAGCAACCGAAGCTACCATAGTTCCGTGTCGTTGCTGTGAGGTAGTTGGATCATAATAGCTATAAGTAAGATCACTTTCTGGAAGAACTCTTGAGGCAGCTATTTCATCATGAGTTGTATCAAGGCCAGAATCCGTAATACCAATCACTATTCCTTTACCTGTAGCACCACGGGCATAGGCAGATGACGCATTGATAGTAGCTAAACCCCATTGGTCTTGATACTCGTCATTACTTTCATACTGAGATACCAATTCATCAAATGATTGTGAGGGTGCAGGATCAGGATCAGGACTAGGTCCAGGATCTGACGGGGTTGAAGGGTTAGGACTTTGAGGACTTCCTCCACTTGATCCACCGCCCCCTGAGCACCCAATTAAAACAATAAAAAGTGCTGCAATTAAAAAATTGTAGTTTATATTTAATGTTTTATTATTAGATTTCATATGAAAAGTTATGAAGATTACTCCAATGAGTTTACCGCAACTGGACAACTTTTTGAATTCAAAGAAGTGACCAATTCAAGTGGAATTATCTTCAAAGAATTTGTAAACGCTCCTAAAAACTTAATAGATTATTTTGAGCTTGGATATCTTCATCCTGAAACCGATTGGTTAGTCTTCAATGAAGAAAGATATACATTCAAGGAAATTCATCAAAGAGCGAAACAAACAGCAAATGCACTATTAGATTCAGGGTTAAAAAAGGGTGATCGAGTAGCAGTTTGTATGGCAAATAATCCTGAATATATAGTTATCTACATGGGATGCATGTTGGCGGGTTTAGTCTTGGTGCCTTTAAATTCATGGTGGGTTCCCAAAGAAGTGAAATATGGACTTGAAAACTCAGGTTCAAAAATGCTCATTGCCGACTATAAAAGATTGCAAGGCCTTGAGGATTTAAAAATTGTAAAACTAATCGTTAGGCCAGAAGATAATTCAGAGTTTGATGATTTTAATGATTTCATTACAAATGCATCCGATGAAAGTCCTGAGATTGAAATTGATACTGATGATCATGCAACCATTTTTTATACCTCAGGATCAACAGGTTACCCTAAGGGTGTTTTATCATCACATCGAAATATTCTTGCAACACTGATTAGCTGGGCTCTTTTTTTTACTATTCGAACTCAAATGGCCAATGACAGTAAAAGTGATGACCAAATAGATGTAAGTAACAAAAATGCTCCATCAATTCTTCATTGTGTACCTTTGTTTCATGTTACTGGTTCTCACGCAGGTTTCTTGATGTCTGTCTTGTCAGGAAGAAAAATGGTTTTAATGTCGAAGTGGGATGTAGGTCAGGCTTTAGAACTTATTCAAAATGAAAAAATTACTGCGATTACTGGAGTGCCAACTCAGACATGGGACATATTAAATCATCCTGATAAGGATAAATATGACCTCAGCTCATTGGTCGACTTGAGTGGTGGAGGAGCCCCTAGACCACCTGAACACGTTAAAAGGCTAAACGACGAAATGGAAGGCACACCTTCAATTGGATATGGTTTATCAGAAACTAATGCTTTGGGAACTCTTAATGCTGGCGAAGATTATTTAAAAAATCCTTCAAGTTGCGGTCGAGCGGTGCCCCCAGTGACGGATATTGCTATTGTTGATCAAGATTGGAATTTTCTTAATGAAGGCGATCACGGTGAGGTGGTAATAAAATCTCCTGCAAATATGATCGGTTATTGGGATAATCCTAATGCAACCGATGAAGTGTTTAATGATGAGGGTTGGTTTAAAACAGGTGACTTGGGTTTCATGAAAGATGATTTTCTTTTCATTGTGGATCGTGTAAAGGATCTAGTAATCCGCGGTGGAGAAAATATATCATGTATTGAAGTTGAATCGGCAATTGCTGAGCATCAAGCAGTTAGGGAAGTCGCTGTCTTCGGTATTCCAGACGAACGCCTTGGCGAAATCTTGTGTGCCGCAGTTTATTCAGAAAATCCCAGTTTTATTGACAATCAAGCAATAAAAGACTTTCTAAGTGATAAGCTAGCCGCATTTCAGATACCTGAACATATAATGATTTTTGGTGAAGCCTTACCTAAAATTGCATCAGGAAAATTTTCAAAACCTGAGATGCGTGACAAATTCGTTACAAGCTTGAAAAAGTAAATAAATAAACTTACAAGTTTTATTTATTTGATGTATAAAGTAATCAATATTTTTATTATTGATGGCTATAAAAATCCTAATCGTCGAAGACGAGCCAGATATCAGAAAAACCTTGCAATATAATCTTGCAAAAGAGTCGTATGATGTTGCCACTGCAGGTTCTATTAGTGAAGCCAAATCATTAGCGAGTCAAAACCAACCTCACTTAATTATCTTAGATTTAATGTTGCCGGATGGATCAGGTCTCGACTTCTGTAGGGACATTAAATCTACTGAAAATACTAAAAATATTCCTGTAATAATCTTAACAGCAAAAACAGATGAGGTAGACAGGGTGGTGGGATTTGAGCTCGGCGCAGATGACTATGTCACGAAGCCATTTAGTGTTAGAGAGTTAGTTTTGAGAGTTAAAGCAATCTTGAAAAGAGGAACTATTGAAACTCCATCTGATGATAGTTCATCGCATAATTTTGGTGGATTAGAGTTAAACCTTGAAGCCCATCAAATATTTATTGATTCTAAGGAGGTTGTTTTAACTGCTTTAGAATTTAGATTACTTAAGCATCTGCTTGACAGGAGAGGTAGAGTCCAAACCAGAGATCAGCTTCTTGGAGATGTTTGGGGTTATAGCTCCGAAGTCACTACCAGAACAGTAGATACGCATATCAAAAGACTTCGAGAAAAATTAGGTCCTGTGGGAGACTATATTCAAACCATTCGAGGTGTTGGATATCGTTTTTCTAGAAATCCAGATTAGTATCAATGAGCATAAGAGGAAGGATATTTTTTATTGTAATGTCCTGCTTATCGCTGGGATTACTATTTGCATTTATAGTTGCTGAAAGAGATTTAGGAGCCAGTTTACAAGATCAAATTCAGATTGAGCTGCAAAAACAAGGCCAAATCATTCAATCATCTTTGGGCCCATTGTCCCAATACAATGATCTAAGCTCTCTTAAAGATGAAATCGATGTTCTTGCTGAGGCATCACAAGCTAGAATCACTTTAATTAACTTTTCCGGTGTAGTTATAAGTGATTCAAATATAGATGTTGATGACTTGGATCAGATTGATAATCATTCCAGTAGGCCTGAGGTTATCGATGCTCAGAATTATGGGATGGGCTGGAGCAGAAGGTTTAGCGATACCGTTCAACAGGAAATGCTTTACTTTGCAATTGTTGATCCATCCCTAGCTCAACAAGGGGTTATTAGATTAGCTGTTCCATATAATTATTTTGATCAAGCATTCAGATCTCTAAATACTTCAGTTATTTTAATTTTAGTAGTTGCTTTAATTGGTTCAATATTGGCAGGCATTATTGCTGGAAACTACACACGAGAGAATTTTCTAGAACTTGAGCGTGCCGTTTCTAGACTGGAGTCAGGAGACCTGAAAAAGAAAACCATTAAATCTTTACCAACCAAACGCGTTGATGAGATCGGTTCAGTTGCTAGAAGTCTATCCTCCATTTCTGTAGATCTAAAGAACCAAATGACACTGTTAGCCAAACAAAGAAATCAATTTGGTTCTGTTTTAAATGACTTAGGTCAGGGCATTGTTGTATTTGATGAGGAAGGTACTGTGACCTTCAATAATGATGAATCACTTAATATTCTTGAGATTGAAGATCTAATAAACGTAAACATTAAAGACATAAAGTTAAAGCCCATTAAATTAATGTTTGATCAGGCTAAAAAAAAGGGCAAGTATGCAATGGAGTTTGAGATTGAGTCCAACATGGGAAATAAATGGATACTGGCTCAAATGAATACAGCCAAAGGCACCAAAGAATTTATCTTGGTTTTACATGATGAAACTCAATTGCGGGATATGGATTCAATGCGTAGGGATTTTGTTGCCAATCTTTCTCATGAGTTAAGAACCCCTGTAAGCGTAATAAGGGCAAACTCTGAAACTCTCTTAGACGGCGCATTGGATAATTCAAAAGATGCAAAAAGATTTACAAGCGCAATTTTGCATAACTCTGAAAGGCTTACTGAAATGGTGACGAACCTAATAGATTTATCTAGAATTGAGTATGGGGATAAACAATTTAACCTTGAAGAGATAGATTTAAAAAATAAGATTTATTCGGTGGTTGAAGCCATGAGTAATCTAGCTGCTGAAAAAAATATTAAATTTAAATTTGACTATGTTGGCGATGCATTGGTTAAAGCTGATCATGGTGCTTTAGAGCAAGTGCTAAATAATTTACTTGAGAATTCAATTAAATACAGTAATCCCGATTCTGCAGTAGAGATCAAAATCAGAAAACAAGATAACTTTTATAAGGTTTCAATAATGGATACTGGCTCAGGTATTGAGGAGCATGAATCCACTCTGGTCTTCAATCGATTTTATAGAACTGCCAAAGCCAGAGCAGAATCAAAAGACGGAAGCGGTCTTGGTCTAGCGATAGTGAAGCATCTAGTAAACCAATTAGGCGGTGAGGTTGGAGTTATGCCAAGAAAAAATCGTGGATCTAGATTTTGGTTCACGGTGCAAAGTGCCTAGAACTAGAATTTTTCGATATATCTTAGATACAATAATTAGGTTTTAATTTCATTTAATATTTAGTTTTTTATCTGAAATTGATTACTGTAAATCTCATGATAAAGTTTTACTGCAATTGAATCTGATACCCCCCATTTCGTAGATTTTATCTTCTCAACATTTATTCTGTTAAGAACAAATTCATAAATACTCATTGCATAGTCAATAACATCAGCTCTATCTTCAGAAAGATTATATTTTGAAATTTTTTCATTAAAGGTTAGTTTGTGGAGCTCATCTTTAAGGTTAATAAATTCTTCTTTTAAAAGTTTATCTTGATTATGTATATTCAAAAACGATCTAATATTTCCACCAATTCCAACCACTGAATTAAAAGAAGGTAATTTATCAAGCCAAGTATTAAGTTTTTTCCACTCATCCGGCTTATCTTTTCTAAGCATATTTCTTACGGCGCCTAGCTGAAAAGATTTAATTTTCTTTTTACCATCAAGATAATAAAAAAATTCAAGACTACCTCCGCCTAAGTCAGCATAAAGCTTAAGATCATTTTTTTTAATTTTTGGATTTAGGGCGATTAAGGCCGCTTCTTCAAGTCCGGAAATTACCCTTATTGGGTGTTCAATTTCATTTTCAACTATTCTTCTAGCATCTTCTGAATTTTTTGTATCTCTAAATGCTGATGTTGCAACTATTTCATAAAACTCTATTTCATTCTTACAAAAGTAATTCTGATATTTCCTTAGTGAAGTTATTAATTTTTTGATACTAGTTTTTGAAAGCTGACCATCCACAAAAACATCTGTTCCCAATCTTGTTGGCGTTCTAATGGATTCACTAAATGAGATTAAGTTAGATGAAGTATCAAAAATCTTTGATTTAACAGCATTTGTACCTATGTCAATTGCAGCTATCTTCATTCTTTAAATATCGTCAGTATATTTAGTTAAAATCATATATTGATCATAATTAAGATTGTCGAACTCAACTCCTTCTAGAGAAACCTTGTAATTACTGATATTTTTACTCCAAGTGAGTGGCTTTAAAAGTTCCTTATTTTTATAAGTCGCTTGGTTAAGCAAAAACCTTAATGCACTTAATCTAGCTATCATTTTATTATTTGCATTTATTACAACCCATGGTGAAAAATTAACTGCGGTTTTATTAAACATTTGTTCTTTATAAAGTGTAAAAGCATCCCATTTTGTGACAATCCTTTCATCATTAGGAGAGAGCTTCCAATATTTAAGCTCAGATTCTTTTCTAGCTTTCATTCTTCTTTTTTGTTGATCTTGTGAAAGAGAAAAATAAAATTTAATAATTTCAACACCCGAGCAAATAAGTTCTTCTTCCCAATTCGTTACTTTTTCCATAAAGTCTCTATATTGATTTTCGGTGCAATAACCCATAACTGGTTCGGTTAAAGCTCGGGTGTACCAGCTTCGATCAAGGAAATTGATTTCACCCTCTTTTGGAATTGTTTTCTCCCATCTCTCGAACCAATTATTTGATTCCCATTTGGTAGGAATTCCTAGTTGGACATAATTAAAATTCTTTGGAATAAGATGCTGAGCAAAAAACTTAATTGTCGAGCTCTTGCCCGCTGTATCTCTTCCCTCAAAAACAATACATATTCTTCGTTTATTTCTAATGACATCTTCTTGAAGCTTAAGAAGCTCAATTTGCAATCGTCTTTTTTCAAGAGCATAGGCTTTATCATTTAGTTTTGCATATTCTCTTTGGTCAAGATTTAAAAGCATTTTTGTATTATATAACCTAATTTTTAGCTAAACTTTAACCTTAAATCATTTCACTTAATTGTAATATTAGCCAGTTAAAATAATTGATATGGAAGCTCTATTCTTTTCACCATTTATCATCTTAACAATAGCTTGTGTATTAGGTTTTTTTGCAGCATGGGGAATTGGAGCCAATGATGTTGCAAATGCAATGGGTACTTCGGTTGGTAGCAAGGCTTTGACTCTAAAGCAAGCTGTAATTATAGCTGCCATATTTGAATTTCTTGGTGCCTTTCTTGCCGGTGGTGAGGTTACTTCAACAATAAGAAAGGGCATTGTAGATCCATTGCTATATCAAGATGATGTGAATATATTCATTGTTGGAATGATGGCTACTCTCTTAGCAACTGGTAGCTGGCTCATGCTAGCAAGTAGAAATGGTTGGCCTGTATCTACAACCCATTCAATAGTTGGAGCCATCGTTGGTTTTGTTTTAATTACAAAAGGGTCTGGTGCAGTTTCCTGGGATAAGATATTTGAAATTGCCTCAAGCTGGATTACTTCACCATTTATTTCTGCATTATTTGCATTTTTAATATTTAAATCAGTAAAAATATTAATCATAGATAGCAATAACAGATCAAAAGCCGCAGTTCGTTTAATACCTATATATGTGATATTGGTTGTTTTCGTCATCTTGCAGGTTACGTTTAGAAAGGGCTTAGTTCACATTGGGCTTGTTTGGGAGAATAGTGAGATTATCCAATACTCACTAATTTTAAGTTTTGTTATCGGGATTGTTAGTTTCTTATACTTAAGATCCAGGTCATCCGATTTTGGAAGTAAGGCAGGCATTGAAACAGCTTTTTCGTTATTAATGGTGGTTGCCGCATGTGCTATGGCTTTTGCTCATGGATCAAATGATGTTGCTAATGCCATCGGTCCATTGGCTGCAATAGCCTCCATTGCTTCGTCGGGTGGTGTTATCGAATCAAATGCTACTGTTTCACCTTTAATTTTGCTTCTAGGTGGGGTAGGAATCGTTACTGGATTAGCTATGTACGGCCATAAAGTCATAAAAACTGTTGGAGAGAAAATAACAAAACTTACTCCTTCATTTGGATTTAGTGCAAATATAGCTACAGCCTCGACAGTAGTCTTTGCATCCTATCTAGGATTTCCTATATCAACAACCCATACCCTGATAGGAGGTGTAATTGGAGTCGGTCTTGCAAATAGCATTAAGGAAATAGACTGGCGATCAGTTATTAATATTTTTATGTCCTGGCTTATTACAATCCCTGTTGGAGCAATTTTTACGATTCTATTTTATGTCATCTTGAGGGTGCTCTTTGGTGTCTGATTTAGAAAAAAGAATTGCAAGTCTTGAAGCAATTAATAGCATTGAAAACCTAAAACATACATATTTAAATGCATGTGATGCAAAGGATGTACAAGCCATGATGTTGACGTTTAAAGAGGGCTCATGTCATATCGACTATGGCGAAGTTGGTTTATTCAATAACAGAGAGGATTTAGCAAAATTATTTGAAAATGTTGCTTGTCATGATCATATGGTCGAATCACATCACGCTCATAATCCAATAATTGATTTAATTGATAATCGAAATGCAAAAGGGGTCTGGCAAATTACGTATAATTTAATAAACACAAAAGACCACACCATGAATAATCTGCATGGAACTTATGAGGATGAATACATTAATGAAAATAGTCACTGGCTTATTTCGAAAACAATATTCAAGGCTAAATCAACTCTTCAAACTGAAATTAAAGATCAGCTAATCAAAGTAATTTTTTCTGGTAAGCCTTAGTTATTTTGTTGTACAGCTAAGAAGGTACGCATAAGAGGCTCTCAATGCTTCGTTTGTTCCAATTTCATTAAGTTCGTTGTTCTCTTTTAGGTTAAGTGATAACACTGAAATAATAATTTGAGTAATTACTAAAAAAACTCCCTCTTTATTAAACATGTTTGGAAGTTTATTAGCAGCTTCTATTTTATTGACTAACAGATTTGAAAGGGCCTGAAGTTTAGCACTATCAACAGGGGGGTTAACGGTGTTTGCTAATATAATTTTTTGAGCTGATATATTTTCTTTAAAATACAAATATATTTCGTTAATGAGCTCTTTTAGTGTTTGATGATGCTCCGAAGAGCTTACATTAAAGTTTTCTAGTTTTTCTTTGAGCTCATTAATATATCTTTCAATAAGAGCAATTTTTATATCATCTGGATGAGGAAAAAATTTATATGTAGATGTCCTCTTGAGATCCGCAACTTTTGTGAGATTAGCAATTGAAAGATCATTGATTTCTCCATCCATCAATACATTATGAGCAGTGTCGAGGATTTTATTTACCCTGTTAAGGCTTCTTTTTTGTTTGTATATTACTGACACAATTTAATTATCGACAAATGTTTACAAAATATCAAATTCGTTTATTTATTTTGTAACAATTCTTTTTATATATGACATCCGGATGCCATCTTTTTGACACAGAAAAAATCTAAGATTTGTTCATATTTTTGGAGGTCTTATGAAGAAATTCTTGATTCTTTTTTTAGTCCCTTTAACACTTATTTCACAAGAAGATGCTCTTGTTGAAGAGGTTATTGTGGTCGGAACTAAGGCTAGTTTAATTGCTGCTATTGATAAACAAAGAGAAAGCGACAAAATTGTTTCAATCGTTGATTCAGATGCCTTGGGTGATTTCCCAGATACAACTGCTGCTGAAGCGATCAGAAGATTATCTGGTATCTCAATAGAAAATGATCAAGGTGAAGGTAGATATGTTTCCATTAGGGGACTGAGCTCTGATCTCAACTCAATTGCAATCAATGGTGCGCTTATGCCTGCTCCTGAAGGCAATAGAAGTGTATTACTGGATGGGCTCCCAACAGAATTACTTGATTCAATTGAAGTTTCAAAAAGTCTTACCCCTGATCAAGATGCCGATTCTATAGGCGGAAGAATAGATTTTAAAACTAAAAGACCAACGGATTTAACGGGCGAATTAATAAAAATCAAAATTGATACTCAATATAATGAGCAAGCTAAATCAAATGATAACCCAAGGTTTGCCATTACTTATGGAGATAAATTATCGGATACTTTTGGCCATGTTCTGGGCTTTACTTATTCAAGTAAGCAGATCGTTAGTTATAACAATGAAACAGGGTTTGGATGGGAAACTAATTCAGAAGGTTTGAAAGAACTTAATGATGATTGGGAGATGCGCTATTACGATTTAACTAGAGAGAGACTAGGTTTTACTTATGACGCTAATTTTCTTACAAGCGATGTTACAAGTATTTACATTAGTGCTTTTCATAATGAATACATTGATGATGAGCTTAGATACAAAGATGAGTATGGCAAGCTAGGCTCAATTGGAACAACAACTCAGTCTAAAATGTTTACTGATCGAATTCGTCATGATGCAGAAACAAAGGTTAGAGAGGAAACAAGAACTATCTCGGCATTCAATATTGGTGGTGAAACAATTATTAATGATTGGAATTCTGAATTTCAATTAAGTTACTCATTTGCTGAACAAGATGACACTGATAATGCTGATTTAACTTTTAGATGTGAAGTACGTGCTAAAAAAGATAGTTGTGTAAATTTAAAATCGCCCTTAGTAAGTGGAGCAGTGGGTGAAATTAATCTCTCTAATCCAAGAAAGCTTGTGCTTAATTCTTATTATCCTGAAATATATGATCCTACTAATTTGAAGTTTAAAGAGCTTGAGTTGGAGGATTCTATTATCGAAGACCGTGAAACTGCTTTGAAGTTAGATTTTTCAAAAGATATTGAGGTTGGTGGCAATCCAGCGGTGGCTAAATTTGGACTTAAATATCGTTCACGAGAAGTTGATGTGGATAAAAATAAATCATTCTACGAGGATGATAGAACTATGGCAGACTTCAATCCATCACAACTATCTTGGCCTTTTTCAGGACAAGTTTTTAGTCAACAAGCTAACCCAGCTTTAGTCTATGCTTTACAAAACCAAACTGACTCTCTTACTCTCGATGGTCAGGAAACTTATCTGGAGGATTACAAGACTACTGAGGATATTTTTGCCGTTTATGGAATGCTTACCAGTGATTTAGAGAATGGCGTTCTAACTTATGGTGTCCGTGTAGAAAAAATGGACATGAGTTCATCTGCATTTGATCAAGACGGCAATCTAACTAAAGCTTCAAGCGATCATACCTTTGTTGCCCCAAGTATTAACTACAAGCATTTTATTAATGAGAACGTGCTTTTAAGAACAGCATATTCTCGATCACTTTCAAGGCCTTCATTTAATTCAACTGCACCTGTACTTGAGCTAGAAATTACTGGTGAAGATATTAAAGGTAAGTACGGTAACCCAGATTTAGATCCTTATGAATCAGATAATTTTGATATCTCAATTGAATATTATGGCAATAATTTGTCTTATCTCTCAGTAGGGGCTTTCTTGAAAAAAATAGACAATGCCATTTATAAGACAATTCAAAAAACTGCAACCATTAACGGGGTATCTTTTAATGATGGTGTAGAGACATGGATTAATGCAGAAGATTCAGATATCACTGGGTATGAGTTTAATTTTCAACAAGACTTTGAATTTCTGCCTGCACCATTCGATGGGATGTTTATTGCATTAAACTTAACCTGGACTGATGGAGATAGCACTTTTAAATTCGAAGATAATCAATCTTTTACAACTCCCTTTAGAAAACTATCTGATAAGCAAGAAAATTTCTCAATTGGTTACGACAAAGGAAAGTTTGATATTCGATTAGCGATGAATTCAAGAGGCGAGTATCTTGACTGGTTGGCTGATGAGGAGAGTGATATTGATAAAGTTTCTCTTCAAAACTCAAGATTTGTTGCACCGCACGAGCAATGGGACCTCAAAGCTAGTTATGAAATTAATGATAATTTCAGGTTAAAGTTTGAAATTACTAACATAGAGGATCGCCCTGAGTATTATTATTGGGGATATAATGATCGCCTCTCACAATATGATGAATACGGAACTTCTTATGCAATTGGATTCACGTACAATAACTAATAAGTACTCTGTAAAAATAGTCAGTTTTTTACTGGCTATTTTTTTTATCTCTTCACTGCATGCAGATGTACCAATAATTATTTTCCCAACAGTTGAGACTGAGCCAGTAATTTCACCTGAAGATGCTGCTGACGATCCAGCTATATGGATTAATAATGCAGACCCAAAAAAATCTCTTATCTTTGGAACCGATAAAAAATCAGGTATCTATGTATACGATTTGAAGGGCAATCAACTCAGTTACTCTAATCTTGGAAAGATCAATAATATTGACTTGCGTTCCGTTAAGGGTAAGTTACATATCGTTACATCTAACAGAACCATGAGTACCTTAGATTATTGGATTTTCGATGAACAAGACCTTTATAAGTATTTTAAATCAACACCATCTAATTCATTTTCTGAATCAATGACACATCATCACTTATTAACTGGTATGAGCGTTTACGGTGTTTGCATGGGCCTTATCAATAAGGATTTAAAAGCAGTTATAACCGAAGAAGAAGGCAAACAAGTCCAGCAATGGGATCTTAATGAACGAACTAAAACCCATGTGATTGACATCACTCAGTTTGAGAAAGGTAAACCAGTTGAGGGAAATGAAGCTGAAGGATGTGTTTATGACGATGAAAATGAAACTATTTTTATTTCTAGAGAAGGAGACAAAGGTATATTAAAAGCTTTCTCAGTGGATGGGTTTAAATATCTTCAAGATGTTGATTCTCGAGCAGGTGAGATAGAAGGTGATCCTGAAGGGGTTTCGATCTACAAGACATCTTATGAAGAGGGCTACCTTGTTGTATCTTCCCAAGGCAATTCAACTTTTAATCTCTACAACAGGAAAACTCCTTATCAATATGTTGGTACATTTATGATTCTTGGTGCAGAAGGTATTGACGAAGTCAGAGATACTGATGGTATTGATGTAACCTCAACTCCATTACCAGGATATCCTAAAGGAATGATGGTTGCTCAGGATGGATTCAATACAAATCAAAAAGGAAAGTTCTTCAATCAAAACTTTAAATATATTTCGTTTAAAGATGTTTTAGATCAAATTGAGCCTTAATTATGAGTTCATTGAATCTATGATTTCCTGAGAATACTGCTTGTAAGTGTCAGTAAATTCTTGATGCGTAAAAATCCAAAAATCTTCTTTATCAATTGCTTTGAAAACACCCTCTGCAACCACGCTAGGTTCGAGACCGTTTCTAACACCCTCAGATAGGATGGTTTTCATGAGTTTAGCATTTTCATCTTCGTCCAAATCATCCTGATTTATTTTAAGTAAAGGCCTTTCATTTTCAATTATTTGACTTTGGACAACCCCAGGACATAAAACAGAAACACCGATGTTTGAATTTGTTTCTTTGAGTTCCTCATAGAGACTTCTTGAAAGACCGACTACCGCATGTTTTGTTGTAGTATATGGGGCTAAAAAACCACCAACAATTACTCCAGCCATTGATGCAGTATTAACAATGTGACCTTTGATATCAGTATTAAGCATTTGATCTAGAAAAACATTAAGCACATTCGTTATACCTAATAAGTTGGTAGATATAATTTTATTCCACATCTCATGACTGGTTTTCCAGGATCTTCCTTCAATAAAAATACCAGCATTATTAAATAGATAATTAACATTCATATTTTTCTTATCTAGAGCTTCTTTAACTTCAACTATGTGCTTGTAATTACCAACATCAATACAAAATGTTTCTGCTTTGGAACATAATTTTTTTGTTTCATCTAATCCAATTGCATCAAGATCGATCAGAACTACATCGTGACCAAGATTAGATGCATGAATTGCAAGATGCCTACCAATCCCACTAGCAGCACCGGTAATTAGTGATACGGGATTAGGAACTGAGGTATCCACCATCGATAGGGATATAGGTTCCTGTTATGTATGAGGACTCATCTGTGGCTAAAAAATATACCAAGCTTGCAACCTCTGAGGCCTGAGCAACACGTTTTAAAGGTATGCGCGTAAGCAAATGATTCTTTACATTTTCATCGACCAGTACATCGTTTGTCATGGGCGTCTCTATTACACCTGGACCAATAGCATTAGCCCTTAGGTTTAAATGAGCATAGTCTTGTGCAACTGACTTAGCCAATCCAACTACACCATGTTTGGTGGCACTGTAAACGGCTTGAGCAGCGCTAGCTCTTGATCCCATAATCGATGAAATATTTATTATTGAGCCCTTGGAAAGTTTATTTTCAATGTAAGAATTAATGAATTCTCTTGTCACCATAAAAGTACCATTAAGATTAATGCTTACACACTTATTCCAATCATCAATTTCATACTTATGGAGTGGATTGAGAGGGGGGCTTATGCCGGCTGAATTTAATAAAACTGAAGGAGTAAGATTATCTTTTACTAACCCTTTAAATCCATCAAGTATTGAATCATAATTAGTGACATCTACATCGTATATAAAAACATCATTAACTTCTGATTTAAGGCTATTTTTTATGTCTTCTTTAGCTGATTTATTTGCATCAAATACAGCAACTTTGTAACCCTCAGATATAAATCTTTCAACTGTTGCTAGACCAATACCGGATGCTCCACCCGTGACCAATGCAACTAAATGATTTTTCATAATGATTCCCCTTAAACATTTACTATAATAACATTTCCATATGCATACAGATCAAGAAATCAACAACCTAATTAACGAGAATGACTTCTTTAAAATTGGTAACGAAGATGTATTGGGTGAATCACTTCCAGTTTTTATTAATCGACCAAGAAATTTATCTGCATTCATTTCACAATCACAACATCATGCTGAGTCTGTTTACTTAGAGTATCAAGGTAAAAAGATTTCCTTTACTGAGCATTATGAACTGGTAGGAAAGGCCATTCACTTATTGAGATCAAAATATAATGTCAGTCCTGGTGACAGAGTTGCTATCTATGCCGCTAATTCCCCAGAATGGATTATCTTTTTTTGGGCAACTGTCTCAATTGGAGCTATAGCCTGTGGTTTAAACGGTTGGTGGAATGGTAAAGAAGCTATCAAGGCACTAGATGCTGCGTCCCCTAAGTTATTGGTCGGTGATGAAAAAAGAATCTCAAGACTTTCATCTCATGATTATTCACAAATTATATTTGAGGAGCTGGACCTAACTGATTACCCAAATATTGATCATAACTTTCACGATGCTAATGAAGATGATTGTGCTTGTCTTTTGTATACCAGCGGTACCACAGGTACGCCGAAAGGCGTCATGACATCTCATCGTTCAATGATTTCAAATACCATGTTGCAACTTTTGCAAGGAGCCTCTGTTGCAGCAAGGAGCTCAAAACTTGGAACAGATTGGTCAGCAAATAAACCTAAAAGTTTAATTACCTCACCTTTATTTCATGTTTCTGGACTATCAGCCGGAGCTGTAACAGCCTTGTTTGCTGGAACATCATCTTATCTATATGACGGAAAATTTGATGCTTATAGGATTGTAGAAATCATTAAAAATTCTAACGTTACCTCTTGGGGCGGAGCAGTGCCAACCGCTTTGAGACGTGTACTAAATGTTGCTGAAAAAGAAAAAACTAAACTTGAGAGTTTATTGGTAGTTGGGGGTGGTGGAGCGCCCATTCCTGAACAATTAATTAATAAATCAAAAATAGTCTTTCCAAATGTGAAGCATAATTTTGGATACGGATATGGACTTACTGAATCAGGCGCAATAACTATTATTAACTGGGGTGATACATTAGATTCAAATCCAACCTCACCAGGTCAACCAATGCCTACTATTCACGTTGAACTCAGGGATAACAATGGAGAGTTAATTCTTGATGATAATATTGAGGGCGAAATTTTTGTAAAAAGTCCATCTGTTATGCTTGGATATTACGAAAATCCAACTGCTACAGCTGAATCATTAACTGAAGATAGAACACTGAAAACTGGTGACTTTGCCTTTAGAAATAATGGTCTTTTCTTTATTTCTTCAAGAAGAACTGATCTTATTTTGAGGGGTGCTGAAAATGTTTACCCACAAGAAATCGAACTCTTGTTAGATGCACACCCAAAGATTATTGAATCAGCAGTTATTGGAATCCCTGATGAGGATTTAGGTCAACAAGTAAAAGCGTTCGTCAGAATCAATGCAGATATTGATACCTCAGAGCTTGAGAGGTATCTTGAAGATAATCTTGCAAAATTTAAAGTCCCATCAACATGGGAAATTATTGATGCATCATTGCCAAGAAATGCTTCAGGTAAAGTTATGAAACATGTTTTAATAGATAAAAAAGCTAATAACATGATTATTGAGAATGACTAAATCATCAGATAAAGAATTATTGCGAGCTTCATTTAAGCTTGAATATCCTTATGAACGCTCTCCAGGACCTATAATTGGAAAATTTTTTGATGAATTATCTAATGAGGTTTTGGTTGGTACTAAAAACTCTAAGGGTGAAGTTTTTGTGCCTGCAGCTGAATTTGATCCAAAAGATTCTGAGCATTTAAGTGAATTTGTTGAAGTCAAAAATGAGGGTGTGGTTCAGTCATATGCATGGATAGAAAAACCTAGAGCTCATCATCTCATAAAAGAATCTTTTGCCTTTGCTTTGATCTCCATGGAAGGTACTAATTCAGCTATGCTTCATATGATAGCTAATTGCAATGAAAATGAACTAGAAATTGGCAAGAGAGTAAAAGTGGTTTGGAATCAAGAAAAAACTCAAACCATTAGAGACATTAAATACTTTGAGATAATCGATGACTGAAGAAAAAAAAGATTTTTTTGTTTCTGATATTTCACTTAGTTATCAATATACTGCTGGCAACGCAACAACTAGATTTTTAAATAAAGTTGCAGAAGGAAAACTGGTTGCTCAAAAATGTCCAAAATGTAGCGCTGTATATGTTCCGCCTCGAGGAAGCTGTCCAAGATGTGGTGTAGCTACAGAAGAGGAACTGGAATTACCAGATACTGGAGCAGTAGAATCTTTTACCATTGTTCATATTCCTATTCCTGGCAATCCAATAGTTCCGCCTTATGTTTCTGCAATGATTCGTTTAGATGGTGCTGATATTTCTTTTTTACATTTAATCCAAGAAATTGATTTAGCAGATATCAGGATTGGGATGCGAGTACAAGCTGTTTGGAAGGATAAATCTGAGTGGGACACCACCCTAGAAAATATCAAATGGTTTAAGCCAACCGGTGAAGATGATGTTGATCCTTCAGTATTTAAATTTAAAGAATGAAAGAAATATACATACTAGCTTACGCCCAAAATCCCATTGTTGCTGATGCAAAAGCAGCCAATGAAGTTGAGCTTATTATGCCTGTTGTTCATCAGGTTTTTAAGCAAACAGGATTTACACAAAATGATATAGGCTTTACTTGTTCTGGAAGTTGCGACTATTTACAGGGAGCTGCCTTTGCATTTGTTGAGGGTTTGTCGGCTATTCAAACTAATCCACCGATAAAAGAATCACATGTTGAAATGGATGCAGCATGGGCTTTATATGAATCCATTTTAAAGATTCAAATGGGAGATGCCGAAACAGCATTAATTTATGGTTTTGGAAAATCATCACCCGGTGACCTTCCTTTTGTAAGCACTCTTCAAACTGATCCATATTACATGTCTCCTTTGTGGCCTGATAAAACCTCATTGGCAGCACTGCAAGCACAATTGCTTATGAATAAAGGATTGCTTACAAAGAAAGATATGTATGAGGCATTAACACAATCTATTTCAAATGCAAAAAATAATCCTAATGCATTAGTTACAGCCATGCCTAGTGAAGATGATTATCTCTCAGCTGATTATCTTTCTTCTCCTTTATCAGCTTTTGATTGTGCTCCAATTTCTGATGGAGCATCTGCGATGATTATTGGTACCGAGGAAGCAGCTGAAAAACTTGGACTACAAAAAATAAAGATTTCTAGTGCTCATCATTCTATCGAGTCATCGAATTTTGGAGCTAGAGATCTCTCGACATCAGAAAGTATTATTGGACTTGGAAAAAAAATAAACCTCAAAAGCTTTAAGCTTGATTTCGCTGAATTGCATACTCAATTTACTTACGAAATTCCGTTTATAAGAGGTCTACTTGATCTTGGTAATGTAGATATCAATCTTTCAGGTGGCCCTTTGGCTGGCAATGTCATGATGGCGGCTGGATTAGACTCCATTGGCAAATCATTTGAATTATTAAAAAATAGTGATTTTCATAATGGCCTTGCTCATGCGTCCTCCGGCCCATGTCTTCAACAGAATATGTTAGTTCATTTAGAGAAAATTAATGATTGAAGCTGCAGTAATAGGAGTTGGTCAAACAAAGTATGAAGCAAAAAGGCGTGATGTTTCTTTGGGCGGTCTTGTCAGAAAAGCAATAGATAAGGCCATGCTTGCTGCTGATGTGGATTGGGATGCAATTGATGCAGTCATCTTAGGGAAGGCACCCGATATGTTTGAGGGTGTCATGATGCCAGAGCTTTCACTTGTTGATGCAATTGGAGCAAATGGAAAGCCCTTGTTAAGAGTTCATACAGCAGGTAGTGTTGGAGGAAGTACTGCAGTTATTGCGGCCTCTCATGTTTGTTCAGGTAACTTTAATACTGTACTAACAGTAACTTATGAAAAACAGTCAGAATCAAATGCTACTTGGGCTTTATCACCGAAGTATCCATATTCACCCCATATTAATGCCGGAGCAGGGGGATATTTCGCTCCTTATATGAGAGAGTATATTAGAAGATATGATGCTCCTGAAAATATTGGCTGGAAAGTTGCTGTTAAGGATCGATTAAATGCTTTAAAAAATCCTCTAGCTCACTTACAAATTCCTGGTATAGATGAAAACATGGTTGCAGAAACCCCTATGCTTTGGGATCCACTTAGATATCTAGAGAGTTGTCCATCTTCAGACGGTGCATGTGCAATGGTAATCTCAAATAAAAAATTGGCTGATAGCAGGAATCCTGCTTGGATAAAAGGCATGGCTGTTCGTTCAGAGGGAACTTTATCAGCTGGAAGAGATGAGGTGAATCCTCAAGGTGGTCAAGATTGTGCAAAAGATATATACGATCAAGCAGGTATTACTAATCCATTTAAGGAAATAGATTGCGCTGAAATATATGTACCATTCTCATGGTATGAGCCTATGTGGCTTGAAAATTTACATTTTTGTGATTTAGGTGAGGGCTGGAAATTAACTGAAAGAGGCGCTACTGAAATTGAGGGAGACATCCCATTTAATATGTCTGGAGGAGTCCTTTCATCCAATCCCATTGGGGCCTCTGGTATGATTCGGTTTGGTGAAGCTTGTCTTCAGGTCACAAATCAAGCCGGTGACCATCAAGTTGATGGTGCTAATGTTGCGATGGGTCATGCTTATGGAGGCGCAGCCCAATTTTTTGCAATGTGGATAGTAAGTAATAAGAAATAAATATGGATAAAAATCATGCAATAGTTGAACAGGATGGACATATTCTAATCATTACCCTAAATCGTCCTGAAAAAAGAAATGCCCTAAGTCCTGGAATGTTAGTAACAGTTTATGAAGCTTGGAGACAGCTCGATGAAGATGATAATTTGCGTTGTGCAATCCTAACAGGTGCTGGTGGAACTTTTTGTTCTGGAGCTGACTTGTCAGCAATGAAGGATGGAAATGAGGATTCCGCAATGATGGAAAAACTGAAGGAGATTCCAGATCTCCACTGGCAAGCTCTGCTTAGACATAACCGTCCAAACAAACCCATCATCGCTGCAGTTGAGGGTTTTGCTCTTGCAGGCGGGACTGAAATTCTACAAGGAACAGATATCAGAGTAGCTGGACAGTCATCTACTTTTGGTCTAACTGAGCCACTAAGAGGGCTTTTCCCATTGGGTGGATCAACAATAAGGCTAAGAAGACAGATCCCTTATACACTTGCTGCTGAAATGCTTCTAACTGGAAGAAGAGTTAGTGCTGATGAAGCACTCAGATTTGGTTTGATCGGTCACATAGTGGAGGATGGCAAAGCATTAGATAAAGCAAAAGAAATTGCTATGACAGTTTCAGAAAATGCACCTTTATCCATTAAAGCCATCACTCAATCCCTCAGAGAGTTTGATGGAAGTCTGCATGAATCTGATGCTTTAGCGAAAGAACTAGAAATTGGTGAGCCTGTATTTATGAGTGAAGATACAGTCGAAGGATTGACTGCATTCGCTGAAAAAAGAAAGCCTAAATTTAAAGGCAAATGAGTAAATTACTAATAGAGTCTGCAAACGCAGTTCGTATTCTTAAGTTTAATCGTACGGAAAAAATTAATGCTTTTGATGCAGAATTATGGCAACTTTTTGCTGATGGCTTAAATGATGCTGATCAAGACGCATCAATTAAATCTGTAATTGTTACAGGTGAGGGTGGGAACTTTTCATCTGGAGTAGATCTTGAGAGCATGGTTGGAGAGGGGGGTTCTGACTATGAGCACCCTTTCAATAATTGTATCGATGCTTTAATAAATTTTTCAAAACCACTTATCGCTGCTGCATCAGGCAGAGCAGTCGGTGGAGGAGCAACAATATTGCTTCATTTTGATTATGTTTTCATTGATGAAGATTTTAAATTGAAGTATCCATTTGCTGAATTAGGATTAGTGCCTGAACTTGGAAGCTCTTACTTGTTATTTGACCAATTGGGCTATCAGAAGAGCTTTGATGTACTGACTACTTCAACATGGATAAATGCAAAACAATATAATGATCTTGGTCTAGTAACCGATATCTGCAAGGATCCTCTAAATAAGGCTATAGAAAAAGCAAATGAGCTATCAATGAAACCAACATCATCCTTGGTAGAAACAAAAAAAATTCTAAAAAAGTTTATGCAACCTTCAATTCAATTAAGTAGAGATCTTGAAGACGCAGCCATGAAAAAACTTTATGGATCCGATGAAAACATAAAAGCTGTCCAAGACTTTTTTAGTAAATAACAATGTCACTTGAAAGAATCCAGGAATACCTGAGCTTAAATCCTGAATATGCATGGCTTTTGGTTTTTGCTTTTGCATTTGGTGAATCAATGATTATTACTGGGGCTTTTTTACCCAGCGCCATTTTATTTTCTATATGTATTTATTTATATAACACTGATATTTTGTCAATTTATATCATTGCCTCAGTTGCAGTTATAGGAGCTCATCTTGGTGATTTAGCAGGATTTTTTTTGGGTAAAACAATCGGTCCAAATATAATTAACTTAAAATTTTTTCAAAAGCGACAAAAGGCCATTAATAGAGTAGAAAATTTTTTGGATAGGTTTGGTCCATATACGGTCATTTTAGGTAGATTTATTCCGGCAATAAGACCTCTGACACCTTTTTTATTAGGCATCACAGATCTTAATTCAATTAAATTTTACAGAGCTGATGCAATAGCTTGCTTAGCCTGGGGTATCGCTCTAATATTATTGGTAATATCAGTGGGAAGTATTTTTGAATGATCACTTTAATTATCGCAACACTTACCTTGGTAGCAATTTTATTTCTTGTAACTCAGCTACTTAAGGCAAACAAAAATAATACTTTTCTAAATCTTGTTAAAGATTTTCTTGTGGTGACTCTTTCTCTTGGTTTGACAGTCTTAGTGATTTTTGTTGCTTGGCGTCTTTTTAGGATTCTCTTTTAGAAATGGATGATCTTTTCCTAAAAATAATTGACAGAGAGGTCCCTGCAAAAATTATCTATGAAGATGAGATTGCACTAGCTTTTGAAGATGTTAATCCACAAGCCCCCACACATATTCTGGTTATTCCAAAAACTCATATTTCTAAGCTTTCAGATGCAGACTCCTCCCAGAAAGATATTTTGGGGCATTTAATGTGGGTTACCGGTGAAATTGCGCGTCAATTAGATATTGAGGATGCATATCGTGTAGTAGTAAATAATGGCGCTAAAGCTGGTCAAAGTGTTTTTCATCTCCATTTACATATCTTGAGTGGAAGAGTTTTTAGTTGGCCTCCAGGATGAGTAATATAGAAAAAAGAATTGATCGATTAGAGTCGTTAGACCAAATAAGACAATTAGCCTCAAAATATGCAGTCTCTTTAGATATGCGTGCACTAGATATGCATGTAAACCTCTTTGTTCCTGATGTTAAAGTGGGTAAATCAGATCAAGGCAGGCAAGCATTAAAAGCTTGGGCAGATAAAACTTTTAGAGATCAATTTAGAGGAACATCGCATCATATCGGAAACCATATTATTGAGTTTTTAGATTCTGAAAATGCAATTGGATTGGTCTATTCAAAAAACGAGCACGAAACAAATGATGAATGGGTGATTATGCAAATGCTTTACTGGGATGTTTATTCAAGAGTTGCTGATGAATGGCTGTTCAAAAAACGATTGCCCATGTACTGGTATGCAACAGATTTAAATAAACCTCCACTTGGAAAAAACAAAATGCGTTGGCCAAATCAAGAGCCTTATGAAGGTTATTTTCATGATCTATTTCCGACATGGAAAGAATTTTGGGAAGAAAACTACGATCGATACAGTGATGTGCAAGCACCTGTTAAGGCTAACAAATTTTTAAAGTCTCTAAGGGGTGACGCAAAAGTTCCAAATATTAAAGTTAGGTAATCAAACCTGCTAAAATACCAAGTAGTAATACTAAAGCACCAATACCAATCATGAACCCACTAAGACTAACAATAGTTTTTCTATCCTCTCCCATAAGTTAATCATAGAAAACAATGAATCCAGATACAAGATTAGAGTTTCCTATTGATACAGTTCCAAAGAATGGAACTATGTACTCAATTAATGATCAAATCCATTGGGTAAGAATGCCTCTTCCCATGTCACTAAATCATATTAATCTATGGTTAATAGGTTCAAAGGATCAGGCAACGCTTGTGGATACTGGAATGTTTTTAGATGATGTAAAAACTGCTTGGAAGGATTTAATAAGCAAAGAAAAAATAGATATAAAAAAACTTATCGTGACGCATATGCATCCTGATCATATTGGTCTTGCAGGGTGGTTTGTTAAAAAATTTAATGTGCCTTTGTGCATGAGTAGAACTGATTATCTTCAGTGTAGACTTCTTGCTGCAGATACCGGTGAATATGTACCATATGAAGCAATTAATTTTTATACCCAAGCTGGTTTATCTGAAAAACAAATAAAAAATTATATTGAGAGGTTTGGCTTTTTTGGTTCCATTATCCATAAACTACCTGATGCTTATAATCGAATAAAGCATGGCGATATGATTTCTATTGCTGGAGATGAATGGGAATGTATCGAGGGAAGAGGTCATACAATGGAGCATATTTGTCTGTTCTCTAAAGCTAAAAATTTACTTATATCAGGTGACCAGTTATTGCCAAAAATTACTTCTCATGTGGGTGTCTTTCCAACTGAACCTAACGCTAATCCATTAGACGACTGGTTGGAGTCTTGTAAAAGATTGATTAATCTTGTGCCTGAAGATGTCTTAGTGCTTCCTGCGCACGGCAGACCTTTTCTTGGGGCTCATAAAAGATTAAAGACCATTATTAATCATCACGAAGAATCTTTGAATAAACTTGAAGAATTTCTTACAACTCCAAAACGATCTGTTGATGTATTTCCTGTCTTATTCAAACGAGAAATTGATGATAGTAACTTCCTGATGGCTACTGGTGAATCAATAGCCCATCTTAATTGTTTAATTGAGAGAGGTTTGATTTCAAGAAATATCAGTGAAGGGACTGCGTTTTATGAAAGGGTCTAAGCTTTCAATTCCAGCAAAGTCATGGATTGCATATGACGCTGGAAATTCTGCATTTGCTACTACTGTCCTAGCAGCCTTTTTCCCAATTTTTTTTAAAGAATATTGGACGCAAGGAATTGATAATTTAACAGCTACAGCATACTTGGGTTATGGTCTTACAATTTCAAATCTTATTTTGCTTTTTACTGCCCCCATAATCGGAGCAATAACTGATTTCTCAAATGCCACAAAAAATTTTTTTATTATTTTAACAATTCTTGGAATTATCAGTGTTTTAATGCTTTATACATTTCAAGCGGGTGACTGGTTATATCCGTTAATTTTTTTTGGTCTTGCAAACTATTGTTTTGCTGCTGGGAATGTCATTTACGATAAGTTGTTATTACTGGTAGCTGAACCAGCTGATATTGGTAGAGTCTCAGGATATGGTTATGCAATAGGTTATTTGGGCGGAGGCTTTCTTTTTTTAATTAATGCAATCATGACACTTCAACCAGAAATTTTTGGCCTGGCAGATTCTACTGAGGCAGTGAAATGGTCATTTATATCTGTTGGAGCCTGGTGGGCACTTTTTTTAATACCAATTATTAAAAATGTGTCAGTTCCAGTTATAGAATCGCAAAGCAACATCTTACTTAAGTCAATTAAAAAAAATATTGCTACCTTGACTAAAATTAAGGCTGAGAAAAATATCTTTATTTTTTTAATAGCATTCTTTTTATATATTGATGGCGTTCATACTGTTATGGCTATGGCTTCAGATTTTGCTCTTAACCTTAATCTAGAAAGCTCATCAATAATCATAGGGCTTATCTTAGTTCAGCTTGTTGCCTTCCCATCAACTATTGCATGGTCATATATTGCTGAAAGAAAGGGAGAAAAGAATGTGTTGTATGTAAATATTCTTGGATATCTTGCCTTGGTCATTTATTCGGTATCTCTTTCCAATGCTTCAGAATTCTATTTGATGGCATGCATGGTAGGTTCAATACAAGGAGGTATTCAAGCTGTATCAAGAAGCCTATTTGCAAAAATTATTCCTATAAAATCAGCAGGCGAGTTTTTTGGTTTTTATAATATGTTTGGAAGGGCAGGGGCATTCCTTGGTCCATTACTAGTGGCAATTTTTGTATTAACTTTCGACAATGCTTCTTATGGGTTAATTCCAATCGCAGTCTTATTCATTTTGGGCGGTCTTTTACTAATTAAAGTTAAAACATGAAGTTACTATCAAAAACATCAATTATTTTTTATAGCATTTTAGGAATATTTAGTTTATTTATAGCTCGCGGAATAAGAGAACTATTAGACTATTCTCTTTTAGTCGAGATTATCATTACATCAGCTATCATAATTCCAATGTATATGGTTTGCAGAAAAATCCTTTTGAAGTTTATTTCTTAGCAGCTATTCTTTCTTTAAGCAGATTGGGTTTATCTGTAATGATCCCATCGACGCCCAAATCAATAAGCCTATCCATTGTTGCAGCATGATTAATTGTCCAAACATGAACCTTTAAATTTAGTTTGTGTGCAGTTTCAATCATTTTTTTTGTAGCAAGCTTAATGCCATATTTATATATTGGTATTTGAACGCAGTCTGCTTCAGGAAAGAATTTCTTTAATCCTAAAGAATGCATTTTCAAAGATAGAATTTCACTTGGACCCATGGATCTACAAAATTTAGGATAATTCTTTTTAACAAAATTTAGTCTTTGATCAGAGAAACTCGCAATACATACCCTGGATTGAGCATTGATTGAGTGTAAATATCTCATTGCAGGCTCCATCACTTCATTTGTTTTGAGGTCAATATTAAATTTCGTATCTGGGAAAGCTTCCATGCATTCTTTCAATGTAGGTATTGAAAATCGATCGAATAATCTAATTTTATTTAATTCATTTGAGTTCAAATCATTAAATCTCAATTTCGTTCCAATAAATCTATGTAAATCATCATCATGAAAAATATATGGAACTCCGTCCGAACTAAGTTGAACGTCTGTTTCAATATATTCACAACCTAAATCAACTGCATAATTAAAACTTTCTATTGTATTTTCATAAGATTCTATTGATCCGCCTCGATGGGCAAAAACCGAACATTCAGGATTATCTAAATAGGAATGCATATCAACGCTTATTCTATCGCTTATTGATGATGTAAAATACATTTCTAATGATAGAAAGTATTTTGCCAGGTATAGATTTAATGATGATAGGGATGAGCATTGTCTTCTCATTTTTATTATTACTAATAATTGCAACCAAACTAATGAGTTTGATTGTGAAGATTGTTTTTGACGATACCTCATTGATTAAGAAGGTTGATAGCAATAGTTCTGAGATAATTTCTAATCAGGAAAAGCAAATTATTACTGAGGTTTTGGGATTACATAAATCATGACAGATAAGAATTTAGGAATTACTGAGGTTGTATTAAGAGATGGTCATCAATCACTTCTTGCGACTAGGTTTAGGTATCAAGATATGGAAGAAATTCTTTCATCAATGGATGAGGTTGGTTATTGGTCTGTAGAATCATGGGGTGGTGCAATATTTGATTCATGCATTAGATATCTCGGAGAAGATCCCTGGGAAAGAATTAGAAAAATAAAATCTATGATGCCCAAGACACAACAACAAATGCTCCTAAGAAGCCAAAATCTTCTTGGCTACAAGCATTATTCTGATGATGTCGTTAATAAATTTGTTGAGCGATCTAAGACAAATGGCGTTGATGTTTTTAGAATTTTTGATGCCATGAATGATGTTAGGAACATGCAACAAGCCATCAAAGCAGTTAATGATTTTGAAGGTCATGCCCAAGGTACTATATCCTATACAACTAGCCCTGTTCATGATATTGAGGGGTGGGTTGATTTATCATTAAAACTACAAGATTTAGGTGCACAGTCATTGGCTATTAAAGATATGGCTGGACTTCTAAAGCCTTATGTTGGATTTGAACTAGTTTCTTCTCTAAAGGAAGCTCTAGAGATACCGATTCACATGCAATGTCATGCTACTACTGGTATGTCTACAGCTACCGGGATAAAAGCTATTGAAGCTGGATTGGATAATATTGATGTATCAATCTCAAGTATGAGTATGACCTATGGCCATTCACCAACTGAATCAATGGTAGCTATATTAGAGGGAACAACGAGACCAACACACCTAGATTTATCAAAATTAGAACCAGTTGCCCAACATTTTAAGGAGGTTAGAAAAAGATATCATAAGTTTGAAGGATCATTGCGTGGCGTTGATTCAAGAATTTTAATAAGTCAGGTACCAGGAGGCATGCTTACAAACCTTGAAAATCAGCTTAGAGAACAAAATGCATCTGAAAAATTTGATGAAGTCCTCAGCGAGATTCCAAAAGTAAGAGAGGACCTTGGCTACATTCCACTGGTTACTCCGACATCTCAAATTGTAGGAACCCAATCAGTCATTAATGTATTGAATGGTGAAAGATATAAATCTATCACCAAAGAAACTAGAGGAGTGCTTGCGGGTGAATATGGAGCAACACCGGCTCCTGTTAATAAGGAATTACAAGAAAAAGCGCTTGATGGTGCTGCGGCAATTACATGCAGGCCAGCAGATCTAATAAATGATTCCTTTGATGATCTTATGGAAGAATTTAAGAAAGTGATTAAGGATAACAGTCTTGATATTGAAGCAAATGAAGATAACACATTAATCTATGCACTATTTCCTGAAATTGGACTGAATTATTTTAAACATCTTGAGGACCCAGAATTTTTTGAGCAACGACCTCTTAATATTCATCAGCAATCAAGTGGTTCCTATCTTGTAACCATCGATGAAAAAGAATTTTCAGTAACTATTGATGAGAATAATAATTTTGATATTGCATCAATTAGCGCCACTAACATATCAACTAATCAACCTATGCAAGTTAAACAACAAACTTCCCAAGTTTCTAGTCAGCTTAACGCTCCATTGGGTGGGAATATATTTAAAATTTTAATTGCGGAAGGTCAAACAGTGTCGAAAGATCAAACCCTAATTATTCTTGAAGCTATGAAAATGGAAACTGAAATCAAGTCACCAGCCGATGGAATTATTTCAAATATACATATTCAAGTTGGAGACGCGGTGGCTCCAGGTGATTTATTAATTGATATTGCGTAAATGAATAATTTTGACATTAACTCACTATTGAGCTCATTTGGATTTTTTTATATTACCCAAGGCCAGGTGATTATGCTTTTTGTAGGCTTAACTCTTCTTTACCTTGCCATCAATAAGAAATTTGAGCCGTTACTCTTAGTTCCAATTGGATTTGGAACAATTTTATCTAATATTCCAGAAATTGGACTGGCCTACAGCGGCTTAGAAAAAATTATCTTTGAAAATGATCCTCAAACATTATCAAACCTAGCAATGCTTTTAGGTTTGGATTTTATAAATGCGGATGTTATTAAAAATCTTGATTTGGTAAGCCTTAGCAATGCAGAGAAGTATGCTGCTGAGCTTGGATACACTTCAGGTATTTTGTATAAATTTTATTCTGTTTCTATTGGTTCAGGTATTGCACCATTGTTGATATTTATGGGTGTTGGTGCGATGACTGATTTTGGTCCAATGCTTGCCAACCCTAAAACCCTAATTCTTGGTGCAGCAGCTCAGTTTGGAATCTTTGCAACTGTTATAGGAGCACTATATCTAAATAATTTTGAAGCATTTGATTTCACTTTGCAGCAAGCAGCCGCCACTGGAATTATCGGGGGAGCTGATGGTCCAACAGCCATTTATGTAGCATCAATTCTGGCACCGGAATTATTAGGAGCCATTGCGGTAGCAGCATATTCATATATGGCGTTGGTGCCGTTAATCCAACCGCCAATTATGCGAATGCTAACCTCTAAAGAGGAAAGGGTGATTGAGATGGTCCAAATGCGTTCAGTTTCTCAAAGAGAAAAAATATTCTTTCCTTTAATACTATTACTATTAGTTGGCTTATTACTTCCATCTGCAGCTCCATTATTGGGAATGTTTTGTTTTGGTAATCTTTTAAAGGAATCCTTAGTTGTGGAGAGATTAAGTGAAGTTGTCCAAAACTCACTCATTAATATAGTGACTATAGTTCTAGGTTTAAGCGTTGGTTCGAAACTAGTTGCAGAGAAATTCTTAACAGCTGAGACTTTGGGAATTTTAGCCTTAGGCATAATTGCATTTGGTATTGGGACTGCAGCGGGTGTAATCATGGCTAAAATTATGAATCTATTTATTAAAGATAAAATTAACCCACTTATTGGAGCTGCTGGTGTATCAGCCGTTCCTATGGCAGCAAGAGTCGCTAATAAAGTAGGTCTTCAATACAACTCGCAAAACTTTTTATTGATGCATGCAATGGGTCCAAATGTTGCTGGGGTTATTGGTTCAGCTGTTGCCGCAGGGATCATGATTAAACTTCTAGCTTAATTTGAGAATAATATGGATAAATTTTCTGCTATCCGTTCATACAAGGATCACGAAGTTTCAGATGTTATAAACGCACTTCTTGGCAATGATCGTGTCACTAGCTCTTTCCTGCAATTAATTTTTCCCAAAACTTATGCTTTTGTACCATTTAAAAATTTTTTTGCTAGAAGATTTTTATCTTATAAACTTCGTTCAATAGATAGTATTGAAAGCTATCAAAAAATTTTTGAAAATTTAGTCGAAAAAGTCATAGATCAATCTATTTCATCCTTCAGCTGTAACGGACTTGAGCAATTAGATAAGAATCATCGTTATTTATTTATATCTAATCACAGGGATATAACTTTAGACTCAGCATTGCTCAATTATGCTTTGTACA